>SKEB01000016.1_pt1 | contig 259308 bp, 214 predicted proteins | sample 4826561 | NCBI WGS metagenome assembly SKEB01 (sample SAMN11008820, study PRJNA524170) | human gut metagenome | biome: Human fecal sample; material: Feces; isolation source: fecal sample from pouch patient p17 | host: Homo sapiens | place: Israel: Tel-Aviv | collected 2016-03-29 | reverse complement strand
ATAAAAATCTATCTCTTTGGAGGTATCTTTTTTCATTAATCTGTCCCTAAATTATTTATTTCAGAAGTGAAAATGTGAAGTACCGCTCTTTATTTTTTGCTTGAACTCTTAGTTGTCCGCAAAATCGTTTTTAACTCTGTAGAATGGTCTTCCCAAGTAACAAAACAGATTTTTTTGAAATGCGTTTTACCAGTCATACAAAAACAAATATTCCAATTTGCCTCGCAATTTATGGCAAGGAGTCTTTGGAATTTGTGACTGAATTCATTAATCGGCAACGCGTTTTCGAAGATGCTGCCGGCTATAAATTTTCTCCGAGCCAACTTGCAGGTCAATATGCTTTTGAGCAGGTAAAACTTGATCGTAAAGGCTACGACAGCAGAAGATTAGAAAAATATCTGTCTTATCTTTCCGATGCCGGCGCAACCTTCTCTTTTGAAGAAGCCCTTTCTCATGCCGATGATTTAATCAACTGCTTTACAGCTGACTTCGGCCACGATGAAGACGGTGAAGCGACTTTCCGTATCAAAGCCCAGTCTTACCGTTTGAAAAAGTACGATTGCCAAGCTTTATGGGAAAGGGTAAAACAATCTGTTCTGCACGTCACATCCGTTAAAACCGGCAGCCTCAGTTTTGATGACTTAGCTGATGAAGATGTCACTGCTGACGGAGTCACGGATGATGTTCTCGACTTTACCGTTAAATTTGAACTAAAGGATTGTTCAAACGAAGTCTTTGCCTATTTATTCCGTTATGTCACGGCCGATAGCGGACAATTGTCTGTTGAAGATTTAGTTGACTTTCAATTTGTTGACTATCCAAACTTCCACGATGAAAGTATGACTATGCAGAATATGATGGAAGCGAAAGCAAAACAGAAGGACGTGGAATGTCTTACCTCGGTATTGAAATTCGTTGAAAATCAAAATATGCAGTTAGGGACTATTGGAAAAGAGACAATAACAACCCAGACAACGTCCATTGATATTCCTGCATCTGTCGTCGCTTCTCTTCTGGTCAGGAAAAATTTAGTTTAGTTTTTCTCAAAACTGTCTAGCCAAGCATTTTAAAAGGATCTGTTTTCTCAAATTATCCGAGCCTTTCTACTCACTTAGGCTAAACTTGCATATTTAGATTTGTAGAAAATATTAAAGAAAGAGTTCTCTCTTCTTTGAGTTATTGTTTTTTGTAAGTATTCTGCTTCCTATGATTGAAAACGGTGAAACAAGAGCAAATGAAATCCGCTCACTTTTTGTCCTTCCGGAACTTATCTCTCATCATTTAGATAAGAGACCCAATATTCCGGCGGTTAGCGAGTATGACGCAGCTCAGCAACGTTGGATAACGCTGTCATTTAAAGAGCTATATGATCGTTCCGTTGGATGGGCTAAAGCATTTACTGCGGCTGGGTTAAAAAAAGGAGATCGTGTTGCGATGCTTCTTCCAAATTCAATCGAAGCAGTCTGCTTTGACCAAGGGGCCCTTCTCATCGGTCTCGTGCCTGTTCCTCTTCATATCATCGATACACCAGACAATTGTGCATACATCCTTAAGGACTCAGGTACAAAACTGTTGGTAACTTTAAATCATGCGCGATGGCATGCCATTGAAAAGGCTGCTGGACCTCAAGGTCTTCCTGATTTACAAACCGTTGTCTTCATAAACGATACCAATGAAGACAGCAACAACGTTCAAGGCCTGAGTTTGCAGAACTGGCTGAATACAGGAAAAGATGTTTCTGAACTGCCTCCTCTGCCTCATCAGCAAGATCTCGCTTGTCTCGTATACACTTCCGGCACAACCGGCAAACCAAAAGGTGTAATGCTGACTCATGAAAACATCATGAGCGATATTTCAAGTTTGTTGTTCAATATTTCTCCGGAACCGTCTGACAGTTGGCTCTCATTTCTTCCTCTAAGCCATACGTTCGAAAGAACTACGACTTACTATATTGGCTTAGGGATGGGGAACAAAGTAACATTCAGCAGGGGAATTGCACGTCTTGTAGATGACCTGAAGACTGTTAAGCCCTCTATTCTTATGTCAGTTCCGCGTGTCTATGAAAAAGTTAACGCAAAAATCCAAGAACGCTTGAAAACCAAATCTCCACTAGCAAGAAAGTTTTTTATGGGAGCCATCGAGTCAGGTTGGAGAAAGTTTTGCAAAGAAAACGGACTTGAAGAGCAAGAACCCACCTTGACCGATAAGCTTCTTGAGCCTCTTTACGAAAAGTTTGTTAGACAGACTATTAAGAGTCAGTTTGGCGGAAGAGTAAGGGTTGCTGTCTCAGGAGGAGCGGCCATCAATCCAGAAGTTATCAAGACCTTTATCGGTCTTGGCGTACCTATCTACCAAGGATATGGGATGACTGAAACTTCTCCCATTATCTCCGTCAACCGGATCGGCAATAATAATCCGTTAACCGTTGGTCAAATTCTTCCGGGAATTCAGGCCAAACTCGGCGACAAAGACGAACTGCTTGTCCGCGGTCCGCAAATTATGCGCGGATATTGGAATCGTGAAGAAGACACCGCTAAAACAATCACTGCGGACGGCTGGCTCTCCACAGGAGATCAGGCAGACCTTCTTCCCAACCGCTACCTAAGAATTAAGGGACGAATAAAGGAAATTATCGTTACCTCTAACGGCGAAAAAGTCCCGCCGGTAGACATCGAACAGCTTATTGAGAGCGATCCTCTTTTCGCTCAAGTCATGCTTATTGGAGAGAATCGGCCATTTATCTCGGCTTTAGCTGTGCTTAATAAGGATGAATGGAATCGCCTGGCGGTAACCTTGGAGTTAGACCCTGCTTCTCCTGAATCATTAAATAAGAAATCTGTTCAACTTGCTCTTCTCAGAAGAATGAAAGCTGCTGCTAAGGGTGCTCCTCAATATGGAATACCCCGAGCCGTCACTGCTACATTGGAACCATGGACAATCGAAAATGGAGCTTTAACTCCAACATTGAAAATTAAACGTAGAATTCTGAATAAGAAATTCGAAAAAGAAATTCAATCCATGTACGATGATTTTGGAAAAAACAAGGAAAGCTAGCATGCCTGACTCATCTCAACCTGAATCAATAAAAACTGTTCCTGATTTTCTAAAAAAAACCTTAAAAAAATACCCTGATCGACAAGCCTACGGAGAATGGGATCCCAAAACCAATTCTTGGCGTGCGATCACTTGGTCGGAATTTGCAGAAAGCGTAGAGATTTGGCGAAAGGCACTCCAAGCTTCTAATATCAAACCCGGGGAACGAGCAGCCGTGCTTCTTCCAAATTCAATTGATTCAGCTCTTGCTGATCAAGCAATTTTGGGAAATGGCTGTGTTCCGGTTCCTCTTCATGCGGTCGACACTCCAGCCAGCAGCGCTTATATCATCAATAATTCTGAAGCATCTATTCTTTTTGTTCCTAAAACACTTCGCTGGAATGCGATGGTCAGTGCCTGCGCCAGCTTTCCGAATCTAAAGCTCGTTGTCGTAGTCAAAGAAGATGAGCTAGAGCATGTCGAAAATTCTCCAGTTCCCGTCATTACCTTGAAAGATTGGCTGCGCCGCGGAGAAAAAGAGACTTTAACTGAACCTAACATCTCGCCTGGAGACTTAGCTTGTGTAGTTTATACATCCGGCACTACCGGTAATCCAAAAGGGGTCATGCTTACTCACCGCAATATCGTGGCCAATGTTACGGCTTGCGGAGAGGTTATAGACATTAATCACAATGACGTCTATCTGTCCTTCTTACCTTTCTCGCACACCTTTGAAAGAACCGTTACATATTACTTAGCTCTGTATACCGGAGCCAAAGTTACATTCTCTCGAGGTGTGCTTAAGTTAGCTGAGGATCTGCAGCAAGTACAGCCGACAATCTTTATTTCAGTCCCCCGTGTTTACGAACAATTCCACTCGAAGTTCCTTGCTAAAGTCAGTTCTCAGGGAGCAATGAAAAAAGCCTTGGCCGAACACGCAATTGATGTGGGTTGGAGACGTTTCAGCCGGGATAACAATCTTGCGGTTCCCTCCTCTTCTATGGGCTGGATGGACAATCTTTTTTGGCCGGCGATAGGAAAAAAATTCTGCGCGGCTCTTAAGGGAGCATTCGGAGGAAGAGTTCGTCTAGCAATTGCCGGTGGGGCTGCCCTAAACAATTCATTAGGAAGATTTTTCTGTGCTTTGGAACTCCCGCTCAGACAGGGCTATGGTCTAACAGAAACTTCTCCGGTAGTCAGCGTGGGTGTCGTTGGAAACAACAACCCGGTTACTGTGGGCAACCCTCTTCCCAATGTCCAAGTCAGAATTGATGAAGACGGGGAATTACAAATTAAAGCCCCTTCGGTGATGAAAGGGTACTGGAAACTTCCAGAAGCTACCAAAGAAGTTTTTACTGAAGACGGCTGGTTTAAAACAGGAGATTTGGCCGTTATCTCTGAAGAACACGGCAGAATCAGAATTAATGGGCGCTTGAAGGAAATCATTGTAACTTCGACGGGAGAAAAAATTCCGCCGACTGATTTAGAACTTGCTATTCAAACGGATCCTTTATTCGAACAGGTTTTATGTGTTGGAGAGGGGCGTCCGTTCATTACAGCTCTCGCTGTAGTCAATGAAAATGAATGGAAGAAATTCGCCGAATCTCTTGGTGCGGATCCTGAAGATCCCGAGTCTTTGATGCGAAGAGATGTACGGCTGGCTGCAATTAGAAGACTTAAAAAATCTGCCTCTAATTTCCCGCAATACGGTGTTCCAAGAAATGTTTCTCTGATGCGCGAGCACTGGACCGTTGACAACGGATTGTTAACCGTCACGATGAAACTGCGCAGAAAGAAAATTTTGGAGAAGTATCAAGACAAAGTCGAAGAGCTCTATCAAACTCCACAAAATAGGTAGAGGAAAAGGCTGCACGATGAGGCAGCCTTTTTTAAATTAAAACGCAGCTTACTTAATTTTCTCTTTTAATTCTTCAATCAACTTTTCTTGAGCTTCAAGCCGTTGTTCCATTGTCTTTAACTTTTCAGCGTAAGGATCTTCTTCGTTAGCTATAACCCCGTAAGCAGCCATACGAACGTGGACGCGCGGGTCTTGAATAGCTTTTTCTTCCTTTTGCTCTTCTGTCGTTACTTTCTTATCTTTTCTCTTCACAATACGGGCCGGATTACCCACTGCAGTAGAATCGGAAGGAAGCGGTTTAATAACAACGGCATTACTGCCTATACGGCAATTATCTCCAACACTGAATCCTCCTAAAATCTTGGCGCCTGCACCAATAATGCAGTTTCTTCCAATTGTCGGATGACGTTTAGTTCCTTCGGTCAAAGAAGTCCCTCCGAGGGTTACTCCATGATAAATGGTGCAGTCATCCCCTACTTCAGCGGTTTCGCCAATAACTACTCCCATACCATGGTCGATAAGAACTCGTTTGCCAATCGTTGCCGCCGGATGAATTTCTATGCCCGTCAAAAAACGTCCCACTTGAGACAGCCAGCGTGCAGTAACCCTCCAATCGGCCTTCCATAATTTATTTGCTAAACGATGGATAATGACAGCATGAAGACCTGAATAACAAAGCAAAACCTCCCAGCGTGACCTGGCTGCAGGATCCCTTTCGTAAATACTATTGACGTCTTCTTTAATGCTGTTAATCATGAGGTATTTCCTGTGAAATAGATTTTTATTTCTCTTTGTTAACTTTACAACTTTTTACTGCCTCTTCTTTCTTCTTTTGAACGAATAATGGAGGCATAGACACCGCGCAGAAGATCCACTTCCGTCTGAGTCAAACCGGCTCGAGAAAATAAATGTCTGAATCTCTGCATCATCAGCTTGGGCTTATTGAGATCAAGGGCTCCGCACGCCACCATCGCCTGCTGTAAATGCTGGAACATCTTCTCGACAGATTCTGCACTAGCCGGTTCTCCGTAAATAAATCTGCAGCTCTCTTTGCTTAGGGCGTCTCCCCGCAGCTCTGTTTGCAGCTGGTAGGCAGTAACTTGTACTGCTTGAGCTAAGTTTAAAGAATCACATGCCGGATTAGCCGGAATACCAACACATCTTTGACATTGATTAACTTCTTCATTAGTTAACCCGCTTCTTTCGGTCCCGAAAACAAAAGCCACACTGTTCTCCTCCGCTTCAAGCAGTTCCTTTGCTTCTTGACAAGCTTCTGACAGAGAGATAAAAGGAGGTCCAAATTCTCTGTCATAGCCGGAAAGAGCAAAAGCAAAACGAGTACCTTTTAAGGCTGATTGCAAATCCGGTACACAAACGGAGGCTTCTAACACGTCAGCAGATCGAGTGCAGAATGACAAAGCTTCGGGATCATGTTTATAGTTAGGTTCACGAGGGTTGACGACATAAAGATGAGAAAATCCCATCGTATTGATAGCCCTTGCTGCAGAACCAATGTTGCCTGCATGGCTCGGCTCTACCAAGACAAACCTAACCCGCCCTCCTTGGGGCACAAAAGCCATATGTCACCTCCAATAGTTTAGAATCTCACAATATTAATTTATTTAGGGCTCTTTTTTGGAGAGCTCAAAAGATATTCAAAGGTTTATTCAAACATGGCAACTAAGTCTCCTGATACGAGCGACAAAGAATCCGCTCCAAAAAGAACTTCCAGGAAAACCTCAGCAGGAACAGCTTCCAAAAGAACCTCAAAAAAAAGCACCGCTGAAGCTGCACCGAAAAAAAACAGAACTCCCAGACCCTCTACCGTAACACACAGCTTAAATGACGGGATGCTGAATGTTGCTGTCAGAGCCGCTATTGAAGCCGGTAAGATTCAGATAAGAGCTTTCGGCAACCGCAGGAATCTTTCTATTGCCGCAAAATCTTCCGGTGACTTTGTGACCGAAGTCGATAAAGCCTGCGAGCAGATTATTATTGAGACACTTTCTAAGGCCTATCCTGATCATCGTTTTCTGGGCGAAGAAAACGGCTCCCAAGGTATTCAAGAAAGTGAATATGAATGGATCATCGATCCTTTAGACGGAACGACAAACTTTATTCACGGTATTGATCAATTTGCTGTCTCTATCGCCTGCAAAAAGGGCAAACATCTAATGTATGCAGTTGTTTACGATCCTTGCAGGAACCAACTATTTACCGCTTCTAAAGGCAAAGGAGCCTTCCTGGACGGTCAGAGAATCCGCGTCTCTAATGCAACAATCCTTAGAAACTCTTTGATCGGTACAGGCTTCCCCTTCAGAGAGGGGGACGACTATGCCCCCTACATGAATGTGCTCAAAGACATGATGCAGTCTACTTGCGGTCTCAGAAGACCGGGTTCTGCTGCTCTTGATTTATGTTTTCTGGCGTGCGGACGCTATGACGGGTTCTTCGAGAAGGGCATTAAGCCTTGGGATATCGCAGCAGGAGCTTTGATTGCTCAAGAGGCTGGCGCATTGGTTACTGATTTTTCCGGTGAAGGCGAATACCTTTCTAAGAATGAAATTATTGCAGCCGCACCTGGAATCTTCCCTGCCCTTATCAATATTATTGAAAGAAATCTAAAAAAATAATATAGATTTCCCATACAGTTAAAGCCGATCTTCGGATCGGCCTTTCTTTTATCCGATAACATCATATTACTTTTGTTCTTTTGGTATTCATAAATGGCAAGTGATTATTTAAACTTTGATGAGGAAGATCCGGCGTTCAAAGCACGGACAACGCCCACCATGAGGCAGTTCCTTCTTATCAAAAGAGATAATCCGCATCTCTTGATTCTTTATAGAATAGGGGACTTTTACGAAACCTTCTATGATGATGCCGAGCGCATTCATCGTCTGTTGGGCCTGACTCTTACTTCACGTTCCAACTCTCCGACCGGGGAAAGAATTCCAATGGCCGGCGTTCCTTTTGTTACTCTGGATCAGTATCTAGCACGTCTTGTCAATCTTGGGGTTAGCGTCGGCATCTGCGAACAAATCGGCGATCCTAAGAAAGGCCCTCTAGAGCGGAAGTTAACTCGAATAATTACACCGGGAACCCTAACGGATGAAAATTTACTAAAAGAAAGAAACGAAAGCATATTGATGGCTTTAAATCCTACGAAGAAGGGAGAAAGAATTGCCTTGTCCTGGCTGATCCTTTCCTCCGGGGTTTTTAAAGTCATGGAAGTTCCCGGAAATGAACTCATCAATGAAATCGCCAGGATCGGTCCTTCAGAATTATTAGTACCGGAAAGATTCAGGGAAGAAGCAAATCGGATCATTGCCAGCGGCAGCGTCAACTTTTTACCGGATTGGAACTTCGACAGAATCCGTGCAGAAAAGACACTTTTAGATCAATTTAAGACAACTACCCTCCTGCCTTTCGGTTTAGAAGGACAAGATCTGCTCATTACAGCTGCCGGGACCATTCTGGAATATGCAGCGCAAACTCAGGGCACGGAACTGACCCACATCAATCACATTGTTATTGAAAAAAATGAAGATACAGTCGGGATTGATGCCGCCTCGAGAAAAAATTTAGAAATCACTCAATCGTTAAGAGGAGACTCCCGCAATACTTTATTTGGAGTATTAGACCATTGCAAGACCGCTATGGGCAGCCGCCGCCTTGCATCTTGGCTAAACTCGCCTCTCCGAGACCAGACTCGAGCCAAGGAGAGGTCGGACACGATTGAGGCTTTTCTTGAAAAAACTTATTTGTTTGAAGACTATCAGGACGTTTTAAAAATAATTCCTGACTTTGAACGGATTGCCACTAGAATTGCGTTAGGTACGGTTCGGCCCAAGGATTTAGCTGCTTTAAGAGATGCCTTGCCGTCCCTGGTTAAACTTTCTGAAATTGCTAAAGAAATTGACACATCTTTGTCCTGCCGTCTGGGTCTAGATATGCCGCTGAATCCGGAACTGCACAGCTTGCTTCAAAAAGCGATCGTGGAATATCCTCCGACTTTCTTAAGAGACGGAGATGTTATTGCTCCCGGATTCAACGCTGAATTAGACGAGTACCGAAGTTTAAGAGACAACAGCGGAAGCTATATCGTTGAATACGAAAAAGCAGAAATCGAACGCACGGACATTCCGAACCTAAGGATTGAATACAATGGTAAGCTTGGCTATTTTATTGAGGTCACCAAATCTCAGCTCTCTAAAGTCCCCGAAGACTACCTTCGCGTGCAAACACTTAAAAGCAGTGAAAGATTTACGACCCAAGCGTTGAGAGAATATCAAGAAAAGCACATCATTGCAGACGAAAAAAGCAAGTCTCTGCAGCTGTCTCTTTATCAAGATCTCGTTGAGTCAACCAAACAATTTACTCAGTCACTTCTTTTATCAGCGAAAGCGGTCAGTATTTTTGATGCACTCTTATCCTTGGCAAAGCACGCTGATCTCTGCCGATGGGTTAAACCAACTTTTTCTAAGTATCCGGAATTAAGCATAAAAGGCGGCCGCCATCCAGTTGTTGAGAACACTATTGATAACTACGTTCCCAATGACTGTGTAATGAACCCTCAACGCAAGCTGATGATCATCACCGGGCCGAACATGGGCGGAAAGTCCACTTATATGCGTTCAATAGCATTAATTGCTTTGTTGGGTTATTGCGGCAGCTATGTCCCAGCAGAAGAGGCAATTCTAGGTCCCATCGATAAAATCTTGACAAGAATAGGTGCTTCTGATGATCTGGCTAAGGGTCTCTCAACCTTTATGGTTGAAATGACGGAAGCTGCGGCTATTCTTCGGCAAGCGACATCTGAGAGCCTTGTGTTGATGGATGAGGTCGGCAGAGGTACTTCAACATTTGACGGACTTTCTTTGGCCGGGGCGATTGCAGAAGACTTAGTCATCAACCGCCAAAGTATGACGCTTTTTGCGACTCACTACTTTGAACTGACGCAGCTGGAAAAGAACATTCCAGGCGTTGTCAATGTACACGTCTCAGCAGCTGATTCGTCTTCTAAACTGGTCTTTCTGCATGAAATTTTAGAAGGCCCTGCAAGCAAGAGCTACGGCATCGCTGTAGCTAAGTTAGCCGGTATTCCAAAATCAGTTATCCGCACTGCACAAAGACTGCAAAGAATGCTGGAAGAAAAAGCGGCTCAAACCGATGAACCTCAGCTAGATCTGTTCTTTGATTCTCGACGGGAAGAAAGTTTCGAAGAGAAAAAAGAAGTTCCTGCCGAAGCAGAAAAATCCGATGAACTGAAAAACACTTTGCTTTCTCTGGATCTCGACGAGCTGTCGCCTAAACAAGCTTGGGAAGAACTTTACAAACTTCAGAAGCAAGCCGAACAAGACTAGAAGAACGAAAAAAGATGGTGTAAGTTATTCAGCGCTGCACCATCTTTTTCGTCAAGAAATCAGCCGTTGAGCTTTCGAACGAACTCCACGAGCAGTTTAGAAGCCGAGGGAAGAACAGAGTCATCGAAATGCATATCTCTGCAATGAAGGCCAGGTTCTGCACCGCTGCCTATTCCGAAATAGACGCTTCTGACTTCCGGTTTAGCTTTTTTGTAGAAGTGAAAATCTTCACCGCCGCCTCCGCAGTCTTTAGCCAAACTCTGTTCTCCAAATTGTTCGACAATCGTATTTTTTATGAGCTCAACAAGCTCTTGGTCATATTCAGGACCCGGGCAGTAATCAATAATCTCACTTTTTGCGTCGGCATTAAAGCTATGCTTAAGAGAAACACAGGCGCCATCGACTCTAGCGAGAATTTGTTCTAAGGCATCATTGTCCTGCGCACGAATATCAAAGGTTACTTTGACGTAATTCGGGATAGAGTTTGTAGCGCCCTTTTCTGACTGAATTTGAGTCGGCTTGACTGACCAAGACTTATTTGGATCAACCTTAATCAATCCAACCGCATTAATCAGCTGAGCCGCTGCTTCTATTGGATTGATGCCTAGATGCGGACGTGCGGCGTGCGCCAATTCGCCGGTAATGGTAACAATTGAAGTTGCACATGCGACGTGGTTAACAGAAGCACAAAAACTGCCGACAGGGATGTCTTGAATGGGCCGGATATGAGATCCAATAACAATATCTACTCCATCCAGCACGTTGTCCTTGATCATGGCCTGGGCGCCGGTAAGGCTTTCTTCACCCGGCTGAAAAACCATGCGAACCTTGCCTTTCTTCACGGTCTTTCTTAATTCCTCGGCGGCACCAAGAAGAACGGCGCAGTGTGCATCATGTCCGCATGCATGGATAGCAATTGTTTTATCAGGATCAGTTTCATCCGGATAAGGCAGAGCATCCATATCAGCTCTAATCATGGTGACTGGTCCCGGTATGTCGGAAGCAATATCGACCACTAGACCGTAACCGCCGACGTTCTCTTTCACCTCGAAGCCCATTTCAATGAGCTTAGAGGCGATGTAGGCAGAGGTGTTCTTTTCTTGGTTAGAAAGTTCAGCTAAGTCGTGAAGTTCACGTCTGAAAAGGATGGAATTTTTGTAAGTCATGTGGGAAATATAGGAAAGTGATCGGCCGGTCTCCTCAGAGCCTAATCCTCCGATCTTTGTCATGCTCTGATTTTATTGCTGAAAATTTTTGAGATCAAATATGGAAAACGCTCATCCATAAAAAAAACTTCCGATCATTTTGCGTAATCAGAAGGTTTTTGATTGAGAGAAGCTATTCTTGTACCACTTCTTTTACTTCAACGCCGTATTCATCTTTAACGACTTGATGGTTCTTCAAAAGATTAAACCACCTCTTGATAGTGCCCCAAATCACAATTCCCATCAACACCATCACAAAGGCGGAGAGGAAGGCAAGAAGGTTCTTGCCGGCAGGCAGATATTGGTACATTATCAGCCAAACACCGGCCCACATGGTAATAATTGTCATCAGGATGCCGGGGACGCCTGTCATCCAGGCATATTTAACCTTATTCATACGAATCAGCATCGTCGTACCAATCAGTAATGTCACTGAAGCTAAGAGCTGATTAGAAATACCGAACAGAGGCCAAATATTAGTGATATCACCTGAGTAAACCAAATAACCCCAAGCACCCGTAAATATAACGGAGGTGGAAATTAAGCCGGGCAGCCAATTCTTTTCAGCGAACTTCGGATAGACCTTACCTAACATTTCCTGCAGGAAGAATCTGCCTACACGGGTTCCGGCGTCAACTGCCGAAAGGATAAATACGGCTTCAAACATAATGGCAAAGTGATACCAATAAGCCATTAACTGTTCCATCCAAGGAATCTTACTGAAGATGTAGGCCATACCGACTGCCAAGCTGACGGAACCGCCCGGACGTGCGGCTAGAGTTTCCTGAACTTCAGCCTCTAATCGCGGCAGATCATGAACGGTCATACCTAAAGCTTGGAAATGTTCTGCGCTGGAGTTAATCGCAAAGTAGTCTGCTGGTACCAGAACGCAGGCAGCAATCAAAGCCATAATAGCGACAAAACCTTCGGTAAGCATGGCGCCGTATCCAACGAACAGTACACTCTTTTCATTGTCGAGCATCTTAGGTGTAGTGCCGGTACCGATAGTTGCATGGAACCCGGACAACGCACCGCAGGCAATGGTAATAAAGATAAACGGAATGACCGGTCCGGGAACAATCGGACCACCGCCGCCAATGAATTTAGTCAGCGGCGGCATCTGAAAATGAGGTGCCACAAAAACAATGCCTACCGCAAGGGCTACGATGGTTCCGACCTTTAAGAAAGTTGACAAGTAGTCTCTTGGCAGCAAAAGGAGCCAAACCGGGAGGACAGAGGCAAAGAAACCGTAAACCGGAATGACGATGGACATGGTCTTCTTATCCATATCCAGCCAGCCGAAGTATTCAGGATGAGCGGCAACCCACGGGCCTGTAAGAATACAAAGGAAAAGAAGAGCAACACCGATAATAGTGCCGAAGGTCACTCTTAACGGGTGCTTACTGAACTGCATGTAGCCGCCCATTAAGATAGCGATTGGAATCGTTGCAGCCACGGTATAAGTAGACCACAAAGAGTTATACATGGCGTTAACGCAAGCGATGGACAAACCTGCCAAAGTCAATATCAAAATAGCCAAGACCGCCCAACTGGCAACGAAACCCGTTGTCTTATCTACTTCTTTCGAAGCAATATAAGCCAACGACTTTCCTTTGTGCCGGACTGAGCAAAAGAGCACGACCATGTCATGAACGCCGCCGGCAAGAACGCAGCCGATAAGAATCCATAAAAGGCCGGGCAAATATCCGAACTGAGCCGCTAAAACAGGTCCTAAAAGCGGACCGGCGGCGGCAATCGCTGCAAAGTGGTGCCCAAATAAAACGAATTTATTAGTTTTGACATAGTCCTGACCGTCGGCGTATTTCACGGCAGGGGTTTGACGTTGGCTGTCAACGACTAAAACTTTCTGTGCAATATAGAGTCCATAGAATCTATAGCCTATGGCAAAAACACACAAAGCCACAAACAATATCGTTACAGCATTAATACCAGTTAGGAAGTCCATCATGGCCGGCCCTTCTAAAAGTTACAGTTGTAAGGAAATGCAATAACCCTAATTTTATGCAGGGATAACCCGGATAGATATAACTAAACTCAATTTGAGATCGAAAAGCGTAGCTTCCAACCAAATTTTAGTTGAGCCATAGTGTGAGCCGGTTGACGAGGATTGCCGCAGCTTTGGATGGAGAGAAATAAAATACAGTCGGAAATAATAAAAAGAAAGAACTTTGTTCACAAACTAACTTGTGTAAAAGTTCTTTCTTATCTTTTGAAAAATCAGCCGAAAATTATTAATGAGGCAACTGATCTCGAGTCACTTCTGAGATTTCGAATAAATCGGAAGAAGCCGCCTGCGATTCCATGTTCTCGATCTCTTCTTTGGTGGGTTTATTAATTTCAAGTATCTCGATATCAACTGTCAAAGACTCTCCAGCCAAAGGATGGTTGCCGTCGAGGATAGTTTCAGCGGGACCAGCCGGTCCAAGAACCGTATAAATTGTCTCGTCAGTCGGATCTAAAAGAGTGCCGGCTATCTTCATCCCTTCTTCTACGTTGTCGCCAAGCAAAGCATTTGGAACGGCAATAATCAATGTAGGATCGGACTCTCCAAAGGCATCTTCCGGTTCAAGCTTCAAATGAATCTTGTCCCCGACCTTCTTGCCCATTAAAGCCTTTTCTATTGCCGGCAGCGTATCATTGTGACCAATCAGGATGTAACTGCCCTCTTCTTCTGTTTCTTCTTCGAAATCTTTTCCTGCAGTCGCCACTTTCATTTTGACCTTAACAACGCTGTCTTCAGTCACTACTAATTCTTTATCCGTTTTTTCAGACATTTTGTTTCTCTCATACGCGATTTCGTTATCTTACCCATGGTTTAGGTCTATTGACCTGCGTAAATACCTTCAATGAGCGTAAAAAAACAGGACCGAATACCACAAATATTCAAAGTCCTGTTTTTCTTTTCAAGAGCAGTTTATCTGACTTGTTCTTGAAGCAAATTAAGAATTCGTGAAGAAGTACTCAGAGGGTCAGTTCTTTCGCTTTCTGGGAAAGCAGTAACGCGTGTCTTACCTTCTCCGTCGTTTTCTAGGACAACCTTGTAAATTGGTGCTTCAACAGCTTTTTCTTTACCGAACCAGCGAGTAAATAGGCCTTCATCGCTGTGTTTCTTGGCTTCGTATTCCGGATCCAAGTAACGGATAAAGTAAGTACCGGCGGATCTGTCGCGATCTTCGATATTGAAACCGACACGATCAAGACCAACCCCTACTCTGCGCCAGGCTCTGTCGAAAGGCTCATCGATGACCAATGCCTCTGTCTTACCATCGGCCCCCTTGATTTCCTTGCTCATATATTCAGGAACCGGTGAAGGTTTAAGCGCAGAAGTATCGATTTCTTCTCTGGTCTTCTGTTTTGGATTGAATTCATTTTCCAAACGAAGAGACAGGCGGGTAAGCATTTCTGCTTCAAGCTCTTTATCCGGCTCTCCAGGCTGCCATGCAGTCTGGCCGTCCCTGCCGTTGGTATAGACCTCGATCATGCGGCGGTTGGTAATATAGATATCGGTACCGCCCTGAGCATTTCTTTCCAGACGGGTGCGGTATCTGTCTCTTTCACCGGTTGAATATACGGAATCAAGAATCTTGCCTAAAGTAGCTCGAATGATGTCCTGCGGCAAATTAGCTTTATTTTCAGCCCAGTTGGTTTCCATAATGCCGGCGCGCGGATCTTCTCTTTCAACTTGCAGCCCAACAGACGGCCAGAAATCCAAAACAGCATTCCATAAAACGTCCGGGGCCATGTTTACTTGAATATAACGGTCAGAGCCGTCTTTCACAATTTTTGCCACGACTGTGGAAGGCAGAACAGGAGCAACTCCAACTTCCGTCTGAGCGCCGCTGGAAGCACGGCGAGCTTCCTCGATTTCAGAAATCTGATTGGCAGTAACAACCTGAGTCTTTCCCGGTACCACAAAACGGTCGTCCGACGGCAGCTGAGACAAATCGGGCGGCACTTCAAGCGGTGCTCTAGTGCTTGTGGTTTCGTATTGAATTTTTTCATTAGTAAAGGTTGAACCTAGATAAGAACAGCCGCTTAAAGAAGCAGCTAAAACCATTACTAAAGTTGTGCGTACGGGAAACTGACCCATTTAAAAACTCCAAAAACCCTGGGAAGGGCTTAGTTTACATTACTAATCGGCAGTATGAATTCTATCTCATACTGCCGAATATTTTCATATGCTAAATGCAGCCGCCGATCTGTAACGCCAGCTCGACCTGCTCACGCTTAGACGGATCCAACGGAACAAGCGGAAGTCTAATGCCGCCTGGGATCAGACCCATTCTCTGGAGCGCCCATTTAGGAACAACCGGATTCGGTTCACAGAACAGCTGCTTATGCAAAGGCATCAATCTGTCATTGATAGTACGTGCTCCCATCACATCGTGAGCGAGAGCTTTTTCGCACATTTGTGCCATCAATGAAGGAGCAACATTAGCGGTTACTGAAATCACCCCAGCTCCTCCCATCAACATCAAAGCCAAGGCAGAATCATCGTTGCCGCTGTAGATGGCAAACTCTCTGTCTTTGGGAAGGCGGCTCATTAAGTCTGCAGCGCGTGCTAAATCTCCGGTGGCATCCTTCAGACCAATAATGCCTGGAATCTGTACAAGGCGTAGAACGGTGTCATTTTTTAGATCTGCCACTGTTCTGCCCGGTACGTTATAAAGAATCATCGGCAAATCAACTGCTTCAGCAATTGTCTTGAAGTGTTGGAAAAGACCTTCCTGAGTAGGCTTGTTGTAGTAAGGAGTAACCTGCAGGCTCGCAACTGCGCCAACCGAGCGTGCATACTCTGTAAGAATTATTGCCTCGCGAGTGGAATTTGAACCAGTCCCTGCAATAATAGGAATTCTTCCAGCAGCTGCTTCTACGGCTACACGGATAAGCTCATTGTGTTCCTCGAAATCCACGGTCGGACTTTCCCCGGTGGTACCGACAGCAACTATGGCGTCTGTTCCCGCAGCAATATGCATTTCGATAAGATTTCTATAGGAATCGTAATCGATTGTTCCATCTTCAAACATAGGCGTAACCAACGCCACAATACTGCCAGTAATCATTTCTTCTTCTCCATTGCCTGAGTGAGGTTGTGCATTTAGATGATTTTAACCAACCTAGATGACAGAATTAGATTTTCTACTGTTTTTCGTACTGATAGAGAGCGACCGGGAGATTTTTACCCTCTACTGGTTTCCGGCATAATATCTTCTGGAAACAGTCTCCCTTTTCCGACAAAGTTTCTTCATATGCCAAAACTGCCATGGTATTACGATAGGTGTCCGCCAACTCCAACGGATTTAGAATAAAGTCGCAGTTTTTAGCGCGGTTCCCGTCAAAACCTGGATAAGGCATCATGAACGTCTCATATACGAGATACCCGCCCGGAGCCAATGAGGTGGGGATAAAACCCAGAATAGGACGGTAGAGGTAGAAATTAACCAAAATTACATCAAAGGCTTCCGGTTCAAAACTCCATGAACCGTTTTCTAAATCGACTTGGCGGAAAGTGACACCGGGTAAATCAGCCACATACGGCTTAACTCTTTCATCCCAATCCACAGCGGTGACCTGATAACCCATCTTTGATAAAAATTTAGTATTTCTGCCGCAGCCGCAAGCTAAATCCAAAACTCTGGCATTGCTTGGAAAGAGATGAGAAAATCTTTGCAGCCATTGAGAAGGCTGTCCTTTTAATCCCTTTAGAGAATGAGCGGTTGGCCCATTTTTAATTTCGCAGCTCATAGCACCTCCATTTACTATAAGAACGCTTTAACAATGGAAAGACCAAAATGCATAAATGGCTTCATCACCACCGAAAGCATTCCGGTTAGGATCAGGGCAAATAAAATATACATTCCGTAAGGTTCAATACGGGAGTATTTATAAGCCAATCCCGGCGGTAAAAGCCCAGTCAAAATCCGTCCCCCATCCAAAGGAAGGATAGGAATAAGATTTAAAGCCATCAGCATAATGTTGACATTGATGCCTGCAAGGCACACCTGATAGAAGTAGTCTTCTGTAAATCCGACGGAATAGATAATCTTCAGGAGAATTGCCCAGATGATAGCCTGAGCTAAGTTTGCTCCGGGCCCGGCGGCCGCTACCCAAATCATTGACTGTTTCGGATTACGCAAGTTTCTGAAATTAACCGGCACCGGCTTAGCCCATCCAAATACTATGCCGCCTAAACCGCTAAATGCACTGCCCAAAAGCATCAGGCCCGGAACGATAAGAGTTCCCACCGGATCAATATGCTTGATAGGGTTTAAAGTGACTCTGCCCAACATCCAAGCGGTATTGTCCCCAAAATAACGGGCCACATATCCGTGGGCTGCCTCATGAATCGTAATTGCCAAAATCAAAGGGATGGCGTATACGGTAATTGTTTGAATAATTGAATTAATGTCCATAAAGCAGAAGTTTATTTACTTTTAATTGTATGAGTGTTCAAAGTTGTATCAAAAGCCTAAGGCTTGGCAATCGCCGAGACCTTCTCTGATGATTTCCGGTTCGTCTCCGGATAAATCTACCACGGTAGTGTCCCCCTTAGCTGTGGTACCGTCATCCAGTACAAAGGCTAACTGATCCCCGATAGCGTCTTGGATCTCCCACGCCTCACTCAAAGGCTCTTCTTGGCCCGGAAGAATCATTGTTGTGCCGACTAATGGTTCTCCAATTTTCTCTAACAAGGCTTTCAATGCTTTATTTTGCGGAACTCTGATCCCGATAGTCTTCTTAGAAGGATGCGAGAGTCTGCGCGGTACATCCCGGGTCGCCTCCAAGATGAAGGTATAGGGGCCCGGGGTTACACTCTTAGCCATTCGATATCCCGTATTGTTAACTCGGGCCAGCTGACTCATTTGACTCAAAGAGTCACAAAGCAAAGTCAAGTGTTTCTTCTCTCCAAGCTGTCGAATTAAACGGATTTTATCCAGGCCTTCTTTATCATCCATTCTGCATACTAATGAAAAGCCAGTATCGGTAGGAACTACAGCTACCTGGCCTTTGCTGAGCAATTCAGCAGCCTGGTCGATTCTATGAGGCTGGGGAGAATCAGGAAGCACATTTAAAATGTATCCCATTTATATTTATCCTTATTCTAAAAAAGAGTCCACACCGGAATTAAGTTCGACGGGATCTTGCCCTGAGCTCCGATAGGACACCTTGTACCCAATCGATGGAAATCGCTGCCCGTTGAGGCAATGAATCCTTGATCTGCTGCGATTTGGCACATCATTGTATTATCTTTTGCGGAATGACTTCCCGTAGTCACCTCAATGGCCTCCCCTCCGGCATTTCTGAATTCATCAAGGAGAGCCTGCAGCTTCCAATCTTTGAAACCATAACGTCCGGGGTGGGCTAAAACAGGAATTCCTCCGGCACCTTTTATCAATCGGACGGCTTCAGGAATTGTCGGCGCATTTAAAGGAACAAAGCAAGCCCTGCCCGAACCGATATATTTTTCGAAAGCCGCGTCAATCGAGTTTACGGCTTTAATATCTGCGAGCCATTTAGCAAAATGAATTCTTGAGATCAAAGAGGGATTCGTCACAAATTTCATTGCACCCTCAAGAGCATTTGGGAATCCAGTTTCTTCCAACTTGGCTGCCATTTCTTCAGCACGTTTTCCACGATTTTCTTTAGTCGTTTTCAATGCTTGAATGAGTTCCTTATTGGACGTATCAATATTGAGGCCAACGACATGGATTTCTTTACCAGCGTAATTGGAGGAGATCTCCACTCCCGGAACAAAAGCAATGTTTTTAGCTTCACAAGCTTTTTTCATTCTTTCATTGCCTTCGATTTCATCGTGATCAGTCAAAGAAACGAAGTTCACGCCATTTTTTGCAGCCATCTCTGCTAATTCTTCAGGAGTGTAATTACCGTCAGAAAAAACAGAGTGCATGTGCAAATCAGGTACGACCGAGCTTGTATTAATCTTTTCTTCCATGTCTGAACTAACCGAGGATTAACCGGATTGAAATTATCACTCTAAAACAATTCTTCAAACAGATGACCAAACTGAACTAGTCTTTAAAGAAGAGCCGCCATTATTTTCTAAAATTGAGGAACTTTAAGGAGACTCGCATGTCTGAAGAAATTACAAAACTTCCTGATCAAATAACTAAGTTTATGTTTGAAGATGCTCCGGTCAGAGGAGCGGTGGTTCAGTTAGAAGACCAATGGCAGGAAATGACGAAGTTTCAGAACTATCCGGCCCCGGTCAATAAAATGCTGGGAGAATTTACCGCCGGTGCTCTTCTGTTGTCCAGCACAATTAAGTTTGACGGTTCATTGGTTGTCCAGATTAAAGGTTCCGGTCCCGTCTCCATGGTTGTTGTCGAAGTAAAAAACCGCACGGCTGTTCGTGCAATGGCAAAAATTAGAGAAGATGCCGCCATTACTGGGGAAACAACTTTCCAACAATTGGTAAACGTGGACGGAATGGGTCAATGTGCGATCATTCTTGACGCCGCCAACAGAAGACCCACTGATCAGCCTTATATGGGTGTCGTCCCTCTAGTTGGCGATTCCATCGCCGCCATCCTTGAAAACTACATGGAACAGAGCGAACAGCTCCCAACCAAGATTTGTTTAGCTTCTACAAAAGATGTCATCGGCGGCTTAATGGTACAAAAGATGCCGGAAGACGGCGGTACAGCTAAGGAAGACATGGATAAAGATGCTTGGCCACGTATCTCTCAAATTGCAGGAACCCTCAAGGATTCCGAACTTCTTACTCTTGGTCAGGACGTCATCTTAAGAAGACTGTTTTGGCAGGAAAAACTCCAGCTGTTAGGAACTGAAGCCGTTCAATTCCAATGCGGATGTTCAAAAGAAAAAACAGATGCCATGCTCAAATCTTTAGGTAAAAAAGAACTTGAAGATATCTTGAAAGCTGAAGGCAAAGTTGAAGTTACCTGCCAGTTCTGCAACAAGACGATTACCTATACACCGCAGGACATAGAGGCCTTATTCCTAGAGGATAGTCCGATGGCGGTCTCTAAAGAGGATGTGCCCACACGGCCTCAATAAGTTTTCCCTTGATTTTCGCCTCCTTGCGCGGGAGGCTTTTTTGTGAGGATTTTTGCTGAGGCAAAAAGTGGAATTGCGTTATTGCCGTCTATAACTTCTTAGAATGCTTCCAAATCTTAATCCCAAAACATCATGGAAGTTACTCTAACCTTAATACTTATCTGTTGTCTGGCTTTCTTTGTAGCTGGATGCATTGACTCCATAGCCGGCGGAGGAGGACTGATTACTACGCCGACATTATTGATGCTTGGAGTTCCGGCTCACTTTTGTCTTGGGTCGACGAAACTGGCCTCCATGTGCGGTTCCTCAGTTGCCCTTTTTACCTTCTGGCAAAACAAACAAATTATTGGCAAAGTTGCTCTGCTTGGAGCAATCTCATCCTTTGCCGGAGGTGTTTTAGGATCGTGGATCGCACTTTCGATTGATAATCAAAAAATGACCTTGATTATGGTTGGTCTGATCCCAGTAGGTCTCGCCATTTCATTGATCAGCGGTACTTTTAAAATTGATAAAGAAGTCGAAGACGTTCAAGGCTGGAGATGGAAAGCGGTACTCATCGGTCTAACAGTTGGGATGTATGAAGGATTCTTTGGTCCCGGGGCCGGCAGCTTTTTTCTCATCGGCATCCATGTGTTATTGAAAGCCGGTTTAGTTAAATCCTCAGGAACTGCAAAGATCTTTAATATTTTTGCTAACTTAGGGGCAGTTTGTACTTTCGCAACAGCTGGAACGGTGGCCTATTCACTGGCCATCCCTTGCGCAGCCGCCAGCATTTTAGGCAATAGAATCGGTGCGAAGTACGCTATAAAAATTGGACCTAATGTTGTTAGAAAGGCTCTTTATCTTGTCATCACTCTTTTGATGATCACTTTGATTTTCAAACTCGTCACTTCCAATTCATAAATTAAATAAAAACTGGTTAGCCGAGCTCTGTCTTAGAGAGCGGACAGAGCCGCAATTTTCAAGCCGTTAATGATATTTTGACCGAGATCGGCTACAGAGTGGTCACACCGCAAAACAAAAAGCACCGAAGAGCATCTACTAGAAAAAATAGATTCGAAGAGGATCTGTCAATCAAGGAATTTCCGACTCACTCGGATATTCAAATTAGCCAGCAGCTCATAGCCGATTGTGCCATGTAGAGCCGCCACTTCATTTACCGGGAGAGATTTACCCCATAATTCTGCCCAATCTCCAGGATTAGCCTCGGGAATGTTTGTAATGTCTACGGTAATCATATCCATAGAAACACTTCCGACCAAAGGAGCTTTTTTCCCATGAATAAGAACGTATCTATTTTCCACTTTTTGGCGAGGATAGCCGTCTGCGTAACCGCAGGCTAAAACTGCAATGCGCATCGGTCTGTCAGCCACAAATTTGGAACCATATCCGACAGCATCCCCAGGACAGAGAGTTTGAGTACCTAATATGCCGGCTCTCAACGTCATTACCGGAGTAAGACCCAATTCTTCTGACGTCTTGTTACCATCCGGACTTACGCCATACAGGACGATTCCTGCTCTTACAGCGCCGTCTGCTGCTTCCGGATGCCAAAGAATTGCTCCGGAATTAGAAAAACATTTTCCGCAGTCTGTTCCCCGCAAAGCCACAAGTTTATTTAACTGACCGGAGACCGGCAGCTGCCCGTCTTTAGGATAAGTAATTTCAGAATTAGCAAAGTGGGTAACGAAATCCACCACTTCTACATAAGGTATTGCTTCCAACTCTTCTCTAACAGCGCACGCCTGAGAAGGAAGAAATCCAAGACGATTCATTCCGGAATTCAGTTTGATGTGAACTCTAATTTTATTTTCAGGCTTAAACTTTTTTAAATCTTCAATCTGCCAAGCGGAATGAACTAAAGTCTCAATGCCGTATTTATCAAGTTGTTCCAAATCTTCGAAATTAAAGAAACCCTCGATAAGCAAGATCGGTTTTTTCCAGCCGAGTTTTCGGACGGCAATCGCTTCACCCACATCCAAAAGGGCTAAACCGTCAGTCAGCTCAAAGGCGTCAAGCAACCCGTGAAGACCGTGTCCATATGCATCGGCCTTAACTACGGACCACATAAATCGATTTCCTGCTTTCTTCCGTAGCAATGCGATATTGCTTTTAAGAGCTTTCTTGTCAATTAAGGCTTGAATAGGACGAGGCATGAGACTTCTACCGAATTAAAATAAAGCGAGGATAATTTTAATTTGTAGAAGCAGAAAAATTTAAGATTATTTCTTATCTTCGGGATATTCCGAGAGTCTGAACAGAACTTCGTTTTCACGAATCATATTCATATGAAGGCGAGCACGGGCTTCGAGGGCATCTTTACCTTCTCGAAGGCTGGCCGCTTCGACTTGCAATTGATTAATTTGAGCAAGGACATTCTCATTAGCTTGCTTTTGCTTCACAAGCTGAATTCTCAACTCTTGGAGGCCCCTCTCGCTCCCTTTTCCCCACCAGAGAGGATATTGAATGAGAACGAGAAGAACCAGAAGCACCAAGGCTATTATCCTTGGTGCAGTGTTGCTTGTAGTTTTACTGTAAGCAGCCATTAGCGTTTAATGTTGTAGAAGGCATCCAGTCCCGGATAAACTGCGAGATCGCCGAGTTCATCCTCGATTCTTAAGAGCTGGTTGTATTTTGCCATTCTATCGCTGCGGGACATAGAACCTGTTTTGATTTGACCCGCATTGGTGCCGACCGCGATATCAGCGATTGTAGAGTCTTCAGTTTCGCCGGAACGGTGAGAAACAACAGCTGTATAGCGTGCTCTCTTAGCCATTTCGATAGCAGCAAAAGTTTCCGTCAAAGTACCAATCTGATTAATCTTAATCAGAATAGAATTGGCGGTTCCTTTTTTAATGCCTTCCTTCAAAATGTTGGTGTTAGTCACAAAGAGGTCATCACCAACCAACTGAACTTTTTCGCCTAATGCTTTTGTAAGCTTAGCCCAACCTTCCCAGTCTCCTTCGGCCATGCCGTCTTCGATAGAGATAATCGGATATTTGTCGCACCATTCCTGAAGCTTAGCGATCCATTCATCAGCAGTAAGCTTCTGGCCCTGACCTTTGAGGTTGTAAACACCGTCTTCATAGAACTCGCTGGAAGCGCAGTCTAGACCGATAAATACATCCTCTCCCGCTTTGTACCCGGCTTGTTCGATGGCTTCAAGAATCAATTCAATTGCTTCTTCATGGCTATGTAAAGTCGGAGCGAAACCGCCTTCATCACCGACAGCCGTTGTCATTCCTTTGCCATTGATGATCTTCTTGAGTGTATGGAAGATTTCTGCGCCAAAACGAAGAGCTTCTTTAAAGGAAGTAGCTCCTGCCGGGATGATCATGAATTCTTGAATATCCAAGTTGTTATTGGCGTGAGCACCGCCGTTAATGACGTTCATCATCGGAACAGGCAGCGTTGTCGCATAGGTACCGCCAAAATATCGATAAAGAGGAAGACCTGCTTCTTCTGCAGCAGCTTTTGCAACAGCCATGGAAACAGCCAAAATAGCATTGGCACCAAGTCTGGATTTGTTATCTGTGCCGTCGAGGTCAATCATAATCTGATCGATTAAGGCTTGGTCTGTACCTTCTTCACCAATCAATTCATCTCTGATTTCACCGTTAACATTTTCAACGGCCTTTAGAACGCCTTTACCGAGGTAACGGAATTTGTCACCGTCGCGAAGTTCGATAGCTTCACGGCTTCCTGTAGAAGCACCGCTTGGAACGGAAGCACGGCCAAAGGCACCGCTTTCCAATACTACTTCTGCTTCTACTGTCGGATTACCGCGGGAATCTAAAACCTCACGGCCAAGTACTTCAACAATTGCACTCATATTGTCCTCAATAAAATTTAACTAAAATTATTTTCTAAAAAAACCGGATTGTTCTTAACGACTTTATCCAAAGAGACGAGAGTTTCAAGCAGCTCTTCCATTCGGTTCAAAGGAACTGCATTTGGGCCGTCACTCTTGGCGCAAGCCGGATTAGGATGAGTTTCCATAAAGAGGCCGGAAATTCCTGCCGCAACCGCAGCACGCGCAAGTACAGGCACAAATTCTCTTTGACCTCCTGAGCTTGTTCCTTGTCCTCCGGGCAATTGGACTGAGTGAGTGGCATCAAATACCACCGGAGCTTCGCACTCTCTCATGATGGCTAAGCTTCTCATATCTGAGACTAAGTTGTTGTACCCAAAGGAGGCGCCTCTTTCGCAAACCATAAATCTGTCATCAGACAAACCGGCCTTCTGCGCAGCATGCCGTGCCTTCATAACGACCTGCTTCATATCATGCGGAGCTAAGAACTGCCCTTTCTTGATATTGACAGGCTTGCCGCTGACGGCACAAGCAGTAATAAAATCAGTTTGACGGCATAAGAAGGCCGGAGTTTGGAGAACGTCTACTACGGCAGCGACAGCCGGTACTTCCTCAGCAGTATGAACATCGGTAATTACCGGAACGCCGATTTGTTCTCTTACTTTCTCGAGAATCTGGAGCCCCTTATCCATTCCTAATCCGCGGAAACTTGCGTCCGAAGAACGGTTTGCTTTGTCGTAACTTGCCTTAAAGATATAAGGTATGCCCAGCTTAGCGGTGATTTCTTTTAGTTGGCCGGCAATATCTAATGCCATCTGTTCGCTTTCGATCACGCATGGACCAGAAAGGAGGAAAAACGGCTTATCCAAACCGACTTCGAAATTACAAAGTTTCATTAACAATTATTCCTTGTGATGTTCGTCGCGATATTTTGCAGCGCTGCGGATGAAAGCATTGAACAGCTTGTGGCCGAAACGCGGCGAAGAAGTGAATTCCGGGTGGAACTGAACGCCTACGAAGAAGTCATTCTTGGGCAGTTCAACAATTTCCGGAAGGTTCTCACCTACTGTTCGTGCAGCAATGACTAAACCGGCCTTTTCAAACTGATCGCAGTAAGAATTATTGACCTCATAACGGTGGCGATGACGTTCTGCTACAACATCGCCATAAATCTCATGAGCCTTAGTACCGGCTTTAACAGGAACTTCCTGTTTACCTAATCTCATGGTACCGCCAAGATCGCTGTCCTCATTACGAACTTCTTTCTTACCGCTTCTATCCTGCCACTCTGTGATCAAAGCCACTACAGGATGCGGGGTGTCCGGTTGAAATTCAGTGGAGTTAGCTCCGCCTAAACCGCAGACGTGGCGGGCAAACTCGATTACAGATAACTGCATGCCTAAGCAGATTCCAAGGTACGGAACATTATTTTCGCGGGCATATTGGACAGCCATAATCTTGCCCTCAGTTCCGCGCTTGCCAAAACCACCAGGAACTAAGATAGCGTCCATCTCTTTAAGACAGTCGATGCCATTCTCTTCAATTTCTTCGGCTTCGATAAATTTTGTTTTAACTTTGTGTCCCGTATGGATGCCGGCATGGACCAAGGCTTCGTTCAATGACTTATAAGAATCAGCCAAATCATACTTGCCAATCATGGCGACTTTAACCACGTCTTTGGGGTTTTCAAGTTTCTGGACAACTTCCTCCCAGGCAGACAAATCAGCGGGTTTCGGATTAATATCCAATGTCTTGCAAACGATGTCATCCAGACCTTGCTTATGAAGCATCATCGGAACTTTGTAAATGGTATCAACGTCCCAAACGGAAATAACCGCGTTGATAGGAACGTTGGCAAACAAAGAAATCTTGGACTTTTCATCATCAGGGATCTTGCGATCTGCACGGCAGAGAAGAACGTTCGGAATAATACCGATTTTTCTCAATTCCCCGACAGAATGCTGAGTTGGCTTAGTCTTGAGCTCGCCGGCACTGGCAATATAAGGAACGAGTGTCAGATGAATAAAGCAGGAATTTGCCGTCCCCAATCTCAATGACATCTGACGGACAGCTTCTAGGAAAGGCAAAGATTCGATGTCACCGACGGTTCCTCCGATTTCAACGATAGCAATATCAGGATCGCCTGCTGCATGGGCGCCGCGAATGATGAAATTCTGGATTTCATTGGTAATATGAGGAATGACCTGAACAGTCTTGCCGAGATATTCTCCGCGTCTTTCCTTCCTCAAAACATTCTGGTAAATCTGACCGGTAGTAAAGTTATTGGCCTTGTGCATTTTTGGGGTTATAAACCGTTCATAGTGGCCTAAGTCCAAGTCAGTTTCCGCGCCGTCTTCGGTAACAAAGACTTCCCCATGTTGGAACGGGCTCATTGTGCCCGGATCCACATTGATGTAGGGGTCCATTTTGATGATTGTTACTGAGAGGCCGCGGGATTCAAGTATTGCTGCTAGGGAGGCGGCTGCGATTCCTTTACCAAGAGAAGAAACAACACCACCAGTCACAAATACGAATTTCGTCATCCTTAATCCCGAAAGAAAAAAAAAAGAGACGCGCTTTTTGGCGTGCAAATAATTCTGTCCATTATAGCGATGGCCCGACTGTTTTAAAACTTTCGGGTTCACTTTTCAAAACTAAATTACAACATCTTTGCTCAGAATGTTATGTAGTATGAAAAAAACTTTTACCGCCAACTGTCACGCACCGCTTGCGGACTTACAAATTCAGTAAATGCCTTCTAACCACGATCTTTGTCCTCAGTGTGTTGAACTCCTTATGTTCTGTTGAAACATTCAACTTACACGAAGATTTAGAACCTCTGGCCTCAGCTGTACTGCTGCCTAAAAGGAAAGCCTCCAGAATTTACATTCGCAAAGGCTTGAGGTTCGAGACATCCGTCTAAGACGGCATCTTAATAATTCAACTTACAAAAGGAACAGCCAGGTAAGCATCAAGAAGATCGGAACTAAAATGCCGTAAGACCAAATCATGTATCCGAAGAATGTCGGCATCTTGATACCGCGGTTCTGAACAATAGACACCACCATAAAGTTCGGAGCATTTCCAATGTAAGTCATCGCTCCCATGAAGACGGCACCCATGGAGATAGCCATCAACGTATGGGCTTCCTGTGTCATTAAGAGCTGAGGATCGCCGCCTGCCAAATTAAAGAAGGCAAGATAAGTAGGAGCATTATCTAAGAAGCTGGAGAGCATGCCTGTCAGCCAGAAATAAGCGGCATTTACAGGCTGTCCGTCTGATCCGGTAACCAATGCTACCACCGGGGCAAAGGCACCGTCGTGGCCGGCTCTGAGCATCTCCAACACCGGAACAATCGTCACGAAGATACCAAAGAAAAGCTTTCCAACTTCCAGAATTGGCTCCCAGCTGAATTGATTGGCCTCGCGGTATTCTTTTCTTGTCAAAATCAAAGACAAAATACCTGCAGCAAGGAAGATGCCGTCACGAATCATAGATTCAAGAGCTAAATGCACGCCCAGGAAGTGGTATTCGATTCCTGTCTTCCAGAAGCCAGACATCAGCACGGCTCCGATGATACATGCAAGAAGAATAAAGTTGACGGAACCTTCGATTCCAAACGGAATCTTCTCTTTAGATTCCAGGAGTGACGGATTGTTTTTAACTTCCTTGTTGAAAAGAATGGTGTCAACAAGGAAATAAACGCACAGCAATAAGCCGACTGCTAACCCGGTAACCGCCAAAAGGTGCTCTGCTGTCCAGAAGAAAGTCACACCTCTGAGGAATCCCAAGAAAAGAGGAGGATCGCCCAGCGGAGTCAGAGAACCCGCAATATTGGCAACAATAAAGATGAAGAAGATATAGGTGTGCATCTGATAGTGACGCTTTTTGTTAGCCTCAATTAAAGGTCTAATAAGAAGCATCGCTGCACCGGTAGTTCCCATAAAGTTTGCTAAGACAGCGCCAATCAAAAGAAAGGCAGTATTAAGGGAGGGACGGCCCAAGAAGGATCCTCTTAAATGAATTCCTCCCGCAACCACATACAAAGAACCAACGAAAATAATAAACGGAATGTAATCTCCGATTAAAGCGTGGGCTAAAGCTTGGGTGCTTGTTGTGCTGTCAAAAAAAATGTAGAGAGGCACGGCACAAAGAAATGCCCACATTAGAGCAATTTTTCCATAATTCTTATGCCAGAAATGTGCAAAAAGAAGTGGGCCCAAGGCAATGCTCAGCAATATTCCCGCAAACGGAACTGCCCACCACAATGATAGTGTTGCTCCCGGAAGAGAAGCATGGGCATTTAGCGGCAGAAGCCCCAGCATTAAAGCTGATGTCAAAACCGTAGATGTCGAAGATTTCATTAATGCATCCTAAAAATTTAAAACTAAGCCGTCGCTTCTTGACAGTTGTCAAGTTCGAAGACTTCCCTGAGATATTTCAAATAAGACTCATCCTCGCACATACTCTTGCTAGGAGAATCTGACAATTTAGCAACCGGCTGTCCGTTGCAGCGGACCAATTTAATGACGTTTTGTAATGCTGGGTAACCGAGATCATTGACCAGGTTTGTGCCAATTCCAAAACCTAAATTGATTTTGTTGTGGAACCGATTGTAAAGGCTGATTACCTTAGGAATATCCAGCATATCGGAGAATATCAGGCTCTTGGTACGAGGATCGCAGCGATTTCTCTTGTAATGCTCGATGATTTTCTCGCCCCAGAGGTAAGGATCTCCGGAATCATGTCTGGCTCCGTCGAATAACTTGCAGAAATACATGTCGAAATCAGACAAAAAGGCCTTCATTCCAAATACATCTGAAAGAGCTATTCCCAAGTCGCCTCTATACTCTTTTGCCCACATCTCAAAGGCAAACGTCTGTGAATCTCTCAAACGCGGTCCAAGAGCCTGACACGCTTGAAGATACTCATGAGCCATTGTTCCTAAAGGAGTTAACCCCTCAGTCATGGCGAAGTATACATTACTCGTTCCGACGAATTTGTGTCCAAGCTGTTCATGCAATGTACGAATAACTTCCAGCTGCCAGTCTTTGGAGAACCTTCTTCTAGTACCGTATTCTGATATCGTGAGGCCGGGCGAGTCATTAGGCAGATCCTTAATCAGCTTAATCTTCTCAGCAAGCCTCCGTCTTCCTTCTTCGAGATCCGGCTCAGGATAAAACTTCCGGTAATAACACTCTCCGACAATGGCAAGCACGGGGATCTCAAACATGATTGTGTGAAGCCAAGGCCCTTTGATTCTAATTTCGATATCCGTCTTGCTTCCCTCTGCCGGCGAAGCTTCAATTCGAGAGTGATTGAATCTAAAAAGCTCTAAAAAATCTACGAAATCGCTTTTAATAAACCGAAGCTTCGAGAGATAGGCTAATTCCTCGGTTTTGAATTGAAGAGAACAAAGATGTTCGATCTCTCTCTTAATTTCCGGAAGAACGCTTTGAAGGTCGATCCCCTCGTTTCTGCACTTAAATTTATATTCAACTTGCGCACCGGGAAATTGATGAAGCACACATTGCATCATCGTAAATTTATACAAATCGGTGTCTAAGAGAGACGTTATTATCATTGGTTATCTGCCTGACAAGTAGTGCAGTCATTCTAATGTTTTCAATATACTAACGGACAAATGAGACGTTACTTTCTTTTAGAAAAAAGATTTTCTCACATTGTGAATTACAGTTATTTACCGAAAACCTCTCATAATCCTTGGAAATACCTCTTTTTGAATACACTTTTTTGTTTTGAGGGACAAAAGGAACCTTCCCAAAGTTCTAAAATAGACGGCTTAGTCTCGAAAAATTATATTTAGGAGAAACATTTAAATGGCACACGTTGTCACCGAACCTTGCATCCTCTGCAAATACACTGATTGCGTTGATGTCTGCCCTGTCGACTGCTTCAGAGAAGGCCCGAACTTCTTAGTTATCGATCCGGATGAATGCATTGACTGTGCAGTTTGTATTCCGGAATGTCCGACAAACGCTATCATGGCAGAAGAAGACGTTCCTGAAGATCAACAAGAATTCATTGCTTTGAATGCAGAGTTAGCAAGAGTTTGGCCATCCATCACCCGCATGAAGCCGCATACAGACGAAGCCGAAGAATGGCGGGATGTCTTAGTCAAGCGTCAATATCTCAAAAAGGAACTCTGATGATTCCTCAGACAGCAGTACCTATCAAGCTTCTTCAAAAGCAAGTATGGAGAGAGGGCTTAGTCTCCTTACGTTTTGAAAAACCGGCTCTTTTTACTTTTAAACCGGGACAGTTCGTTCGTTTGGGAGTAGAAAAAGATTTTGGAGAAGGTACTGCTTATGAAGGGCGCCCCTATTCCATGGCCTCCGTCCCGGAAGATCCTTTTTTAGAGTTTTTTATTGTTGAAGTTCAAGGAGGCAAGGTGTCCGGGACTTTAACCTCACTGGAACCGGGCCAAAATGCTTATTTAGAACCTGAGCTCTGGGGTTCCATGCTTCCAGAAAGAATCTTGGGAGGAAACACTTTATGGTGTATTTCTTCAGGAACAGGCCTCGCCCCTTTCATGTCGATTCTCCAAGACGAGCAAATTTGGAAACAATGGCCGAACGTAGTGCTGGTACACTCAGTAAGATACTCTGAAGATTTGGCCTACACCGACCTAATTGAAAAATTTTCGGACGATTCCAGATTCGGTGCAAACCCAGAAAATTCTTTTTGCTACGTTCCGGTTATTACTAGAGAGGCAACACAATTTTTATCTCAGAGAATTCCTGCTTTAATCGAAAGCGGGGATCTTGAAGAGACGGCTGAAAGAACATTCGATCCGGAAAACGCCAGAGTTCTTCTCTGCGGGAATCCGGATATGATCAAATCTGTCAGATCTATTTTAAAAACAAAAGGCTTTACTGCACCTCGCCGAGGGCAACCCGGCAACCTTCTTGCCGAAAACCTCTGGTAGACATTCTTATTTATGGATTCTGTATTTCTCAAGATAGATAGTATTCTTCCCCAGACGCAATGCGAGCAGTGCGGCTATAAAGGATGTCTGGAATATGCTAAAGCTATCGAGGCGGGAGAAGCTATTAACCGCTGTCCGCCCGGAGGCGATGAGGGGATCCGTAAACTTGCCGCACTCTTAAATCTTCCAATGATTTCTCTTGATGTCTCTTGCGGAGAGCATGTTCCTTTTGAGACGGCAGTCATTAATCCAAAACTTTGCATCGGCTGCAAACTATGTGTTACAGCTTGTCCGACTGATGCAGTAATCGGTTCGACTAAACATATGCATCAAGTCGATGCCGAATTTTGCACAGGCTGCTGTCTATGCCAAATCGCTTGTCCGATGGACTGTATAGACATGGAGCCGGCAAACAGAGAATGGACTGAAGGAGATAAGTCCCGGTCAAGGCAAAGATTTAACGCACGCAATCTTCGCCGCAAACGTCTTGAAGAAGAAAAAGAGGCAAAACTTAAAGCCAAAGGGTCCTCCTCCGCGAAGAAAGATCTTCTCGCTAAGCTTTTGAAAAAGAAATAGTCAAATGAACCAAGCAAAAAGAATTGAGATTTTAAAAGTACTTCAGGCGGACAATCCGGAACCAAAGAGTGAATTAGAGTATTCGACACCCTTTGAATTGTTAGTGGCCGTCGTACTGTCTGCTCAGGCTACAGATAAAAGCGTTAACGAGGCAACACGGCGGATATTTCCGATTGCCAATACTCCGGAAAAGATTCTAGAGATGGGGCATGACACCTTTCTTGATCACATCAAGCAAATTGGCCTTTTCCGAACCAAAACCAAGAATGTAATGGAGCTATGTCAATGCCTAATTGACAAATACAACAGTCAAGTTCCGCAAGATTTTGACAAGCTTGTTGAACTTCCCGGTGTCGGCAAAAAAACCGCAAGCGTTGTTATGAATGTTGCCTTTGGAGATCCGAGAATTGCCGTTGACACCCACGTCTTCAGAGTTGCAAACCGAACAAAATATGCTGTTGGAAAAACACCAGAGCAGGTTCAAATCAAAATGGAACGCTACACTCCCCTCGAGTATCGTGTAGATGCGCACCATTGGTTCATTCTTCTCGGCCGATATATCTGCAAAGCGAGAACTCCGGAATGCTGGCGTTGTCCTATTAAAGATCTGTGCGAATATAAAGAGAAGGTTTTGGAAAAACCCGAAAAGAAAAAAGTTAAACAAATGAAGCCCGGCACATAATTCGGAAGTTTGAATGAAGAGGCATCGTCAGGAATGCCTCTTTTTTGTTGTGCTTATACGTGGTAAAACTCTATGCAGACGGTCACTGGTTAAAACTTAAATTGGTTAGGGAGAGAATTTTCCTTTTGCAGCATTTTTATCCACTTCTTTGCAGGAACTTTCAAACGGGCTTGAATTTCGGCAGCCCTTTCCTTGAGATCTTCGAGCGAATAATCCTTCTTTTCTCCTTTGGAGGCAATCACAATTCTGTTACCTTCTTGAACTTCCGGCATGATTAAGACCTGGCCGTAAAAAGCTTCAGAAATTGCTCCGTAACTCTTTTTGAAATCTTCCCCTCCGAAGAGATTAAAGCTTGCTACACCCCCTTCTTTTAATGCTTTTCGACAAAGACGGTAAAATGGAACATCGTCATAAACAGGTCCCCAAGCTTCGGCGTCATAGATGTCGACGAGCAGCCAATCTGCGGGTTCAAAATTTCCCTCCGAAAGGTACTTCTTACAATCTTCAAAAACAATTTGGAGATGATCGTCTTCTTCGGGAAGCTTGAACCACATTCTGCAAGCCATATAAACATCTTCTGAAATTTCTACAACCGTTGTTTTAGCTTCCGGAAGATATTTCCAAGTAAATTTGGCAAAGCCTGCAGCACCAAGGCCCAGCTGAAGGATTTCTTTCGGATAAGGCTCAAACAAAGATAAAGCCATCATAGATTGCTGATATTCCAAGGCAAGTCGGAAAGGTCGGTTAATCTGCATTCCACCTTGGATCCATTCTGAACCAAAGTGCAGATAGCGATATCCGCCCAATTCTGAAAAATCTACGGGTGTTCTAACTTTTTTCTTTGCCATATTGAAAGCCTTTAAGAATTAGGATGGCTCGCGTCGCCATACGTAAAAGGAGATTATAGAGTTTTCAATCCTTTGATTATTCTCAAACTGTGACTGCAATACTCACTACCAGAGTCTGATTTCTTTGATTCCGGATGGACTACACCTCTTAGGCAATAACGATTTGTTCACCATTCCCAAGCGCTTCCGGATTTTAGAGAAAATGAAGCACGTCATTTTTTCAAATCTTCTTGAGCCTTACTCAACATAGGAAACGATCCACGGAAAGATCTATAGGGTGAGAATTGGCAATCCAGCCCTAAGGCTTGTGTTTCAACGACACAATGCAAAGCTGCTCCACAAAGCCTCTCAATTTTCAAAGTTTTCCCAGCTAAGCAGTAGGGATGATTAGCCGGATTTCCACTGACGCCAATGGATCAAAAAATTTGCCTCCTGACCGCAAAGGAAAGGAGGCTCTTTCAAGCTTTTGTTACTGCAAGTTAATTAGCTTTAGCGTGCATAGAATCCACTAACATGGTATTCATTCTTTGAACGAATCCAGCCGGATCCTCCAAAGTTTCACCTTCCATTAACTGTGCTTGCTCTAACAGGAGTTTTGCCCAATCAGGAGAGAAAGCATTCTTTTCCTGCAGACGCGCAACCAAAGGATTATTCGGATTCAATTCCAGAATCGGCTTGCTCTCAGGTACTTCTTGCCCAGCCATCTTCATCATTCTGACAAAGGCCGGATTCAAAGCATTTTCATCATTAACGATGCAGGCTGGAGAATCAGTCAGTCTTAGGGTCATGCGGACGTCTTGAACGGAAGATCCCAGGGCCTCCTTGAACTTGTCAATTAATGGCTTAAATTCGACCTGAAGTTTTTCTTTCTCTTCTTTTTCATTCTTGTCAGCTAAATCACCTAAATCCAAATCACCTTTTGCGATATTGATAAAAGATTTACCTTCGAATTCAGTCATAAACTGCATTAGCCATTCATCGATTGGACCGCCAAGCAAGAGAACTTCTACATCTTTTTTCTTGAAGAGTTCCAGCAGTGGACTCTTAGCAGCAGCCTCCGGAGTATCTCCAGTGACGAAGTAAATACTGTTCTGGCCAGTCTTCATTCTGGAGAGGTAACCTTCCAGTGTTGCTGTTGGTTTCCCGTCAGTAGCTGTGGAAACGAAACGCAGAAGTTTTTGAATTCTTTCCCTGTTGGTTGGATCTTCACCCATACCTTCTTTTAACACGTTGCCGAATAACGCCCAGAATTTATCGTAGTCGGCTGCTCTGCTGGCGGCGAGATCTTCAAGCATAGAAAGGACACGCTTTGTAGACCCGTCCCGAATAGTTTTCAGATCTCTAGACTGCTGAAGGATTTCACGGCTGACATTTAAAGGAAGATCTTCCGAATCAATTACACCGCGAATGAAGCGCAAATACTTCGGCAACAACTGAGAAGCGTCGTCCATAATGAACACGCGTTTAACATAAAGTTTTACTCCGTTAACGTGGTCTCTATCCCAAAGGTCAAAAGGCGCGGCGCTAGGAACATAAAGCAATTGAATATACTCGTTCTTGCCTTCTACTTTGTTATGGGTCCAGGTTAAAGGATCGCTGGGGTCATGAGCAACGTGATGATAAAACTCTTTATATTGATCTTCGGTAATTTCAGACTTTGGACGAGCCCATAAAGCGGCGCCTTGATTGATAGCTTCCCACTCGCCCGTGTCAATTACCTTGTCATCCTTATACTCATCTTTCCCCATTAAAATTGGGGTAGAAATGTGATCGGAATATTTCGTCAAAATATTGCGAAGTCTGAACTTGCTAACCAAATCTCTATCTTCGCTCTTCATGTGAAGGATGACATCGGTACCAAAGTGACTGCGTTTGGTGTTTTCGACCGTAAATTCTCCCTCTCCCGAGCTTTCCCACAAGGTTGCAGAATCTTCAGGGTCGCCTGCTTTGCGAGTAATCACAGTAACCTTATCAGCTACGATAAAAGAAGAGTAGAAACCAACACCGAACTGACCGATAAGCTGAGCATCTTTCTTTTGATCACCGGAAAGATTTGCAAAAAATTCCTTTGTCCCGCTTTTAGCAATTGTTCCCAAGTGAGAGATAACTTCTTCACGAGTCATACCAATACCGTCATCGCTGACAGTAATGGTTTGAGCAGTTTCATCGACTCCGATTCGAATGGATGGATGGGGATCTTGAGCTAACAATTCCGGTTTTTTGATTGCTTCAAACTTTAATTTATCAATAGCATCAGAAGCATTAGAAATAAGTTCTCTTAAGAAAATTTCGCGGTTTGAATAAAGCGAATGCACCATAAGATGGAGCATTTGTTTTACTTCAGTCTGAAACCCTAAGGTCTCTTTTTTTTGTTCAGCCATTTCTTTTATTCCTTATTAAATGTCTTCGATAGTTCCTATTTGGGGACTTCTTAATATTTTTCAAGGTATTGACTGAACATTGGATATAGACTAACAAAAATGGGAAATCGGAGCGATAAACTCCGATTTATGTGTTTTCAATTGTTATAACTAATCAAGGCGAATATGAACCCGGAGACTAAAAAACTTACACCCCCAAAATCACAAAGGGTTTTGAATTCAACTAATTCCATCATCGGCGATCTGTTAAAACTAGCAGGCCAAGCCGATGTTATTTCTTTTGCCGGCGGTCTCCCATCTCCCAAGAGTTTTCCAATTAAAGAAATTGAAAAAGCCACCCAAACAGTCTTAGAAACGGAAGGTTCTTTGGCTTTGCAATACAGTTCAACTGTCGGCGAAAAACCATTAATTGATCAAATCGTCAAGTACCTTAATGAGAAAGGTGTTCCTACTAAAGCCGAAGAAGTTCAAATTGTTTCAGGCTCCCAACAGGCCCTCGATCTTTTAGGAATGGCATATATTGACAAAGGTTCCCTTGTTGCCGTGGAGAGCCCAAGCTACCTTGGTGCTATTCAAGCATTTGACCTTTACTATCCTAAGTACATTGAAATTCCCACTGATGAACACGGATTGAATCCGGATCTAATCGGACCTGAGTTCAAGGATATTCGATTTGCCTACGTAATTACTACTTTCCAGAATCCTACCGGCTTAACATTGTCTATTGAAAGAAGAAAGAAACTTGCCGAGAAAGCTCGGGAATATGACTTCTGGATTATTGACGACAATCCTTACGGTGAACTCTACTACGATAAGGAACCGCCGCTTTCCATGAGATATTTTGCTCCTGAAAGAACGATTTCTTTAGGAACATTTTCTAAAGTATTAGCGCCGGGCTTCCGTTTAGGCTATGTAGTGGGTCCTAAAGAAGCCATTGCTCCGCTGACACAATTAAAGCAAGCGGTGGACTTAAACACTTCAACATTTGCTCAGCTTATTACAGCGCAAGTAATGAAAGACGGATTGATGAAGAAGCATCTGCCGGAAGTTCGCGAAATCTACAAGACTCAGTGCGAATACATGCTCAATGCCATGGATAAGTATTTTCCAAAAGAAGGCGTCACCTGGACTAAACCGGATGGAGGCATGTTTATTTGGGTTACGTTGCCTGAATACATCAACACCGATAATCTGATGAAAGAAGCGGTTGCCCGCAAAGTTGCTTTTGTACCGGGATCTGCCTTCTACACACCCGGCAAAGAAAAGTACAACTCTTTAAGACTTTCTTTTGTTACTGTTCCTCCCGCCAAAATTGAAGAAGGCATCAAGACTTTGGGAGAATTAATCAAAGAAAAAATAGCCAAATAACTCTTTTGCAAGAGCGGGCCTTCCCGCTCTTTTTAACTCTTTGCCGTTTAAAAATATTGCAGTTGAGCAGCAATATCCCTGCAGAAGGTTAACTTATCAGCTCTCTAGTGACCATTTGCTTAAAGCTAAGACTAATGAAAAAGCATCGTCAGGAACTTCGGCGATGCTTACCGGTTGAGATAATTTGAATACCTTGCCAGGAACTTCAATTAGAGAAAGATCATCTGAGACCGGATTTAAAGGTGTTGCACATTTCTGGATTGCCGGAATCAAACCCAATCTTGAACCACTTATAGCGTTGTTCAGACGTGCCATGTGTAAAACTGTCCGGCACAACCCTTCCTGTACTTTGTTTCTGCAGTCTATCGTCTCCAATAGCGGCTGCTGTTCTTAATGCTTTCTCCAAGTCACCTTGCTCCAAGATGCCTTGTTTGTTTACGTCATGGCCCCAAACCCCAGCTAAACAATCCGCCTGCAATTCAAGCATGACGGAAAGCTGATTAGCTTGCTTTGGAGATACGCGAGCTTGTTCTTGACGGACCTGATCGGCAATTCCTAAGAGGTTCTGAACGTGATGACCTACTTCATGGGCCAACACATAGCCTAAGGCAAAGTCACCGCCTCCTCCTAGATTCCTTTGCATATCTTTGTAGAAAGATAAATCTACATAGAGCTTGTTATCGGAAGGACAATAAAAAGGTCCCATGGCAGCTTGGCCGTTACCGCAAGCGGTTTGGGTAGAACCAGAATATAAAACCATTTTTGGAGGTACATATCTCTTGCCGGAATTGGCAAAAAGCTTAGCCCAGGTATCTTCTGTTGTTTTTAAAGCGACAGAGGAAAAATTCGCAAGCTGCTGTTCTTCAACAGTTGGTTTATAAGTTTGATTAGAGTAGGTTGCAGGATCGGAACCTAATTCCAGCACAGGGGTCAAATCAATTCCGAAATATCCGGCCACAAGAACAACGGCTAACACCGCTAGACCCATTTTTCCTTTTGGAAGATTTCCCATGCCTCCGAATCCGGATTGGCCTCTTCTATCCTCGACATTGTTGCTTGTCTCTCTTCCCTGCCACCGCATAATTGCCTCTGACATGATTTCCTACCGTTTCATTGTAATTATTTTGCAAAGTAAAATTACGGGTTAACCCCAAAACGGAACCAAATCACCATTTTCTGAAAACCTATTTTGTTTCATTCCGACCAACCTTTTCTTACTTATCCTCTAGGCTTAGACATGGTAGGCAGGTGTGCTCAGGAGGTTCAGGATGATTCAAAAAGATCTAGGCAGGGCTTTTAACAAAATGGCACCTGCTTATGACAAATTCAGACCTGCTTATCCAGACGAGTTATATCAAGAAATCCTCACCTATTCGCCTATTACGAGCTCCAGTCGTGTTCTAGAGATAGGAGCCGGTACTGGTAAAGCAACTTTGCCAATATTACTTACCGGATGCTCCCTCACTGCAATTGAGCCGGGAGGAAATTTAGCCAAGATTTGTTCGGAAAAATTTGCAGGCTTTCCAAATTTCTCAATCATCACAGACAAATTTGAAGATGTTTCTTTGCCCAAAGATACTTTTGACTTGGTCTTTTCTGCAACGGCTTTTCATTGGATCCCAGAAGAATTGGCCTATCCAAAAGTTTTCTCAATATTGAAAAATGGCGGCACGTTTGCTCAGTTTGCCAATCATCCGGATCCATACATTGACAAGGAGGACCTAGGCAAAGAGCTGGAACTCCTCTATTCCAAATATTTTTACTCTTTCTTGGATTTGCCTAAAGCTAAATATGAGCCTTTCGACAAAGGACGGGCGAAACAAAAGGTTTTAACGGCGGGAAAATATGGATTCAGTGACTGTCGTTTTTACCTGTTTCATCGGAACAGAACCTTTTCCGCCAAAGAATATATTCAATTATTAGGCACCTATTCCGATCATATTTCAATTCCTGAACCCATAAGGTCTGAATTCTTTTCAAAAATAGAAGATGCTATTAACCGCCACGGCGGAACTATAACGGTAAAAGACACGATAGATCTTCAACTAAGCCGAAAATTCAAAACTAAGAAGAGTTCTGTATGAAGGAAGCAATCATGTCCCACATTGTCGTCTTATCAGCCCAACAGCTGATAAGACGCACTAGACCGAAGCTCTCATGACATTAAAAAAGAAGGCCCGTATCCTCTGATTCGTCCGGGGTCAGCACAAAATCATCGAGTTCTTTCTTGTCATCCTTTTTCTCAGCTGCAGACTCGGTCGTGGGACGCAAATTTTCAGCTGGAGGATTCCCTTCAGCGCCAGCTACCGATGAGTTTTCTTCAGTTTCTGTCACTCCGCCTTTGCCCTCTTCAGATCCCGGAGCTTCTAACTTTTCATCCAACTTAGAAGGAAGCAAATCGTAATAATTCCATTTGTTCGGCAGCTGTTTACCCTTTCTAGCCCTTTTCATCTTGAAAGACTCAATCAAACGAGGACCAATTGGGTAGGTTTGCTCCTTGTTGCCTCTTCCTTTTCCGCAGGCAATTACTCCTCTGGCAGTGGAAGGAAGGACCGCCGCGACTTTGTCTTCTTCGGCAAGGGCAATGAGCGCCACGCCGCGTCCTCCGTTGGGCAAGCTTCTAAGTTCATCAGTCTCAAAAGCAAGGAATCTGCCGGCTTGAGTCAATACAGAGATAAGGTTCTGCGATTCGGTGAACATCCTCAGCGGCAGCGGCATTACCTTGTCGTCGTTAAGAGTAAAGAAGGTTTTGCCGCTCTTCTGCCGGGCAACCATATCTCCAAGCTTGCACCAGAATCCATAACCATCACTGCTGGCTAAAAGAACTCTGTATTCAGAATCTCCGCAAACATAACTAAATGGCGTGTCTTTATCTTGGAATTGGACAAATGCACTGATATGCACCCCGTCGCCTCGGCCGCTTGGTAATTGAGAGACAGGAACAGAATAAACACGGCCGCTATGAGCCATCACAATGAGATTATCTACGGTTCGACACTCAAAAGAGGCTTTCAGAGAATCTCCAAGCTTGAAAGACAGATTTGCGGCATCGCAGCCATGTCCTCCCCTAGCACGAAGGAAGCCTTTCTCACTGATAATGACGGTAACCGGTTCATCTGCCACTTTCTTAACCAGAACGGCTGTTTGAGCCTGCTCGATTAACGTTCTTCTTGCATCTCCATACTTTTTAGCATCGCTTCTGATCTCTTTACAGACTAAAGATCTAAGTTTGGCGTCATTATTGATTACGTCTAATAAGGCAGCTTCTTCAGACTTAAGCTGATCGATCTCTTTCCTAAGCTTAATTTCATCGAGGTTAGCCAACTGCCTCAACTTCAATTCCAAGATATCTTCGGCTTGAGCATCCGTTAAGCCGAATGTTTTCATCAAAGCTGTCTTTGGATCTTTGGCTTCTCGAATCAGGCGGATAACTTCCTCAATGCTGACAATAATAATGAGACGGCCTTCCAAAACATGAATCCTTCCTTGGACGTCTTCTAAGCGCGTCTGAGATCTTTTCAGAACAGTGCCTAATCTAAAAGTACACCACTCAGAAAGTATTTCCACCAGGCCTTTTTGTCTGGGTTTCCCGTCAATTCCAATAGCAACCAGATTGAACTTGCATCCGCATTCCAAGCTAGTTTTTGAGAACAAAATATTGACGAACTCATTTCTATCTACAGTTTTTGACTTCGGTTCAAAAACAATTCGGACAGGATTATCTGTATCAGACTCATCTCGAACCGTATCCAAAATGCTTAAGAGAAGAGTTTTGTCTTGCTGTTGTTTTGCAGAAAGGCCTTTCTTGCCGGATGAAGGTTTTGGATTCGTCAAAGCGTCTAGCTCAGCAAGAACCTTGGCCGCCCCAACCTTGTAGGGGAGCTCGGTAACAACTAGCTGCCACTGCCCTCTGGCCAACTCTTCGAACTCGTAGCGAGCTCTTAAAAGAAGAGAGCCATAACCGGTTGCGTAAGCATTTTTTATATCCTTTTCTGATGAAATAATTTGTGCCCCGCCTGGAAAGTCCGGCCCCGGAATATATTGCATCAGCTCGTCTAAAGAAATCTTCGGATTTCTGATGAGCGCCTCAGCGGCATTGGCCACCTCGACTAAGTTATGCGGAGGAATTTCGGTGGCCATACCTACCGCAATACCGCTTGCGCCATTCAAAAGAATAAACGGCAAGCGAGCGGGAAGAGTTACCGGTTCTTTAAAAGCGCCGTCGTAATTCGGAACAAACTTTGTTCCTCCCTCATCAATTTCCTCAAGAAGCAGCTCAGAATATTTGCTGAGTTTAGCTTCGGTATAACGCATGTGAGCCGGGCTGTCACCGTCTTGTGATCCAAAGTTGCCTTCACCATGAACTAAGGGATAGCGCATCGTGAAATCTTGTGCCATGCGCACCATAGCGTCATAAGCTGCAACGTCACCGTGAGGATGGAATTTACCGAGCACATCGCCCACGATTCTGGCGCTCTTAACCTGTTTGGCATCTGCAACAAGGCCCATTCTCCTCATGGCATAGAGGATTCTTCTCTGTACAGGTTTTTGACCGTCTGACACCTCCGGCAGAGCCCTTCCCTTCACAACGGAAATGGCATATTCCAAATAAGCTCTGCTGGCAAAATAAGCCACTGTTAATTTGTCACCGTTGTCGTCATCATTGGTTAACGCCTGTTCAACGATATCTGTCGGGTCATTGGTAGGAACGAGAGATACCTCATCAAGAGTCTTGTCAACATTTTCAAGAACTTCCTGATCGGAAGTTTCTAATTCGAAATCTTTTATCTCTTCTGAGCCGTCCAGGGCCGAGATATCCAGAGTCTGCAAATCTTCCCGTACAGCTTTTTCAGCTTCAACCTCTCTGACGGCCTCTTCTTCAGATGACTTTGCTTCTTCAGACGACTTTTCTTCTGCAGAGATGCCAGCCAACTCTTCTTGAATTTCAGGAAGATTGTCAATGACGTCCTCAACAGCGTGCTGCTGTTCATTATGATTTCCGCTCTCCCCTTCAAAATCAAAGAGGAAGCCGCTTCCATTGTCGGGAATATCCTCTTCCTTGACATCAATAATGTTCGCGGTCAGTTCTTCAGCTGAAGTTTTTTTGGGCTTTGGATTGTTTTTATCAGATGATGTCATGATTAAATATCCGGTTCAAATTGGTCACCATGGCGTTCAATCCAGCGTCTTCTAGATTCCGCTTCTTTTGCTGCCATCAGAATGTTCATTGCAGAGGTAGTTAGCTCACGGCTGATGCTACCCAGACTTAAAGGAAGCAAACGTCTTGTTTCCGGATCCAGCGAGGTTTCCTTAAGTTCCTTCTCGTTCATTTCTCCCAAACCCTTGAAGCGAGAAATCTCGATTTTGCTTTCCGACACTTTTTCTTTTTTCAGCTTTTCTAATGTTTTATTCAGCTCAGCTTCGTCGAGACAGTAAATTCGTCTCTCCTTTTGTCTTCCAATCTTTGGGACAACTACTTTGAAGAGCGGAGAAACGGCGATATAAACGTGACCTTCGTCAATAAGTTTAGGGAAATGCTTGTAAAACAAAGCAGTCAGCAGCACTTCAATGTGAGATCCGTCGACGTCGGCATCGGCCATAAAACAAATCTTGCCGTAGCGCAAAGTTGACAAATTAGGATTGTCATCAGGACCATGAGGATCTACTCCGATTGCAACGGAGATGTCATGAATTTCTTTGTTGCCAAATAGTAAATTCCTATCTACTTCCCATGTGTTTAACACTTTTCCTCGTAAGGGCAAAATAGCCTGGAATTCTTTATCTCTGGCCTTTTTAGCAGAGCCGCCGGCTGAGTCTCCCTCAACCAAGAAGAGTTCATTTCGAGAAATATCTTCACTCAAGCAATCGGTAAGTTTTCCGGGAAGAACGGCTACGGAAGAGCCTTTTCTTTTGGCGACCTTCGTCACGGACTTCTGACGCACCTGAGCTTGTTTAATGACCAACTCGGCAAGTTTTTTTCCGTCCTCAATATGGCTGTTGAGCCAAAATTCCATTTGAGGACGAACAAATGCAGAAACTAATTTCAAGGCATCTCGGCTGATTAATTTTTCTTTTACCTGGCCTTGGAACTGAGGGTCTAACACTTTGGCATTGAGAACGAAACTTGCCCTGGTAAAAATATCATCGCCAATAAGCTTGATCCCTTTCTGAGAGAGGCCATGCTGTTCAATAAAAGATTTTAAAGCTTGGAAAATACCGTCTTTGAGACCTGCCTCATGGGTTCCACCTTGCGGAGTAGGAATCAAATTGACAAAGCTTTCTCTTTCCAACCGTCCTTCTTCTGTCCACACCACTACCCAACTTGCGCCTTCACCAACGGAGAAGTTTTCATCGTCTTCGGCGGCGAAGCCTTCGGCTTCAAAGGGACGAATTTCCGGTGTTTGATCAAGCTGCTCTAAGAGATATTCTCTGAGGCCGCCGTTGTACTTCCATCTCTGATGGATATCTTTTTCCTCGTTGTTATAAATGACTTCACAGCCTGGAAGGAGGACAGCCTTACTCCTAAGGAGTCTTACAAGTGCCTCTGTCGGAATTTTTGGAGAATCAAAATATTTTGGGTTCGGCCAGCAGCGAACACGGGTTCCAGTTTCTCTCTTTAATCTTGGCGACTTAATGCTGGATAGACTTTGAACAACATAACCATCTTCAAAAATAATGGTGCTTTCCAATCCTTCACGCCAAACTGTTACTTCCAACTTATTAGACAAAGCATTCGTAACTGAGACACCCACGCCATGCAAGCCTCCGGAAAAAGAATAAGCACCCCCTGTGGTCTTATTGAATTTGCCGCCGGCATGCAATCGGGTAAAGACAACTTCAACCACCGAGCATTTTTCTTCCGGATGGATGCCTATAGGAATGCCTCTGCCGTCATCTTCAACGGAAACAGAGCCGTCTGCGTGTTGAGTCAAAATGATTTTGGTACCGAAACCTGCCAAAACTTCGTCGCTTGCATTGTCAATTACTTCTTGGATGATATGCAAAGGATTATCCGTCAAGGTATACATACCCGGACGCTGTTTGACAGGTTCAAGCCCCTTCAGGACTCTAATGGAAGACTCGGAATAATCTTGGTTTATTTTTTTAATTTCTTCAGCCATGCTTTAAAGGAAGTGGTTATGCTTAACTACTTTCGGACTCGCTATTTTACCTCTCTAAATCAAATTTACAGAGAATAGTAATTTCAGTTAGAATTGACCATCTTGGCTCCCCATAGTTGAATGGATACAACGCGGTCCTCCTAAGACTGAAGTACAGGTTCGATTCCTGTTGGGGAGGCCAGTAACCATTGATCCTCAGAACTTAAAGAGAATCAAGACAAAAAGCCAACAAAAAACACCACTTACTCATTTGTGGTTTTCTGCGCAGTATCTAACAGCGCTTGTAGCTCTTTCGAGAGCTTCTTGACATCGGACTCCATACGAGAGACATCGATTACGTTCCCGATTGGCGTTGGTTTTGGAGGCTCTCTCAATAGGTATGACATACCAGGACAATACGGGACAAAATGAGACATTGATTAGATAATATTATGGTGTTTACGACACTGGCGCAGGTAAAGCACGCTGGTGACATGATGGAAAATTTGGAGTGGGCGCCCTTATTTGGGGGGTTCTTTCAAGGATATCTTTCCGGGTATGTTATGGCGGCCGGCTGTCTGTTCATCAGTATTGTTTTGACTAGAGGAGATAATAAATGAATGGGACATGGGTTTACGGTGCCTTAATAGCTGTCTTCTTCGGTGGTTTAGGTCTTATCGGTATGTATGCACAAGACCATAAGAAAGAGGGCAAAGCTGACCAGTCACATAAGGCAAAATAATAGGTTCTTCCCAGAATAGAGAGAAATTTGACATATTCGAGCAAATCCGTTATTTCGCCGACCCTCTACTCTCCCCCTTTAGAAAAGGGGAAGCGATTCGCCATCTGACCTCAGCCCTCCGCCAAGTACGTTGGAGGGGCGGACGAATAGCGTGTATGTTGTTGCTATCTTCTGTCCAGGGCATTTCGGCTCTTAAACGGCCTCCTCACCGCAAAAGGGTCCTCTCCATTTACGCCATAAACCCTTGACATCAGGCAACAACAGGTAACAAGAAAGCGGCATGCGCATCCGTTAACAATGATCAAGAACCATTTGCCACAGGCTCATATTCTCTATGACTTCTTTCATGTTATGAAGATGTTTAACGAGAAGGTAGTGGTAGAAGGGAACGCCGCTGCCTTAATCTGCTCAGAAACTCAATTAAAGCCATACAGCCAAGTAAAAATCATGGACTCAAAGCTCAGGAGATCCTTCAAAATCAGGGTTGTGCCACGGAATTGAGAGAAGGAATTAATAATCTGAGCGGCTCTCAGTGGCTGATAATGAAATCGAGCGAACAATTGAGTGAAAAACGACATCAGGCACTGGCCAAACTGCTTAAAGATAATGAGCTGTTAGCTGCCTTATATCCTATTGTCGACTTGCTTAGAGCTATTTGGGGCTGCAAACGACCGGAGCACTGTAAAGAATTAATAGAGCACGCTCGCAAACTATTGTTTGCGATAAACGATAAGTATGGCTTCAAGCCTGTCAAACAATTTGTCTCCATGCTCAGGAGAAGAATGGCAGGGATACTGTACGCTAGTCAATTCGGTTATAGTTCCGGGCAGTTAGAAAGCGCCAACAACAAAATCAAAGTCTTGAAAAGAACGGCCCACGGCTACAGAGATTTCGAGCACTTCTTTCTGAAGATAAAAAGCCAGCTTTGAGGTAATCGTTCGTCTCCTTGGAAAACGAAGAAACGAGGTCACGCTGTTCTACAATCCGACCTAGGGAATGCTCGAAACTTTCCCGCTAATCCGTAAAGATTAAAATGATAAGAATTAATTACTTGATTAGGCATATTTTTTTGCTGATTTACGGATATTTTTGGAAAAATAAGAGAAAGTACAAATCAAATAACAAGTGTCCATCCTCCCATAATAAGTTCTAACTCGGCCTGATATTACGTTATGTTCGCCTATCTTGTTATTGAATAATGATATCATTCGCACACTAGAGATTTTCCCTAAATACTGGAAATGCGAATTTCATTTTTAGTCATTTTGATGGCTGCCTCCATGCAAGCAGTTTCTGCAGCCGAGACAACTGTTATTTCTGCTAGTTCATTTGCTCAAGAGAAGCTTCCCCTGAGCTTTCCTGTCGCAAGAACTTGGCTTTATGAAAGAAGCGATAAGCTTAAAGCTAGCTCCGCAGCTGTACGAAGCAAAGAAGAAACCAGAGACTCTTTAAAAACATTAGGCGGACCCACTGTCAGCGTTCAAGCAGTTCAAATAGCCGGTCAAAAGAAAATTGATATCCACAAAGACATTTCTTTGCCAATGCTGGGAACCCTTCCTATAGGTCTGGATGAGAAGCTGTCTTTGAACGGCCCTCGAGCAATGGCGACTGCTACATGGCCTATCTACACCGGCGGTAAAATTTCAGCGGCGCAAGAGGCGAGCAAATATGCCGTTGATGAAGCATTGGCCAATAAACATCTGACAACTGAAGAGCTCGACGCTCAGCTTGCAGGCTATTATTTCGGTCTGCAGCTGGCCGTCTCGGTTGAGAAATTACAGAAGGCCATGCTTGATCAGCAGAATAAAGAACTTCAAAAAGCTCTGAAGTTTGAAAAACAGGGCATGATCAGCAAAGTCGAAAGAATGTCGGTTCAAGTCTCTCGAGACAACACTCACAGAGAATATTTAAAGGCGAAGGATAATGTAAAGGTTGCAACCCTTCAGCTTTCAAGGCTTTTGAGAGAGGAAGAATTTGGAAGACTGACCACTCCTTTATTTGTATTGAAGGGGCCCATGCAGCCGCTTAAGTACTGGGTCGACACCGCCCTTGCTTCAAATCCTCAACTCTCTGTTATTCAAGCACAAGCTAACCAAGCAAATGAAGGCATTAAAGCCGCCAAAAGCGCTTGGGCTCCTCAAGTGTTTGCTTTCGGACAATATAACTTTATTAAGCACTATCAGACATTGGTCGAGCCGAACTGGATTGCCGGAGTCGGTGTAAACATCACACTATGGGATGCAAAAGACAGAAGAGCCTCCGTAAGAAGCGCTGAGGCAACTCTTGAGCAAGCTGAAGCCGGGAAAGCAGAAGCAGTCAACGCAGTTCGGACCGCCGTCGAAGTTGCGTGGCTGAAAACCCAGAACGCTATTGATCAGTACAAGCTCAGTGCCTCTACCGTCACTTTAGCCCGAGAAAATCTCACCTTAAAGAATAAAGGTTTTGATGAAGGTCTCAATACTGCACTTGACGTAACCGAGGCCCGATCTCAATTACTCAAAGCAGAAGTCGGCCGCAGGCTTGCCGCTTTTGAATTTGTTTCCAATTACGCCATGCTTCATGCAATCGCAGGAAAGATGGCTGATTTTATGAATGCCGTAAACGACAAGAACGTGATAATTGAGCAATAACATGACAGAGCAAAACAAGAATAACTCTACTGTTGATAATCAATCAGAAAACGTCCAGCAGGCAATTGAAAAGGATGAGAAAAAATCTCTGCGGTTTGGAACCATCCTTCTTTTAATCCTCCTTATTGCCCTGGTTACTTTTATTGTTTGGGGTATCTACCAAGCAGCCTTTCCTCCTAAGCCTCCGCTTCAAGGACAAATGGAGTCCCGCACGGTAAGCGTCTCGTCGAAAGTTCCAGGCCGGGTCCAGAAGATTCTTATTCAAGAAGGCGATTTTGTTACTGCCGGGCAGCCCGTTGCAGAGATGCACCTTCCTGAATTGGAAGCAAAACTCGCCCAAGTGCAAGCTCAAGAAAGAGCCGCCAAGCAAAAGCAAAGCCTAGTTGATGAGGGAGCAAGACCCCAGGAAAAAGAAGCCGCAAAAGCCGAATGGCAAAGAGCAGCTGCGGCCGCTGAATTGGCCCATAAAACTTACAACCGCATTGCGGCTTTATATAAAGACGGCTTGGTTTCCGCACAAAAGTACGATGAAGTTAAGACCAATTGGACGGCAGCATCTAAACTAGCATTGGCTGCCAAGCAGCAATATGAAATTGCAGAAATCGGTGCACGTGCACAAGAGAAAAGCGCGGTCGCAGACTTAACTTCGGAAGCTGCTGCAGGAGTGGAAGAGGTGAAGTCTCTGACGGAAAGCAAAACGCTTTATTCTCCTATTGATGCCCAAGTTGAAAAAATTATCTTCGTAGAGGGAGAATTAGCGGCTCCCGGTTACCCTATCATTACTTTAGTTAACCTCAACGATCAGTGGGCTACTTTTAACATCCGCGAATCTCAAATGCCCGGAATTGAGATCGGCAGAATTCTTTCTGCAACAGTTCCGGCCCTGGGCAATAAAGAAGTTGATTACAAAATCTATTACATCAGCCCGAGAGCAAACTATGCAACATGGAGAAGTACTCGACAGGACTCCGGCTACGATATGCGGACATTTGAAGTTCGAGCACGCCCGATGACCAAAGTAGATGGGCTCAGACCGGGTATGAGTGTTTTAGTACATAAATAATTGACTATGTTATCCCCTGTTGCTTGGCTTAACGCTGTCACCAGTACAACCTTCCGGGAAATTAAGTGTCTAGCTAAAAATCCCGGAGAGGTACTTGTGTGTTTTATTTTCCCGCTGGTGTGGATGCTGGTTGTGTGGGGACTATTGGGAAGAGGCGTTATTGAACAGGTACCTGTAGCCTTAGTAGACAATGACAATACCAGCATGTCACGACAACTGTCGTTGTCAATGTCCTCCGTTCGTGCTATTAAGCCTGTGGCCTTCAATACCCAAGCGGACGCACTTGAAGAGCTGAAGAAAGGAACGGTTTACGGCATCATCTCCATTCCTTTCGGCTACATGAAAGACACCCTGTCCGGAAGAGGTTCTTCCGTCTCTCTTTATTTGGATGAAAATCGTTACGCCGTTGCCGGAGGCCTCCAAGGCGACATCAGCGGTCTGATGTCTGCTCTAAGTCTGGAGCAAACCGCTAAATCTTCTTTAGCGACAGGCATAGGACCTGAAGGTGCAAAACGCCTAGTCACTGTGGTCCACTCGGACTTTTATGCCCTCGGAAACATGGGAATGAACTTCAATGCGTTTTTAGGAAGCAATCTTCTGCCTGGGGTTCTATTTCTAGGAGCCATGTTCTGTTTTGTAACGGCAATTGTTCGAGAAGTCTACGAAAAACAAATTAAAGAATGGGCTGCGACTGCCCAACACAGCATCAGTGCTGCATTGATCGGCAAACTTGCCCCTCACTTTTTTGTTTACTCTTTAATTATTATTTGGTATCTGGCTTTGTTTGCCGGCCAAGGAGGATGGGCACCGAGCGGTTCTCTTTTCGTGTGGTTTGCTACAGCTTTAATGTGCTTAGGAGCATTTGCGGCAGCCGCAGTACTTATTTGTGCCATCGCTCCAACTTGGCGATTTGCTTTGGTAGTCGCATCCGGATATGCGGCCCCAGCTCTACCCTTCACAGGATTTTCTATTCCTATGGACTCTATGGGGCCTGTAGTACAATTTTTTGCCAAGCTGCTTCCTCTTACTTGGTACATTGAAGGCCAATCTCAGCAATGGGTAATGGGCGCTAACGTCCGGGATATGGGTGAAATCTTTACCTGCTTAGGTCTTCTGATAATCATCCCCCTTATCTTCGGAGTACCTTTGCTGAAGAAAAAAATACTGTGGAGAGAAGAAGGCACGCATGATCTCCCCAACAACCTCCTTGATATTCTCAAAAAGAGGAAGTCGTCATGAGAGCCTACGGTTGGAAAAGCTGCTTCCTGGAAACAGTCAAACAGAGTTTGACTAACCTTTCCTGTTTCTCTTTCTTCGTCATCGCCATCTTCTTTTATTCTTTCTACTACGCATGGCCGTATACCGCTCAACTGCCAGATCATATTTCTGCGGTTATCGTGGACTTGGACCATACGCCTGTATCTAGGGAACTGACTCGCTCCTTACAGTCAGTGTCGCAGATCGATGTAAAAGGCGTCAGCAGCGATCGAGAAACTGCAATTCGAGATTTAAAGAACGGTAAATTCACAACTCTTATTACCATACCCGACGGTTTTATGAAGGACGCTCTGACCGGTGTACCTACTGCCTTGGAATTGGTCTCTAACGGTGCATTTATTGTTAAGGCGAGGTCATCGATCGCGGGGGCGGCGGGACCTCTTCAGCAAATAGCCTCGGAGGCTATTGCCGCTCAACTTATTAAACAAGGAGTTCCGCTTAGTACTATTGCTCAGACAGCCAGCAAACCGCCTGCAGTGATTGTTCAGCCAATGTTCAACACCGTCTCAGGTTATTTAAATTTTGCGGTGCCTATTGTTTTCTGCATTATTTTCCAGACAGTTACACTGGCAGGTGTCGGAACGCTTATCAATGAATGGTTCTGTTCCAAACAGTTTCCATTCCCATTGGTAAGAGGGATTCAAAGTCTGCCTTATCTCTTTGCACTTTATTTACCATTTGCGTGCATCCTTCTATTTTGGACATTATTTATTGAAGGAGCATCCTTTGCGTGGCATGGGATCAATGCTTTTCAAAATGTTCCGGCAACATTGGCAACCTGCATCTTTTTATCTCTGGCCGTCGCTGCCTTAGCCTTGGTAATCGCTTTTGCTTTTAAACGAGCCAAATACGCGGTTCAGTGTGTCGTACTGACTTCTCTGCCCTGCGTGTTTATTACCGGAGACCTTTTTCCGCTGCAGAATATTCCAGACTACATGAATGCAATAGCGTTCATGATTCCGTCTACTCCCGGTGTCCATGCAATGCTCAGAGCATCTCAGGCAGGAGCTTCTATTGGTCAAATCATGCCGCATCTGCTGCATTTACTTGGTCTAACGGTTTTCTATCTGACCATTGCTTATCTTATCGCCAGGTCGTATCGAAGCGATTATGAGGTCGTCAGCAGTCCTTACTCACTTACCGCAAAAAAATCATAGCTTGTTAATTTTGCAAGCTCTATAAGCTTGAGGCGAAGCTAATGCTTCGCCTCAAGCAGATTCTGTTTAAGGTACTAAGACTTTAGAGAGGCATATAAGTCAAAGTCGTCTGAATCTTCGACTACAACCTCAACCATGTCTCCTGGCTTCACTTTCGGATTGCCCTCAATGAAGGTAACTCCATCAATTTCCGGGGCTTGAAATTCTGAACGGGCAATAGCGACACCATTGTCGTCATCGTATTCGTCGACTAGCACTTTCAGGGTGCGTCCGACTTTTTCCCTCTGAATTTCTCTGGAAATTTCGGCCTGCAGTGCCATCAGCCTATCTCGTCTTTCTTCACGGACTTCTTGGGGAAGTGCACCGGGCAGCTGATTAGCCGCAGCTCCCTCAATCGGAGAATATGCAAAAGCACCAACACAGTCGAGCCGAGCTTCTTTTAAGAAGTCCAACAGATATTGGAACTCTTCTTCAGTTTCGCCGGGAAAACCGGTAATGAATGTCGATCGAATAGCGATGTCCGGACAAATCTCTCTCCAAGCCTTAATTCTCTCAAGATTCTTTTCACTTCCCGGTCTCTGCATCGCTTTGAGTACGCGAGGATGAGCATGTTGGAATGGGACATCCAAATACGGCAAAATCTTTTTCTCGGCCATTAAACCTACCCAATCATCAACGGAAGGATATGGGTATACGTAATGAGGTCTCACCCAAACTCCAAGCTTAGAAAGCTCTTCGAATAAAACATTAATCTTGGTTTTAACGGCTCTGCCGACGATAAAGTCCAATTTGTACTTGACATCAACCCCATAAGCGGCGGTATCTTGAGCAATGACTATCAGCTCTTTTACACCGTCTTTAACCAAGTTTTCGGCTTCCCGAAGAATCGAGCCGATAGGACGCGACACGAGCCTTCCCCGCAAAGAAGGAATAATGCAGAAAGAGCAATGATGATTGCAGCCTTCGGAGATCTTCAAATACGCGTAGTGTTTAGGAGTTAAAAGAATTCCGCCTCCCGGGACAAGACTGTCAAAAGCTTCATGAGGAGGAGGAAGATTCTCGTGAACCAACTTCAGTACTTTGTCTGTTTCTTCCGGTCCGGTTACTCCAAGAAGTTTCGGAAACTTCAGGGCGACAAAATTGCCTTCTTCAGTTTTCCGGCTTCCTAGACAACCGGTTACAATAACCTTTCCGTTTTCATCCAAGGCTTCCTGAATGGCTTCAAGAGACTCCGCGACAGCCGAGTCAATAAAACCGCAAGTATTTACAATGACCAAATCGGAATCTTGGTAAGTGGCTCCAATCGAATAGCCTTCAGCACGTAAAACTGTGACAATCCTCTGACTGTCCACTAAATTTTTTGGACAGCCCAATGAAACAAAACCGATACGCGGAATTCTTTTTCTAGTCATTTACAAATTACTTTACTAATGGTTTATTAAGAGCTTTCGCGGCATCTTCATAACCGCCTAAATTCTTAACATTCTTATAGCCGTTCTTTTCGAGGATTTCTTTTGCGGCTTCAGCTCTTCTGCCCGAGCGGCAATAAAGCAAAACGGCATCGGAGTCCGGATTAATGCTGAAAGACTTAAACTTCTGCAAAAAATCAGGAGAACGAATATCGTCAACCAAGGCCCCTTCTACCTTTCCTGTCTGTGCCACTTCAGGCAATGTTCTAACATCGACAATAAAATCTTTAGCTTGTGCACTCATAGCTATTCCAAGCGTCACTAAGAGAATTGATAATTTTTTAATCATAGTTTGTCCTGCTTTGTGCAACGTATTGCTCCACTAACGTGAGCACTTGTTTGAATTCATTCTGAGTGGTGAAAAGGTACATTTTCCCTTTCAATCCTGCTTGCACCACTATCTTGTTTAGGTTGGCATTTGATCTTACTGTCACGATGTCTTTCCATTCAAAATCCCGGCTGCGGGAAGAATGCTTATTCATATAGAAATTGTGACGAAAACCAAATAAAGAAAGAAAAAGGGTGATAACCAGTTCAATTTCTGTCACCAGAGGGCAAGCAGATTGTCGAAATTCCGAATAAACACCAAATTTATCGATACGATAAAAAATTTGCCGATGAGGCTGAAGGATCAGGATAGTTGCGCAGATCACAAAAGCCAAACAGGGCAAAACTACGAGTACCCAAGGGCTCTCCAGCATCATTTTTTCGTCAACGGCATACATAACAGCAATAGCAAAGATAAAAAACCCGCTGCCGATCGCCCAGTCGCGGAACCTTAACTGTTTAAAGGGAGGCTGAACGTAGTACCACTGGAACTCTTGATCCTGCGCCTGTTCTTTTTCCTCTTTATTGTTTGTAGATGACTGCGCCATGTCTGCCTGTTACTTTGTCTCGTCTATAACTATAAAATTTCTCGGGTTCTGCATAAGTGCTTAGTCCGGAATCATAAACTTCGTTTACTCCTGCCAGTTTAAGGGCTTCTCTGGCTAATCCTGAGAAATTTAATAAGAATCCTTTTGAGTCCGCGATGAAATACTTCTCTGCAACTGGACCGAGTGCCCCCGTTAAGAAGATATCTTTAACGTCCTGCTGAACAACAAAGTTTTCGGTATCGAGGCAAGGTCCAATCCAAGCCATAATCGGAGTATCAGAGGAATTTAGTTTTTCACGCATCTTCTTCACAGACTCCTGAATGACGCCCGCAGCCAATCCTTTCCATCCTGCATGACAAGCACAAACCACTTCTCCATTCTTAGAGCATAAAAGAATCGGCATACAGTCAGCAGTCATGACGACACAACCGACATTTTCCTTCGTGGTTAAACTGGCATCTGCATCTTCAGCATCAGCCTCAATTTGATCGGCCTCGACCACTCGGGTGGAGTGAACTTGATTGAGGAAACGAAGATCTTTACATCCAAGACTTTCCACAATCTCACGATTTTTTCTAACGCAGTACGGACTGTCACCAACATGTCTGCCTAAGTTCAATCCGTTAAATCCATCGGCACCTCCGAAACTTCCTGCTGAGACGCCGCCGTTTCTTGACGTAAAAAATGCCCTGACGTTAGCCGGAGCGGGCCAATTCGGTTCTATCAATTCAATAGAAGGTTTTTGAAAAGCACTCATTGAGTTTTAATCCTTTCTTTTTTCTATTTTCCAAACGGAATAGTCGGTAGAATCTTCCTCGTCTCCGAAATCAAAATCATCCCAGGAGGAGATTTTTCCCACGGCCTCTTCATTTTGCGAGAATTCATCAAACTCAGGATCGAGCACCACTACCGGATCTCCGAATACTTCCGTCGGGCGATCCCAAGGCCCGAAGCCCAGCTCGTCCATCACGGCGGTGAAGTCCTCAGGAGGTTCTGCAAACCACTCCATTACTTCGCCGGTAACCGGATGAACCAAACCTAATCTGCTGGCATGCAGAGCCTGGCGCTTAAATTGCGAAACTTTCGTGCCGTCATCTTTAGGGACAGGAAGCCTGTTTCTATAGAGGGGGTCTCCAATTAAAGGGAAACCAATTGATTCCATATGGACTCTGATTTGATGAGTACGGCCGGTTTGCAGACGAGCTGCCACCCAAGAATAAGGTTTGCCGTTTACTTCAGTAAACTGGACGAGTTTTTCTCGAGTAACGGCGTGTTTAGCACGTGCCGAATTTCCTACCACGAAGCGAAGAGGATTTCGAGGATCCCGTTCGATACCGGCGTCAATGATTTTGTCGGCAGGTGCTCTGCCCCTGGTTAAGGCCCAATACTCTCTTTTAACAGTCCTTTCCTGAAGCTGCTTGACCAAGCTCAGCTGCGCCTGTTCGGTCTTGGCCACTACCATCAATCCGGAAGTTTCTCGGTCCAAACGATGTACGACACCGGCTCTGGGAAGCTTGGAAAAGGATTCGTTATAAGCAAGAAGACCATTGACCAGGGTATCATTCCAATGGCCGGTTGCCGGATGCACGACAAGCCCGGCTGGCTTATTAATTACTAAGATGGAATCATCTTCGTAGACAATATCCAAATCCATCGGCGTAGGTGTAAAAGGACAATCTTCGGGGCGGCTTTTGACCGTTACTTCAACTTGCTGGCCTAAAAGAAGTTTCTGCTTCGGCTTGAGAACACTTTCTCCGTCGACTAAAACGTCACCTTCTTCAATGACGGTTTTTAGCCTGGAACGAGAGAAATCGGGATAACGTGAACTCAGAACCTTATCGATACGTTCTCCGTCTTCCTCTATAGAAACAGTAAAAGAGAATTTTTTATCGGTTTCTTGTTCGAGCTCCTCGACATCCTCCTCGTACTGGCTATAATCCAAGGAACTAAAATTATTATGTGGTTCTGACATATGTCATCCTTAAAATCAACTTTTAAGCGCACTCTCTTAACGATTGCGATGGGTTCCGCTATTCTAACCACTGCTTCATGCAGTTGGCTTAATTCCATTGAGGATCCAACTGAAGGCTGGTCTGCGGACAAGTTATATGTTGAAGGCAGAGACAATCTGAACGAAGGCAACTGGGAAACCGCGCGTGATTACTATCAAAAATTGGAAGCACGCTACCCATTCGGCAAATATGCACAGCAAGCTCAGATTGAGACCGCCTACTCTTATTTCCGTGAAAGAGAAATGTCTCAAGCAATTATTGCCTGCGATCGTTTCTTAAGACAGTACCCTGACCACCCACTTTCTCCTTACGCCCTCTATATCAAAGGCGTCGCCACTTTGGACGAAGATGACGGATGGATGAACTGGCTCACCAAGCAAGATCTTTCCCAAAGAGACGCACAGGCAGCCCGAGACTCTTTTGATATCTTCAAAGAATTAGTCGAAAGATTCCCTCACAGCCGCTATGCTAATGACGCCAGAGAACGTATGTACGAATTGATCTATGCTCAGGCGCAATATGAGGTCAATACCGCTAGATACTACTACAAGCGTCATGCCTATTTGGCCGCCATCAACCGCTGCCAAACCGTTCTCAACGACTTCCAAAGTACCGACCAAGCTGAACAAGCTTTACAAATTATGAAAGACAGTTACAAAGCACTCGGGATGGAAGATAAAGTCAAAGACATCGAGCGTATTATTGAGGCCAATAAAAATCGTCCCTCCCAGAAGAGCGTGCAGCGAGTAATGCAAGCTCCGCAGGTGGAGGCCCCTCAGTAATTTCGTGCAGGTTTTTGAATGAAGGTGAATGTTAAGGCATTACTCACTCTCTCCTTTACCCTTCTGGCAGCCGCTGCTATCACCGGCTGCCGCACTATCCCGCAAAATCCGGAGCAAATGACATGCGAGGACTTAAATTACCTTGCAGAGGAAGCTGTGGAGAGTAAAAACACACCTTTCTTCATCTCTCAGCTCATGTATCCCGGTGACTGGCGCACCTGTTCTGCAACAGCAGAACACATCGATTGGATTAAAAACGAAAGCAGAAGGCGCGTGCACGCCAATGGAAAAGATTGGGGCGAGCTCGTCATGCTTCGACTCTTTGTCAAAGACAACCGTCAAGAAGAGTACAAAGTCCGCACCGAACTTCAATATTGTCTTAATCCAAAACCCACCAAAGACATTACGCTGCATTTCAGTGAACTGCATCCAGATGTCAACGACAAACCTTTTACGGTGGAAGCCAATCTAACCGGACAAAGACCTCAGGATAAGGCAGCCAGAATTCTTTGCGGCTATGAAACTTATCCGGCCAAATCTAAAACGGACGATATGGCCGCCCGCTGGAAGAACTGTCAAACAAAAGGAAAAACGCAGTAAGAGGTGAACTACCGCAGACTCCAATGAGGAGCAGAAGGGCTCCATGTCATTAAGCCTGCGGAATTCCGGGGCCTTTCGTTAAAGGCTCACGTCAGAAATTTTATCCTTCTTTTCCAGATTAATTTCTTCAAGAAAGGCTAAGGCATTTTCAAGTTTTGCGGTTCGTGCAAAATCCGGCAGACTGTTCCAAATCATGGGTCCGTAGCTCTTAGTTAGCAAACGTTTATCACAAATGATCAGCATCCCTTTGTCGCTACGATCGCGTATTAAACGGCCGGCACCCTGTTTGAGAAGTGTAATGGCTTCAGGAATATACAGTTCTTTAAAGTAATTTCGGTTCTGGCTCTTGAGCATGTTTGTTTTACCTTTGATAACCGGATCGTCGGGAGGCGGGAATGGAATTTTATCGATAATCACCATTGATAATGCTTCGCCTTTGATATCGACCCCCTCCCAAAAGCTCATAGAGCCTACGAGTATTGCGTTTCCATGTTCCTTGAACTGACGAATCAACTCATTTTTAGGAGCGTCATTTTGAACCAAAATTGGGATGGTCTCATTAGCTCTTTCTGCTTGAAGCTTTAACGCATCGGAGATTCGCTGCACAGCACGAAGCGTTGTGCAAAGAACAAATGCCCTTCCTCTATTCTTAACCAACAGCGGCCAAATATGTTCTGCTACCTCATCGGAAAAATAAGGCGCATTTGGTTCTGGGATCTCTGTTGGAACGTACATCATGCCTTGAGAGGCGTAATGAAAGGGGCTTTCCCAGCTATGCGACTGTGCGTCTTCTAAGCCCATTTCTTCAATAAAATGGCGGAAGTCTTTGTCTACCGATAATGTTGCCGAGGTTAGGATCCACGGCTTACCGCTTTCTTGGCGATAAGTTCTGAACTTATCGGCATAAGAGAGCTTGGTGTCCAAGAAGGTAATGTTTTTAGGTGACAGGCTGAACCATTGGATTGAAAACTCATCTTTCTTCTTGTCCTTCTTGACGGTGTCTTTGAGAGATTTTTCCCAAAAATGCAGTTTATTAAGGATTTCTTCTCCAGTAGTAACTGCCAGAGTCAATTCCTCATTATCCGCAGAATATTTTCTCAGGGAGTCAACAAACCCTTGCAATCCCATCGCTAACTTTTCGATAGGCTCGGCCATCAAGAAGGCATCTGCAAATTCGTCTAAAGCTTTCTTGGTCTCTTCTTCTGCGCCGAGGACGGCAGCTTTTAAACGTACATCATTGCAGCGGTTAAAAATTTTTGTCTGATAATCCTTCCACTCCTCTCCTTTTGGCACCAGACGGACGGCAGTGACATATGCATCCTGCGCATAATTTTTGATCTCATTCAGAGAGAGACTCTCAGAAAAAAAGTTAGAGGCGATGCCTGGCAATTGATGAGCTTCGTCAAAGATTACCATGTCGAAATCCGGAAGGAAATCGACGAATTCCTGATCGTTTAGCTCCATATCAGCCAAAAACAGATGATGATTAATGATTAAAACATCCGCTTCACGAGCCTTTTCACGGGCTTTCATAACAAAACAGTTTTCATAATCAGGACAATTCTTACCGATACAGTTTTCTGAAGAGCTGGTCACTGCCCGCCAAATCCCTGAGCTTTCAGGAACAGTCGTGAGATCGCTTCTTTCTCCAGTCTTGGTAATTTGCACGAACTTTTTAATTTCGAGCAAATGGGCTAATTCTTCTCGAGTGGTACTCGCGTTTTCAACCATAGCGTGTTCGAAGCGAGCCAAACAAATATAATTTGCTCGGCCTTTAAGAACTGCTATTTTTGCGCCTACTCCCAAAGCCCTTAATACGGCTGGGACATCTTTTTCAAAAAGCTGGTCTTGGAGAGTCTTACCGGCGGTAGAAATTAAAACCCTGCCGCCATGGATAATGCAGGGGACCAGGTAAGCAAAAGTCTTTCCTGTCCCCGTCCCTGCTTCAGCCACCAGGCTCTCATTTTTTTCCAAAGATTCTGCAACTGTTTTAGAGAATTCTATTTGAGACTGCCGAGGAGTATAACCCTCAGTAACATGAGCAAGGCATCCGTCTGAGGCAAAGACTTTCTCAACTTCTGCTTTTAATGATTTATCCATTGACTTCTCCTAGGAGAAGAATTCTAACATTGAGATTTTTTTGAATTTGTGTCGGTTCTTGACAACCTCTAGCCACTGCAAATGAGAGGACTTACTCCCCAGATTTAGTCTTGAGTTTTTCAAAGATATCAGCACCAGTCTCTCAGCTGAAAATCAGCAGTTCTTATTGATAGGACATCAAAAATTTTGTTTTCAAAAAACAGAAAACATTCGAACAAGCTGTGTCTCCTAATCTGGAATTCCTTCTTTTTCTAGACCAAGAGTTTGCAGAACTCTAAGCAAATCAACTGAAGTTTTTGCCCCCAACTTTCTACAAGCCACTCCCCTATGCGTTTGTGCTGTTCTCTCGCTGATCCCCAATCTGTAAGCTATAACTTTATTCATTAGGCCTTGAGCAGCAAGTGTGACTACTTCTTTTTCGCGTTGAGTTAACAAGGCATACTTCTGTTCTATGCTCTCAACTTTAGCCTCCTCTTTTCTCCGCTGGATATCTCTTTCTACCGCAGTGCGCAAGGTGCTCAATAAAACTTCGTCATCTACCGGTTTTTGCAGCAAATCTAGGGCGCCTCGTTTAATGACATGAACCGCCATTCCGATGTCTGCATGTCCCGATAAAAAGACAATTGGAAGATCAACTGAGATATCCAGCAAGTATTGCTGCAACTCTAAACCCGACATTTTAGGCATACGGATATCCAAAAGAATGCAGCCGGGTAGATCGAAGTCGTCATTATCCAAAAACTGTTGAGCATTGGAATATGACTTAACGGTCCATTCACTTTCTCCTTCGAGCAAAAACACCAAAGAGGAACGCATGACATCGTTATCATCGATTATTCTGATTACCGGTCTAGAGCTTTGTTCTTTCATGGCTTATTGATTGTTAATGGGATAATTAGTTTAAAGGTTAAACCGCCATCAGGATTGGCAGCCGCTTCTAGTCTGCCCCCGTGCCCTTCTACTATGCAGGAGACAATAGTCAGACCAAGTCCCATACCTTTTGTTTTTGTAGTAAACATAGGTCTAAAAAATTGTTCAATTTCTTGAGCCGAGTAAATCTTTCCGTTGTCTTTGACAGAAACCACAGCATTGTTATCGACTCTTTTAATTTGAACATTAATTTCAGGACTGTTCAAAGTACTTATAGCTTCTGCAGCATTCTTTAGCAAGTTAATAATAACAAGTTGAAATTCCAGGGCATTTATCTCCACAGAGAGGGGCTTCTCAGATTCTTTAAACTTAACAGAGACGGAGTATTCATACGAATTTTGAAAAGTTTTAACTGCTTCAGCTACAACTACGTTCAGGTCAAGGATTTTTCTTTCTATGGAAGTATTCTTAGCATACTTGCGAACTTGATCAACAATACTTGCAGCCTTATCAGACTGATTGACTATAACAGTCAAAGCTGAACACAATACATCTTTGTCAATCGAGTTCTTATCCGCCCTCCTGATTAATCCTCGAGAATAGTTTCTTATTGCTCCTAGCGGCTGCTTGAGTTCATGAGCAAGCATAGAAGACATCTGATTGACGCTCTCGAATTTTTCCATAGATTGAATTTTTTCTTTCGCCTCAGCAATCTCTTTAGAAATTTTTATTTTTTCTTCCATCAAAAGCTCTATATTGCGAGTTTTTCTTCTGACTTGGATTCCGAGGATGAAACTGTGGATGATAATCAGAACGATAGACCCGAAGATACCAACCACCCAATAACGGTGAGCGTAGACCACTTCCGTCAAACGCAAAGAGTCCATATGAGCATATGGACCGTACTTTAAATCGATAAGAGCATTTCTGATGGAGGTGAAATTAGTGGGCGGGAAACCCCAGTGCAAAGAATCGGCCATTACCGTAGTAAGAGCAGAAGCCGTCGCCTTATGAACTAAGCTCATATCATCTTGCTTTATTGAGGCTAAAACCCAACCAGGATATACGTCTGTGGTTCGTTTGCAATCTAAGCCGTTTCCAAACTTCTCATCGATCACCTTCAGATTTGAGATTTCCATTTTGCGAAATTCAGCGGCTTCTTCTAAAACACAGGCAGGTAAAAGTCCTACCGCATCCGGATGTTTTTCCAAAATTTTAAAAACTTCATCAACACCGCCCTTGACTTCATGAATTTTGGAGAAGAAACGCTTTTCATCCAGCCCTTTCTCTTGAAGATAATGCCGAAAAACAATGTTGCTTTCATTGGTAGAGGCAGCAAGATAGAGTTCTTTTCCTCGAACTGAGGACAAAGAACCTTCCTTATTGTCCTTTCCTGTGACCAATGTACCGGCTAACATATGGTCTGCATCAACTGCTCCGCGTCGGATTAAACCCACAAGAGGCTTGACTCCTTTTTCGTGCTCGATAGTGGAATAGAACGGAGAATTAACTAAAATCAAATCAAGAGATCGGCCTTTGATTGCGTTTTCCAGCCCCTTCCAATCTAAATATTCCAGATTGATAATACGAGGATGGAAGTCTCTGCGAAGCTTGTCTAGAAGGATAGCCTGCGCTGAAGCAGTCTCATCCAAATGCTCTGTCTGAAGCACGCCGATACGTATTGGCGGCTCGGTACTGGAGACCCAGACCGTAGCATCTGCACATGTCTGGCACAGTAGGACAATAAAGAGCAAGAATAGACTTCTTCTCATACATTACAAAAGATCTCTTTTTGAGAAAAACATGAATCCTGCGAATAAGAAAATGGTTCCTAACACCAAGAAATAAGAAAAAGTATAGGTAAGGAAAGTGATTTTGCCAAACAGTTCCAATATGAAATAAGAGGCGGGGCCAATGACTGAGAGTACAGGATCAAAAAGGCTAATTGCAGCAATTTTGAACACCTGGGCAGGATTCATTAACGCCAGCGTATAGATGGTTTCTTCCGGGACTAAGGCTTTTATAAGAAGTCCGAGCAGAGCCACATCTAAAAAAGCAATAAGCAACAACCAAATAAACAATGAAATACCTAACCCGATTTCCTGACTTCTCACTAAAGAAGAAATCAGAAAACTCATAGCCACATAAAAGTAGGTAGAAGCTAATAAGAGAAAACAATAAAGAAGTATGACGCTCAAGGGAACGGTTTCCGCTTTAAAGAAGCACAATACTGCAGAAAGAAGCATGGAAGCTAAGAGCGGCAGACAAAGAATAAGAATTCTCGAGAAGAACTTAGAAAAATAATATTCCCCCAAGGAAACTGGAAAAGAGAGCTCATACTCGAAAATATTGTTCTCTTTTTCTTTTACTAAGGTCCTTACAGTGCTGACCAGAACAAAAATTGGCAAAATTAAATTACAGCCTTGAATAAATATGAGCAATGGTCTGGTCAGCCCTGTAAAACCCGAGACTCGGCTATCGGAAATACCTGTAGCAAATATTCCGCCCAGCGCCGCAATCACAAGCAAAATGTAGACCCAAAACCAACGGGACCGAAACGCAGCAGAGATGTCAAGTTTTAAGAGAATGGAAAAATTATGCATGAGCGCTTTCTTCAGGAGTTCGGAACACTTCTCAGTGTTGACCTAGTTTTCTTTTTGCAGCCTTTTGATTCTTGATGTCTTCAATTAATCTTAAAGCTTCCTCTTTTGAAACAGCTTTTTTACCTTCCGGGACAGCTGATCCTTTAGGAAGAACTCCTAAACCATAAGCCATCGGGGTCACATAACCGAAAATAAGTTGATTATCCGCGATATTTAACCATTTACCGTTTTGAGGATCTGTGGCATATACGATGGCATGATCCGCCCACCCTTGCGCCTCCTTAGTTTGAAGCCAAAGAAGAGCACAGCCAAGATCATCGAAAAAATAGTGTTTACCATCTGCTGGATTAACTATTTGAGCTGAAAACTTAGTGTCGCTAAGAAGCATTTTGCATCTGTCGCACGTTTGAACATCCCATTTGGGAGCTTGTGCCTTCAAATCAATTTCTTGGCCGCAGCCAACAAGCAATAAGCCGCTAAATGCAATGCTAAGCAGTTTGAGAGATTTTTTCATCTTTAACAATCCTTCCCATATCTAACCAAATCGCTCGATTTAAAACAGTATTTAACTCATCAATACGATGTGAAATAAAAATCATAGTGGTATCGGAAAATTCTCCACTACGTATTATTTTTGCAAAGCTTTCTCTACCCTCCGGATCAAGGTTCGCGGTTGGCTCATCGAAAAGCATCAACGGAGTATTTTTTGCAAAAGCGATGCTAGCCAAAACTTTTTGCTTCATCCCTCCGGATAATTTTGAAAAAGGTTTATGAAATTGCTCGGATATATTCAGTGAAAAAAGCTCTCCGAATTCGCAAATTCTATCTTTACTGCAGCCGCTGGTTGCGCAGGCAAAATCGATCAAAGAACCGACTGTAAAGGGTAAAGGCGGCGGGAGCTGCGGTATAAAAGAGATCTTTGCTAAACATGGCTTTCTGTTTTTCACCGGGGACAGACCGTCGATTAGTATTTCACCTGCGTCAGGATGATACATCCCTAGGATACAACGTAATAAAGTTGTCTTTCCTGCCCCGTTTTGTCCCAGAATAATTGCTCTCTCATGCCTTTGAATACTGCAATCTATTTGGTCCAAGACAGTCTGAGAACCGAAGCATTTTTTTAGATTATTTATCTTTAACATTTGATACTCCCAATTTCTCAGACAAGCTTCTTCAATCTATGTCCATAAGAAAAGACATCTCTGTCACACACATCCATGCATTTACCGCACAAGGTGCAGTCTGTGGAGGTAATGTTAATGACAGGTTCAGTCCCTTTTAAGAAAACAATTTTTAAGGCCTCAGGGACGTGACACTGCGCTGTACAGGCCCCGCAGTTATCACATTTTTCTTTGTCGGCTTGTATCTTGATTAAGGATACCTTACCCAAGAGTCCGAAAGTTGCACCGGAGGGACATACGGAACGGCACCAAACTCTTTGATAAAAGAAAATTTCTATCAGGAGGACAAACAAAATAATCAATCCGGTTTCCAAAAGACCGTAGATAAGGATCCTAGAAGTAATGCCAACTAAATTTACGTACTGATATACTAGGTATCCGGAACAATAACTAGCTGCCAAGAAGCAGAAAGCAATAAAGAATTTCCAAGAAGTGGTAACTTTTTTGCGCTTCTTAATGAGATTTGCTTCTACCAACTTCTTATGAAGACTCTCTGACCATTCAGATAAAAGCCCGTAGGGACACACCCAGCTGCAGAAAGAACGTCCTCCTAGAATCAAGTACACAACAGCAACAAAAATTAGCCCCATCAACAAATTGGTGGCAATTTTTCCATGCGCGGCGATCACTTCCAGGCCGGAGAATAAATCAACCATATGAAAGCCCATCAAACGGCTTGCAATCATGGATCCTTCGAGCATTTGCACGTCCAGCTTGTAAGATAATATAAAGGCTGCAACGAGTAATATACATACAGTCCACCGAAACGGTCTGATTTTTATTTTTTTTGTTCCATCCACATTGGTTCTCACAAACCAATGCTGATCTCCTCTACTTCGTACCATTTCAGCTCCTTGGTTTAAATGCGGAGACTTCTCTTGCTAACTGTTCCAATTCTGATTCTGGAGTTCTCGTCAACAAATCGGCCATCATAGTGTTCTCTACTTTATTATTTTTATAGTCGCGAAGTTTTTGGAGGTTGTACTCGTAGGATTTGCCAGCTATCGAACTGCCAACAGGTCCATTTCCATCCTTTCCATGACAGGCCGAGCATTTAACAATGTACAGATGAGAGAGGTTCTCTTGAGGAATAACAAACCTCGTATGTTCGGATTTAGCCTTGTTTAAAACAAGATGGGACTGCTCAGCAGGAACAATCTTTACTGCTTTATCACCAGTCTGAATATCTTTCTTGGCATCTGGGACACGGTTCTGTTGTGAGGATTCTGCAGGACCTGCTTTATCGGGCTGCAGTTTTACCCGAGTGGTTTTAACTTCATTAACCTGGGATCCGTCATATATCATCCAGCCGACAGCTCCCAATATAACGACTGAACATACTATTGCGGAGATTGTACGTGTATTCATATCCCAAACCTATTTGTAGTTAGAATGAAATTCTTCCTCCGGCCTCTCGGAAGAGCCTTTTTGGCTGTGAATTTCTTTATTAAATCTTGCGATATCTCTTGCGATAAAACTCTTTTCTTCAGGGCTCATCCTTTCAACCAAAGTCGTCATTAAAACGTTAGCGTCAGGCTCTTTGCCGTATTTGACCATCATGTCTAATACTTCTTGTTCGTTTTTATCAATAAGAGAGGGTCCAATAACGCCGTTGGCGTAATCATCGTGGCAGGCGGAACAAAAAACAATGTATTCCTTGCTCAGGCGTTGAGATAACAATCTGGTCTGGATAGAAGCAAAGGGAGTGTTTCTAACCGCCACATTAACTTGAACATTTTTGACTTCTTGAGTCACCTCTGCGCCATCCGGGGCATATTTAATAATAGACTCGCCTCGTACGTCGAACGTTCTGAATTTGTCTTCTTTAGCACTCAACTCAGTTTGGCTTCCAGATACCACTGTAATTTTTCCAGGACTCTCCGGACGATGTTCTTCTTTTTGTGATTGCAAACTCTTTTCCTCACAACCAGCAACGATAAGAACGAGAAATACGCTTAGAAGAAGGATGATTTTTTTCATATTTATAATTCTCCTCGGTCTTTGTAATATTCTTCGAAACTAACCGCCGGAGCGATTCTGATAATTTGCGGCGGACATACTTCTTGACAAGCACCGCATCCCACGCACGAGCGCCCTATCACTGGCTTTTTGTCTTCTAATTTAATAGCGTTATCACGGTCTGGTACTTTGCAGACGACCAAACAAAGTTCACAGGCATGTCCTATTTCTTTACTAAGCTTCTGGTTTAATTCCTGCTCGAGTTCGGTTCTATTCCCATGGCTTTTAATTTTGTTTACGTCGGACTCCATAACCGGAGTGCCGCTGAGGTTAAAGCATTTTCCGGGATCGGTAACATACGCAATCCCCATGGACACCTCTTCAATTTTTTCAACTTTATCGTCTAGGGCGCCTGAGGGACAACAAAGAATACATGGGAAAAGGTCACAAAGGTAACAGCCTCGAACCTGCGGATCAATAAACGGAGTTGCAGTATTAATGCCTCCTTGAAGATCGATAAGTTTCAAACTTCCAAAAGGGCAAACCTGAATACATTGACCGCATTTAATGCAAGAGGCGAGGAAATCTTGCTCCTTCAAGGCTCCTGGAGGTCTCAATAATGTGTTTGCCGAGGCTTTTTGAGCTAGCCAGGAAACTCCAATTCCACAAGCTCCCATTGTTCCTGCTATCAAGGCCCCTTGAATAATTGTTCGTCTATCTAGTTTCATTTTGTTTGTCCAGAACGTTGCGAAACTCTAGGCTGTTTATCTACAGCCACAAGTTCCGGCTCAGAAAATGGCATGATTTTCCAAAGCATGTTTAAGAGTTCCAAAACGGGAGAAGCATAAAAAATTTTTGCGGCCGGCTTATGCTGCCAAAGACGATCTGCATACATTCTCTGTTCGAAAGGAATGTCTCCGTAACCGTCCTTATCTCTGTCAAAACCAAGATAGTTGTCCCAATAGTTTCTTGACCAGCGATTTAATTCGATTTTGCTTTCAGGCGTGTCATTAACTACATCATCGATATTGCCTCGGATGGTGTTGTCTTCAAAATTACTTCCGTAAAGTGTTCCATGCAGGTGGAAGGCAACAGAATTAAATTCAATTAAGTTATCTTTAAAAGTATTAACGGTTCCTGGAACGTAAGGAGAGGCATCAATATAAAAGCCCCTTGCGTTGTAAAGAATCTCGTTGTCTTCAATCAGAATGTCGCTTGCCTCTTTCATACCGATACCTATCCCAAATGGACCGGTAGCATTTCCTACAAGATTCTTTTTTAATGTTGACCCCTGACTGAACATCAAGAAAATGCCAACTGAATTATCTTGGAAATCATTGTTGATAACTTTGTTTCTGTCGGCGTACATAAAGTGCAAAGAGTATCGAGAATTCCTGCCGGTGTTTTTTTCGATTGTGTTTCCGCTGGAGTACCAAAAGACGTTATCTCTAACTTGGAAAGTGGAGTTCTCCACGATCAAATTGGAATGGCTGTACCACAAACGGATTCCGTCTCCTCTTAGCCCTAAGGAGAGGTCCTTGGAAGAAATCTTATTTCCTTGGACTGTGCAATTATTTGATTTTTCAAGGTTAACGCCAAACAATGTATCTCGGATTATGTTGTTTAGAATTCGAACGCTCTGACTATTCTTCACTGCTATGCCGGAGTCTATGGTTTGGTGTTCTCCGCCGCTATTTTCAACTTCGATCCCTTCGATTGTCACGTTGGAAGCTTCAACAGTAATTACGCTATCCTTTCCGTCCCCTCGAATAATCACACCGGATTCGATACCTAAAATTTTCAAGGATTTTCTAATAACGACATTGCCTTGATAGAGTCCTTTACTTAGTTGGATAGTAGAGAATTCCGGTGCGTTATCTACTGCTTTCTGCAACTCTCCTTCGGCCATAGCTGAGCCTGACATTATGGATGCAGCTAATAAAAACACATAAGCAGCCGGAGGTTTTATCCTAGCTCGCGGTATGAATAGGGAGAGAATGTTGAACATAGTTAGAAAGGGCTCAATAAAGTCTTCTACTGGAAGTTTTTCAGTTCATTTCTTCTAGCTAAAATCGCTAATACAGAAAGAATTGCAATTACCACTAGTACCCAGAAGCCGATTGACGGGAAGCTTTTTGTGGTGAAATGGGCAACGTGACCTACACCTAAGGCTGTAGGCATGAAAGCTTTAATTTTAAAAGCTCCCCACTCCTGCATATTGTGTCCGAACCAATACATCCAACCCGCATAAAAAGCGAAAAAGCCTATTGGAAAAAGGGCACTTGGGAGCATAAGCAACCAAGACCACTTCTTTCTAAAGCAGATAAAAAGGATCATTAAGAACGTAATTCCAAGCATCAAAAATGGTCCAAGAGCTCTTTCTAGTTTTGCCCCGTCCTCCAGAGGATACATTCCAACGTAGTGGTTAATAGTATTCATCTCGTGAATATCGCCCGAAAAACCATCCACATGGAACCAAACAGGAATACCTTCCGGGAAGGCTGCTTTTGGATAATTGGGTGCTTCCAGCGCAACGTACCAGACCGGGAAGGACATCATACCGACCTCTCCCTTCTTTTCAATCATCTTCTGTAAGTCCCCTTCAGCTCCTTTTGGAGTGTAGGGACTGATATAACGGCCTGTCTGATATAAATTCCACAAAGGATAGACGTAGGTAGGGATGCTGTCGGTTTGACCGGCGGCTATTTTTTGAGGAACTTTATAAAATGCCACCGACGGGAAAGTGAAGCAAACTACAAGAAGAATAAGTGCTATAACTGTATAGACATCTGACTTGTATATTTTCATTGATTTCTCCGGGTGTTTTTCATGTTTCCGTCACTACGGGGCACCGCAGTGACGGAACATTAGCGGTTAGAACAAGTTAGCGTTGTTGTCGATCCACTTCATGTACTCAATGATGTCTTTTGTTTCATCACTAGTCATATGCTGGTTAGGCATTCGGAGATTGAAGTAGTGAATCATACCTTTGGTGTAAGGCTCATTGAACTTAGATTCTGGGTCCATTGTGAATTCATAAACCCATTTTTCATCTTTGCGTTTCAATGTACCCGTCAGATCCGGACCGGAAGAGACTTGACCTATAACGTGACAGCCGTTGCAGCCGCCACGCAAATAAGCTTTCTCACCTCTGCTGGCTGCCTCAGACATAGGAGTTGCCAATTCACGAGCTAAGCGGGATTTCGCTCTTAAACCAACGTCAGCAGTTTTGACCATATATTGCCATACTTGGTTTTCCCAAAGAACGGCTTGATCTAAGTCACCTTTCTTAGCTGCCTCATCCGCCTTGGCTTTAACTTCCGGAATCTTGCCGTATTGATCTAATGCATCATTAACAAGATTTACAATAGTCGGATATTTATCGTATCCTTTCTCTTTGAGGTACTTAACAACTGTTTGAATAACAGCATCAGTTGCCTTATTCGTTTCTACAATCTTCTTGTACTGCGCTTCAAGCTGCTCTTTAGTTAACTTAGCGCCTTTGGCATCAACCACTGCATAAGTCTTGTTGGGATCCTTAACCATTAAGTACCCCATCATTTCTAGGTGGAGCGCTGAGCAGAATTCAGTACAGTAGTATGGGAACACGCCTTCTTCGTCAGCAATGAATTGTACAGTGGCCGTCTTTCCTGGCTCCAATGAAGCATGTACGTTCATACTGTCAACTGCAAATCCATGTGTCTCGTCTTGAGCCCTTTCCAAGCTGGAAAGATGGATGGTAACGTGGTCTCCCTTATTAACCGTAATTCTTTCAGGATTAATATGACTGCGAACCATCGTTGCGTAAACGGTCACTTTGTTTCCATCACGCTCAATTCTTTCTTGGCCGGCTAAAGTTGCAAACGGGCTTGGCTTTTCAGTACGGCTGTCTGTTCCAATATCGAATGTAACTTTGGGATTCAACTTATCTGCCGCAATAGAGACTACATCATGCGGTTCGCCAAGAGGAATTGGCAAGTCATAAGTTAATTCCATCTTAGGTCCGGAAATATCAATCAGCTGATGGTTCTGCGGATGAAGCGGCCCAACAGGATTGAAGCGGTCAATGGAAAGTTTATCCAGGGCAAGGAGCCAATTTCCTTTCAGTTTTGTAGATTTTCCTTCCATAGAGTCTAAGTGACCGATGTTGTAGTGAACATTTATGCGGTCAAGGACTTTAAGTTTCTTATAATCCCAGCGGACTACCTGACTATCTACATATAGAGAAGTGTAGAGAATTCCGTCCTTAGAGTCGAAAGCAGTATGCAGAGGCCCGAGACCTAATTCAACTTGTCCGTGGAGACTCTTCTTCATATCTAGAATCGGAATTCCAAATTGATCTTTGCCGGTGAATTCTTTGTTATCGATAAGTTTTTTTATCTTATCGAAATCGTAGACTGAAGCATGTGTATCGAGTTTTCCTCCAATGATGATGTACTTACCATCGGGAGAAATATCTACGCCATGCGGAGATTTGGGTTCGGGAATAAGGAAGAGAGCATCATTGGCGACTGCAACATCCATCGGAACGACTTTATGGCCATTGATTTCCTTTACATTTTTCGGATCTTTTGCAAGTTCGGCGATCTTTTTCCAATTGAACACGTGCAAGTAGTCATGATCGTTACGGCTCATACCGGCTTCGTTCGGCGGCAAGCCGACTTCGATACCGCCTGTATACATTTCAGTATTGAAGGAATTAATGAAAGCCCAACCATCTGAAACGCCCTTGCCTGCGTCAGACAAGTCCTGATTGTACGGGGGCAACTCTAGCGTGACAGACTCAGCCTCATTGATTCTCCCCTTATCCATATCGAATTTCCACATTGTCACTGCACCACGATAAGCAGTTTCGAATGCTTCAATAGGATGATAGCTGCGATCCAACGGGGCAGCGTACTGCGATGCTTCCAAAACATATTCGGAGTTTGGTGTTACAAAGGCCCCACCGTGCTCACTTTTAATCACAGGATTTGAAACGATCTGAACAGTCTCGAAAGTTTTTAAATCAATAACAGCTAAACGTGGATTAGCCTTGTCATTAATGAACAGATAATCGCCTGTATATTCACCATTTTTCTCAGTAAATGCAGGATGGTGAGAGTCTCCCCATGTGATATTACGTCCATTAATATTGCCGCCTTCCAGAACTTTCTTAGATTCTTCGTCATATCCGTAACCTTGCCAAGGTTCTGGTGTAAATACCGCAATGTACTTGTAGATACGCATAGACGGAACACCATAAACGATAACCTGACCAGATTGACCGCCTGACGAGAATACTAAATAATCGTCTTTTCTACCCGACGGCTGATATGTCTTGGCCGCTGCAATAATGTCTTTTTCCGACAATCCTCTTGCTTTCATGATTGCATCCAGCTCTGATGATGCATAGGCTGTAAAACAAATTGAACTTAAGATGAGACCAACCGGAAGAATTGTCAAAAACTTTTTGAGCTTCATGTCTTCTCCTGTGGGTTAAGAAATGTTTCAAATCCCATTACAACAGAAGAAAGATAGATTGAATATGCGATATTCACGATATAGTGAATACCCTTGTTTTAACCATTTATTTGGTAGGAAGTTTACCGTAGCAGGGGGATACGCACTCCTAATTACCTGAAAATTGTTTATTTTTCTTCAGACTCATTTCACTCTTGATATATCAACCTGCAGGTGCAGACAAAGAAATATCAAAAGTAGTAATCCTTTTGGGACAAAACAATTTGATGGTTATTACCTACTTAGATTTTGTACATTAACCTTCTAACCGTCCGTTTGCGACAAAAAAACGGAGTTCATCTCCGGTAGATGATTTATTAAAAACGAAGACTCTGATTGATAAGCTGAGAGAGAAAAGAATAACTTTTCTTATAAACAAAAAAACCGTGCTCTTCGATACAGCCATCTTCGGTTGCACGGTCTGAAATCAAAAGAAAGTTAAGGTTTGAGATTCTGCATCAGACTCTTCTGATTTTGCTCTTCTCTCAGCTTTAATTGACGCTCATACTCTTTTGCACGCTCGGCACGCTTCTTAGCATTTTCCAGACGTCGCTGCTCGATAGCTTTCCTTCTTTCCTCACGAGCAGCTTCTCTCTCCTGTTCGTCCATAGAGGGCGGAGATGGCTGATTTGCCTCTCGTTCTTCTATACGCTCCTGACGTTTTTGTTCCTTCTCAGCAAAAGCCTTTTCATTGGCCTCTTGCTGCTCAGGAGTTATCTCTCTTGGCTTGGAGGTAGGTGTGCTCCCGGAGGACTTTCTGTCAGGCAGAGGACGCTCGACTTTAGAATCTACGGTTTGAACCCCAGATAAATCAATATCGCTGTCAGGTTCATCGGAAACTTTTTTAGCCGCGGCCGGGTTCTTAATAATCGCTTCTTGCCTTGCTACCCATTCCTTCCGCTGTTCTTCTTTTACAAGACGAGTTTTTCGAGCTTCTTCAGATTTTTGCTGGCGAATAAAGTCACGGGCAGTGAGCCATACTGACTTAGCTTCCGCCTTCTTTTCCCGGACAAAGCGTCTATTATCAGTAAGACAGGAATTAACAAAAAATTTACGATAACAGAGCTTGTCTTCTTCAGCCTTCCATGTCTCAAGCTCTTTGATTTCCTTCTCATAGGCCTCAATGACTTCATCGGCTCGTGCCTTGGAAGTTATTGATTGCGGAGGGAAGCGCTCCGCAAATGGAACTTCATTGAGTTCAACAGCCAACGAGGCAGAAGAAAAAACTGCAAGCAAAGTCAAAATAATTAATTTCTGTCTCATGTTTCTTAGATGTTAATCGCACCTTTATTAACGGCAAGAGCTGCTTCTTTTACCGTTTCACTGAAGGAAGGATGTGCCTGACAAATGAGAGCCAAATCTTCGGCAGCTGCACGGAAAGCCATTGCTTGAGCGGCCTGAGCAATTAACTCACCTGCACAAACACCAACAATGTGAACTCCTAAAAGCTCATCTGTCTTAGCATCAGCAAGGATCTTAACAAAACCTTCGGTCTCATCCGAGGCCCGTGCTCTTCCATTTGCGGCAAATGGAACTTGTCCGGATTTATAAACTCTTCCTTCTGCTTTTAGCTGCTGCTCGGTTTTGCCAATCCAAGCAATTTCAGGTTCCGTATAAATCACAGAAGGAATTAGTCCCAAATCAACGTGGGCTTTACGACCGATAATTCTTTCTGCTACGGCAACGCCTTCCTCTTCTGCCTTATGAGCAAGCATCGGGCCTCTGACGACATCACCTATTGCCCAAACGCCGGGAAGATTAGTTCGGCATTCGTCATCGACTTCAATAAAGCCTCTATCGTCTAATTTAAGTCCGACTGCAGCTCCGTCTAAAGAAGCGGTGTTTGGGATCCGACCGATCGAAACTATGAGTTTCTCAACCCACATCTCCTGGAGCTTACCGTCTGAGTCCTTGTAGGTAACACTGACTCGACTATCAGAGGTCTCAACTTTTTCGATGCGGACGCCAAACTGCATCTTGAGACCTTCTTTTGTAAAGATCTTCAAAGCTTCTTTAGAAACTGCGGAATCCGCCATAGAAAGCAGAGAAGGAACAGCCTCCAAAATGCGGACATTGGAGCCCAAACGCTTCCAAACACTCCCCATTTCCAGGCCGATCACGCCAGCCCCGATAATCCCTAAATTTTGAGGGACTTCCGTCAGCGACAAAGCTCCCTCATTAGAAAGGATAAGTTTTTCATCAAAAGGCACTCCCGGAAGAGCGCGAGGTTTGCTGCCAGTAGCGATGATGACATTACGGGCAATAATTTTTTTATTGATGGGTTCGCCAACAGCAAGGACATAACCTTCATCACCTTCGCTCACAAAGGATCCTCTGGCGTTAAAAAATTCAATCTTATTTTTCTTAAACAAGTAAAGAATTCCATCGTTGGTCTGGCGCACAACTTTATTTTTTCTGGACATCATTGTGGCTACATCAATAGAAAGTTCGCCAAACGAAATGCCATGAACAGCTGCTTCTTCTTTGATTTTCTCAAATAGTCCGCTGCTTGCTAAAAGAGCTTTGGAGGGAATACATCCGACATTGGTACAAGTTCCGCCCGGGGCTGCTTTTCCCTCGGTTTTCCATTCATCGATAACGCAGACCTGCAATCCAAGCTGAGCTGCGCGAATAGCAGCGACATAACCTCCTGGACCAGCTCCTATTACGGCAACGTCAAAAACTTTTTGTTCAGACATCTTTTCTCCTTAAATCTCAAGCAAAAGACGTGCAGGATCTTCCAGAGCGTCCTTCATGGCTACTAAAGCCAACACTGCCTCTCGGCCGTCAATGATTCTATGGTCGTATGAAAGGGCGAAGTAATTCATAGGACGAATCACGATTTCCCCATTTTCAACTACAGGCCGCTGTTTTGTGGCGTGGATACCGAGAATAGCCGACTGAGGCGGGTTGATAATCGGAGTGGAGAACAAAGAACCAAAAACGCCGCCATTGGAAATGGTGAAAGTACCGCCGGTCAATTCGCTCAACTCTAATTTCCCGCTGGCCGCCCGCTTGGCAAAATCGGCAATTTGACGTTCTATCTGAGCGAAAGATAACTGGTCCGCATCTCTGAGAACCGGAACCACTAAACCACGAGGAGAACCTACAGCGACACCAATATCAATGTAGTTGTGGTAAATAATATCGCTGCCTTCTACGGATGCATTAATAATCGGATACTGCTGAAGAGCATAAACTGCGGCTTTCACAAAGAAACTCATGAAGCCGAGCTTGATGCCGTATTTTTTCTCGAAACTTTCTTTGTACTTTGCCCTCAGAGCCATGACAGGTCCAAGGTTAACTTCATTAAAAGTTGTCAAAATTGCCGCATCAGATTGAGACTTGACCAAACGTTCGGCTACTCTAGCGCGCAATCTAGACATCGGAACCCGCTTTTCTTCGCGGAAAGAGGAAGGCTGGGGAGTGGCTGCAGCGGGAGCTGCCGGCGCTTTGACAGCGGCTGGTTTAGATGCGGCCTGAGAATGAGTATTTTGGACGTCTTCCTTGGTGATACGGCCACCTTTGCCGGATCCCACAACATCTTCAGGATTTAATCCTAAATTTGCCATCATCTTCGCTGCAGAGGGCATAACTTTCAAAGAAGGATTTGCTGGGGCGGCTGCTGAGGCTGCCGAAGCTGCTTGAGGGACGGCTGCTTGCTGTACTTGCGCCGGAGCAGCAGAAACTTCTTTGGCGGACGGCATCTCGGAAGCCGCTGCGGAAGTATCAATAGTGGCTAAGAGCTGTCCTCCGGTGACTGATGCACCATTACCTTGCTGGATAGAAACGAGTACTCCGGATTCCGGTGCCGGAACCTCCATCACGATTTTATCTGTTTCTATCTCAATCAATACTTCATCCGCGCTGACGCGGTCGCCGACTTTCTTTTTCCATTCAATCAAACTTGCTTCTGATACTGACTCTGAAAGTTCAGGAACGACTACTTCAATAATGGCCATAAATTTTCTCCATCAAATGGAATTCTTAAAACTGTTCTTACTTAATTTGGATAAGACCTTTCAGAGGTCCAAATGCATCAGATATTAATGTCTTAAGCTGTTCAACATGCTTGCTGGCATAGCCGACGGCAGGCGATGAAGAAGAAGGACGTCCTGCATAACCCAACCGACAGCCGACATTCATAGCCGCTAAAATTCTCTGCTGAATATAAGACCAAGCTCCTTGATTCTGCGGCTCATCCTGAACCCAAACAACTTCGCTAACATTAGGATATTTCTCAAACTGGCTATTGAGTTCTTGCTGATTGAACGGATAGAGCTGTTCAATTCTAATAATGGCGACGTTGAAAGCAGCGATTTCCTGACGGTGTTTAACTAATTCGTAATATACCTTACCCGTACACAACAGGATTCTATCGATTTGTGTTCTATCCAGATCTTCTGTTTCTCCAATAATTTCTTTGAACCTGCCCTCTGCAAGTTCTTGCATTGGAGAAGTTGCTGCCTTGTTTCGTAAGAGGCTCTTAGGCGAGAAAACAATTAACGGCTTGCGCGTTCTGCCGACCATCTGACGTCTTAACAAATGGAAGATCTGCGCGGCCGTTGTCGGCTGGGCTATTACCATATTATCGTCAGCAGCCAATTGGAGATATCTTTCTACACGAGCAGAGGAGTGTTCCGGACCTTGACCTTCATATCCATGCGGAAGAAGCATAGTCAAACCGGATTTTCTTCCCCATTTAGCCTCACCGGAACTAATAAATTGATCGATAACCACTTGAGCACCATTTGCGAAGTCGCCGAACTGTGCTTCCCATATTGTCAGACATTCGGGAGCGGCTCCGGAATAGCCATATTCAAAACCTAAAACGGCTTCTTCAGAAAGAATGGAGTCAATAACGGTAAATCTGCCTTGTGTGGGAGACAGATGTTCCAAGGGAATCCAAATACCGGTGTCCCAAGTTCCTCTGTTCTGATCATGCCAAACAGCATGTCTATGCATAAAAGTACTTCTGCCGGCATCTTCTCCCGATACACGAACCGAATATCCGCCGGTAAGCAGTGTGGCGAACGCCAAATGCTCTGCCAAGCCCCAGTCGACGTTTATCAAGCCGTCTTTCATAGAGCGGCGGTCAGTTAGAACCTTTTCTAAAAGAGGGTGAACTTTAAAGTTTTCCGGCTCTGTCGTAATAATTTCAGCCAGCCTCTTCAATTCCTGAACGGGAACAGCAGTATGAACACGATCCTGCAGCGATCCGTTGTATCTGGACCAGTTAACTGTATGAGAGGTCTTTGCCGAAATAGAGGGAGCAAATTCTTGGATCGTCCCCTGCTCCAGCTGTTTGCGGTAGTCCGCCACAAAAGCCTTGGCCTCCTCTTCTGTGATCACGCCTTGGGTAACAAGCTTTTCTGCGTACACAGCCCTGGTTCCCGGATGTACGGCAACTTTGCTGTACATCAAAGGCTGAGTCAATGAAGGCGTATCTTGTTCGTTGTGTCCCAATCTTCTGAAACAGACGATATCCACAAAAACATCTTTGTGGAAGGTATTTCTGAACTCCATTGCCAAGCGAGTTGCCATAACTACGGCTTCAGCATCATCTCCGTTTACATGGATGACAGGAGCTTCAATTAACTTAGCCGGATCAGTACAGTAAGTCATTGAACCTTTATCGCGAGGATCGGAAGTGGTAAAGCCGATCTGATTATTAATGACCAGATGGATAGTCCCACCCGTACCATATCCGCGGGTATCGGCCAAGTTCAACGTTTCCATCACCACGCCTTGCCCGGCAAAAGCCGCATCTCCATGAACTAAGACTCCTAATACTTTTGTACCCTTCGTATCATTAAGTCTGTCTTGGCGGGCGCGAACACTTCCCATCGCCACCGGATCAACAATTTCCAAGTGAGAAGGGTTAAATGCGAGCGCTAAGTGGATCGGCCCGTTCTTAGTGACAACATTACTGGAAAAGCCATTGTGATACTTGACGTCGCCTGCCATTAGATCGGTACTGGCGTACTTGCCTTCAAATTCTGAAAAAAGTTCTTTCGGGGACTTGCCAAGGGTGTTGACCAATACGTTCAAACGGCCACGGTGAGCCATCCCGATTACCATTTCCTCAATGCCATATTCGGCGGCCTGTTCCACCACGGCATCCATCGAGACGATAAAGCTCTCTCCGCCTTCCAAAGAAAACCTCTTCTGGCCGACATATTTGGTATGAAGATATCTTTCCAGACCTTCGGCAGCCGTTAATTTCTCAAGAATCTTTTTCTTTTCCGGAGCTTGATAATTAGGCGTCGAACGGGTGCTTTCAATTCTTTCTTCCCACCACTGGCGAACGGCAGGGTCAGACACGTACATGAACTCATACCCGACTGTGCCGCAGTATGTCTGACGCAGCGCATCCAAGATTTCACGCAGCGTCATTTTTTCTGAACCGAAGAATGTATTAGCCGCAGAAAACGTTACATTCATGTCCGCTTCAGCCAGACCGTAAAAAGACGGTTCAAGTTCAGGAACTTTTGGAAGATCTTTTCTGCGCAGAGGATCTAATACTGCACGTCTGGAGCCTAAAAAGCGATAAGCACTGATTAAAGACTGAACGGCCACCTGCTTGCGGGCAATATCGAGTTCGCCGTCGGAATGAACTCCGGCACCGGCAACTCTCTTTTGGGCAAGAGCGGCGATGATCGGCGTGTGAACAACGTCATGCGTACCGAGATTGCCATCGGATGCTGGAGAATTTTGTAAGTTATCAAAGAACTGACGCCATTTTTCGTCGACGGAGGAAGGATCTTCGAGATAGTTCTCATAGAGCTCTTCAACATAAGGAGCATTGCTACCGAAGAGGTATGAGGATTCTTGCAAATCTTTTATCAATTTTTTCACCTTTTAGGCACTTAAATAAGTGCATTGGGTTCTAGAAATGAAAGCCAGACAAATTCAAACAATTATAGTCGGGAGCGTCATTGGAGAAAACATTTTGTCCGTTCGGCAAACTCTATCAATATTCCCATAATACGAAGAAGTGCAGCGCTTAAGTCCTAGTCAAAATTAAGATTCCTTTTCAACAGGAGGATATCGGGATGGAACCACAAATAACCGTCAGAGAGTACGCAGCAAATCATAAAATTTGGGCGGGTGCACTAATAGTCCTATCCGTATTTGTGGTAATTTTTTGTCTGAAAGCTCTCTATGCAATGATTTTTCTCCATTCCACCGCCGCACTTTATGCTTTCATTGCCGGTATGGTGGGGTTCGGAGCCACGGCGCTTGGATCATTGCCCGGGTTCGTTCTGCATAAGCTCGAGACTAAAACAGAAAACGTTATGCTCGGCACATCCGCAGGCATGATGCTGGCTGCGGCTATTTTTTCTCTCCTCCTCCCGAGTATCGAAGCCAGCGATAAACTTTTCCACAATCATACGGCTGCCATGCTTTGGGTGATCTTTGGAATGTTTCTCGGAGTGTTCTTATTGCTGGGCATTCATGCCATTACTCCTCACGAACATCTAGTGACGGGCAAAGAAGGACCGGAGATTAACGTCAATGCGGGCATTTGGCTTTTTGTTCTTGCCATCATCATTCACAACATTCCTGAAGGTCTAGCTCTCGGCATATCTTTTGCTGCTGAAGATACGGATATCGGCATCCCATTTACGGCCGCCATTGCTCTTCAAGATATGCCCGAAGGCCTAGCAGTCGTTTTGGCATTGTGCCGAACCGGCATTTCCAGGCTTAAAGCCGTTGGAGTTGGTGTACTTTCCGGCCTCATGGAACCAATTGGAGCTCTTTTGGGCGTAAGCCTCACCTCACAATTAGGCTATATTTATCCTTTAGGACTGGCATTATCGGCCGGGGCTATGATTTTTGTGGTCTCTCACGAAGTCATCCCCGAAACCCACAAGAGCGGACAACAGCTTTCAGCAACTTTCGGCATTATGGTCGGATTCTGCATTCTGATGCTTCTAGAGCAGGTCTTAGGTTAACTCATCTGACTCGAATCAAATTCGGCAGCCTTTATTCGTTAATTCTTAAAAGTGAATTAATTATCACAACGTCACTTTTATTGTGACTTGAGTTTTATCATTAATAGATTATCGATCCATATGAATTAAAGAAAAAGGATACTTCTCAAATGAAAAAACCCGTCAAAGTTGTCGTGACCGGCGCAGCCGGCCAGATTGGCTATTCCCTGTTATTCAGGATCGGTGCCGGAGACATGCTTGGAAAGGATCAGCCTGTTGATCTTTGCATGCTGGAAAGGAACACCGAAAGCTCTATGAAAGCTGCCAAGGGCGTGAAGATGGAACTCGATGATTGTGCTTTTCCCTTGTTGAACAGCATTTCCTCAACTCCTGATCTAAAAGAAGCTTTCCAAGATGCTGAAATCGCCTTGTTAGTCGGCGCACGTCCAAGAACAAAGGATATGAACCGCTCCGACCTTTTGAATGCCAATGCTCAAATTTTTATCGAGCAAGGACGCGCGCTTAACGATTACGCTGACAGGAATGTTAAGGTTTTAGTCGTCGGCAATCCAGCCAACACTAACGCCTATATCGCTCGTACTTGCGCTCCCGATCTCAATCCAAAGAACTTCACTGCTATGATGAGATTGGATCACAATCGCTCGTTAACTCAATTAGCTCAAAAGACCGGATGCACCGTCAGCGACATCGAAAAATTCTGTGTTTGGGGCAATCACGGAAACACGATGTTCCCGGACATTACCAACACCTTGATCAAAGGACAGAAAGCTGAAGGAATGATCCCTACCGACTGGTATCTTGATTACTTCATCCCAACAGTCGCTTCCCGAGGAAGTGCCATTATTGAAGCTAGAGGACACTCTTCTGCCGCCTCCGCTGCCAATGCAGCCATTGATCATATTCATGATTGGGTTTTAGGTACCGGCGACAAATGGCAGACCATGGCCGTTCCTTCTAACGGCGAATACGGAATTCCCGAAGGTCTCTGCTTCGGAATGCCGGTTACCTGCCGCAACGGAGACTATGAAATCGTTAAAGGTCTTGAATTAACAGACTTTCAGAAGGAACATATCCTTAAGAACGTAAAAGCTCTTGAAGAAGAAAGAGCTGTGGTCGACGAAATTATCGCAAAAGCCTAAATAAAGTTCTGAACAAAGCCCGGAAATGCCGGGCTTTGCTTATGGGTTTTTCAACGAGAATGAAAGACATTAATGTTGTTTTAGATTCAAACTTTATTCTGGATGTTTTTTTCTTCAACAATCCTTCTTCCGTGAGTTTGTTTCATCGACTGGAACGAGCTGGTGCTCATTTCTACCGGTCATCCTCCACCTTAGAGGAGCTTCGGCACGTACTAGGGCGAGACGAGTTTGCACACAGTAAAATTGCTCTAGCCGAGGTTCTTGAACGCTGGTCAGATGCCAGCATTAATTTCGACTCTTGCTCTCCTTCAGGTTTAAAGTGCCGTGATCCATTGGATCAAAAATTTATCGATCTAGCATTCTCGGTATCTCCGAGCTATCTCGTCACAAAAGACAAAGACATTCTTCGTCTCCGAAGAAAAGCCTCCAAACTTCGAATGAAGTTCCGGAGACCTGATGAGTTCATTGCAAATTGCCAGTACTAAATAGCTTGATTAGAGTCTTTCTTTGCTAACTCTGCATTAAAGTCGTTGATGAGCTTAACGCAAGCCTGATAGTTCGCGCTTAATATCAATCCCTCCCTGCTTGGGAATTTACCTTTAGGCTGTAATCGGCCTAATCTTTCATCAAAGAGTTTTGTTCTAATCCATCTCTGGTTGGCCAAGACTTTTGTAACGCCTTCCGGGTCGTTGCAGATAAGCACCATATCGCACCCGGCCGATAATGCAGCTTCACAGCGGGCGGTGAGGTCTCCCACCTCTGCCGCTCCCTTCATCGATAAATCGTCGCTGAAAATCAATCCGTTAAAGCCTAGTCTTCCTCTTAATTCGTCTCTGAGCCATTTCTTAGAAAAGCCCGCTGGCGAAGAATCTACCTGAGGATAAACCACGTGAGCAGGCATTACAGAAGTCAGTACTGGACCTAATGCCTGGTAAGGCACTTCATCATTGCTGCGGATATCAGAGATAGGACGATCATCTTCCGGCAGTTCTATGTGTGAATCTGCTTTCGCATAGCCGTGGCCCGGGAAATGCTTACCGCAATTGGCCATTCCTGATTCAGCCATTCCGCAAATTAAAGCGGTGGAAAGAATCGTTACGACTTTTGGATTACGGTGGAAAGATCTGTTGCCGATCACTGTGCTTTGGCCGTAATCTAAGTCAAGACAAGGAGCAAAGGTAAAGTCCACTTCGCAGGCACGAAGTTCGGCTGCCATGACTAAACCACAGGCTCCGGCAAGCGCATGAGCTCTCTGCGGATCTTTATCGTAAAGTTCTCCCAGAGAGTGCATTGACGGAATCTGAGTAAAGCCTTGACGAAATCTCTGGATCCGGCCGCCTTCATGATCGACAGCAATCATAAGAGGAGGGTTTCGTAAAGCATGGATATCGTGAGTCAGAGTGCGAAGCTGCTCAACATCTTCAAAATTTCTGGTAAACAAAATCACCATTCCCACCAGCGGATGCTGGAGAGTTTTGATTTCTTCACTGGTAAGCGTCGTCCCGCTGATATCAACCACTAGAGGACCCAAAGGTCTTTCGACTTTATCCATTATTTTTCCTTTCACATACGGCAAAAGCCATACAGACTGTATCAGTATCACTCAGGGAAATGAAACAATTAAGTCCCATTTTCTGCACCAACGAACCCAGCTCGCCGGAAAAAACTAAATATGGCGCACCGAGTTCATTGTTTTCTACTGAAATATCAGGAAGTCTCACTTGATCTCGAATTCCTGTGCCCAGCGCTTTAGAGAAAGCTTCTTTTGCTGCCCAGCGGGAGGCGACATACATTACGCCGCGCTTAGGATTGCCGGATTTCCTTCTGAGGTATGTAGCCATCTCAGAAGGACTAAGAACTTTTTCCAAGAAAATTTTTTCGTGCCGCTGCAGAACTTTCTGAATTCTTACAAGTTCCACTACATCACAGCCAATCCCGGTAATCAATTCAGCCCCTTCAGAACATCTGACTTCTCATCGCAGGGAGCGCCGTATTTATTTTCTTTCGGCTCAGCAGGCAAAGACATAAAAATCAAGGGAATAACAGACATTGCTGCGACTGCCAATGTTATCGGCATTGCAGGAATTTCTTGGAAGGCAAAACATATCGTCATGAAAAACGTACCGAACTGCGGAAACACGGCTAAAAATCCTGGTTTACCCATGTCATGGAGACGTCTGACGCCGATAGAAACACAAGGAATGGCAACGTAGAGCCAACCAATAAAAAGAAGTGAAAAATACACAATCGCCGTTGTGGCTAGTTTTTCGCAAATCCAATAGACAACGGCAAGAAACAAGAATGAAAAAATGTACATCACCCAAAAACGGGCGACTCCAGTGCGGCCCTTTAACTTAAAAAAGTCTTTGTTGAGATCGATATAGAGCCACTGAAAAATTAAAGGAAAGCGGTCAATGTAAGAACCAAGTTCAAACGGGTTTTTCCCAGGAGTTGGATTGCGCATATATTTAAAATTTTCTCAACTCGCTTAATATCTTGCGAGTATTTACAGGTTTATCGTCAAGGTAAAAACTTATTAGGTCCCGAATAATACCTCTAACTTCTTTTTCCTGTGGTCCTTCTTGGATGGTTCTCTCTCTCATGGAGACCAGTGTAGTCCATGGAATGCCCGAAGATTCGGGACTTTGCGAGGTTTCTATCCAGTCTCCCCGGACAAATTGATAATTAGTGCCTTCCCTAGGAACCGGAATACCATATCCTAGGACGTCTAATAAATCCAACTCAAAATGTCTTAGGCTGACATGCGGCTTCTGGCCGTCAGCCAGATTTCTAAGCGCTGCAAAATAGGAGTGAAACAGCTGCGAGACGGGTTCTCTTTTGGGTAAAAGTCTAATTAAGATTTCATTCAAGTAGAAAGCAGACATCAAAGCAGTGTCCGGGAGCAATATTGTGCCGTGCCATTCACACTTGGTCAATAATTTAATGTCGCTTTTTCCGCTGAACGATACAGCAAGGGGGCAAAAAGGACTCAGCATGCCGCGGTACTGCGACATGGGTCTTTTTGCCCCTTTGGCTACTACAGAAAGCCGGCCGTAATCTCGGGTTAGAATTTCAACAATTAAGCTCGTTTCTCTCCACGGATACGTGTGAAGCACGAATGCTGGCTGCTGACTTACTCGATTGTCCGACTCTCTGTGATTAATCATACCCTAGTGATTTCAGTATAGCCGCGTCATCTCCCCAACCTTTACGGACGCGAACCCATACCTCAAGATAAACCTTTTTACCGAGCATTGCCGCAATATCTTCTCTGGCAAGTCTGGAGATTTCCCTAAGTTTCGAGCCTTTTTCTCCGATGACAATACCTTTGTGGCTTTCACGGTTAACAATCAATGTCGCAAAAATCCTTGCACCTTGATCGTTTTCTTCCCACTTGTCAATCATCACGGCGACGCCATAAGGAAGTTCGTCTCCAAGCAAACGGAAAGCTTTTTCGCGAATAATTTCTGCTGCCAAGAAGCGCGGAGATTTATCTGTGTAGATATCATCTTCAAAAAGCTTATCGCCTTCCGGAAGGAATTTTCTGATAACTTGCAAGAGAACATCGAGCTGGCGCTTCTTTTCAGCACTGACCGGAACTACATCTGCAAATGGGAATTTCTGCATTGACTCCTGGATCAAAGGCAAAATAACTTCGCTTTCTTTGACTTCATCGGTCTTGTTGATAGCAAGAATCACATTTTTAGCGTCTTGGGGCAGAAGCTTTAAAACTTCTTCATCTTCCGGTCTCCAACCGGTTGATTCGATTACCATCACAATGGCATCTACATCAGACAAACTGTTCTTGACGGACTTATTCATCCGGTCAAGAAGTTCAGAAGAGTGCTTGGTCTGAAATCCCGGGGTATCCACAAATATGTACTGAGCATCTTCAGTTGTCAGAACTCCCATGATTCTGTCTCTGGTAGTCTGAGGTTTTTTACTTGTGATACTGACCTTCTCGCCGACAAGAGCATTAATCAAAGTGCTCTTGCCAACATTGGGGCGTCCGATAACTGCAACATAACCACTGCGAAAGTCTTCATTTTTTTCTGTCATAACTTAAAGCCTTTATAAATTTTTAATGGCTTCGGTCGTTAGAGCTTTCTGAGCAGCCTCCTGTTCAGCCTGGCGGCGAGATCTTCCCACACCTGTTGTCACTACGCCAAGCTTAGAAATCACAGCTTCAACCACAAACTCTTGTTCGTGCGCCGCACCTCTGACATCAACAACTTCGTAAGAAGGAAGACCTAAATGCTTACTCTGCAAGACTTCCTGAAGCATGGTCTTGGCGTCTTTCCCGAGAGTTGCTGCAGTTAATTGGCTTAACATCGGCTCATACAATCGAATAATGACAGTTTGCGCCTGTTCAAAACCTCCGTCGATGAATATCGCCCCAAATATGGCTTCTACAGCATCCGACATGGTTGACGGGCGTCTGTTTCCGCCTTGATGCATTTCTCCCTCGCCGACATGGAGAAATTCATATACACCAATTTTTTCCCCGATCTCAGCAAGAGTCTGCATTTTGACTAGATTGGCTCTAACCCTTGAGAGAGAACCTTCATTGAAGTGGTTCTCCTTCTGAAAAAGAGCATACCCAATCACGCAGCCCAGAACAGAATCTCCTAAGAACTCCAGTCTTTCGTTGTGTTCTGCAGAATAAGAGCGATGTGTAACGGCTCGTTTCAAGTATTTCTTAGACTTAAAGGTATATCCGATTCTCTTTTCCAATTCTTCTAATGGAAGCATGACGTTCCTCCTTAGTCAAAGAATCCAATTCTGCTTGGTTTAGTAACGTTAAGCCAAACCATAAAAGCCTTACCTACCAGGTTCTTTTCCGGCACGAACCCCCAATAACGGCTGTCTTCGGAGTTATCTCGATTATCGCCTAAGACAAAATATTTGCCTTTAGGAACTGTACACACGAGACCTCCCGGGACATAATCGCAAGCTTTGGGATCCGTGTGAGTCGGCAGGGCATAAGCTCCGGACGGGGTGTACTTATCAGTGAGAATCTTATGATTGGTTTCTCCCAGTTTTTCTTCACTCTGGAAAAGTTCCTGCATCTTGTGCTCATCAAAATAGGTTCCGTCTTCCTTTAATGGGACAGGAACGCCATTGATTTCAAGTTTCTTATTGATATAAGAAATCTTGTCGCCAGGCAAACCGACTACACGTTTAATGTAGTCGATATCCGGGTTAGGCGGATACTTAAATACCACGACGTCGCCTCTTTGCGGCTCTCCCACATCCAAAATCTTGGTATTCAAAACCGGGACTCGAAGTCCATAGGTGTACTTGTTGACAAGAATCATGTCTCCGGTGTCTAAAGTCGGCATCATAGAGCCGCTTGGAATTCTGAACGGTTCAAAAAGGAAAGAACGGAGAATAAAAATAAAGAAGATGATGGGGAAGAAACCGGCGGTGTACTCCAACCAGCGCGGACGCTCCTTGGCTCTTACCAAGATAGCGCTGCGGGCAGCTTCAACCGTTTTTTCACCTCTGCGGAGTGCATCCGCATTGTCAGCATCAAAGGCTCTGAGTTCGTCCTGGGCTTCCTTTCTGCGGGTAGGGGCCAAGACAAAGACGTCCAGCAGCCAGAAGCAGCCGGTCACTACTGTCAAAATAAATAAAATTAAAGCAAAATTCATTTCTTAACTCTTATTTGTCGTCTTGTTGAAGGATGGCAAGGAAGGCTTCCTGCGGAATTTCTACCGTGCCCACCTGCTTCATGCGTTTCTTACCGGCTTTCTGCTTTTCCAGCAATTTGCGTTTGCGAGTGATGTCACCGCCATAACACTTAGCCAATACATTCTTTCTTAATGCCTTGACGTTCTCACGGGCGATAACATTTACGCCGATGACTGCTTGAATAGCAACGTCATACATTTGACGAGGAATGATGCTGCGCATTTTGGAGACAATCTCTCGTCCTCTGGCCACAGAATTGGCACGGTGGACAATAGAGGAAAGCGCATCGACTTTATCGCCGTTAATCAAAATATCAATCTTGACCACATCAGCCGCACGGTACTCTTTGAATTCGTAATCCATAGAGGCATAGCCGCGGGTTAAGGACTTCAGCTTATCGAAGAAATCCAAAACGATTTCTGCCAACGGCAAGTCATAGTGCAGATGAACTTGTCTGCCGTGGTAGGCCAAATCCAACTGAACACCTCTTTTTTGATTGCAGAGAGTCATGACCGGACCAACGTATTCATCCGGAACAAAAATCGTCACAGCATCGATTGGCTCACGGATTTCTGCGATTTTTTCTACCGGCGGAAGCTTGGACGGGTTCTCGACATGGATAACATCGCCGTTTCTCATCAACACTTCATAGACCACGCTCGGCGCGGTGGTAATGAGATCCATGTTGTATTCTCTCTCCAATCTTTCCTGGACAATATCCATGTGGAGCAAGCCTAAGAAGCCGGCTCGGAAACCGAAACCTAAAGCTTGCGATACTTCCGGCTCAAAATGCAGCGCAGCATCGTTTAATTGAAGCTTAGTGAGCGCATCACGCAAAGCTTCATACTGATTAGATTCAACCGGATAAAGGCCCGCAAAGACTTGGCTTTTAACTTCCTTAAAACCTGGCAGCGGTTTGGAGGCAGGCTTCTGCGCTAATGTTACGGTGTCGCCTACCCTAGCGTCTTTCAGCTCTTTAATCCCGGCAATAACAAAACCTACTTGACCTGCGGTCAGTTCGCTTCTCGTCTGAGATTTAGGAGTAAATACACCAACTTGCTCGACCAAGTGATTAGCATTCGTAGCCATGAGGTTGATTTTGTCTTTCGGCTTAATCGTACCGTTGACAACTCTAACAAGCATCACTACACCAACATAGCTGTCGTACCAAGAGTCAATAATCAAGGCCTGTAATGGCGCATCTGGATCTCCCTTCGGGGCCGGTACTCTTTCGACGATTCTTTCAAGAATTTCATCAATGCCCATGCCGGTTTTAGCAGAAGCTTCCACAGCATCCGTCGCATCCAAGCCGATCACTTCTTCGATTTCTTCCTTAGCCTCATCAGGATTTGCACTTTGTAAGTCCATCTTGTTGAGTATTGGGAGAACTTCTACGCCAAGTTCAATGGCCGTATAGCAGTTAGCCACTGTTTGGGCTTCAACACCTTGTGTAGCATCCACCACCAGCAAGGCACCTTCACAAGCCGATAAGGATCTGCTTACTTCGTAGCTGAAGTCCACATGTCCCGGGGTATCGATTAGGTTGAGCTGGTATGTCTTGCCATCTTTAGCTTTGTAATTCAAAGAAGCCGTCTGGGCCTTAATCGTAATTCCGCGCTCTTTTTCCAGGTCCATTGAGTCCAATACCTGGGACTCCATCTCTCTTTCTGAGAGACCGCCGCATCTCTGGATTAAGCGGTCAGCCAGTGTAGATTTCCCATGGTCTATATGAGCAATAATGGAAAAATTTCTAATGTTTTGCATATCTCTTCATTTGGTTGAGCCACTTGTCCGGATGAATCCAAATCTCGTCTGAATCCATATGGACAAGTTGTTCGAAAAAATGCGAAAGGGTACGTTGCTTAAAACGTACCCAAACAAACTACATTTTTATAATCAAGTTATACGGAGCCGATGACCAATGAACCATTTGTTCCGCCGAAACCGAACGAATTTTTCATGGCATAACGGATCTTCATATCTCTTGCCGTGTTAGCGCAATAATCCAAATCGCATTCAGGATCCTGCTCAAAAATATTAATTGTCGGAGGAGAAACCTGATTTTTCAGCGCAAGCAAAGTAAACACGGTCTCAATCCCGCCGGCACCTCCGAGAAGGTGACCTGTCATGGATTTTGTCGAATTGACTACCATGTTCTTCGCATGTTCACCGAAAGCTTCCTTAATCGCCTTTGTTTCATTGATATCACCGACCACGGTACTTGTTCCGTGAGCGTTCAGATAATCAACTTCATCGGGATTAATTCCAGCCTGTCGAAGCGCATTAAGCATACAGCGGCGAGGTCCGTCAGAACTTGGTGTCGTAATGTGGTGCGCATCTGCGGTGAGGCCGTAGCCTAAGATTTCACCGTAGATTTTTGCTCCGCGTTTCTTCGCAGATTCGTAATCTTCAAGAACAACGACACCTGCACCTTCCCCAAGAACAAAGCCGTCTCTGTCCTTATCAAAAGGTCGAGAAGCAGTCTCTGGGCTGTCATTTCTTCTTGACAAAGCGTGCATGGAGTCAAAACCACCAACTCCCAACACGCAGACCGTAGACTCAGCTCCGCCTGCTACCATGACATCTGCATCGCCCCTCTTAATCATCCAGGCAGCTTCGCCGATACTATGAAGACCGGTGGTGCAAGCAGTTGCGTAAGCCACGCTCGGACCTTTCAAGTTCTTCATGATAGACAGCTGTCCGGAGACCATGTTGGCGATGCTGCCGGTAATCAGGAATGGGGAAATTCTTCTGGCGCCTCTATCGATGTACATCTGATAGTTGCGGCAAATTTCCGGCAAACCGCCGATACCGCTGCCAATTGCACAGCCTGCCCGCAAAGCCAACTCATCGTCGATAACAAGCCCGCTGTCTTCCAGAGCCATTAATCCGGCCGCAACGCCGAAATGAATGAATCTGTCGAAACGTCTGGCTTCCTTTGCGGGAAGATATTTTTCTACTTCAAAGCCTTTTACTTCGCCGGCAATCTGAGAGCCGAAAGCGGAGGCATCAAATTGAGTAATCTTTGAAACGCCGGATTTGCCAGCTACGGCATTGTCCCAGCTGGTTTGAACGTTGTTTCCCAGAGGGCTGACCATACCGAGGCCGGTAACGACAACTCTTCGCATTCAACTCTCCTTGAGGTGCTTTTATTAATTAGGCCTTCTTATTAGCCTTGATGAAGTCGATTGCGTCTTGAACTGTCTGAATCTTTTCTTGCTGTTCGTCAGGAATTTCGATACCGAAGTTGTCTTCTAAAGCCATAACGAGCTCAACTGTATCGAGAGAGTCAGCACCAAGGTCAGCGATGAAAGCGCTGTCATCTTTGATGTCTGCTTCGTTGATGCTCAACTGTTCTGCAACGACTTTTTTGACTTGTTGTTCGATATTGTCCATTTTTTACCTCTATTGGTTTATAAAAATAAGGTTTGCCTTCTAAAGGCCTAATTTTGCTATTTTAACAGAGCCAATTTGGCTTTGTAGTGCCCAAAAAGGCTTTCTTTCTTGAAAAATCTTAACCTCTGCGCTTATTCGGCTCGAGGTGTCAAGAGCCGGAAACTTCTTTATTAGTTCCGGTCTCAAGACTCATTACATGCGCATTCCGCCATTAACTTCGATGACTTGTCCGGTAATGTAAGAAGCCGCGTCAGAAGCCAAGAAAACGGCCGTATTAGCAATATCTTGCGCCGCTCCTAATCGACCCAAAGGGATTTGAGCGGAGAGAGCTTTTTTCTGATCCTCAGACAAAGCATCGGTCATATCAGTTGCGATAAATCCGGGCGCAATGCAATTGACGGTAATACCGCGAGCCCCGAGTTCGCGGGCAATTGATTTGCTCATTGCAATAAGACCGGCTTTTGCAGCGGCATAGTTTGCCTGCCCGGCATTTCCCATCATGCCCACGATAGAAGACAGATTAATGATCTTGCCCTTTCTTGCTTTCATCATTCCTTTCAAGAAACAGCGAGTCAAACGGAAAGTCCCTGTGAGATTGGTTTCGATGACGGCATCCCACTGCTCATCTTTCATTCTGAGTGCGAGAGTGTCTCTAGTAATTCCTGCATTATTGATGAGCACCGAGACGGTTCCAAATTCTTTTTCTATTTCAGCGGCAAAAGCATCTGTCTGGGCTCGGTCTGCGATATTTAAAACTTTTCCGCACCCCTTCAAGCCAAGCTCTTTTGCTTTTTCGGTTATTTTTTCTGCGCCGGCTGCAGAGGTAGCAGTACCGATAACTGTTGCGCCTGCTTTTAAACAAGCTTCATAAACAGCTGCTCCAATTCCTCGTGAAGCCCCTGTCACGACGATGGTTTCCCCTTCTAAAGCGTTGGGAGTAAAGATAGCATTTGTCATCTTAATTTTCTTCCTTTGTTTGTTCTGCTGCTTCGGCCAAGCTCTTTTGATTGTTAAGAGCCATTGCCTTGACATCCGGTGTAATCCTCTTAACCATTCCGCTTAAAGCTGCTCCGGGGCCGCATTCATAAATCATTTTGACGCCCATTTTTTCCATTTCTCTGATCGTCTCTGCCCACAGCACAGCACTAGCGGCCTGGGCTGCCAGAGCATCTTTGATGTCTTTTGCATCCGTTCTTGTTTTTACGTCGATATTATGCAAGACCGGCACGGCAGGAGCTTGAACATCCACTTCTTCGAGACGAATCTTTAAAGCATCCGCTGCAGGCTTCATAAGAGAAGAGTGGAAAGGACCGGATACTTTCAGCTGTAAGGCCCGTCTAGCTCCAGCTTGTGTGCAAAGTTCCATGGCTTTTTTAAGCGCGTCGACTTCGCCGGCAATCACCACTTGTCCCGGGGTATTGAAATTTACAGCTTCAACTACACCAACATCAGAAGATTTTGCACAAATATCTTTGACAACATCATCGGCCAAACCAAGAATTGCCGCCATCGATCCTTTGCCGACGGGTACGGCCTGCTGCATTTGTTCGGCGCGATAGCGAACTAACTTAAGAGCTTCTTTAAAATCTAATGCACCGGCTGCGACTAAAGCAGAATATTCACCCAAGCTATGGCCCGCCATTACCTCAGGCTTTTTACCGCCTAACGACAAGTAATAGCGAAACATAGCAATACTAGCCGCTAGAAGCGCAGGCTGCGTATTAACAGTCAGGTTCAAGTCTTCTGCTGGTCCTTCCGCAATTAGCTTGTTTAAATCAAATCCCAGGGCTTCGTTGGCTTCCTGCATGGTTTCTTTAACGATGGGAACATCTGCCAAAGAATCCAGCATTCCGACAGCTTGACTGCCTTGTCCGGGAAAGACAAATGCAAATTTTGTACTCAACTTATTCTCCTTAGTATTTCACCAGAACACTGGCCCAAGTAAAGCCGCCGCCAACTCCTTGAAGCAACAAGATGTCTCCTCTCTTGATCCTTCCAGAGGTGACTGCCTTATCCAAGGCCAGAGGAATACTGGCTGCTGACGTATTACCATGAGTATTGACGCTAATCATCATGTTTTCGGGATTGATTTCCAACTTTTCCGCTACCATGTTCATAATTCTGAGGTTTGCTTGATGCGGAACGAACAAGGTCACATCGGACGATTTCAAACCAGCTTTTGCCAAAACTTCTTTTCCGCTCTCAGTCATTTTCTCTACCGCAGCTTTGAATACGGCCTTACCGTTCATGAAGATATATGGGTTTCCAACCATGCGGCCGTTCTCAATTCTGGCATCTGCACGCAGAACTTTTTCTCCGAGAGCTCCGTCTGCCTTCATGGTGTAGGATAAAATTCCAGGCTCGGAAGAAGCTTCAAGGATGACTGCTCCGGCTCCGTCACCGAACAATACACAGGTTGTGCGATCTTGCCAGTCCAAAATGCGAGACAAAGCCTCTGAACCAATAATCAAAGCTCGCTTAAAATTCCCGCTTTTAATCATTGAATCGGCGGTACAAAGAGAATATGCGAATCCCGAGCAGACAGCCTGCAAGTCGAAAGCCGCTGCATTTATACATCCCAGGGCGGCTTGAACCTGGCAAGCGCAGCTTGGGAAGATATTGTCCGGAGTTGTTGTGGCCACAATGATGAGATCGATATCCTCAGCAGAAAGGTTCGTCTTTGATAAGGCAGATTCCGCTGCTTCTATTGCTAAAGAGACAGTAGATTCACCCTCCGAGACCAAGTAACGCTGTTCTATTCCGGTACGAGTCTGGATCCAAGCATTGCTTGTTTCTACCCCTTCTGTCTTTAATCTTTCAGCGAGTTCTTCATTCGATACGCATTTCTTCGGAAGAGCGCTGCCGGTAGAAAGAATTCTTGAGAAAATTGTTTGTTCCAATTTGGAAATCCTTTTAACTAGTTGGGCGTAAGGTTACAACAATCTTTGTCCTTAAAAGGGGATGAAAAAGTCCAATTTGTCAGTGAGAGCAAGTAATTGAAAGAACGTTGCGGCAAATTAATCCAGCTGTAGTTAATTTGCTTTCAATTTCGTGAAACAGCTCGAAAATGGAAGAAATTTAAATTGCTAAATAAAGTAACAAACAAGTTATTTCCCAAATCCATTTTTACCGTTGCCTGCTGCTCATCTCTGCAACTTTGACGATCACTCCTCACAATCGATCAGAACCGTAACGTTTTAGAATTCAAGAAGAAGAGAAAATGCATACAGTTCTTCTTTTTCTTGTTCACTCAGTTTTGCTTTCTGATCTGTTATTACGTCCGAAAACAATGACTCCGAATTTTGCAGGCAATCCTTCGAAATAGGAAAGATGCCGGGGATGGCGGACTGCATGTAATACGAACTTGAGAAAGAAAATCGACGCCTTAACGCAAAATACAAGGCAGAGAGGAAGCAAGTTGCCGTCACTCAAAAGAAGAAAGTCAGAAACGAACAGAGAAGATGGGTTAAGAGCCGGGAGAAAGCATGCAAATTAGAAAAAGACAGCAGTAAGGCCGGGCATTTCAGTGATGTTTATTTCCGAAGGAGCAGACCAAGAAACGTACCGAAGAATTGGCTTAGATGCATCCATGATTATTGGTCCTTCTCACAGAGGAGCTCAATTGGTGCCATTGGGTTTGATTTCCATGGCTTTAAAGAACCAACTGCATTTCTTAAAATTTTTGATGCGAGCTTCCGCCGATAAGATTCCTCTGAAAAAAAAATCTAAAGAGTATTTCTCATTGATCCGTAATTCGCATTGAGAAGCTCTCTTACTGAGAAAGCCACTCTAGCGCAAGAAAACGCGGTGGCGGAAAAAATCTAAAAAATTAATGGTAGTTGTAGAAAAACAAAATCTGTGTTCTTCACAACTACCATTTTTTTTCGGTTAATTAGCTTGACTCATTGAGTCTCAAATTCTCCGACGTGGGGCGGAGCATGTGCTAATTAAGAAACTTATTCTTCGTCGCCAGCCTTAGTTGCAACTACTTTCTTGCCACGATAAAAACCAGTAGCAGAGATGTGATGACGGCGATGAACTTCACCAGTTGTCGGCTCGACAGCCAGTGGAGGATTTGTAAGGAAATCATGTGCACGATGATTTCCGCGCTTGTTGGTTGACTTTTTATTTTGCTGAACAGCCATGGTTAAACCCCACGAATTAAAAATAATTTTAAAGCGAGTAAAGAATACCCTTCTCGCCTATACGAAAGTTGCGGATTTTACATCAAAAATAGCATTTAAACAACTCCTCAATCTAAGAGAAGTTGGTGAACAGAAATATTTCTCCGCTAGACGAATAAATTACTATTAATCCAGCAATAAGTGGCATAACCAACCTAGGCAACAGTAACAAAACTTTAAACGGGAAAAAGCATCTGTTTTCAGGTATATCCTGTCTTGTTCTCTACGACTCACTTCCTTTTTTATTTTCAAGCTCAAAAAAAATGAACCGGCCACAAGAATACGCGTGAAACCGGTTCCGGTTTTTGCTTGTAACGCTGAGATAATTCCAAGCAAATTTTGGCAACCTAAGTACTACAAATACAACAATCAGTTCAAGTGAGGATTTGCTAAAAATTTTTCCTATTTTTGGGAAGAAGAGCTATTTCTTTCTATCGGCACTCCTACCCCTACTACTTTGGCTTTCCGATACAACCCTAGAATGTAGTCTCTGGCTCTGGCATATGCTGCTTGACTCTCTATCTCTGATTTAATCTCTGAGAGTTCCGGAAATGGAACTACTCTCGCATCTTCCAACTTCATAATGTGGTAACCCACTTCACTCTTGAAGGGTTCTTTTCTAATTTCTCCTATTTTCAGTTTCATCGCCTCTGAAGCAAAGTTCGTCAAAGTAAACTTGGCAACATTGGTAAAAGGAATCACACCTCCGTTTCCAGCAGTACCGTTATCCAAACTGTATATTTCAGCCAGCTTTCCCATATCTTCTCCGCCCTCTATCCGGCGCAAAAGATCCTCGGCCTCTTTTCCCGATCTAACCAAAATATGTCTGACCTTCAGTTCATTAGGGTCGTACCGGCTCTTTAACTGCTCATAGGCTTGCTGAACTTCTTCCGGCGTGACAGGATTCTTCTGCAGATACTTTTCGATTAACTTTCTGCGGTAAAGTTTCGTTCTTTGGTCTGTCAGCTCTCTTTGCACTGACTGATCCTGCGCTACTTTTTCTCTCCAGGCTTCCTGACCCATAATCTTCTCAGTTATCAGAAGGTTCAACGCAGTCTGCTCGGCCTGTTTTTCCTGCACCCCTTGGCTTTTCAGCAAAGACTGAAGTTTTTTAAATTCAGCCATTGAAATAGCATCGCCATTTACTTTTGCTGCCGTTTGCGCCAATACAGGAAAAGCGACAGTCAATGCTAAAGCCATTATTATTTTTTTCATAAGTCTTTCTTTTGGTTAACCTCTTCAATGAGAGCGCCTTTTTCAGTGTCCTCGAGCTCTCAGAAGCAAACGACATTCTCAGTATCAATGCAGTGATTTCTTCTTTAAGTTGACAGATCGTTAGCGGGCTGGGACGAGAGAGACTCCCGTCCCTTTTGGCCTTCAGGTTAGAACTGATAACCAGCTCCGATTGTTGCTCCGAAGTTGCCTCGTGTATCGGCCGTTGCGGCTCCCTTAAATACCCAGGATTTATTTTCCGTCGCATGGGAGAGGCCTAAAGCAAAACCGCCCTGGCCTCGATAAGTACCGGCTGACATTGCCAGCATGCTCTTACCCGGCATATACGCCTGTGGAAGGCTCGCAACGGCCATTGCCATCGCAACACCAGCTCTCATGTCTTTATCGACTTTATTGATCTTGTTGTAAATCCCACGAGTGGTATTGTCCAACTGGCGTTTGTTCACAGCATCTGTGGGTGCCATAGCGTCCCCTACTCCTTGAATGCGGTTGCCTCCCATGTTGATATTGCCTTGATGGATGTGGATTTCCTGATAACCGTCTTTTGCTCCGATCGTGATACCATTGTTCAGGTTTCCGTTGCCCACTGCAATTCTGAATTCATCGGTCATCTTTATTTCAAGAGTGGCGCCGTTTCCATTTGTTTTGATGGAAGTGGTAATAAATTCATCTGCTCCTTTGATATCCAATTTTTGGTTATCTAAATTGACAAGTGCTGAACCTTCGTTAGCGCCGAATGTTATTCCATCACTTGTTGTAGCAATGCTGTGGACAACGGAACCTTGACCTGCTGCGCCGGTTGTTGAATTTGAAACATACTGCAGGTACCCGGTGTCTTTGTTATAAGAAAGAGTGGCCCCGTCAGTAAAGGTAATACTTGGTGCAGTCAGAGAGTTAGTTGCGACGATATCTGCAGCTTGGACTTCTTGAGCTTTCAGACTGTTCACACTCACATTTTCAGCCATAGAGATTTTAACCGTAGTGTGACCATCTGCATCTTGAGACAGAGAAGTTAAAATGTTGGGATCAGTGGTGAAATTAAGTTTTTTGCCCAAATGAACATTGGCTGAATTGTTGGCTGAGGCATTGCCTCCTTGCTGATTACCTCCAGAACTAGTGTTGCCAGTTCCCCCTCCGCTAGACGCTCCTGGAGAACTTCCATTCACATCATTTGCAGGCGGATTATTTCCACCGTTTGGAGTTTCAACTATGAAGTGTGCGTTATCAAGACGAGTTCTTAATTCAGAAACACTCTTCGATAAATCGGCATCTCGGCTCTCTAGATTTTGCACCTGGCTATTTAAATAGTCGGTGACACTTCTGGTTACCATGTTGAGGTCGTTTTTCGTAATATAGTTATCCAAAGATGCAAAACTAGCATAAGTGTCATCTCCATACAGCTTTAGATCTTCTAACTGAGCAACGTTGACTGCATCGGTGGGCCCGGTTCCTGCAGCAACCCCTGTAATTTGTCTTGTGAACGGATGATAGGTAAATTCACCATCACTATAGGTGGTATCAATACCAACCGAAAGGGCTGACTCGCGTGGCCACCATGCGATATTAGAGGTATCTGTTTTCGATGAATACGGTTTGCCTCGAGCTCCATAACGTCGTTGTGCGATTGAGCCGGATCCGATTGCAATAGCACCTTCAACTGTTGTCCGAGCATCGGTACCAATTGCAACTGAGCTAGTAGCATCTGCTTTAGCGCTCCGTCCAACTGCAACACCATAGTCGTATCCATACGCGCTCTGTCCGATTGCAATAGCGCTGTACATTTTCGTTAAAGCTGAATCTCCAATGGCGACTCCGTCCCAATACGCTGATGCATTATGGCCCAAGGCTGTACCATTATACGATGCTGATGCTCCAATCCCTACTGCCGTTGCATACTCTCCAAGTTCGGGAATATCTTTTCCAATTCCAACTGATCTAGTGTAAGAATGTACGTTATGACCGATGGCAATACTATCGTTATATGCCTCTGACCCAGACCCTAATACAACTCCGTAATTACTAGCTTTAGCATTGTCTCCTATTGCAACTGCATGAGTACCAGATGTTGCTTTTATACCTAGCGAAACACCATATTCTGAACTGGAACTATGATGTCCCATAGAAATACTATCACCACTACTCTTGCTATGATGGCCCAACGAAATACTATTATCACTACTGGTAATGTTGTTTCCTATAGCAACTGAAAAAGAACCTGCTTTTGCAGCCTCACCAATTGAGACAGCATCCTTCTCGCTTGAGCTTTTATGCCCTATCGCCACACTATTATTCACACTTTTACTCTCATTTCCTATAGCAACGCCAGTTGATGTGGCTCCTGTATTTGTACTGCCCTGCCCTATCACTACGGCTAGAGGAGAATCTGCAGTTCCAGGAACAGGGTCAACAGTTTGGGCAGCAAAAGCTGGAGACGAGGCTACCGTAAAAGCTGAAATTACACTCAGAGAAATTAAAGTTTTTTTCATTTTTCTTCTCCATGGAATTATCAGTTATGAGCAAAAGGCATCTCATAAAACCAAAGTCTGCTCATAACCTCTTGTTTAATAATTAAAAGGTAAGTAGAGTTCAATCCATTCCGGACTAGAACAGATTGCTAGCAACTAGACTTCGTTTTTGAGACAGACCCTCTGCTTGGAAGAAAAAGCAGGACAAAAATCTTCTTATTAAATCCAATAGCAATTGAGCTGTGGATTTCCTGCAGAAGATTTGGGAAATACTAGAAAGGCCGATCGATGATTTTTGCTTAGGCCTAAAAAGATGATTCTCGACGAACCTCTCGTCTTGATAACTTATTCCGGAATTGAACCGGAAACCATTACCCCAATGGGGGGGGGTAACAGGATATTTTTGATTGAGTGTACTTCATATTTATAAAAATCCCCCTCGTTGAAAAGAGTTTATTACACTTTTACAAAACTTTCTCTATTCAATGATTGGGATTTTTCCTTACTCTCCACTTTCTCTTTTTAGGTTTTCTCCTTATAAAAAAGTAATTGTCGGAAGTAAATTTTTTGCAAGGCTTTCATTCTTTTCCTATTTTGTAATATCTCGCATATTTTTCACAAGTAGTCGATGGTTGAGGCACTCCGGATTCCGAATAGGTATTGGACTTTGCGTTCTTAGGCACGCTCATCCTCTGAATAAGCCTGTATGTGGTTTCTGTTCGTCATACCAGAAGTTTACTGCCAGCTTCCTTCACCCTACCAACTCGACCACGGGACTTGCACCCGCTAGATATCGCACATGCCGCGCGCACCTTAAAAAAGCCCTCACACTCAAGCTCGGGCTTTTGCATCTTCTTTGACGCTTTTGGCTCTCTCTTAGAGAAACATTAACCTTTCCCCATCGAGAAAGCTCGGTGGGGAAAATATACTTAGAAGACAATTCTCAGACCAATATCAGCTCGGTACTCTTGTTTGACCTTTGCAGCAAAAGAACGCTTGACCTGAGCGAATCCTTTTACATTCTTTCCAAAATTAACCGTTGTCCCAGCAGACACCTCGCCCCACGTGTCTTTGAGGTTAATTTGGCTCTTATTTGCAACAGGACCTAATGCATAATCAACCTTGTATTTAGCCGTGAAATCTCTCAGTCCATCAATTCTTACAAAAGATTCAAGCTTATCGCTTCTATAACCAGTTTGAATCCCCGCTCGGCCTATTAAACTATTTATAGCTTTGACCTTGGCTTTTACTCCAGTATCTGTTTTGTAAGTCACGGAGTTGATATGACCATAAGTCAGCTGAATTTGCGGCTCAACAAACCACTTCTCGCTCAAGAAGAATTGTTTGCCGTACTCGGCTCCTATTTGATATCCAAAGGTGTGGTAAGCGCCTTTATTGATATAACGATATTCATCTGAAATAGCAGTGAAATCGTTATGCATACGGCTAGCTTTAAAAACAATATCCAAATACCCTAAGGACTCAAATTGTTTTGTTGCATACAAGGACAAACTTCCGAGCCAATTTTTGTCTTTTCCCGAATTAGCCAGTTTTCCGTTACCATGAATGTATTCGAAAGAGCCTCCGACTGTCCAGCCAAAGACACCTCCGATGTTTCTATCTAATCCTAAAGTTAAGCCGTAGAACTTATTATTGAGATAGTTGCCGTTTTTCGTGTACTTGTTTTTACCGATTATGGTTCTAACCCACATTCCTTCCAGTTCTGGAGTCATACGAACCTCACCCATTCTTTGAGAAAGTGCTTCAGTACTTTCTCTCCAAATAAAGTAGTTTGCAATGCCCACGGACTCTAGAGCCTCCATAGACGAAGTTTTACCTGAGGGAGCAGATCCCTCCGGCTTTGGAATAACAGGATTTGGTTTTCCTTGTGGATTATTTGGAGACGGTTTTTCTTCAGTTGGGTTATCCTCTTTTGGTTTCTCGTCATCACCTTTTGGACAGTTCCCCAATTCTTCACATGATGGGTCTTTATAAACGTCTTTGGAAGTAACTGTTTCAATCTTTAATTCTTCAGGGCTTGTAATTTGTGCTTGGGCAGTAGAGCCGAAAGAATTTAATACAGAGTCAACAGAATCTTCTTCGTCTTCCGCGGCATAAGGCTCAGCTGCACTTCTTGCCGCCATGCGAGCTCTGGCTCGGGACGGCACCTTTGCTCGCTTTGCCTCTTCTACCGGATCGGTTAAATCTCCATCAATTCCATAAAGAGCTCGTCGAATGTCATTGTTTATTTCTTTAAGTGCTTCTGGTACCACACCGACATTAGCAGAGTTTTCCATATAAAAATCTCCGACGTAACTTTGTGCCGGAATGAGAATACCTTCCGCAACGTTAACTGTCACCGATCCGCGAGCTGTTCTATCATCAACAGCGCCTATATTATTTTGGTTCGCAGCATTAGTAACATTCGCGTCGACACCTAGTTTATTTACTCGGTCATAGGCAACTAGCGACATTTTCTCATTCTTAGCAAGATTTTCCAGCGCACCTTCTCCAAGAATTAATTGATTAACTACGTCTTTGATAAGAATTTGAGAGTTCTTTCCCTTCATTAAATAGAGGTGAGCAAAGTCATTATTGGATCTCTCGGGATTTTGTGCTACCGGAGTCTTATTGCCCTTATCGACGTCGTAATTAACCAAGAAATTTATACTGCTTCCGGGTGCGACTTTTTTGATAACGACGGGATTTTTATTAACATTTAAAGAAAATCCTCCGTCTTCTTGCTTAACCATTGAAGCTTTATATTCAAAAGCGGCGTTGCCTTTTAATGTGCCATCGACAAATACATAGCCTGTAGGCTCAGCAAAGGTTATCACTGATGGTTTCTCTGCGGATCCTGCCTCTAAGACGAAATGATCTGAAGCGTTTGGATCAAGAACACCCAATCCTGTACTTTGCTCATAAGAGGCTAAGAAGGAGCTGGTAGCAGGGTTATAACCATTAGCTGCAGTTTTAGGTGAAATATAAAGATTTGAATTCTTTCCGAGGATCAATTGGTTGCCCGACTCACTAGGAGTCAGCTTCAAAGTTATGCCCCCCTCCGAAATTTTAGTCCATTGATTCTTATCCTGAACCTTCAATTTTGTTGAAGTCGAGCGAGGTCCAAATCGATGTCCTAGTACTGCTACGTCGCCTCCTTCAATCCTAAAACTACCCTTTAACTCAGTTATCGTAGTCCCCAAAAAGTTTCCCTCTGCGGCGCTCTTCGTCTCAAGATCTAAGAAAGGAGTAACTAGGACTCCGAATTTTTTGAATTCTCCGGATTCTCCAATAGTAACCGTAACAGGACGTCCTTCATTTAAAGAATTAATGGTTTGTCGTCCGCCAAAATTGACAATACCTGCAACAAGAGAAGTTCTCCAGTGATTCGAAATATATTGCATTTCTTTATCATTTTTGCCCGCTGATGGAACGCCAGAAACTGAGATACTGTCCATAATCTCTACGATCTGACCCTTCCCTTCTTCAGAAGGCGCATCCGCAAATAAGTTTGAATGATTTAAAAGTCCAAAAATCATTCGGTATTTGTCCGGTAGTCCAGAGACTGTTACTTGGCCAATCTTATGAATGTACTGAGTTTGTGAGCCATGGCCGCCCGAAAAGCTTACACCACCCTGAGTAGCGTATAAGTTAACTATTTCATTAATTTCTTGTAAACCTTGATAAGGTACATTTTGGGTTGAAGAGGTGACATATCGGCTCATGACACCTATATGCATAGGACCAGCCTCGGTTCCTAGATTTTCTATTGTTCCATCAAACGTCTGAATAATGGATGACTGTGTATCGTTATTTTGGGCTGAGGAATGAAGATAGAAACCAAGTCCACTGCCAGCCACCGACGAGGTTCCATCTTGTGAAACTACTGTCATCGTGCCAATCTTAGATTCTCCAGAAATCTCCTGCTTGATCTCTGAAAATGTATTTGTTTTGGTGCTATTCCCGGTTACCAAAAAAAACGTTGATTTTCCTTTAGATGTAGTTTTTAAATCCAAACTAACTTGAGTAGCCTGAGCTTTGGTCTCAACAAGTTGAAAAGAATCAATATTAGCTAATTCGATAGTTTGAATTGTTTTTTTACTTTTATTATCCGAGTCTGCTCTAAATATACCGCTTTGACTCATATCATCTCTCCATCGAAATAGTTTTAATGGATTCTGTATTTCCACTTTTTGGGTTTTATTCTTCGCTTTAGCAAAAGAGAGGTTGAATCCATCACTAGTCGAAGGTGTCCTAAGCGTACTTCCTTCATTGAGTCTAACAAGCACGGTATCGCAACCCCACTGCTTAGACCAATTTGTGTTTTTCGTCGCCGGTGCGTTCAAAGAAGATAAAGTAAAGGTTTGGGTGGCTTCGTCCCAATTACCGATTCCAGTGCTCTTTTCCGTTACAGTTATAGCGGTAGAAGCAGCTGTATTAGAAAAACTCATTAAAACAAGGCTAACTGCCAGAGCCGTTGTTGAAAGTTTTAAATTAGTGTTGTTCATTCTGTTACCTTGGAGAAAATATTGAGGTTTTTCCTCGTAATTGTTTGTTGTTAAGGAAAAAAGGTTCGTTTGCTTCCCATTGCATTGACGAACCTCAAATCACACAGCCTGAGGATTTTTTGCTGCGGCAGTCCAATAAGAACCGCATGTGGGAATAAAAACAATCATCATGGATTGCATCTAAAAACAACAGTTGAATTCGAGTAGTTAAAACGTCTTTCGTCTTCTTTATTTACAGATATCCGTTCAAATTTCTTATTCTGTTTTTGGCATAACCCTTCAGCATCTCGTAATAGTGCAGAAGCTAAGAAATCTCCGGACCAATCACTTTCACTTATTGCTGAAATTCGGTAGCTGCCGTCTTCCAACTCAATAATTTCTGTTTGTTTAGGAGAATGAACGCAAGCCGACAGAATCAGAACAGAGGAAAGGAATAAAAGCTTTTTCATTTGACTGCCTCCTTCTTAGCTTTTTTTCTTTGTATTTTTTGAGGTGGTTCAGAAATAGGGTTCAGTTCTTCATCCAGCGGCAACAACTGCAGTTTCAATTTCTCTGGATCAAGACGGTACATATTGGTTGTTTTTGGATCGACGGCCAGCCATCCCGGCAAGTATGCATTTAGCGTATTTCCGAAAACGTACCACCCGTTGTTATGAGAGGTGAGTACTAAGTCAACCGCTCGATAACCGCCTTTCTCAATGTGGACGGAATAATTTTCACCTTTGAAGAATCCTTTGGCTTTAGGCAACTCTTCATTAAAGGGTGTCTTGCCTTGGAATATCCTTTCTCCATCGCGGTTGATGATTTCAATGGAGGCGCCTTCCGGATCTGTATCTATTTCCACAATCTGTGTCCCGCTTGAAAAAATAGAGGCACATCCGCCAACAGCTAACAACGCCACTGAGACAGAAGACAGAAGCAATGTTCTTTTAAACATATTATTTCCTTGAGGGGGCCCCTCCCCAAAGGAGGGGCAAAGAGGTTTTTAAAGATGTCTTAGTTCAGTTTTTCCGCCTAGAAGACGTAACGGACTCCGGCATCTACGCGATACTCTTGTTTGAGATCAGAGGCGAAAGACTTCTTGGCCTGTATGAATCCATAGGTATCTTTGCGGAAGTTATAGGTACCGCCGATTGTGACTTCGCCCCAGGTATCCTTCATGCCTATGCGGCTCTTATTCCACGCCCCATGATCCAAGTGATAACGGGCTTTATACTCACCTTTAAATTCACGGAGTGCGTCCACTTTGACAAAGGCACTTCCCTTCTTGCCTTCCTTACCTATACCAATACCTACGCGGCCAATCAAACTGTTAAGAGAATGGACGTCAACGTTTAATGCGTTGAATGTTCTGTACTTAACTCCCTTAATGTGTCCATAGGTAAGCTGAACTTCCGGATCGACGTACCAGCTTTTGTCTTTATTAAGATAATGCTTATTTCCGTATTCCACGCTTGCCTGCAAGGCATAGGTGTGATACTTGCCTTTAGACAAATAACGGAACTGATCACTGATAGCCGTAAATTCGTTATTCAAACGGCTGCCTTTGACAATAAGATCTAGATAGCCACCGTTCTGGAACTTTCTTACTCCATACAGAGAAACAGTTCCGATCCAGTTGTCGCCGCTGCCGCCGTTGGCAAGCTTGCTCTGACCTTTCATATAGGTAAATCCGATACCATAGATCCAATCAGTAGCAGCCACTCTTCGGCAAGGGGCTCCCTCACCGTCGACTTCACGGCATTTATATTCATCTGTAAAGGTTTGGTGAACTCTATCTAAACCAATCTGGATGCCGTAGTATTTATTTTCAAAATGGCGTTTGCCTTTATCCCATTTGTTCTTACCAAGAATACCGCGGAACCATAGACCTTCAAGTTCCGGGTTGTCTCGAACTTCGCCCATCCGCTGATAGAGAGTTTCATTTTCTTGTCGCCACAAGAAATAGTTAGTTAGCCCAATTGAGTCCAGCGCATCCATCGTTGAAGTGGAGCAGCCATTACCGACATCAATAGAGCCGTCCGGTTTGGTAGGAGGAGTGACATCATCCCAAGGATTCGGATTGACTGGTTTTGGATCCTCAGGAGTAGGGTCTACCGGGTCAGGAGCACAATTCCCATATTTCGTACAATCATCTTCGGGAGGAGTAATTTTCTCCTCAACTTTCGTGACGTAAGTGTCTACCTTTCAGTAGACTTCCCCCATATTTTCAATTCCGACTTCCTCAACTGGCTTGCCCTCTTTATTTTCAGAGTCTGTAACGGCGCGCGTGTTGACTCCGGAGCTTTCCTCTTTTTCTTGACGAAGCTGCTCCGCAGATTTCAATGGTTCCTGAGGAGCCAAATTGCCAACATCAACATCTAATTGAGAATTGAGTTCCTTTCCATACTTATCGCGATCATACTCAGATAAGAATTGATGAAGTATTTTGTTGTCGTTATACCCATACGGGTTATTAGCATCGTAATTGGCTTTATTCTCAATATAGTACTCTGTCACATAAGTTCTCTGAGGTGTAATGATTCCCTCTGGAATTGTGAAAGAAACCTGTCCAGCAACTTGATTGTTAACATGGTGTCCCGTGAATCGATTATTAGTTGAACCTACTTTCTCTGTTGTTATCGTTGTTTCAACTAAAGTTCCGTCACCCAAAGTGTAAGTTTTTTTCTCAGTTTTACTTTCAAGAGTTTTCTTTTCCGGCTTAATTTTTTCTAAGAAGTTGGAGTGTTCATCGGTAATCTGAATCTGTGAGCCATCCTCTTTCTCGCCTGTTTTTTGGCTTAAAACTCTATCGTGCGGAAGAAGAACGGTTTGATCCTCCCATTCATGCACAAATACATTATTAGCTGCCTGGCGTAGGATATAAATAGCATTCTCATCAAAGAATTTTTTTATTTCCGGCTTTTCAGAAGCAAAAGCTTCACCCGGATAAACAGCATTAAGTTGTTCTCTAAGATTAGAAGTATCGATTAAAAGATTTAAACGACTTGCCAAACCTGTCTTCTCATCCTGCTTCACAACCTTATGAATGAGAACGGGATTTTTGTTTACAACAATGTTGTTTCCTTTGTCAAAGAGTTCCTTATAAGCCTTTTCAACGGCAATACTATAACTGTTGGTTCCTTTGTCATTCAGAACAACATAGTCATTACCTAGTGAGTCTTTCTTAAAATCACCCAGGCTAGAGAGCTCTTTTCTTTCCTCTTCGGTAGCAGTCTTCCACTTCTTGAGCAAGTCCTCATTAAACTTCGTAAATAATATCGTACCGTTTTCTTTAAGGAACTCTTCCCGAGAAGTCCACTTATCAGGTCCCTGGAAATCCAAGGTGCTGTGAAACCGGATTGTCCCGTGGCCTTGATAAGCGCCTTCTACGAGCAGATAACTATTCTTGCCTTTAAATTCAATTTCATAGGGATGCTCGAAACCATTGCTATCAGTGATTGGGATTAACCGTAAATAAGCTTTATCTGTTTTTGTTCCTTTGATTGACGTCGAAGGTTTGGAATTAGGAACAAGCGGGCTTCTATCCGTCACGATAATGTTATTCCCGTCGAAGAGGGAAAGTCTATTAGCTATAGTTTCTGGTTTTCCGTTTTCTGCCGGAAATTGAAGTCCCTCTAAACGAATCCCAACATATGGCACGCCAAAAGTTTTGCTTTGTTCACCAAAAGCGGCAATATCTCCGTTATAAACGTCGAAACTTCCTCTGAGCGTAGTTTCTGTATAACCGGTTGCTGGATTCCCAGTCTTTACATAATTTGGAAAAACTAAGACTGAATATGCACCATATGAGCTGTCTGTGGCTGATGACGCCTTCATTTGAGTTTTAGCAGAAAGCAAAATAGGTTTTTCTCGGTTCGTACTTTCAATTACCTGAGAACCTCCTCTATTAGCAACGGCTGCAAAGAAAGGAACTATTTCGAGGTAGTTATGAGGGGAGTACTTCGTTGAGTAACCATCAACGACTATACTGTCAGAAATTAAGATCTTTTGGCTAACTTTTGTGCTGTCCGAGGAGCCTGTATTATTTCTGTTATAAATCCCGATGGCTCCTCTAAAGGCTCCGTCTCCAAAGACCTCTATCTTTCCAACTTCAATTGTTTGTTCTTGATTAGCAAAAAAATTTCTAGCTTTTACATCATTTACTACTCCAGCCATGACCGCATGAATCTCGTTAACCTTTCCTACTCTTTGGATAAAGGTGCGATATGACGTTAGGTTTCCAATCGTACCGCTTGCCTGGTCTAAGGCTGAAATAATTCCAATTCCCAAGGGACGAAGCTGAGTTCCCAAGCTCTGGATTTCTCCCGTAAAAATTTGAGTACTATTTGCAAGCGCCATATTTCCGCCGCCATACATACTTATTCCGTGAGTATTATGTATTGGACGAGATAGGGTTGCTTTACTGAGAGTGAGCTGATCAATGTGCCACCCGTCTTTTTTAAACAGGCTCATCCCTCCTAGGACTTCGTCGTCAGGAGTAGATATCTCTCCTACTTTTAAGATCTCTTCATTTTCTGCTGAAAGTGTTTGTTTGACTGTAGAGTTGGGAATACTTAGCAACATGAATAAAACGTTCAGGTCAGGTTGCCATCTTGTCTCCTTGTCAGTGATAAATTTTTCAAAAACAACTCCATTCCAAGCCAGCTGAGGCAAAACCACCTTCTGAGTCCCTGCCTCTTTCAAACTAAACAACGCTTTAGTAGTTTTAGGGGTATTTATTTCACTTATATAATTGATACTTACAAGGTTAGTATTGAAAGTATAAGTCCCGCTGTGGGCTACTAAAGAGCGACCACTTAAATCCACCTCAACTGGAAGTATGATACGCAGAGAATTATTTTGTTCTTTCCCCTCGAAATCCTTAGAAACGTCTACTATTGTTGTACTTCGATTGTCTCCAAGCAGAGGTGCATCCAAATACAAAGAATTGGGGCCAAAAGGATTTGTCGCCGTAAGACCATAAAGGTCGAATTCATCCTTGTTATTTTTATAGACTTCTTCAAAACTCGAACCCGCCCATAGATAGGACATATCCTCTCCTTTCTTAAATCCTCGAGGAAGAAGAATGTCGCCAGGATTTGGTTCAGAATAAGTAAACTCACTCGTATCTTTTCCTATTAAGGTGCCTTTTAAAAGAGGAGCAGAAGAATCACTTTCATTGGCTGCCCACCTCCCAAGGTATTTATAGGGTAAGGCCTGCACCTCTAGTGGATAGGTGTCAAGAGCTAAAGCCATAGCAACAACGAGAGGAGAAATAGAAAATATTCTTATTTTTTTTCCAAACTTTTTAAAACTTGTACGCATGTTTAACACTCCAAAGTCACTTGGATTCGAACTGCTGTCATGCGAACAAAGAAAAATAACAACTATTTGTATCTTTTAGGAGGAAGTTATTGCTGCAGGCAATTCGGATCCAGAAAATCAATCCAGCCAGCCCTAAGAGGCAATTCTTCCGTTAAAAAGATGTAGGCAAGCTTTCAAAGAAAAGCCAAATAAAAAACTCTTCCTCGGCGAGAATAGTTTTTCGACGAATTTCTTATTTATTTGATGGAAGATTAAGGAGATTTCTAAAAGAAGATCAGCGTAACTTCTTGAGTTTTTGGAGAGTTGAATATTACTCTTCAGAAGACAACTGAGAAGAGAAAGGAGTGAAAAAATCAAATTATTAGAATAGCCAATACCCCCCCCCTATTCCAACGGGGCCTGGCCTATTCAATAAAGCCAGTAATGAAATTTTTAATAACATGACGTTTCCTCAGAATTACAGGTCGTTTAAACCTCTTATAGTTAGTACCCATTATGGTTTTTATGTTGCAAGTTGTAATTCGGGTTTTGTCGTAAAATTCGTAGAATCCGCAATGTTTGTATGACAAATTTAAATTCTTCTTAAAATGTTTCGTACAAATAACACTGTTCAAAACTTCCTATCGGTCAGCTCTTCTCCTCTAATTTGTTTCAATACTCTCTAACATAATTAACTTAAGGAATTTCCTAAGAAATTCATAAAGTTAAATTCTCTTCCAAGCTTAAAAGCCAATGCGAATAGGAGTTTAGATAACCCTTCTGACCTTGGATGATGAAAAAACTTTGAAAAGAGGGCCCTTTTATTGACCTAACAAATCGTCATTTCCCATAGTTGCTTTAAAGCAACTAGTCACTACCTATCAAAACAAAAACCGAGTATCAAATCCAAAGGCTTGTTGATAATAGTTAACATTTTTGTTTACTATTTTCTTTAGTTATTGTTCAGAATAAAAATTTTTCCCAAACTTATTGCACCTTTCCCGCGGTCCATGATTCTGATTTGTTCATGTCAGTTAAATCTCTCAGTTCCCTGACATTCTTATCAATGATTGTTTAACTCTATATATTCTGACGACTGTATTTCTCAAACAAAAAACAGGCCCGTGAATCAAGCCTGCTTACGATAAGGAGATCTTTAAGAAGATTACTTCCTAAACTTCATACCCTTTAATTTTGCAAACGGATTTTCCTTTTGCATTGGTTCCTCATCTTTAATTAACTCCCCCTTATCCAAACAAGGATAATCATGAGAGGGAACCAAAGGAATAGAAAGAATAATTTCTTCTTCGATCCAATCCATTAAATTTAGTTTTTCACTGCCTACCACCACTTCAGTGTCGTCATCCTCTTCAATTGTAATAGTGTCGGCCTCTTCTTCATCTTTAGCAAATCGGAAAACAACCTCCCGTTCAATTGCCACCTCTACAGGTTTGTTGCAGCGATTACAAGGAACGTCGACTTTGCCGTGAAGTTCCATAATTGCACCGGGCCATCCCAATTTTCCGGTCATCCCGGTGATTTCATAGGTAAAAAAATCTTCGTGATTAGAAGCGGTTTCCGCCAATCTTTTCATATCACCGACTTTTACTTTACCTTCAACTTTTCTTTTATCTCTGGACAATCTGTAAACGTCTACATAGTCGGTCGACTTGAGTAACTCTGTCATTTGCGTCCCTTTTCCCATACTTTCGGGTCTTAAAATAAAGGTTTTAAAACATTTGACCTTGCTATGACTTCAAAACCCTCTTTAGTTTTAGGTTCCAGCTCTCCTTACAGAAAAGAACTGCTGGAAAGATTACACGTGAAATTTACCACTGACTCCCCTAAGGTGGATGAAACTCCGCTCAAAGAGGAAACTCCCAGAGACTTGGCTCTGCGTTTGTCACGATTAAAAGCTCGCGCCGTTGCGCAAAAACATCCGGGTTGCGTGGTAATTGGCTCCGATCAAGTCCTGGATTTAGATGGTAAATGTGTCGGCAAGCCCGGAAATCGAGAAAACTGCATTAAACAGCTCGAAGAAATGTCCGGTAAAACTTTAGTTTTTCATACCGCCATGACCGTTATCGATGCAGTTGGGCTCGGCCATACCGCTGTAGTGGATACAACCATAAAAATGAAGGAGCTAAAAAGAGAAACCATCGCGGCCTATGTTGACTTAGAACAGCCTTTTAATTGTGCTGGTTCTGCAAAACTAGAAAAACTTGGGATCGCGCTGATCTCTTCTTTTGAGTCTGAGGATCCGACTGCCATTATTGGTCTAGGTTTAATCGAACTGACGAATATGCTCGCCAAATGCGGCATTGAAGTTCTTCCTGGTCTTAAATAAGGAAATATCATGGCCGGCTCTCTGTTCATGCTCCCTGTTCCAATCTCCGATAGTCCTGCAGAGGAGACACTGCCGGCTTTAACGATTGAGACGGCTAGGCATTTAGATTATTTCTTGGCAGAAAATGCCAAATCGGCTCGAGCTTTCTTAAAAAGAATCGGTCATCCAAAGCCAATTGCAGAATTAAGCATTGTTGAAATTGGACACCGGCCTGACCCCTCTCAAGTAAAAAAATGGCTCGAACCTTTAAAAGCCGGTCATGACATTGGCATCGTCAGCGAAGCTGGCTGTCCGGGAATTGCGGATCCGGGAGCACAAGTCGCACTTAAAGCTCAAGAAATGAATTACCGCGTTCGGCCTCTTGTCGGTCCTTGCTCTATGATTCTTGCTTTGATGGCTTCGGGCCTGGACGGACAAAACTTTAGGTTCTGCGGTTATCTGCCTATTAAAGAACCTGAAAGATCTAAAACTATTCGAGATCTTGATAAAAGAAGCACGTTCGGCTCCGGAGAGACTCAATTATTTATTGAAACGCCTTACCGAAATAACCAAATGCTCAAAGATCTTATAGAGTACTGCAGCTCTCAAACTAGAATTCTTGTAGCGATGGATATCACCGGGCCGGACGAACTTATTAAAACTAAAACCGTAGAACAGTGGAAAAAAGAAAATCTGGAACTCCCTAAACTGCCTTCGATTTTCGGCATTCTCGGCCCTCAGAAGCCTTTCAAAAAAGGCCGTTAACTGCTGGACTAGGCCGTAGGTCTTACTTCATTGCCTCAAGTGTTTGCTGAAGCTGCTGAACGGTATCAACAATATAAGTCGGACAGTATTCTTCCAATTCTTTCCGGCTCATTGCGCCATACGTAACGGCTACAGAGTCCACACCGGCATTTCGTGCCATCTTCAAGTCGTGTTCTGAGTCGCCGATTACAACTGCCTCTTCAGGCTTCAAACGGTATTTTTCTAATAGGAGATTGACCATCATCGGTGAAGGCTTCGGTTCTGATTCGGATGGACAGATAGTCGCGTCAAAATACTTTTCAAACCCCAACATTTTGTCTAAACGATCCAGGCTGGCTCTGCCTTTTCCTGTGGCAATCGTCAAAATGAAGCCTTTTTCTTTAAGAGTGGCCAACATGCTTTCAATACCTTCGAAGTAGCCGACTTCTTTGACCTTGCTGAAAAAGAACTTGTTGAATCGATCGGTAAATTCTTGAAGCTTAGATAGTGTTGTATCTCCGGAGACTCGTTCATAGATAACGGAAAGACTCAACCCAATCGTCTTTCTGGCATAGTCTTCAGTGATGGGTTTCCAGCCCATTTCTTTAACAGCGTTTACTTCAGCCTGAGAAAGATACTTAATGGAATCAAACAAAGTACCGTCGAAATCAAAAATTATAAGTTTCTTCTTATTCAGCATTTTTTTCTAGAGTCTCAATCAGTTGTTTGCATTCCTCAGGAAGGGGACTTTCGATAATCATCTTATCTCCGGTAATCGGATGATTAAAAGTTAATCGATGAGCATGAAGAAACATTCTTTTGAAAGGAATTCCTAATAAGCCCTGCTCAACTTTGGAGTTAAACTCAAAGTCTCCATATTTATCATCGCCCACTAGCGGGAATCCGCAAGCTTGGGCATGTACGCGAATCTGATGAGTGCGCCCTGTCTTAAGTTCAACCTCCAGATAAGAAACCAAACCCAATCTTTCTATCAAGGTAAAGATGCTATGACTTGGCAAACCTTCTTCTTTGTCTACCCTAACCCTTCGTTCACCGGAAGAAGTCAAAAATTTATGAAGAGGCAACTTAACATGCTGCCGATCATTGACCCAATCGCCTTTGACCAAGGTTAAATAAACCTTTTGAACCTCTCCTTCCCTCATCATTTCATGGAGACGAACCAGAGCCTTACGCGACTTTGCCAAAATAATCGCTCCCGAAGTATCTCTATCCAACCGATGGGCAAGTTCTAAAAACTGATCTGGACCAAATGTGGTCCTCATTCTCTCAATTAAGCCGTATGAGATGCCGCTTCCTCCATGGCATGCCATGCCGGCAGGTTTTTCAACAATGAGCAAGTCTTTGTCTTCAAAGAGGATGTTTGGCATATCCTGGGACTTAATAGGGGGAACATACGTATTAGCCTTTTCCTCCACGCGAATCGGAGGAATGCGGACTAAGTCTCCGGAGCTCAATCTGGTCTCGACTTTTACTCGTCCTTTATTAACTCTAACTTCACCGTTGCGGACCATGCGATAAATATGAGATTTAGGAACGCCTTTCAGTAAAGTAATTAGAAAATTATCTAAGCGTTGACCTTCATTGGCCGCTGAGACAGTTACCAACTTTGCTTTTAAATTTTGCACCTCTGGTTTGGCGGCAGCAGGTTTATTTAGAACAGCTCGATTTCGCTCTTGCTCCTTCTGAGCAGAACGAATTTGGTCCAGGATATCTTTGCCTTTTCTTGTGCGTCCCTTGGTTTCGGACCGTTTTCTATTAGTTACTTCTTTTTCCGATGCTCTTTTTACTAGATGGCGCTCTGTGCTCATTTGTTTTAAAATCCTTTTCCGAGACAAATTATTAGGTGTTTGAAGGTGCCGCAAAGACATACAAGATCTTGTGCTTAGGCCTCAAAATTAGATATTTGACACAAAGTGGTCACTAATAATTCACGTCGCTCGTAAGCGATGATTGTAGCCTTTTCGGACGACTTTATTTCCGCCTGCTAGGAAATTGGGATCCCGGACAGCTCATCTCGCAAAATGTTGAACATAAATCCGAGAGATCCGAGAACATTTTTTCTCAATGGATCTTCGGTGGCGTTTCTTTAATTAGAACGTCCTGCTGTAAAGAATATTTTTATTTTGCTGTGCAGCGTCCGATTGATGCTGCAGGCAGAGAAGAACTAGTGTAGTTGTTGCTGTCATTGTTTTTTTAACTGGTAGAGGAAAGTAATTGAGCGGTTCCATACAGAGAGTCATCACTCCGGGAGATTCTAATATCTCATGCCGGACTGCCCTCGTGCGCGCCAAATTCTCTGTGGACGTCTCAGCGGATACACATAAATTACTCGCTTACCTTTTAACGAAACGGCCTCATCAATCTGTCTCCTAGCCCCGTATTCTTTCAGCACGCCAGTGATCCGCGTAAGTGATCGTGGAGTGCCCAATGAAGCGCATGTTATTTAACGCCACGCATCCTGAAGAGCTGCGTGTTTGTATCGTTGACAGTCAACAGCTGATCGATATGGATCTGGAGTCGTCTGCCCGCGAACAAAGAAAATCCAATATCTATAAAGGCATCATTACCCGTGTCGAACCTTCTCTAGAAGCATGCTTCGTAGACTACGGAGAAGAAAGACACGGCTTTTTGCCCTTCAAAGAAATCTCTAAAGCCTATTTCAACGAAGGTGTCGACTACAGAACCGCAACCATAAAAGAAGCCGTTTCTGAAGGGATGGAACTCATTGTTCAAGTTGAAAAAGAAGAAAGAGGTAATAAGGGTGCAGCTCTAACTACCTTCATTTCTTTAGCAGGCCGATATCTCGTTCTGATGCCGAATAATCCTCGCGGAGGCGGTGTGAGCCGCCGTATTGAAGGCGAAGAGAGAGAAGAACTCAAAGAAAACCTTAGCAAACTCAAGCATCCCAAAGGAATGAGCCTGATTGCCAGAACTGCTGGTATCGGCAGAAGCGTTGAGGAACTTCAATGGGACTTAGACTACCTGCTCAAGTTGTGGGAAGCTATCGATGATGCTGCTAAACCTCAATATGATGACGGCAAAGGCAACATTGTAGATACCGCTACTATCAACGGAAAACCTTTAAAGAGAGTCAATCCTGCTCCATTCCTGATTGTTGAAGAAAGCAATTTGGTTATCAGAGCTATCCGAGATTATTTCCAGCCGGAAATTAGCGAAATCCTTGTAGATACTGACGAAATCTACGAACAAGCCCGCCAATTTATGAGCCATGTCATGCCGGACATGGTTGACAGAGTAAAGAGGTACCGCGATGACATTCCTCTCTTTACCCGTTTCTTGATTGAGAAGCAGATTGAAACGGCTTACTCTCGTACCGTTCCGCTTCCATCGGGCGGTGCAATTGTCATTGACCACACAGAAGCTTTAGTTGCAGTTGACGTCAACTCAGCAAAATCAACCCGCGGCGCAGACATCGAAGAAACCGCCTTCAAGACCAATATGGAGGCTGCAGAAGAAGTTGCTCGCCAAATGAGGCTCCGCGACCTAGGAGGTCTGATTGTTATCGACTTCATCGACATGGAGAATCCGAACAATCAAAGAGAACTTGAACAGAAAATGAAAGAAGAGCTCAAGAATGACAGAGCTCGTGTTCAAGCCGCCAAGATTTCCCGCTTCGGATTAATGGAAATCTCTCGCCAGAGACTGCGTCCCACCCTCTATGAAGGGAGCCACATTACCTGCCCTCGCTGCAATGGAGTTGGTGTTATTCGAGATACTGAGTCGAGCGCTATTCAAGTTCTTCGTATTCTTCAGGAGGAAGCTCTCAAAGACGGAACAGCAGCAATGCAGGCCCAAGTCCCTGTCGATGTCGGTACGTTCCTTTTGAATGAAAAGAGAGACGACATTGCCAAGATCGAATCCCGCCATAAGATCAAGATCTTCTTAATTCCGAATAAGAATCTTGAGACCCCGCACTATCAGATTGAAAGAATTCGCCCAGATGACGAAAGATTAGATTCTGTTTTGCCTAGCTACGAAAGAGTTGAAAGTTTTGAAGCTGAAACTGATGAGCCCTACTCCAGAGCGCCGCAGCAACACACTTCCAACAAACCGAAGCAGGTTCCCGTTATTAAAGGTCTGCCTGCCCGCGAAGAAGCACCTAAGCACGTTGACACAAAGAGCAAAGCTCAGGTCAAGGAAAAGAAACAATCCTTCTGGCAGAAAGTTATCAGCTTCTTTACAGGAAGTGAAGAACAAGCTGAGGAGCAAACAAAGAAAGAAAAGTCTAAGGGCCGTAAAGATCAAAAGAGCTCTAAAACTCAGGAAAGAAAAGCTAAATCTTCAAAGTCTGAAAGAAAGAACTCTTCTAAAGCTAGAGAACAAGCTAAGCAGGAAAGAGCAGAACGTTCAGAAAGAGCCGAGAAACCTTCCCGCTCAGCATCTAAGGCAGAAAGTAAGAGAGAACGGACAGAAGAAAAACGCACTTCAAAGAGAGCCGAATCTACCCAACAGGCAATTGTTCCGGCAGAACCAAAATCAGAGGAAGTTAAACCTCAGAAACGTTCCGAGAAGGAAACTCAGCCGCAGACAAAACGCGCTAAAGAGGCTCCAAAGGAAAACCTTAAGCTGCCTGTACCTGCGCCGGTCAGCGATGCGGACGAAACAAAAACAGCCGTTTTAGCCGCTGCAGAAACGGCAAAAACACAGAGTGAATCTCTTTCTGTCCCCGCTCAATCTGCCGATACAGAAAAAAGCAGCAAGCCTTCTTCGGAACCGACTGCTCCTAAAAAGCCAAGACGCAGCCGAAAAGAAAAGCCGGAATTGTTAGAACAGGTAGAAAGTGCAAAGCCTCCGGTTCCTGTTGACCCTGTCACGGCAGCAGTTGAAGTTGCAGTAATGGACCAGGTAAATGCATTTATACCGCACCAGGAAGCAGCTAACGTATCTGCACCCTCTGCCGAAATTCCGACGGTGAACGTTTCTGACCTTTCTCTTTCAGAAAAATCAGAAAAGCCATTCAGACACAACCCGTACAGAACCCGCAGAGGCAGAGGAAAGGCTCAGTCCGAGAAGAATGCTGAACAGGTTCAATCTTTCGAGGAAATCAAACCCGAAGGAACAACTCCAGTCTCAGAGCCGGCTGTTCCTTATTTACCTGAACCTCAGAAACCTCTTAATGATATTAGCTTCAAAGCTGAGTCTTCTATCTCTTCTGCTCCCATCCCGGAAGAGACTAAGAAAGAGGCTGAGACTGAAGCTCGTGAGGTAAAGGCTCTTGATAAATCTGAGTCCCCCTCTCCGGTTCCTGTGGTCGTACCGACTGTGGAAACTGCTGCAGCTAAAGCGCCTGCTCGAAAGCCTGCGGCTAAGACGGCCAAGAAAGCTAAAGCTGCCGAAGAACCGAAACTTGAACTCGTTTCTACCAAAGCGGCAGATGATGAACCCGCGCCTGAAGCTCCAAAGCCGAAGTTAGGCAGAAAGAGAATCAAGAAAGCAGTTTCTGACGAACCTTTCGTGTTAGAACAAGTCCACACTACTGCTAAAGATTAGATAGTTTAAATCGGAACTTCGAACCGCCGGAAGACTTCCTCCCAGCGGTTCTTTTATTCGTGGCTGGTCAGGTAATTTCTAAAGAAAGGAATGCTCCAGCACGATTGTTCAACTTCCAACTTTAGAAACATCTCCACTTAACGAACCTTCTTTCCTTCAGTCCGAAAACCAGTGCCATTCTGTAAAGTGCTTTTCTAGGACTTTCTGCTCCGTACCTTCTTCTTTCAATTTGTGAAATCGCTTCATGCAGCTTAGATTCAGCAGATTCTCCGTCTTTTGAAACTTTGAACTCAAATATCCAGTGACGAACATTAACGGTAACTTCGAGATCAGAACGTCCGTAAGCATTATGATGCTCTACTTTTGTGTCAAGTCCTGCGCCTGAGAAATAAATCTGAACAAAAGCTCTTACTGAGGATTCGTCAGTGACCGGATAACGATGATAGTCAATAGCTGCAAATAGGCGATTCAATATATGCAGCACTGACTCCGGACTTTCTTCGGCCAGAACTTTAACTACTGGACCAGCGCCAACCTCTCCCGGAACCTTTCCATTCAACAATTGTTCTAGGTAGAGCTGGGCAATTGCTCCTTTTACCTCTTGATTTGGATATCCTAAAAATACAGTATTTCCAAATTCAACTGATTTAATTGTTAGATAACCAGCCTGCGCTAACAGACCTACATCAGATAAATTCTCTACGTCCGACGACCCGCTAAGAACTTTCAACGATAAAACTTGCTCTTTATCGTAAGATTCCGGATTTCTCAGCGAATGAGACTGAAGATATTTGACCAGCACGCTCGGTTTCCCGCCGCTCTCAAACCAGTAGTCCTTGAATCCTCTTTCAGGCGAAGAAAAAAATTTCAATAATGACCAAGGAGAAAATACTTTTTGTTGTGCTGTTTCCTCAAAACAAAAACCATCATAATGAATAGTTAGGGATTCAAGGAGGTCATATATCCTAGTGTTTTGTATTTCCGCAGCTTTGTTCAAGTACTCTAGAAAATATTGCTGAACTTCTTTATGCGTATATCCTAGCAAGGAGCCAAACTTAGGATCCAATGAGATATCACTCAAATTATTTAGTTCAGAGAAAATGCTGCTCTTATTAAATTTTGTTATCCCGGTAATAAATAAAAATCTCAATGCAGAATCGTTGGATTTTAGAACGGCGTAAAAACCTGAAAGCTCAGTTCGAACCTCTTCGAAAAGTTCTCTCTTATTTAAGCAGTAGGTCAGTGGGGCGTCATATTCATCTATCAGTAAAACAACGGAACTCAAAGGCTGGGACTTAAACCAGGAGGACAACTGAGTTGTTAATGCAGTACCATAAGGATCGAAACGAAATCCATAAGGTGCAAAAGCTTCAAGCAAAAGATCAAACAACTGACGTTTAAATTCTTCGGAGTTTCTGAAAGTCTTTGCTTCAGAAAAATCCAATCTCACCACTCGATAGTTCCTGTCTTCATCTTTCCAAAGATTTTCAATTGCCAGTCCTTTGAAGTCCTTTAATCCGTAGTTGAACAAGGATTCAAACGTAGAAATGAGCAAAGATTTTCCGAATCTTCTTGGTCGGGCAAGAAAAAACTTTCCGTTCTGACAAGCTAAGTCAAAAACTCTGTCGGTTTTATCGACATAAATTTGATCCAATTGTCTTAGCTTCTCAAATGAAGAAGTGCCAAGTGGCAACTTTTTTATTAGTTCTGTATCCATCGGCCTACCTTTTATTCATTATTTTTCATTTTGGCATACTCCTCGCCGTTTACGAAGAGGAGGATGCCAAGGAAACATGAGGACTGAGGACTGCTCTTCAGGCTCTCTCGAAGACATCAAAACAGATATTTGCATCGAAAAGAGATGCTAAATTCCGAAATAATTTAACTGGCTATTATGGTTTCTTTCGCTTCCCAGAGCAAGGAAAGATTGTAAATTTCATCAGAAGATAGCTGACTAGTCTGTATCTGTCTCTCTACAATACATAAACTGTTCAACAAGGAATTAGCTCGACCCCGATAAATCTCCGTCCGAAAAAGCGGTGATGCGAGGCGTTTTGTTTTACTTCGATTTTGTACATATTTTTTAAGTTTCTAAATAATCGCAACTCCTAGAGACACTGTAACATAGGTTGTCAGAGCGGCTTTCCTCAATGCCATAAACATACAGAACTCTGATACTGTAGAGCCTCTGAGTTAATCTGAATATAAAGGATAATATGCGAATAACGGTTATTGGCGGTACTGGCCATATAGGTACCTTTCTCTGTCCTATGCTTGCCACAGCAGGCCACGAAGTCATTTGTATCTCTAGAGGCACAAAAAATCCTTACAAAAAAGTTGAAGGTGCTGAGAAAGTCAGAATGTTTCGCCTGGATCGTGCCTCTATGCCAGCCCATGAATTCTCCCAGCAGATCGCGTCTCTTGACTCGGATGTGGTTATAGACCTTATCAATTTCAAAGTCACTGATGTTATGGCAATGACCAAAGCTCTTCGCAATAAAGTTGGGCATTATATCTATTGTTCTTCTTGCTGGGCAGAAGGCCGTGCTGAAATTCTCCCAACATCGCCAGACAATCAAGACAAGGAACCACTTTGTGAGTACGGCAAAGAAAAATATGCATCGGAACAATACCTTTTACAGGAATGGCATAAAGATCGTTTCCCAATGACCATCATCATGCCGGGACAAATTTCTGGTCCTGGTTGGATAATCACTAATCCTTGGGGCTGTTATCTGATGAAATGCAATGAAATCATACAAGCAGGTGAAAAACTGATGTTGCCGAATTTTGGTATGGAAACGCTCCACCATGTTCACGCTGAGGATGTTGCTCGATTATTCTTTTGTGCCGTCGCTAACCGCGACAAGGCTCTGGGAGAAAAATTCTACGCTGTCAGCGGACATGATATAACACTTTATGGTTATGCCAGACTGCTGTTTAAACATTACGGAAAAGAAGCTAAGATCGAATTTCTTTCATGGAAAGATTGGACGGACTACATCCGAAGAACCTGTGCAGGAACAGTTTCAGAAGAGGAACTTGAGTACCAAATTACTCAGAGTTTTCTTCACCTTACGCGCAGCGGTTATTTCAGCATTGAAAAAGAGCGTCGGCTTCTTGGCTATGAACCAAAATACACGAATGTTGAAACAATCCTAATGTCGGTTGATGCTTACGATTTTTAACGTAGCATGCTAAATTTTAATGCGTGCATGTGAGAATGTTTAGCACTATCTCAATTGAGTAGGTCGTTGTTGAGCTCTTTTGTGCATAACGTTTCACATGCGAACCGACGATTGTCATGTGACTTTCCCGTTATTTTGACTATATTGACAAGCTATACACCACAAAGAAAACATCGGTTTTATCTGGAACGCTTCGCTCTCCGGACATCTGGACGTTCGTCGCCAGATGGTTCGGAGGCTGTTTCGAACTAGTCCTCAACTCCTCAGAGCCAAAGCGTATCTCTCAAGGCTCTGCTGTCAAGTGCCGCTGGCTTCCTTCACCCGACAGATCGACCCGTCCGGCTTGCCTGAAGCTAGGTCTTAATCCTACCAGCTCGACCACGGGACTTGTACCCGCTAGGTATCGCACATTCTGTGCGCACCAAAATAAAACCGGCAGTTATTGGCTGCCGGGTTTACTTGCATCAAAAAACGATAATTACGGGACTACTGCATGTTCATGAGTGTCGGACGAGATCTCACCGTCTGGCTCAGCTTGAAGCATATGGTTCAATTCCCTTTGGAGAAGAACAATTACCGTATAACGGTTGACCACTTCTCTGTAGAACTGCAGTAATGCAAGATACAGTTCTGAACGGTGCAAAGGCATCTGATTAATATCGATCTGCTTCATCAACTCAAGCTGATAAAGATTGACTTCTTCTAGATTTGTGTTGGAAAGCTTCAGCAACACTTCATCTGAAGTTGATCCTGTTCGGATAAAGTTATCCAGGGTCTTTTGCAAGCTAGTCAAGTCATTGATGGATTTCAGAAGATTAGTCTTCAATACTCCTTTAAAGACCGAGTGTGAGTTTGCAATATGATCGTCCATCTGACTAACTACCTTCGTTAAAAGATGGGCCACGTCTTTCATATTAGAGAAGGTACGGTAGTAGTAATTACGTGCATCGTAATCACCGTCTTTGCCATGAATAATCATCATGTAGTACTGACCTCTCATCCTGACAATTCGATCTAGAAGGGCTTGAGAGCGAGCTTTGCATTTCCCTAAATCTGACAAGTCCTCGGCCAAAAATGCTTTGACTGCGTCAGAAAAGATTTCGATAGTCTGTTCAAGATTCTTCCCGATCGCATTATTCAAGCGAGTTCTTATCTCTTCTCTAGAAATATGCTCATCAAGAAGCTCCTCAGCATTCTGTTCTTTCTTCTTTCCAGCCAAGAAATTAGAGCGGATTAAGATCGTAACAACAGCAGCTCCTGCTGGAATCATGAACCAAAAACCGAGCCATAAGCAGAGTAAGGCAGCAATACCGCATGAAATAAAGGCCGTAAAAGCTGTTACGAACCATCCGCTGATAACAGCTAAAACACCGGAAATGCGGTAGACAGCAGTCTCTCTATCCCAGGCACCGTCTGCCAGCGAACTGCCCATTGCAACCATGAAGGTAACATAGGTCGTAGACAGCGGCAGCTTAAGAGAGGTCGCAGAGGCGATCAAAATACTAGCAAGAACAAGGTTTACCGAGGCTCGGACCTGGTCAAAAGGCAAAGGTACCTCACCCTTTTGCAAGCGAGGCTTCTCAAGCCGATTATCGATTGCTGTAAGAACCGAACGAGGAAGAATCTGATTAACTATCTTATTGACGCTCAAGGCAGAACGAACAATCACTCTTCCTGTCACGGTGGCACCGAATTGTTCTTTTTCGTTTCGGTCGCTGGCAGACAAGTTAATCGCTGTTTGGACGACCCGGCGAGCTTTTGGACTGAACCACAAAGTGGCAACCATTATCAAACCGGAAATAACAAGATAGATTGTCGGAGTCTGGACACTTTCTTTTAACGCACCCATATAAAGGGTTGACGGCGTCAAACTAGAATTAATTGCATGCGCTGCATCAGCGATTTGAACACTTTGCAACGCAGCAAGCGGTACACCGACGAAGTTCACCAGGTCGTTGCCGGCAAAAGCAAAGGCTAGTGAGAAGGTCCCAGCCAGAATCACCAAACGAAGTGCGTTGTAATTGAAAAAGGTGATAAGCAGCTGAATGACTATTGTTGTGCCTAAGAAGGTGTACAGAAGAATATCAAAGGTGTTGGCGTTAATCCAAGCCAGCATCTCCGGAGTCATAAAGGAAGCGCCTTTTGCACCCTTAACGACAAGGAAGTAAAAAATAGAGGTTAAACAAAATCCAGAATAGATGCCGCCAATATAGCGGTAAATTTTCTGGAATTTGAAGGAGAACACCATGCGGACGATCCACTGAATGACAACTCCGCAGGTAAAAGCAATAATGACGGAAGAAAGAATACCGATAATGATGCTCAAGGCTTTTTCATTATTGATATAAGCTCCCAAACCGCCTAATGAGCCTGTTGTTACCCACAGTTTGTAGCCTGCGGTAATAACAGATCCACCAAGCAGTTCAAAAACGATGGAAACTGTCGTTGAAGTAGGAAGTCCGAGGGAATTAAACGTATCCAGTAAGAGTACGTCGGTCATCATGACGGCAAAGAAAACAATCATGACGTCGTAGAAGGTAAACATTGCCGGGTTAAAGATACCGCTTCGGGCGATCTCCATCATACCGCTCGAGAATGTACATCCTAAAAGAACGCCGGCCGCCGCTACGAACATAACTCTGTTGAAAGAGGCTGCTCTGGAGCCCAATGCAGAACTTAAAAAATTCACTGCATCGTTACTCACCCCCACGAATAGATTGAATGAGGCTAAAAGCATTAAGAACAGCATAATGCCTGTTAAAAAAGTATCCATATAGTAATAGTTCTAGAATGAAGTTATCTTTCCTATGTTACGTACCCAATATGACATGGATATTACATAAGTGGGTAATTTGAGCTTTCTTTTCTTGACTCCCAAAACCATTTTAGTCAGTCAAGTAACTAAGGCTCTTTCAGAATTAGTTAAGAAAGAGTTCTCAAAGAGTATTATTGCCAGGATATAAAAAGTCGAACTTTTGTAACACGAATAAGGAATGACTCATGAATCTTAAAGTTCTTACCTGTCAAGCCAGCATTGCAGCAGCCATGTTAGCTGTAGCACCAGCCAGCCACGCAGACTTTCTTTCTGATCTTTTTGGTTCCTCAGCTAAGGAGCCAGCTGTTCTTCCGTTGACTACATCTCAGATTCTTCAAAAAGAAGTTTTCTCGATTGACGGATGTAAAGTTTCTGCATGGGAAGTTGCTCCGGTCGCTACTAAGCGTGGAACTCGTTACAACTTAGTGCAGAAAATTGGTTCACAAACATTAGTCGGAAGCCAATTGGATGCAGGAAATATTGTTACTAAAAACGGTAAAGTTAGATTAGACAAGGCGGTAGGAGTGACATTCCTTAAAAACGGAAATGCTCAGTTCACTTTTGGACAGCCAAAGACCCCGGTAATTATTGATCTTCAGCTTCGTGCTTTTGACGTCAGCGGACAAAAGATAGCCGACTACCTTAAGACGCGTGATGGAAAAGAAGCCAAAGAAGCCGAAATGCTTGGAAATGCCAAATTCCCGGAAGGCTCTATTGCCTATAAAGCTGTTACTAAATTCGTAAACGGCGAAATGGTTCTTCCTGTTAACGAATCCTTTACCAATGCTAAGGCAGCAAAAGAAGTAATAGAAAACTTCAAATCGGTCCCTTATTGCTTGAACTATGAATCAAGAATCGATTCTCATGCATACGGTATCGTTTTCGATCCGGCTGCTCCTAAAGCTACTGCCGGTACATATCAGATTCTCCCTGTCAGAAGAGACACTATTTTCTGCAAACCGACTGGAGAAAAAGCAGTAGCTTCCGGAAACTGGAACGTTGTTTCTACTCCGAATTCTTCAGCGGTTGTTTTAACACTTCCTTCCAATGTTGATCCTCGCGACTGCGGAATCAAGACCCATGAAAACGGAATCGCCAAGATTGCATTCATTGCACCTGCAAAAGGAGATCATGTGTTCCGCCCTGGCCGTTACTATGCTAAAGGGGCTGAAGTTCAAGGTCAGAACTATTTATTCAACAATGTAGCTGCTGACGCCGCCACAAAAGCTCTTGGTCTGTAACATTTAATCTCAGTCAAAGCCTCGCAGCCTGCGAGGCTTTTTCTTGGTGCGCCCAGCAGGACACCTTTGTATTGAGAAGAAAAATCTTAGAAGTTTCTCAGAAGTGATAAAAAGCGGCAGACGCACTGAATTTTTATTACAGAGAAGGACCGCAAATAAGTTGAGGAATGCTAACTCCAACTCCAGACGATGCAGGCCATTGTCCGTCCCAGCTTCTCAAAAAATGAAAAATTACTTGAAGAACTTAGTCTTCACGGATGAGTAATCGGTATTCATCGGGTTTCGGCATTACACAGCTCCTCAGGCCGAAACCCGACAAAGCACATAAAACCAAAGAAAGTTGACATAGAATTCAAAGGAAGGTAAAACAAAGCCAACCTAACACAGTAATAGGCAAACGCAGTTAAGGTGCAGAATAGTTGAACTTTGACTCAATCTTTTCCAATAAGGCAACTCAAAGATCAAGCAGCTAAGAATTCAAGGAGAAAAAATGAAACTTACCATCGTTGTAGACAATTTCTGCCAAAAACAAGGTTTACTTGCTGAATGGGGATATGCGGCGTGGCTGGAGACTAAAGATACGAATATTCTTTTAGACACAGCCGGAATATGTCATGTACTTACCCACAATTTGAAATTCTTGAACTTGGATACAACAAAACTCTCGTCGGTAATTCTTTCTCACGGTCACTTCGACCATATCTCTGGACTAATGGACATTCTGCGGATTCAGCCGCAGATTAATGTATATGCCTCTCCTGCTGTCTCCATTGAAAAAAGAGGAGACTCTGACGCTAAGCGCTTGAGCGGGGGATTTCCAGTACAGAGCTTGAGACAATTCAAACCGATCGACGGCATCACGGAAGTTGCAAGAGACGTTTTTGCCTTCACTGTCCCCAAAAATAGAAGAAATTCAAATTACGTCTGCTGCAGAAACCTCTGGGAAATTGACGAGAACGGTGCGATCGCAGCGGACAACTTCGAAGACGATGTTTCCGTGGCGGTTAGAGGAGATAAAGGATGGTCACTGCTTTTGGGCTGTTCTCATGCCGGCTTGCCCAATATCATTAAATATATTTCGGAAGAGCTGCATATCTCAGAATTTGATACCGTAGTAGGAGGTTCTCATCTTTGCGCTGTTGCACCAAAGGAATATCCTTTATGGGCACAGAAACTCAGTGAATTTAAAGTGAAGCGTTGGCGGCTGAACCATTGTACTGGCTTTAAAGCAGCCGCAGCCATGGCCAAATATTTCGATGATGTTGACTGGGCTGGATGCGGTGCTGTAATTGAACTTTAGCTAGACCGGCGAGAAACCTCCGTCCGAAAGGTCGGAGATGTTACCCAAAGGTATCGTCATCGGCATCCCAGAAGTTTTCCAGGTCTTTCCAACCGGCCTTGGCATAGGCATAGTTGAGAATGTTAGCCCCTTCATGCTCAATAGCGGCTGAATCGCTTAAAGTTCTTCTCCATGCCTTAGCACCGGCTAAGCCGGTTAAAAGGCCATGCATATGCCTGCAAACCGCTCTTACCGCCCTGTGGTCAGATTCCACCGTTTTTAAGTAATTGGTCATGGCCTCAATGACTTTCTCGCGTGTCACAGGTTCGTGACTATCGCCGTACAATCTATCATCAACGTCGCTGAGAAGCCACGGAGTATTGTAGGCTGCTCTTCCAACCATTACGCCGTCCACAAATTTCAGCTGCTCCTCAGCCTCGCCGAGATCCTGAATAGCTCCGTTAATAACAATAGTCAAATGAGGAAAATCTTTTTTAAGCTGATAAGCAAATTCTCGTCTTAGAGGAGGAACTTCCCTATTCTCTTTTGGGGAGAGACCCTTGAGCCATGCGTTGCGAGTGTGAACAATAAAGACATTGGTTCCGGCTTCAGATGTTTTACCGACAAAGTCTCTCACAAAGCTATAGTCCTCAATTTTGTCTATGCCGATTCTATGTTTGATGGTAACCGGGATCTCAGCTGCGTCCTTCATCGCCTTAACGCAATCTGCTACTAGTGCCGGCTCTGACATTAAACATGCTCCAAAGGAGCCTTTCTGTACGCGCTCACTCGGGCAGCCGCAGTTCAAATTAACTTCGTCATAACCCCATTCCTGTGCCAACTTGGAACATTTTGCAAGATCGTGAGGATCAGATCCGCCTAGCTGCAGCGCTACCGGATGCTCTTCTTTATTGAAATCTAAATGCCGAGGTTGATCACCAAAAATCAAAGCTCCTGTAGTCACCATCTCAGTGTACAAACGAGCATCTTTAGAAAGCTGACGATGAAAAAATCTGCAGTGCCTATCGGTCCAGTCCAACATAGGAGCCACACAGAATTTCCAAGAATCTTTGTTATTCATAAACTAAAAAAGAAAAAGCTGCGCTTAGGCAACTTTGAATTTAAGAAAGAATTCCGTCCACATAATACCATCGGCCGTTTTCCCTTAAGAAACGGCTTTTTTCTTCTTGTTTAAAGCCGCGGCCGCCAATCAAACCGCGTGCGGCAAACTGGACAAAACCTTCATTTGCAGAAATCATCCCCGTGCTCTTAATCTTGAGAGAAAGCCACTTAATCGGCTCGTCTAAAGTTAAATCAGCCGGCCTTGTTGAGGGATGCCAAGTATTAAGCAGATAACGAGGATCTTTCCGGACAAATGCCGAGTATCTTGAACGCATAAGCTGTTCCGGGGTTTCAGGAACAGCTCCTCCTTCATGAAAGAGTCCGCAGCAGTCAGAATAAGTTTTCCCGCTGCCGCATGGACACAATGCACTTGAGTTAGATTCCCGGGCCAACTCTTTCGTCTCCTCGGGCCGCTCTTCTGCGCTCAAATTCCTTCAGCCAGCGTTTACGGATTCGAATGCTCTTCGGAGTAATTTCCGCAAGTTCATCATCATTAATGAACTCCACGGCGCTTTCCAAAGTCAACTGGATTGGAGGAACCAAACGAATAGCTTCGTCGGTACCGGAAGCACGAATATTGGTTAATTGCTTTCCTTTAATCGGAGTGACAACGATGTCATTGTCTCTGGAGTGAATTCCAATGACCATCCCTTCATAAATCGGCTCTCCCGGTCCAATAAATAAGCGGCCTCTTTCCTGAATCTTCCATAAAGCATACGCAACGGAAGTGCCGTCATCTTGGCTGATAATGGCGCCGTTTCTTCTTTCGCCGAGATCGCCGGACTTAACAGGTGCGTATTCATCAAAAACGTGACTCATCACACCAGTACCGCGCGTCATCGTCAAGAAATCGTTTTGGAAGCCAATCAACCCGCGGGCCGGTATCTTATATTCCAGTCTTACACGGCCTTTTCCGTCAGGCTGCATATCCTGAAGATCGCCCTTTCTGCGGCCCAACTCTTCCATGACTGGGCCTTGATGGTTTTCTTCAACGTCAACGGTCAAACTTTCAAACGGTTCCATTTTCACGCCGTCTACTTCTTTATAAAGTACACGCGGTTTTGAAACTGCCAGTTCATACCCTTCACGTCTCATGTTTTCAATCAGAATCGTCAAATGCAATTCACCACGGCCTGCAACCTCGAAAACACCTTCATTATCGGTAGGCTTCATCCGCATAGCCACATTGCTCTTAAGTTCTCTTTCAAGTCTTTCACGAATCTGACGGCTGGTAACAAACTTACCTTCCTTACCTGCCAGAGGTGAAGTGTTGACGTGGAAGTTCATTGTCAGAGTCGGTTCATCAACATGAAGAAGCGGAAGTGCCTCCGGTGCGGCCGGATCGCAAATTGTTGTGCCGATGCCAATATCCTCAATGCCATTAATCAGCACGATATCACCGGCCTGAGCTTCGTCGACGACCTTTCTTTCCAATCCTTGGAACTTCAAAACCTGATTGATTTTTGCTCTCTTCGGGGTGGAGTCCGGGCCGTTCATAATAACGACTTCCTGAAGGGGCTTGATCTTGCCTCTCTTGATACGGCCGATACCAATCTTACCGACGTAGCTCGAGTAATCCAAAGAAGAAATCTGCAGCTGAAGAGGACCGTCCGGATCATCGTCTCTGACTGGCACATGATCCAAAATCGTGTCGAAAATCGCCTTCATATTGCCGATTTTCTTGAGCTCTTCAACATCTTCTGTAAAGCCCGCATAGCCGCCCAATGCAGAGGCGTAAATGACCGGAAAATCCAATTGTTCATCAGTGGCGCCGAGTTTGTCGAACAAATCGAATGTCTGATTAATAACCCATTCAGGACGAGCACCAGGACGGTCAATCTTGTTAATCACAACGATTGGACGAAGTCCTTGTGCAAGCGCTTTTTTAGTCACGAAGCGAGTCTGCGGCATCGGACCTTCGACTGCATCAACTAATAGGAGAACACCGTCAACCATAGACAAAACGCGTTCAACTTCACCGCCGAAGTCAGCGTGTCCCGGAGTGTCAACGATATTAATGTGAGTTCCGTTGTAATCCACCGCACAATTCTTAGCGAGAATAGTAATACCGCGTTCGCGCTCGATGTCATTGCTGTCCATGACTCGTTCTGCAACTGCTTGGTTCTCACGGAATGTTCCGGACTGTTGAAGAAGCTTGTCAACTAGGGTTGTTTTACCATGGTCAACGTGGGCAATAATTGCCACATTTCTAATTGAACGATTCATATTTACTTTAAATACCACTATTCGAAATTAATCTTTCCGGGGAAAGAACACCGTCTTTGCTTAGCCAAGCGCATCCAAGCAGCTCGCGCTTGCCTTCAGACAGTTTATAAACTTTGACTTTTTTGTCTGATTTTTCAGATCCCGATATCGTAATACTTTGCCCGTGCAAAAAACGAACCGCGAACTCTTCTTTTAATTCAATAGGTTCTAATTGGCTAAGAAGTCTGTCCGGAGGATCGAGCATTGCGGCTCTCTGGGGACCGTCAGCTTCCTCAAGCTGCTGGAGGTCAACCGCCTCAGAAATATCAATATCAGCTATCTTTGTTCTTCTAAGGGCGGTTAAATGGGCCCCGCATCCTAAAATCTTACCGAGGTCTTCGCCAAGAACGCGCACATAAGTACCTTTCGAGCACTTCACTCTGACAATAGCCTGAGGTTTGCTGAAGCTAAGCAGTTCTAACTCATATATCGTTACTCGCCGGGGCTCTCTTTCTACTTCTTGTCCCTGGCGTGCTAATTCATATAAACGGACACCGTCTTTTTTAAGAGCAGAGTACATCGGCGGGATCTGCTCGATTTCTCCGGTCAAAGCTTCCAAAGCTTTTCTCAAATCCTCTTCGGTGAACTCAACCGGACGGCTCTCAAGGATTTCACCTTCAACATCGGCCGTCGTTGTGGTTTCACCAAATTTAATGGAGGCAACATACTCTTTGTCGGCATGAAGCAAGTCGGCACTAAACTTGGTTGCCTCTCCAAAACACAACGGCAGAAGGCCGGACGCGAATGGGTCTAAGGTCCCGGTGTGACCGGCCTTTTGAGCATTCAGGGCTCTTCTGGCCTTTTGCAGCGCGGTGTTGCTGGAAAGTCCGACGGGCTTATCGAGCATCAGCACCCCGTCAATCTTGTCTCCTTTTTTTCTGCGGGACAAAATTTACTCCTTAATCTTCTCTGCGTCCTCGGCACGAGCCTTTTTAATCAACTGGTCCATCTCAAAACCTTCCTCAACGCTCTTGTCATAAACAAAATGAAGCTGAGGAACCGTGTGAATCTTCAGCAGTTTGAAGATTCTCTGGTGCAGAATTGGAGAGGCGTTGTTAAGCGCTTCTTCTGAGGCTTCCGGAGTGGATCCGATGGAAGTGAAATACACCGTCGCATGTGCGTAATCCGGTGTAATTTTGACGCCCGTAATCGTGACGAGACCAATTCTTTTATCGCTCAATTCCTTTGGAATCAACGATGCCAAGTCCCTCTGGATTTGTTCTTCAATACGGTTTGCACGACCCGGTTTGCTTGGTTTAATCATTATTTTCTCCATTCTTTAAAAAGCAAAAGAGCCAACCGGCTCCTCTGCTTTTGATTTCTAGGAAGGACTATTCAATCGTTCTGGCGACTTCTTCAACTTCGAAGATTTCCAGTCTGTCATTGACTTGAATGTCATCGTAATTCTTCAGAGAAATACCGCATTCGGCACCGGCCTTAACTTCCTTAACGTCATCCTTAAAGCGTCTTAGGGAGTTAATCTCTCCAGTCCAAATAATGACATTGTCTCTTAAAAGACGAACGTGTGAATTGCGTTTAACCACTCCTTCGAGCACCATACAGCCTGCCACGGTTCCCACTTTGGGAACGCGGATAACTTGACGGATCTCAACAAGACCAACGTGGTTTTCACGGCGTTCCGGAGCCAACATACCGCTCATAGCAGCCTTAACGTCATCAACCGCATCATAAATGATGTTGTAGTAGCGGATATCGATACCGTTGTTTTCTGCAAGCTTACGGGCTTGAGAATCCGCACGGACGTTAAAGCCGATAACTACTGCATTGCTGGCAATGGCCAAGTTGATGTCAGATTCACTGATACCGCCGACTGCTGCATGGACCACAGATACTTTGACTTCTTTATTGGAAAGTTTAGTAAGGGCGTGAACCAAGGCTTCCTGGGAACCTTGTACATCGCTCTTAATGACCAAGGACAAAGATTTCTGCCCCTCTTCGCCGTCTTTAAACAAGTTGTCAAGTTTAGCGGCCTGCTGACGGGCGAGCTTAACGTCGCGGTATTTGCCTTGACGATAGTTAGCAAGCTCTCTAGCCTTTCTTTCATCATTGATGACAATGATTTCATCACCAGCTGCCGGAACATCAGACAGACCCTGAATCTCAACAGGAATAGAAGGACCTGCGGAAGTAACGTTCTTGCCGTTCTCGTCCAACAAAGCTCTGACACGCCCATAGGTAGCGCCTGCTAAAACGATATCACCCTTTTTCAAGGTACCAGACTGAATCAGTACGGAAGCAACAGCGCCCTTACCTTTATCCAATCTGGATTCAATCACGACGCCCTTAGCCGGAGCTTCAACCGGGGCTTGGAGTTCGAGAATTTCTGCCTGAAGAAGAACGTTTTCAAGCAGGTCGTCGACACCTTGACCGGTCTTAGCGGAAACCGGAATAAACGGAACATCGCCGCCGTACTCTTCCGGCATCACTTCATTGGCCACTAATTCCTGCTTAACTCTTTCAGGATTAGCATCGGGCTTATCAATCTTGTTGATAGCCACAACCAAAGGTACGTTACCGGCCTTGGCGTGAGAAATAGCTTCCTTGGTCTGCGGCATAACGCCGTCATCGGCTGCCACCACCAAAATAACAATATCGGTAGCCTGAGCTCCGCGAGCACGCATCGCTGTAAAAGCTTCGTGGCCCGGAGTATCCAAGAAAGTAATGATGCCCCTTGGAGTTTCAACGTGATAAGCACCGATATGCTGTGTGATGCCGCCTGCTTCGCCGGCTGCAACTTTAGTTCTTCTGATGTAGTCCAGAAGTGATGTTTTACCGTGATCAACGTGCCCCATGATGGTAACGACCGGCGGTCTCGGAACTTTTGGAACTTCGGCCAATGCGCTAGCCTCTTCTTCCAAGAAAGCTTCCGGATCATCAGCCTTAGCAGCGGTTGCTCTGTGGCCCATTTCTTCCACCACAATCATGGCAGTATCCTGGTCGAGCATTTGGTTGATAGTCACCATCTGACCGAGCTTCATCATCTGCTTAATGACTTCGGTTGCCTTAACGCTCATCTTGTGGGCTAAATCAGCAACGGTAATAGTTTCCGGAACCACAACATCACGAACAATCGGCTCTTGAACAGCCGGCTGCTGTCTTTGAGGGACATTGTTCTTTTGCTGTTTACCGCGTTTATTCCTGCGGTCAGACTTCCAGCCGCCGCCTTCGTCATTATTATCTCCGCCCTTGATCTTCATTGTTCTCTTATGCTGGTTTTCTTCTCCCCAGTTTTCAGAGCGGCGGTTATCTTTCTGGCCTTTGTTTTCTTTCTTGACGCTGTTCTTATGCTGTTTCTTCTGGCCTTCCTTAGAATCTTTAGTTTCTTCCGGTTTAGCCGTTAAAACGCGTTTAGGAGCAGACATCATTTCGCGAATAGCGCGAGCCTCGGCTTCAGCCTTCTTACGAGCTCTTTCGCGTTCTTCGGCAAGGCGTTTGCTTTCCTCTTTAGCCTGAGCAGCAGCTTCAGCAGCAGCCTTTTCTGCAGCGGCGCGCTTGCGGGCTTCTTCAGCACGTTTTGCAGCTTCACGGGCAGTTTTTTCGGCTTGCTCCCGCTTGATGCTCTCTTCCTTAGCGAGCTTCTGAGCTTCGGCCTCCTTAGCCTTTCTCTCTTCTTCCGCTTTTCTAGCCTCTTCAGCAGCTCGGGCAGCCGCTTCTCTGGCTTTTTGTTCAGCTTCAGCTTTGGCTTTAGCCTCGGCAGCTGCTTTTTCAGCGGCGGCTTTAGCCTGAGCTTCCTGCTCTTTTTGTCTCAAGATCTCAGCAGCAGCTCTCTCAGCTTCTTCACGAGCCTTTGCTTCAATATCAGAACGTTTTACAAGAACCTTCTTTCTTCTGACTTCGACCTGAATAGAGTGAGTGCGGCCGCCTGATGCAGGCTGGGTAATGACTTTCTTCTCTTTCTTGGTCAAAGTAATCTTTGTTTTGCCGGTGCTGGAACTGCCGCGGGCGGCTTTTAGAGAATCCAACAGAATCTGTCTGTCAACATCACTAATTTCATCCTCAGCTTTTCTTTGCGGACGGCCTGCGTTCTTGAGCTGGGTCAAAATTTCCTCAACCGGTAACTTCAGATCTGCCGCTAAACTAGATACAGTATTTTGTGCCATATAGTTCTTTTTCTCCTATTACCGTATTGCTTAGTTGTCCCAATGAGCACGGGCTGCAACGATCAAATTCTGTGCATCCTGCTCTTCCATGTTTGTCATTTCTACCAATTCGGCAGTTGACAAGTCAGCCAAATCATCTAAAGTCTTTACGCCCTTTTTACTCAGCTGGGCGACGAGATCGTGATCCATTCCCGGGAGTTCTAAGAGTTTAGGATCTGCTGTCTTTAACAATTCCTCTCTTTCGAGAGCTTGTGTAATCAAGCCTGTACGGGCTCTGGAACGAAGTTCACGAATGGTGTCTTCGTCGAAGTCTTCCATCGCGAAAAGTTCGTCTTCTGGGCCGTAGGCAAGGTTTTCAAGAGTATCAATTCCGTTTTCGATCAAAGCTTCAGCCACTTCTTCGTCAACCTCAAGATACTGCATGAGTTTGCTTCGGACTTCTCCGATTTCTTTTTCTTTCTCTTCGGCGGCTTCATCGGCCGTCATGACATTGATGTCCCATCCAGTCAGCTGTGAGGCCAGGTTCACATTCTGGCCGTTGGTACCAACAGCACCTTTTTTGTTTTCTTCATCTACCACGACGTCCATTTTGCCGGCATCAGCGTGAACCACAACAGAAGTGACAGTTGCAGGAGCTAAAGCGCTGACAACATACTCAACAGGCTGGTCAGACCAGCGGACAACATCGATGCGTTCGTTATTAAGTTCTTCCTGAACTTTCTTGACGCGGCTGCCTTTAACTCCGACACAAGTTCCAATCGGGTCAATTCTTTTATCTTTGACTTGGACGGCAATCTTAGCTCGAGAGCCGGGTTCTCTTGCCACATTCTTGATTTCCAACAAACCTTCATTAATTTCCGGAACTTCCAATTTAAGGAGTTCGATCAAGAAATCATTGCAGGTACGGCTCAAAGTAACTTGCTGCTGTCTGGAAGCTGGATCGATTTTAAGAATGTAAGCACGGATACGATCCCCGACTCTTAAGAGTTCATGAGGGATCATTTCGCTTTTAGGGAGTCTGGCTTCAATCTTGCCGATCTCAACAATCATGTCGCCGCCGACCATCTTACGAATTTGGCCGTGAACAATCTTCTGGTCTTTATAGAGATTTTTAAACTCCTCAAGGTTCTTATTTCTTTCGGCTTCTCTTAATTTCTGAAGAATTACCTGGCGTGCGTCGGTAGCAAATCTGCGGCCGGTCACGCTGTAATCTTTAAGTTCTTGGCGAACGTAGTCACCGACATTCATTTCGCCCTGATCCGAGTAGTCTTCTTTCGCTTCCCATTCAAGAATCTGGCGATCGGGTTCCTGCAGACCCTGATCATCAGGAACTACCAACCATTGACGCCAAACTTGATAGTCCCCGGTCTTGGGGTCAACTTTCACTGCAATATCAGCGTCTTCTCCCGGGAACTCTGACTTCTTAACGGCACTGGCGATAGCACTTTCGAGCGCCATGAGAACGATTTCCTTCTCGACATTTTTCTCATTTGCAAGGAGTTCTACAAAGTCAAGCAGATTTTTATTCATTATTTGGAACCTCTAAAATCTAGATCGGCCAATAAAGAGGCGCGTTCAATGTCTTTAAATGGAATATTGAGGATGACAGGAGCGCTTTGTGCTTCTCCTGATTTCTTAGCTTTGGCTTTAGCTTTGGCAATTTCACTCGGGGTGCGGCCCAATCTTTCAGTAATAAGTTCAAGCGTAATCGTCGGGTTGTCTTCTTCACCTTCAACAGAAAGGATTTTGCCGTCCATTCTTCTTCTGCCGTTAGCGGGTAAGCCTTCTCCAGTCATAGGTGTGTAAAGCTCGATATGAACGTTGCTGCCGACAAACCGAACAAAGTCTTTAGCTCGTCTGAGAGGCCGGTCCACACCAGGTGAAGACACTTCCAGACGGTCAAAATCCACATTGTCTACCGTTAAAGCAGGGTTCAAAAGATTGCTGACTTTCTCGCAATCATCTAATGAAATACCGCCTTCTTGGTCGATAGTGACACGGATAAGTCCTCTAGGCAGACGTTCTACGTCTACCAGTTCATAGCCAAGACCTTCCACGGTCGACTCGATCAATTCGAAAACCTGAGATGAAACCGCCATTGTGCTGCAACCTCTTATCTAAACCAAAAAAAAACGGGCGTAACGCCCATCTGTTTACATCCCTTGACAGGTGTATTTCCATACTGTAGGTACAGAAATACCCGGCAAATCTATACAGCTTTGCCAGAAATTTGCCGGTATTGTACTCCTAACTTATTAAAAAAACGGAACTTTTTGTAAAAATGGATAAAAAATTGCGTTTCAGGTAGGGTTATTTTTGTTTTGTCAAGGACAAATTTTCCCTTACAAAACATATAACTATTCTCAATATGCTGCGTCTTGCAGCGTCCGCGGATCAACAATCATCTCATTTTGAGATGACGGCTTTTTTTCACTAATCCTTACCTTGGGCCTTTTGCAGCTCCGGATAGAGGACGCCGTGCTGTACGGAAGCCATTGCCGGACGGTTTTTTATTACCGGGTTTCGGTTTTACGGCAGTACCAGAAGAGATACTGCGCTTTCCTGCTCCGATTTTACGGCGGGCTGCTTCCGTCTTTGCTTTTGGTCGAGAAGCCGGCTCTTTATCTAGACCAGCTTCTTTAATCCATGCCTCGACAACTTCTTTCGGCAATCTTTCAAATTTGCCCCGGGTCAATGCGGAGGGCAAATTAATAGAACCATATCTGGTACGGATCAGTCTTGAAACGGGCATCCCCACGGCTTCAAACATACGTCTGACTTCGCGGTTTCTTCCTTCGGAGAGTTGGACTTTATACCAGCGGTTAAATCCTTTTCCTCCTATTTCTTCAAGCGAAGTAAATTTTGCAGGTCCGTCATCAAGCATGACTTTTGTCAAGAGCTTCTCTTTATCTTCCTTAGATAATTCGCCCTGAATTCGAACAGCATATTCTCTTTCGATTTCGTACTTAGGGTGCATTAGCCGATTGGCCAATTCACCGTCCGTCGTAAAGAGCAGTAAGCCTTCAGTATTGAAGTCCAAACGTCCCACAGCAATCCATCTTCCGTTACGAGCTCTTGGCAAGTGGTCAAAAACCGTGGGTCTTCCTTCCGGATCGTCCTTGGAGACAATCTCACCGGCTGGCTTATGGTAAAGCAACACTTGAGGAACTTGCTCTTCTCTCTTTACTGGTCTTCTAACTGGTTTGCCGTTTACACGCACTAGATCCTCAGGTTTCACGCGCTGACCGACATAAGCCGGTTCGCCATTTACAGAAACTCTGCCTTGAGTAATCAATTCTTCCATGTCTCGGCGAGAACCTAGGCCTGCATCGGCAAGGACCTTATGAAGTTTTTCACTGACTCCAGAAGTTGAGACCGGTGCGGAGGACTCGGAGGACTGTGTTTTTCTTATCCCCGATGGACGAAAAGCAGACGAAGGAAGCTGCAAATCGGCTTTTTCTTTTTCCTCTCGAATTGTCCCAGCAGGGGCTAAGCTTCTATTTTTAGAAAGTCCGGCAGTTTTTTGCACTGCGCTTTGTTTAGGTCTAAAAGGAGTTCTTTTGCCTTTATTTTGAAATGCCATTTCTTATCCTAGCCGTTGAGTCTTATTCTCAAAAGTTGATTATCGCTGTCTTTTTGCAGTCAGGCTGCCAACAGGCTCTAATTTGGACTATCGAGTTACAGACTGGCAATAAATTGTTCAACTTTTGCTTTTTTTGAATTAAGTGCTTCCTGCTCTTTTTCCCGCAAAGCGTTGAATTCTTGCTCTTCCATCCGGAACAAAGGGGTTCCTTTGCATTTTTTTGCCAAGAGATCAAGGAAGACTTCGTGGGCCTTGAGATCTTCTTCACTTGCCCTAATGACGATATTAGTATCTTGAATATCAGCCGCTGGCTTGTCGGAGGCCGTCAGGGCATCGATATCAAGAGATTCCTGATCCTGCTTAATAACGAGATAAACCTGGGCAAGAAGCTGAGCGTCAATTAGAGCTCCATGACCGTCACTTCGAGAAGTCAAATCAATACCTAATCGTTTGCACACAGCATCCAAGGTATTGGGCTGTCCGGGGAACGCTTTTCGGCTTAGTTCCAAAGAGTCAACTACGTCTACACAATGGTCTCGAAGCTTCCCTTTTCCTATTCTGGTCAGTTCCTGATCGAGGAAGGACTCATCGAAGGGAGCATTGTGAGCAATTAATACCGCGCCTTTAATAAACTCTAAAAAATCATCGGCAATCTCTTCGAAGGTAGGCTTATCAGCCACCATTTCATTGGTGATGTTATGAATTCGAATGGCTTCTTCCGGAATTTCTCTTTGCGGATTAATGAAGCGGTGGAATTTATTATTAGAGATGCCATAGCGAGAAAGTTCAACGCATCCGATTTCAACTAAACGGTCGCCCTCTTTGGCTCTAAATCCGGTCGTTTCGGTATCGAAACAAATTTCTCTTACATATTTCTGCTCTTCCACGCTCTAAGCTCCAGTAGGAAAAAACTATTTGAAGGAAAGAGAGTTTATTACTTCTTTAAAGATTTTTCAGACAGACTGATGTTTGAAGAAAAAAATGACACTTTTTTCTTTATTTCACAACATATTGTTTTAACTTGAAGATGCCGGCAGTTCCCATTACCCAAGAGTTCATTGCAAAATGGACGACCGACCAACGTTCTCTGTGCTGAGGCAAGCTAAGCAGGAATGGAGCTTTAATTTGCCGACTCTGAGGCAGCCGCTGTAACGACCTGCCCGCTTAACCATGCTCTGAGTTTTTCAGCGTCCTGGTTCCTGGCTTTCTTGTTGGGTGAATCTAAGAAAATAATTGCCACTGTTTTTCCGCCGATTTCAGTCTCCATGGCCAGACAATATCCAGCAGCCGTAGTAAGCCCCGTCTTCTGAAGAGAAACGTCCCATTTTTCATTCGCTACAAAACTGTTAGTGGTACGGCTCGTTACTAAACGGCGCCCCACGGGAATTTGAGCCTGTGTTGTAGTCGACAGTTCACGGATAAGGTCATACTCTCCTGCACTGGCTAATAATTTGGATAAGTCGATAGCGGATGACTTGTTTTCGTTGTTAAGACCGATGGAATCATAGAAGACGGAATCAAACATACCAATCATGGCTGCTTTGGTATTCATATCTCTAATGAATCTTGCTTTTCCTCCGGGGAAAGTCCTTGCTAAGAAATGAGCAGCGCGATTATCAGAACTCATCAAGGCTAAGTGAAGAGCCTGCTTCCTGGAAAGATACATACCGTTTCTCAGTTTGCTGCGGGCGCTGGATCTGACAAAATCCTCTTTTGTCACTTTAAATTTTTCGTCCAGAGAGACTCCTGATTCAACAATTACTAAGGCTGTCATCAGTTTTGTGATTGATGCAATCGGCAGTCTTTCATCAGCATTTTTTTCATACAAGACTTCGTTGCTGTCCATGTCATAGGCAAGCACAGCCGTCGTTTGCAGACCAAGCGGGTCAGAAGAACCTCTTAGTCCTTGGAGCTGAGCATAAGAAGGTCCGCGGACTTTACGGACGGCATATCTTTTTCGAGCAACTTTCTTAGAAGCCGCAAATTTTCGGCTCGTTGTCGTCTTTCCAGCTGTTTTTCTAACAGACTTATTGGATGCAGCAACAACCGCTCTTTTACGCACAGTTTTTTTAGCAGCAGCTTTCTTGGCTTTAACTGTCTTTTTCTTTACCGTTTTCGCCGCCGTAGTTTTAGTTTTTGTTGGGGCTGCTTCTGCAGAAGGAGAAAGCGCTAAAGAAAAGGCTAGAAAAAAAGAACAAAAAAGAGTCGCCCATTTGCGCATTTGAAAATTCTCCCGAACTGAGGTATTTGCTTCTTTTTTTATTTTGACACTTTTTTTATTTACCAAACTAAATGGCGTATAAAAAAATTACAAAAAATTAAAAAAACTTTTTTTAACCTCATAAGAGCTCAAAAAATAATAAGACCAAAATAAGCTTTATTTAGTAGTAATACTTAGAAAATATAGTAACGGCTGGAAATATTCATTGATTAATGAACTCCAGCCGCAAAAATTAATGTTTAAAAGCCTCTGGAAGCACCAATTAGAGAATCCCAAACTTTATTCAGTCTTTTAACACTTACAGGCATCGGTGTTCTAAGTTCTTGAGCAAAAAGAGAAACTCTTAGCTCTTGAAGTAAATTCTCAAACTCCTCCAGTCTGGGATCATTCACACCCCTTCTTGCCGCTCTTTCACGGTTTAACTTGATCGTTAGTTTGTTAATTTCTTCTGCTTTTTCTGCGTCCCTTGACGGGTCTTTTTTATATTTTTCTAAACGTACTTCAACCGCTTTCAAATATCTTGGATAATTTCTTAAAACGTTTATTGATTTATTTTCAATAAAGTTTTTAGAAAACATATTCTTTAATTGACCATTAATATCTTCATTTAAGTCTTTAATATTTTTAAAAGCATTTAATTTTTGATTTACGTCCGCTGCTTGATTAACTATTTGCTCAATTAACCTCGAGATTTCCAGAGCAATAAGATTCAATTTCGCCTTACTTTCTTGGCAAATAATCCCAAATTCTTGTTGATTTATAGGTAATTTTCCTAGTAAGCAACTTTGTTCTATCGCGGCATTGATGATCTGAGATTTCAAATTCTCGAAACTCTCGAAGGCTTGTTTAGCAAAAGGCAAACTCGAACCAACAATCTGCGCTGATTGCAGAGATTTCAAACTTTTATCTAAATATTTGATTTGCTCTTTTAGCTGGAAACGGATTAATTTTCGAAGACCTTTCTTGTGGACTTCTTTTGCTTCCTCCGGTTCATCAAATACTTCGATGGAGCAATAGTCGCCTCTATCCACGATGGCCGGATGACCAATCAATGAAACTCCTTTTCTTCGAATCTCCATTACTTCCGGCAGCTCTCCAAAAGACCAGTCAACAATTTTCTCCTGCAGATCCTCGGCAACTCTGGAGTCCATGGAGGCGACCTGCTGAAAATAATCTTTTGCTTGCTGGCTAAATTCACTCCTCAGCCTAGGAAGGCTTCTATCCATCCCAACCTGTCTGCCGTTTTCATCAACAACCTTGTAATTCATCAGCAGATGGGGAGGAAGATTTTCAATTTTGAAATCAGTCTTATTGATTTCTATCCTAAACTGTTCTGCAGCCTCTCGGCTTATGGCTTCGAGCAATCCGCCCGAGGGCGTCTCATGAGATTGAGCAAAAGATTTAGCCCAATCGGGAATCGGAACAAAATGTCGGCGCAGCCTCTGAGGAAGTCCCTTCAGCAACGCTGCAGTTTTTTCTTTGACCATCCCCGGCACCAGCCATTCCATCTGCTCTTCATTAATTTGATTCAAGGCAAAAAGCGGAACTGTCAAGGTAACGCCGTCCCTGGGAGATCCCGGGTCAAAGTTGTAGTTGACTGCCATCGGAACGCCAGCCACTTCGATTTTTTTCGGAAAGTAATCGATAGTTATGCCCGATGCATCATGCCTCATTAAATCCTTTTTAGTGAGGAATAAAATCTTTGGATTTTCTGCCTCCTTCTCTCTCCTCCACTTTTCCAACGTGGAGACGCTGCATACCTCTGGTCCAAGGCGAGAGTCATAAAACGCGAAAATCTGTTCGTCATCAACTAAAACATCAGGCCGGCGTGATTTATGTTCCATCTCACGAATTTCTTTAATCAGCGCTTTATTGTGCTGCCAGAAAGGAGCTTGAGAATCGAATTCTTCGTTGACGAGAGCTTCTCGGATAAAAATTTCTCGGGAAAGTTTCGGATCTTTAGGTGCAAAGTTAACTCTTCTTTGTCCGTAAACCGGCAGACCATACAGAGTGCCCTTTTCAAAAGCAATAACGCTTCCCGCATTTTTTTCCCAATGAGGATCGGACCATGATTTTTTAAGTAAATGAGAGCCGACCTTTTCAAGCCATTCGGGTTCTATGTTGGCAATAGTTCTGGCATACAAACGTGATGTCTCTACGATTTCAGAGGCCATAATCCACTTACCGGCTTTCTTGGCCAGGGCCGATCCGGGCCAAGGCCAGAATTTAATTCCTCTAGCCCCTGCAAAAGGAGGGCTTCTCCAATCCGGTTCAACCACTCGATTACCGATACTGCCAAGCAATCCGCTCAGCAAAGCTTTATGAAGCTGCTCATAAGTAGCCGGAGCCGTGTTAAGTCTCCACCCGAGTTCAGTCACCATCTCCTTAAGCTGGCGATATACGTCTCTCCATTCTCTAAGTCTTCTGGCTGATAAAAAATTTGTTTGAAATTGCCTTTCCAACAGTCGGTTGCTTTTCTTGTTCGCAATGGCTTCTTGTGCATAATTCCAAATCTTGAGGTAACTCAAGAAGTCACTTTTATCATCCGAGAATTTTTTATGTGCCTGATCGGCCTGAGTTTGTTTGTCTAACGGGCGCTCCCTCGGATCCTGGACACTGATCGCCGATGCAATAATCAAAACTTCTGAGAGTGCTTGATTATCCTGAGCTGCCTGCAGCATCCTTGCGACCTTCGCATCTACCGGAAGCTTGGCGAGCTCTCTGCCAATCCTGGTAAGGTCTCCCTCCCGGGCCGATACTGCGTTTAATTCAATCAGAAGATCGTAGCCGTCGGTAATTGCTTTCGGCAGCGGCGGTTCAACAAACGGAAACTCCCGCACATCCGACAGATGCAAAGACTTCATTCGAAGAATCACTGTCGCTAAAGAGCTTCTCAAAATTTCAGGATCGGTATATTTTGGGCGAGCTTCGTAATCTTGTTCATCATAGAGTCTGATGCAGATTCCGTTAGAAACGCGTCCGCAGCGGCCCGCTCTCTGTTGGGCAGCAGCTTGACTAATGGGCTCGACCTGCAGCTGTTCAACCTTATTGCGGTAGGAGTATCGTTTAACTCGCCCTAAACCCGAGTCAACGACATAACGAATTCCCGGAACGGTGATCGAAGTTTCTGCAATATTCGTCGCTAATACAATTCTTCGGGTGCCGCTCGGCCGAAAGATCTTATCCTGCTCTTCTATGCTCAACCGAGAAAACAAAGGAAGAATTTCAAGGCCTGGCTTTGGATTTCTGCCTAAAACGTCGGCTGCCTCCCGAATCTCTCTTTCTCCGGGCAAAAAGACCAAAATATCGCCCGGCCCAGAATGCAAAAGTTCATCACAAGCATCTGCAATCGCCTGCATCAGCGTTCTATCGTCGTTCTCATCTTCTTCCATCACCGGACGATAGCGAATCTGTACCGGATACAGGCGCCCAGAAACATTAATTACCGGTACCGGCTTTCCGCCGTTTACCGAATCAAAATGCTTTGCAAAGCGTTCCGAATCGATGGTCGCGGAAGTGATGATAACTTTGAGATCCGGCCGCTTGGGAAGAATCTGACGCAGATAACCAAGTAAAAAGTCGATGTTAAGGCTTCTTTCGTGCGCCTCATCAATGATGATAGTGTCATATTTTTTAAGAAGCCGGTCAGTTTGCGTCTCAGCCAGCAAAATACCATCGGTCATCAGCTTAATGCTGGCGCCCTGCTCCATTTCATCTCTGAAGCGAATTTGGTAACCGGCCACTTCCCCGACTTTTGTTCCCGTCTCCTCAGCAATTCTCTTGGCAATAGAGACGGCCGCAATCCTTCTCGGCTGAGTATGACCAATAAGTCCTTTTTGCCCTCTGCCAAGCTGAAGACAGATTTTAGGGAGCTGTGTTGTTTTACCAGAGCCAGTCTCACCGGAAACAATCACGATTTGGTTGTTTTTGATTGCCTCTCGTATTTCTTCAGCCCTTTCGGAGACAGGAAGGTTTTCTGCTAACTCCAATTTTGCCGGTAAATTCCTATAAATTTCTCCGGTTTCCTTTTCTTCTTTAGCTCTAGGCTTTTTTAACTGACCTAGTTTATTGTTCTTTTCAAATTTTTTCTCTTCTGTCTTTCTAACTTCAATCTTTTTAAGATCAGACAAAGAAGAGAGCTTCTGCGTTTTCTCTTTTACCCTCGGAGCAACGGTCTTTTTCTGAGCAGGCTGCACTTCTGCCGGAGACCCCTTTTGTTCATCATCGCTTTTCTTGGCTGCTTTCTTTTGTATTGAAGGCGGCTTGCCGTTCGTCAAGGGTCTGCTGCTTGTCCCAAAGGACTTATTCCGACCGGCAAACGCCATTAGTTCTTTGAGCTGCTCAGAAGTTGCCTGCTTTGCCCCGGAGATGACCATCTTAGGCTGCTGTTTTTTCTTTTTTGTGAAATTTGCCTCGGCAGGCTGAGAAGAAACCTGGACATCAGGCTGTTTTGCTTTGACTTCCTGCCATTTGTTTTTCAAATCTTGAAGGGATGAACTCATTGCTTTATTTTTTGTCATAACGGGCTCATTATAATTAGTCGAATTCTGCAATCTTTTACGAGAAAGACTCATGACGGACACATTAGAAGACAAGAGCTTGGAACAAGAGGAACTCCAGGAAGAGGAAGAATCGATTGCACCTTGGGTTAAATGGTTCAGAGGTGTTGCTCCACACATTCACTCGATTAAAAACCAGACAATTGTGATCGCTGTTTCAGGAGAAATGATTGAGCGAGGAAAATTGGACAGTTTTATTCATGATGTCAGCGTGATTTCTGCCCTGGGCTCTAAACTTGTTTTGGTTTACGGTGTTCGGCCGCAAGTAGAGAGATTGCTCAAGCTGCAGCATATTGAACCGCAGCTGTCCAATAACATTCGAATTACAGATCCTGAAACTTTGTCATGCGTTAAAGAGGCAGCCGGTGAGGTGCGTCTGGATATTGAGGCGGCATTTTCTCAAGGCTTGCCTAACACTCCTATGGCACACAGCCATGTCAGAGTGGTCAGCGGCAATTTTGTGATTGCGCGTCCTCTGGGAATCATAGACGGAATTGATTTCAGATTAACCGGCATCGTTCGTAAAGTGGACTCTGAGGCCATCCATCAACAGTTGGACAATAAGAACATTGTTCTTGTTGCACCGCTGGGATTTTCTCCGACCGGGGAAGCCTTTAACCTCACATTAGAAGATGTTGCATCCTCAATTGCGGGCGCTATTAAAGCCGATAAACTAGTGCTGCTCTCAGACGTTGACGGAGTCAGACGATTTGGTGAAGTTATCAGCGAACTGACGGTTGAACAGGCTGAAGAATTCGTGGAAAAAGGCCTTGTCGACCAAGAGGACATTTATAACCTCGGCTACGCTCTTAAAGCCATTAAGAAAGGTGTCGACCGAGTCCATATCATTCCCTACTTCCTTGACGGCGGGATTTTAGGAGAGTTGTTTACCCATGATGGAGTCGGCACTCTCATCACTGAAGAACACATGGAGTCCATGAAGACAGCCACCATCGACGACCTTCAAGGACTAATCAAGCTGCTCCAACCGCTTGAAGAAGACGGTACTTTAGTTAAACGTCCTCGCGAAAAACTGGAAGCTGACATCTCAAGATTCATTGTCTTGGAACATGACGGCATAATCTACGGAAGTGCAGCTTTATATCCTTTCCCTGAAGAAAAGATCGGTGAGATGGGGGCTTTAACTGTCCACCCCGACTATCAAGGTAAAGGGGAAGCTGACAAGCTGCTGCGGCAAATTGAGAGACAAGCACGCAAAGAAGGTCTGACCCGTTTATTTGTGCTTACGACAAGGACAGCGCATTGGTTCCTGAAGAAAGGATTCCGAGCAGCAACTTTAGATGAACTGCCGCTCAAAAAGCGTGATTTATACAACTGGCAGAGGAGATCTCAGATTTTTATTAAAGATCTTTAGGCTGACTGTGAAATTCATCGTTAAACCATTGCGGCGTAACTATCTTGAAGATAATTACGCCTTAGTTTTCTATTTTTTGCGAAGATTCATCCAATCTTGACTCATCGAACCCGGCACGGAAGAGTCCGTGCGGTTAAAACTAAGCTCCTCGCCATTGTTTGAAACCGTGAAGTCCCAGACAATCGGCTTTTCGAACTTATTTGGGTGGCACTCAACAGTCACGACGTCATTTTCAACATTGTAATAACCGCTGGTTTTTGTAGGCTTGGGAAAAGCCTGGTAAAAATCCGAGATGCATTCAAGTCTATGGTTATCCTTGAAGCTCAAGGACAGGCTCGTCGCTAGGCCGCCTCCTTTACCGTACCCGCTAAAAGTTTTTCCTAAGAGGCTTTCCTGTACAAGCTTTTTATCCTCGGATGCCGCCTCGTCTTTTTTGGGCAAAACTGCATCTTCCAGAACAAAAGCCGCAGAGCCAACGGACGGAGAGTTCAAGGTAATTTTGCTGCCGCTTCGCAGGCCGTAAGCCTTAGAATTATTTAGCAAGCGCAGCAGGTTTTGCTCAACGGCTTCTTTTGTACAAGCCATTTGAGTGACCAACATATTTTGGAAAAGAATTCTTCCGTTTTTGATCACAAATGATCCGTTAATCCTATTGCAGTCTGTGGAAATACTGAAAAAGCGGTTCTCATCATCAAAAACCAATCTATATTTTTCCTTATCACCAAAGTTTGTACTTTGGTTATTAATACGGTAAGACTTTAATAGCCATTTACTTTGAACAGCCGAGGCTTCGGCTGCTTCTTTTTTAATCGGCTCAGAAATATTTTTCATTGGTCCGCATCCCGCTAATGAGACAAGCGCAGCAATGGATAAGAGGGCTGCCATTTTTTTCATTCATTTTTTCCTTTTCTTTTTAACTGCCAATAATGCCGCTCTGCATACGGCATCTTTTCGCAAGCATAACTCAACATTACAGAAGGCATCCTTTCAACATTTTGACAAAGAAACTCTCTGAACTCATCTTCAAATCCTTGTTTCCACGCCTCACGAAGCATCCATCCTGCCGCCTTATGAAGAAGGTCCTCTGGGGAGGACAACAATTCTTCGGCTCTTCCGAAGCAGACTTCCTGGCGTCCCGCGCGGATCAAAATCCAAGTACTCACCATGGCAATGCGCTGCTGCCAAATACTATGGCCTGACGGCTTAATCCATTCATTCATAAGTGTGAAATCAGGATTAAGCCGCTCGTGATTTCCCACTATTTTGACTGCCGACAAATCAACTAGATCCCAGTTATTGATGTAAGAGTGCAATGAAACGTAATTGTCAACGATATCTGACATCTCGCTTGAGTCGTTTTTTTTCATGGCGCGGAGGTACTTTTCTACCATAATCAGCAGTCCGCAGAGACGTACTTCATGAATAGGTGACTGGGCAAGTTTAATAGCCTCTGCCAGCGGCAAGAGTCTCCAAGATTCTTTTACGACAGAACGAACCTGCGGATTACGAAGTCCGATAAACTTGTCGCCTTCTCCGTATTGTCCGGCATCAGTTTTGAAATAACGGCGAAGCTGCACAGCATGTTTCTCATCACAAATGGATAGTAAAACAGCTTCAATTTCCTCTGCTGTAATCATGGGATGTCTCCAATGAGTTCCTATGCGTTTTGAATTCTCAGTATGCTCGAAATACCCTCTTTTCAGTCAATCATATTACTGCCTCCAACAGCTTCAGTTGTTCCGGAACATAGAGAGTAGGCAATGGTTCGGACAAGTTTTGAAAATTTTCCAAGTTGATGTCCTGAGCCGGATTAGTTTAGACTTATCAAAAATTTTAAGGAGATGGCCCATGGCCCGTATGGTTCAATGCGTTAAGTTAGGAAGAGAAGCTGAAGGTTTGGATCTGCCTCCTCTTCCCGGCGAATTAGGAAAGAAAATCTACCTCAATGTTTCTAAGGAAGCTTGGGAACAATGGAAGAGACTTCAAACCATGTTAGTCAACGAAAACAGACTTTCTATGGCAGATCCAAAAGCTCGTAAATGGCTTCTTGAACAAATTGAAGCTCATTTCTTCGGAGAGGGAGTTGCTCACCCGGAAGGCTATGTAGAACCTGAGAAGAAGTAACATTTTTTCTTTCTTTAACCCGCTCAAGACTATTTAGAGCGGGTTTTCATTTTTTTCGGCATCATTTTCCTTCACGACTTCAATTATGGGACAAATGCCGGAACTTGGGCAGTTCTTCTGCTCCTTTTCTATCCATCACCACGTTTGTTCTCTGCGGCGCCACAAGTTTCCGGAAGTCTCCACAATCCAATCGTTGAGCTTTTTGGCAATCTCTTGAGTACTCTGTTCACGATTACGCAGCTCTTTTTCAAAAAATCATCAGGTATTTACGATCGAGAACCTTCCATCGTTCATATGTTGGACTGCAAATTTTGTTATTGAATAAGCACCAACCGGATAAGAAGGCACCAATTACCTAATTTGCCATTTTTCTACTGCCATATCCAACATGAATTTCTTATTCTTCATTAAGCCGCGTATTGATGAGAAGTCCTCATCTTGCCGATGCAAACCTACCGAGGATGTAGTAAGTATGTTCTGATTTTCTCGACGAAATCCTTCAGAAAACTCTGAATAGAAGTTAAAATCTTCTACTCCTGTTTTATAGTAGCAGTTAGATTTTTTCAGCAGCTTCAGCATTTCTAAGGCGAATATATGGCAACAAGAAGATCTCAAAAAATAAAAGATTTCACTTCACTTCCTCCGCAAGTTCCTCTGTCAATCGACACTTTTGCGGCTATTGTCGATGCCGGAAGAATAATGAGCGACTCTACTAAGTACATTGACGATCCTTTAATGCGGACGGAGGTCGTTTTTATCTCTAACGCCATTCTCGAACACGGCAAATGCGGCTTAAAAGATATTGAGATTGACCGAGACCCCAAAAGAAAAAGTGAAAAATCTACTTCACGTGCTTTAGTTCCCCTGCCATTTTTCATGGCCATTAGCATCGGAGTCCGCTTGTTTGTAACCTATATGGAAACCAGAATGCCGACAATGCCGGAGGAAGCAAAGAAGTCTGCTCTGAACACCCTCAGAAATTCTCTTCAGGCCTTTGAAGATGCCAAGCTTGAAGGACTTAAGGATCAAGACAGAATTGCCCAAGTCATGAAGCACTTGATGGAACATTTGGAAGATAACATCGAAGATATTGAATCCAATTCCAATAAAAATTCCATTAACTAAAGCATCTCATCACGGAAAGCGGCTGGCTCAACTACAAGTTTGACCAGCCGTTTTGTATTTAGATTTGAGACCTCAATTCTCAGGCTTGGCCTCTTTATTTCTATTATTGAACGTCTGATCCAAAAGTTTGTAAATTCCGATCATATCCAACGGCTTCGATAAATGAGCATTCATACCCGCGCTCAGTGAACGAGATACATCTTCTGTAAACGCATTTGCAGTCATCGCGATGATCGGAATAGAAGCTGCGTCTGGGTGAGATGAAGCACGTATTTCTTTTGTTGCTTCATAGCCATCCATCACCGGCATCTGAATGTCCATCAGAATCGCATCGTAGTGGCCTGCAGGAGACTGAACGAACTTGTCCACCGCTATCTTTCCATTCTCTGCAGTTTCAATAATAATGTTGGCCATCGATAAGAATTCCTTAGCAACTTCCTGATTGAACTCATTATCTTCCACCAACAAAACTCGTTTGCCGGTAAAGTCATATAGATTAGGATCGGCCAAAGCTGTCTTAGCTTGAACTTCTTTATCCACCGACAAAAGCGCAGCTTTCAAAGAATTCGCAAAGAATGGTTTAGCAACAAAGCTGTTGACTCCGGCTTCTCTTGCACTTTCTTCTATAGGCGCCCAATCGTAAGCACTCATGATAATGATCAGCAGATTGAGACCTTCCAGCTTTCTTATCCTTCTTGCTGTTTCTTCTCCGTCTATTCCCGGCATCTTCCAGTCTATAAACACCACATCGTATGAAGCCCCGGCATCACGAGCCTCTTTAATCATTTCAATGGCTTTATAACCGTCCAAGGCGAAGTCAGTTTGCTGTCCCAGCCGTTTCAGAATCAAACACGCATGCTCGCAAGTTCCAATATCATCATCTACCACCAAGACTTTAAATTCACCTAGACCATGTGCACTAGGCTGTTCTTCATTGGTGAACCCAAAAGGAAGCTCCACCGAGAATTCAGACCCTCGTCCTTCCTCGCTTTGAACAGAAATAGTCCCGCCCATCAGAAGAACGAGATTTCGAGTAATTGACAATCCCAGACCGGTACCTCCATAGACGGACGCAATCTTCAAAGAGGCCTGCTCAAAGGGCTCGAATACCTTCTTTTGGAACTCCTTAGTCATTCCGATTCCAGTGTCTTTAACAATAAACTGGAGGTAAATAGTTTCTTGTTTAATCCAAAGTCGATTGACGATTAGCTTAACCTCTCCGCCGTCTGGGGTAAATTTAATCGCATTGGACAAAATGTTAATTAGTACCTGATTGAGCCTCATTGCATCGCCAATCAAGGTCTCTTCAATTTCATCATTAAAAAGAACGTCGAATTTGATATTTTTTTCACTTGCCTGAGGCGCAATTAAATTAACAACCGAGGTGACGGCATCACTGAATTTGAACTCTTCTGAGGCGATTGTCAGTTTATTTTCTTCAATCTTGGACATATCTAAGATGTCATTGATGAGGCCTAACAAATGACGGGAAGACTGAGAAATTTTCAGCAAACAATCTTCAACCTTAGGCTTATCGTTAATTTTTGCTAAGGCAATTGTTGTCATGCCGATTATCGCATTCATCGGCGTCCGGATCTCGTGAGAAACGTGAGAAAGGAACCGGCTCTTAGCTGTGCTCGCCGATAAGGCATTATTTAAAGAATCTCGAAGAACGCGTTTCTGTTCGAGTGCTTCCGTTTCATCCGATAACACGGCGATATAGACGGACTCTCCCGAAACTTCTTGAACCGGATAGAAACGGATCTTAAATTGCCTGTCGATATCATCAAACTTGAACTCTTTTTCTCTGACCTGCGTCTGCTGACCGGCATTAATCTGTTCATGCAAAAAAGCTGTAATCTCCGGCGTCAGAATATTGATCAGACCCTCCTTACTTGCCCGCAGATCCTGTCCTTTGGTTCCTAAAACTCTTTCGCAATTGGAGCTGACAAACTCTACTTTAAGTTTTTTATTAAAAATAATGAAGACTTCATCGACCGTATGAGAAAGAATATTAAACAGCTGCTCTCTATGACGGATCGCTTTGTGAGCTATCTCTCCAGAGTTCAATACGTACCACAAAAAGCCGACTAGAAGAAGTCCGAAAAGGCAAGTGATGACGATAACCGAGTTGATGAGCTGACGCGCTTGGGCTTGAATTTCGGCGCTTCTAGCGTCTGCATTGGCGCTCATTTTGTCAAGAGTCTTATCAAGGACTTCAAAATATGGTCCTACCCTCTCTTGATACATATTAAGAACTTCTTCTTTATTTTTGCCGATGCTAGCTTGGGCTAACTTCCATATTTCTTCTCTGATGTTGGCCAAGTCTTTCATGAGCTGTTGGTACTCTTTAGGATCTCCTCGAAAATGCTTCTCCAAAAATTGAAGATTTCGATTCTGTTCATCCTCCTGAATCTTCAGCATCTCAACAATTTCGTCGTAAGAATCCGTGTTGCCCATAATAAAAGGGATGGTATGACTCATTTCATTGAGGCGAGACTGGATTTCACTGACAGTTCGGCTGACTTGATACGGATACTCGAACATATCAACGGTATGCTGATTGGCTCTCCATATACTGAGAGTTACAAAAACGGTATACAGAATAATGAGCACGTAAAGAGCGCGGATCAGAAATTTCGTTTTTATAGAAGATAACTTGGTTCTCAACTCGGATATGAGGTGCATTTATTTTCCTTTTTCTTCGCCTTAGTCGGGCGACGGTAACCGATTGTAAATCCGAATCGAACCTTTATGTTAATAATCCTTAGGCGTGATTGATCTTGAAATGATGGAGAACGTTCCATGAATACGATTGTCAAGGAGAACATGCGTTTATGAGGCTTATTTAATAAAACTCCTCCCCAGCAAGGCTTATAAGCATTTTTGATTTTTTCTTACTGCAGAAAATAACCGGACATCAAAAAGTTCTTCTGACTCTAACCTCCTAGATAAAGCTCAAATTTGTCGATTCAAATTAATGAGGAATGTCCCGCTCATTTGTGGTGCGCATTTAGGCATAAATGTATGTCAAATCACAGGTGCCCAAAATAGTTCATCTCAAAAAATTCTGAAAAGATTCTTTTTACTTCCTTCCATTTAGGTTAATAATTTAATGGCAGCCAATAATTGTTAAGGAGAATAAATTGCAAAGACGCAGTCTTTTTAAATTCGCCGGTTCTTCTCTCGGAGCCATGTTTTTAGGTTCCGCGGTTAATTCAGCAGCAGCTGCTGAACCGGAATTCACAGCCCCCACAGCCAAGAAACCCATGCTCTTGTGCTTTAATGAGAATCCTCTCGGCCTTAGCGACGGTGCAAAAAAAGCGATAGAAGAAGCCACAGGCAGAGCCTCTCGTTATCCCTTCGCACAAGTTGCCGCTTTGAAGAAAGAACTTGCTCAGTACATGGGTTCTCAGCCCGAAGACATTCTGCTTACTCACGGTTCTGCTGAGGCGATCCGCGCTTCCGTAGAAGCCTACAATGTCCCGGGCAAAACCGTCTTCATCTGTCCTGAACTTACTTACAGCGACGGTGCCGATGTTGCCAAGCGCAACCATATTCCAATTAAAACGGTCAAAATGGGGCCGAACTGGAGCATCGACCTAGCAGCCATGCGCAAACTGGCTGCACAAGAAGCCAAGAGCAAGCACGTCATTGTCTATATCGTCAATCCGAACAATCCGACCTCTACGATTGTCGGCACAAAAGAACTGTTTGACTGGATTAAGGCTAAGCCTAAAAATACTTTCTTTATTTTGGATGAAGCTTATGCAGAATTCGTCAACGATCCTTCATTTAAGTCCGCAACTGAACTTGTCAAGGAAGGCTACAACAACTTGGTTGTTCTTAAGACTTTCTCCAAGATCTTTGCGATGGCTGGTCTTCGCTTAGGTTTTGCTTACGGAACGAAGTCTGTCATTAAGACCATCGAAGATCATGTTGCCTATGAAGTCATGATGAATCAGGCGACGCTGGCGGCAGCCTCAGCTGAGTTAAAGGATAAAGAGTTCTTAACAAAATCCAAAGAAATGAATGACGAGTCTAGGAAGATTCTCCTGGCAACTTTGGATGAACTTCATATTCCTTATTTACCGAGCGAAACAAACTTTGTTTTCATGAATTTGAAGGCACCTTTGAAACCGTTCGCAGACAAAATGAAAGAAGAGCACATTCTTGTCGGCCGTCCCTTCCCGCCTGCAACTGAATGGTGCCGCGTCTCTTTAGGCACACCGGACGAAATGAAATATTTTGTTCAAAAACTTAAAGAGTTCCGCCAGAAAGGCTACATTTAAGTCGTTTGTGCAGGCTTTCTAAATATTAGGTCCAAACAGGACTGCGATTCTAACCGCCTCTAGAAGTTGCTCAGAGGCGGTTTAGTTTTTTTAAGACAACGATCCTCACCAAATTAACTTCTCTCAGCAAAACGACAGCAAGGTATTCTTGAAAGACTTCTTCTCATTTGCTTCTCTTGCGTTCTCCAAAAAATCTCTTCTTCTAGCACAAAGCCTTTTATCGTCGCCATTTCACCTCGCTCATCCTTCCGCTCTGCCAGTAAGAATTTACTGAATGTGCGCCCACATTATGCACTCTCCGGGTTCTAGAAAAATCAAAAAGCTAGAATCAGACGAATCGTACAATTGCTCTCCGAGAATGCTGTGAACGCCATTGACCGTTTCTTCAAAATCACAGAACGCGGCTCCTCCGTTAAAACGGAATTTTTAGGTGCTGTTTCTGCGTATCTTGCTGTTTGCTATCTTTTTATTGTGGTTCCAGGCATGCTTAAAGATGCTGGTATGCCTTTAGCCGACGCTACGGTCGCAGTGATATGGGCATCCATCCTTGGAACCATGATGATTGCCTTTATCGCCAATTATCCCATTGTAGTGGCACCGGGACTTGGAATAAGCGCCTACTTTGCCTACTACGTCTGCGGCTCCCTCGGACTGAGCTGGCAAGCTGCCTGTGCGGCAGTTATCATTTCTGGCTTGGTCTTCTTCTTTTTAACCGTCACCCGAATCCGTCAAGCCATTATCACTGCCATTCCTCTGGATTTAAAACTCGCCATCGTAGCCGGCATCGGTGCTTTTATCGCTATCATCGGCCTAAAAAACGCCAGTATCGTTGTACCTAACCCCTCAACCATGATTGGTCTGGGAGATTTAACTAAGCCTCAGGCCTACCTAACCCTACTCGGAATTTTAACGGCGGCGGTTTTATCAGCAAAAGGCATTCGTCTGGCAATGCTCATCGCTATCCTCCTTGTTGCCGCGCTGGGCGTTTTGCTAGGCGTCACTCCTCTAGACGGCGTCAAAGAACTGTTCTCGGAAAACCTTAAATTCTTTCCAACGGAAACGCTTTTTCAATTCGATTTCAAGAGCATGATGACAATTGGCATTATCGGAGTTTTGTTTTCGATAACGATGGTCGATCTCTTTGACAATATGTCGACTCTAATCGGCTTATCTTTTAGGGCTGGATTTATGCAAAAAAACGGTCATATTCCAAATCTCGATAAAGCTTTAATCAGCGACTCCGTCGCTACTATCGGTGCTGGAGTGATCGGCACTCCAACCGCTACTGCTATTTTAGAAAGCGCTGTCGGCATTGAATCTGGTGCCAGAACTGGACTATGTGCTCTCTTTTTAGGTTTATTCTGCTTTTTGACTTTGTTTATCACACCGGTACTTACTTTAATTCCGGCGTTTGCAACATCTTGCGTTCTGGTCTTAGTCGGCTATCTAATGCTCCAGGAAAGCGTCACCCGCATCAACTTTCATGAAGTATCAACCGGAGTGCCCTGCTTTCTGACGATTTTCATGATGCCGTTTACTTTCAATATTGCCACCGGTTTAGGTTTCGGCGTAATCAGCTTTGTGGTTCTGAAACTTCTCTCCGGTAAGCGACAAGAAATTACGCTGACAATGGCTGTTATCGCCGCCGTCTTTTTAGCGGTACTGCTGACGCATTAATGTTCAGAACTTCTCCTGAGAAAATGTGAGGTTCAACAAAGGAGACGCTGCACATTTGAAGATGCCATTGGCTGCCCAAAGTCTAGTTGGGATTGCAATACGTATTTTTTCTCTCTTCTTCTAAGACCTTTACTTGACACAAAAAAGGACTGCTGAAAGCCTGCCTGTGCTGACTTTCAAAGCAGTCCGTGAAGCCGAGGTTCTACTACACTTGAGCTTCTAAATCTTTCGGGAGTTCTAAAGAAGTTTCTTTAGCAGGAGCTCCTTTCATCTTCTGGTAGAGGATGACCAAACCAAAGAGAGCGATACCGGCTAAGTATCCCCAGTACCTCTGGCTGTAATCCATGAAAAAGCCTGTTAAGGTAGCCGGGAACATCATAATGACGGTAACCGCAAGGAGCACAACTCTTTCAATAATGGAGGTTTGGAAAATGACCCAGCCTTGTGTTGCACAGGTGAAGGCAATCATGCCGATCGAAGTCATCGCAAAGATGAACAACCCTTCGCTCCAAGTATCGATTCCAAGTAAGAGAATGTCAGAATTGAACAAGAAGAACACCGGAATGATAACGGTACGGATGTCATACAAGAAGCCCTGTACACCAACTGTAATGGGGTTTTCTTTAGCAATGGCCGCTCCGGCATAAGCTGCCAAACCGACAGGCGGCGTATCATCAGCCAAGATGCCGAAGTAGAAGCAGAACAAGTGAGCCGCAATCAAAGGAATAACAATTTCCTGACCGTGCAGAGACAATCCTGTTGCCAATTCAACAATCACCGGTGCTGTGAGAGAAGCCATAATGATGTAGTTAGCGGTGGTTGGCAAGCCCATGCCTAGGAGGAGACTGGCAACGGCAGTAATGAAGATCATTAAGAAAATGTTCCCCATCGACAAAGCTTCAACAAAGGAAGTAATCTGCTGCCCAAGTCCTAAAGAAACACATCCGACGATAATGCCTGCTGAGGCCGTCGCAAGTGCTACTCCAGCCATATTGTTGGCGCCTGCTGCCATCGAGCTCAAAGTATTCTTAACACCGAACTTAAAGGCTGCCCACATATCTGCATTGTGAACTTTAGCAATGGCAACCGGTTGGAAGACCATTAAGAATGCCAACACTAAGATAGCGCGGAAGACAGACATTTCGGCTGAATGCATTTCGACGACCAGTTCCCAAATGAGAACAAACAAGGGAAGCAAATAGTGCAGCCCGTTCTTCAATTCGGTCCAAAATCGAGGAAGTTCTGATTTAGGAAGACCTTTAAGACCTAACTTGCATGCTTCAATGTGAGTAATCCACAAGAGACCTACATAAGATACAAACGCCGGAACCGCAGCCGCTTTAGCGACTTCAACATAGGGAACATTGACATACTCGGCAATAATAAATGCGGCAGCCCCCATCACAGGAGGTGCAAGCTGTCCGTTAACGGATGAAGCCACTTCGATGGCGGCGGCTTTCTTGGCAGGATAGCCGAGTCGCTTCATCAAAGGAATGGTAAATGTGCCAGTTGTCACAACGTTAGCGATAGAGGAGCCGGAAACCGTACCGGAAAGTGCAGAACTTACCACTGCAGCTTTAGCAGCGCCGCCTCTGTACTGGCCTAAGCCGGAGATAGCCAAACGGGTAAAGAATGCTCCGCCCCCTGCTCTGTCGAGCATCGTCCCAAACATCACAAACAAAAATACTACGGTCGCAGAAACGTGAAGAGGAACACCGTAGATACCTTGGGTGTCCATCGTCATCTGCGAAATAAATCGACTCAAAGTAGCGCCTTTAAAAGCGAGGACATCCGGAAGGTATGGACCTAAGAACACGTAGGCCATGAAAGCACCGGCGATAACGGGCAAAGCAGGTCCCAACACACGGCGTGTGGCTTCAAGCATTAGGGCAATCAAAGTAACGCCCATAATCAAGTCTCGTCCGATAGGCTGGCCAGGACGCTCTGAAATACCAGCGTAGTCAATGACAATATAAAGAGCCGCAATGACCCCGACAATACCGATTAGCCAATCTGCGATCGTGACTTTTTTCATTGCCAGGAGAATACGCAGGTCCCAGCGGGATTTTGTTTCCGATTTGAGAGTCGGAAGATTCAAATAAATCAAACATAAGGCAAATGCCAGGTGAATGGCTTTAACCTGTAAAGAGTCCAACAGCAGCCAACTAGCAGTGGACATTTGGAAAAACGCCCAGCATAAAGCAACCACGAAAGTGATTTTTGCGGAAATGCCGGTTTTATCTCCCGCTAATCCTCTGTCTCCATGAATGACTTCTTTTCTGTATTCGCCGATAACATCTTCAGAAGACTTTTTCTTTGGAGTTAGAACAAAACCAGGAATACCTGCCTGCGGGAGGAGAATTTTTTCATTCTGGCTGTTTGACATGAAGGTACCTTTTTTATTTACGCCTGCGCCCGGGAAAACTTCCCGGGCCGGACTAGATGAAACTTAAGCTGTCTTATTTAACTAAGCCTGCTTCCTTGTAGTATTTAAGAGCTCCGGGGTGGATCGGGGCTGTTAAGCCTTGAAGCATGGATTCTTTAGTCAAGCTTGCCAAAGCCGGATGCAGCTTTTTAAAGTCATCGAGGTTGGTCATCACTTCTTTTGTGATGGCATATACAACGTCATCGGGCGTATCGGCAGAAGTCACCAAGGTAGCAAGCATGCCGACCGTCTTAACTTTGTCCTTGGAGTTTGTGGCATCTGGATACTGATCCATTGGGATGTCTGTCATGGCATAGTAAGGAGCATCCTTGAGCAAATCACCTACTTCAGTAATTGGAATAATGCGGACTTTTCTCTTACCTGCTGTGGCTTCTTTGATGTTTCCGTTCGGATGGCCTACGGTGTAGAAGAAACCGTCGATACGGCCGTCCTGGAGAACACGAGGAGCGTCTGCCGGCTTAAGTTTTTCATCGCGGAAGTCTTTGCCCGGAACAATTCCGACATATTTGAAGATGTCAGTGGAATTAACGCGGTTGCCAGAGCCTGGGTCGCCTAAGTTAATAGTTTTGCCCTTGACGTCTTTAACAGACTTGATACCGGAATCTTCAGCAGCTACGAAGGTGACGGCTTCAGGAGCTAATGCAAAAACTGCGCGAAGCTTGCTAACTGGCTTGCCTTCCCATGGGCCTTTACCATTGTAGGCCAGATACTGTGTATCAGCCTGAGCGATACCAAAGTCTAAATCCTTGGAATCAATCGCATTGATGTTGAATTTAGAGCCGCCGGTAGATTCAACTGAAGCACGAATACCGTAATCTTTTTTCTTGGCATTAATAATCTTGGCAATCGCACCGCCTGTCGGGTAATAAACCCCGGTGATGCCGCCGGTACCGATTGTGACGAAAGTTTGACCTGCTGCTAAAGCGGCAGAGCCGGCAAAAGCAAAGGTAGCAGCTAAAGCAACAGGTAGAAGTTTTTTAATCAGCATTTGAGTAGCCTCCAAATAGAATTGAGATTTTCCGTAATTTTTTCGGGCTCTTGACCTTAATCTTTTCTGCCTGCAGAGAATCTTGCGAACGCCTTTTATCTCCCAGACGGTGAAAATCTTGATAAGACTTTCGAATAATCTTCTATATGCAAAAAGCGTGCCAACTTTTTAACGCACTAAAAATTCTCTTTGTGCAGTAAATAGACGATTCTCACCAAAAATCAGCATATTTCTTTCACCATTTTGGTGCGTTAACTTCTTTATGCACTTACTTTGTGCATTTGTAGTGTCTACCGATTTCTTTCTTGATTCGCAATACAATATGCAGATAATCTATTGGAGATGCAAGAATGACAGCAAACATTAAGCCCATCAGCGTGAAAGAAGTCTGGAAGCTTTTTAACTTAGGCGGAACAGTTCTAGTGGAGGCTCAACACGGCGATGATCTCGACATTATGCCGGCGAGCTGGAGCTGTCCTCTCGATTACGACAAATTAAACGTTGTTATCGACAGCACTCACTACACTCGTAAATTAGTTGAACAAGACGGCCATTTCTTATTAGCGCTTCCAACGGCCAAAATTGTTGAAGAATTGATGTTCTTAGGCACCAACTCGAAGAACTCTCTTTCTTCCAAAGTCGAGGACAGCAAAATCGGCTTCTACAAACTTAATGACTGCCGCTTCCCTCTACCGAAAGGATGTGTCGCATGGGCTGTATGCAAAGTTCTTCCGGAGACTGATATTCAGAAAAAATATGATCTTTTCCTCGGTCAGGTAATTCAAGCCTTCTATGATGAAAGAGTCATCAAAGACGGTCACCCTCAATTTGAAAATCTCGATGCCGACTTCAGCATTCTGCCGAATTTCGGGGGAGCAGCATTCTACCGCTTGGGCAAACGTTTACCCGTTCCCGGATACGAGGAATAGTTTCCAATTCATTAAACCGGTTACGGCCGGTTTATTTTTTCGCTAAGCTATGAGCAAATCTTCAATTCCAGCGGTCTATTTCATTGGTCTTGGTGCCTTAGGCATTCTTTATGCCAAAGCCATTGAGAACGCTTTGGGAAAACATACCGTAACGTTTGCCGCCGATGAAGGGCGCTGTGAGCGCTATAAAAGCGAGGAAGTTTATTTGAATGACAACAAATGCTTCTTCAATTACGTCACTCCCAACCACAAGACTCCTCCTGCTGATTTTTTATTTTTCTCTATCAAAGGAACAGCTTTAGATCAAGCGATCAAAACAGCTGCCCCGATCATCACTGAGAATACCGTCATCATTTCTCTTTTGAACGGCATTTCCAGCGAAGAAATTATCAAGAAAGCTTTTCCTCACGCAAAAGTAATTTATTGCATCGGGCAGAAGATGGACGCCTTAAAAACCGGGTCTCGGGTCATCTATCGAGATCTGGGAGAACTTTGTATTGGAATTCCGAAGGGAAACCGCGATCCAACACTTAAAGCAGCGCTTCAAAAAACAGAACAGTTTTTTGATTCTATTCATCTGCCCTATGTATCTGAGGAAGATATCATTCATCGAATGTGGTGCAAGTGGATGCTCAATGTCGGTGTTAACCAAGCAGTGATGATTAATGAAGGCATTTTTAGGACCGTTCATCAGGAAGGTGCGCCTCGGGAGACGATGAAATCTGCTATGCGTGAAGTTTTAGCTCTAAGTCAGCATAACGGCGTGAATTTAACTGAGGCAGAATACAAACAGTACCTTCAAATCATCGACAACTTGAATCCGGAAGGCATGCCTTCTATGCGTCAGGATGGATATAACAGGCGCCCCAGTGAGGTAGAAATGTTTGCGGGGACAGTGGTGAAGTTAGGTAAAGAACTTGGGGTTCCCACACCCACTAACCAGTACATTTTAGAAAGAGTCAAAGAGATTGAAGCTCAATATTAAATCGGCAGATTTAGTTTGTTTTTTTTAGTCATGATTTAGGTTGAAGGCAAGCTCCAGGTAAGATGGCTCCCGTTTAAACAGCAGCTGCGGTCGACACTCGTTCCGAAGGCGAAGATGGTATTTTCATCAAAGAACAGGAAGAGGTTCCGCAATCATCAACAGGACGCCATGTTTAGAACCGAAAGAATGCCGCAAACTATCTAAGGCATTAGAAATAACCGCGGGTAGATCAATTCGTTAAACAATTTTTTGACAGACTTAGGCTGCAGGTATTGTGTATCAAGCCGAGCTGTCTGTGTCGGAGGCATCTTTGCTTCATTGAATTACCTACACTTGAAAAAGTCCATACCCGTTTGTGTGGCTAGGTTGATCTAACAATAAGATTTTTCTTTAGAGTAGACAAACTTCATTAGGAGATAAGATGTCAAAGAAAAAAGTTCTTATATTGGATTGCGGATGCCAAAATTTTAACCAAGGCGGCAAGCTCAATCATTACTACTCTGATTTAGCAATGAAGGAGCTTGAGAAGATGGGCCATGAAGTTCAGCTTTCGCTTGTCGGCGGTTCATGGGAAATTGCCGCCGAAGTCGAAAAAATTCAATGGGCCGATGTAATCATTGTTCAAACACCTGGATGGTGGATGAGCACACCGTGGCAATTCAAAAAATATCAGGATGAAGTCTTTGTTCAGCCCGGCATTGTAGGCACAGACGGCCGTCATCATGGCGATCCATCCGTAGGTTACGGTACCGGCGGCATTCTCACCGATAAGAAATACATGCTTAGCTCAACCTGGAATGCACCAAAAGCGGCTTTTGATAAGAAAGATGATTTCTTCGGCGGGGTTGGGATTGACGGCGTTTTGTTGCCCGTTCATAAAGCGTTCCAATTCTTAGGCATGAAACCTCTTCCAAGCTTCATGGCTAATGATGTCTTGAAGAATCCAACATTGGAGGAAGATACAAAACGCTTTAAAGAGCATTTGAAAAAGGTCTTTGCTTAAAATCCTTTTTTTCATAGAGGAAAAACGCCGAACAACTGGACTTCTCAGCGTTTTTCCGTTTTGCTCATGATTATTGAAAATTCCCGCTCCGCTCGATCCCACCGTCATCTCTTCAGATCTTCAATTTCATAGATTGCTGTTTAATAAACCAATAAGTTTCACCATCAGTTCTGTTAACTTAAAATCAAGAAAAAACTCACTCTTGTCTTCATCGAACTTCTGCAACTTCTCATAAGATATTGGTCACGAAGAATTGGCTACAATTGTTGAATGATTTAATGGAGAGGAAATGGTGATAAGTGAGCTTTCTATGTCGCTATTTGCATCAGCAGGTTCGCTGAACACTCAACCGCTCCAGAAGGTTTTCAAAAGGACAACGGCTTCCTACAAGTTCCTCTGGTTCTTAGCCATCTTAGATTGTGTTAGGGAATCGGCAACAACCGCCTCCGGCAATCTAGTGTTTCCCACTCAAGACATCTGCGCCAGAATGGTTGCGAAATCATGGGTTCCGACTCAGCGCTTTAAACTTTCTTTCGGATACTGGGACAGGATTACTAAAGTCATCGAAGCATTGAAGAATCCCGCGAATGATTTTCAATTCAGCGTGAAGTACAAAGAAGCAGAGGTTCTGAAGGCTCTTGAGACCTTCGCCAAAGTTAATCCAAAAAACTTCAAAACCATCATTTTTGATCCATTGATTCAGGAAGTCTCTTTTCGGTTCTTAAATCCTTGGCATTCGAAAGCCGCAAGCTCTTTGAAGGAATCGATTAAAGATGCTACTCTTCAAGACCCATATTTATTTCCAAACGGAAGTTGGGATTTCATCGAAGTACCAAGCCAATGGGCAGCGTTTTTTCGAGAAAATTATTCGCTTCTGAAAGACTTTACCTATTGGAACTTCGCTGACTTCCTACAAACCAAGAATACAGCGGTTCCCGGCCTCGTAAAAAAATTAGAACTTCCAGCTGCCCGATTAAGTCTTGATTCACAGAGGAGATTTTGGCTTTCTTACTTGGATTCCGAACACGTGACCAAGGATATCTACGGGCATGATTTCAAAGCCGATAGTTTTGCATTGGACCATTACTTACCGTGGACATTTGTCGTTCACAATCAAATATGGAACTTAACGCCGGTGGAGAAAAGTCTCAACTCCTCAAAAAACGATTTAATTCCTGACGAACCTTTTATTGCTCCTTTGGCACGTCAACATCAAAACCTGGTTAAGTACCATTACCGCACAGATCCAAATAGATCGGAAGACTTCTTCGAACAGTATGAAAATTTCTTGGGAATAACCATTGCAGATTTTGTTTCCGCTTCTGAAACGGTCATAATAGACAAGTACAAAGAGCACTTAGATCCTCTCACTCAAACCGCACTAAACATGGGATTTCAGTTATGGCAGTAGATGTTAATAATCCATGTCTTTTCTGCAATCTGCCTGATAACCTCAAAATTCAAGCAGAAAACGATTTAGCTTTCGCCGTTTTTGACGGTTTTCCTGTAAATCCTGGACATGTTTTGGTTATTCCCAAGAGGCATGTTGCGAATTACTTTGAATTAACAAAAAATGAACTGAGTGCCATCCAAGAACTCCTATTCCTAATGAAATCCAGAGTCGAAAAGGAATTTCATCCGGACGGTTTCAATATCGGCATCAATGTCGGCGAGTGTGCCGGACAGTCGGTTTTCCATGTACACGTCCATTTAATACCTCGATTCAAAGGAGATGTGGAGAATCCTCGAGGCGGTGTAAGAGGAGTGATACCTGCAAAACAGAAGTATTGATCGAGGCTTTGCGTGTAGACTGCTGTATTAATTACCAGTCTCTTTCTTCTACTCATTTACTCGACAGTTCTTCTTATTTTTGCGACTCTAGATAGCAGGCAAGTTCGACCAAGTTTTTGTCAGGATCCCGCAAATAGATCGATGTCATCGGACCTTTTCTTCCGTGCCTTTCTATCGGACCGCAAACTACATTCAATCCTCTGCTCTGCAGCTCCTCTTTAATGCTGTTCATCGGAACGCCTATTGAAATTTCAATACAAAAATCGCCGGTGCCTGCCTCGGCCAGAGCTGCCTTAGGTTCTAATTCCTGACCTTTGAGATGAAGATTGATTTTGAATCCCGGCGCAATGATTACATATCGAGATCCGTCTTTCTGCACCTCAAATCCTAATCTCGTATAGAAATCTGTCATCTCCTTCGGCTGAGCTGTTGTCAAGACCAAATGATCCAAATTCTGCAGCGTAAAAAGAGCTTTCATTTCCTGTCTCAAATAATGAAAAAGGACCGCAAGAATTTTCCTTTTTCGGAAGGCCTGCAGTCCTGTTCTCTGAAATAAGTTACTATTCCATGGTGCTTGGAGCCTTATCTAAGCCAAAAGCCTTATGAAGAGCTCTCACCGCCAATTCCATGTATTTCTCGTCAACAACGATAGAAGTACGAATTTCAGAAGTAGAAATCATCTTGATGTTGATGTTTTCTTCCGCTAAAACTTTAAACATCTTCGCAGCAACACCAGCGTGGCTTCTCATGCCGATACCGACGCAAGAAATCTTAGCAATGGAAGAGTCAGTCAAAATGCCGCCCTCTTCGAGATAAGGGCTGACTTCGCTTTCGATAACGCGGAGTGCCTTGTCAAGATCATTACGGTTTACTGTGAAGCTGAAGTCTGTCAAACCGTTCTTAGCTGCGTTCTGAACGATCATATCGACTTCGATATTGGCTTCTGCAACGCTGCCTAAAATCTTGTAAGCGATGCCGGGGATATCAGGTACATGCGGGAGTGTGATTTTTGCTTCATCGCGGCTAAAAGCGATACCGGAAACAACAACTTTTTCCATTTTCGGATCTTCCTCAAAAGTGATTAGGGTGCCAGAGTTTGCTTCTTCTTCGACTGGAATATCAGGATCGGTAAGGCTAGAAAGAACTCTAGTCGGAACTTTGTATTTTCCAGCGAATTCAACGCTTCGAATTTGAAGAACTTTAGAGCCTAAAGAAGCCATTTCAAGAATTTCTTCAAAGGCAACTACATCCATTCTTCTTGCATCACTAACCACACGCGGGTCTGTGGTATAAATTCCATCTACATCAGTAAAGATTAAGCACTCATCTGCCTTCAGAGCGGCAGCAATCGCTACAGCGGATGTATCAGAGCCGCCGCGGCCCAATGTAGTAATATTTCCCGCTTCATCACAGCCTTGGAAGCCAGCAACAATTACGGCATTGCCTTCTTCCAAATCAGAGAGAATACGATGAGCATCGATTTCTTTAATTCTGGCCTTCGTAAAAGCGCTGTCGGTCAAAACTTTAACTTGCGGACCTGTATAGCTCTTGGCCTTTTTGCCAATAGCCTTAAGAGCCATTGAAAGTAAACCAATAGTCACCTGTTCTCCGGTAGAGGCCACAACGTCAAGCTCTCTAGGATCAGGATTTTTTTGAATTTCTTTAGCCAAACCGATCAGGCGGTTAGTTTCCCCGCTCATCGCAGAGACGACGACCACAACCTGATGTCCGGCGTTTTGCCACTTAGCGATTCTTCGTGCAACATTCTTGATGCGCTCAACGCTGCCCACAGAAGTACCGCCGTATTTTTGAACAATCAATGCCATTTCTTTTAGTCTCGATGGGTTAAAAACAAGTCCTTTCAACTTTCGTCAATGTTTAGACTCCTGTAATAATTTATATTATTTTTTTCAAATTATTGCGGTCTGATTCTATTAATTGATGAACAGCTTATGGATAAGCATTAATAACCCTAAAAAAAGACAGCACAGGTCGGCCAAGCAGAAGAGGATAATTCCCGTCTTAAGCCATTTTGAGACCGGAGAAGTAATGCTGACAACAATGGACGAGACAGCAAATACGAAATTCCAGAGATAAAAGCCGGCTCCCGCTAACAAAAGAAGAATCCCGGCCCAAAAATCTGAGGGAGTTGCGTAACGGACAATCCCGAGTACGGCCACAACAACCATCGCCCAACAAATGCTTCCGAGAATGAATCTCTTTGCAAAAACTTTATATAAATAAGGTGTACCAAGTATTGAATTATCTGACATAGCTTTGTTTCTTAAGAATGATTTGATTATTTGCCGGATCTCTCAGTAAAACGGCTCTCACTGGCTCTTCTCCAGGGACAAATATTTCAATTAATTCGTTATGAAGACCTTTAGAGTGAAGCTGACAACTTAGAGCCAGGATATTGTTTTCCGTGCTGATATCGAAGTAAAAAGAACATGGTTTGGCTTCTTCCAACGGCTGCGGCCCAGCAGTCCGCGGCATGACTCGAAGTCGAATGCCGCAGAGCTTAATATCTAAGCCGTCCTCGGCGTTTTTGATTTCTGCCCCCAGCTTGCGATAAAACATCGCAAAATTATCAACATCATCAACCCACACAATATTTCCGAGGAATTCTTTAAATTCGAATAAGTCTTGGATGGATTGAGTAAGACGGCTGGCCAGAACTGCTTTTGTTCCGGCGAGAACGATATCGCCCTGCTTTAAGTTGGGACGCTTTTGGAGATAGTCTTCGTTTAGGACAATCTTATCTCCGATGACTTTACCTACAGGAATTCTATAGAGCGGCTTGGACCGTTTATTAACCGGATCCCAAACGTCCTTGTATTCGTAGACATAACGGCTTGTACGAACTTTCTGAACTACAAAGTTAACTTGAGAGATATCTTCTACCACAGCGTTTTACTAAAAATTAATGTCCTTCTTCAATATGATGCAGGGCAAAGTATTTCTCTTTCGCGGCCTCGACATCATTTTCTTCTATCGATTAAACAAAAAGATAGAGACAGCAGTAGCCGAGAATCTATTCAGCACGTGCAATCATTATTAACATTTGTTCACTATATCACCGTCCGTCCTGAGAGAAGGACGTCAGATCATTAAGTCGGGCATTTTGGACAGAGAATTTGGCGAATGCGTATTGGAGGTAGTCACAGGAGGATAATTGATTTTTTGATTCTTTCAACCAAAACCCGAATAAACATGAACTAGCCTTCATGGGAATTTAAGGCACTTCATGAGGTCTAACCTTCTCTTCTAAAAAAGATGGAAAAAACTTCATTGTCCTTTCTTCCAAAGGACGTTAGAAGAATAAAAAACTGACATGACACAAAACAGCTTGAAACTTACTTTCCACTGTGGTTGTTTCAAGTCATGCCAAGAAAGACTCAGAAGAGCATGCCCATAGATTTCTTCCTAATTTGGGAAGGGTAATATGTCTAAGTATTACTACTGAGATACACTTAGCTTAGTAACAAATGGGAATGACCCATAACCTTAAAGGAGACAACCATGGGATGCAATTGCTGCTGCTCTGCAGACAAAGAACAAGACAAGAAAACTGAAGAAAAACCGGTAGACCCGAAAGTTGAAGAAGCTAAGGAATTGAAAGAAGCTACTATCGAAGCTGTAGAGGCCGGTACTTACGAACAAGAATAATCTCTGAGAAGATTAATTCTGAAGAAGCCGCAAAATCCATTGACTATTTTGCGGCTTTTTCTTTTTATCTAACTAAATGCACTCTCGAAAGAGATTCCGCATTCATCTTTAGCGCTCAAAATCGGCGGAGCTGACACAGGCCACTCAATACCTAAGGTCGGGTCGTTCCAAAGAATAGTCCTTTCATCCTTGGGATAATAGTATTCGGTGCATTTGTAGTTAAACAGCACCTCGTCGGAACAAACAAGAAATCCGTGGGCAAGCCCGGGAGGAATCCAGATCTGTTCAAAATTCTCTGCTGAGAGATAGGTACCTATCCACTGTCCGAAAGTTTGAGAATCTTTGCGGATATCAACCACTACGTCGAAGATTTTCCCTTTAAGCAAAGTGATTAGTTTGCCTTGCGGATGGTCTTTCTGAAAATGCAATCCTCTAAGTACATTCTTGCAAGAAATAGAAAGGTTATCCTGAACGAACTCGGTCGGAACTCCATATTCTTCGTACCTTGTCTTTTGCCAAGTCTCCAGAAAAAGGCCGCGGTTGTCTTTGTAGACTTTTGGCGCCAGTTTCAGCACGCCTTTGAGAGGAAGTTCTTCAACTCGCATTGTTAAGTCCTTTTGTCAGAGAAGTTTTAAGTCATCGAAATCTTGATATTGCTGATGAAGCCATTTGCGATAGTCTTCATCCATGACCTGCTTTGTCCATTCCGAATTATCTAGGTACCACATAACGGTCTTTCTCAAAGTTTCTGAAAAACAGTGGCTCGGCGTCCAGCCAAGTTCATTTTTAATCTTGGTCGAGTCAATTGCATATCTGAAATCGTGTCCCGGTCTATCGGCGACAAACTTTATCTGTGTACTGTATGACGTCCCATCAGGCTTAGGCTTAACTTCGTCAAGTATTTTGCAAATAGAATGGACGATCTCGAGGTTAGATTTTTCGCATTCGCCTCCTACGTTGTAGCTCTCCCCTACCCTTCCTTTAGCGAGAATAAGTTCCAAAGCCGAGCAATGGTCTTCAACGTAAATCCAATCACGAATATTTAAGCCAGTTCCATAAATTGGCAATGGCTTATTGGAAACAGCGTTCAAGACCATTAACGGAATTAACTTTTCCGGATACTGTCTCGGCCCGTAATTATTGGAGCAATTCGAAATCAACGTTGGAAGTCCATATGTTTTGAAATAGGAACGCACAAAAAAGTCTGAAGAAGCTTTCGAAGCGGAGTAAGGACTATTCGGGGCATAGGGAGAGCTTTCGGTGAAAGGCGCCGAATTTTTATCGAGCGATCCGTAGACCTCATCGGTAGAAATATGGAGGAATCGAAAATTTTTCCTAACTTCGGAGTTCTGTCCTTGCCACCAATCTTTGGTCGTTCTGAGAAACTGTTCGGTACCTAAAACGTTGGTTCTAACGAAATCTTCGGCACTGTGAATAGAACGATCAACATGGCTTTCTGCTGCAAAGTTCACGATTGCATCCGGGTGGAATTCTTTGAGACATCGGGAGACTAGGTCTTCATCGCCAATATCGCCGTGAACAAAAGAAAACTTTGAAGAATGCAGACACGGTTCTAAATTGACCGGATGACCTGCATAAGTAAGTTTGTCCAGAACCAGAACATTATTTCCTGCTTCGATCTTTTGCATAACAAAGCAAGAGCCGATAAATCCTGCTCCTCCGGTCACTAGTATGTTCTGACTCATTTATTTAACATCCTCTTTCAGCCATGCCATGTTTTCTTTGTACAAAATCACCGGCTACGCGGCCTCTTACTGCTTTTAATCAAATTGTATTTATCCTACAAACCTCCAGATCAGTCAAATGCATAGAAGAAAATGCTTTTCACTTAGTAAATCATTAGGAGAGGCTTAGAACTAATGATAAGAATGTAAAAACTTACTTGTTCTTTACCTGATTCAGTTGCTTCTTGACTCTTTGCTCTGTTCTTATCGATGTTCTCTAAAACGAAATCTCCTAAAAAGAAAAATCTCCTAAAAAGAAAAATTTCCTAAAGATTTAGAACTCAGGCATGTGGCCTGTTGATATAGATTTTTAAATTATTTATCGATAAATAAACTTCCTTTATAAATAAATATATATTAATTTATTCAGATAGTTATTTAACTATGCAGCCAAATTTTTCTTCAGATACCCTACAGGAAAATAATAAATTTATCGATAAAAAGAACCTTTTAAACTTTTTTTATCGAAGTTAGTTTTCTTTGAATTGGAAACTTTTTAATTTACCTAGGAGGACTGTTATGTCTAACAAGATGTGGGGCGGTAGATTTTCTGAAGTCCCAGCAAAATTTGTCGAAGAGTTCGGTGCTGTCATTAAAGTTGAAACCAGACTCTGCCCATATGATATCCAAGGAAGCCTTGCTCACGTAACCATGCTTGGTGAAACCGGCATTATTGCTCAAGAAGATGTTGAGAAAATTAAGTCCGGCCTTCGTCAAGTCGACCAAGAGATTAAAGACGGAAAGTTCCAATTCAATGCTGAAGACGAAGATATTCGCATGGCAATTGAAAAGAGACTGACAGAGTTAATCGGTCCAGCCGGCGGAAGACTTCATACTGGAAGAAGCAGAAACGATCAATGCTGCGTAGATAGCTATCTCTACTTCCGTGATGCCGCCAAAGAATGCCAGAGACTCTTACTGGATATCCAAAAAAGCCTTTATGAACAAGCTGAAAAAAATTTCGGGACTATTCAGCCTGGATTTACTCATCTTCAAGTAGCCCAACCAGTGTTAACCAGCCATTGGCTGATGGCATATTTTTGGATGTTCAAGCGTGACTTTGACAGACTTCAAAGCTTCTTAGATCGCTTAGTTGAATGCCCTTTAGGCGCAGCTGCTTTGGCAGGCACTGATTTTCCCATCGATCGTTGGTCGACAGCTAAACAATTAGGATTTGAAAAACCTACCGAAAACAGCATCGACACGGTGGCCGACAGAGACTATTGCATTGAATTTGCCTCTATCGCTGCCTTAAGCTACATGCACATGTCTCGCCTATGCGAAGAAATTATTATCTTTGCCAGCCAGGAATATAAGTTCGTTGAACTCTCTGATGATTTCACAACCGGCTCTTCCATCATGCCTCAGAAAAAGAATTGTGACTTTGCCGAGCTAATCAAGGGAAGAACCGGCCGCATGTACGGTTATCTCCAGGCAATGCTGACCATGATGAAGGGCATTCCGCTTGCCTATGACAAAGATATGCAGGAAGACAAGTTCTTGTCCTACGAAACCATTGATTTGTGGCAGGACACCATGAAGGTAATGGCTCCGATGATCCGTAAGATGAAGATCAACGGTAAACGCACCTATCAAGCCGCTTCTCATGGATTCTCAACAGCTACCGACATGGCTGATTATTTGGTTAAGAAAGGCATGCCTTTCAGAGATGCTCATCGAGTTGTAGGTCAGACTGTCCGGTATTGCGTTGAAAAGGATAAAACTTTCGATGACTTAACATTGGAAGAATTCCAGCAGCAATCCGATTTGTTTACAGACGATATCTTTAAAGAAATTTCTTTGGAGCATTCCGTCGGCGCCCGGAAATCCTACGGTGGAACTTCGCCGGAAGCTGTCAAAGTCCAGCTAGAACATGCCGAAGAATTCTTGGACAAAGCACATCAAAAACTCGGATAAACATGTAAACCACGTAGTGGAAGAACTCTTGTCTTAGTTCTGGTAAAGACCATGAGAAAGCAATTCAACGTACGGAACTTAAAATCCAACACCATTGGAGCAGGCATTATTTTTTCATTGCTTAGTGCAATAACTTACGGCCTTAATCCTGTGTTTGCAAAACTTGGATATGCTTCTCACCTTCAAGGCATAGAAATACTGCACGGCCGTTTTATCTTTGCAGTTATTGCCCTTGGGTTGATAGGCCCGTTACTTCAGCCAGGGTTCTTCCGATTCAGCAGATCGTTAATCAAAAGTTCACTCTTTATCGGACTAGGCATTCTTCTCCCCCTAAACCTCCTTTATGTTTATGCGCTGAAAGACATTCCTGCTTCCATGATGAGCTTAATAACTTACGTTTATCCGCTGATCATTCTTGGCGTTAACAGCGTGGTTTTTCACAAGCAAATTCAGGCCAGTCAATTGATTTCCATCATCTTTATCCTACTGGCTTGTATTTGTATTTTTTCAGATGCTTTTGAATTGCACATCACGCTTACAGCGTTAGCTATAGGATTCTTATCGACAGTGATGTATGCGGTTTACTTGCTGTCCTTGCAGCAACTAGCAGTCAATGTTTCCGCATATCAAATTACCTTTTTAACTCTTTTATTCGCAACAATCGGTCTTTCTTTCTTCCACAATCCTCTCAACATTTTGGATTTCAACGGAACCCAACTCGCAGTAACCGGAGGATACGGACTCATTTCAACAGTTTTTTCGACCATTTTTGTTTCCAGAGCGGTACAGCTTTTAGGAGCAACTCAGGCCGGAATCTTCTGCTCGTTTGAACCCATTTTCACAATTAGTTTTGCCGCTTTGCTGCTTGGCGAGCAAATTCCCACATTCAGAATCGTCGGAATGATTCTGCTAATCGTGGGCATCGTGATACCTAACAGGAAAGAACTTTTTAACACTTTTAATCTCAAAACCTCTTTATAGGAGAAGCATGATGGACATGATGTTTTGGATGGAATTAGCCGTCGTCATTATCGCCATCTTCATTGGTGCCAAATGGGGCGGAGCCGGTCTGGGTGCAGGCGGCGGCATCGGCCTTGCCGTATTAGTATTCTTATTTGGAATGAAACCAGGTGCGCCACCGGTCAGTGTTTTGTTAATCATCACCGCCGTCATTACCTGTGCTTCAATCCTGCAGGGCTCGGGCGGTCTGGATTTTCTAGTCAGTATTGCAGAAAAACTTCTGAGGCGTAATCCGAAGAACATTACCTTCATGGGCCCCTTGGTCTGCTATTTATTCACTCTTTTCTGCGGAACAGCCTATGTTGCTTTCTCCGTTTACCCGGTAATCGCTGAAGTTGCAATCGGAGCTAGAGTAAGACCGGAACGTCCGTTAACTATGTCAGTTATTGGAGCGCAATCCGGCATCACAGGATCTCCGATGTCTGCAGCTACCGGCGCCATGATTGCGCTCTTAGCAGTAAAAGGGGTGACTCCGCTTCAAATTTTTGCCGTATCTATTCCCGCCTGCTTGATTGGTGTTTTAATTGGTTGCGCTTTCATGTTCAAGAAAGGCAAAGAATTAGCCGATGATCCTGAATTCCAACGCCGAGTAATGAGCGGTGAGTTCCAAGATAAAGAAATCAGCACTGACAGCAAGAGCTTTCCTCCTAACGCAAAACGCGGAGTCGTTGTCTTCGCATTAGGTATCCTAGCGGTTGTCTTCTTCGGTTCTTTCCCAAATTTGCTTCCTTCTTGGGAAACAGCAGGAAAAGTGTCAAGACTCTCCATTCCTAACATGGTTCAAATCGTGATGCTCTGCTGTGCAGGTCTCATCATGGTCATTGCTAACGTCGAACCAAAGAAACTGGCTGACGGCTCGGTTTTCAGATCCGGTTTAATCGGTATGGTTGCGGTTTATGGTGTGTCTTGGCTGACAGCGACATTCTTCAATTTCTATAAACCGATGTTTGTCTCCGAGTTCGGAAACATGATTGCATCTGCACCGATTCTCTTCGCAGTCGCTCTTTTCATTCTTTCCGGAGTTCTCTTTTCTCAAGGAGCCACAGTAACAGCATTAGTTCCTATGGGTATCGGTCTAGGCATTGCTCCTGCTGATTTGGTCTGGATGTTTCCGGCAGTAAGCGGATACTTTGTTATTCCTGCCGGCGGCGCAATTATAGGGTGCGTAGCCTTTGACAGAACCGGAACCACACAAATCGGCAAATTCGTATTCAACCACAGCTACATGCTTCCGGGCATTGTTACAACTTTAAGTCAGTTAGTGATTGGCTACGTCATCGCCAAGTTTGTTTTCTAAGAAAAACGAATACAGGGCCGATAGCACTTAAGCGTCGGTCCTTTTTCGTGTTTAGAATACAGACAAGGAAGGAGTGAACGATGCCATTAACAACAACATCAGAAGAATTCCTAAAAGTCCAGAGTTATCTTTTTCGAAATCATCCTGAACCGGGAGACAAAGTAGCCGGGGAGGACGAACTAATAGAAGCACTTGGCCTTACGCGCTATAAAACCCGTCAAGCGCTCGATCTACTGGTTCAAATGGGCGTATTGGATCGTAAAAAAAAGCGAGGTACTTTCTTCAAACGTCAAGCCACACATGACATGACGCAGAATATTCTGGAACAATTAAAACTTGCGGGTTTTGATGAATTGGAGTTCAACGAAGCACGACTTATGATTGAACTTTCGGTTATTCCTTTTGTTATTCAAAGACTCACACCGGCCATACAAGCACAAATGAGATCTTTAGCCCAAAGCATCAGAACTCATGCATCTGAACCTACAAAAGCTGACGCCTACTTAATGGAGTTCCATCTGTTAATGCTAAGGAGCTGCGGCAACCGTGTCATGGAAGTCTTCGCAGGTGTTGTACGAACCTACTTCCAGTCTACTCAACACTTAATTAGAGATTCGCCCAAAGAGTACTACGAAAAACGGGCCGAACTTTGCGACTCCCTGTTAGCCGCCCTAAACAAGAAGAGTGTTGAAGAGTCCTGCAAAATTCTCAAAGCCATGATAGAAGGAAAGCCTCCCTCTCTCTGACGCCTTCAAGGGGAAAGGCCGGCCACAAGGATGCTCGCCGACCTTTAGCTAAATTACAGCACTTCCGACCATTTGACGAATTCTCGTTTATCTACAGAAAACACTACTGCCATTCGTTTCAATTCCAGACGGTCTTCGGATGCGCTGTAACCTCGCTCTACAATTTGCAATTCTGCTTCTCTCAGCTTTTTCTCAGCACTTTCACCTTTCTGAACTAATTTGAACTCAAATACCCAGTGACGTAGACCAGCCTTGACCTCTAAGTCACTGCGGCCTTTGTGATTGTGCACTTCAGTTTTTGCACGCAGTCCAGCCCCCGCAAAATAGATCTGAATGAATGATTAAAGAGTAGACTCTTTAAAATCTTTATAAGCTCGATAGTCAATTCCTCGTAGGAAGTGATTCAAATTTTGATAGATTGACTCGCCGTTTCCAGTCGCTTAAAGATGAGAGATCTCTCCTGCGCCAACTTGTTCTACTGTCCTTCCTCTCAATATTTGCTCGAGGTAAAGCTGAGCCATGGCCGTTCTTACCTCAAGGTTCGGATAGTCGACGTAGGCGGTAGTTCCTTGAATTCTTTTGATCGTCAGATAGCCTGTTTGCGTCAAAAGGCCCACATCCGACAAACTTTCAACATCCGCCGAACCACTCAATGCATTTAACGAAATAGACGTTTCGTTACTGTAATCTTCAGGTGCTCTAAGCGCATGAGAACGAAGATATTTAACGATGACACTAGGCTTGCCGCCGCTTTCGAACCAATAATCCTTCAAACCTCGTTCCGGAGCAGAGAAAAAATGCAGTAATGACCACGGAGCAAATACTTTTTGTTTTGCCGTCTCCTCAAAACAAAAGCCATCGTAGTGCTTCGTCAATTCTTCAAAAAGTTCTTCTTTCTCAATTCCAAACTTATCAGAGGCACATGACAGAAACTCAGAAAAATAGTCTTGCACCTCCTCATGTGTATAACCAAGCAACGAACCAAACATCGGTGACAGCGAAATGTCCGATAAGTTATTCAGGTCGCAAAATACAGTCTTCTTATTGAAGGTAGTTAAGCCGGTTATAAATAAAAACCGTAAAGCCGCATCGTTAGCCTTGATAACCGAATAGAACTGAGAAAGTTTTTGTCGAACCTCCTCATACAGCTTAGGATCATCCAAGCACACCGTTAACGGTGCGTCATATTCGTCTATTAACAACACTAAGGATGCAATAGGCAACGTCTTCAACCAATTAGAAATCTGAGTAGAACAAAGAAGAGTTTTACTTTCTTTATACGAAAATCCTATTGATGAAAAATTTCCTATTAATAGAGAATCTAACTGAATACTAAATTCTTGAATAGAAGAAAAATTTTTTATCTCAGAAAAATCCAACCGGACGACCTGATATTTCTTTTCATCCTTCCAACGACTTTCAATTTTTAGGCCATTGAAGTCTCTTAGGCCATACTTGAATAAGGATTCGAACGCAGAAATTAATAAGGATTTGCCAAATCGTCTCGGGCGAGCAAGAAAAAAATTTCCAATTTGGCTCGCCAAGTCATAAACCTTATCGGTTTTGTCAACATAGATCTATCCTACCGCTCTTAACTTCGCAAATGAGGATGTGCCAAGAGGCAAGCGTTTCTTCAGGTTAGTGTTCATGGAGGCCCCTTATCCTTCACTCCTATTATAAAAGCACGTGGGTAAGGCATATAGAGAAAAATTGAGAGGAACAATCACCGTTCCTCCACACAAAGATTACAACCTGACAGGAATAGATATAACGCCGACACTGTAGAAGACTATAGTCTTCTACAAAGAGGGGGTATTTTGCCTGCAACTAAGAAACTTTCAAAAAATTAATTTAAATCGTCGCAATTGGCGGTTTAACGTGCAACGCTCTGCTGATTCGAAAAATAGTCTCAAAAGTAGGACGACCCTCAGGACTCAAAGCCTTGTACAGACATTGGCGAGTCAAGCCTGTTTCTTTGGCAAGAAGTGTCATTCCCTTAGCTTTAGCCAGCTCATAAAGACATCTTCTTACCAGAGAGCCATCACCGGGATCTTCTTGAACACAAGCCATATAAAAGGCATCCGGATCCATTTCTCGATTGATAAGGTAATCTTGAATATCAAACTCTTTACCAAGTTTTGTTGTCATTACTGTTCCTTAGTCAAATTTCTCAGGAAGATTTTTAGCAAGTTTCTTTGCCAGATCAATATCTCTTTGTTGAGTTTTTTTATTGCCTCCGCACAAAAGAATAACCACGACATTCACCCGAACTGTGTAATAAATACGGTAGCCACATCCAAAATCAATTTTTGTTTCAGAAACTCCTTCTCCAACAGATCTTGTGTGACCAAAGTGTCCTTGAGTCATTGCCAATTGTCGGGCCACTATTCGTCGCACTACCTCAAAGTCTTTCTCCTTAAAGCTGTTGAGCCATTTTTCAAATTTTTCTGTTGGAATAACCCGATATACCGTAAGAATTTCTTTCATCACCCAACCCTCAAAGCTCTAGTGTAAACGACCGTTTACAGAAAAGCAAAAGAAAAGAGAAGCTATTTAGGAACAAGATATTTAAGAAAGTTTGGAATCAAGGTCCGAGTCTCTTTGTAGAGGCTTACTATTAAAATTAATTATGCTTTCCCCAGACTTTTAAAAGAACTATGGCTGGCACTTCAGATATAGGTTACGATGTTTACCTCGGACCGTCTTTGCAGATATCATTTCATTGTCCTCGCTCCAACATAAGATGATGTCGAAAAATCCCATGGAGAAAGAAAAAATAATAATTGAGCCAATGACCTTTGGTTCTAGACGTACGTTTTTGAGACAGTGCTGCTCAAGCTGGAAGCTAAAAGCGGTTTCCTTAGCCTTCTCTCTGCTTCTCGGCAGTTCAACGATCTGCGCTTCAGATTGGACAGTCAAAGCTCAGACGGTTGGTGAATCTGAGACCATCATTGACACTATCGCCGCTACCCTTGACCATCTTAGAGATACCTTCCCTTTTGAGAGATTCCTTCTTGAATATTCAGACAATAAAAACTTCAAAGATTCTTTCTCCGTTCAAAAAGGTTTGTTATTCATAACGGATGCTTTAACATTCGCTGAACTCTCTCAAAAATACGGAGCTTGGGCCTTTGCCGCCATGAAACATCCTCTGGCAAAAGATGCCGAGCATTCTTCAGGAGCCGTATTTATTGCAAAAGCGGATAGAAAGGACATCTCAAGCCTCAAAGACTTAGAAGGCGCATCGGTGATAGCTACCGAGCCCGGATTTTCGCCTTCTTATCCGATGGCTATTCGAGAATTGGAAAGAATCTTCGGCGACAAGCAAATTTTTCAATCAACCAAGCTCATTGCTTCGCCGGTTGAGCAAGTCGTCCACGAAATTCTCGCTGGAAAAGCCGATGTCGGAATTATTGATTCTTGCCTGCTCGAAGGAATGGTTGAGCGAGGCAATATTCCCAAAAATTCAATCAAGGTCATCGGCACCAAAGGCGGATCCGACCTCAAATGCTTTCATTCAACTGATCTGTATCCAGGTTGGGTATTTGCTGTAGCTTATCCCAGAAACAAGATGGATGTTTCTGAAATTCAAGGCATTGCCAATATGGTTGAGGCGTTGAAAAGTGTTCCTCAACTCAATACGACAATGGAGTGGACGACACCAACGGACAACGACGAAATTCTGGAGCTCAAAAACAGCCTGGACAAAATTAAGACCAGACAAAAAACATTCATGTCTTTCATTGAGGAGTATAAATATTTGATTTGGGCATTTTTTATTCTCCTTCTTGGCGTCTTGAGTCACAGCCTTTATGCAGAGTGGCTAGTGCGCCGAAGAACAAGAGAATTGCGCCAAACCATCCAAGAAAAGGAAGAGCTGGAAAAAACAGTGTCAGAAGAACGCGAAAAGATGGCCCATTTAGAAAAAATGGGAATTGTCTCCCAAATGTCTTCCCTGATTGCTCATGAACTCCAGCAGCCGTTGAATGCCATTGTCAATTACGCCCGAGGATTGCGAGTACTTCAAGAAAAAGGCCGTCTGAGCGATGACAAATTCCAGACGGCAGTAAGTGAAATAAGCGATCAAGGCTTGCAGGCGGCTGCTATTGTCAACAAGGTTCGAAATTATTCCAAGCATCCGGACTCCAAAAAGATCAGCATTAATCTTTTAGACTTCTTGCGTCAAACCGCTGAGAAATTCTGCCGAGTCCGTAACTGCTCCATCCCGATTGATATTTCAGGCAGTTCCAACGTGATAGTTCAAGCAGATTTACTTGAACTTGAGCTGTTAGTCGTAAACCTTCTCAAAAACAGCTGTGAGGCCATTGAGGAGTCGAACAGTAAAAAGTCCAAAATTTCTATTAACGTTAGTGAAAAAGACGATAGAGCTTTGGTCCATTTCAGCGACTCTGCGTTACCTATCGACAAAGAAGCTTTAGACAGCCTATTTACTCCCGGCATTACTCACAAAAAGAACGGCCTTGGATTAGGCTTAAGTCTATGCCTGAAGATTGCAGAAGCGCATGGCGGCAGCCTTAAAGCTAGTCAGGATGCTCAGAACAGACTAATTTTTACGCTTGAACTTCCTAAAGAGAAAGGAATTCATCATGACAGTCATTCTTGAACCGACAGAAAGAAGAAATCTTCAAAATCCATTAGAAAATCCTGAAAAACTTATCAGGATCGTGGATGACAATGCTGCGACGTGTAAATCTCTAGAATTTTTTCTGGAGGCTTTGGGCTACCAAGTAAAAATATGGAACGACCCGGAGCAATTCTTAAAAGAATACAAAAACGATACAGAGGACGGCTGCCTTCTCTTGGATATTAGAATGCCAAAAATAAGCGGCATAGAGCTTCATGATATTTTGATCAAAGAAAAATTCCGGCTTCCCATCATCTTTTTAACGGGACACGGAGATGTAGAAATGGCGGTAGATTCCGTTAAGAAAGGAGCTTTCAATTTTCTTTTAAAACCGTCTAATGAGAAGAAACTAACCGAGACCATTGCGGCCGCGGTTCAATTGAGTCTTGAAAATCACTTAAAAGAAAATCAAAAGATAATTTTCCAAGAAGTCTTTGATTCGCTCACTCCAAGAGAAAAAGAAGTTGTCCGATTAGTGGCCCAAGGGAAGCTCAACAAAATTATTGCTTCAGACCTTAATATTTCAGAAAAGACTGTCCAGCAGCACAGAAGTGTCGCCTGCCATAAATTAGCGGTTAAAAGCGTTCCAGAATTAGTTGACTTCTTGAAAGTAATAGATAACTAGAGAGCTCAAATGACTAAAACCTCAATCAGCCGGAGAAACTTCAGTATTCTTTTCTTCAGTTCTCTGATCCTGCCTTCCTTCGTGTATGCCTCTACGCCCGTCTATGAAACAGATATTGTTGTAATTGGCTCTGGCGCAGCCGGCTTAGCCGCAGCGCTCACAGCTTCAGAATTAGGTAAAAAGGTCATCATCTTAGAAAAAATGCCGGTCATCGGCGGCAATACTCTTCTGTCTACGGGACTCATCAACGCACCGGATCCGGATCGTCAAAAGAAATTTGGTATTGAGGACTCGAATGAATTATTTTTTAAACAGACTTATGAAGCGGGTCACAAAAAAGGCAATACTGAGCTGATTCAAGTTATGGTGAACAATGCGCTTCCCACAATCAAATGGCTGGAACAATACGGAATTAACTTTAAAGATGAAGTAATTCAAATTTATGGAGGAATCTGGCCGCGAGGTCATAATCCAAAGGTATCGCACGGCAGAGGATATGTTAATTTCTTGTCTAAAGCTTGCAAAGACAAAGGAATACCCATTAAAACAAATACTCGGGCAGTAAGCTTTATAGCAGAGCCGAAGGACGGCAGTAAAAAAATAGTCGGGGTGAAGGCTCTGCTCAATAATGCCCCCGTGGAATTTAAAGCGAAGGACGGTGTCATTATTGCTACCGGCGGTTTTACAGCAAATCAAAAACTATGCGCACAGCTTGATCCGCGCTTAAAGAACATGAAATTTACCGGCTCTCCATCGGCGACGGGCGATATTTTTAAAGCCGTTGAAGAAGTCGGCGGACAGCTCGGAGACCTAGAAGAGATTCAATGCAATCTTGGGCCGGCGGACAAATTTACTTATCGTTCAGGATACCATACCGACGTAAAAAGACATGTCTTAGTAAACAACCAAGGCAACCGCTTTATAGCTGAGGACGGCTTAAGAGACGTATTGCGAGATGCAGTCTTGGCTCAGCCGGGAGGCGACGTGTATATCATCGTTGATAGCGACGGATATCAAGCTTTAAGTTCCAGATTCCAACAAAACGGTGCTGCCAGCGAGAATCTTGGATATGGTTGGAAGGCCGGCTCGGTAAAAGAACTCGCGGAAAAAATTAAAGTACCAGCGGAAAATCTTCAAAAAGCACTGGATCAATACAATTCCGCAGTCGACAGTAAGAAGGATATCTTTGGGCGGGAACCTTGGATGCTGGTTAAGAAAATTGCTAAAACGCCTTTGTACGCAACCAAAGCTCGAATGTCCATCCACTACACCATGGGCGGAATAGTGATTGATGCTCAAGCCCGAGTGCTAGATAAAAACAACAATCCCATAGAAAATCTTTATGCAGCCGGAGAAGCAACAACAGGAGTGCATGGTACCAATCGCGTAGGCGGAAACGGCATTTTAGATGCATTTGTTTTTGGACGGATTGCAGGAGAATCTGCAGCGCTCAAAAATTAACCTAAGCTTCTATCCGATAATCTTCGGATATGGAAAAAGATTGAAGTGTTCTAAAGTTTTCTCATGTGTTTCATACGAAGCAAATTTCATTTGGAGAACTTTAATGATTATCAGGACAGTCCTTTCCTTATCCGTTTCATTAGCCTTGGCAATGTCAGCCAATGCCGCACTCAAAGACGGCACTTTCACAGCTAACGCACTTGGCCACAACTCTCCCATGACCGTCAAAGTCACCATCAAAGGCGGCAAGATTGCAGCGGTTGACAGCTCGGCCAACTTGGAGACACGCGGTGTTGGTCAATTTGCACTAAACAAGCTGGATCAAGAAATCGTACAAAAGCAGTCTATCGGCGTTGACAATGTTACAGGAGCAACCGTATCGAGCTTTGCACTTAAAGGTGCTGTGAAGAAAGCTCTTCAACAAGCAGGTGCTACACCCGAGGAACTTAAAGCTTTCTCAAAGAAGACCGATACTGTTTCAACTACACCGCTTAAGGTCAATGCCAGCGTAGCCATCATCGGCGGAGGCGGCACAGGTCTTGCCGCTGCTGTTTCTGCTCTTGAAAACGGCGCCAAGAAAGTTGTTATTCTTGAAAAACTCGGCTATCTCGGCGGTTCCACTCAGGTTTCCGGCGGCGCTTTGAACGCTGTGGATGACAAGAGACAGAAAGCCCAAGGCATTAAGGATTCTATCCAAACACACTATGAAAGCACGATGAAAGGCGGCCATAATGTCGGGGAACCGGCTTTAGTCCACTATTTAACCGACAACGCCTATCCGACTGTTGAATGGATGGAAAAACAAGGCGTCAGATTCAAAGACAAGATTGGAGCAGCTACTGGTTCTTTAGGACAGCGTTCTCACTATGGTGTTGAAGGATCCGGATGGGCCTACACACACATCTTTGAAAACGTTCTCAAGAAATACGGAGACCGCGTTGAAATCTTCACGGATACACCGGCTACACAAATCTTAGTGAAAGACGGAAAGGTCATTGGTGTTAAAGGCTTGAGAAAAGGCAAACAACCAGTCACCGTGGATGCTCCAAGCGTTGTTTTAGCGACCGGCGGCTTTGGCGCCAACGTCGAATATCGTCAGAAAGTCAATACCGGTGTTTGGAAACACGTTACGTTGGATAAAAACATCGGTACTACCAATATTAACAAAGCCGCTCAAGGAGACGGTCTTATCCTAGCGGAAAAAGCCGGTGCCGACGTTATCGGTTTATCTGATATTCAGCTGCATCCTGCCGGCACTCCCGGTACAGGCTTGATGCAGGATATTATCACTGACGGAAGGAACAGACTCTTTATCAACACCAACGGCGATCGCTTTGTCTCCGAAGGTGCTCCGCGCGACAAATTATGTAATGCCATCTTTGCTCAGCCTGGCAAGACTTATTGGCTCGTGATGAATAAGCTTCGCTTCCCGGACGAATCCAAGACAAACAGCTTTGGAGTTGCCATGAGTGACATGCTCAAGCTCGGCCGCGTTAAAAAAGCGGCGACTCTGGAGGAACTTGCCAAAGCTATGAATGTTCCATATGAGCACCTCAAAGCCAGTGTTGACGAATACAACAGAGCAATTGAGAACAAAGGCAAACCAGACAAATACGGATTTATCGCGACCAACACGGACGATGCCAAGATGGTCGAAGGTCCTTGGTACGCCTGCAAAAAAGTTCCAACAGTGCACCATACGATGGGCGGCGTCCACATCAATACAAAAGCTCAAGTCCTTGGTAAAGACGGCAAACCAATACAAGGTCTGTATGCTGCCGGTGAAGTTACTGGCGGTATCCACGGAGCAAACCGTTTAGGAGGAAATGCTATTGCCGACGTATTTACATTCGGCCGTCAAGCCGGTGCTTCTGCGACCAAGAACCTTTAATCGTTGTTCTCCTTGACCATTAGGTCACTTTTAACGGCGTCTTTTGAAGGCGCCGTTTTTTACTTGATGCTCTTGCGTATTTGAGCACCAGCTCAGAATGACAAGGCTCAATAAAAAGAGATTTGACGTATAGAACTAAAGGATTCTGTTATTGAGGAAAAACCGCCTGGTCTATTGGAAAGTCCTTCTAAAAAGAGAGTTTCTGTTATCGACTGAACTCCAATAAAACACCAGAAAATAAGATTGAAGAAGGCACTAAAGTTTCAATGAGATTTTGAAATGAGCAATTATTTTTTCTTTTATAAAAAAAATTTTAGTTAATTTTTAATAAAATTCTTTTATAAAAGAAATTTTATTACTTTTTATAAAAATATTCTTATATAAAAGATTTTTTGGAGGTTTGGATGATTGATAGGCCGTTATATCTTCAAAGAATTCTCAGCTTTCAAAATTCGGGCTTAATCAAAGTTATTACCGGGATGCGAAGATCCGGTAAGAGCTCCCTCCTCCTCTTATATAGAGATTGGCTTAGAAATCAAGGAATAGCCGAAAGGAATGTTATTTACATCAATTTCGAATCGCTATTCAATGAAAAATGGACAGATTACAAAAAACTGTATGAAGCCATCACTGCAATCTCTAAAGAACGAAAAAGAAAAATTTTTCTTTTGTTAGATGAAATTCAGAACGTCCAAAGCTGGGAAAAAGTTATCAACTCCCTACGTATAGACATTGATTGTGATATCACCATCACGGGCTCAAATGCCAAACTGCTTTCCGGAGAGTTGGCCACTCATCTAGCAGGCCGATATATCGAGATTCAGGTCTATCCTCTGAGCTTTGAGGAATATCTTAACTTTAGAAACGCTCGAGGAGAACAGGAAAAAGCTTCGGAATACTTTGAAGAATTTCTTAAGCTTGGAGGTATGCCCGGTCTGCATGAAATCCACGGAAGTCCCACAGCCAAGTATCAGTACTTATCTGATATCTTTGATTCTGTTCTTCTAAAAGATGTGATCACACGAAATAACATCCGTGATACAGAGCTTCTGAGAAGAATCATTATTTTCATTATGGACAACATTGGAAGCTCCTTTTCCGCCCAAACCGTATCAAATTTTTTGAAAAATCAAGGTAGAAGACTCTCTACCGAGACGGTGTACAACTATCTTGACTTTCTAGAAAATGCCTTAATCATTGAAAGAGCCAAACGCTTCGACTTAAAAGGTAAAAATTATTTAGCCACTCAAGAAAAAATCTTTGTGACTGATGTCGGCATTAGAAATGCCGTTTTAGGTTACAAACCAAAGGATATAGCCGGCATTTTGGAGGATATTGTTTTCATTAACCTCCGTCAAAAAGGCTATTCTGTTTCCGTCGGTACCTTAGGCAAGCAAGAAATTGATTTTGTAGGAGAAAAAGACGGCAAGAGGCAGTACATTCAGGTGATCTATCAATTGACACCAGACAATTATGAAAGAGAGATTTCTCCGTTAAAAAACATTAAGGACAACTATCCCAAGATTCTGTTAACAATGTCCCCGAGCCTCACCGGAGATGAAGAAGGAATTCAAATTCTATATCTTCCGGACTTTCTTCTATCCGGAACCAAAAGCTAGAGAACCTCCGTATTCTTAGGACTACCTATTGCTTCAGAGCAGCCAGAAAAGGAACCGACAGAAAAAGAGCGAACTCCGATAGAGAAGCTTTCTGACACTCAATAGCTCTCCTATTGTCTGAAGGCGTTTTTTTCTTAGGCGGTCCTTCTTGCCTGTCTATTAAGTTACGGTCTCGCATAAAAATATGACAACGGAAACCGAAATCAAAACCTAACGATAGAGCTATAGAGAGCAGAGTTTTTCGTTGGACTTTTTCGGCATTAGCAAGCAAAGTTTTTTGTCCTCAAAGTAATGAATGGCGCTATTCCAAAAAGTTGGCAAAAATGACAACTTTTTGGAATGAACTTTATAGGTATTTGCTTTTAAAAGAACTAATCATTCCCAAAAACTGGCAAAAATGCCAGTTTTTGGGAATGGTAAAGTTACATATAACCTTTATTTATTCGCTTGCTAACGATTCAGCTAAAAAAAAAATATGATTAGCAAACGAAGCTATTACTCAAACCAACTGATTTTTCTTGCAAAACCTCTACGAAGTAATTCTGGACACTGACTTTTCTTCTTTCCATGTAATCCAAGCTCGCATTGTTGACCGCTTAAGCCGAGTGAACCAAGTCAACTTTGGAGATCATAAGTCTGTCGGCGAAGGTATTTCTGAAATACGCCTGAAATTCGGTTCTGGCTACAGAATTTACTATACAGTTCGCAAGGAAACAATTGTATTTCTTCTTGCTGGTGGAGATAAATCCAGTCAACGAGAAGACATTAAGAAAGCAAAAGAGTTAATAAAGGAATTTCCATGACCATTACATTCGCTCCTTTTGATCCTGCTGAATACCTAAAAAGTGACGAAGCAATTCTTGCTTTTCTCTCTGAAGCTTTTTCAAGTCGCGACCCACAGCATATTGCCGATGCACTCGGAATCGCGGCTAAAGCCAAAGGCATGAGCGACATTGCTCGCCAGACCGCTTTAAGTCAAGAAGGCCTGTACCGCTCTTTAAGTGACAAAGGCAATCCCACACTTCAAACAGTTATCGCTGTCCTCAATACTTTAGGGATTGACCTCACCGTCTGCGCTCGGCCATCTTCTGCCAGCTGAGAGAGGTAAGCATCCGGTTTACCGTTCTTCCAGAGTAAAAAAACTTGATCCTTGCAAAAATCACAAGTCGTTCTCCCCCACTTCGCTCTCCTAAACTTGAGTCTTGAACAAAAACGGTGATGCTTTAGGCACTTCGAAGCCTCGTTGGTATTGCATTCACAGCATCTAAAATCCATTCGCGGGGAGAGCATACAGTGGAATATCCTCGTTCATCTGCACAATATTTTCATCGCAGCCCACGGTTCAGTAGGTCCTAGCTCTAATGAACAGCGCTGGCAATTGAAAAACAAAAACTGGAAGGCGGAAAATTCCTTTAACCATTTTTTACTGCCAACTGGAATTTTTCGTTTATATTCCACCTCTTATTAGTCTGTAAGCGGGAAAGCCGCTTCTTCTTCGATCAGACGGATTGTCAAAGCCTGCCTTGACGAGATCGATTCATGCTTCGCTATACACTCATCGGACAATGAACTGAGTATAGGCCTGAGCGGTACCGGAACTTCATTCGGTACTTAATTCTTCCCCGATAGTAGGAATACACGGATAAAGCTGTTCAGATACCTTAGTTGAACTGACAGCGGAGAAAACTCACTTAAATTATTGCCGCACAGACGGTTCAAACTAATGCTTTGTGAGGGGCGGTGCCTCTCACCTTCTTTTATGACGAACTCGATTTTTTTAGAACAGCAGAGACAAAACAACCAAAGAACTCAAACCCATCAGTACCACAGAAGGAAGTGGAAAGGATTTTTTCCTCCGAATCAATCCTGTCTTCCGGGCATTCCTAGGGGTAAAGACCGTTGGGAAACCGTCATCGAAGAACTTAGCTCCTATTACAACTCTTTTCATGCAGTTAAATCTAAGAACTGTTCCGTGTTAACGAGTAAGAAAAGAAAGTCTTTTTATCGGGAATTCTTTCAAGCGATTAATGAGCAGTTCGGTGCCGATCCGAGAAATCTCAAACCAAAACACATCCACTGGTTTCTTAACGAAAAAATCCAGACCAGAAAAGAATCTGAAGAACCTCACGGTTCCATCGTACGCTACGTTGAAAATGCCGTTTCCATGCTGAAATTTTTTGAGTTATGGATCGGCAAAAAAGGAATGGTTAGATCTTCCGGCGCTTATTTAGCCTTGCTTGCTCCGGATGTCGTCAGAGGCAAACCTCCGATGAGTCGTAATACCGTTATGAGTTCTGAACAAATTTTTGATGTTTTGAAGAGAGCCTTTACACGTGACTTACTCTTTGGCATTCAACTGTTGGCGATGGCCGCTTTTGGATTACGAGATAAGGAAGTCTGCGGACTTGATCCGCATCATTGCATTCATCTTAAACAATACCTTCATCAAGATCTAGACGCACTCGGAAAAGTGGAAATAAAAGCGAAGTCCGGTTCCAAGGGAGGCCGGCCGAGAACTATTCTGCTTCATGAAGAAACACAAGTTATGTGTGTACAGATTATTCAGCAGTTTGCTACCATCAATGGGCTTCGGACTCTTAAGTCCAATGAGGATAATCTAGAGACGGCAACCCGCAAGCTTATTACCAACGCAAGAAGCTGCGGCATCTGTAATGCAGACTTTAACGGTTCTGTTTACAGTTTTCGGCATTCTTTTGCTCAAACTTTTCTGCGAGCTGTTGCTGAAGCGGACGTTAGCTTCAAGAAGTTGTCGGCTGAAGAAATGCACGAAAGCGTTTCTTTAGCATTAGGACACTATAGAAAAGACGTTACCGGCGTCTATGCCGGAGGATTTGAACCTGTGGGAAAAGAAGCCGCTCAAGGACTCGTCAAAAGACTGGCGCATCCGTTGGCAACATTAAGCTCGGCCCCTACCCTTTTGCTTTGTTGGCTGAGGGAATATTTTCAGATAGATTCCAAAGGGGCGGTATTCATGCTGATTTGGTTTTTGAATAAAGACGGCCAAATCCACAATCCTGCTCTGTTAGGGTTCCTCAACTATTACGAAATTCAAAAGAAAGCGACGCCGTCATCTGACCATCTGATTGAAAGATGCATAAAAGCTTTTGGACTGAGTCCTGAGCATTACCGAGACATTCTGGTTAAGTATGAAGGCTGCCTTAAAGATGAATTCATTGAGAAGCAACTTCTAACGCCGTACATCACTAAGCTTTTCTACAAACATCTTTCAGCAAATGGATATGAGCTTGGTGGGCAAACTTAATTTTCTTCCCATCTGAAGACCTCTCTTCTTAACTCGGGAGAAGGAAAATCTCCAGAACAACTTTTGAATGAAATTTTTTGCTTGTTATCCATTATTATTTTTTGCCGTGAAGACATAACCTACTAAAGAAATTAGAAATGACTCAGGGAAGAACCGATATTCACAAACCAGAAACAAAAATCCAAAAGTTGTTGGAACTCAACTTTGACCAGTTAAGAATTCCTCCATACCAACGGCCTTACAAATGGACAGTCAATAACGTTAATCAACTTATTGATGATATCAAGGACTTCCTGAAAAATTTCAAAGAAAAAAAGCAGGAGACGTATCGGCTCGGGACTTTAGTTCTCCATAAAGCGCAAGAAAAGGAACAAGACTCCAACCAAGTAAAAGAAGTACTCAATATAGTGGATGGACAACAGCGTATTATCACTCTTGCTTTAATGATCTATCAACTTTTAGACAAACTAGAAACCGGGCAAGGACCAGATTTCAAGTACCACAACTTTTACAAAAAAAATTAAAAACTTCTGCCGCAGTACAAAATTCCCTAACCCTCTCTCTAGGGACAATATTCTAATAAATGCCAGTGTTCTTGGGCACAGACTTAACGAGTTCTATGAAGAGCCTATAGATATTCTTCTAGAGCACTGTGAGTTTGTAGTTATCTCGCTGACTACTTTAGATGAGGCTTTTCAGTTTTTTGACTCTCAAAATAGTCGAGGAAAAGAATTGATGCCTCATGACCTATTAAAAGCATTCCACATTCGTGAAATTACGGGAATTCGAGAATTAGTACAGAGGGACAAAAACAACATCGAGAAGTGGGAAAAAATAAGAGTTCAGGATTTGCACGAGTTATTCGAGTACTTATATTTCCTCAAAACTTGGTTAAAAGGAGAAAAGGGAGAAGTCTTTACGAAGGTTAAGACACATGTTTTTAAAGGCATTTCTATAAGAAAAGATCACTATCCGCAAAATTTTTCTCAAATCATTTCTCACTTTTTTTCTACTCTTCCAGAAAACAGAGTTTTACGTAGAAAATTTCTGCGTTCTCTTAGTAAATCAATGGGGAGCCACAAGACGGAATTTCTTGTCGCACTAAATAAAAACAAAGATTTCTCATTCCAAATAGGCCAACCTTGCATCAACGGCACTCGATTTTTTGAGATGGTGTTGCACTACTACGCCCTTTTCCGAAAGATTCAAGAACCAACGTCTTTCGGCGACCCAAACAAGAAAACCGCTAAAATCTCAGGCGCCCAGATAATCAAGTATTTAAATTACTATACTAAATGCACCCGCACGGGGGATAAATATGTGCGATGGTTATTCAATAGTTTACTGCTCCTCTACATAGATAAATTTGGCTGGGACAAAATTGACGAGCCCGTCAGAAAAATTTTTCTTTGGACGTACCGTATACGGCTTAAAAATACTAGAGTTTTCTGGGATTTTACTGTTCAGAAAGAGGCGAGGGAAGGTATTCTTTTGAAAACGTTGCGGGACGTTATTGCACCCGAGCACTTTGTCAATTGTCGATGTTCCATCTTTGAGAAGGAAAATGAAAGCAATGAGCAAAAAACAAAAAGAGAAAACCAGCTTAAAGATCGAGATAAACTTTCTTCCATTAACTTGAACTCACTGGATTTAGTTGCCTTTTATGGATTAGTAAGAGATGGGATATGACAACGGAATTTCAATGCTTTCTATCAAAGAACTTCTCAGCCAGGACACATACAGGATACCTCGATATCAAAGAAATTTTTCTTGGACAACTGAAGATGTTTCACAGCTCCTTCAAGACATTGCCGAAAGCGCACAGAAACAGCCAGTCAAGAACTATTACCTAGGAACTTTGGTAACTGCACGAAAGGACAAATCGAAGAATATTTTTGAGACCGTGGACGGTCAACAACGATTAACTGCACTCACCATTATTCTTTGCGCCATTAAACACCTGAAAAATTGTGGTGTTGATTTCGCAAGTGAATTGACATGGTTTAACAAAATCAATCTTTCGTTTGAACAACGGAATCAAAGTAAAAATCTTTTAAATTCAATCTTCGAAAATCCAGACATTGTCGAGAAAAACTCGACATCTGATGCGGAAGAATTTAAACAAGATTCCATTTGGGCGGCTTATATAACTGCTTCAATCCAGCTTCGCAACAGAATTGAGGGGAAAAAAGGACAAAAGACTAATCCTTCTCAAGGGAAAGTTTTACTTGAGTACTTGTTGAATAAAGTATTCCTTTTACGAACTGAGCTACCCAAAGGTACCGAACTCAACCGATACTTCGAAGTCATGAACAATCGTGGACTACAACTCGAACCACAAGAAATAGTAAAGGCCCGGCTTATCTCCTACCTTGAAAAAGATCCCGAACAAAGAAATCAAGAAGTTTTCAATCAAATTTGGGAGGCATGTTCTCAGATGAACAAGTATGTTGTGGAAGCCTTTCCTCCGGAATCACGAACAATGCCGTGTTCTGAAGAAGAACTATTCCTGAGTAAAGTGAAAGACTTCAAAGAATTAACCAACGTCATTTGTGATAGTCGTAAAGAAAAATCTGAGACCGTCTATGATCTCGACAATGCATCTTTAGAGGCCTTACTTTATCAAGCTAAAGAGAAACCTAGAAGTTATCCAGAGGAAGAAAAGGGCAGCTCAAAGCAACCAACACCGGAATACACTTCTCTTATCGACTTTCCTAACTTTCTTCTTCTCGTTCTGAAGATCATGAGTTCTGAAAAACAAAAAACTGAAGAACAGAATATTGCGCTGAACGATAAAAGACTGATTGATACTTTTGATGAAGTCTTGGAGCTTGAGAAGGATAAAAACCGCTTTTCTAAAGAATTTGCAAGAAATTTACTCTACCTTCGCTTCTTATTCGATAAATTCATCATTAAAAGGCATGAGAACACGTGGAGCCTTGACACATTAAGTTATAGACAGAAGGGTGAAAAACAAGAGAAATACTTCAAAGCAACATTCAGCGAAATGGAAGGAAAACTTGGGGGAAGGCCTATTCCGGATCCTTGCGATAGAATCATCAAGTTGCAATCGATGTTCCACGTTTCTTCTCCATCACCTACCTATAAGTATTGGATGTACGCAGCATTAAGGTTCATTTTCCGATATCCCGCGCCCGACGCGAAGAAATTTGAATCTTTTCTTTGGGATTTAGGAAGGGCCTTCATGCTTGACCGTTATCTGGCCACAGACAATAAAGAAGATAAGCACACGAATTTACAACTGTCTTTTCAAGAAATTGTCTCGAATCTTTTCAATGAAGACACGGGAGCATATCGCGGAGAAGTTTGCAAAATAAATTGGGCAAATATTAACATCGGGCCAGAAACCGGCAAGCAGCCAGGAGAAGCTGTAGAGCATTTTGTCTTTAACTTTTTTGACTATCTTCTCTGGAAGAGAGAGCCTAAGGGCAAGAAGAAGAATTTTATTTTCGCTTTTAGAAACTCAGTTGAGCATTTTTACCCTCAACACCCGAAAGATCCAGAAAAAGACCTTTCTGAAAATTATCTTCAAAGTTTTGGGAACTTATGCCTCGTAACGAGAGGCACGAATTCAAGGTTTTCTAATTTGATGCCGCACCAAAAAGCGAACGCTTATGGGTCTGAGAAGAAAGAGGTAGGAAGTTATAGTCTAAAACTCCAGGAAATAATTGCCAAAGCCCGAAATGATGGCGAATGGAACGGAACCGCAATAAAGGAAGCAGAAGAAGCTGCCAAAAAGATGTTCATAGAAGAATTAGAAAAGAGTATTCCTTGGAGCTATGAAAATCCCGAAACTTGAGACTTCTGCTCTCAATATTCGTGAAGAGAGCCAGAACCGAGTCTCTTTAATTGGTTCGTTTCTTTTATCATGCGTTAAAGAAGATAAGTGTTCTCTTCAGACTCCCTCCTTAAAATCCTATTCAATAAACCAATTTGGCAACGCTGAGTAGTCGAGCCGAATTCTTCCAAATCTACGTCATGATGTTTTATGGAGAAAGGTCCTAAGCTGAGCTTGAAGACCTTTCCTCGTAATGGACTAGCTGAACCTGCTTATGTAGCTTCTTAAGATGCTGCTGACAAGCTGCCAAACTAAGCAGAGCTTCTTATTGCTGAGCGACTTCCTTTCCAACAACTTGACCGAAAACCAAAGCATCCGTCAGCATTGCTCCGCCTCTATTAAGACCGCAAGCAATTTCACCGGCCGCGTATAAACCTTTAATCGGCTTATTATCCCAACCCATGACTTGGTGCTCAGCATTAGTCTTGAGGCCGCCCTTGGTATTAGAACCGCCGGCAAATAACGGAATGGCATAAAATTTTTGTCCCTCAAGCGGTTTAAGTGATTTTGAATTTCTTCCAAAATCTTCGTCCTTTCCTGCCGCGCTAATTTCGTTGAAACGCTTTAAGGCATTGCTTAGTTTCTCCGGATTCATCCGGCCTTTATTTTCCTGAGTATCGGCAATCTTCTTGGCCAGGTCCTCTATGGAATCCGCCTGCAAAATCCATCCTTTTTTCAAAGCATCGCTGTTATCGGGAGCTCCGTAATCAACAAATCCGTATCCGACCGTTGAACGGGTCAAATTTGCCAACGGACGTGATTTGAAGATACTTTCTTCAAAGATCTGCCAAGCCGGCATATTGTCATAGGTCATGGTATCCAGATTCTGCTGAGAGGCTTTTTCGTAGACACTGTTGTTGGTAATACCGCCCATGATCTTGTTCTCAGCGATGAACCTATCTCCGAGAGCATTAACAACAAAGGAACCCGGCGAACCTACCCCAACAGTTGTGACACCGATTCTCATACCCTTGTGGTAAACAGGAGGTGCCCAAATCATACGTGCTGCACAGGAAGAAACTTTGGATAGCGCTGCGCCAGCTTTCAAGCCCATGCGAATAGCATCACCTTCGTTGTAAGGTGTACCGTAGAAAGCAAATCCTTCCACAGATGGTCCCGGTAAGAAAGCTTTTCTCATTTCAGCGCTGTACTCATACCCGCCAGAAGCGAGGACAACTCCCTTTTTCGCTTGAACACGAATAGGTTTCCCATCTTTTTCAGCGATCACGCCGATCACTTTTCCATCCCGAGCAGAGATGAGCTCAACTGCCGGCGTGCTGTCCATGATTTTTATCTTTGCTTGTCTATCTACAATACCTTTTTCCAAAGCACGCCAAAGAGCTTCTCCTTCTGTCGCTTCACTCTTAGGTTTGTTATACGATGAACTTTTACCCATTCTTTCCGGATACATTAGATGGAAAGAGGCGTAGGAGCTAGTTTTAGCACCCGGGAAATTGACATACTGAGCCGGACCGCTGAATTTCTTTCCTTTCAGTTCTGGGTCAAGAGACTGAAGCCAAGTTACCAACTCAGGCGTATATTGAACCCAATATTCCGCCATTCCGTTAGAAACATCGTCCTCCTCACCAACTGACGGTTTGTCATCGTATTTGGCAGAAAACAAAGCTCGGAAGTATTTCCTCAATTCTTCTTTATTTCCATCTTTATCCGGACAGTGGACCCATCCGCCCGACATTCTGGTATTCGAACGCAAAGAAGATAAAGGCTGCTTCTCAAGTATGATGACTGAAGCATTGTTATCGGCAGCAGTGATTGCCGCAGCAGCACCTGCACCTCCTAATCCAACCACAACAACGTCGGCAGAAACATCGAATTTATTATCTCCGGATGTTGCCATAGCAGGTAAAGAACAAAGTGCGATTGAAGAACCAACCATAAAATTACGGCGAGATAGAACAGTCATTTTGAACTCCTGGGTTAGTATGTTAATTATTGAATCAAGTTTTGTTAAAGTCAATGTTTTTGAAAGTTATTGTCTAAGAGAGGCTGAGTTTCAGCGCCATCTCTACCCTCCTCTCATTTGGGTCCTTCATGAAAAAGATAACCGAGATTTTTAATAAATAGACTCCAAAAGTTTTATTGACAGCGAAAATTCGAAAAGCAGCCTTACTCGACTTGTCCAAGGAACTTTTCAGAATGAAAATTTTCTTCAAAACTTTATTGATCAGACAAACTTCAAAATTAGAAAATTGAGAAGGAGCGCTTTAAATTTATCCCTAAGAGAGAAAAATAGAGCGAAATCTTAGCTGAGGGATGTTTGCGTCTTGTATAGCCAAAGACAAATCCAGTGCCGGATGAAAGAGAAATAGGCTGAGATAGTGGAGAGGCAATAAAAATTCAGAGTCGGCATCTTTTATTGGTGAGATTGTGTAGTAGAGACTTCGTAACTGAAAGCTCCAGATTCAATCCTCTTTTAAATTGAAAAAGCAATACTTAATGCTCCTCTTCCGAAGATTCTTCATTTAAAGGCAAAATGATGAGATAAGTTCCGAGGTAAAAAATGCTTATTGCTTTTTCAATTAAAAATTGGAAGTCTTTCAGAGATGAAGTTAGTTTCACCATGGAAGCCAGTAGAGAAAGAAACCATTCCGGCACTGTGGCAAAGTTTAAAAAATTCGGACTAAATCTTTTACCAGTCACTGGAATCTTTGGCCCGAACGCATCCGGCAAATCTAACTTCGTTAAAGCGCTCTCTTTTCTTCAGGACCTAATTGTTGATCCGACCAGAAGCTTTATGTCATCTGAGCCTTATGGATTCCGTTTGGACCCAACTACGAAGGCGGAAACTACTGAGTTTGCCATAGACCTTATGCTGCAAAACGGTATCTATTCCTATGCCGTCCTTTTTAACCGGCAGAAAATTTTGGAAGAAAAACTTTCTTTTCAAAATACAAGAACGGAAAAGATCTTGTTTGAGAGAGAGGCTGAAAGATTGAGAATAGGAGAACCTTTGAAGAAAGACGTCTCGGAAGATGCAATCAAGTTCTTAACTCCTTTTCTTCGAAAAAATTATCCGGCATTAAATCTTCTGGGCGCCGCTAATATTGCCAAAGTAGTACCGGTATTCAATTGGTTCTCGGATTCTCTGAAAATTATCAGGTCGGACTCTCCTTTCATTTCTAAATTTGAAACAGAGGAAACTTTAGTTGAAGAAAAACTTTACGGGCTTGGCACCGGGATTTGTTCTATCAAAGTCGTCCCGTTCTCCCAGCCTCTCTCTAAGAATTTTAAAAACCTTGCCCACAATTTAAGTAAGGATTCTTTCATGACCATCTTGGATTCTAAAGAAGGTGATATACGGATAAGCCACACAGCGAGTGGCGGGTTCAAAGTAGAGAAATTATTCGCCATCCATAAAAATTGTCACGGTGAGGAAGAGCTTTTCTCGTTTACTGATGAGTCTACTGGCGCCAAAAGGCTCTTCAATTTGATTAATACTTTAGATAAGTCGAATTCTTCTAATGAAGCCATCACTTTTGTAATTGATGATATTAATAGAAGTCTTCACACCAAACTCACATCGTCCTTAATCACCCAATTCTTAGATGGATGTGTTGAAGGGGCTCGAAAACAATTAATTTTCACGTCACACGATGTCCAATTAATTAATGAAGATCTACTCAGACGCGATGAGTTTTGGATTTCTGACAGAGCATCTGATGGTTCCACTACCCTTTATCCTGTCACTGATTTCAAAGGTCTAAGGGCAGAGGAAGACCTTCAGACTAGTTATTTGCAAGGAAAGTTTGGAGGTTTGCCTAATTTAACAGCATCTTGCGTCAGTCTTAATGAAAGCTATCTCTATGATTAGTTAATAGCTGGACCTGTTAAAGGACTTTCGATATGATTGAACCTCCAAACAAGGAGGTAGTTAAGAGCTTCCGTGGGACTAAAATTTTTTGCTTGTGTATTTCTTTAGGTATTGGTAAAAAGGAACTCTCAAATGATCTTCTAGATTTGGATGGCTACATTGGCTGTGGGCGTAGGAGTCTTTCTTGCAATGACCGCCGTGACTATTTACTTTGCCAACAAAAAATAGTTGGATCAGAACATTCAATTAGTGTGGACGCGAAGCATCCTGAAACACTTTTAAAGATATAGACACTCCGCTTAACAAAAGACCTATTCCAACAACAAGCGTCCATCCGGGGGCTTGTTGTTTGTAAATAAGCGCGTAAATGACCGAGAAAATCGTCTCAAAAACAATCATCTGACCGCTTAGGGCAACCGGCAACCTAGCGCTCATCATGTTCCACAGTGCCATTCCTCCCCAGCCACAGGCAAGTCCCGCGATCAACATTACACAGATAAACACAACAGGGTCGGGACCAAAAAATGAAGCTCCATTCATCCAAGAGTCAAAATTAACGGCAGAAAAGCAAAGAACTGCTGCCGGGAAAATTGAACCGCCTTGGGCGCAAGTCCAAACCACCGGGGATACCTTAGGATGCGCAATAAGCCACTGACTATTCCGGATCGGAAACCATGTCCAAAGTGCCATTGCCGTAACACTACAAAGGAATCCAAGCCAATACTCTTTAGAAGAAGTTTGAGAAGAAATTTCAGAAAACTCGTCAATATTGCCAATCCACAAACCGAGGAGAATCATTAGAAGCGGAAGCCAAAGACGGCGCCAAGGAACCACCACACTTGTTCTTGCGCCGGGCCGATTTGTCAAAAGCGCTACATTGAGCGGAATAAGAGCCATCAGCATTCCGGAGGTAGGAACTCCAGCCCAGCGAATGCCTTGCGTAAGAAAAATATAGTAGACGGCGTTGCCGAAAAAACCAAGGCAAAATGCTTTCAGCCAGTCAGACACCTTCAGCGCAGATAACTCTCGTCTATAGTGCCAACAAAGCGCGAGACTACATGCACCGTAGACGGCAAAACGTCCCATAGCGATAGTCGCAGGAGAGTAATCCGGGAGCCAAAGCGGGACAATATAAATTAGTCCCCACAGCGCACATCCGAGCACACCGAAAAGAACGCCAAGAAACATTTTTAATTATCACCTGTTTTTCACTGCTGCCGGCGGTAAATTCTAATCAATATCAGGGCGTTCGGTTCCGGCAAGTGACTACCCGGAACGGTTCGACACTTTAGTGCGGCCAAGTTCACTAACTACCGTACCTTGTAACACGCCTCAAAAAAAGATTTTTCGTAACCGCATCCGGAAACAAAAGCTGCGAGCATCTCCTTTCGTGTCGCAGGTGAAGCATTGTCGGCCAATCGATTCAAAATCCTTCCAAATTTTTTTACTTGCTCGTCATAAGCGGTATCTGAGTAACCTGCAAGCCAATCGGAATAAGTATTGTTTTCCGTTGGTTTTTTCATTTTTCTATACTCCACTCCTATTCTCCAGTACACCCAAAAACAGGGATACATGGCCGAGGCTGCCACCGCTAGATCTGAGAAGGCGCAATGAGCCGCTTCAAAATTAACGTAATCGAGAACTGTTTTCTCTGGTTTTACGCGGAGCGGCATCTCTTTTTGATTGATTTTTTGATAAGTCTCTCTACTGTAGGAAATCAAATCAATAGTCAATGACGAGTGATGAGAGAAGAAACGGATTTCATCTTCTGTAGAAAACCTGGAGGCCAGCAGACTCAAAGATCGTGCATAAGCCTTTAAATAGAACACGTTCTGCTCCAGATAATAATTGAAGCTCGCCTTTGATAAAGTTCCGTTAAAGAGTTCCTTCAAATAAGGCTGGCTCACAAGGCCATGCACATAATTTTTGAGGGCTGACTCTGCCTCATTGGTCCATTCTTTAGGATAAGAAGCAAATACGGACGGGGATAAAGCACAAGCTCCTAATGCAACTACAAACGCTCTTCTATCAATCATTTCAGTTTCTCTCGAAAAACTGAATTTTACTGTGACCAAGATTATCTGGCGCAGTCAGCTTTCGAATTCAGCTGTTACGCGAAAAAACACATAAAAAATTTTGTCAATGTAGGTCTGTCTAAGGACCTTTAATTTTTTTCAATTTTGACAAAAAATGAAATGCCAATAAAAGCATTAAATTTCAGTTAGTTAGGAGTTTTCATTTCCTTATTTGACACGTTTTCGTTTCCTTATTTGACACGATTTCACTTCCGCATTTGACACGTTTTCTCTTTTGCCGGAGGAACAGTTAGACCTCCAAGAGCTGGAAAAGTTCCTTTTTGTTAAGTTTAGCGAGAAACCGGATCTGCTAACTAGCACTGCTCGAGAACGTTCTGATATCAATAGACTGATCCGGATTTACGACTGGCTTAAATACGGCAAAAATAAACCCATCACTAAAGAAAAATAGCAATGGGTCACGAAAAGATAGGGGCTCGAGAGACGGGCAATAATTGCGATTCTCAAGGCCCGCATGATCAATGGGTAGAAAGTACTGAAACAGGAAATTCTCACCCGATGGCTAAAGTGTAATGCGAATTCTTTTGACTATCCTTAAGGTACGGTATCAAACGTAACCGGATAGCACTAGTTTATGTCCAGTGCCTTTAGTAAAAAATGATGAAATATAAGGAGATCCTTTCCGATTAGAAACTTCTATAAAAGGATTTTCCTTACTCTAGTATCAGCAAAAGTTTCTCCTCTTTGTGTCGTAGAAACAACAACGCTTTCCTGGCTGGGCGTACCAACCAGGCCACCTGAAGATAATCAAATTTTTATGAAAGCAGGAACTATTTGCTCATGGCCTGGCTGCGGCCAGTTAGTTTTTCTTCCGGATAGATACTACGACACACACAAAGAACTCCGTCAAAAGCAACTGAAAGAGAGAAAGAAGTCTCACGATGCTAAATCCAGAAAAGATGCGCCAGCTTCTGACAAGAAATTCGGCTGTTTTCGGATCGACCTTTTCTATCCCGTAATATTTAAGTCCAACAGGAGAACGATGAAACATAGTGGAAAAGTTACGCAAGCAGCTAAATAAGGCCCCCGGTGAAGGATAGGTTTTGTTTGTACGATGAAGATCAAGAGAAGGATCTGCCTTGAACTCTTCAGCCAAAGCTAAACCAACAGGAACGACCATGGCATTGGCATCATTTGCTACTTTCGTCGTTGCATCAGCTAGCTGGGCAGTCATTTTCGGTTGATTCTTTCTCGCCCAAGTCATCATGATGAGTGGCTGAATGCCGAAGCATCTCAAATCCTAAGCATGCTGCTTTGCGTATTTTTTAAGGACTTGTTGTCTTAGAGGTTGAATAAAACCACGACTATTGTCCTGAAGAATAACCGTGTCAAATACTTTTTCTTTCGCAAAGTCAGATTTCTTAATTTTGCCTCCATCCCTTTGATCTACATAAGTTGAAGCCATGCCTGACGGCCTGAGCAGCTCCCAAACATTGAACCATTCAAGACCTGCACCTCCTATTGTCACCATTCGATCACGCTTAACTTTAATGCCAGCAGCCTCGATTAGACCACTGATGACTCCATTTAACCCGCCGGAGAATAAGTGTAGGAGTTGTCCCCCGTCAAGTAAGAAGAAGGTGATTCCATGCTCGTTACCGCAGGTTTTACCCTGGGTTCAAGAGCTAAAACGGAGGACGCAATTAAAAGAAAACAGGCCGAAAGAACAGAGAGCGAGAAAAGCTTGAACATGTCAACTTCCTTAGGTTTAAAAAGCTAATGAGCATTTTGATGGCACTTCAGATGATTGACTGAGTTCAAGAAGGAAAGTCCTTTGATGAATGCTCCGAACACTCCCAAAACAGCCTCCATCGCTTTCGCACACTTCAAGGAACATTTCTTCAGAAAATTCTAAAACAGGTTCCGAAAAAACTTTTCTTCCTTAGGTCAAAACAAAGATTAGGAATTTGAAATTGTAGACAAAGTGAAATTTTTCAGAAATGCAACGAGTAGAAAAAAGCACTGAACAAATAATTTGTAGTTGACCCTCTCTTCTCCACGAATGAAAAGAGCGACGTCAATTTGAACGGCCGTGATCAGAAATAGAAGAATCCAAGAAACTGTGCAGAGCCTGGCACTTAACGGAACATTAGGTTAGAGGATGCACTGAGGAAAGAAACTGATAAAAATTCTTTTCATTGACAACATTAAAAGAGGTTGCCGGATAGGCCTCTGCAAATGTCGGCGGGACTTTTACATGATTCCGAGAGAGCTTGACTTCAAATGCACGTATTTGGTTATCTTCTTCCTCAATCAAATCAATTTCACTAGCTGACTTATTTCTCCAAAAGTAGTGGGAGACAAAAGGATTCGAAAAGGAGTGCAGCTTAATCCGTTCGATAATAAAGTAGTTTTCGAAAAGCATCCCCTGTTCTTCAGGCGTACGTGTACTAAAAGGAGAGAAGTTATTAATAATGGAGTTTCGGATGCCAAGATCGCAAAAATAGATCTTTTTAGATTTTCGAAGTTCATTGGCATGATTTCTAGCAAAAGATGGAAGCACCTTGATGATGAAGCATTCTTCCAGCAGCCCAAGGTATGACTCAACGGTTCCTGCATTAAGACCACACTCTCTGGCTAAAGAGTCAGTAGTAGAAAGAGAACCAATCCGGTAAGCTAGCACCTGTACCAAGCGCATAAAGGATGGATGCTTGCGGATGCCAGCATATGCGAAGATATCTTTGAAAAGCGCTCCATCGATGTAAGCCTTTAAATTTTCCTTTGCTTCTTTCGAATTGAGAACAACTGAAGGATAGTTACCGAATACCATTCGTTCCGGCAGTGAACGAACTTCATCGAGCCACGAAGAATGAAGAGCAATTTCTTCGGCTGAAAGCGGCCACAAAGTGAACGGCCTAACTCGTCCTGTCGCTGATTCAAAAACGCCTCCGGCAAGATCCAGAGAGCTCGATCCAGTGACAAACAGTCTTGTTGAAGACTCAAGATCAATGAGACGCTTAATGAGCATTCCTACACTTGGAATTCGCTGGGCCTCATCGATAATGATGTTTTGAGCGCTGTCAAGCAGCATCTTTAAGTCAGGCGTAGAAGATATAGAGGAAAGAAAGTCCACGTCAGTTGGATCGTCACCTGTGAACCAACGTGTACTTTCGCTTCTAAAGAGGTGTTTGAGTAGTGTAGTTTTTCCTACTTGTCTGGCTCCAAAAATGATGACCGCCTTATTTTTTGGAACGTTTTCTACACGATTTGTTAATAAACGATTAATGTATTCAGACATCTTTCCACCTCACAAACCTACTTTTCCTTATTGTAATATAGAAAAGTAGGTGAAATTCCATATTACGATGTGGAAAAGTCGACACATGATCTAACTAGATTTACCTCATTTACAAAAAAACGGGGCTTGGGACGCTTACATTTGAGAAATTGCCTTGGTTTGACGCCTCCAAATACCTACTAGGAGCCGGGTACTTTAAGGAGGAAAATACGACTCTATACCTCTGTCGAAGATTTATTCTCTTCTACTACAAGTTTAGACAATAAAGAAAAATAGAAACTAGAACTGACGGGGCCTAACAGGCCCATCCTTAATTCCTAGGTACAAAAGACGGGAGAGCCCTTCATGCCAACGAATCACTCTCACTGAATTCTTGTTTGAAAATTGTGAATTGCCACCCGAAAATTACTGGATTTTGCATTGTGGATTAGACAAAGAGAGACAAAAAAATTCTTACAAACCCTAGGTATTAAAAAAAGTTTTGCTAAAAACCAACAAAAACTTCATTCGCGTTGTCCACTTAAACAAAGAAAAATCACTCAACAAATCATAAAGTTAAACAAATAAACAAAAGAAATTTTAAAGAAATTAGGGTTATTTCTAATTGTAATTTAATGGGGGGGGTACAGTTGCACTTGCAGATTTTCTGCCTTTCCTCATCTTGATTACAAGGAAATAATTATGGAACTTAAAATCAGTTATGAAGAGGTCTATAACCTCTTACATGCTGCCTGCACCTCCATTTCTCCAGATGCCTTGTTTCTCATGAAACAAGCTGCCGAAAACGAAACTAATCCCGGAGCCAAAGTTTTCTTAGAAACTATGGTCCGGAACGTAGCTCTTGCTGGTGAAACTGACAAGCCCGTTTGCCAATCTCCGGGCCTTCCAACTGTCTGGATTCGTTATGGAGAAGCTGTCGATCTTTCTCCCCTCTTGTCTTACCTGCCTAGAGCAGTACAAGAAGCCACAAAAAACGGTTTCATTCGCCCGTCCATCGTTCACCCATTAACTCGTTTCAACCCTGGTGATAGTTCAGGGAAAGGGATTCCTAATATCGAATTGAGACAAGATCCTTCTCTGGATTACGTTGAAATCATCATGTCCGCCAAAGGGTGCGGAGCTGAATTAGGAAACGTAGCCAAAATCTTGACTCCGGCTACGTTGGGTAAGAATTATAAAGGGCTAAAGTCCCTCGTCCTCGATACCGTCATTAATGCTGGAGGCTTCCCATGCCCTCCGTCTGCGATTGGCATTGGCATTGGAGGTCAGATGGATATTGCCTCCAAACTTAGTAGAGAAGCAGTAAGTACACGCGACTGGCGAGATGTCAACCCTGACCCACTTCTTGCAGACCTCGAAAGAGGACTTCTTGAAGACATCAACAACTTAAAGATCGGCCCTGCAGGTGTAGGCGGCGATACTACATGTTTAGCAGTAAAAATTGCCTATGCCGCAACCCATACGGCGATCTGTCCTGTAACTATTAACTTCCATTGCTGGGTTGCTAGAAGATTCGGTATCCGCATCTACCCCGATGGCAGAAGAGAAAAACTTTTCCAAGTGGAGTAAGAATATGGCTGTCTACACAATTAATCTTCCTGCATCAAACGAAGACGTAGAAAAGTTAGAGGTTGGCGATACGGTGTACATCAACGGCACAGTTTGCACAGCACGGGATATGGCTCATCTCCAAATGAGAGAGCTTGTTGAAAATGGCAAACCTCTTCCTGAAAAAATCGAGGGCGGAGCCATCTTCCATGCTGGCCCTGTCATGAAAAAAAACGAGGCTGGCGAATGGAAACTGCGTGTTATTGGACCGACTACCAGCATCCGTATGGAACCGCATGCTGACTTCATGGGAAAAATGGGAGTCAAACTCATCATCGGCAAAGGCGGAATGGGAGAAGACAGCCTCAAAGCTTTCCAGACTTATAAGCAAGCTTATTTACAAGCTGCTCCTGGTTGTGCAGTCGTGCTGGCTGCCGGAATTAAAGATGTTCTTAATGTTCATTGGTACGAGAACGGGATGCCTGAAGCAATGTGGGTTTTAAAGGCCGAAAATTTCGGTCCCTTTGTCGTCACAATGGATTGCAAAGGTCATTCTCGTTACAACGAAGTCAAAGGAAAAGCTAGAGAAATCGCATCCGGAATTCTGAGTAAAAAATAAAGGAGGATTTAACTATGAATCCAGATTTCTCACCTTCCCTTTCTGCCAGCAAGTTTGCCTCAGAACTTCGTTTTGAGGATATTCCCTGGCCCGTCGTTGACTTTGTAAAAAAAGATCTTCTTGATTGGATCGGCTGTGCTATTGGTGGGAGTGCAAGTCCGGCTTCACAACCCATTAAAGCAGTTTCAGAGATGCTTGGGGGAAACAAGCAATCTGAAATCATCGGCATGGAATCCAACAATGTAGTCCAGGCTGCATCTTGCAATGCATACTTCGGCCATATTCTAGAAATGGACGATGTTGATAAAGACAGCATTTCACATCCAGCCACAGTGGTAATGCCTGCCTCTCTAGCCGTTGCCTCCTGGAATGGAAGCAACGGGAAAAGTGTACTGACTTCGATCACAGCTGGTTTTGAAGTGATGTTGCGAATTGGTGCGACTATTACGCCTAACCACTATAAGGTTTTTCATACAACTTCAACGACGGGAATTTTTGGAGCAGCTATAGCTGCCGGGAAGATTCTTGAATTAGAAGAAAAAAAGTTAACTTGGGCATTAGGGAATGCGGGAACCCTCTCCAGCGGTCTTTGGCAATTTCTACAAGATGGTGCCATGAGTAAATTCCTTCATACAGCACATGCTGCAGGCAATGGTGTCTATGTTGCACTCCTTGCAAAAGAAGGCTTCTCGGGCTCCAATCATATTCTTGAAGGTACCCAAGGTTTTTTCGAAGGCTATGCAAGACAAGTAGTCACTGATGAAAAATTCCGAGACTTCTTCAAAGTTTGGCGCACTGGAAATGTATCTTTCAAACCTTATCCCTGTTGCAGGCACACTCACTCTGCAATTGATGCTGCTTTGGATCTTCGAGAAAAGTTAAAAGGAAGAAAACTTTCTTCCATAAAGCTTTTCTCTTACTCCACAGCTCAGCAGGTCGCCGGCAAGCGTTCCCCAAAGGACAGCCGAGAAGCGAAATTTAGTACTGCTTATTGTGTAGCTTCTTCAATTCTTCGAGGAACACCTTCAGAAAAAGATTTTTCCAACGAATCTGTTTCTGAACAGAAGGTGAGAGAACTGGAAAACCTCATAGAAATAGTAATCGATGAAGATCTTAACAAAGTCGTACCTGTTAATTGGCCTCATCGAATTGAAGCTGTGACAGAGGATGGTGAAAAGCTCACATCTCAAGTTTGGAGCCCTAAAGGAGATCCAGAAAATGGATTGAGCTGGGAAGACGTGGAAACAAAATTTAGAACCCTAACTGATGGGTATATAACCACTAAAACCCAAGACAAAGTCATCGAAATCTGTAAGAACTTTGAATCTCAAGAAAACGTTGCCGAACTATTCGAAGAGATAAACCTCAGCTTTCAAACATCTTATTGAAACAATACCCAAGGAGGGAGAGAGCAATGTTCTCTCCTTATAAGGTGAAACTATGACTAAAGACAAATGGCTACGGTTTGCCGTATGCTTCGTCCCCATGCTTTTACTCTTGGTTGATGTCCCAGAAGGCATGAACCCTAAAGCATGGCAACTTTTCCCATTTTATATTGGTACAATCATGGCCATCATGCTGAGGCCAATGGGAGAAGCTCCGATTCTATTTATCTTCTTAGGCCTTTATGCAGTGACAATGAATGGCTTAAGCGTCGCCCTGTCAGGCTTCTCCATCGGCATGGTTTGGTTGGTGACTGGTGCTTATTTTATTGCGCAAGCGTTCCGTGACACCAATCTAGGAAAACGCATTGCATACCTTCTTATTCGCACTTTTGGAAGAACCTCACTTGGTTTAGGTTATGCCGCTGCATTTTCTGACTTTATCATTGCGCCGGTAACTCCATCTAATGCGGCTCGTACAGGAGGCATTATCTGGCCGATCTTCCGTTCAATCGCAGAAGCACTTGATTCTTATCCAGATAAAAACCCAAGGGGCATCGGGGCCTATCTCGCTCAGTTGCTCTACATTGTCACCATGTGTACTGGCCTGACTTTCCTTACAGGCTATGCCGCCAACACAGTTGCCTGGACTTTTGCCGATCAACTTTTAGGCTTGAAGATTTCTTGGATTCAATGGACATCCGCTTTTATTGTGCCAGCCGGCATTATGCTACTAGCAGCTCCTATTATTATCTATAAGATCTTTCCTCCCTCCATTCATAAGATCGATAACATCTCCATCGCCAAAAAAGGCTTAGAATCTATCGGCCCAATGTCTAACAAAGAAAAGATCCTTCTCTGTCTCTTTATTTTAGCGATCGCTGCATGGGCAACGTCTTCCATTACCAAAATAAATTCGACAGCTGTCGTTCTCGGATTTATTGCTCTTGCACTCATTACTGGTGTTTTGAAATGGCAAGATGTCGCAAGAAACGGGCAGATTTGGACAACATTAGCTTGGTACGGTGGTATCTTAGGTATGGCCACTGCACTAAACAAATTTGGTTTCTTCATGTGGATGGCTAAGCTTCTCCAAACCTATGTGGACTTCAGTAGTTTCAGCCATATCGGACTGTTGCTCACAATGGTTGCATTGGGCACTGCCTGCCGCTACTTGTTCGTCTCCTGCGGTGCATACATGGCATCTGTTTTGCCGGTTCAGTTCACTATTGGACTTGCAGCTGGACTTCCACAATGGGATATGTTCTTGGTCTTTACAACTTGCGGAGTGATGGGCGCATTAGTAACTCACTACGCCAACGCTGCAGGGCCTGTACTTTTCGGTGCGAACTATGTTTCTGTCAAAACATGGTGGTCCATCGGTTTGTTCTACACCCTGCTTTCATATGTAGTATTTGCAATCATTGGCGTACCTTGGTGGTCAATGTTAGGAATGTTCGCTTCACTTTAACCTCAAAAACTTCAAAAAAAGAGCTTTGTGCCGAGCACAAGGCTCTGCTTGGTCGCTCATGAAAGGAATGTTCACAGCAATCGGCCTATTATTTCTCAGCTATTTCTTTATCTATTTTTATGCTGACATAGGAACGAAAACACCGGGAATCGTTTACCACAGTCCCGATTCTTTAACAGTCGTTGTTGATTCAGCAGCCGAAGAACCAGACTTAGCTGATATTGGTATTAGCGCGTCGACATTAAAGATGATAAGCATCTCTTCCCTTAAAAATGAAATGCTTAGGCAGGACCTGCAAAAAAAGTTAACCAACACCAAAATTATTTCTGCAACTATTGAAAAAATAAAATCTGAAAAATCCGAAAGAAAATTCTCAACTGTTCTTGAGGTTTCGTACAAAATAGAAGGAGAAAACAAAAAAGAAAACATTTATAGGTTTACCAGCTACGGTTGTGCAGATAACCTCCTATCTGGAAAGGAACGACGCTTTTTCTCTTCTAGAGAGAAAGCATTTCAGAATAATGTTTCAAAATTTCATTCTTTCTTAGTCTCACTGGAAGGGATCAAAAAATCTGCAATCTAATTTTCAAAACAAGGATGCCTCTTATCGTACTTACACAAAAGAAGCGATTGACATCAAAGTAATAAGGAAACAAATAATGAAAATGCGTTTAGAGCATGACTCCATCGGGGACATCGAAGTTGTTGACGATAAATACTGGGGAGCTCAAACACAGAGAAGTCTTATGAACTTCCCCATCGGCATAGAAAAAATGCCTAAAGAAATTATCAATGCGTTTCTCTTATTAAAAAAAGCCTGCGCCATCGCAAATATGTCTTACGGAAAGTTGGACGAGTTAAGAGGGCACGCTATCACAACAGCCTGCGATGATTTTCTTGCTGGAGACTTAGTTGAGCATTTTCCTCTGGCTGTATGGCAAACAGGTTCTGGTACCCAGTCCAATATGAATACCAATGAAGTATTGGCCAACAGAGCTACCGAGATTCTTAATGGTTCATTCCGTAATAAAACACAAATTAGTAAAAACCGCTTAGTTCATCCAAATGACCATGTCAATATGAGCCAATCTTCAAACGATACATTCCCATCGGCCCTCCATATTATGTGTGTTCTAGAGATTTGCTCCCAGCTTCTCCCTGCCTTGGCTAAACTCCAAGGAGCGTTAGAGAGGAAAGCCCTCGAATTCAAAAACTTAATCAAAAGCGGAAGAACCCATCTTCAAGACGCCACTCCAATTACATTAGGACAAGAGTTTTCTGGCTACGCTTCCATGTTGGAACATGCAAAACAACAAATTATTGTTGCAACCGAATTTTGTTCAGAATTAGCAATTGGAGGAACAGCCGTTGGCACGGGAATAAATGCTCCTAAAGATTTTGGAGAAAGAGTCTGCGCAGAATTAACGGCGATGACAGACTGTACTTTTAAGAGCGCGCCAAACAAGTTTCACTCTTTGACATCTAAAGATGCAGTCGTTTTTCTGAGTGGAGCTTTAAAAGCTTTAGCAGCAAATCTTATGAAAATTGCTAACGATATTCGTTGGCTTGCTTCTGGCCCTAGATGTGGTCTTGGAGAAATTAATTTACCAGCCAATGAACCAGGTTCTTCCATTATGCCTGGAAAAGTTAATCCCACCCAGTGTGAATCCGTAACAATGATTGCTGTTCAAGTGATGGGAAACGACTGTACTGTCGGCTTTGCAGCATCCCAGGGCAACTTTGAATTGAATGTATTTATGCCAGTTATTGCTTATAACATCACTCAAAGCGTACGTCTTCTATCAGACAGCATGGTTTCCTTCTCTACGAGGTGTGTTGAAGGAATCACGGCTAATGAAAAGAAACTTCAGGCATACATGGAACAGTCTTTAATGCTCGTAACTGCGTTATCTCCATTAGTTGGCTATGAGAATGCAGCTAAAGTTGCCAAAAAGGCTTTTGCAGAAGGAATTTCTCTCAAAGAAGCCGCACTTGACTTGAACTTATGTAGTCCAGAAGAATTTGATAAGTTTGTTGTGCCTACAAACATGATTTAGCTTTTTTCGCCCATGCATCTTTTTATTATTAATTTTTCTCGATAGCACCTTTGGTGCATGGGCGATTCCTTAACAAAAACAATAGAACCATAGGTTGTAATAATACTTTCCTTAGAGAAATTAAAGGAAAGAACAAGGTTGACATCCTCCTCCCCGCTACGAAGAGGAGGATGTCAACGACCTTTAATGGTTAATCCTAAGAACGCATTTGTCTACGGCGACTACGGCATTGATTCTTCCAAACCCAATTTCAAGTTAGAAGAGGCTTCCGAATATCAGAAAGTATTAAGAGACACCAACTGTGCTTACATCGTCAGCAAAACCGGCCGGGCAGAATATTCATTTTTGGATGGAAAACATTCGGCAGATTCACCTAACAACATTACCAACCGTCTCGTTGCTTACAAGAATGAACAGGTATTTGGTCAATCTCATCCACAGCAGAATGCCAAGCCACTTCCGGCAGCTCTAGAAAAAATTGAAAAGATGTACAGCGGCGGCAAAATGGTCACTAAGGCTGAAGCTGAAAAGATGGCTAAAGAAGACCACGCAAAAGGTCAGGCAATTTACTGGGAAGGTGCTTCCAAAGCTGAAAATATGCCTGACCGCTATATGATTACTTACACCGGTGTTGATTCCAACGGCCGAAACTACATCAGCGTTCAGCCGAATTGGAATCGATATTTCATGCTGCAGCCGAATAATATGTGCAGCATTGCCACACGTCATTCCTTGTATTGGGATTAGAAGCTGACTCGACGAGGTCCACAAATTTGACGGGCCTCGTTTTTGTTAGGAGCTGAAAATGCCTCTACGAAATTTTTTATAACTTATAGGGCTCTCTGACTATAGACTGAGCTCACTTTACAAACTATTCACCTCTGAGATTTATAACTCTACCGGAGAAGGGTAAAATGAAACAGATTTGTTGTGGAGAGGAAACGTTCTAAAAATCAGAGCGTCTGGAGCTATGAAATTAACCTTTGAAATTTAATATAAAAAGAATTTTGTTGTTTGGCTATTTGAACGACTCAATATCCTCATTTCATACAGATCGACATTTTCACCAAGGCTCACTCTAAATTCTGTGTTCGCGACTTTTCTTTAAGCGACAGAGGAGAAAAATGAAAATAACTAACATTGAGATTAAGAACTTTAGATTATTCAAAGAAGCCAGCCTCTCTCTAGAAAATGACCTCACCCTTCTGGTAGGCAAAAATAATTCAGGAAAAACCTCTTTAATAGAGATTTTGGAAAAATTCCTGAGTGTTGAAAAAATAGATCGTCATTTTTATTACGAAGACTTCTCCGGACAATGTCAGAGGGAAATTGAAACTGCTTTTAAAAATTCTGTGGACTCCAGCAAAAGGGAAAATCTAAATTTTCCTTCTATATCCCTCACTCTTACTTTCCAATACGACCAGCATACAGAGGCATCTCGCTTAGATGGCTTTATCCTTAATCTAGAGCCCGATTGCAACACATTTAAAGTTGTATTTGAATTGAACATTAATCCCTCAAAGTTTTATGAGGTTTTTGATTGCAAGGGGCTTGAAAAAATGCCGGATGAAGAGTCGGGCAACGAAGAAAAAAAGGTACTAACCTTTTTTAATCAACGGATACGTTATCTTTATCTTTGCACAGAAAAAAAGATAACCGTTGTAGACACGCTTAATAAAAACAATCGAGCCGAGACGAATCTTAAAGAGATAAATAAGATTTTAAAGTTTGATTGTATGCCAGCACAAAGAACCTTTTCGGAAGGTAGAAAATCGTTAAACTCTTCCCAAAAAATTGGAAAGGTCATCCAAGATATTTATAGGCTAGAAAGCAAGAAAAACTTTAAAAAGGATTCTGTACGAAAACTCATTGAAGCCCTGGAAAAAGCTGAGTCTAACTTAAACGATTCCGACTTAACACTTCTCACAAACTTTAAAAAAGTACTTAATGCCTACGGGCAACCAGGGGTAAATGAATTAGAACTTGATTCTCGCTTCCACCTTGATCCCGAAAAGCTCTTAGAGGACTTTACTGAGACCTCATATAAGGATGCTAACTCTAACCTTCGATTGCCGGAGACCTATTCTGGACTAGGAACTAGAAATCTCACGCACATTCTCTTAGAGAAGGAAAAAATTAAATTAGAGCGCGAACTGTACTTTCCAGACTCTCTTCTGCACCTCATCTGTATCGAGGAGCCGGAAGCGCATTTGCATCCTCAACTGCAAGAAGTATTTATAAAAAAAATAAAGAAAGAAAACGAAGAAACGGAAGAGAAGAAGAGAGACTTACAATTTATAGTTACTACTCATTCCAGTCATATTCTCAATGCGTCTTCTCTTGCGGCAGCAAGATACTGCAGGATTTTCAGTGCAGTTCCTTCCGCTAACCTTCCAAGACACTCGCAATTCGTAGAATTAAAAGATATTGATCAAAGCATTAGCAGATATTTAACCCTCAGCAAATGCGATTTACTCTTTGCTGATAAAGCTGTATTGTTTGAGGGTGGAGCTGAAGCAATCTTGATACCCTATTTCATAGAGCAAACCTCTTCGGAGTTGGCACAACAGTATATATCCTTCATTGAAGTCGGAGGAACGTATGCGAACAAATACTTTGAATTGTTACGCAAACTCGGAATTAGAACCTTAGTAATAACAGATATTGATCCAGTCATACTCGATAAGACCTCTGTCCCTTATAGGTATAAGAGCTGTATCAGTTCTTTTCCCGACGCAGTTACTTCTAACCCGATAATAAAAGAGTGGTTTAATTCCTCTCTCTGTCTAATTGATAAGATTAGCTTAGAGTCTGACACAATTAAAGAAAAAGAGAATCTGCGAATAGCCACCCAAAGTTCACACCTTCCTTGTAGTTCCCCTTTTATGGGAAGCACATTAGAAGACGACATTATCTTGTCTAATCAAGAAATTTTTAAAGAAGAACTCGAGAAAGGTAAGAACATGCTGGCCTCTTTAGCTAATCAAGAGGACTATGTGTGTCATAGACAAGACATTTCCGACAACGATATCCAGCTCCAGGCCCAAGCCTATGCATATATTCACAACCACTCCTTCAAGAAAATAGATTTTGCCTTAAAAATTTTAAAGATGGAAAATTTACGTGTGCCTCCGTACATTAAGGATGGACTCGAATGGTTAGCACAAAACGAATAGAGGAAGAAAGTGGAAGAAATTGAACTTAGTAAAGACTTGATAAAAAGCCTCAAAGAAAACAAGAGTTTTGTTCTTCTAGCTGGTCCCGGAGCAGGAAAAACAGAGAATTTAATTAAAGTGGTTAGCCACCTGCAAACGAACAAAGAACTGTTTTTCAACGAAAGCCAAAAAGTTGCTGTGATTACATATACCAATGCAGCAAAGGATGAGATTATAGAGCGTTTAGGAGAGAGTCAAGACCTTGTCCATTGTTCAACTATTCATTCTTTTTGTTGGGAAGTTATAAAAAATTTTAAAACAGATATTTTGCTGTATCTCCAACACCATAAAAAAATCTCAGGGTCAGAAAATGATCTTCTAAAAAGAGAAGTCGACTACAAGGGGACCGAATACTTTGCTAGAGATAACATCATAAATCTTGGCCATGATGATGTTCTACAAATTGCTTCGTTTTTTTTAGAGAAACCAAAATTTAAACACATTTTGAAGGAAAAATACCACTACATTCTCATCGATGAATTTCAAGATACAAATCCTGAATTACTTAAGGCGTTACTATCTCACTTAGATGGAGAAAATTTGGTATTTGGTCTATTCGGTGATGACTGGCAAAGAATTTATAAGGAAAGTTTCCCTCCGCTCCCGCAAGTTCTCGTTAAAAAATTACGCATAATTGAGGCCAAAAACAACTATCGTTCCACGCCTCAAATAGTTTCTCTTTTAGGCCGATTACGTCCTAAATACAAACAAACTTCTGTAGCGGAGGCTCACTCCAACCCCAAACCCTCTCTACTAATTTATACAAGGACGGTTGAAAATGAAAACTCATTGAAAAATGCATTATCGAAGGCTGAAAAGTATTTAGAAAATCAAGGTTGGACATTTTCTGGGAAAGATGCCGCCTCTATGTTATTCCTTTCGAGGAAAAACCTAGCTATTCAGCAAGGGTATATCAAATTAGAAAATGCCTATTCACATTACACTCTCAAACCAAGACTAAGAGAACTTCAAGACCCCCTTATTGATTTTTTTATCTCCTCTCTTGAGCCGGCACTTCAAGCCTATGAGCAAAAACTATATTGGAACTCCATAAAATCACTGGGACTTAAAAATTTGATTCCTCAAAATAAGAAAAAGGCGAAGGATGCACTAAAGTTATTATTAAGCGAACGAAAGAATATGACTTCTCAGGATGTATTCAGCTACCTCCAACAAATAGAAGATTTTTCAGATGTTTTCTCGTTGGCCCGAGAAAAAATACAGGCGGAATATAGTTCGGAAGAACTGCTCGCCATCTACCGAGATTTAGCTAATTTGCCGTATGAAGTAATTATGGCTTATGCACGTGGCAGGGAAGAAGAGAGCAGGATTAGTACTCAGCATTCATCCAAAGGACGTCAATTCTCAAAAGTTTTGGTAGTCTGTACTCAAAATTTCTGGAAGGATTATAACTTTAAGAAATATTTTTCTAATCCCACAAAATATTCAGCTATTAAGACTCCTACTGAAAACGAACTTTCTACCATTCTTGCTCGTAATCTTTTTTATGTTTCGTGCTCTAGGGCAAAAGAGGAGTTGGCAGTACTGATTGATAGTTCTTATACGTACGAAAGTATTAATAACCTTAAGTCTATATTTGAACAAAATTGTACTTACTTATGAAGGGCTGAACTAGTCTTCCTAAAAAGTCGAGATTACTTCATGAAGTTGAACTAAACTTTTCACCTATAGGTTTTCAAAATACTTTCCCTGGATAAATTAAGAGAAGGTGTTTTCCATCCCCTGTATTTCAAGGCCCCTAAGGCAATACAACACGCTTTACAGGCCTAAATATTTGTGAACGCTTCTTAGAGGCGCCCGCATTTTCACAGGCGATCTTTCCGTGTGTCAAACCAATAATCGCGGCAAAACCAACCTCGTTAGCATATGCTTCATGTCCTGACTCAGTACCAAGCGTGTTCATTTTTCGTTTAAACCGACAGGCTTTTTCATGCCGCAGGCATTTCTGTGTGAGGACATTGTTCGCCGGCTCCAACCTATTCCAGGAACGACTTCGCCTCTTTCAATAAATAAGGAAGGTTTTGCAGTTAAGTGATGGTCTAGCCATGCATACTAAATTTTGCCTAATCCCCATCCTGTCTATTTTCATTGCTAAATTCTCTGGACAGGCTTCCCGAGAAACCCAGAGGAACAACCTATTTGACTATGCCGCTGGCACTTGTAGTCATTTCTCCTAGAAATCAACAGAGAATTTCTTTCACATCAGAAATTTAATTTTTAGGCGTTACTCCTTTTCCAAAATTCTTCTAATTTCTTAAACCGCTTATCTTCTCTTATATTAGGTATGTGTGCAGAGATCTGGTGTAAACACGTGGTTAATTTGTCTCTCTCCCATAATCGCTGTGGATCTGATTTTTCGGAAATAGTATTGTCCAACATCGACAAACCTTCCTCCGGGAATTTTTCACAAAGGTTAGATTCTGCAAGTCGTTTTATCACAGTCGATGGTGCCTCTATAAATGAAATCCAGGGCTGAACGACTCTTAATGCTTCAGGAAATCTGTTTCTACTAGCTATGGCAACTTGTGCAAAATTCTTTGCAATCCCTGGGGAAACTAAGTTCATTGATTTAGGCCAAATAATTTGAATAAAAGGCCCTACTTGTGAATCCCAGTAGACTTCTTTCTGCTTATCCGTGCTTTGAAACGCTTGAAGGAGCGCCTGTGAGGCTTTTTCCAAGTCCTCTTTTTTCAACTCTCTGAAAGCTATCATCAGTTCTTCTCTCGTGAATTCTTTAGATGGACTCAACGCTAGATAGGTGAGAAAGGCCGCATATTGTTCGCTCCACCTCCCCAGCCCTTCAGTGTGTTTTACCGTGTCAAATAATTGTTCTTTTATAAGATGAAGCAGAGGAAAGTAGAGACGAGAAGACCACAGAAAACCGTGCCAGACGGAACTGGCCTCACTCGATTTCTCCCACTTAAAAAATGGGTTCAGATGCTCTTCTGTCCACTCCGGATCAATTCTAAATAGGTTAAGCGTATTCGAGGCAAGAATGGCCCTGGCGGGAGCAAATAAAGAAAATTCGGGGTTGCAAAATAAATCGAAAAATTCTTTGTACACCGGAGGAAGACGTTCTTTATCATTAAACTTTCTTTTATTGATTTGATTAATAATCGAAGAAGCTAAATTTCCTGGGGGTTTGGTGATTGCTGAAGTAACTGCATCTTCAGACTCATAAATATTCTTAGATAAAGAATCGGGCTTGGAGTTTTGTAAGGTTTCGAGAAGTATTCGACAACAGTCAAGGATTTCTTTTTCTGGAATAACAGGGCGTTGAGAGTTGGACTCAAGCCACGAAGTGAATGAAGGAAGAAGAGCGTACGGGGTAATTACCTCTTTTGGAGGATGTAAAGAATTTTGTGTCTAGCCCGATTTAATAAATCCCATGTTCTAGCAAGTAGTTAAACTTGTAGGCAGGGGAAAGGAGAATCGGATATGGCAAGAAGAACCAAGCAACCACTGAGCGAAACAGACGCTTTATTAACACAATACATCGATCAAACCTTAGCCGAGACAGGCAAGATAGGCTGGAGTTTTGAGGAAGTAAGCGGCATGGTTCAAGAGGTGATGAAACGGTTTCTTGAAAGATGTCTGGAGAGTGAAATGGATTTTCACCTCAAGAACGGAGAAATTGTGCCGGCAGACAAAGAGGATAAGGAATGCACAGAGCCGACCAATAAAAGAAATGGCAAAAGCAGTAAGACAGTCATCACAGACAACACCCAGGTTCGGATAGAAGTTCCTCGCGACCGCCTTAGTACATTTGAGCCTATATCAGTTCCCAAATATGAAAGACATTTAAAAGGGCTGGATGACAAAATTATCAGCATGTATGCAAGAGGAATGAGCAATCGCGAGATCTCTGCGCATATGAAGGAAATTTACGGCGTTTCAGTAAGTGCAGAGTTCATAAGCACGGTGACCGATGAGGTGTTGGAGGACGTGAGGACATGGAGAAGCCGGCCATTACAAGATTTTTACCCGGTGGTCTTTTTTGATGCTCTGAGAGTGAAAGTAAAAAGCGGCAACAGCATCACGCCTAAATCTCTGTATTTAGGGTTGGCTGTGAGAGGAGGCGGCTCCAGAGAAGTTCTCGGAATGTGGCTGTCAGACAATGAGGGAGCGGCATATTGGACAAGCGTATTCAATGAAATCAAAACGCGCGGCTGCAATGACATCTTAATAGCAGTAACCGATGGTCTTAAAGGAATGACAAAGGCCATAGAAACAGTATTTCCAAAGACAATACATCAGACTTGCATTGTGCATCTGCTGAGGAATTCAACCGCATTTGTATCCTATAAGGATTTGAAGCAAGTGATGAGCCAACTCAAGGGAATATATGGAGCAGCCGATGCGGAAGAGGCAAGAAATAGACTCGAAGATTTTGGAGAATCTGCGCTTGGTAAACGCTATAGTGTTATCAAGGGGATGTGGCTAAATCAATGGGAGCAAGTGATACCCTTATTTAACTTTCCTCCGGAAATTCGAAAACTAATATATACAACAAACAGCATAGAAGCGCTGAATCGTTCGATTAGGAAGGTGATCAAAACTAGAACCATGCTCCCTACAGATGATTCTGTTTACAAACTGGTCTTTTTGGCGATAAAGAATGCCACCAAAGACTGGGATAAATCAGTGTTTAAATGGCGTCAGGCAATGCTCCAGTTTGTTGTGATGTTTGGAGATCGTTTTAAACAAGGATAAAATTGGTGGGACGGGCGGGGCCTTCGGGGAGGCAGTTCGCTTGTTCCACTACGTTCCACAAGCGAACTGCCTCCCCGGGAAAACTAATTACGCTATGAAATTAGGGCAGACACAAAATTCCGGACACTCCCCCTCACCTTTTTCTTCTTTGAGAGTCTTTATTAACTTATCCAAAATATCGTCTTTCACTTTGCCCTTCTTTTCATGAAGATAAAAGTTACGCCCAAAGTAAAGCCAGAACAATCGATCCAAATAAAAGCTCCTTCCCTCCGGCTTCAGTTCAGAGGACAACTTATCAAACAGCCCCGGAACTTCCTTAATTTCGTTAAATAGGTCACCTATCCGACAAGGATTTTCCTCATCAAAAAGCTCCAAAATTAAGCCATTACTCTTAAATGCATCTACGGCTTTTCTAATATGAGTATCTGCCTTTACAAAACCGCTATAACCTAAATCCTTTAATAAATTTTGAGCTATTGGTATTCCGAATCCATACACTCCTTGAAATAAAAAGGGTAACGCATGCATGAGAAAGACAGAAAAGTCAGGTTCAATCACCTCCTTAGTTTTTTGTAGTTCGTAGATAGAGTCAATTAACCGTATTATTTTCTTTCCTCCACCCCCTTCTTCGATAAAAAGCATACAGTCAAAGCCTGTGCGGACAAACTTATAAGCCAAAGTTTTTGATTTTCTTCCTTTCCTTTTTTTATTTCTTTTCTTATGATTCTTCTTATCTTGGGATTGCACATTGTTACCAGAAAAAAGTGTCAGAAATGTTTTTTCCATATCTTCAATAAACTTTTCTCTTCCTACCCTTCGCAGTTTATCTCTACAGCCATTCGGCAACACTCCATTGAAATCTAAACACTTTTCCTCTTGACAGAAAATTTTCTCAAAGATGTCCGTTGGGTTCTGAAGGTTTAAATGTTTAGAACGCAACCAATTAGGAAACATAGCCGCGGTCAAGGCCGAACGCATCATCTTATTAAACACAAGCCGAGAAGCTACTGTCTCTGTACTTTTTAAGATGTTTTCTCTTGCAGTTTTCCCTTCTTCAAAGGACACAATAAGATATCTATCAAGCTCAGAAGAAGAAAAAGACGAAGTTTTGTCATCCAAATCATCTTTCAATTCCAAATATATTCGTTCGAGAAGTTTAGGTAAGATTTTTTGACCTTCGTCCGTTAAAAATTTATATTTTTTTTGCTCAGTATTCATTTTTTCAGCCCTCCAAAAAATTCTTTGGGAAAGGTAAGTATTCCTCGGGATCGGAACAATACAGCCAACTATCGTATTCTAGTGGGAGTTACGGTGTTTTAAAGTATTTTCATTCCTCTTTGTGGAATTCTTGCTAGCGTCGTCATTGGTTCGAGCCTCATCGTCATTTGCATTTTTTCACGATGCTTCACTGGTAGTCAGGTAAGAGTTTTTTGGCAACGATGTTAGAGTGGCAGGCTATTTGGGTAAAAATTAACTTTATTCCTCCCTTTTTCCTGCCTATCTTTCTTGTTATCTCCCACTTATCTTTTTATATCTTTCTCCATTGTTTCTTCTGGCTTTGGTTCTGGAGCCCTTAAGGATGGCCCTTTCAAAGTTATTGAGATTGTTGTTTTTGCCATTATTCGATTAGACAACACATCCTTCAAATGCTCTCCTCCGCCGAGAGCTTCGTACCATTTGCCAAGCGGTAGATGACTACCGATGATGACGATGCTGGTTGCGTAGCGATCGTCAAGCAGATTGTTAAATTCTTGGAATACATCAAGCCTTCTCTCACACGGCCCAAAATCGTCTATAGCCAGAACTTTGTAGCGTTTGTTGAGCTTATCTCTGTAAGAGTTCACATCCTTATTCTCAATATGAGCTTCTAGATTTCTCAGTAAGTCGCTGTACCGGAAGTAGGTCGATGGCAGTGACTTTTCTATGGCTTGTTTAACCGAAGCTTGCCTACGCCGGTTGCTCCGGTAATTGTTATCCATGCGGGAACAGAGTCTGTGATCCACCGACAACTTCTCAATTCCTTGATAAGATTTTTGTTTAAATTGCGGGCTGGCTCATAACTTAAGTGCTCCAAATCTATAAGGTTATTTGCCAGTCCCAATTCATTTAGCATCCTCTGAACTTTGTTGACCTCTCGTTGGGCAACTAATGTGCTCAGGGCCTCTGTCAGTCTCTCCACAAAAGACATTTCTAAAGTGGCAGGTTCTGTTTCTTGCTTATAAACAATCTCTTCTAATCCCTTGATTCTCAGTCTCTTAGTGAGATTCTTCAGCACTAGTTCTGTGGTTTGCGGTGATAAATTCTCTTTTGTCATTTGGTCTCCTTTATTGCTTTTGCTCTGGCAGCTCCTTGCTTGGCATAGTGAGCTGCCCCTCTCACATTGGAGATCTCTTCAAATTCAAGTTGAGTAGCAGCGGAAATTCTCTTTTTCGTGGAGCGGCCGGTGAGTTCACGCCCTTGGTCACGAGCCAGGCTCTCAAAGGTATTTCTGAGCTGTTGGAAAGTAGGAGACTCCGGTTGACTCAACAGAAGCCTGGCCGTCCTGTCCATAAGCTCAGAAGCGTTGTCTTTGGCTTTTTGCCCATAAGAGAAGATGCCCCTAAGATGAGTCACAGAATTGGAGTTATTCTTCTTGGCTATTTTGCGGCACATTTCCTCAACATTTTGGCCGTAGCGTGTTCCCAAATCTTTAATTAATTCGTCACGTCCTTCTGCTAAATAACGGATCTCGGGTGCTACTTTGTTAGGGTCGGAAGGCTCCCATCAACATGTCTGCGACATTTACTTCTGCCGATTTCGCGTCCGCTTTTATGGAGGAAGAAAGCAAATTCGTTATCTTTTTCAAAGAACACTACATCCGTATACTCTCCGGCATTGCCGTATTCCACGTTGTACCGCAGTCCCTTAATGCGCACTTGATCTTCTTTAGATACCTTGAATCTGCCGATGATTTTTCCTGTTGAGTAGCGTATAGCGGGAAGTTTATGCATATACACAAGCTTCATGCGCAAGCGCTCCTCTCTGGATGTCTCATAGAGTTCGGAGAGCTTGCGACTGTTGATATCCTTACAGACCTCGCCAAGCAGAACTTCAGCGCCTTGGGCAGTTAAAGGAGGCAGATGCGGCAGCCGCTTTTTGATTTCTTGCTGAATGATTCCAACGCTGCGTTCTACTCCGGCTTTGAACGTGGGCCGCCCGGGTGCAACTGCATGTGCAGAGACTTCATAGTGGTCGCAGAACTCCTTAAGCTCCTTACAGAGTTCAGCATCAAATTTGTCAGCCTTGAGCACTAAAGAGGTTGAGTTATCCAGAACAATTTCTTCGGGAACTTTTCCTAGTATTTCAAAGCTTTTGTCAATTGCGTAAAGCCAGTCCTTTCTGGTTTGACGCGGCGTCAAAACGGCAACCACGTACCCTGAGAAGCCCATGCACGCTACAAAGAGCTGTTTCTTAACTTCTTTGATTTCTTGACCGTCAGCTTTCTCGAGAACCGTCAGACCGTCTCCTGAGTAATCGATCAAAAGAGTCTGTCCAGGCCGATATGCCTGATGGATGGTTAGGCTCTTTGTTTTAGAGGGATTCTCTTTTACAAACTTGTTATACCCTTCACAAAAGCTGGAATAGGAGAGTCCGGAACCCTGTGGAATAGAACCCAGATAATCCTGGTGGCACTGTTTTAAGGTTTGTCCTGGCTCGGTCATTTTAGTTACCACTGCCAGCCAATTTGGAACACGCAGCCAGTTCTTGACCTCTCTTTGACCAAACAGCAGTTTTACGAGCTCGTCTGCAGAGTTTTCACTGATATCTTCCCATTTGACACCTTTCAGTTGGGCCTTAGTGAGCCAGTGATTAATTGTTGTCCGGCTCACCCTCAGTTCCTCGGAAATTTGACTTGGGGTGAAGCCCATATGCTTGAGCTTAATAGCTTGAAATATCTGAGAACTTTTATGTTTCATCTCAAAAATTCCTTTAATAAAAACCGTCAAAATTAACGGCATTTTTGAGAATAAAACGAAGCCAGTGACGACCGTCGGAACCGGAATCAAAAATTTACCAGCTTGAAAGCGGGGTAATTTAATCCTTGATGACGATCATTGTCGGAATAGCTGACGACGGCCGGAGTAAACGACGATGAAAACGGAACATTCGACAATGAACTTGGAACACTTGACGGTAAGCTCACTATCGAGCAGAAAGCCCCTCATTGAATTAGGGGCGTTCTCTTGATTACAAATTCTTTTCAGAATGGTAGTTCCAGGGAAGGTACTTTGTATGGTTAAATCCAGAGGCAAGTCCTGTCCATCTCTCTTTCCACTCCACTCGTAATTGTCGGCTAGGGTTGTCCATCACATTGCCTTTCTCAGCTTCTTCCGTCCACGCTTTACTCTCGCAGTAGTTAGCAAGCTCTCTTGCATATTCAATTAACCAACCTGCGATGTCATCGATTCCATAGAGTTTGCCGGTTTCCCAAATGCTCTGGAGACCGCACAATACTTCTATTCCCTTGATGGACTGGGCAAAGCCGGCATTCTTTCGAAGGATTGTTAATGATCTGATGACCCTCTCAACATCATTGGTATGACAGCATATACGAGCATCTTCAAGAAATGTGCGCATCTGGTCTCGATTGTTCATGTAATAGACGCTGCTTGCTGAGTACAGAGCTTGCGGTGCCGATTTATACTTTCCATTGTCCTCGACTGTCTGACTCTGTGATAGAAATTTCATCATTCGGTCAATCCTGTCCATATAAAATCGGCAGTTCTCTCCCGCACCATTTCTAATCTCCTCAGCTCTGCGCACAAATTGTTCATCGGACTCCTCTATTTCTCTTTTCAGAGAGTTTTCCTTATCTGAGATTGCGTTTAGATCTTTAAGAACGGCCATTAGAATCATTCTAAGATTGCGTTCGGCTATCTGACTGTCAAGCTGTTTTACCACTTTCTCCACATCTACCTGATTGACTGTTTTATCTATACTCTGCCAGCCTAGGTCAGCCAAGCACTTTCTGCGGAAGTGGTAAAGACAAATTTGATGTGAGCAGTTTTCAAATTCTTTTGTCTTGAGAAGAGCTTCGTAACCAGGGTATGCATCGGTGATAATAGCCTGAGTATTGAAGTTTGGACCAAGTGTTTTCTTTATACTGGCCGCAGAACGGGTCGGTAGCGGCGAGTACCACACAAATGGCTTTACTGAGCTGGCAACATTGCGGCAAGCCAAGATTAAAGACACAGAGTCGGTAGGGGTGTCTATCGGATGGCAGCAGCCTTTGCGTTGCTGCTGCAGACACTGATAATAAGTTTCGTCCATTAGAACAGCATCGTTTTCGCCCATCCTTTGTTTAATGGCTTCTTCCAGCGGCTTGAGATAAAGACCGTAAAGATCGAAGATGTTGGCGTATAGAGTTTGCCCTCCTAATTGAAAGCCTTTAAAAATTAATTCTCGGACTTTATTTATTGGAACGCCTCTAGCTTGCATCTCACAAGCTTGCAGCAATGCAGGCATAGAAATAGTGCGTTCCGGAAGTACCGGCAGTTCAGCCTGCGGTGGATACACGATTTGATAATGTCCGTGGCGGCAGCAGTAGATTTTCTTGGATTGTTCGAGATTAACTGCCCGGTCAGAGATCCTTAGTGCTATGGAGCGAAGTTTGCTCGGAACTTGACCGAGTTCCTTCATCTGTTCAGAGCATTGAGGACATATAACGGCAGGGGCACCTGCTTCAGCTTTCACCACCTTACTCGGCAGGTTTTCCTGTCGGGAGACCTTGCCTTTTTTCCTATTTTCTTCCGGCGATTTCGATAACGTCTGCCGTTTCAATGCTTCTCTGACATCAATTTCTTCAGGAGTCTGCCCGACTCGTCTCTCGGCTGCTGCCGTCAGCATCTCCAGATATCGTACTTCTCGGCTTATCTTCTGAGTGCGTTTCACCACTAGAGCACCCATGTCGGCCATCATGTTTTTTAGTCGATTGTCAGCATCATTCTGACGTTTACGGGCTTTTTTGGGTCCGATCTTTTCATTGCCTTTTACAAATGCTTGGAGCAGGCTCTTGTTTGCCCGACAAATATTGAAGAGAAGGTCCAAGAGTTGTCCCATACCCCTAGGAGTTCTTTCTGTGTAGATATATCAAATGCAAAAGTGCGATTACATTGCTCGAAGACTTCTTTAGCCGTGCCCAAATATCCTCCAACAGTTTCGGCGACAAGTTCTTTTTCAGCCTTAAGCTCTTTGATTTCCTGTGTCTTGGCTTTGATTTCCTGGGTTTTATCTTTTATTTCCTGGGCCTGCTTCTTATTTTCTCCTCGAAGTAGCTCTTTCTGATCCTGCTTTGACCGCAGGTCTCTCTCCTGTTTCTTCAAGAGAGTCAACAGCTCTTCTTTGGACAATTTAGAGAAGTCTTTGCTCACTTTTAAACCTCATTTTCTCAGTACTGTTATTATACCTCTTTTAATGATATAAAACACAAATTATCTTTAATAATCAAAGTGTTATAAACTATTTTAAGGCCAAAATAACGAATTACTTTCGTGACTTCCTGTTTTGATCTCTATGAGCTTTCTAGGCGGGTTTAAAGTAAAAAAAATCCCTACTTGAACTTTTATTAGTAGGGAAATTCCTAATATAAATATCGAGTTAGAAACACTCTAATTGACTTCTTTTCTCTTGAATTTTTTCTCCGTCAAGATAGCGTTCTAACTCTTTTACGCTTAATGGTTCAGCCTGTGAATTCTCTATTCTGGTCATCAATCTTTGGAAGCGGCCTTCATACAATTTGCGGGTCAGAACATATGTCCCTTTCTCATCGGCACCGATGACTTTGCACAGTTTCCCGTTTTTAGAAATAAATACAACAATATCTTCTCCCTCCGTGACGTCAATGTTTAGAAAGGCGGCCGCCATGACACTCAGAGAACGCCATCCTCTTCTAAGATCTACAGGGCTCGCAACCAGAGAAATCTTCTTTGACAAATCTAAAAGCTTCATACCTTCCTCCCAGCTTGGGCCAGACACCTTAGTGCGAATGTCTCCGGATCCTTGCAAAAGAACTCCAGAACGCTCCCGTCATTTAAACGAACTTGCATTGCCTTAGAGGCATCGCTTGGCAGAGAAACTTTTTCTGGTTCAGGACAGTTTTCAGTGATAGGAAGATTCTCTTCAGGCGTATCTGTTTCATTGAGCTCTTTGGGTAAACGAACAACCATCACGCTGGAAAGCTCGTCAAGTGCTAATTTTGTTTTCTTTACATGTCGATAGAAAATCGAGGCGCAGGGAACTTCACCGGAGCAAAACTTATGAAATTCTTCGCGGTAAAACTGAGATGGCTTTAAAGAACTCTTTTCAATGGCCTGAACAACCTTAAGCCAATTAACTTCTTTTTTAGCAAATGGCATTTAAAACTCCTTTTTCTGGAGTTTCCATTTTCGAACTCTTTTATTTAGGCCTGTTATTTACGATAGTGAGCTTACACTTGACGATAGAAATCAGAACGTAGACCAATTTCTTACCGACGATAGCCGGAATTGGTGACGATCAACACCGGAATTAATGGCCGTTAAAAGGCGCACGGAACAACCACCCCTCAACACACATCCCAAAAGGGACAAAATTTTCTCGTTAACCCTTCGGTCTTTTCCACTAATTTGAGTAACAAGAAAACAAAGTATTTAATAGAGTGCATCAAAAGAAAAAGATCGTAAAAATTAGGCGACATAGAATTACCCCTCCAACTGCTCATCTTTGACTCTGGGCATAATTCATTGAGTATCAGGCCGTTTAATGGAATTACCTTATTCTCGCTTACCTAATTCTCCCTCTATTTCTCTTCAAATCATCTCGACTTCGTCTACTTTCAAATTTTTTGTTCTCCTGTAAAGTTCGCCTCCAATGGTTGTCGACCTCTTTCGACCGGCTCTGAGAAAAGCCGTTAAGAATATTTCTGTTTTCTCACTAGCCCATCTTCGGATGGAACATCAATTCACCAATCGGCGGATTCTCACTCCGCTGAGCGGTAACAGAATGCCGAATTTTTAAGGATATTTTTCTATGCAAAATTCAATCCAATCCTCCGCTGAGTTTCAGCAGCTAGTTAAAACTCAGCTGAAAGGAAACTGGAAAAGCGTTCTGGAGCAATATTTAGGAGAAGAAGTATTAGCTAAACCGAATCAACCGTGTCCCTTCTGCGGCGGCAATGATCGTTTCTCTTTTACCGACAAGTTCGGCAATGGAGATTGTTATTGCCGGCACTGCGGTCATCGAGATGGAATCAAAGTGATCATGGATTTAACTCATAAGAATTTTTTAGAAGTAATGGCTGACCTAGGAACGGTTCTTGGAATTCCTTCAGAGGGTTCACAAAAAACAGCTCCGAAGAAGACCAAATCCCGTAAAACTTTTACTTCTAAGGACTTATGGAATCTAGGCGCTCCAATTGAAGAAAATAGCTCCGCGGACCGCTATCTTTCTTCAAGAGGTCTGGATGGTAAAAAATTCGAATCACTGCGTTTCTTTGATCATTTGCGTTACGCAGAAAAATCTAAAGATGGATCTTCATGGGAAGAGAAATACTTCGAGGGTATTCTCTGCCGGATAGATTCATCTGAAGAAGAGTGTTTCAACGTTCTTCGGATTTATTTGGACGGCGGTAAAAAAGCCAAGGTTAAGGCGCCGAAGAAAGTCTTCGGTAAAGAAATCTCCGGCGGATTCATCAAGCTCGGAGAAATTAGCCCCGCCAACGGCAGATTAGGGTTAGCGGAAGGAGTTGAGACAGCAATGTCGGCAGCCATGCTTTATAACATGCCTGTGTGGTCAATCATCTCGGCCTTCAACTTTAAAAACTTTGTTCCGCCTAAGGAAGTTCAAGAACTGTTTATCTTTGCAGATAACGATTCCAACTTCGTTGGACAAAAAGAAGCGTACACCGCAGCTTCTGTCCTGGCTCAAAAATTCAAGTCTTTGAAAATCTCGGTCATTATCCCGCCTGAAGTTAATTCGGATTGGAATGATGTCCTTCGGAATTCAAAGCGGTAAATCAAACTTCGTTTGAAATACCTCAAGCTGCTCTGAAAGCTTCGTCAGATAGACAAAACTGCGCCCGCAGTATCAGAGAAAACCGTGTTCGCAAGAACACACAAAATTCGTAAAAGACGCCAGACGGCTTCTTTCTGATCCCTCCGGGGCTTACGCCCCGGTCACATGGGGTGCCCCTTTTTAATTTTCTTTACTAAGGAGTTATCTCATGTTGAATATGGTTTATGACAAAGAAGTTGCCATGACGGAATTCGGTTTGCGCAAGCCGGGCTCTGTCTTGGGATTTTCCAACCAGAACGCAGACCATTCCGTCTTGGCCCTCGTTCCCGAAAGAAATCCAAATTATGTCTTTCAGCCTCAGCAGCTCGGCATCATGACGATTTGGTGGGAAGCCGCACCCGATGAACCTTTGTTTATCAGCGGCCCTCACGGTTCTGGCAAAACAAGTTTTGTTAACCAGTTTTGCTCTCGGGTCGGAGCACCGGTTGTTTCTTTAACAGCCCGCTCCCGACTCGACAGAACCGATCTCATCGGCCACTACATCATTGATAAAGATAAAAGCATGCGCTTTGTTGACGGTCCTCTAACCAGGGCATGGAGACACGGTATGGTTTTTCTTATCAATGAAATGTCAGCGGCGCCTGCTGATCTTTGGTTGTCAGTAAATGAACTTCTCGAAGGTTCGCCGCTTTTTATAGAGGCAACCGGTGAAGTTATCAAAAAGCACCCTAGGGCGCGGATTGTAATGACAGACAATATCAGAGGTATGACCGACGACAGCAGCGGTCTGTATTTAGGCAGACATCTGCAGGATCCGGCAGTAATGGATCGTTGTTGGAAATTAAGAATGGAGTATATCGACGCTTCTTCAGAGACCAAACTCATTGAGAGTCAGATCCCTGATATCGAAGTGTACGGTATGACTTTGCAAAACTGGAAAAAAGAGTTTGCTCTTCGGCTCAGAAAAGCTGCCGCCAAAGTGCGGGAAGCTTACAACGGTACTCCCGGAGTTCAGCCGATTGAAGCAACCATCTCTACGCGGGTTTTACTGCGCCTTAAGGATCTCCTGATTATTGCAGGCCGATCCGGGAAACTGAGCGTTAGAGAGGCTCTTAATTGGGCCCTACGGATTGCACTGACTGAAGCGGTAGATAGAACCAGTGCTTTAACAATAGAAAAAATTGTTGAAGCAGAACTTGGCGATATCTGTACGCATCTGGCGGCTTCGTAATTTCTTCGGAAGCCTTTTTAGGCTTCCGAGAGACTGCTCACGAATTTCACTTTCGGTGAAAACCTTCTAGAAGATTTTCACCTCCTCGTTAACGGGGCTTTATGTCCTGTTAACGGGGGTCATAAGGCCTCTTTTTATTTAAGGATAGTCTTATGACAAATACTTTATTTGACGGTCTCCTTTCTGAGGAGCCAAAGGGTGCCGCTTCTGCCGACAAAAAAGAAGCAGCAAATTTCAAAAAATCGTTAGTGATGGTGTGCTTCCGGATCTCTGTCTGGACTGGCACCACCACGGAACAAATCTCTGTGGAAGACGGCTCTGAGAGCATGCTTCGCAAAAGAATTGTTCCAAACGAAATTTTGAAACCGTTTACGGATTTGCGTAATAGAGCCAAACGGTTTTGCAAACAGCACGGAGAAGCTTATCTCAACGGATATGTGATGCCCGCTGATTGTGCACGGATGGCTTTGGATGAGCTTAATGAAATCAGAGCGTCGTTTATTAAACAACGCGATGAAAACTTTGCTCACTCTTACGAAAAAATGCGGGAAGAACGGCAGCAAGGAATCATTCCTCGGGGCTGTTCGGAACTGGTTACAGTTCCTTCCCTCAAATATGTCCTCGGACATATTCGGTTTAACTATGACGCATTTGCTCTGGCAAGTTTCAAACACGGACATTCTTCTTCGTATGAATCATTCATCACTGACTTCTGTCAGCGGATGTCTAACGAAGCCCAAGATATAGCAGCTTTGCTTAAAGGATCTCAAGAGATCCCGGACGCCCTGCTCTACCGGTGTTTAGAACTGAGCGAAAAGCTTGATGCATGGAGGCGTTCCCACCCCGATATCGGTTCTGCCGCTGTCAAATTAAAAGGTGCCTACATCGTAACTGCCCAGAGACCTAAGGCCATGCAAACTTCCGACAGAATCATTGATGCGCTGGATTCGATTACTCGTCTAGAATCAATTGACTTCTTCGGCAAGGGCCAATGTCTTGCAGAGGACAACGTAAACGGAAGAGTGCAAGTCCATATACACAGCACGGATATACCTTCTTTTCATTCGGATTCGATTGAGCCGGCAGGCAATAAAGGACAAGAGATCCCCGATGACTGCGCGGTTACCGCCGCAGCACTAACGTCAGACACCAATTCTGCTTCTCAATGCATCGCTTTGAGAAATGATTCTGACGGAAATGAACCTTTATCGCAGGGAAATGATGAAGGTTCCGTGAAGAAATGGACGTGTTCCGTGGAATCGGTCTTAACACGAGGCCGCAGCCTATTTATCGGTTAACAGCACCCTGAAGCCGGTACCGGGGAAGTTTTCTTCTCCCGTCCATCTTCGAAGGAGAATTCTATGGTTATCAATAAAAACTTTTTTACCCTCACTGAGATACAAAACAGTATTGCTAACTTTGCCGGTGTGAACACCAATAAACCGGTCAACTTAAATTTTGGTGCTGAGCACGCTTCTACTGACGGCCAAACAATCAATTTGCCAAACGTAGATCCGAAAGACACAACGGCAGCAACGGTTCTTTACGGTCACGCTGTACATGAAATTGCTCATGTATTGTTTTCCAACTTTGACTGCTTGGAAGATTGTGCATCGTTTAAACCTTTAGTAAATGTTTTAGAAGATATCCGCATTGATAAAGCAATGGCACAACGCTGTCCAGGGTCTTATCTCATGAGGAAAGATCTTTATGAGACATTTGCCCAACTCGGTCAGCTTCCTCTTGCAAAAGAAGAAGACTCTCCGATGAGACTCTTGTGTCTTGCTCTGTACTGGCATTTAGTTGATAAGATTCACTGCTTTGACTTAGACGGTTTGCCGATTCAGCAAACCACAGAATTTTTCTGCGGTAAGTATGGTCGGCTGCTGTTTGAAGCTCTGTGCAAAATTGCAGAAAAAGCTGTCGATGCTTCTTGCACTCCTGAGGTGGTGCAAATTGCCCGCAGCATTCTGGATGAGTTTCTGCCGAAAGGATTTCCGGAAGCCCCTAAAGAAGTATCTTCTTTAGGATGCGATCCCCGCCTCTCTTCCGTAGAAAGAAAATTTGCTTTGAAGAAAACAGAAAAGTTTCTGGAGACTGCCTTTTCAGACTGCCAAGATCTCGATCTTGGCAAGAACTGCGAACAGTTATTGGATTCAAGGCAATGCACAGAGAACTCTTCTTGCGGCTCAGATGCATTTTCTGTCTGGACCGTTAAAAGAGATGAGTTCTTGCGTGAGTCGCCCGGAAATTTTCTTGCGGAAGCAAGAGAATTATGCGGTGTTCATTCCAATAAGCTCAGAAGGTTCTTACAGGCCAAAGCCTTGACTGACTCTCTTAGAGGCAGGACAGGCAGCTGCATTGATTACCCTGCTCTAAGCCGTATTAATGTCGGTGACAGCCGGGTATTCAGAAAAGAAACTTTTGAAGTCAAAGAATCCGCTGCATGTGCAGTTTTATTAGACAGAAGCGGTTCAATGACTCACGAGATGCTTGAAAAAGCAAAACTCTGTGCTTTCTCCATTGCAGAATTGTTTGAATCTCAGAATGGATGTGTCTCCTGCTGTTATGCCTTTCCAGGCCTCACCAGAAAAACACTTCTTGAAGTTAAAGGTTTTAACGATACCTGCAGAAGAACGGTGTCCCGATTTGCTTCTATTAAAGCATTCGGATTCACTCCCGTCGTTGAAAGTCTCAATACTGCAGCGGTTCAGCTCTCGATTCGCCCTGAGGCAAAAAAAATCATCTTTATCATTACCGACGGACTTTGTCCGGAGGCAGAAAAGATAGAAAAAACTTCCACTCTTCTTGAAGAGAAGGGGTTTGAGATTCTATGCATCAATATCGGAGACGACGCTGAACGTCTGTTCAAGTATCAAGAGACAATCAGTGAAGTAAATGAACTAGCTCCGGGAATCTTTCGGCTTCTAAGTAATTATTGGTCTGAAAGGTATCATTCCGGGCCTTAAACCCCCTTAGGTTATCGCATGTAATCTAAGCTCCTAATGTATTTATACAAACCCCCAGCAGCCGTTGGGGGAACGGGAGTTTAGCTCCTACAAAACCTGCAAAGGAGACAAGATGACCATAGGACTTAACCAATCAAGAGAAAGCTCTTCTAAAACTTTTTGCCAACAACCTTTACCTTTTATTTTTCCTATTAACCGACTAGCCATCACCATGACTTACATTCTTGAACAGGACAGTTTGCCGAAATCAGGTCTTAATCAAAAAGACCTGATTGAGGCAATGAGTATGTTTGCATACCGTGTTCCTTATTCGGTTGTGGCTGCGCCTGACATCAACAGACGCAAAGAAGGCTGTTCTTTCAACTGCCCTCCTTTAGAGGTTATTGAAAATGCCGTCAATGGTATGTTTCTTCTAGACGATGCTCGCATAGCTGATGCAGAAAGATCTCTGAAGAAATATATTCCAGGCTTTTCCAGGGAGGATTGTTGGCAAACCGTTTTGAAATTTGTGTTCCTACTGGAATTCTGTAAAGCTGCTAAAACTGATATTCCGTTATTTAAGAAAGAATTTGCTTTACCTAAAGGGCACTACAAGAGCCTTCAAGATTTCACGCTTAAAGAAGAAACGATCCCAGCTCCTGTTTATACGGAAATAATGGACATTACACAGACTGAGGTCAAACTGTCCCAAGCGACCATTCAAAACCTTTGGATGGTTGCAGCCTGTAAAACTTATCAAGTCGAGATTCGCCCCATCGTCAAAACGTTCTTTACTGCCCTTCCTAACAAAGCTACTAGTAAAACCTGGGATCACGATATTTTCGAGTTAATTTTTACCGATGCCATTACAGATGGGAACGGAATGCCTATATCTCTTCCGAAAACCACTCATGACTGGACCGAATGTATTACTCGATTGGTCAATAGCCTTCAGTTGAATCCTAATTTGTTATTCAAGAAATTAAAAAACAAGAGCACCTCCTACAAGCTTCCGGAGGATGATGACTCCAAAGCCAAGAATACCTCTCTAGGATGTCAACGCGGAGAACGTAGATGTCAGGATCCGGTCCTTCGTTTTTTAACGGACATTTTGACCATCTTTAAATGGGTTCGGCTTAACTACGGTTTCTGTCAAAGAGACTCTGCTGTTTATACCTTGTACTTGATTCCTCATTTGGCCTTTTGGCAGCTGACCTTTAACTGCGCTGCCACAAAACAGAATATGGATTTTCCTTGGTTTCAGAAGGAGGAAATGGATGTGAGATTTTTTATGAGACCCAGAAAAATCTGTTCCTTCCTCATTCACGTTTCCCGTAAGTTCGGAGCAGTTAATTATCTTCACTGGGCTTTTTCCGGTTTTGCGGAGAATTTCTTAGATGATTCCGCGCTTCAAGAGCAATCTCTTCAGAAAGCCCGAGGACATCTTAATGAAAACAAAGAGTACCTCTACAGCGCCTACCAAGGCGCCTGCGGACAAAACCTTGTCAATGTCGTTTTAAACAATCACTACCACTGTCTTTAAATCATGCTAACCCCTTCTACTTCACAGCATATCTATGCAGCGGACTTTGTTAGGCCTCGGCCTTTTGCTGAATTCGTTCAGCAAAACAAAGACCGTCTGAATGCTTTGAAACGAACTTGGCCGTACGGGGACAAGTTCGCAGAAGTCCTGCATGTTGTCCGGGAGGTACAAGCACATCACCAGTGCCTGCCGCTTCACGACGCTTCAGACTACGACCACTTAGAAGGGGCGATGCATTCTTCTTTGGATTTAGCAGTGGAAGCCTTAATTCTTCTCAAAGGCATTCCTATTCATTTGGATTTGCCGCTGGTAAAGCGGGAAGAGCATAAAGAAAGAGTTTTCTTTGCCATCATTCTTTGCGCTCTTTTCAGCAACATCGCAGACAGCGATGTCCGCTATCGTATTGACGGATTTGACGCAGACAACCGCAAAACAACCAAGTCTCCCTGCGAACCGTTAGCACGTTTCTTCGACAATAATTTTGTCAAAGTCCGTCTTTGGCAAAAATCATTGCCGGATAACAATCTCTACCAGTCCTATGCCTCCGGAATTCTTCATCGTGCCGGAAAGCTTATTCTCGATAAGATTCCGCACCATGAGTATTCTGCTTTATACGGATTTGTTTCTGCCTTTGTAGAAAACCGTATGGACGATGCCAAAGGTTTTGATCCAATTTTGTTTGATTGTCTGTTAAGAGCTAAAAAGAAGATCTCTGCCAGAAACCAATTAACCAATGCCGGTTATTTGGATGAACGCACGGTTCCTAATCTTAAGAGGCAGCTTGCTTTAATTCTTTCCGAACTCTTTAAAAATGAGTGGTCGATTGATAAAGGCGGTGCTTTAAGAAACAGCATGGTGCTGTTTCATGCGGGTAAAGTGTATCTTCGATATCCTGAAGCGTTTTCTCATATTGAGGAAAGCCTAGGAGAGCGCTGGGCCGATTCCATTATTACCATCAACCAAAAGAAAATTCTTTCTTACATGGTTAAGAGCCATATGGTTGAAGAGGAAGCTAATTCCTTAATGGTAAAGCTCAACTTTGTTGAAGAAGTCTCCGTGGCCGGCCAAAAAGCTAAAAACGTTACGGTTTCGGCTCAAGCCGTTTGCTTGGCAAACCCTGCTTTATATATTGCTGAAGGAACCAAAACTCGAGAGTATTACGAGCAAGACAGAATCAACAATAATCTTTCCAGAATCGTCAAAGAAAAGATCCAGTATGGAGAAACTGACCTTAGCGACTTGGAGGAAGAATCTTTTGTAGCTGAATATGTTATTTCCTCTCCTGCTTCGTCGACTAAAGAGAGCGAAAGAGGTAAAGGATTTACAAAGCTCTTTTCTGCGATTCTTCCTGCATTAAATAAAGACGCATCAAAGAAAGCCAAAATTAACAAAAATTCTGAACCAAAATCTCCGGCCGAACTTGCTCTCATCAAATCCAAGCAAGAAAAGAAGTCTGCCATCGTCAAGAAGACTGAAGAAGAGATTCGAACTCACCTTGATGATAAGAACGCTTTTCCTTATGCGGACAAAGAGATCTCTGAAGTCAAGCCAGAGTCCAATTCTTTCGTAAAGCAAACCGATAAAGGGGAGTGCTCACTCGCTGAAGAAGCAGCTCAAAACCACGAGGTCTCCTCAGTTGGCGCACCTTGCGTTGAAACCGTTCATACAGATCCTAAGTCAGCAGTTACTAACGAATCGAAGGACGCAAAAGCATCCGGAGATCTTCCGAGATTCGGATCTCTCGGTTCTCGTCTGAAAGGCCTGGGTAGAGTATTTTCTTCAAAGCTTCAAGGAGCGGTTGAGTCATTTAAGAAGGTTAAGATTTTTGAGATTTCGAAAGAACCCTCTTTAAGCATTCCTATCGGAGAGACTACGGTTGATGAAGAAGAATTCGTTTACCGTACCCCCAACCTTTCTTCCGGTAAGGAAGCTAAAGCATTGGAAGAAAAGTTCTCTTGTTCCGGTGCCAGCAGCGTAACTAACCACAGAAGCGATGTAAATGAAGAGTGTCTAGCCAAGGACAATCTGGAATCACAGCCTTCTTCTCTGACTCCGAAAGAAGCCTCCTCTGCTCCGATCGCTTCGGATGCTGAATCTAATTCTTTTTCCATTGCTAAATCTTCAGAGAAAGCGGAGCTTTCTCTGAACAAAAAAACACAAGAAAAAGATTCTGACGAGAATTCAAAAGATGAGAATTCAAAAGATTTTGATGGGAATTCTTCAAGTTCCGTGAATGCTTCAATTGTTTCCTCCAACGCGGAACTTCAAGGGGAGCTAAAAGAACCTGACGACCTTAATGAACAAAATAGCAATAAGAACCCAACTGCTCCTGAAAACCTTAACGTCACTCAGAAGATTTCTAATGAATCAACAACATTAGAAGTAAGTGAGGAAAAACTAACTTCAACTATTCCGACAAACAAAAACAAGCCTGAATCTGCTTTAAATACAGCCGAACGTGCCGGTGCGAACCTCAATAAATCGAAACCCACTGTTAATAAATCAAAGGAAACGGCTGCTGAGAAAATAACATCTACTAATCAAAACAAGGGACCCTCTAAAAACTCCGCATCAGGCGTCCACACAAAACAGCCTGCTTCTGTCCGCAACGAACAGACCAAACACTCTGAAAGCGTACTTGAAAAATCGACAGCTAAGTCTGAAGCGTCCGCCAAAACGATTCCTTCAGATTCAAAGAAGGTCTCTAAGCCAGAGGCTAAGAAGGCATCTTCTGGTGCTAGCTCCAAAAACGCAGTGAAGAATTCAGCAGTCGACAGGTCCGAGACTAAAGTTGCTGCTCAATCCTCATCCAATACTCAAAAGCCGGCTGCGAAACCAACTAAATCAGTTAGCCCAACAACGCAAGCCGCAACGGTAAAACACACGGCTAAAGAAACCGACGACAGTTCTAAAGAACTTGCTTGCAAGTCAAAAGCTCAACTTCAAGAAAAAGATAAGCAAGCGGTTGCTTCTAAAACAACCTCTAGAAATGAGGCTGTTTTAGAAGGCACTAAAACTGCAAAGACGAAGCCACACTCAACTGAGACTTCTTCTCAGACACCTGCAACTTCAAAATCCACAAGTGCTAAAACCCATCCAGAGAAAATGACCTCCTCGAAGGCAAAAGCATCAAAAGCAGCTGCGTCAAATCTAGGCGCTGCCAAAGCCGTAGAAGAGAAGAATTCGGCTTCGAAGCCCACTCCTTCTAAGCCTTCTGCTGAAGAGAAGAATAGAGCAAAGAATAATACGAAGGATGATTCGGCTAAGGCAAATAAGAAGACTACTCAACTCGTCTCTTCAGGTAGCAAGAAGGGAGCAAAGTCTGCATCCGCCGCGAACGTATCAACCGTAAAAACAGCACAGGATCATCATTCCTCCTCAAACACTCAATCGACTGCAGAGCAAAAGAATGCGGTTAAAGTTTCAACCTCTCCATCTAACGAGAAGACTAGAACGGACATTCGAAATGAAGCTGTAAAACAACACAATAAAGAAAAGGCGGCCATCGCCAGAAAAGAGAAAAAGCGAGTAGAGACGATCCTAGCAACCGCAGGAAAACCAAAGGCTGAGTTGACGAAAGTCTCTTCCGGGACAGCTTCTTCTGTTAAGAGCCAGAAACAGAAATCGGTTGAAAATAAGAAATTGAACAACCCCGAGAGTAGGAATCTAAACGCTTCTGTTTCCAAAACCAGCTCTTCCGAAATAAACGCTGTCCAGAACTTGCAAACGATGCCAATTGGTAAGGTCAATACTGTTCCAGCAATTGGTAAGACCAATACCGTTTCAGCAACCGGCAAAACCAACTCCCAATGCGAAAAATCACCAGCCTCCTCTAAGAAATCGAAAGCAAAAGCCGTCGCTAAGAAAGAAAAAACAGACATGGTTGGCACTAAATCTGTCATGACAGACGGTGGTAGTAATTCCTCACAAACTGCAGTTCTTTCTTCTCCATTGCCGTCTTCAGAGAACGCTCAAACAACCTATGGAAAAGAAAACAAGACAGAATCTCCTTTAGCATCTGAAGAAAAGGCCGCTTCAAAGTTGCTAGCAAAACAAAAGACCTCTGTTACAGCTGCAGCAAAAAACGAATCTGCCTCTGACATTCAAAAACACATCAACCCGAATGCGTCAGATAAGCACAACGAGTCTGACAAAAACACATCTTCAGACGGTTCTCTTGCTTCAGAACTCACTCAAACTGCAGAGAAAGAATGCCAAGAAGAGGTCTCACCTTCCCTGAGAAACCATACCTCTTCTTCCAGTGCCTTCTCTTCGAAATCCCTTGTTTCAAAAGATCAGTTTCTTCCTAACGCCGGAGAAGTTCGTCACCCAAAGGAACGAGAGGACAAGGAAGACAGGGAAGAAAAAGAATACAAAGAAGAAAGGATTTCTCTTAACCAAGGCCTTAGCGAACTCTTCTCAATGGGAGTTGAAGAATTTTTCTCAGAAGAAAGAGATTCAGAGGAAGTAAACACCAACATCAATGACGAAGCGAAAGCATTCTCCTCTCCTTCTTCCACTGCTTTTTCTGAGCCTCCAAGGAAGCCTTCCAACACAAACAAAGCGTTTGTTCCGGACCCGAATAATCCTTTGGCTGCAAAGAACGCCTGTTTCGTTTACATGGTAACTGAAGCAGATAAAGCGTCCGAAAACAATAACTCGTCAACGGGTAAATCTAAAAACCCGTCAATGGATAAATCTTCTGGTTTTTCGAATAAAACCAAAGGAGAAAAACTTGCCGACGCTAAAGATGATGTCAAGGCTTCAACCGTTCACAAATCTGGTCAAGATTTCAAAGTTGGTGCTGGTAAAACAGGACTGCCGCTTCCAGGAACCTCCCCAGCTCCAAGTTTTGGAAGCAGCTGTATCTTGGACAAGACACATGTTTTTGGATCTTGCTCTGCCGCTCCGATTTTAAGTAAACCTGCCGGTAAGAAGGTCTCTTCTCCTCGCCCTTCAAAACAAACACCGCAAGGAACTAAGAAAACAAGAGCTCAAAAAATTCAAGACGCTAAAAAAGCACAGGAATTTAAAAAGCTGCGCCAAGAGGCAATTAAAGAAGGCCGGGGAGAGCTGACTCCGGTTCATATGACCGGTAACAAAACCGAGCCTTTCCAGAATCTTCCGAGCAAATTAAAAGACCTCAATGTTGGGCTGTATATAGCTCAGTACGGATTTAGACGCTAAACCTCCAAAGGACTCAACAATGACAACAGTAAAAGAATTACCTGTCCTGAACGGGATGCAGAAAAGACAGCTTTCTAATTTGGCTAGAACTTGTGTTCTATACGGACAAGGAATGGTCATCACCAATATTGGAAACCATATTCAGCCTCTCAAAAGAGAAAGAATCAAAACCAAAGTTAATGGTTATGGCGAAGTCATCTACAAGAGCCGTAGAAGAATTCTTCGTCCGGAATACCAGCCAAATTATGGAAGCGGCGGATACCGAACTCTTGAGGATCTAGATCAAAAGTATTGGTACTTCTTGGCTGACTGCCGTGCAGCTTATCGGCAATCCCGCGCCGCAGATGAGCTCATTTGTGTAGGAAACATGAGATATACCCACGAAGAATTTGAAAGGCTTTACAAAAGTAATCGTTGGAGCCGGCGCCAATGGAAAAACGACTACGTTTTTGACCTGGTTAAAAGAGAAGTCAAAAAGATGGGGCTGACAGAGCGTCAGCTTAAGAAAGAACAAAAGGAACTCATCAAGCGAGCTTTTAGAACATTTTCAGTCACGGAAATCATGTTTATGCGCCGCAGAGCCCGATGGCGTGCCTCGGTCGGCGCTAATACCGAAGCCCGGGCTATGTATTTCAATGAGCAAGTTCAAAGGTGGAAAGAATATTTCCGTGCTAAAGACCTCCAATACATCGGCTGTCCCAAACTTAAACCGTACAAAGGTTTTTATAACGAGACCTATTGGTACAACTTTCGAGATAAATACATCCCCGAAGAGGCTTTTGATTTCTCTTACTATCCCAAGCCGGAGGCCCAATGAGAGCAGATTCAACCTACTTTCGCCGCTTTAAGCAGCCTTATCGTCATGCTTGGGAATTATGGTCTGCCGCCGCTTGGTTTTTATGCGCTGTTTATTTCTTCGGCCTTTATCAACTGGAAATCATCGACAAGAATTTGGCGGTTGTCGCTTTCGGCCTTTGCGGCGCCCTCTTCTTCTGGCGCCTTTATGAAGGCTGGAACATTCTGGTAGCCAGAAGCTACCTTCACGGCTATGGAACTGCTTTTATGAGTATTCAGACATTAATCAAAAAAACGAATCCTGACCATTTATGGCTCGGTCTTGGCTTTGAGTGGATGCCTGAGCACTCACAAAAGCTGTATGACTTATCCAAATACAGTACCAAGCATTGGTTTCTTAACAAGTTCTCTTTGTGGCTTACCGGCAGAAGCAAGACTGCGATGTCGGAGGACGAACAAGGTTTAGCAGCTCTCCATGGTCTTAATTGCGGAGAAACCGATATTTATCGTCCTCTTAAAAACTTTGAAGGCGGTCTTTGCATTGTTGGAACGACACAAGCGGGCAAAGGTGTTTTCTTGGGAACTGCAATTGCGCAGGCCATCATCAGAGGAGATGTTGTCATTACTATTGACCCGAAAGGCGGCGGACGCATGGAAAACGTGATTCGCAAGACCTGCAAAATCGTAGGACGTGATGACCCGCTCATCTTTACCACAGACAATGACCCAGGTTCAGTTCGCTTAGATCCGCTCTACACCTACAACTCTTCCGGTGAAATTGCAACGCGCATTATTTCCGTCATGCCGCCAAGCTCTGACGGCACCTTCCGGGCTTTCGCATGGTCTGCTGTTGATACCGTAGCTCAAGCTTTGATTGACCTTAATATCGCACCTTCTGTCCGCATGATTGAAACGCATATCAATAAAGGCATCAATGAGCTTTTAGGCTTAATGCTCGATAAGCTCATTGCAGAAAAAGCCTGCCCTGAATGGAAGCAAAAAGCTTTGGCCTTTATTAAAGGAAGCAAGAAAGAGTTAGAAAACGTTGATCCATTAAAGCTGAAGATTTCTTGGTATGAAAACGTCCTTGCCAAACACCATCACACCCGTCCTATCGAAAGTGCTTCAAAGGTTTATCACCATAGTGCAGAACACTACGCCAAAATCACCGCCTCTTTGATTCCTGTTTTTGCTTTGCTCAATAACGGCGACATGCAGAAAATTATTTCTCCGGACAGAAATGACCCGCAAGATAGGCGTCCTATCATTTCTTTGCCGGATGTCATAGAACACAAGCAAGTTCTTTACATTGCTTTGGGCTCCATGCAAAACGCGGATGTGGCCACGGCCGCAGCCTCCTTGATGTTGGCTGACCTCGCTTCCGTAGCAGGCCATCGTTACAAGCTCAAAAAAGGAGGCGTCAGAATCTGCTTGTTCGTCGATGAGGTCAGCAACGTTGTGAATGCGCCGTTAATTGAAATTCTCAATAAAGGGGCTGAAGGAGGAATTTACACCACGGTTGCTATGCAGACGATGGCGGACTTGGAAGAACGTCTTGGAAGCACAGCTGCCGCCCGCAAAGTCATCGGCAACTTAAACAACATGGTTGCTCTCAGAACCAAAGACGGTCTTACCCGGGATGTCTTTACAGAAACCATGGGTAAAACTTATATCAAGCACGTTGATACCTCTTTGTCGACTCATGCGGACAATTACAGCGGAGTTCCCGCTTACAACGCAGGAGCTTCCCATAAAAGTTCGTCAAAACGGGAAGATGTTATTCCCGGAGAGTATTACAGCATGCTTCCGAACTGCCAGTTCTTTGCCAACGTGAGCGGAGGGAAACTCTACAAGCTTCGCTCCCCCATTCTTATCGATGAGAATGATTACAGGAAGGAAACTGCAAAAGATAACCCAAGCCAGCCGGTTAAAACCGCCGACGAAGAAATTGCAGAAGCTTTAGAGCTCTTGGAACAAGACGCAGAAAGCAAGGAGGAACCGAAATGAACTCCAAAGCAGTCCTTCTCTTCATCTTGACTTTCATCTTTGTTTACCTGTGGATGCCTCTGCATTTTGAGGCCGGACATTTTGAAAGCCGGCTCTCCAAAGAGATCCGCCAAGTCAGCAAAGTCCTTCACAAAGATTTAGGAGGGTGGGTAAGCTGCAATGCGCTTAAAACCACTTCTTTAAAAGATACGCAGCTTTTTCCGGATAGAAAACATAGAGATGAAACCGAGGCTTTATTTGAAGAAAAACGCGACAACATTTGGAATATCCCGTATTTTCAAAGTATTCGAGCTTTGACGGAACTCGCCGTGTTCAGACTGTTTATTGCTTTAGTATGGGCCTTGGTGCTTCTTCCTGCACTTCTCGCAGTGATTACCGACGGATTCTTTGAAAGAAAACTCAAGTTCGAAGCTGCTGCCGCTCCTCACCCGGTGTTATACAAAGTAGCCCTTTCTGCCCCGATTTACCTAGGAGGTCTATTTGCATTAATGCTAATCTGGCCTTATTCAGCCTACCTTTGGTTAATACAGTCGGCGTTTGTCCTCTCTCTACTTGCCCTTCATACGGTAACAGCCAACTTCCACAAATTTAACTAACTAACCGAATTCACTGTCAAGAATAATGACTTTTTTTGCCCACAACCTAATTGCCGCCCTTCTTAGCCTCTTTGCCGCGGCTCTTCATCCGGCTTTTGCAGACTGCTTTGAGATTCACGGACAAAATATCGGAGTCTCTCCCGATCTTCTTCGGGCGATTGCTATCACCGAATCTTCCGGTAATCCTGCTGCCGTCGCCGGCCCCAAAGGCTCTCAGGATTTAGGTCTCATGCAGATTAATTCTCAGTGGCTCTCTAAGTGGAACCTTTCCAAGCAAGAACTTCTCAATAATGCGTGCCTCAATATAGAAGTCGGTGCACGGATTCTGAAAGATAATTTAAGCCGCTACGACAATCCTTGGGAAGCTGTTGGCGCTTACAACGCCGGATGTTCCCGCCTTAAAGGTCAGGCGTGTCTGGAGGCCAGACAAAAATATGCTTGGAAAGTTTTTAAAAACCTCCAGTCTCTCGACGATAAAACCAGAAAGAAACTTCAAGCTATTGCTTCCTAAACTCTAATTTTCAGTTTTTAACTGTCTCAGGACGCCTTAAACAGGAGCGTCCTTGGGAGAGCTTTACTTCAAATCCTGTTTTTCTTAATTATTTATCAAGGATTTCAACATGAAAACCAATATCAAAACTTTAAAAACCATCCTCGGCTGCGCTCTCTTTTTAGGAGCATCTGCTGCTTTTGCAGCCAATGGCGACACTGACTTCCAGGACCTCTATGCCAAGCTTCAGAGTTGGTCTCAAGGCACGCTCGGCCGCTCTATTTCTTTGATGTTCTTGTTGGTTGGTTTAGGCGTTGGCGTTATCCGCGGTTCCATTATGGGTGCTGTTGTCTGCGTCGCCGCTGCCATGGCCTTGTTTATTGGTCCGGACATCATCGACAACATTTTCACCGGATTGATCTAAACGGACCGGGAGGCGCTTTTGCTCCTCCGGTTCTCAACGAACTATGCACTATTTAGAAGATAAATCGCATTTGATTCCCAAACGGCTCGATGCTCCACCTCGATTCCTCTTATGGGACTTCGATACCGTTGCCGCCGGTTTTGCCGGAATCGGTATCGGCATTATTGTCAACAACATGCCCTTGGGACTGCTCTTTTCAGTTGCTTTTGCTTGGACATGGATAAGGATCAAAGCAGGACGGCATCCTGCCTACGGCTTTCATTTCTTGTATTGGCACCTTCCGATGAATCCGTTTAAACGTACGCCGGCTTCAGCCCGCAGAAAATTTATAGGCTAAACAATCTTATGAACATCCATGAATATACCTCTGAGCTTGCCAGCCGCCTGGCAGTCAGAAGGTTCTTTATCTACGCTTTTGCGGCAAGCATCGGGGTCAACCTTATTTTGGCCGGAGGCATCGTGGCCATGGAAGATAAAAGCCGTGTCGTGGTGCTTCCGGCCGAACCCTCTAAATCATTTTGGATGGATGATAAAACCGTCTCTCCAGAATACTTGGAACAAATGAGCTCTTATTTAGTCCAGCTAGCGCTGAATAACTCCCCGGAAACTTTTGAGCACAACATGACACAGCTCTTGAAATACGCCGATCCTGAAAAAAGAGGCGATATCGAACTCATGCTTTTGAAGCAAGGGCGTCAAATGAAAAGTTCCAACTCCTCAACCTCCTTTATTCCACAATCCGTCGAGGTTCTTCCGCGGTCCATGAAGTCCGTCGTCTCCGGCAATGTCCGCCAATTTATCGGCAATGTTTTAACTTCAACCACACAGAAGTGCTGGACTCTCCAGTTCCGCTATGCAGGAACCCGCTTATGGATTGAAAGTATGCATGAGACAAACTGCAAGAAACCTTTTAATGAACCAGCTAAAAGAGGAGCCTAAATATGTCTAAAACTTTCCTCTCAGCGGTTCTTCTGGCAGCTGGAATTATTTCTTGGGCACCTTTATCTGCAAAAGAAATTCCACCCGGGTTCGACTTTGATGAAACTGTCTCTCAGACTGCAGCTGCTTCCTCCAAGCTTAAAAATCTTGGAGATGCCCGCCATGCCCCGATTTCTATGCGTCAAGCCAACAGAATCTCGGTAAAAAACGGCAGAATTCTGCGTTACGTCTCTGATCCTCAGGCTATCGATATCAAACATGATGAACCAACAGGCTCCTTGTTTGCCGTTCCTTTAACAAGAGAAACCACAAACTTGTTTGTAATGACAGATTCAGGGCACACGCATTCTTTGGTTCTCACGCCGACAGAGAAACTTTCCGGTCAAAATTTGGAAATTGAAGAAAGCCGTACCTTCCCGGCCTCAGCAAATTCCTCTGCCGGAGCTTCTCACCCAACAGAAGAAAAAATCCAAAAGCTTTTTAGAGGACTCACCTCAATCATTAATGAGCCTTCTAAAAAACTCTCTGCTTCAAAAATGATCCGTCAAAGTCTGACTGCGACTCCGCTGAAGTATTGGGAGAAAGACGGTCTGAGGCTTGAGTTGTGGACCTTACAAAATACAAGCAGCAAACCAGCGCCTATCGAAGAATCACGTTTTTGGCAAAAGAATACCGCCGCAATTGCTGTTGACAAAGCTTCTCTGTCGCCGCAAGAAAAAACTGACCTTTGGATTGTACGGACAGGAGAATATCAATGATTGGTTACTCTCCTCAAAGTGCCGCAGCCCGTAAGACAATGCTCCAGCAATGGAAAATTCTGACAGGCATTCTCATCGGAGTGGGACTTGCCGTCTTTTTGGTCATGTATTTTACCGGCGGTCAAAGTGTTCCAAAGGAACGTAAAGAAACACCGACGAAGTTCAATATCACGCCAACCGCAACTGATATTGAACGTTATAAGGCTCTTTATGACGAAAGACTCTTGAATCTCGAAAGCTCCTTAAAAGAAGCTGCCAATCGAGAAAAGCGGATGACCAAAGAATTGGAACGCTTAAAAGAAGAAATTCATAAGAAGCAAGCCGAAGGTATACATACTGCTAAATCCAGCAGCGCTGCCTCTCAAGATGGCTGGCCCCCGGTTGAAGCTATTACCAAAGGACAAACCGAACAAGTGATTGGGAAGAATGCGGCAAGCAGTACAAGACAAGGTTTCTCTTCCGGGCTGACAACACGTCAAAAACAACTGGCTCAGCAGCAGACCTCTCAGCGTCTGCCAAGACTGGTAATAACGGATCTGTCCCAGAAAAAAGAGCCGGTATCAGTGTTGGGCAAAATAACTCAGAAAGAAAGCAAGCCCTCCGCCCTAACCTATCTCCCAAGCGGCACTTTTGCTAAAGCAAGGCTGCTCAACGGAGCCATTGCTCCCACGAGAGGTCAAGGAAGCGGCAATCCGGTTCCCATCCTCATGGAGCTGACCGATGCTGCCGTCATGCCGAATCTTTATCGCTCCGGCATTAAAAGATGTTTTGTGACGGCCAATGCCACCGGAGAACTTGCCAGTGAAAGAGTTCTAGTCCGATTGGATCGCCTCTCTTGTATTGATGAAAACGGCGGAGCTGTCGATACCAAACTTCAAGGTTATGTATCCGGAGAAGACGGCAAGACCGGCCTGAGAGCTCGTTTAGTCACCAAATCTGGTCAGGCCATTGCGAATGCTCTTTTTACCGGGACGCTATCCGGTCTCGGAAAAGCAGTTTCCTTAGCTGCTGAAGATTCGACCACCTCCATTACCGGAACCGTCTCGACATCCGTTAAAAATCCTTGGCGCGCCGGGCTTGGCGAAGGTACTTCCCACGCGATGGATCGCATTACAGACTACTACTTAAAACTTGCCAGCGATATGTTCCCCGTCCTTGAAGTCGATTCCGGACGCGACGTGGAGATCGTTATCTCTCAAGGTCTATCAATTGAACGATTAAACAAGTAAACCATTTCTTATGCATAAATCCTTTCTTTTCTTATTCGTTGCTGCTGCTTTTGCAGCCTCCCAGGCGAACGCTGCCGGAGAATGTTCAAATCCGGCTCCTCGTCTTGTCAAAACAAGTTCGGTTTCTTCCGCTCCATCTGCTGGGTCTTTACCGACACCAGCTGAAAACCAGCCCGTCATTGCCGACCCCTCTGTCGATCTGAAAGAGGCTTCTGAACGTTTTAAAGAACGTTATCCCAAGACAAAAGTCCATACGTTTTCTTTAACGCCTGTTCCCGGCATCTTTGAAGCTGCCGTCGGCAAAGAAGTGATTTACTTTGATAAGACCGCCCGCTTTCTCTTTTCGGGACGCCTCTTAGATATGGAAAAAGGCCAAGACCTCACGGACCAAAGACTCAAAGATATCCGGCGCATTGACATCAAGAAGCTTCCCTTGGATAAAGCAGTTAAAGAAGTCAAAGGAAACGGTTCCAGAACACTGATTGTCTTTACCGATGTTGACTGTCCTTATTCCCGAAAGCTTGCTAAAACTTTAGAAGAAGTCACTGACATCACTGTCTACACCTTTCTTTTTCCTCTCGTCTCGATCCATCCGGAAGCCAAAGCAAAAAGTGATGCCGTATGGTGTGATGCGGACAGTGTTAAAGCTTTATCCAAAACACTAAAAGGAGAGCCCATAAATGCGGTAGCAAACAATCCAATTTGTTCTTCTCCGGTCGAATCAACTTTGAAGTTAGCGGCTGAATTGGGTATCGGTGGCACCCCAACGCTCATTAACGGCTTGGGCGACAGGACCGCCGGAGCTCTTCCGCTGAATAAGCTCGAAGAATTTATCAATCAAGGCACAAAGAAGGCTTCCAAATGAAAAAACTAACCTTTCTTTGCGCCCTGCTGGCCTCCCCTCTTTTATTGAGCGGATGCGGTTCTTTAACTGGTTTTTCCAATGCGCAAACGGATTTCTCTTGTGCCGACTTGACCGGCAAACCTTCTTGCCGAAATATTAGCGATGTCTATGCCTCCGCCAAGGAAGAATCGGAACTATCGTCAGCTGATAATACTGTTGTTCCAACTATCGCTCAGGGATCGAAACCAGAATATATTCAGCCTTATTTTCAATACAACCGGGAGGGAACCTCTCAAAAAACTGATTCCGAACCAAGCCCTGAAGAAGCTCTTCTTCTTGAAGAACACAAAGCCGCTTCAGCCGAATCGAAAGTAAGCAGCCCAAACTTTGCCGTTATTTCACCGGCTTCTCCTTGGAGAAGTCCCGAAACGATTTTTCGGGTGTGGATGGCACCTTTTACGGACACTGAAGGAGACCTTCATGACCAGCGGTACATGTACGTAAAGGTCCTTAACGCCGGTTGGTCAGTCCCGGTGATTGATGAGTTAGCCAAACCGAGAAGCCCTTATCGCCCGGTCTATCCGCTCTCTCAAGAAAAACCTCAGCCTGCCCCTAAAAAACCAAACCCCTTAGATATTCTCCAAGGTAAAACTTCATGACAAAGCCTCTGAACTCCTCGCTTTTGAAGAAGCTCAAAGACAAATTCACCGCTAAGTTTGGTTCCTCTTTTGTTTCCAACTTGAGTCTCAAAGATTCTGAAATGGAACCGAGAACCGGATCACCGATTCTGATCGACCGATTTTCTAATCTTCTGCCTTATGCGCATTTCAGCGAAGAGGATAACTTATGCGCAATTGCAGCTCCCAACTTCAATTCCTTTGAAGGCTTAGGTTATGTCATCGAAGTAATTCCGCAAACGGGCTGTACACCGGTCATGGCAAAAAGTCTTCAGCATCTGTTCGGACAAGGAATCCCGGAAAACACCGGCATTCAGTTCTGCTTGTATGCCTCTCCTTTTGTGAAACCGCTGACCGATCTCATTCTTGCCTCTTCCGCAGAGCCTGCCCCTGATGACGATGAGCACAGAACCGAACAGCTCGCACTGATGAAAGGCCTCTCTAAGGCTAGAGCCGATTTCCTATTAAGAGGCTCTCATCAAAACCCAAAGCCCGGCATGACAGGAAGATTATGTAATTTCCGCGCTTGGATGAGTGTCGTAGTACCCACCGCGGATCCTTTCGATCCTGCTGTTCGGGAAAAAGTTAAACGAATCCGCGACACTCACATAGCGATTCTTCGCCAATGGCATTTAAGCCCGTGGATATGGAATGAGTCCGTGCTAATCAATACGGTCTCGCAAATCTTAAATCCGCACCTATTTCTAGAAAATGCTTGGACTCCTGCTGTTCACGACCCCTACCGGGAGCCTAGGACTCAGTGTCTCCGTGCCGATACAAGAATTGATATTGAACCGAACTGTATCGATTTTTATTCTTTAGACCGGGAACATCAAATCTCCGCAATCTCGATGACTGTCCGCAGTTATCCGGAGTCGTTCTCTCTGGACAAAGTCAACCAGCTCATCGGTCCTCCGGATGGCCAGAAACAGCCGTACCCTTGTCCTTACCTCATTACAACTTTTGTTTCCACCAAAAGCTATGAATCTGCCAAAGCAAAAACTCAGCTGAAAAGCGCTCGGGCAGAACAGATCGCCTCAACTGAAATCGTTAAATTCATGCCAATTATGCGCAAAGAAGCAGAAGATTGGCGCCTCGCTGTGGAATCTTTTGAAAACGGGGAATGCTTGCTTCATATGTCGAATCAAATCTTGCTCTTCCCGGAAAAACAAGATCACCGCGACGCCATCGAAGCGGCGCGTGCCAGCTATAAAGCCGCCGGTCTCGAGCTCGTGGTTGATGACTTTATGCAGCTGCAAGGTTTGCTCGCTTCTTTGCCGATGACCGGAGGCCCGCTTTTAGCTGCTGATGTTAAAGTGGCCCAACGATCGACGACTAAAACGACCGGCAATGCCGCTAACATGCTTCCGATTATTGCCGATTGGAAGGGCTCTCCCCCTCTGGCAGGCAGAGAATTTCCCACACCGGTCATTAACCTAGTCAGCCGGCGCGGACAAATCCTATCCGTCAATCCTTTTGCTAATCCAAACGGCAACTATAACGGAGCCGTCATAGGCGCTTCCGGTACCGGTAAAAGCGTGCTCTTAAATGAAATTGCAACCGGTGTTCTAAGAACCGGAGGCAGAGTTTGGATTATCGACCATGGACGCAGTTATCAGAAGCTCTGTGCCGTCCTTCAAGGCCAATATATTGACTTCTCTGACCTTCCTCATGCGGATGGAAGCTATGACTGTCTCAATCCCTTCTCTTTAATCGAAGACATTGATAAAGACCTAAGTTTTCTTCTTCCTATCGTTGCTCAAATGGCTTCACCATCTCAACAGCTCGATGACCTGCGGCTGTCTCATTTGGCGGTTCACTTCAAGAGCACCTGGCTTAAAGCCTCTAGAGAAGGAAGAATTCCGACGATGACGGACTTGGCAGATTCTTTAATTCACAACGGCCGGATTGGCGGACGAAAACCTCATATCGACGATGAAAACTGGACGCATTATTTCAACTCCTTATCCAGAGCCGAACAAGAACATCTCAATGATCCGAGAATATCTGACCTTGGCATTCAGTTAACGCCTTTCTGCAAAGGAGGCGCCTATCAAACTTTCTTTGAAGGCGAGGCCAACATCCGATTCGACAATAAATTTGTGGTTCTGGAATTAGAACAGCTCAAAAACAAGAAAACTCTTCAGTCTGTCATCCTAATGCTGATTATGTGTCTTATTGACAATGAAATGAAGCACGGTTCCCGCAAAGAATCCAAACTCGTCATCATTGATGAAGCCTGGGATTTGATGGGAGAAGGACATTCCGGCAAGTTTATTGAAGAAGGCTACCGTCGCGCTAGAAAATATAACGGCTCCTTCTTTACCGCCACTCAGTCTCCGGCGGATTACTGGAAAAAGGAAACTTCCCGGGCAGCTTTAGAGAACACGGACTGTCTGTTCATCCTGCATCAGAACCAGGAATCGCTGCAGCAGCTCAAACTCAAAGGCCATATCGCCATGGATGAACATCAGATTAAACTCCTGGAATCATTAACGACCGTCGCAGGGACTTATTCCGAAGTTTTTGTGAGAATCGGCGATCAGCCTCCTTCCGTTAACCGTCTTATTCTGGATCCCTACTCTCAGCTGCTCGCTAGTTCTCATCCGCACGATGTCGAATCCATCAATACCTATCTTCAGCAAGGTTTATCCATGCATGAAGCTATTGAATCTGTTCTCAGAGACCGAACCCAATGAATCCTCAGAAAATAAACAAATCCTTTGGCAATGTTTCCTCCCATAGACCCGCAGGAATGTCCGTCAACACGGTTTTTAAAATTTTTACCGCGGCATTGCTTGTCTTTACGGTTGCCGTATCTGCAGCGTTTTTTATGATGTACCAGGAAATAACGCACACTCCGGTCTTTGCTGTTTTAAACCTCAATAAGGTTGTCTCTGTCAACGAGACGGTTCTTGCCTCACAAGACTTAAAACCCGAAGAATTATCCGTAGAAGCTAAAATCTTCGCACGGCGTATGAAAGCAGAAATCGAAAATCTTCAAGAAGAATGCGGCTGTACTTTGCTTGTCTCCTCTGCGGTGATTTCTCCTTCAAAGCTGCCGGACTATACGGAGACCTTGTTGAACAAACTGGGTTTTTCTCCCGCAAAAATTGCTAAAGCAGAAGTCATTGTGGCTGAACGCATGAAGGCTCTCCAATCTAATTTTGCTAAGAGCTTTCAATGAACTTAAGACATAACGCTCTCCGACTCTTCTTAGGCTTGTCTCGTCATTACGGCAGATACGGCTGGATTTGGCTGTCTGTTTTGCTCCTGATCGTCAGCATTACTCATCACTGGAAATTGGCTTACAACTACACGAACTCACTGCCGCAAACATTGTTTGCCATCCACATCGGACAAAAGGATGTAAAACGAGGCGATTACATCTCTTTCTATCCTCCCCGCAGAGCCACTTCCGGCAATGAAATGCCGTTTGTTAAAAAAGTGGTTTGTATGCCCGGAGAAAGAATCCGCTCTTACGGTCAGCAAATCTTTTGTGAAGATAAACCGGTTGCTCTCGCAAAAGAGTTTTCGCTTAAAGGTCTTCCTCTGCAAAAAGTCTCTGATCAAGTTCTAGGAGAAGATGATTATTTCGTTGTTGGAACGCATCCAGATTCTTTTGACTCCAGATATCAGAACTTCGGCCCCATTAATCGCTGCCGTTTTATTGGCAAAGCTTATCCAATTTTCTAATCCTCTGCTCTATTCATGAAAACCTCTCACGTTCTCTTAGTGTGCGCCTTTGTTGGTTCGGCTGCTTTATTTGCCGGGTTTACGCATGCCGGATTAGAAATCCGCGGGATTGATTCCGCCTCTAATTTATCCGAAGCAGCAGAATACTCTTCTTCGCTTCAGCGTTCTCGGCCTTCCACAAAGAAAACTTCGGGAGAAAACTCAGAAAAACTTGGCCGTCCGGACGCTTTAGGCCCAACCTATCCTATATCCGAACCCGATTTACTGGAGCTCTTCTTAGAGCGAGTCAATCAGATGAAGTCCTCAGGACAATATCAAAAACGCTTCAGCCAAGAGAAACAGAAAATTGCTGACAGGATGGCTAATCCGCTTCCCGTAGAAGGCCTCGTAAAAGCTCAAGAAACTCGAGTGTGGCTGCTAGAGGCATCCATCCCAGAAACTTTGCCGGAAAGCCTCCTTAAACAAGCGGCTTCAGTTGAGCTCCCAAAACTTTCACGTGAACTTCTCTTCATTGACGGGACTGACCCGGAAGAATTAGCCGCAGCGCAAGCCCTAGTTGCCGAAAGAAGGGACGCGAGAGTGGTGCTCGTCAATGGGAATGTCGCAGACGCCAGCCGGCAGATGCAAAGAAGAATATTTTTTGATCAAGGAGGCGCCCTCACCCGTCTCTTCGGCATTCAAGCAACGCCTGCAGTTCTTTTTAACGGTTCAGACGGCCCTAGCGGTATCGAGTTCCCTACCCAAGAAGTTAAATCCGTACTGTCTAACCTCTTCTAAATGCGCCTATGAAAACCTTCTTTGTTATTTTTTACCTCTTATGCACGCTGCTCATCCCCTCGGCAGAAGCCGCTTGCCGCGGCAAAGTCATCAATCCTGTGACAGATGTCTGCTGGAGTTGTATTTTTCCGATTAAGTTAGGCGGCATCACGTTAGCCTCGGGCAAGAACCCGGATCCCGACACAGGAGCCAACACTTTCTGCGCTTGTACTTCCGGAGCCAACATTAAAGTCGGTATGAATATGTCTTTCTGGGAACCGTTAAGAACGGCCGAAGTCGTTCGCCAGCCCTACTGTTTTCCTTCTCTGGGAGGCTTAGATTTAGATGTCGGTATCCGTGCTCCGGCTCATGGTAGAACGCCTTCTAAAACAGCCGCTTCGGGACGCACTTCTTTTTATCAAGTCCACTGGTACTTTACGCCTTGGCTTTTCGTATTAGAAGTCTTATTGGATACGGATTGTTTGGAGCAGTCGGCATGGGATTTAGCGTATATGACTGAACTTGATCCGCTCTGGGACGATTCCGTGACGACTTTCTTCTTAAACCCGGACGTCAGTTTGTTTGCTAATCTTCCCGCGCAAGCGGCTTGCGCAGCCGATTGTGTCGCCAGCACGACTAACTTGCCGGTATCAGAACTTTACTGGTGTGCCGGATGCAGCGGAAATATTTTCCCGCTGACCGGTTGGGTGGCTTCACATGTACACCTTCCTCAGGCTTCTTCTCTCTTAGTTTCCCGCTTTCTGATGAAACTCCATCGTCAAGGTCTTCAATGGGCCGCTTACGGCAAGAAAGGTCAATGCGGTCCTTACTTAGAGCCAATTATGGACAAATCGGTTTACCGCACTCAAATGGTTTATCCCTCTAGAACCACCGCTAAGGTTGACGGACGCTGCTGTTACCCGCTTGGTGCCTCTACTGCCTTGTGGTCTTCCGGCAAGACGTGGGCATCAGGCGGTGAAGATGCGGCTTATCTCATTTACCGCAAGCGGGACTGCTGCCAAGGATCTGGACTTACAGGAATCTAGCCATGAAAATCTTCTCAGCTCTCGCCTTTAGTCTGTCTCTGTTTCTGACAGTAACGGCCAATGCATCCTCCTCTTCTGCATCTTCCGAAGACTCCTTACCGTTAACAATTGATGATGTTCTGACCAACGCCCAAAGCATTCAAACAGAACTCCTCAATCAAAAAAGATTTGAAGCAATAATGTTAGTGTCTTCGTCCATGCCGGAAGCGTCTTTAAAAAGATTAGCAATAGACGCAAAAGACGCCGGTATCCCTTTGGTCTTCCGAGGAGTTCCTGTAAATCCTAAGAGTCCGCTGTCCCAACCGCTGCTCAACCCTGAAAGTCTAAAGGTCTTTAATTTCTTAGTAGAGTTGGGTGCCTCGGTAGAACTGAATCCCGAAATCTTCAAAGAAATCGGCCTGTCTGAAGTTCCGGCTTTAATCATCAGAGAACATCAAGAAAACTCCTCGGACGCCTCCGAGGCTGGTTCTTGTAATTCCGCTGCCCGTCCCTCTTCGCAAAACACCGCTTTGGTATTAGGAGACGTAACTTTGGGCTATATGCTCGATACGCTTCTGGATCGTCATGATGAGATCGGAAAAGAAGCTCGGCGTTTAAGACAAAAGCTCGGAGACCGTCCCTAATGATGCTAAAGATTATCTCCTTAGCCGCCTATTTGTTTCTGAACTGCGCTGCTTTAGCTTCAGGTGTTGCAGCAGACTCAGCTTCGCTATCCTCGGATAGTATCAAGGTAAAAAATGGATCTATGACCAAAGAAGAAGCCATGAATGCAGCTAAAGACGCAGCATCCTCCGTTTCCGTCAAAGACATTCTGGCAAATAGCTCTTCTACAGAAACAGTTCCTAACTTTGGCTCAGACGTCTCAGAATTAAAAAATCTTTTTAATAAAGGCCAAGGTGACCTTTTAGCTCCGGGACAAATCAAAGCCGACGGATGTTTAGACAAATCCTCGATGGATTGCCGGGCGGTTCAAGTGATTTACGACACGAACTCCAGGCCCTCCTGGCCGGAATCCGATTTTGATAAGGTTTTGGGAGATCGTGATCAAATCATCTCCGGTGCACAAAAGCCGCATCCTGATATCAATGACTCCAACGATGTCACCTGCGAGACAATTACCACAAACGTTCCTCCTCAGTACGAATACACCGCCTGCGAAGAAACTTCCGGAGCAGTCACTGAACAATGCTTTTCCGGATGGGCCGAACAGCTTGAAATTACCTCGCTCTTTCAATGTATTCAGAGAACCGGCAACGTTAAAAACATTACTTGCGTCAATCCGTATGTTTCTTCGGTGCATAACTACACCTGCCTGGAAGCTCCTCGACAATCCTGTCAGGTGGGCATTCATGTCGATGTGAAATCAGAGTATGTGTACGAATGCTCAAAGCAATCCGTTCAGGCCAAGACTTACCGATGCAACAAGATTCTTACTGTCGCGGCAACTCCAGGATGCGAGACGGGCAAAATGCAGGAGGCATTAGCCGAAGACCATTCCGGTCTAGGCACCGACGACTGCAACGGAGGCGATATTGTCCGACTCCAATACGCCTGCTCCAAAGATGAAGTTCCCACGATTCGAATCGAAACCAATGTTAAAAATGCTGCTAACTTTGGTTTTGAAGTTAAGGCGCTGGATTTCGACGAAGAAAGAGAGTTTTCAAACTGCAAAGGCCGCTGGAGCGGTAAAACTCGATGTGTCGGCAGCTCCTGCACCACTGAAGTCAAAATGGAAGTTTTCTATAAAAAGAAGAATCAATTCATTAAATCCGGCACCCTCTCAAAAGTCTTTGGATACCAAACCTTCTCTCATAGCGCAGAAGTCGATCAATGGAAGATGTCCTGCGTTTTAGATGACGGAACCACCGTGGAGCTCCAATGAGAAACATTTTGGTTCTTCTATGTTGGACCTCCGTATTCTCAGCGGTTTCTCATGCTGCGTGTACCGACGGAGAATATGTCTGCGTTGACGGTCCCGGCACAAAATTCGTCAATGGCGTTGAAGTCTTCCGAGAATGCTGGAATTATCAGTTCAAAAGATCTTGTACGGAAGCCAACGAAATCAACTACTGCGCAGCCTTGGAGAATACTGAAGCCTGTAAATTAGTCAACAAAATCTGTGAATCAGCTGATTTGTCCGGTACATGCCTTAAATGGCGCCAACGATTCTCTTGCTCTCAATCATTACCGCCGCAAGAAAACGTCGAATTGTTAGACTCCAGCCATACCGTCTCAACCTCTCAGCAAAACCAACAATGTCAGTCCTTTATTGATAATAAAGAATGCTATGTTGCTGCCCAGCGTTGTGTTGAGACGGAAGAAACCAGAGTTATCAATGGAGTTGCTGTCTACAAAGACTGTTGGCGCTATGAGCGCGACTATGCTTGCGCCTCATCGGGGGTCTCAAACTCTTGCCAAACGCTCGAAGAAGCAGCTGGCTGCACTCCAGAAGGAGAACCAATCTGCGTTAAGGAGGGTTCTTCAGGCTGTCTGCAATGGCAAAAAACTTACCGCTGCATCAATACCGGCATAATTCAAGGTCCTGACATTGAAACCGAAGGAACTCCTTCTCAACCGGGATTTGACAAGATAAGTTGTCAGAACGCTATCGCGGGAATGACTTGTACTTTAATGTCCTCTGCCTGTACGGAAGCGGGAAGCACTAAAATCATTGACGGTATTGAAATCACAGCTGATTGTTGGGAACAAACTCAGCAGTACCGATGCATTGAAAGTGTCAGTGAAAACTCTTGCGAGGCTCTGCAAAAGATCTCCGCCTGCCGCGAGCAATCCTCCAAATGCATTGATAAAGTTGGCTTGCGCTGCTATGCCTACGAAAAACAAATTCTCTGTCAAAGCAATGAAGCCATTGATCCAGGCCCGGCTCAAGAAATTACTTCCAACACGGTAATTTCGGGTTTGACTTGGTCTGAGACTTGTCTGCCTCTGCAGGAAAATCCAGACTGTTCTGTCCTTAAAACCGTTTGCATCGAACCGGGAGGAACAAAAGAAATCAACGGTGAATTGGTCACCAAAGACTGCTGGAAATACGAAACCACTTATGTTTGCGGTGCATCCGACAAACCATCCTCAAATTGTTCTTCTCTGGAACAAAACAAAAAGTGCGTTAAGGTCGATACCGTTTGCCTCTTCGAAGATAACTCCGGTAAATGCCTGACCTATTCTCATATCTATAAGTGTGAAGAAAAAGAAGCTTCTACCGTAACCGAAGTCATTTGCCGCCCGACTGAGTGTCTTGATGGGATCTGCGGCGAGCCTTCCCCGGCTGATAAAGATTTTGCTTGGGTCCTTAGTCTTCTTGAAATTGCGCGCCAAGGCTCTGTTTACGGAGACTTTGACGGCAATCAATTTTTCAAAGGAACCGGAGATAAATGTTCCAAGAAAATCCTTGGCTTTTCCTGCTGCGATACTAAAGTCAAATCCGGTTCCGCTAACTCGGATGCTTTTGGCAAAGCCCTGACCTTTGCAGGGGACGCCACCGTAGAGGCTATCAAGTATGTGGGCAGTCCTTATGTGTACGATGTCCTTTCAGCCTCCGAAAGTACTTCCGGACTTCTGACTGCGCTTTACGGAAATGCATCGACCGGCGTTTATAACCCGTCGTTGTCTTTCTACGGTTTTGGAATGACGCTTCAAGGGGGCACGATGTATTTCACCTTTGACCCCACCTCTTTTGCGGTTACCGTGGCCTTGCAGATTGCCTTAGATTTCTTGCAGTGCGAACCTTCCGAACAGGCTCTAATGCTGAAGAAAGGCCAAAACCTTTGCCGATATATTGGAACCTACTGCTCCAAAGGAGAAAAGTTTGGATGCATTGAACGCTCAGAATCCTATTGCTGTTTTAATTCTCGATTAGCCAGAATCATTCAGGAAGAAGGCCGTAAACAAACCGGCAAATCTTGGGGCACCGCTAAAAATCCTGATTGCTCAGGGTTCACTTTAGAAGAACTCGAAGCGCTCGATTTTGAAGCGATGGATCTCTCAGAATTTGAGGCGGAGATCAAGGCCAAAGCAGAATTAAATAAGGAAGCCGCAGCTGATCGAGGACAAGCTCACTTTAACCGTCTGGTAACAGAAAACCTCGGAGGTTACGTTGCTCCCGGTCAAGGGACGGCAGGCGTAGTAAATCCTGACTTTACCGGCAAACCGGTTCTGCCTTCAAAAAAACCATAAACATTGAAGTACCAAATCAATATGTCATATAAAACAGTTATTTTTGCCCTCATGTTCTGTGCCTCCTCTTTCCCGGCAGCTCAAGAAAGCAATTTTTGGGAAGAGGATGTGTGGAAATCCGAAGACAGAGGCTTCCTTTACTATCCGCCCGCAAAACCCAAAGAAATTAAACCGGCACCCATCGATCTCAAAAGCATTCCCACCTTAGAGGCCCTTAAAGAGGAGCGTGAACGGCGTCTTCACACGGCAATCATGAGTCCAACCGAAGAAAATATGAAACTCTACTTGGAAGCAAATCATTTCGTGCAAGAAAAGTCGGCGCTCTTTGCCGATCAATGGCGAAGAACCTTGTGGCAGAATCCGACTTACGATTTCTCCGCTCAGAATCCGGCTGCCAACTTTGCTCAGGTCGATTTAAAAAACGAGCGTAATAAACAAAAACTCCAAGACTTGGAAGCTCTCTCCAAGCAATGGGGACTTGTTTATTTCTTCAAGGACAATTGCCGTTTTTGTCATCTTCAAAGTCCTCTCATCAAGAGGTTGTCGGAGGATTATGGGTTTGAAATCATCGCGGTCTCCTTGGACGGCTCCTCCAATGAACATTTCCCGGAGGCACTTCCCGACAACGGTATTGGGGCTCTCCTGACGAAAGGCCAAGGAATAGAAAAAGTTCCCGCCCTTTTCATGGTTAACCGAGAGCAGACTCAAAGCTATCTAGTCTCTTCGGGTGTCCTGGCTCTAGAGGACATCCTTTCCCGCCTCACATTGCTCGGTACAAAAGAACCGGGCGCGTCATTATTTGGCGGAGAATCTCTAAAAGAAACTTCTCTGCCCGCTGCTTCCGCCCTTTCTTTCTCTGAATAACTGTTATGAAATTCTCCAAGCTTTTCCTCTCTGCTGCGGTATCCGCCTGTTTGGCTCTTCCGGCTCAAGCAGGCTTTATGAAAGACTTTTACGCTTCTGCCGGCTCTTACCAAGGTAATCTGACCTCCGTAGGAATATATCAATCAAACTCAATGAACACCATCACCGGAGGAGGTTTTGTTTACCGTGCTCCAAGAAAAGATTTCAATGCTTTTTATTTCACGCCGCCTTCTCTTTCAGCCGGCTGCGGCGGCATCGATATCTTTTTAGGAGCGTTTGGAGTACCGTCTCGAGAAGAATTCGTCGCCTTTCTTAGAAATATCGGCACTGCACTTCCCGGCTTGGCTTTCCAATTGGCACTCCAGTCTTTAGCTCCCGATTTAAATGAACAAGTTACAAGCTTTCGTGACTTGATTCGCCAGTACACCAATATGTTTTCTGACTCCTGTACCGCCAGTCAAAATCTGCTGAAAATGACCGGAGCCCAGCAATTTTTAGAAAAATCCGCTTTCGAAGCGCGCAGCCTGCTTCGCTCTACCGGTATCGTTTCGGATGAGTCTGAGGCCAATGCTAAAACCCGAACAGATGGAGCCGCAGTTGTCAATAACGCTCCTACCCGTAAAGACTCCGGAGGTTCAGTCATCGATGCCCCGGAATTAAATCTTACTTGGGCGCTCCTTTCAGGCGGCTCTTTCTCCACCAAATACAATCAAGAACTCAGAGAACTCATGATGACGTTAGTCGGTACCATAATCTACATCAATGAAGGCTCCGGTGAAGATACCGTTACCCGAGCAATTCCTATTGCCGGCCAGGACTTGGTGGGTTTTATGTTTGGAAGAACGGATTCTCAAGCGTTAGAAACGGAAGCTTTTAGACTGCGTTGCCAAAAAGATGATGAAGAGCTTTGTCTGACCGTCACTAAAACCGCTTTAGACGATATCAACCTTCCTTTTATGTTTATGCAGGCCGCCTCTAACTACCGACTCTCCATTCTCGAAAGAAATCCTGAGCTTGTTTCTGAGGAAGATATGCTGCTTTTAGCGACTTCAACCACTATACCGTTAATCCGGCTGATTAATACCACGGCCTCCAAACGATTTCTCGGCTTTTCTCAAGACTTGCTTGCCGTTTATGTTGAAGCGGCTGCCTATGAAGCAATTATCCGAGCCATGGACGCCCTAGCTTTGGATATTAAGGGTGCAGCTGCTTCTTCCTCGGCTTCACAGACCGGTAAAATCGCTGAAGAACACCTCAAACAGATAGAGCAAAGAATCTCAGAAGTAAGAGCCGATCTTTCCCGCAGAAGCGATGCTGTTTTTCAGCAGATGAGCCGCGCCCATAGTTTTGTCACCCAAATAGAGCATTTGGAAAAGAGCGTCAAAGGAGCACTGGCTGCAGACTTAGCCGCTAATTTGTCTTTCGGAGATAAGCACTAATGGTTCTCGACTACTTTGCGTACTGGAACGGTGCTCAGATAAGAGATTTGTTTGAGGCCGTAGTCGCCATAACCTCGGGCCCTTCCTACCAAGGTCTGATTAAAAGTGCTGTCCTCGCAGGCTTTTTAGTCACGCTGACAACTGCCCTCTTTAAATGGCAGGGAACGGCTGCTAAGACTTTTCTTTTTGCAGTCGTCCTGTTTTACTCCTTATTGCTCATCCCGAAGACCGATCTTTCCATTCATGATGAAAGAGCCGGTTCCGTCCATGTCGTCCAGAATGTCCCATTCGGCATCGGATTTTTTGCTTCGGTCTCTTCAAGGATAGGCCATTTTCTAACCACAGGCTTTGAAAGTGCTTTTGCTCTTCCTGATGCTGAAAAGTTTTCTAAATTCGGTATGGTCTATCCGCAAAGAGCGGTATCTGTTTTGCAAAGTATAGGAACGGTGACGCCTCTGGGACGCAGAAAGGTAAATCGCTTCGTGGCAGATTGCTTAACGCCGGAACTCATTGATAATCCTACAAAAGTCAGCGAACTAGCACAAAGTTCTAATCTCTGGACAGCAGTGACGGCAGCGGGCTGGCTCAATCCTGCCCGCAGTACACTTAACGAAGATGGTGAAGTAAAACGTTGTGATGAAGCGGCCGTCGAACTAGAGACCTTTTTACACGGTTCAGAACTAGACGAAATCAAGAAAAAACTAGGAGCACTTTTGACGCCGGACAGAGCCGATCCTGCTCAAGCCGTCATCTCAACGCTTCCTCATGCAGAAGCTCTCTTACTTGGCCTTTCACGCTCCCTTGATTCCTCCTTAAAGCATTCCATCATGCTTCAGGCCATCCCGGAAGGAATTTCTTCAATCGCCCATTTATCCGGCTCACCTCTTAGCTTGGCAGTCAATTTAGCCAAAGCTCAAGGAAATTTAGCCAGCGAAATCAGCTATCGCACTATGAGCGAAATCGCAAAGGTCTCTTTACCAAAAATTAGAAACTGCATCGAATTTGTCATCATTGCCGCTTTTCCGTTGGTTTTCATTCTTATCATTGCTGCCGGAAGCAATGCGGGCCTCATCTTTCGTTCCTTTTTTGTGCTGTTGATTTGGGTTCAGCTTTGGGCACCGTTATATGCCGTTGCAAACTATCTTCTTATCTCGGTTGATTCGAACCCGATGAACAGAATTATTGCTGAGTATGGAGGAAATTCTTTAATGGCGGTAGATTTAATCCGGCAGACAGGAGCAAGCTCGCAGGCCATGGCCGGATATCTTATGTTGGCCATACCGATGTTGGCGCTTGCTATTGCCAAGGGGAGCGACTATGCTGCCGCCGCTCTCGTAGGCGGTTTAATGGGACCGGCACAATCTGCTTCTCAAGGCCTTTCAGGGCAGCTCTCTTCCGGAAACTTTTCCTCAGGAAACTTGTCCACTGGCAACCTTTCATCTAATTCCGTTAACGCCAACAAAAACGACACTACTTCATCATTTGCGGATCCTTATACGAGCAAAATTTCTACGGCTTATGGTACGGTAACGCGAGACGGCAACAATCACGTCACTGGGATGGTGCGATCCGGGATTGATCTTGGAATTTCTTCTTCCTCAACAATTCAGCAGTCAAGATCAGTAACTGCATCTTCAATGTCTTCGACTTCGTTGAGCACGTCGGATATGACAAACTTGTCTCTATCTAGATCGGCTTCTTCTTCGGATTCCGGATCTGTTAGTTTTGCGAGGGCGCTTTCTCATCAGCTGGATGAGTCGTACTCGAGCTCTCAGAACCTGTCAGACCAGAGTTCTTATAACAGCTCCAATTCCTACGTCCAGTCTTCTACCGCCTCTTCCGGACTTGCAACAAATCAAAATCTCAGCTTCAATACAGGAGCAGCGATAAAAGTTGGCGGGGCCTCCGGAGAAGCGGTGGTGTCATCAAATAATCCAACTGGACAACAACAGCTGCTGAGTCCAAACGCATCAGTTCTAAATGCTGAAGCCAACGGTCCTTCTGCGGCAAAACAAAATACCGTATTGAACTCAATAAAATCTGCGGGTTCTGCTGTAGGTGAGATAGCTGGACTAGAAGCTGGGCTGAAAACTACTACGGCTCAAAACATTATTGATACAGCCACCGGAGCTAAATCTAGCGCAACTGCGGAACAAAGAAGTCAGGCATATTCTCAAGTCAGAGCAGCCGCTCAGCAAATCGCCGCCTCTACTTCTGACTCACGAATTAAGAATGCCGCAGAAAACTTTACGGCTTCTCTTGACAAGGCCTACCAGACATCCATGCAGAAAAACAAGCAATTTACTTCTTCCACCGGAAGTTCTCAAGGAACTTCGGCTTCAGAAACAGGTTCTGACGCCACATCTGTCAATAACGATGTCTTGGTAATGAACCGGCTTCTCCGTAACGGCAGAAGCGCAGAGTCTTCATTGGAAGAGATCTTTCACCAAACAGAAGTCCGAGAGCAAGTTGGATTTGATCGTGCCGCGCAAGCCAAGGAAGCTGCAATGGGCAAAGAAACCTTTGGCGCAGGACAGATTGACGCACCCCGAAAGTTGGATAAAGCTATCGGAAAGGCAATGATCGAACAAAAGTTCCAAAAGCACGAACAAGAAGTTCTGGAGCAAAATCAACAATTCAAGAATCAAATTCAAGAAGAAAGTCGGAAACAAAATATCGAACCGGCTCGCAATAAAGCTTTTGTTGATTCCGTTAGAAGTCAGGCACAAGCTATAGATAATACTAAAACTAAACTAGAAGATAATGCGAGAAAACAAGAGCAAGGAGTGGCCAACGCAGTTGATAGCTACCGTCTGGACCAGAAAGGATTAAGCACAGTTTTAGCAGTGAGCTTGGCTGGTGGTCTAGGCTATAAAAGTCCCATGAACTAAGCCTCAAAAGACTTTTCTGCTCTCACCGGCCGCTTTGGTAATCCAATTAGAAAAACTCCAGTGAGCTGAGATCCTACTGGAGTTCCTCAAAAGTCCGAGAAAGATTTCATCCATACTTGAGATGAAAACCTTGAAACGCATTGTTCCGTTAATTTTTATCTCTTCTTGGTTGATCCTTCTAAATCAAATAAGTAAGCATTTTTGTTTGCTTTTATAAACCTTTTTGTTTATATTGAAAATGCCGATAAGTTGAAAAGTTGGAGAAAATGAGGCACAAAGAATTTAACGATGAGCTAGAAGAGGCGTATGGGTCGTTTTTGAGGAAGGCAAAAGACACAACGCGGCTTTCTTCAATGGTAAACAACCACTAGAAAAAGGACATCCTACTCAAGACTACTCTAAACAATATATGTCATTGATAAAACGACAATTAGGATTTCGTGAATTGATAGGTCGGAGGACTCTCGTCTTAAGCCAGCTCATGTTATGCAAAACAGGAATCTAAAATGTCAAGCTATCAATATCCTATGACTGTCGAGTCTAATGGAGAAGGCGGATTTATAGCCTTTTTTCGTGATGTTCCAGAGGCTGTTACGGAGTCTAGGAGCTTAGACGAATTAAAGGAAGACGCACTCAGCGCACTTATTACTGCTATTGATTTTTATATTGAGGATGGTAGAGAATTTCCTGCACCTTCTGAACTGCAAACCGGAGATATGGCAGTTGATTTGCCAGCATCCGTAGTTGCTAAGGTTTTGCTCTTGAATACTATGGTTCAAGCCAACATAAGACCGGCTGACCTAGCACGCAAAATGCATATCAAACCGCAAGAAGTTACTCGCATCACCGACATTAAACACTCAACTAAAATAGACACGTTGCAAAACGCATTTAAGGCTCTTGGAAAAGAGCTTGTTCTCGAACTAAGATAAAATCCTTTTATCGATTTGAGCCACCTAAGCAGTGGCTTTTTTCGCAGTAGAGCTTTATCCATCAAACAATTCTGGAATACCTTGCAACGTCAAAATGGAAAAAAATGGAAAGCCTCTGCGAAAAATCTCGCAGACTCTTCACAGAGGATTAATTCCAGACTACTTTAACCTAATGTGGCGACGTTTTGTCCTGCTTGATAGCCAGAGGCACAAGCAAAAGATACACCGTCACCACCAAGGAAAGAATTCCCATGCGCTCCTCCAACCGTTTCGCCGGCGGCGTAAAAGCCTTTAATCGGCTGGTTGTCCCAATTCAAGACTTGAAGATCTTTGTTAACCTGTAAGCCTCCAAGAACTAAATTAGCCCAGAAGCTCATCTTAACGGCGTAAAAAGGTCCGCCGGATAGGGGTCGTTTCATGTCTTCTTTTGCTCTTCCAAAACTTGGATCCCTGCCATTTTCAACATTCTTATTCCAGCCTTTAACCGTCTCAGCTAAATTGGAAGGATCAATTCCTGCTTTCTGAGCCAACTTCTCCAGACTATTTCCTTTAAAAATAATATTCCCGCGAGCCACTTCTTCGGCAATTCTTTTTTTCGACCAAGCAGGCAAAGCAAACAGTGCATTTGCCGGGTGTTTTTCATTGGCCGCCTTCCATCCTTCTTCATCAATCAAAATGAAATGGCAATTATCCGGCTGACCTGCTAACAATTCTCCGACTTTTGTCTGTCCTAATCGTTCAGAACAGAAGCGCTGACCGTTCTTATTAACTAGGATACCGCCTTCGTCGACCAAGTACCAATAACGATGAAAAATTCCGTTTCTTTTTCTAGTCTGTACACCGCACGGATAGGAAGCAAAATACTGCATGTGAGTAAGAGGCACTCCGCAATCTCGTACAGCGATCATCAAGGCTTTACCGTCATTAGAAGGCGCGCCGATACAGACTCCTTTACCGTTCAGATGGGGGGCCCAACGATCAAAGAACTTAGAATCGCCCGTAAAGCCGCCGGCAGCCAGAACAATGCCTTTGTTGGCTTTAATCGTAATATCTTTGCCATTTTGCTTTGCTCCAATCCCTAAGACTCGGTTATCGTCAGAATCATAAAAAATCTTAGTAAGAGGAGTATCTTTGAGAACCGGGATCTTTTGCGCTGCAATTTCCTTAACAAGAACTTCAATATAGTCTCGTCCGGTGTATGAGAGGCTTCTTTCATAGCGAAGATGATTGTGTCCCTGATACTTTTCGAGCCGATGAGGTTTTAAGCCGTGATCTGTCATCCAGTTATAAGCTTTGCCGGAGGCGATCCCCCAAGTCCTTACTAAATCTCTGTTGTTCTGATAGTTTCCGAATTTCAGAATATCTTCAACGAAATAATCGAGCGTGTCGTCAGAACCTTCCTTCTCTTGTTCATACGTTCCAAAAGCGGCATAGCCTCCGCCGCAGATAGCCGTAGCGGAATGAAATGAACTGGATGCTTTATTGATCACTAAAACTGAAGCACCTTTTTCATGTGCTTGTACAGCGGCATGTAGTCCTGCCCCTCCGGCACCGATGACGACAACGTCAGCGGAGTAGTCCCACTTGGAAGGAAATCCGGATGTGGAGTTAACAGCTGCATGAGAAGGGCCGGCAAGTGTTGAACACATCAATGCTGCGGCTCCGGATAGGAATGAACGGCGATTCAAAGAAGTCATTGTTTTTCTCCTTAACAAATTTACTTGCGGGACTTGATATGGAAGCCATCAGTGGTTTCAAAGGCATGACAGTCATTGCACATAAACACCTGCTGTTGTTTATTCTTAAATGAATGACATTCCATGCATTCAACAAATCCGCGATGAGAATCATGAGGATTAGGATTCAACTGAGCTGTTTTTTGCGCAACGGCTTCTTTGGATCCGTGACATGCAAAACATGTTAACGACTTCGCATTTTGATCAAATTGAGTGTGGTCGGGAACATTTGCTGCAAATGAACAATTGAACAGACCGAGTAATAAAAGGGAGAAGGCTTTTCGTGTAAGAGAAATCATGTTGTCTCCTTGAGATTTTGAAGAGAGTTAATTACTCTGGACAGGAGTCAATATAATTACCGCAAAATCTAAATTCAATCTATAAAAACATAAAGAATCTATCACACAAATTATTAAAATATCCATTAATTTCA
>SKEB01000015.1_pt1 | contig 266054 bp, 271 predicted proteins | sample 4826561 | NCBI WGS metagenome assembly SKEB01 (sample SAMN11008820, study PRJNA524170) | human gut metagenome | biome: Human fecal sample; material: Feces; isolation source: fecal sample from pouch patient p17 | host: Homo sapiens | place: Israel: Tel-Aviv | collected 2016-03-29 | reverse complement strand
TATCTACTATGCCCACCCGTATTCTTCTTGGGAGCGTGGTACTAATGAGAATCATAATAGACTCATCCGGCGTTGGTTGCCTAAGGGAAGCAAAAATGCGACTCAACAACAAGTCGCATTTATTGAAAACTGGATTAACAACTATCCAAAGAAACTATTCAATTATAAATCTCCTAAAGAGTTTTTACAGACTGGCTAATTTGAACTTGAAATTTGGCAAAAAATAATAAATGAGATAAAAAGAAGTTCTCTCATAATTTTAATGAAAGTTTTCAAAAATTATTTTGAAAAACCTCAAATTTTGACTTTTCAAGTAGTTTGATATAGAAATCAAGCAATTAAACGCTTACAATATATGAAAAGTTTTCAAAAAAGACCACTCACCCCCTTGAAAGTGTTTCCAAAAGATGATAAAATATCCGTGAAAACGAAATTTTCAAATAGAAAGGAAGTCCAATAATGAACACTGATGATACGATTACAATTTATGACGTTGCCCGAGAAGCAGGCGTCTCTATGGCAACAGTTAGTCGTGTTGTAAATGGCAATAAAAACGTAAAGGAAAACACACGTAAAAAAGTTCTTGAAGTTATTGATCGTTTGGATTATCGTCCAAATGCCGTTGCCCGCGGTTTAGCAAGTAAAAAGACAACAACAGTAGGTGTTGTTATTCCCAATATTGCCAATAGCTATTTCTCAATTCTTGCTAAAGGAATTGATGATATTGCCGCTATGTACAAGTATAATATCGTACTTGCTTCAAGTGATGAAGATGATGATAAGGAGGTTAACGTTGTTAACACCTTGTTTGCTAAACAAGTTGACGGTATTATCTTCATGGGACATCATTTGACTGAAAAAATTCGTGCAGAGTTCTCTCGCTCACGCACACCAGTTGTACTTGCGGGTACAGTTGACTTAGAACACCAACTCCCAAGTGTTAATATTGATTACAAAGCAGCGGTTGTTGATGTTGTTGATATTTTAGCTAAAAGCAATAAAGAAATTGCCTTTGTTTCTGGTCCACTTATCGATGATATCAACGGTAAAGTGCGTTTAGCTGGTTACAAAGAAGGTCTTGAAAAAAATGGCTTATCATTCAAAGAAGGTCTTATCTTTGAAGCTAATTACAACTATAAAGAAGGATTTGAACTTGCACAACGTGTGATTAATTCTGGCGCAACAGCAGCCTTTGTTGCCGAAGACGAATTGGCAGCAGGCTTACTGAACGGCTTGTTCGAAGCTGGCAAAAAAGTTCCAGAAGACTTTGAAATCATCACAAGCAATGATTCACCAATTACATCATACACACGCCCAAACCTTAGCTCAATCAGTCAACCAGTTTATGACCTTGGTGCTGTCAGCATGCGTATGTTGACTAAAATCATGAACAAAGAGGAACTTGAAGAAAAAGAAATTCTTCTTAACCATGGTCTTATAACACGTGGCACAACACGTTAATAGTTGATTAGTTATATCAAATTAAAATCAGTCCGAGGACTGATTTTTTCACTTTTGGTGAAAAAAAATACAAAATAAGATATAATAGAAATTATGAAAGTTTTACTGTATTTGGAAGCCGAGGATTATTTGAGAAAATCCGGCATAGGACGTGCGATTAAACATCAAGAGCGTGCCCTTACAATTGTGGGGCAAGAATATACAACCAACTCGAAAGACGATTATGATTTAGTACACATTAATACTTATGGGCTTAAAAGCTGGCATCTTTTGATGAAATCTAAAAGAGCTGGCAAAAAAGTGCTTATGCACGGTCATTCAACCGAAGAGGACTTTCGTGATTCATTCATTGGTTCAAATTTAATATCACCAATTTTTAGATGGTATCTTTGTCGTTTTTATCAAAAGGCTGATGCCATTATCACCCCTACGGAATACTCAAAAAATTTAATTGCAGGTTATGGCATTAAGCATCCAATTTACGCTGTTTCAAATGGTATTGATTTGTCACGCTATATTCCAAATTCTGCCAAAGAAGAAGCTTTCCGTCATTATTTTGATATTAAACCAGATGAAAAAGTTGTTATTTGTGCTGGGCTCTACTTCATGCGCAAGGGCATTGACGAATTTGTAAAAGTCGCAGAACAAATGCCAGACGTCCGTTTTATCTGGTTCGGTGAAACAAATAAATGGGTTATCCCACATAAAGTCAGAAGTATTGTTACTCGCAAACACCCATCAAATGTGACCTTTGCTGGTTACATTAAAGGTGATGTTTTTGAGGGAGCAATGAGCGGAGCAGATGCCTTTTTCTTCCCAAGTCGTGAGGAAACCGAAGGGATTGTTGTCTTGGAAGCTCTTGCTAGCCACCAACACGTCGTGCTACGTGATATTCCTGTTTATCACGGCTGGGTAGATGAAAGTTGTGCAGAATTAGCGACTGACATTGATGGATTTGTAGGAGCGCTTCGAAAAGTCTTAGCAGGAAAAAGTCAAAAACAAGAAGCAGGATACAAAGTGGCTGAAAGCCGTAGCATTGATAAAGTTGCTCATGAATTAGTTGACGTCTATGAAAAAGTAATGGAGTTGTAAAATGAGAATAGGTCTTTTTACAGATACCTATTTCCCTCAAGTTTCAGGGGTTTCAACAAGCATTTGCACCCTAAAAGAAGAATTGGAAAAAGAGGGACACGAGGTTTATATATTTACTACCACTGATAAAGCTGTTAAACGCTACGAGGATCCAACGATTATTCGTCTGCCTAGCGTTCCTTTTGTGTCGTTTACTGACCGTCGTGTAGTGTATCGTGGGTTAATTTCCTCTTATAAAATAGCAAAGCAGTATAAATTGGATATTATTCATACTCAGACTGAATTTAGTGTTGGTGTTTTAGGGAAAATGATTGCTGCTGCACTCCGCATTCCTGCGGTACACACTTATCATACTCAGTATGAGGATTATGTTGGTTACATTGCCAAAGGGAAAATCATCAAACCTGGCATGGTTAAGTACATTATTCGCGGTTATTTGAACGATTTAGACGGCGTTATTTGCCCATCACGTATTGTTTTAAATCTGTTAGAAGGTTACGATATTAAAATTCCTAAACGTGTTATCCCGACAGGTATTCGTGTGGAAGAATACGAATGCAAGGATATTACAGCAGAAGATGCTAAAGCTCTCCGTGATAAATTAGGCATTGCTGATGATGAAACCATGCTGCTTAGCTTGTCACGTGTTTCTTACGAAAAAAATATCCAAGCTATCCTAAAACAATTTCCAGAAGTTTTGTCGGAAAATAAACGTGTTAAGTTAGTTGTTGTTGGTGATGGACCCTATCTCCAAGATTTGAAAGATTTGGTAGCAGAGTTGGGTATTGAAGAAGCTGTGATTTTTACAGGAATGGTCCCACATGACGAGACAGCTTTGTATTATAAGGCAAGTGATTTCTTTATTTCAGCTTCTACTAGTGAGACACAAGGATTGACCTACACAGAAAGCCTTGCCAGCGGAACGCCTGTCATTGCTCATGGCAATCCTTATTTGGACGATATTATTGACCAAAAGATGTTCGGGACACTCTTTTATCATGAAGAAGATTTAGCAGATGCAATTTTAGATGCGATTGCCGATACACCAGCAATGGACGAAAGGACATACAAAGAAAAAATGTACGCTATTTCAGCAGAGCATTTTGGAAAATCAGTCTATGCCTTTTATTTAGACGTCTTGATTTCAGCCAAAAATAAGAAAAAATCAAAATTATCATTGACGGTGCGAAGCCAAGATGAAAAAACATCTATCAAATTTGCTCAATCAGCGATAAAAATGCCAGCTAAAGCTGTTAAAGCGACAGCTAAAACATCAGCCAAAGTTGTTAAGGCTCCAAAACGATTAATTAATTCAATTCGAGATTTCATTGATTAAGTTCTTGAAAAATAAATTATTCGTGTTATAATAACTTACGAAGACGAGTTGAACAGGGGTAAACCTTTAGAGCGAGTGCCGGTTGGTGAGAAGGGCGCAGGGTTGGCTGATTCAATACTACTTCCTTGCTTTTATGCAAACATAAAACGGTAGCTACGATATAGCTAGTTTGAGGTTTACGACTCTTTTTTGTCGTAGATAAATGAAGGTGGAACCACGTTACGACGTCCTTTTGGGACGTCGTTTTTCTTTTATCTCGAGGAAAAGTCTCATAAGCTGATAATATTCCTTTTGCTTGGTTCCCCAAAAAGGAATTGTCAACATTGTAAATTATAAAAAGGAGAGAAATATGGTTAAAATCACTTTTCCAGATGGCGCTGTGCGCGAATTTGAATCTGGTGTAACACCTTTTGAAATTGCTCAAAGCATTAGCAATTCACTAGCTAAAAAAGCCTTAGCTGGTAAATTTAATGGTCAATTGATTGATACAACCCGTGAAATTACTGAAGACGGTAGTATTGAAATCGTGACACCTGACCACGAAGATGCTCTTGGTATCTTACGTCACTCAGCTGCTCACCTTTTTGCACAAGCAGCAAAACGTCTTTTCCCAGACCTTTGCCTTGGTGTAGGTCCTGCTATTGAAGATGGTTTCTACTACGATACTGATAACAAAGCTGGTCAAATCTCTGATGAAGATCTTCCTCGTATCGAAGAAGAAATGAAAAAAATCGTTAAAGAAAACTTTCCATGTATTCGTAAAGAAATCACAATTGATGAAGCACGTGAATTGTTCAAAAACGACCCTTACAAACTTGAATTGATTGAAGAACATGGTGCAGACGAAGGTGGTCTTACTGTTTATTCACAAGGTGAATTCACTGATCTTTGCCGTGGTCCACACGTGCCTTCAACTGGTCGTATCCAAGTTTTCCATCTATTGAACGTCGCTGGTGCTTACTGGCGTGGAAATAGCGACAATGCGATGATGCAACGTGTTTACGGTACTGCTTGGTTCGACAAAAAAGATCTTAAAGCTTACCTTAAACAACGTCAAGAAGCTAAAGAACGTGACCACCGTAAACTTGGTAAAGAACTTGATTTGTTCATGATTTCTCAAGAAGTTGGTCAAGGTCTTCCATTCTGGTTGCCAGACGGTGCGACAATTCGTCGTACGTTGGAACGCTACATCGTTGATAAAGAAGTAGCTTCAGGCTACCTTCATGTTTATACTCCACCTTTGGCTTCAGTTGATTTGTACAAAACATCAGGTCACTGGGACCACTACCGTGAAGATATGTTCCCAACAATGGATATGGGTGACGGTGAAGAATTCGTTCTTCGTCCAATGAACTGCCCACACCACATCCAAGTTTACAAACACCATGTACACTCATACCGTGAATTGCCAATCCGTATTGCGGAAATCGGTATGATGCACCGTTATGAAAAATCTGGTGCTTTGTCAGGTCTTCAACGTGTTCGTGAAATGTCACTTAATGACGGTCATTTGTTCGTAACACCTGAACAAATTCAAGAAGAATTCCAAAAAGCTCTTCAATTGATTATCGATGTTTACGAAGATTTCGACTTGACTGAATACCGTTTCCGTCTTTCCCTACGTGACCCTAAAGACACTCACAAATACTATGATGACGACGAAATGTGGGAAAATGCACAATCAATGTTGAAAGCTGCCTTGGATGAAATGGGTGTTGAATACTTCGAAGCAGAAGGTGAAGCAGCCTTTTACGGTCCAAAACTTGATATTCAAGTGAAAACAGCTCTTGGTAACGAAGAAACATTGTCAACTATCCAACTTGACTTCCTTCTTCCAGAACGTTTCGGTTTGACATACATTGGTGCTGATGGTGAAGAACACCGTCCAGTTATGATTCACCGTGGTGTTATCTCAACAATGGAACGTTTCACAGCTATCTTGATTGAAAACTACAAAGGTGCCTTCCCAACATGGCTTGCACCACACCAAGTAACTGTTATCCCAGTTTCTAACGAAGCTCATGTTGACTACGCTTGGGAAGTTGCTAAAGTTCTTCGCGACAAAGGTGTTCGTGTTGACGTTGATGAACGCAACGAAAAAATGCAACTTAAAATCCGTCAAAGCCAAACTAAGAAAATCCCTTACCAATTAATCGTCGGTGACAAAGAAATGGCTGATAAGACAGTTAACGTTCGTCGCTATGGAAGCAAACAAACTCACACAGAAGCAATCGATGAATTTGTTGACAATATCTTAGCTGACATTAACCGCAAATCACGTCCAGATGCTGAATAATACTTCCATTTGCACAATAATATAAATTCGGCAGAAAAGAAGTCTAATAGTTGACCTGCACCCCAAAAGTTAGACAACAAATCTAACTTTTGGGGTGCTTTTCTATGAAATTAAGTTATGAAGATAAAATTGAAATCTATCGCTTACGACAATCTGGTGGGACATGGCCTAAAATCAGTCAAACATTTAATATTAGTAAGTATAACCTTCAATACATGGTCCGCCTTATTGATATACACGGATTGGAAAGTGTTTGTAAAAGGAAAAATAGGTATTATTCTCCTGAACTAAAGCAGGAAATCATAAACGAAGTTCTGATGAAAGGTAGGTCTCAGCTAGAGGTTTCTCTAGATTATGGATTACCAAATAAGGGAATGCTTCCTAATTGGATAGCGCAATACAAGAAAAACGGGTATACTATTCTTGAGAAATCAAGAGGGAGACCTGTAAAGATGGGACGCAAACCAAAGAAAAAACTTGAAGAAATGACTGAATTAGAGCGTCTTCAATATGAAAATGAGTACCTTAGAGCGGAGAATGCCGTACTAAAAAAGTTGAGAGAACTCCGATTGAGGGACGAAGCAAGGCTCAAAGAGCAACAGAAATCATTCAAGGACTAATCAATGTATTTGATTTAAGAATCCTACTTAATATTTTGAAGCTGTCTCGATCAACCTACTATTATCAGGTTAAACGTCTAACCCAGGTAGATAAAAACAAAGAATTAAAAGAAGCTATTCAAGATATTTATTCTGAGAACAAAGGGAGATATGGTTACCGTAGAATTCACCTCGAACTTAAAAATCGAGGCTATAAAGTTAACCATAAGAAAGTTCAACGTCTGATGACAGAACTTGGTTTGAAAGCTAGAATCCGTGCGAAACGTCGCTATAACTCTTATAAAGGTGAGGTGGGCAAGAAAGCTGATAATCTCATTAAGCGTCAATTTAAAGCTGCCCAACCACTTAAGAAGTGTTATACCGATGTAACAGAGTTTTCAATTCCTGCTAGTGATCAAAAATTGTATCTATCACCAGTTCTTGATGGCTTTAACAGTGAGATTATTGCATATAATTTATCTACCTCGCCAAACTTACAACAACTTAAAACGATGCTTTCCGAGGCTTTTCCTGAACAAACTTATCAGGGCACTATTTTACATAGTGACCAAGGATGGCAATATCAACACACTTACTACCATCATTTTCTTGAGGAGCATGAAATGAGACCGTCCATATCGCGTAAAGGAAATAGCTTAGACAACGGCATGATGGAATCTTTCTTTGGAACATTGAAGACAGAAATGTTTTATGGGTTTGAGAAGGAATTTACTTCCCTCGAAACATTGAAAACAGCTATTTCAGAATATATCAACTACTACAACACTAAACGAATCAAACTTACATTAAAAGGACTAAGTCCTGTGCAATACAGAACTCAATCCTTAACTTAAATATTTAGTCTAACTTTTGGGGGTCACTTCATAGTGGGCTTCTTTTTTACTTGTGGAAAATTTCTTCTGATTTAGTGTAAAAATCCTATATATGCAAATTCAAATTGGACTAAACATTTTTATCTAATGATAAAAGCGTTTACACGATGAAAAGATTTAGGGATAACTAAATAAGCTTATTCTAATTTATAGAAAAATTTCAGATATGCAAAAACTTAAAGATAGACATTATCCATGCTAAAATAAATCCACGCTTGTGGGAAAGGAGATAGAATGAAAACAATAAAACAAGTGTTATTGGTATTGTTTAGTGCCATTTTAATGGTTGGTATGACACTAGCGGGAATGTCTAGTTTGAAAGTAGATGCCTCAACAACGGTATCTTGGAATTTCAAAAACTCAAGTTTCAAAAATCTTGGAACAATTTCTAGCACAACGACGGTTGATGGCTTGACGTTGGTAGCAACAGATAGCTTTACCATGCAAGTTAAGGTTAAAGATGCGACGTTTTCTGAAACTGATTATACCTATGCTTTGGCGCTTAGTGGGAGGGGTGACCAAAACGGCAAAGCTGTCAAGGTTCCAGTGTCTGGAAATGACGTGATTAAAGTAAGCTTTCAAAGCGCTTCAAGCACAGACACAAGAATATTGATTGTTGCTGATTCAGCAGGAAATTAATAGACAACAATGTTTGCTGGGGCAATAGTTAGTACACAATCTTACACTTATACAAGTAGTGGGGAGGCTATTTGGGTATATTCACAAGATAGCAGTATTGATATTTTTAAAATTCAAGTTGATTCAAACGGCATAAGCAGTACATCAACTACCACAACAACTTCAGATGCTTCTGCAACCAACACATCAGACGATATAGTCGTAACAAGCTATTCGGAATTGCTTTCAGCGATTAGCCAAGCAGAAAATGCTGGTGGTGGCAAAATTTACGTATCAGGGACAGGCATTGCTTGTAGCGGACAAATTGCGCTTTCAAAAGCCAATGATAATGTCCAAATTAAAAGTTGTTAAGAGTTTTTATTTGCATATTCTAAATTGGTATCTTATGATATACCGTAAAAGATACATAAAGAGGTATGATATATGGTTTTAGCTTATAATAAAAGTTACAATTTAAGAACTTATCAAAAAATTTATAATCAAGCAGAAAAAGTATTTTAAGTTATAATAACACTATGAAAATCGGAGATAAAGCATTTTTTAGTTTTTGGGAAAATAGCAGAGCTGTGACAAGTGCCAATCAGGCAAAGGAAGTCTTGGAGAAAGTCATGGCAATTGCTCAAATGCCTTTAGAATTAACTGGTAACGTCAGCCAGACACGCGAGTTGATAAATCAGTTTTCGGATAACTTGGCACCAGATCATGTCTTTTGGCAAGAATTTGCGGAGGTTGTCCAACTTGCCTTTCCAGCAGAAAGCATGGTAGCCGATAATTTACTGGCTCACCAAATTCATCAATTTCGTTATGTGATTTCTGCCTACCAAGCACAGTGGGTACGAGAATATTTTCCAGCTCAAAATGACCGTTTATCCTTGTTGACTTATCTAAAAGGAAAGAAGGGACGACGTTTTTGGCGGAAGCAATTTGATTTTGATTTGACAGAATCGTCACGCCTTCACAATAAAGCTCCTAAACAGCCTATTTTGGGATTTTCGTTACCCATTAACTTGAAAATTGTAATGGGATTTCACACGGAATTTATCCTAGATAGCCAAGGGCGTTTTGCAAATGAAATTGACCCACAGGGTACCAATCATAATGGTATTATCAACGGTGCTAGTTTTAACTATGCGAATCAGAATGACAAAAGGCATTATGAACTTGATATTGCTCCCATTAAACCACACGATCCTGCCTTTCGGAAACAAATCTTAGCCAATCAAGGCAATCGTTTTTCAGCACCACTTTTAATCAAAAAACGCCAACACGAACAATGGGAGCACAGCTATTTTAATAAAAAAGGGCATTATGCCAAAGCAGGGAAATCTGCCTATCAGCAAGTCAAGGCTTTGCGGCGCTCCTTCCAAAGTGAATTAAGAAAGTTGAAAAAATAGCAAAACAAATATGAGGTATTTCTGCGGCAAGTCCAGCTGGGCTTGCCATATTTAGTGCAATTTATGGTATGATGAATGTAAGAATTTACGTTTTAGAGGTGTTAAATGGCTAAGGTTTATGTGGCAGATGATGAAAAAAATATTCGTGAATTGATTGCGTCATTTTTACGTGAACAAGGACTTGATGTTGAGATTTTTGAGACAGGAGACCAACTGTTACTACGCTTCATGGAGGAAGAAGCAGATGTAGTGATTTTGGATGTTATGATGCCAGGGACAAATGGTGTTGAGATTGTGACTATGCTTCGTAAACGCTCTGATGTGCCCATTATCCTATTAACAGCACGTGATAGTGATGCTGATTTTGTTAAAGGTTTTTCAGCAGGAGCAGATGACTATTTCACCAAGCCATTTTCACCGTTAAAATTAAGCTTGCGCGTGAAAGCTATTTTGGCACGCCAACCGCAATCGCAAGAAGTGGTTAAAGGAACCTCAGATGTCGTGACTTACGAAGCGCTGACCTTATCCGAGAAAGAACGCACGGTCACCTATGACAATCAAGTCTTAAAACTGACCAATACAGAATTTGAATTATTAAAAATGCTGATGAATCATGCAGAAGAGGCTGTTTCACGTGATGAACTTTTGCATCACATTTGGGGATACGAAAGTAGCATAGAAACACGGGTAACGGATGATACCATTAAACGCTTGCGTAGAAAATTGAGAGGAGTCGATAGTCATGTCCTTATTGAAACAGTTTGGGGCTATGGTTTCAAACTCACGAAAAAACAATAAAAAACAGCTCAATTACCCGAAAAAAATATTGCAGAAAAAGCGTCGAAATTTGCGTTTCAAAACGACACTATTTGTTCAGCCTTTAACCATTATTATCGTTTCTTTTGCTATTATTCTTTTAGTATTTAATGTGCTTTTGAAATTATTTATTGCTGAGCAAGCATTTACAGCTGTACAAAATCAATATGATACTTTGGACACTTTATATGTCGGTGATACTCCAGAAACGACAGCAGAAGGAAATATTTTTGAGACTACTTATGTCATTGCAGACGACTCTTTTGATATTAAGTACATTTCAGCTTCTATGTACGATTTATCAGAGAAAAAAATTTCTGAAAAGATTATTGATTATTTTTCAGATAATGATGATATTGAATGGTTTGATGATATTGATGAGGATGATGCAGACTATAGTGATTACCAAAATAGTTTAAATTACTTTAAAAAAGTTGAAATTGATGGTTCAGCTTACATGATCAAAATGCAGGAATATCCTGGCACATTAGCAGACAGTTATGTCAAACAAGACAATAATGATGATTCTCCAACGTATTATATTTTCGTTTTTGCCAATGTCACACCGATTGAAGAACTGGAAGATTATATTAATTTTATATTATTAGTTTTGATGGTTATTGTCGGAATCGTTGCTAGTATCAGTATTTTTCTTACCGCTCGAAAACTTGACCGAAATTTTGGTAGTTTGAAATCTTATATTTTACGTGTTGGCAATCGCGAAAAAAACTTGCCAACAGAAAACTTTGCCTACCGTGAATTTAATGAAGTTGGGCAAACTGTTGAGCGGATGAATGATATGATTGATGCTAACCAACGTAGTCAACAACTCTTCTTTCAAAATTCTTCTCATGAATTGCGGACGCCTTTGATGTCTATTCAAGGCTATGCTGAAGGTATTAAAGAGGGGGTTATTGATGCCAAACAAGCAGCTAGTGTCATTGTTGATGAAAGTCAGAAAATGACTGATTTGGTGGATGATATTTTGACACTTTCGAAAATGGAATCCGTCCAAACACAATTACAGCTGGAAAAGCTGAATATTACAGACCTTCTTTATGATGTTAGTTGGCGCTTGAAAGCCAAGGCTGATGAACGCGGTATTACCTTTGAACATCACTTTGACGATGATTATTTGGAAATAGAAGCCGATGAAAAGTTATTGGAACGTGCATTTACCAATATTTTATCGAATGCTGTCCGCTACGCTAAAACACAAATCAGTATTTCAGGAAAGCTGATAGAAAATCAATTACAAATCACTATTTCAAATGATGGCGAAGCTATTTCAGAGCAAGACCAAGAGCACTTATTTGAACGTTTCTACAAGGGAAAAGGTGGTCATTTTGGCATTGGACTTGCCATTACCAAGGAAATTGTTGAGCGCCATAAGGGAACAATCACTGTAATCTCAAATGCCCAAGAAACGAGTTTCATTATTTATTTGCTAGTAAAGTAACGAGGTAATAATAAAAAATACGAAGCTGAGCACCTTGTCTCAACTTCGTATTTTTGTTCTCATTTAGTCTACCTCAAATCTTTCAATCGTCTTACAATTTTGTAAGAGCGCAAGTGCTGAAATCTAGTAAACTAGACTTAGAAGAAATTGCCACACTTTTGCCACAGCTTTTCAATACTTTAGCTGAGATTTTTCAAAAAAGCTTGGTTATAATAGACATATAATGTCGAAGAGAGGAAAAGATGACAGTTTCAAAAAAGTTTAAAATTGATTTGATGAGTGTACTAGCAGTGCTTTTGATAATCTTGTCTATTTACGCTTACAATAATCTTGGTTACACTTTAAGTAGCAAAGAAGCTTATCAAATTGCTTACCAAAACGCTGGTGTTGCAAGCAAGGAACTTCTTTCAAAATCTTTTGAGAAAAGCCGTTTGGGATTAAAGGCAACTTATCATATTACCTTAAAAACTGAAACGACAGACTACAGTTACACCATTGATGCCTCAACGGGTTCTATCATGCAGCGGCAATTTCACGAAAAGTAACTGTTAAGACCCTTTAATTTAAGATATTATTTTAATGAAAAGAAAGAGACATGGCATTTAGCCGATGGTAGCTAAGTGATAAGGAGACTAAAATGAAAAAATCTAAGAAATCAATACTTTATATATTACTTTTACTGGTTTTACCGTTAGCACTTATTGTTTATCTTCTAGAATTGTTTGGTCTGAAGATTATTAGTTGGCGACGTTGAAGTGACACTTTCATTTTTGAGACAAGGGAGGGGAATCTATGGTAGAAGCTGGAACTCAGAGAAAAAATATTCAAATTTTAACAGGAATTGGTTTTATTATTTCTATTGGATTGTTAATTTTCTTTAAACAACACCCAACATATTTCCAAGTTGGAGGAATCTTTCAAAGTTCCCTTGGACAACTTGGGTTCTTTGCACCGCTTATCTTTGTGCTCTTACAAGTGGTTCAAGTCGTTTATCCGATTATTCCTGGTGGGATGACAAGTGTTATTGGTTACATTGCATTTGGACCTATCTGGGGATTTATTTATAACTTTATTGGTATTTTTGCAGGTTCTCTATTAGCTTTTGGGCTTGCTAGACGTTATGGTGAGACTTTTGCCAAAGCCTTTGTCTCACAAGAAACTTATGATAAGTACGTCGGTTATCTAGACCTCAATGATGGTAAATTTTACGCTAAATTTTTAGGAGCAGCCTTTGCTTTACCAGGATTTCCAGATGATTTCCTTTGCATGGTATCTGGGCTTTCAAAAATGACTTGGAAGAAATTTATCACGATTTTCCTCATTACCAAACCAGTGACGCTTTATATTTACACCGTTGTGGCGTATAAAGGGTTGAACTATTTATTAACACTATTCCATTAATGATTTGATTGAATAAACAATAACTTCTTTTTGACATATGACAGCAAAAAATCCCTTACTCACATTGAGTAAGGGATTTTTGTTTGATTTATTATTCGGCAGCTTTTTCCCATTTTTTAGCCAATCGGCGTGAAATTGTTGAAATGGTAAAGTTAATCACAAAGTAAATGGCAGCAATCAAAGCATATAGTGTAAAAACTTGGTTTGCTTCAAAGTAACGTCCCATCAAGATTTGGCTTTTACCAAATAATTCTTGAATAGCGATAACTGAATATAGCAATGACGTATCTTTGATAACTGTTACGAATTGTGAAATGATAGCTGGCAGCATTTTACGGAATGCTTGTGGAAAAATAATGTAAATGAAAATCTGTAAATTTGTCATCCCTTGTGCTAGACCAGCTTCGGTTTGCCCATCATCAACACCATTTAGCCCTCCACGGATGATTTCAGCAAGAGCAGCAGAAGTAAAGACAGTAAAGGCAGTAATTCCTGCTGGTGTTGATTTCATTTGAAAAATAAGGAAAATAATGAAAATCCAAAGCAAGTTTGGAACGTTTCGGACAAATTCAATATAAATACTTGAAATCCAACGCAGAATCGGATTTTTCCCATTACGCATGACAGCAAGTACTGTTCCGATAAGTGTTGATAGTACAATTGCAATAAATGAGATATAAATCGTTAGCCATAATCCTTGGAGGATAAAGCTAATGTTGGTAGGTGTTAATACTGACATTTATTCTCCTCCTAAAGTGAATATGATTTCTTGTTTTCTTCCTCTTTACGACGTGCCCATGTTGCAAGAGGGAAACACATAATGAAGTAAAGAAGTGCTGCACCAGCAAAGGCAGGAACATAGTTAGTAGTTTCATATGCCCAAGCTTTTGCTGTAAACATGATGTCTGCTCCTGAGATGATAGCGACCGTTGATGTATTTTTTATCAAGTTAACCACTTGATTAGTGAGTGGTGGCAAGATTGTACGTACCGCTTGCGGTAGGATAATTAAACTCATGGTTTGACTATAAGTGAATCCTTGTGAAAGAGCAGCTTCTGTTTGCCCTTTTGGCACAGCTTCAATCCCCGAACGAATAACTTCGGCGATATAAGCACCGTGGTAAATCCCAACGCAAAGAACAGCTGTAAAGAATGTTGAAATCATGATAACACCGTTGGTCATAATCGCAAGACCGTAATAAACGAAAACGAATTGCACTAGAAGAGGTGTATTCTGGAAAACTTCAACATAAACACGGGAAATTGCTTTTAGAACTCTACTTTTAGATGATGACATCGCACCAAAGATAACCCCTAAAACAAAGGCTAAAATCAAGGCGCAAATAGACATTCCCAACGTATATAAGAAGCCTTTTGCAAATTCACCAAAATTGGCAAAGAAATCTGCCCAACGTGAGAGGGCAAATGGACTCGCAGCTGCGGTTAATAAAAACATGTCAATTTCTCCTCTCTTAATTATCGTTAGCCTTTGCAGGCGTCAAATCGTATTTATCATAAAGTTTTTGCAAACTACCATCAGCTTTCCAATCAGCAAGTAAGTCATTGATGTAATCAATCACAGACTGATTAGATTTTGTTGCTGCGATACCGTATTCTTGGGTGTTGAACCCTTCGTCAATGATTTCTGTTTTCTTGCTGACATAACCAGTCAAGATAGATTTATCAACAGAGAAAGCACTGATACGATTAGCATAAAGTGAAATGGCTAATTCTGGATATGAACCGAGTTGAACAAAATTAAAGCTTAGATTGTGTGCTTCACCATATTCTTCAATAGCTGATTTAGTTGTTGAACCTTGGGCAACACCGATTGTCAAACCGTCCAAATCAGCAATGCTATCATAACCTTTTGATTTATTAACCAAGAAACCAATCTCATCATAATAATAAGGGTTAGAAATCGCATAAGAAGCCTGACGTTCTTCAGTAATGGTATAAGTTGCGATCAAGATGTCAATTTGTCCATTATCTAAAAGCGCTTCACGTGTTTGAGCAGTAACTGCTGTAAATGAAACTTTAACCCCTAATTTTTTAGCGATTTTTTTAGCTAAATCAACTTCCATACCTTCGTATTTTCCAGTTTCGGCTGAATAATAACCAAAGTTTGGAACGTCTTGTTTAACACCGACTTTTAAAACGCCAGCGTCTTGAATTTTCTTGACTTGTTCAGATACGCTATCTGCAAATGTTGTTTTGCCAGTAAAAAGTGTCAATAAAATAAGTGACAGACTGGCTAAAATGGCTAAACCTAGTTTTTTCTTCATAAGCATCTCCTTATTTCTGAGAGACAGTATCACTTGTGTGATTAATGACTTTACTCAAGAATTGCTTAGCACGTGGTTCAGTTGGATTGTCAAAGAAACCTTGGACATCAGTAGTATCTACCAAAATTTCCCCTTCAGCCATAAAAATAATGCGGTCGGCAACTTCACGGGCAAATCCCATTTCGTGCGTGACAACGACCATGTTCATTCCTTCTTTGGCAAGATTTTGCATGACAGCAAGAACATCACCGATTGTTTCAGGATCAAGAGCAGAAGTAGGCTCATCAAAAAGTAATAACTCTGGCTGCATTGCCAAACCACGAGCAATTGCCACACGCTGTTTTTGTCCACCAGAAAGCATTCCTGGGAATGAATCTTTACGATCCCACATGTTAACATAAGTCAAGTATTGCTCAGCGATAGCTTCAGCTTCTTGTTTTGATTTGCCAAGAACTTTAATCGGTGCTAAAGTCACATTTTCTAACACTGTTTTATGTGGGTACAAGTTAAAATGTTGGAATACCATGCCAACTTCTTTGCGAAGTTGCACAAGGTCTTTAGCTGTTGCAGAAGAAACCTCATGCTCGTTTACTTTTAAGCTCCCTGTGTCAATAGATTCAAGAGCATTCATTGTACGGATAAGTGTTGATTTACCAGACCCTGAAGGACCTAGAAGTACAACAACCTGACCTTTTTCAATTTCTAAGTTAATATTTCTAAGGGCATGATATTCCCCATAGTATTTTTCGACATTTTTAAATTCAATTAGTGCCACGCTTGTCTCCTTTTCAAAGATAAGATTTCTTTGTCAGGTAATCTTACATCTGACATTATAAGTTAGTCTATATTAACATAAGGGGTAGCAATTGTCAAATATATTCAGAAAATTTCAACAAATAAAGGGTTAAAAATAATAATCTTATTGTTTCAAATGTTACTTTATGATGTCAAAAACGCCCAATATTTCCAATTAAAGTCGAATTTTGATATAATTTAGGGCAGAAGTCATTTTGGTGACTGAACATGAAATCGTTGTTTGAGAATTTTTTAATAACTTACGAAGAATAAAGAGGTGGCATATGAAAAAAATTCTTATCGTGGATGATGAAAAACCAATTTCGGATATTATTAAATTTAATTTAGCTAAAGAAGGTTATGAAACTGTAACGGCTTTTGATGGTCGTGAAGCTATTACAAAGTTTGAGGAAGAAAATCCAGATTTAATTATCCTGGATTTGATGTTGCCAGAGTTGGATGGGCTTGAAGTGGCTAAGGAAGTTCGCAAGACAAGTCATATTCCAATCATCATGTTGTCTGCTAAGGATAGCGAGTTTGATAAAGTTATCGGTCTTGAAATTGGTGCAGATGACTATGTAACCAAACCATTTTCAAATCGTGAATTGTTGGCGCGTGTTAAAGCGCACCTTCGTCGTACAGAAAATATTGAAACAGCAGTTGCTGAAGAAAATGCTTCGGCTTCAAATTCAGAAATCACAATTGGCGACTTAAAAATTTTACCAGATGCCTTTGTAGCACAAAAACGTGGTGAAGATATCGAATTAACACACCGTGAGTTTGAATTGCTTCATCATTTGGCAACTCATATGGGACAAGTCATGACTCGTGAATATCTTTTGGAAACCGTTTGGGGCTATGATTATTTTGGTGATGTGCGTACGGTTGATGTAACGATTCGTCGTTTACGCGAAAAAATTGAAGATACACCAAGCCGTCCAGAATATATTTTGACACGTCGGGGTGTTGGGTACTACATGAAGTCATATGAATGATACAATGTTACAAAATTTAACTTATTTTGAACAAGCCATTCTCTTTCTTTTAGCATTTGTCGCAGTTTATTTTGTTTATTTAGCGATAAGAGATTATCGAACTTCTGTTAATATTCGACGTTTGAGTGGTAAAGTGCGAGAGCTTATCACAGGAAAATATACAGAAGATATTATTATTGAAAAAGATAGAGACTTAGCTGAGTTAGCTGACCAATTAAATGATTTGTCAACAGTCTTTCGTTTAGCACAGGAAAATTTGGCGCAAGAAAAGAATCGTTTAGCAAGTATCTTATCCTATATGACAGACGGTGTCTTGGCGACTGACCGTGCTGGAAATATCACAATGATTAATCAAACCGCGCTACAACAACTCAATTTAGAGCACGAAGAAGCTTTGCAGATGAATATTGTTGATATTTTAGGAGCTGATAGTACTTATAGTTATCATGATTTGGTGTCAAAAACACCTGAAATTGTCTTGAACCGTCGTGACGGAACAGGTGAATTTATTACTTTACGTATTCGATTTGCTCTAAATCGTCGTGATAGTGGCTTTATTTCAGGGTTGATTGCTGTTTTGCATGACACAACCGAACAAGAAAAAGAAGACCGTGAGCGTCGCCTTTTCGTTTCTAATGTTAGTCATGAATTGCGAACACCATTAACATCTGTAAAATCTTATCTGGAAGCTTTAGATGAAGGGGCACTCAAAGAAGACATTGCGCCAAGCTTTATCAAAGTGTCTTTAGATGAAACAAACCGTATGATTCGTATGATTTCAGACTTACTTAATTTATCGCGTATTGATAATCAGACGGTTCAACTGGAAGTGGAAATGACCAATTTCACAGCTTTTATGACATCAATTCTTAACCGTTTTGATCAAATTAAAAGCCAACATACAATCAGTGGAAAACAGTATGAGATTGTCAGGGATTATCCGATTAAATCAATCTGGCTTGAAATTGATCCTGATAAGATGACGCAGGTTTTGGATAATATCCTTAATAATGCTATCAAATATTCACCAGATGGTGGAAAAATCACAGTTAGCATGAAAACGACGGAAACACAGTTGATTATCTCAATCTCTGATGAAGGGCTTGGTATTCCTAAGAAAGATTTGCCATTGATTTTCGACCGTTTCTATCGTGTGGATAAGGCTCGAAGTCGTGCCCAAGGTGGTTCAGGACTCGGCTTAGCTATCGCAAAAGAAATTGTCAAACAACATAAAGGTTTTATTTGGGCACAAAGTACTTACGGAAAAGGGTCGACCTTTACAATTGTACTTCCTTACGAAAAAGATTCTGAAATTTATGATGAATGGGAGGATGAAGAAGAGTAGATGTCTGAAAATGCTTTTAAATATAGTATTTTAGCCTCCGGTTCAACTGGAAATTCTTTTTATGTGGAAACACCACAAAAACGTTTTTTGATTGATGCGGGTTTGACTGGTAAGAAAATTACCAGTCTTCTTGCTGAAATTGACCGCAAACCAGAGGACTTAGATGCTATTTTTATTACACACGAACATTCTGACCATATCAAAGGGGTTGGGGTGTTAGCACGTCGTTATAATCTTGATGTTTATGCGAATGAAAAAACGTGGCAAATGATTGATGAGCGAAATATGATTGGAAAGCTTGATTTCGCTCAAAAACATATTTTTGAACGTGGTAAAACATTGACACTTGGTGACATTGATATTGAAAGTTTTGGTGTTAGCCACGATGCCGTTGAGCCACAATTTTATCGTTTGATGAAAGATAATAAATCGTTTGTTATCTTAACAGATACAGGTTATGTTAGTGACCGCATGGCAGGAATTATTGAAAATGCTGACGGTTACTTAATTGAATCAAATCATGATGTTGAGATTTTACGTTCTGGTGCTTATCCGTGGAGTTTGAAACAACGTATCCTATCTGATAAAGGGCACTTGTCAAACGAAGACGGTGCTGGGACAATGATTCGAACCATTGGAAATCGCACGAAGAAAATTTACCTTGGACATTTGAGTAAAGAAAACAATATCAAAGAATTGGCTCACATGACCATGGAAAATAATCTTATTCAAGCTGACTTTGGGGTTGGTTATGACATGAAAGTCTTTGACACCTCACCAGAGGAAGCAACACCATTAACAAAGTTATAAAAGTTTAGTTTGTGAAAACTGTCCGTTGGACAGTTTTTATTGTGCATTTACACTATAAATTCAAGACCAAAATAAATTGTATTAAATAGAAGAAATTAAGGGGATTTTTTGGAGAAATTCCCTTTTTTATGACTTTTCTGGTATAATAAAATAGTCTATGGTAGAAAAAGCGTTTTAATCACTCAATGAATGATTGAGAAGAAACGTTTTAATAAGATAAGGATATAGACTATTTTTTGAAGGGAGATTTATCATGCAAGCTTTAGACACAAAACTTCAGCAAGATTTCGGAATTGTTTTTGAAGATAAAACTTTGCTAGAAACAGCCTTTACCCACACTTCTTATGCTAATGAACATCGCCTCCTAAACATTTCACACAATGAACGCTTGGAATTTTTAGGAGACGCGGTTCTTCAACTTTTGATTTCGCAATATTTGTTTAAAAAGTATCCGAAAAAACCAGAGGGAGACTTGTCAAAAATGCGTTCCGTCATTGTACGTGAAGAGTCTCTAGCAGGTTTTTCACGTTACTGTGGATTTGATGAATTTATCAAATTAGGAAATGGTGAAGAAAAATCTGGTGGTCGTAATCGTGATACAATTTTAGGTGACTTATTTGAGGCATTTCTTGGAGCTTTGTTGATGGATCAAGGTGTTGAAGCGGTCAATAAATTCTTAAACCAAGTGATGATTCCACAAGTTGAAAAAGGTAATTTTGAGCGCGTGAAAGATTACAAAACAACACTTCAAGAGTTGTTACAAGGTCATGGTGATGTGACGATTGATTATCGTGTTTCAAACGAATCAGGACCTGCACATGCTAAAGTCTTTGAAGTGACTGTGTACGTTAATGATAAAGCCAAAAGTCAAGGAATCGGAAAATCTAAGAAATTGGCTGAGCAAGATGCTGCTAAAAATGCTCTAGTCTTGCTTCAATAAGACATTTGAAAGGAAATTGATGAGGCAAATGTCCAACCTGTCCTAGGTGATATGTGATAAACCTAGGAAAAAGAATGCTAGTTAGATAGCTTCTTTTCGGGAAGGTGATTTGCCTTTTTATCTCTTATTTTATGTATTTAAAAGAAATCGAGATGCAGGGCTTTAAGTCCTTTGCAGACAAGACAACCATTGAATTTGACAAGGGAGTTACAGCTGTTGTAGGTCCTAATGGCTCTGGTAAGTCCAATATTACAGAAAGTTTGCGTTGGGCGCTTGGGGAATCTTCTGCCAAGAATTTGCGTGGTGGCAAGATGCCAGATGTCATTTTTGCAGGAACTGAGAATCGTAAACCATTAAATTATGCTCAGGTTATTGTGACCTTGGATAATTTTGATGGCTTCATTAAAGATGCCAAAGAAACGATTCGTGTAGAACGCCATATTTATCGTAATGGCGACAGCGAGTATTTGATTGACGGACGTAAGGTGCGCTTGCGTGATATTCATGATTTATTTATGGATACAGGCTTGGGACGTGATTCGTTTTCTGTAATTTCACAAGGACGTGTCGAAGAAATTTTCAACAGTAAACCGGAGGAACGTCGTGCTATTTTTGAAGAAGCTGCAGGTGTTTTAAAATACAAGACACGTAAGAAAGAAACCCAAACCAAGCTTAATCAAACACAGGATAATTTGGACCGTCTGGACGATATTATCTATGAACTGGAAACACAAGTGAAGCCATTGGAGCGTCAAGCACAAGTGGCTAAAGAATTCCTTGGCTTGGAAGATGAGCGTAAGCAACTTCATTTGAATATTCTGGTTGAAGATATTCAGGCTGATAAGGAGCGTTTAGCAGAATTAAATCAGTCTTTAACAGCTATTACAGCTGATTTGGCAGCTTATTATGAACAGCGCCAGCAATTTGAAAGACAAAATCAAAACTTGAAAGAAAAACGTCATCAATTGTCTGAAGAAATATCAAGAAGACAAGAAGGATTGCTTGATATTACCAGAGCAATTTCTGACCTCGAGCGCCAAATGGATTTGATTGCCTTAGAATCAAGTCAAAAAGAAGAGAAAAAACAAGCTGCAAGCTCGCAATTGGCTGATTTGAAGGAAAATCAAGCGAGATTAACAGAAGAATTGACACAAAAAGAGCAGCAACTCTCACAATTAGATGCCAAATTAGCCCAGACAACAGCTGATATTCAAGCGTTGCAGGCTGAATTAGACCGTTTTTCAACCGACCCAGACCAAGTTATCGAAAAACTTCGCGAAGAGTTTGTTGGGTTAATGCAAAAAGAAGCTGATTTATCGAATAAATTGACAGCAACGATTGCTGATATTGACAATCAAAAGCAATTGTTAGAATCAAAATCAGAAGAATTGGCACAAACACAAGAGACGCTAGCAGAAGTAAAATTAACGGCAAAAGAAGCTTTAGAAAACTTTGAAGTAGCTCGTGAAAAAGTCAAAGTCTTGCTTGATGACTACCAAGCATTACACGTGCAAATTGTTCAAGCCGAAAAAGATTACCAACTAGAGCAAACTAAAATGTTTGACAAACTGGATGTTATCAAATCAAAAGAGGCTCGCAAGGCTAGTTTGGAATCTATTCTTAAAAATCACAGCAATTTCTATGCTGGGGTTAAGTCGGTTCTACAGGCGTCAAGTCAGCTAGGTGGTATTATTGGTGCGGTTAGTGAGCATTTGACATTTGAGCGAGATTATCAGACTGCTCTTGAGATTGCACTTGGTGGGTCAAGCCAGCACGTTATTGTCGAAGATGAGGGAGTGGCTAAACGTTCGATTGCCTTTCTAAAGAAAAATCGTCAAGGACGTGCGACATTCTTGCCTTTAACGACTATAAAACCACGTCACTTATCGCAACAAAATCATTCGATTTTGGCTTCAAGTCAAGGTTTTCTTGGTGTTGCAAGTGATTTAGTTTCATTTGATAATCGTTTGGAAAATATCTTCCAAAATCTTCTTGGGGTAACTGCGGTTTTTGACACGGTTGACAATGCTAATAAAGCTGCGCGTGCGCTTCGTTATCAAGTGCGTATTGTAACACTTGATGGTACAGAAATTCGCCCTGGTGGTTCTTTCTCAGGTGGAGCAAATCGTCAAAATAATACCACATTTATAAAACCTGAACTAGATAATCTTATGGTTGAATTACAAGACTTGCAAGCTCAGCAAATCAAACAAGAAAAGCGTGTGCAAGAACTCCAAGATGCTTTGAGAGCTAATAAGGAAACTTTAGCTAGTTTCAAAGCACAAGGAGAGGAAGCGCGTTTTGCTGAACAAAAAGCAGAGCTTGAATACCAACAATTGGCTGAACGCTTGAACGACATTAACCAGCTTTGCGAACGCCTGCAAGAATCAGAAACAGATGGTGGTTCACATGATTTGGAATCACAAAAAACAACACTTGAAGCAGAATTAGCAGAAATAGCTGCGCGTAAACAAACTTTAACAGTTGAAATTGAGCAAATTAAAGAAAACAAAAATACCATTACGCAAAAAGTTGAAGCTTTGCGTCAACAAGTGTCACAAGCAAAATTAACTGAACGTGAGTTGTTGAGTGAGCGTAAATTTGAATCGGCTAACAAAACACGCTTAGAAGTTAGTTTAGCTGAAAATAAAGCTGAAATTGCAAAATGCGAGGATTTGTTAGCTTACCATGCTAGCGATAATCAGACTGAAAGTCTGCCAACCTTGCAAAAACAATATGATGTGGGTGTTACTAGAAAAGCTAGTGAAGAAGAGTGCTTAGTTAGCCTCCGTTTTGAATTGGAAGATTGCGAAGCTAATTTAGAAGAGCTTGAAGAACAAGTTGCAAAAGAAAATCAGAAAAACGAAGAATTAATTCGTCAGCAAGCGCAATTAGAAGCTCAAATCAATCAAGTTTCTGACCGCTTGCGTGCCTTCTCACATGATTTGACAGAAGATTATCACTTGACCTTGGACGAAGCCAAGGAAGCTAGTGAACCAATTGATAATATGGAAAGTGCATGTCAACGTTTGCAAGAATTGCGCCGTCGTATCAAGGCATTGGGTCCAATTAACTTAGACGCCATTTCACAATACGATGAAGTGAACGAGCGTTTGACATTCCTTAACGCCCAAAAAGAGGACTTGGTTCATTCTAAGAATCTTTTGCTTGATACGATTAATAATATGGATGATGAAGTGAAAACACGTTTCCAAGTGACTTTCAATGCTATTCGTGATTCATTTAAGCAAACCTTTACTCAAATGTTTGGTGGTGGTTCAGCTGATTTATCACTAACAGAAGGAGACTTGTTAACAGCTGGGGTTGAGATTTCCGTGCAACCGCCAGGGAAGAAAATCCAATCACTTAACCTCATGTCCGGTGGGGAAAAAGCCCTCTCGGCTTTAGCTCTGCTATTTGCTATTATCCGCATCAAAACCATTCCATTCGTCATTTTGGACGAAGTGGAAGCTGCGCTTGACGAAGCTAATGTGAAACGTTTTGGAGACTACCTCAATCGCTTTGATAAATCAAGTCAGTTCATCGTCGTTACTCACCGTAAGGGAACAATGGCTGCCGCTGATAGCATTTACGGAGTAACCATGCAAGAATCAGGTATTTCTCGTATCGTTTCTGTTAAATTAAAAGAAGCCGAAAATCTAGTGGAATGACATTAAAGGGTAAAAAATGGTAAATAAACTAATTGTGCACAGTTTAATAAAATATCACGAAAAATACTTAGTGATAAAACGCGTTGCCACAAGCAATGGTAGAAGTAATGTTTATCCGTTTTATTGGGATATTCCTGGTGGTAGTGTTGATAGTGAGGAGTTGCCGAAAGCTACTGCTATCAGAGAGTGTCTTGAAGAAGTAGGACTTCAGATCAAAATAGATGATATTATTCATGAAGATAGTAATTTAGATAATGGTATTGTATACACTAGATTAGTTTATGATGCTCATCTTCCTAAGAATAAGGAAATAATTGTTACATTAAATCCCGAAGAACATACTGACTATCGTTGGATAAGTGATTTGAATGATTTGGATGGAGAAAAAATTGTTCCTTATCTGGTAGAAATTTTGGGAAGTAAATAGTTTTTGTGATATTAAACAACCTCCCAACTAGAATCAGTTGGGAGGTTTTGTTGTATTCAAAAGTTTTAGTTTGTTACCGCAGTTTCTGTTTGTGATTCTGTTGTTTCGTCAGCTTGGTTGTCTGATGAAGAAGTTGTGAGTGTGTCATCACTTTCTTCTTGACTATCTGAGAGTTCTGCTGTGTCAGATTCGGTTTGTGTGTTCTGGCTGTATTGGTCTGAAATTTTGTAAAAGACATTGCTGACAAATTGGTTAGTTGATTCATAATCAAAACGGCTACCTTGTGTTGCAAATAGGCGGTCACGACCGTAATCAGACGGGTCAGTCTCTGTTATGCCAAAATGCCAGCTAGGAATTTGGCTACCAGCAGCGTAATAATGTAAAATGAAACCACCTCCACTTTCAGTATAAACGTTAGAAATAGCTTCACCGTTTTCATTATAAACAAGAGCAGACAAGATTAATTTGTCGTCAATAATACCTTGTGGTGAAAATTCAAAAGTGTAACCATTAGCGTCCATCCATGTGCCAGCAAGACTTGAGAAATCTGATTGCGCTAGCGCATTGAAATCAAATTGACTAGTCTGTTGACTGACTTGACGGGTGCTAATAAGATTTTCTCCATCTTTTATCAGTTGCTCTGTGACTTGTTTTTCAGTAGGTGCTTTCAGTAAATCCGCGCGTTTGCTAGCAACGTGGTTCTGTGTTTTTGTTGAAGAACTTGTTGATTTTGAAAGTTTTTTCTGAGCGTGATGATGTTGGCTAGAAACCGTAGAAGCGTGGTTGTGATTTGAATGGTATTTTAGAGTAATGACACCGCCACCAACCGCAAGCAGTACCAAACCAGACACTAGGAAGTATGATGTTCCTTTTTTCATTGTAATCCCCTTTATTTTTAACTTCACTATATATATTCGAAAAAGAATTTTAAAAACTGGAAAAAATTTCAGCTTTATTTAGAAGATTGAAAAGAATGTGTTATTAGCAAGAAAATTGCTGTGTTTTTTGCTAAAATAGAGTTATGTAATTCTTTAGGAGTATAATAATGGTAAAATTAGTTGCAGCAGATATGGATGGTACATTTTTAACAAGTAATGGCTATTTTGATAGTAAGCGCCTCCATGATGTTCTAGAAAAATTTAAAAAAAACAATATACTATTTGTCGCAGCGAGCGGACGTTCACTTATGGCTTTGGAAAAAATGTTTGCTGAGCATGCTGATAAAATGGCATTTATTGCTGAAAATGGGACTTTGGTAAAAGTTGGTAAAGATATTGTTTTTGAATCTGGTTTGAGTAAAAAACAATATTTGGAGGTCATTGATACCCTTCTTGAAAGTCCATATATGTTAGGTTATGATTTCCTGTTATCAGGTGAAAGTGGGGCTTATTTACATCCAAAAGCTAGTGATGATTACCTAAATTTTATTAGCAATTATTATGAAAATGTTCAACGTGTGGCTGATTTGGCGCAGGTTGAAGATAATATTTTAAAAGTCACTGCAAACTTTTCAGAAGATACTGTACGTCAAGGCGAAGCATGGTTTAATGAACGCATTAGCTACGCACAAGCGGTGACGACAGGCTTTAAATCTGTCGATATTGTTATCCGTGACGTCAATAAACGAACAGGACTAGAAGCACTTTGCCAAACCTTTAATATGGATAAATCAGAAATTGTAGCGTTTGGCGATAATCTCAATGATTTTGAAATGCTTGATTTTGCTGGGAATGCAGTTGCGACAGAAAATGCTCGACAAGAAATCAAAGACATCTCAAATGAAATCATTGGGCATTGTGATGAGGAGTCTGTCATGGCTTATATGGAAGGATTGGTAGAATAATGGAAGATATTAAATTATTAGCTTTGGATTTAGATGGCACACTTTTTAACAGTCAAAAGGTTGTTTCACCAGAAAATAAAAAAGCTTTGCGAGCAGCACGTGATAAGGGAATTAAAGTTGTTATCACGACTGGACGTCCTTTAAAGGCGATTAGCGGTTTGCTTGAAGAGCTAGATTTGATTTCTGATGAGGACTATATCATCACTTTCAATGGTGGTTTGGTTCAAAAGACAAATGGCGATATTTTAGATAAAAGTGAGCTAACACGTGCGCAGCTCAAGCGTTTACACAGCACGCTTGATCCACTTGCTCTTCCATTTGATGTGCTTAGTGATGGAATTGTTTATAGTCTTGCCAGTCAAGGCAATCAGTCCCTTTACCCACAAGCCAACCCCAAACTTAAATTTGTAGAATTAACTTCTTTTGATGATATTCCTGAAAATATTATTTATAACAAAGTCGTTAGCGTGACAAATCCTGAATTTTTGGACAAGCAGATTTTGCAATTTCCGAAAGAATTATACAATGAGTTTGAAATTTTCAAATCACGTGATATTATATTGGAAATGATGCCTAAAGGCGTCCATAAAGCAGCAGGGTTAAACCAGTTGATTCAGCATTTGAACTTACTCCCTGAAAATGTTATGGCTATGGGAGATGAAGAAAACGACCTCTCAATGCTTAAATGGGCTGGTTTAGGTGTTGCAATGGCAAATGGTGTTGCTATTGCGAAAGAAACAGCTGATGCGGTAACAACACGTACCAATGACGAATCAGGTGTTGCAGAAGCTGTTGAAAAATACATTTTAAATGCGTAATAGAAAGGAAAAGTGGATAAGGTAACCTTATCGATTTTGGTACTTAGTATGGGATTATTTGACCGTTTATTTGGAAATAAGAAAAAAGAAGTTGGGGAGACGGTTGACAGCCAAAGCCAAGAAGAAACACTTCAAGAGGTTGTCGAAACATCAGAACAAACTGAAGCCTCTTCTGATACAGTAAAAGAAAGTGTTGAGGTTTCAGAACAAGCAGAAATCGTCAACGATACTGTGGAAGAAGTTCAAGACGTTGTTAATGTCGATAGCGAAGCTGAATCTGTTGAAACAGAAACGTTTGTTCAGTCTAAAAACAGCGAAACTGTGGTTAAAAATACGGCTAATCAAGCTGAAGAAATTTCAGAAGCAACCGCAGTAGCTAATGAGGTTGAGCCAGACCAACATTTTTCAGATATCATAGCGGATTATTATGCGAAAAAAGCAGCCGCTCAAGAGGCTATTGAACGTGGTGAAGCAGTTACTTTTGAAGCTGTCAAAACACGTCAAAAAACTGAACCAGAAGAAGTAGTTGTGCAAGAAGCAACCGAAACCGAAGAAGAAAAATACAATCGCAGTCTGAAAAAGACCCGTACTGGTTTCAGTGCACGTTTGAACGCCTTCTTGGCTAATTTCCGTCGTGTTGATGAAGAATTCTTCGAAGAACTAGAAGAAATGCTCATTCTTTCAGACGTTGGGGTGAATGTCGCAACACAATTAACAGAAGATTTACGTTATGAAGCCAAACTTGAAAATGCTAAGAGAGCTGACGATTTAAAACGTGTTATCATTGAAAAATTAGTTGACATTTACGAAAAAGACGGTGTTTTCAACGAAAAAATTAATTTCCAAGATGATTTAACCGTTATGCTTTTTGTTGGGGTTAATGGTGTCGGAAAAACGACATCAATCGGCAAATTAGCCTACAAATATAAAAACGAAGGTAAGAAAGTCATGCTTGTTGCTGCTGATACATTCCGCGCTGGTGCGGTTGCGCAGCTTGTTGAATGGGGACGTCGTGTCGGTGTGCCAGTTGTAACAGGACCAGAAAAAGCTGACCCAGCTTCTGTTGTTTTTGACGGTATGGAAAAAGCTGTCGCTGAAAATGTTGATATTCTTCTCATTGATACAGCAGGACGTCTGCAAAATAAAGATAATTTGATGGCAGAGCTTGAAAAAATTGGTCGTATCATTAAGCGTGTCGTACCAGATGCACCGCATGAAACACTCCTTGCGCTCGATGCTTCAACAGGTCAAAATGCGCTTAGCCAAGCTAAAGAATTCTCAAAAATTACACCGTTAACTGGGCTTATCCTAACTAAAATTGACGGAACGGCTAAAGGTGGTGTTGTTCTTGCCATTCGCCAAGAACTTGATATTCCTGTCAAATTTATTGGGTTTGGTGAAAAAATTGATGACATCGGTAAATTTGATTCTGAAGACTTTATGCGTGGTCTCCTAGAAGGGATTGTTTAAAAGCTAATGTTAGAATTTGTCAAAGAGCATTTATCAACAATTCTCTTAACGTCGTCTACTCTTATTTTAACAGCCATTTATGCCTTTGAGGCAAACTGGGTTATCATGCTTATTTGGGCATTCGTGTCACTCATAAACATTGGACGGCTAGTTTATGCTTATAAACATACTAGCTAACTATTTCATAGTCAAGAATAGAAATCTGAGCTTTGCCTCAGATTTCTTTATTTTTTTCACAATCAACATTGTCAAGGTAAGTTTTCAACTCATGTTTTAATTGGTCATGTTCTTGAATGGCTTGTTGTAATTTTTTATCAGAAACTTGAATGGCTTTTTGTAACAACTTTTTACGGTCGCTAGACTTGGTTGGGTCATATTGGTATTTTTCAAAAAATTGGCGAATTTCTTTGAGAGACATTTGACTTTGTCTAAGAAATTTTATGGCGTACAACCAATGAATAGAAGCTTCATCAAAAATACGGTTGTTATTCTCATCACGTTGTAAACTTGGGATTAAGTCAAGGTCACAGTAGTGGCGAATAGTGTGTAAGGTTAGCCCAGTTCGTTTGCTAGTTTCTTTAATTGTATATGACATAATGAAATCCTCTAAAAAATAATAGTAAATAGTTGACTTCGGGTTACCCGAGGGGTCTATAATCATGGTATCAAAAAAAGATTACAAAAGTAAAGGAGAAACTTTTATGGCAACATTAGTTCGTGTTCACGGTCAAGGGATTGACCAGTTACAGTTGGATGAGGTTGAACTTCGTGAATTAGCCTCAAATGAAGTGAGAATGACTGTCAAAGCGAGTCGAATTACTGGCGATCAGCTAAACTACATCAAGGGATTACGTTTGCCAGGAGAAGCTATTCATGAAATTAGCTCTCTTGGGTATGAGGCTGCTGGAATTGTGACTGCTATTGGAAAAGCGGTTGATGAAAAATGGCTTGGTAAGCGAGTTATGCCTGTTGGACCATATGATTTTGAACGTTATCCAAGTTTGGGAGATGATATTATTATTCCAGCCAGTCGTCTGGTTGAGATTCCAGATAATATAGATTTTGCAGCAGCTGCTAGTACCTGGGTACCATACCTAACAGCTTACCCTGTTTATAGTCAGAGTAATCTAAAATCTGGTGATTACGTGTTGATTATTGCAGGGACTTCTGCTGTTGGTCAAGCGGCGATTGATTTGGCACGTGAATTAGGAGCAATTCCAATTGTGACAACCCGCTCACGCCGTAAAGCAGCGCAACTGCGGCAGCTAAAACAATTGAACCATGTCATTATTAGTAATGAAGAAGATTTGGTTACTAGAATTTCTGAAATTACTGTTGGAAAAGGTGTTCAATTCATTTTTGATCCTATTGGTGGTAATGCATTGCCTGATTTGCTTCAAGTGGCTAGCGTAGGGGCAAAAATTTATGAATATGGCATTCTTGGTGGCAGTGAGTGCCAATTTTCGGCAGGACTTTTGCTTGGTAAAGGTTTAATGCTTAAGGGATGGACAGTAAGTGAACTTGTTGAGGATGACTTGGCAAGAAGCCAAGCGGTGACTCACATTTGTGAAAAATTATCACTTGGTGATTTTAATCCTACTATTGCTAAAACTTACCCTTTAAGTCAGATTTGGGAAGCTTATCGTAAACTTGAAAAGAATGACTTTTTAGGAACGATTATTATTGAACCATGACATAGTAGCATAAGATTCTAATCACCAAGCAAAACCCCCCTTCCAGTTTTGGAGGGGGGCTTGTGTTTAAAAGACACGATAAACATAAGGATTATCAGGTTCACTAGTCTCTTTCATTTCTGTAATATGAAGAACTGGGAGTGTTTGTTCAAGGGTTTGGTTGTATTCGAGGCTGATTGTGCCTGTTGCGGTAATCCAAGTGTTATCAGCGTAGTTTGTATTGTTTCCAGTTGTCAATAAGCCATAAACACCAGAATCCGCAATACAGTGAATGATACCAAAACGGAAAAGGAATTGATAGCCTTCGTGGCCAGGCTCGTTATAAACAAATCCAGTATAAGTAATCTCACGTCCCATAAATTCGTCAGGATAGAGATAGATGAGTTCCATGACTTCCATATAATTTTCGGTTGTGATTTTAAGTTCGCCTGAACCTTTGTATTTTTTGAGTTCTTTCTGCATTTCTTTTTCGTAAGCAGAAGATGTAAAATACAAACTTGTGTCAGGTTTCAGGTATTGGACTGTTGTTCCATCATCACTAACCGTACCAGCAGAACCAGCAGCAAGTGGGAAATTATAGCCTTTGGCAGCCACTGTCGTTGAATCCAGCGTTACCGTAGGAACTAAGAGCCCTACCAAAACTGGAATGACCAAAATCATCGGACTAGTCAGCTTCGCTATTTTTCCATGTAAATGGCTGTGCAATTTCAGGTTTTTCATCCAAATAACCAGTTGAATAACTGCTAAAAGGAATGATAAAACCATGGAAATGTAGGCTAAATAAGCATAGTGAGTATTGATGTATTGATCCAATTTCCCAGAGATTTGAAGATACATGGTTAATTCAAAGTAACCCGCTAAAATTAAAAATCGAATCATCAAATCACCCCCACAAGTAAACAGTAAATAATAATCATCCCAACAGATACTGTGATAAATTGAACGATAAAGCGAGGTTTAAAGGAATTTACCATCATCATTAGGTTTTTAATATCTACCATTGGTCCAATCAAAAGAAAGGCTAGAACAGGTGCTGTACCAAAACTTGATAGCAAGGAAGCTCCGATAAAGGCATCTGCTTCACTACAAAGAGAAAGAATGAATGCCAGTAACATCATGACTAAAATGGCTGTAAGGGCATTACCACCAATTCTGGTCAAAATGCGTGTTGGCAGGTAAATCTGCATTCCTGAAGCTACCAGGGTACCAAAAACCAAATAACGTCCAGTATCAAAAAATTCATCAATTGCGTGCGCAAGAGCTAAGAAAATTTTGCGATACCATGTTTCACCAGAATAATCATGAAAATGTGTTGGTTTAGCATTTTCTTTGAGGATATTTTCATCAACCACAAATCCCAGCATGATACCCAACGTAATAGCAACAATGATGGCACCAAGCAGTCGTAAGCCTAAGAAGCGCCAGCTATTTCCAAAAGCTGAATAGGTGGCAAAAAGGACGATTGGGTTGATAATCGGAGCTGTTGCCAAGAAAGGAACAGCGGTGTAACTAGGAACTTTTTTCTCCAAAAAGCGCGTGATAATGGGAACAATACCACATTCGCAGGACGGAAAGACAAAACCGATAAAAGTTCCAAAAAGGATTCGTAAAAAACGATTTCGAGGTAGAAAACGTTGTACCAAATCAGGCGTAACATAAACCTCAATGAAGCCAGAAAGAATAGTTCCTAGCAAAACAAAAGGCAGTGCCTCGATAATGATTGAAATAAAAATCGCAAACCATTGTAAGACACTAGCAGGTAAATTATTAAAAATTTCCATAAAAATTAATCAGTCGCTTTCTCAGCTTTTTTGTCCTTAACTTTCTTTTCTTTTTCAGGGTCGCTAGAGATTTTAGGAATACTTGCAAAGCTTGCAAACATTGACTCTAAATCATCTTGACGTTTATGTGTGATAGCCATAAGGCACCTCTTTTCTATATGTAATCACCTCTTATTATACTATCAATCCTCAAATAGTACAAAAACTAAGCAGACAAGTTAGCTATTTTAATGCGAAATAGTGTGTCATTTAGATATTTATCTGCCTAAGAAATTGGCGTGAATTTCTCATTATTGCATTTAAAAATCTAAGAGAAAACCTTAGATTCAGCTGATTTATGATATAATAGAAGCACTATGGAAAATGTAACAAAAATTGCTCAAGATTTAAACCTCAAAGAGAGCCAAATTGCCAAAGTTCTAGACTTGACTTCACAAGGAAATACCATTCCTTTCATTGCTCGTTACCGTAAGGAAATGACAGGTAATTTGGATGAAGTACAAATTAAGGCTATCATTGACTTGGATAAAAGCATGACAGCTTTAACTGACCGTAAGGCGACTGTTCTTGCTAAAATTGAAGAACAAGGTAAGCTTACTGCGGAACTCAAAAAAGCTATTGAGAACGCTGAAAAGTTGGCCGATGTTGAGGAACTTTATCTTCCTTACAAGGAAAAACGTCGTACCAAAGCCACTATCGCCAGAGAAGCAGGGCTATTTCCACTAGCTCGTTTAATTTTGCAAAATAAACCTTCGCTTGAAGTAGAAGCAGCGAATTTTATAACAGAAGGATTTGAAACAGCTGACAAGACACTTGCTGGCGCTTGTGAAATTCTCATTGAAGCTTTTTCAGAGGACAACCAGCTCCGCTCATGGGTTTACAATGAAATCTGGTCTTACAGCTCAATCATATCAACAGTTAAAGACGAAGCTGCCGATGATAATAAAACCTTCCAAATTTACTACGATTTTTCAGAGAAAGTTTCTAAAATTCAAGGTTATCGTATTTTGGCGCTTAATCGTGGTGAAAAACTCGGCATTTTAAAAGTTGGTTTCGAGCATAACATTGATAAAATGGTGCGCTTCATGGGAGCCCGTTTTAAAAATAAAAATGCTTATATTGATGATGTCATCGCCAAAACGATTAAGAAAAAAATCGTTCCTGCTATGGAACGTCGTGTTCACAGTGAGTTAACAGAAAGTGCAGAGGATGGTGCAATCGAACTGTTCTCCGAAAATCTTCGCAATCTCCTTTTGGTGTCTCCTTTGAAAGGAAAAATGGTGTTAGGATTTGACCCAGCCTTTCGTACAGGAGCTAAGTTAGCTGTTGTTGACCAAACAGGAAAATTGATGACTACCCAAGTTATCTATCCTGTTCCACCAGCTAGTCAGGCTAAAATCGAGCAATCGAAAAAAGATTTAGCAGAGCTCATTCGCACATATGGTGTTGAGATTATTGCTATCGGAAATGGGACTGCTAGCCGTGAAAGTGAAGCCTTTGTGGCACAAGCTTTGAAAGATTTTCCTGATGTTTCTTATGTGATTGTCAATGAAAGCGGAGCTTCTGTCTATTCAGCATCTGAATTGGCACGTCATGAGTTTCCAGATTTGACTGTTGAAAAACGCTCTGCTATTTCCATTGCGCGTCGTTTGCAAGACCCACTTGCAGAATTGGTTAAAATCGATCCAAAATCAATTGGTGTCGGACAATATCAGCACGATGTTAGTCAGAAAAAACTTGCCGAAAACCTTGATTTTGTTGTAGATACCGTTGTTAACCAAGTCGGCGTTAATATTAATACAGCAAGCCCTGCGCTATTAGCCCACGTTTCAGGATTAAATAAAACAATTTCTGAAAATATTGTCAAATACCGTGATGAAAATGGACGAATTGCTTCGCGTGAAGACATCAAAAAAGTTCCACGTCTGGGAGCTAAGGCTTTTGAACAAGCAGCAGGTTTCTTGCGTATTCCAGGGGCAGAAAATATCCTTGACAATACAGGCGTTCATCCAGAGTCTTATAAAGCCGTTGAACATTTATTGAAAGAATTAAATATCACAGATTTAGATGATTCAGCAAAAATAAAACTGCAATCTGTTTCAATTGAAACGATGGCTGAAACCATTAATATAGGGAAAGAAACACTTAAAGATATTATTGCTGACCTCTTAAAACCGGGACGTGATTTGCGTGATGATTTTGAAGCACCTGTGCTCCGCCAAGATGTTTTGGATATTTCAGATCTTGAAATTGGGCAAAAATTAGAAGGAACTGTCCGTAATGTCGTTGATTTTGGTGCCTTTGTTGATATTGGTTTGCATGATGACGGCTTGATTCACATTTCACAAATGAGCAAGTCCTTTGTCAAACACCCAAGTCAAGTGGTTTCTGTCGGAGACGTTGTGACGGTTTGGGTTTCAAAAATCGATAAAGAACGTGGAAAAATCAATCTTTCCTTGGTAGATTTACGTGAACTTAACTAATTTTGTCAAAACAGTTTCACGAGAAGATTTCGGAAAAGAATTTCGCCATACGGCACTTTGGAATCCACGTTTGCGGACAACGGGTGGTCGTTTTTTCCCAGCTGATGGGCATTTGGATTTTAATCCCAAGATTTATGAAACATTTGGTGTTAACGTTTTTCGAAAAATTGTTCGCCATGAGCTTTGTCATTACCATTTGTATTTTGAGGGAAAAGGCTACAAGCACGCTGATGCAGACTTTAAAGCATTATTGCAAGCAGTTGATGGTTTGCGTTATGCGCCAGCCATGCCCCAAAAGACGGAAAAATACCTATACCGTTGCCAAAAATGTGGACAAGACTATCACCGAAAATGCCATGTCAATACTCAAAAATATCGTTGTGGACATTGCCATGGCAAGCTCTTAGAAATCAAAACTCGAGAAACGTAAGGTAAACTTCAAAAAAGATTTTTTCTTCAGTATAAAATCAGTCGTAGGACTGATTTTATTTTAAAGGCGATGAGATATAATAACTATAGTGAGATAAAAAGAAGGAAGGGACTAAAATGAAATCAGCTCTTTATAAACAGCGAAAAAATAAACTGGTTTGTGGTGTCTGTGCCGGAATTGCTGATAAGTTTGGTTGGGACTTGCCTTTGACGCGTGTCCTGACAGCATTGCTGATGTATTTTTATGGCTTTGGCATTGTCATTTATATTCTTTTAGCAATTTTTCTTCCTTACAAAGAAGATATCACTCGCGACCATTACGGAACGGGGCCACGCCGACGTAAGGATGCTGAAGTCGTTGATGAAGATGACGACAACGACGGTTGGTTTTGGTAAGAATTGACAGTTCAACTTCAATGTAGCAAAAACTTGACACTTGTAAGGATAACAGGAACTTATAAAGGTCTTTCAAAACAGGAGGAACTCAGAGCAACATAGTTGTTCTGTTTTTTTAATTTAGTGGCTCTTTATCAACATGAAACTGACAATATTTTTGAATAAGTCTGCGTGAGCGCTTACTTTTATAGGTTAATGTGATATAATAATGAAAAAAGAGGAAAAGGATTGAACAAAAATTGATGAGAAACTGAAAATAGTTTGTGGTTTAGACAATCTTATTTTCTAAGATTTTCAATTTATTTACATAGTCACGAGGTGATTGGTAAATGGTTCATGGTACATCAAATGTCGGTTACTGTAAAAATGTTGGTGGACAAGGTCAAGCTAGATGTTATATATGGTGATGATAACTTATTAGCTAAAGAAATTACAACATCAGATATTTCACGGCCTGGGCTTGAGATGACAGGGTATTTTGATTATTATTCGCCAGAACGTCTGCAATTGTTAGGGATGAAAGAGTGGTCTTATCTTACTAAGATGTCATCGCATAATCGTCATCAAGTCTTGGCAGAAATGATTAAGCCAGAGACACCTGCTATTATTGTGGCGCGTAATCTAGCCATCCCAGATGAAATGTTGGCAGCCGCTAAAGAAAAAGGTATTGCTGTTTTACAAAGTCATGTGCCAACAAGTCGTTTATCTGGTGAGATGTCATGGTATCTGGATTCTTGCCTTGCCGAACGTACTAGTGTTCATGGTGTTCTTATGGACATTTACGGTATGGGAGTTTTAATTCAAGGTGATTCAGGAATTGGTAAAAGTGAAACAGGTCTTGAGTTAGTCAAACGTGGTCACCGTTTGGTAGCTGACGACCGTGTCGATGTATTTGCCAAAGACGAAGAAACACTTTGGGGTGAACCCGCAGAAATTCTCCGCCATTTGCTTGAAATTCGAGGTGTTGGTATCATTGACGTGATGAGCTTGTATGGTGCTAGCGCTGTTAAAGACTCATCACAAGTTCAATTGGCAATATACTTAGAGAATTTTGAATCCGATAAAATCTTTGACCGTCTAGGAAATAGCAACGAAGAAATCGAGTTATCTGGTGTAAAAATTCCACGTGTGCGTATCCCAGTAAAAACCGGACGTAACGTGTCAGTCGTTATTGAAGCAGCAGCCATGAACTACCGTGCTAAACAAATGGGATTTGATGCAACTAAGACATTTGAGGACCGCCTCACTCAGCTTATTAGTCAAAATGAGGAGAACTAATGATTGATCCAGTTGCTATCCAGTTAGGTTCTATTAGCATTCGTTGGTATGCGATTTTCATTGTTTCGGGATTACTTCTTGCTGTTTATTTAGCAATGAAAGAAGCTCCGCGTCGGAAGATAATTCCTGATGATATTTTAGATTTTATTTTAATTGCATTTCCGCTTGCGATTATTGGTGCTCGTGTTTATTATGTCATTTTTGATTGGTCTTATTATGCTAATCAGCCATTGAGCGAAATAGTTGCCATTTGGAACGGTGGCCTTGCTATTTACGGTGGATTGATTACAGGAGCAATCGTATTGTTTGTTTTTTCTTATTACCGAGCAATCAATCCACTCGATTTTTTGGACATTGCAGCACCTGGTGTCATGATTGCGCAAGCTATTGGACGATGGGGAAATTTCATAAATCAAGAAGCTTATGGTAAAATAGTAGATAATCTGAATTACCTACCAGATTTTATCAAGAACCAGATGTATATTGATGGTTCGTATCGTGTTCCGACATTTTTATATGAATCATTGTGGAATTTATTAGGATTTGTGATTGTCATGAGCCTGAGACACCGAGCACGTTTCTTCAAACGAGGCGAAATTGCCTTCTTTTACCTTATTTGGTATGGCTGTGGCCGCTTTGTTGTCGAAGGAATGCGGACAGATAGTCTAATGTTACTCGGAATTCGAGTATCACAATGGCTTTCTGCTCTACTCGTTTTGATCGGTGTGGTCTTGGTTATCTGGAGAAGAAAACAGAAAGATGTTCCGTATTATCAGGAATAAAAAATAGGTAGATGGGAGAAAAAATGTTTGAAGTAGCACTATTAATTATTGCCATTGCTTTTGCTGTTTTGGTTGGCGTTTTTATACCACTTGGTGTTAAACTATATAAAACAGTTGATGTTGTAAATGAGACAATTGATGAAACAAAGCAGACCATAAAAGTGTTGACCAGTGATGTTAACGTCACTCTTCATCAGACCAATGAAATCCTGGCTAAAGCTAATGTTTTAGTTGAGGATGTTAATGGTAAGGTGGCAACAATTGACCCACTTTTCGTGGCAGTTGCAGAGTTGTCTGAGACTGTTTCGGACTTGAATACACAAGCTCGTAACATCACTCAAAAAGCTACTCAAGCCTCATCAAATGTTAGCAAAGCTGGTGCAGCATTTGCTGTTGGCAAAGTTGCCTCAAAAATATTTCGTAAAAAAGGAGAAGAAGCATGAGTAAACTATTGAAAAACGTAATTATTGGTGTTGCCTCTGGTGCAGCCGCAGCTTATTTCCTATCTACTGAAAAAGGTAAGGAATTCCAAAAGAAAGCTGCTAAAGCTTATGAGGCCTATAAAGAAAATCCTGCTGAGTATCATCAGAAAGCAAAAGATAAAGCAACAGAATATACAGATTTAGCAGTTGATACTTTCAACGACTACCGCCAAAAATTTGAATCTGGTGAATTAACAACCGATGAATTTTTGGATACTGTAAAAGAAAAAGGGAAAGCCGCAGCCGACTTTGCTTCTGAAAAAGTCTCAGGATTCACTTCTAAAGTATCTGAAGCGGTTAATGAAGCAGAAGAAATTAAAGAAGAGACAAAAGCAGAAGTTGATGACATTATCATTGACTACACACAAGACGAAGAAGCACCAGCAATTAAAATGCCTGAGACTACTACCGAAGAAGCTGATGAAGAATAATAAAAAGGTCCAGTGGACCTTTTTATGTTCGAGCCCTAAAACAGGAAAGCGAGAAGGTCCAGTGGACCTTTTTATGTTCGAGCCTGAAAATAGGAAAGCAAATTTGTGTTTAGCGGACTTTTCAGAATGTAGCTAAATCTACTTTTAACCAAAAATAAGTTACAATTCAATTTTAGAATTATTTGCGAGCGAACCAAACATAAAAGCGATAATTACCGCTGTGATAAAAGTGGCTGAAACAGCGATAAAAGCAGCCACACGGAAGTTTTGAGGGAGTGGTACTGAACACAAAAAGTTCTGTATTCGTTGTACCATCCCCGCATAGTTGATTAGTTTAAATAGTTCAGTGAGCTATTGAGGTTACAGATAAAGCTGACAAGGTTAGTATCATTTGTAAGAAATTTTTGTGAAGCTAAAATAAGAAAAATATAAAAACAACCCCAAAGTGGAGTTGTAGTGGTTCATTTCAATGTCTTAAAGACCAAATAATACTTGAAACAGCTGACGTAATAGCTAGGCTAATAAGAGAGGCAAATAAGAAAGCCCAGATTGGAGCTAGATTCAAGACCAGCAAAAAGAATGAAATGACGACAGTCGAAATTCCAAATAATGCAATACGAGCAAAAAACATTAACTCTTTTAATTTAGCATTTCTGTGGTCAATTTCTTGAAATTCTTGAAATTTTGGTGCATTATCTTCTTGATAATGCCGTTCTTCAAGCTCTTTGTGTTGCTTTAATGGTGTTGGCATAATCCTCTCTCCTCTGATACTTAGATATCATACCATAAATTAACAAATTTGTCACCTTTTTTAAAAAATCCCTTGACTGATGTTAAAAAATATGTTTAAAATAGTTATTCCTCTTTTTTGTTTCAAAATGAGGATTTCTTTTTGAGCCTCTCCTCTCATAAAGTTTTTCTCATTTTGAGATGACACTAAAACTTTTTAGAAAGCTATAACAAACAATAAGATTTTAGAGGATATCTGTGACTAATTGTTATAGGAGTGGTATAATTAAAACGTTATGGAAAAAATAATTATTACTGCGACAGCTGAATCTATTGAGCAGGTCAAAGAGCTTTTAGATGCCGGCGTTGATCGTATTTATGTGGGTGAGGAAAACTATGGTTTACGTTTGCCTCATAATTTTACTTATGATGAACTTTCTGAAATCGCTAAGCTAGTTCATGATGCTGGAAAAGAACTAAGTATTGCTTGTAATGCGTTGTTGCACCAAGATATGATTAATGCAGTTCGCCCGTATCTTGATTTTTTGAAAGACATTAAAGCCGATTATTTAGTAGCAGGAGATGCAGGTGTTTTTCACATCAATAAAAATGAAGGCTACGATTTCAAGATGATTTATGATGTTTCTGTTTTTGTAACATCAAGTCGTCAAGTGAATTTCTGGGGAGACCATGGCGCTAGTGAAGTCGTTCTTGCTCGTGAAATCCCGTCGGTCGAATTGTTCAAAATGTCAGAAAATCTTCGCTACCCAGCTGAAGTGCTTGTTTACGGAGCTACTGTCATTCATCATTCAAAACGTCCATTATTGCAAAATTATTACAATTTTACGCACATTGATGATGAAAAAACACGTGAACGTGGTCTCTTCCTTGCTGAACCAAGCAATAAAGACTCTCATTACTCAATTTTTGAGGATAAACATGGCACACATATTTTTGATACTGATGATCTTGATATGATGCCAAAATTGACAGAGTTAACTGACCATAATTTCACTCATTGGAAATTGGACGGTATTTATTGTCCAGGACATGATTTTGTTGAGATTGTTAAATGCTTTGTCAAAGCTAAAGAATTGATTGAAGCAGCTGAATTTACACAAGACCAAGCTTTCTTATTGGATGAAGAAATTCGTAAATTACATCCAAAAGGTCGCACACTTGGAACTGGATTCTATGAATTTGACCCAGAGGAAGTGAAGTAAAACTACCCCAAAATGAACTCTTGTCATGATTGAGTTACTATTTCAGGGCATGACAAGTTAGCTAATTAACTGAAATTGTTGTAAAGATATTTATCTTTAAATTTTACTATCTTGGAAATAGGAATATAATAATGTCAGAAAAAACTTTAAAACGTCCAGAGGTTTTAGCACCTGCTGGTACTCTTGAGAAATTAAAAGTCGCTGTTGATTATGGAGCTGATGCAGTCTTTGTTGGTGGACAAGCTTACGGTCTTCGTAGCCGTGCTGGTAACTTCACGATGGAAGAATTGCAAGAAGGAATTAATTATGCCCATGCGCATGGTGCTAAGGTCCACGTCGCAGCAAATATGGTTACCCACGAAGGAAACGAAACTGGTGCAGGAGAGTGGTTCCGTGAACTTCGTGATCTGGGCTTGGATGCCGTTATCGTATCTGACCCAGCACTTATGGTAATTTGTTTAACAGAAGCACCAGGTTTAGAAGTCCATGTGTCAACACAAGCTTCGACAACCAACTATGAAGCCTTTGCTTTCTGGGAAGAAATCGGTGTGTCTCGTGTTGTTTTGGCGCGTGAAGTCGGAATTGCTGAAATTGAAGAAATTCGTAAACACACCTCACTTGAAATTGAAGCTTTCGTTCACGGCGCAATGTGTATCAGTTATTCAGGGCGTTGTGTCCTTTCTAATCATATGAGTCACCGTGATGCTAACCGTGGCGGTTGTTCACAATCTTGTCGTTGGAAATATGACCTTTACGATATGCCGTTTGGTCAAGAACGTAAAAGTCTTGAAGGTGAAATTCCAGAGCCCTTTTCTATGTCATCAGTTGATATGTGTATGATTGAACACTTGCCTGATTTGATTGAAAATGGTGTCGATAGCTTTAAGATTGAAGGTCGTATGAAATCAATTCACTACGTATCAACGGTCACAAACTGCTACCGTGCAGCCGTCGATGCTTACCTAGAAAGCCCAGCAAAATTCGAAGCTATCAAAGGTGAATTACTTGATGAGCTTTGGAAAGTTGCCCAACGTGAATTAGCAACTGGTTTCTACTATCAAACACCAACAGAAAACGAACAACTCTTTGGCGCTCGTCGTAAAATACCACAATATAAATTTGTCGGTGAAGTTGTTGCCTTTGATGAAGAAACAATGACAGCAACAATCCGTCAACGTAACGTTATTCTCGAAGGAGATGCTGTCGAATTCTATGGACCAGGATTCCGTCATTTTGAAACTTACATCAAAGATTTGCATGATGCTGATGGCAATAAAATTGATCGTGCTCCAAATCCAATGGAATTATTGACAATCACTGTCCCTCAAGCCGTTCAAGCAGGAGATATGATTCGTGCTCGTAAAGAAGGACTTGTGAACCTTTATAAAAGCGACGGTTCTAGCAAAACTGTTAGAGCATAATCAGTAATAATTATTAAAAAATGAACGACTCTTAAACGTAATGGCGTAGGTAGGGTCGTTCATTTTTTGTCTAGTTCTTGAGATTTACGGACAGTTGGTGGTACCAATGTCAAACGATTGATATCGCTGATAGCGATGATTGTTGAGATATTCTTTTGGAAGTTTTTGAGGATTAATTTGTTATTTTTGGGGTCGTATTTGACCAAATCACCTGTAAAACTGCCGTCTTTGTAAATAGCATGGAGCGCTAATTGCTTTTCTTGCGCTTCTTTGATGGTTGTGATGATTTTGTGAGTTTTCAGATTAATATCTGCGGCTGGTTGAGCACGAAAGTCAATATAAGCCTGTGCTTGCCTTTTTAAACGTTTGATAAGATTTTTCATAGTCATTTACCTAAAAAATTGATAAAATGATTATACACCTTTTGAAGAAAAAAATAAATAATCAAAAGTTTAGAAAGTTTTTTTACGAATATATATATTAGGAGGAAGATTTATTATGTCAGAATTTAAATTTGAAATTGTCGAACACTTACTTACCCTATCTGAAAGCGATAAAGGTTGGACAAAAGAATTGAACCGTGTTAGTTTTAACGGAGCAGAGCCAAAATTTGATATTCGTTCATGGAGCCCAGACCACAGCAAAATGGGTAAAGGTGTGACACTCACAAATGATGAATTTAAAATCATCTTGGACGCTTTCCGCGGCTAAGTTAGAGATAAAAAGTTGGCAGATTTTTCATCTGTCAACTCTTTTTTTATGCAAAATAAGCAGTATTTTTCAGAGAGAGAAATAAAGGTTTACTGATAGCTGTAGTAGCTATAAGTTTTCCAATTTCAGGAATGATGAAGGGGACAACGCCAGCCAAGAAAGTAGCTTGCCAGCTCATATTTGCTAAAAATTGTAAGCCAATCAATGCTTAAACAATTACCGAGTAGATTGCTAACAAAAAATCTTAGCCAAAGAGCTTTCGATATTGGTTAGGTAAGAAGTTAAGGCAGCGTAGAAAAGAAATCCCCAGAGAAAACCAGATGTTGGACCTGATAATGCTGCAATGCCGCCGCTACCGCCTGCGAAAACAGGAAGTCCAATAGCGCCAAGTATCAGATAAAGCGCCACACTGAACGTGGCTTCACGTGAACGGAAGATCGAAGCAATAAGCCCAACAGCAAGCGTTTGAAGTGTAAATGGAATCGTTCCAATAAGAATCACAATCTGTGAAAGTATCGTAATTAAAGCAGCACCAAATGCTGGGAAGATGAGTGTTAAAAGCTTATTTCTAGACATAACATCTCCTTAGTTATTTTAGTTAATCTCAAACTTTATTTTGGTTGACTAAATTTCATTCAAAACTAATCAGAATGTCAAGAAAAAAATCGCTTTTTTAGCGATTTCATTTTCCTTTATGTTTGAGATAGTCTGCTACCCCAATCACTCCAAAAACAATTCCCAGAATGATAAAGATTGTTTTATGCGTTAACAAACCATAAGTTAAAAAAATGATAGCAGAAATGAAATAGATGATATTTTTAGACATAGCAATTCCTTTTCAATATAATACTTATCTACATTGTAGCATAAAGTAGCTTTCTTTGATATTCTAAGGCTAGTCAAATCATGTATTTTTCTTTATAATGAAATTTGGAAACGTAATCATAATCACTAAAAAAGGCGAGAAAAATGGCAGATTTGCAATATAAGAATTACATTTTTGACTTTTATGGAACACTTGTGGATATTTGGACAGACGAGGAAAACGAGAAGCTTTGGGAACAAATGGCTGCGCTTTATGCTACTTATGGCGCTGATTATTCTGCTGCGGAGCTTAAAGCAAATTATGATAACCATATTAAACGTCAAGAAAATCAATTACGCAAACGTTCTCAGTTAGAACATGTTGAGGTTGATTTGGTGGTTGTTTTTATTGAATTGCTGTTAGAAGCACCGCACAAACACGCCACAGATAGCATTATTCTAGACCTTGAAACATGGGGAAATCTAATTGCCCAAACTTTTAGAATGTTGTCACGCAAGAAATTGCAAACTTACGAAAATACCTTAGCGACTTTGAAAACACTCAAAGAAGTAGGAGCAACAGTGATTTTATTGTCAAATGCACAGCGAGCTTTCACCCAAGCTGAAATTAAAATGACAGGCTGCAGAGAATTTCTTGATAAGATTTATATCTCGTCTGATTACAAAATGAAAAAACCACAAGTTGAACTCATGAATCTGGTCTTGAACGACAATCAACTCAATCCAGAAGAAACCGTTATGGTTGGCAATGATTTTACGAGCGACATGGCAATCGCACAAGCAGCAGGCATCGACGGTATCCTGCTTAACACATTCCCATACAACCAATCAGAAATCGAAACCCTCAATACTATGAACGCCAAAGTAATTGAAGATATCAGTGAGTTGGTGGTGGAGTGAAAAATCATATCTAACTTTATATTAGGGAGATTTTAGGTATTTAATCAGAGACGGTAACAGCTGTATGATTGATATATTCATAAATAGGTGTTCTGATAAGCCTCAGAAATTCTCCCTTAAAATGCTTAGGTGGAGAGGGATTATCTTGAGTAATCCAATTTTTAATAACAACTACAGTAAGTGATGTAACGAGTTGAACCACTTCTTCATTTGAGAGATTGAATTGTCCTTCTTTTGGGACAATATTTGAAGCACCCCGCTTAGTGTAAGTAGATACAATAAAATCTTCAAAATTAGGATCGATATTTGTAGTATAGAGACACCTTATCCACTGTCTCTCCTTCCAAATTGCTGGTAAAACATTTTCAGCTATGTAATCTAAAGGGTTGATTACTGAAGAGATTGTAATTAAATACTTGGAAAATCTCTTTATTGATGAGATTATGATCATATAATTTATTATCAAATTTTTAAAATATTTTTGATAAAAGGCCTATCTTGAACTGCCTGCTTTGGAAGCAATCTTGGAAATTGTAATATTTGATTTCTCTGGATTTTCTGAAGCCAATGCAAAGAAGGCATCGATAATTTTTTCATGTGTATATTTTGCATAGTGTCAATTCCCAGTAAATGGATAGGTATTTTAGCACAAGCAGAAGAATTTCTGCTGTCAGTTTTCTTTTATTTTAAGCTAAAAAATATCCCTTGAATTATTCAAGGGAAGGTTTTAAATGATTATATAATCTAATTTACTTCATCGTTGGGAACAATAAGACGTCGCGGATTGTTGTTGTGTCTGTGAGGAGCATGACAAGGCGGTCGATACCGATACCAAGTCCACCTGTTGGTGGCATACCGTATTCAAGGGCTTCGACGTAGTCGTAGTCAATTCCAGTTGCTTCGTCATCACCAAGTTCTTTAGCTTTTGCTTGGGCTTCAAAACGTGACAATTGATCGATTGGATCGTTAAGTTCGGTAAAGGCATTACCGTATTCTTTAGTCATGATGAAGAGTTCGAAGCGGTCAGTGAAGCGAGGATCTTCTGCGTTTTTCTTAGCAAGAGGAGAAACTTCAACAGGGTGCCCATAAACGAATGTTGGTTGAATCAATGTTTCTTCGACAAATTCTTCAAAGAAAGCGTTGATGATGTGACCAACTGAAGTGAAGTGTTTTTCAACTGGTACATTTTTCTCTTTGGCAATAGCTTGCGCTTCTTCGAGAGTCATTTCTTTCCAAAAATCAACACCAGTGACTTCTTTAATGGCATCAACCATGTGAACACGTTTAAATGGTTTGTCAATGGCAATTTCAGTTCCTTGGTATGAAATAGGACCGTCACCTTTAACAGCTTTTGAAGCGTGTTGGATAATGCCTTCTGTCAAATCCATGATATCTTTGAAGTCAGCATAGGCTTGGTAAACTTCGATAGATGTGAATTCAGGATTGTGTGTGGCATCCATACCTTCGTTACGGAAGATACGTCCGATTTCGTACACTCGTTCCATACCACCAACGATAAGACGTTTCAAGTGAAGTTCAGTTGCGATACGAAGAACCATGTCCATATCTTGTGCGTTGTGGTGAGTGATAAATGGGCGAGCAGCAGCACCGCCAGCTTCGTTGTGAAGGACTGGAGTTTCAACTTCTAAGAAACCAAGTCCGTCAAGGTAACGACGGATTTCTGAGATGATTTTTGAACGAGTCACAAAGCGTTCAAAGCTTTCACGGTTTGAAACCAAGTCAAGGTAACGTTTACGATATTTAGTTTCAACGTCTGTAAGTCCATGGAATTTTTCTGGGAGTGGACGAAGTGCTTTAGACAAGTGAGTAAGGTGAGTGGCTTTGATTGTCAATTCCCCCATATCTGTACGCATGATTTCACCTTCGATACCGAGGAAGTCACCGAGGTCTGCTTTTTTGAAAATTTGATAGTTTTCGTCACCGACAGCATCTTTGCGGACATAGACTTGGATTTGACCGTCGCGGTCTTGAATGTGTGCAAAACCAACTTTACCTTTACCACGCTTAGTCATTAGACGACCAGCGATAGTAGCTGTTTTGTTAATTTCATGCAATTCTTCTTTAGTTTTGTCAGCGTATTTTTCTTTTAATTGACCAGAAGTAGCTGTGCGTTCAAATCGAGTTCCGAAAGGATCGATGCCTTGTTCAGCCAAAGCTGCCATTTTTTCACGACGCACGATTTGTTGGTCGTTTAATTCTTCAATGTGTTCGTTTGACATGTTTTCCTCCAATAAGTATTCTTTCCTATTGTATCATAAAAGAAGTTAGAATACACCTTATTTTTGCGTGCTTTGCTTGAGAGTGAGACAAAAATTGGTAATTTCAAAAGAAATTCGATTTTTCAGCAAGTTTTTTCTTGTTGCTGACTTGAAACGGGGCTATTTTCAGATTGTCAAAGTTCAAAACACCATGTCTTGTAAATATAACGACACGGACAAGGAGATTAATCACTTCTGTATTACTTTTGTTTTCTTGTCTTTGATTGAAAAGAAGGGTAAAAAATAGTATAATATGTGACGGTAAAATTTATTAGAGAGAAAAGAGATTCATGATTACTTCAATTGTTTTTGATGTTGATGATACGATTTATGACCAACAAGCACCTTATCGTATTGCCGTTGAGAAATGTTTCCCTGATTTTGATATGAGTAAAATCAATCAGGCTTATATTCGTTTCCGTCATTATTCAGATGTCGGATTTCCGCGTGTAATGGCAGGTGAGTGGACAACTGAGTATTTCCGTTTTTGGCGTTGCAAGGAAACTTTATTAGAATTTGGTTACCGTGAAATTGATGAAGCAACTGGCGTGCATTTCCAAGAAATTTATGAAGAGGAATTGGAAAATATCACAATGCTTGATGAGATGCGCATGACGCTTGATTTTCTTAAAGAAAAAGGCGTTCCAATGGGGATTATAACGAATGGACCAACGGAACACCAACTGAAAAAAGTTAAAAAACTTGGTCTTTATGATTATATTGACCCAAAATGTGTCCTTGTCAGCCAAGCGACTGGTTTCCAAAAACCAGAAAAAGAGATTTTCAATCTTGCTGCGGAGCAATTTGACATGAACCCTGCAACAACACTTTACGTTGGTGATTCATATGACAATGACGTTGTTGGTGCTTTCAATGGTGGCTGGCATTCAATGTGGTTTAACCACCGTGGCCGTAGCTTGAAGCCTGGTATTAAACCAGTTTATGATGTTGCTATTGATAACTTTGAACAGCTGTTCGGAGCTGTGAAAGTTCTCTTTGACCTTCCTGATAATAAATTTATCTTTGATGTTAATGACAAGAACAATCCAATTCTTGAAATGGGTATCAACAACGGATTGATGATGGCAGCAGAACGTCTGCTTGAAAGTAACATGAGTATTGATAAAGTTGTTATCCTGCTTCGTTTGGATAAACAACAAGAAAAAGTTTTGCGTCTAAAATACGCAAGAAATAACTAATAAATGAACCCTCCTAAGCGCCATTTAGGAGGGGTTTTCGTCTTTAAGATTTCTTTTGTTTATAAGATGTGTCATTCCATTTTAGACAAGTAAAAGTTTTAAAATCCTTGGTCTCTAAAACCGTCACACTACCGTTATCAAGTCCGCCTTGGGCACGGAGAACGGCTGGTTCATATCCTAATAAAGTACGGATAGAGGCGGTAAAATTAGCACCATGCCCAACTAACAAGACATTTTGATAAGGTTGATTTTTCATTGATTTAATGAATGACCCAACGCGTTTAGTGGTTTGATAAACAGATTCAGCATCAAATACATCATTATCGAATTTAGCTAAATTATGTCGAAAAGCTTGCATTTGTTGAGGATAAATAGATGTTATCGTTGCAATTTTGCTGCCTTCCAATCTTCCAAGGTGCCATTCACGCAGCGAGGGTTGAAAGCTGATTGGCTTTGGATAGTGGCTGCGTGACATGATAATCTTGCAAGTATCGCTGGCACGTTTTAAATCGCTTGAAAAAACGGCATCAAATTTAACATCTTGGAGATAATCACCTAATTTTTCCAAATCATGAACGGATTCCTCCAAGAGAGGTGAGTCACCATTTGCTCCTTGGAAACGTCCTTCTAAGTTCCATTGTGTTTTACCATGACGTACAAAATAAAATTTCATCAGTTACTTTCCAATCTAAAAATTAATGTGAATCGTCAATCAAGTCAGCAAAGCTGGCACCAACAAAATCTGCCAAGGTTTGACTGTCAATGCGGATAGAACGTCCGATTTCACCGGCAGAAACAATCATCGTTCCCATTTCTAAAGCACGGTTATCAATGAAAATCGGAAAATTGTGTTTCTGATGAATACCGACAGGATTATTTGCTCCGTGAATGTAGCCAGTTGTTTTTTGAAGATTTTTTTGTGGAATCATGCTGACTTTTTTGTTGCCAGAAACTTTGGCTAATTTTTTCTCAGAAAGATGTTCGGTGATTTGAACAATTCCGATTAGAGGACCTGTTTTGTCACCTGTTAAAGCAAGGGTTTTGAAAATATCAGATTTTTCAATGTCATCTGGTAAGTCTCCCTCAAGTGCATTGATTGCTAAACTGTCGTGTTCGATTTTTGCTTTGTCCAGAATTTGATCAACAAGTGTCTTTTTTAATTTTGCTTTTTTTGCCATTTTCTTTCTCAATCTTTCTATTCATTAGTCAATTACTATTTTACTAAAAAAATAATCGTTTTAACAAACCGAACCAAACCTTGAAATAAAGCTTATTTTAAAAGGGTTTTGAATTTATTGAAATGATATTTTTTTGGTATTTTGAGGTATTTTTTGGTTTTTCGGTGGGAACAAAAGTGGGAAATTTTTTTATTTGATGGCACGCAAGAAAGAGTCGGTTACTTCGCTAGCTACTTCATCTTTGATGTGCGTGTATTGTTGCGTCATGTAAGATGTTGAGTGTCCTAATGCAGCAGCCATGTGTTCGACAGGGACACCAGCTATTTGACCTTGAGTGGCAAAGAAGTGTCTCATCATATGAGGTGTAATGTGTATATTACACTTTTTGCTTACTTTTTGAAAAGATGAATAAATTCGGGAACAAGAAACTGGCTTCCCTAATTTATCCTTATACTTGTCTCCGACGTCTAAGAATAAAAAATCCTCTTTATTCAGTATTCGTCCTGTTTTTTTAGCAATTTCACAAGAAAATTCCACCGCTGATTGCAACAATACTGTTGTTTCTTCATCGACAACAACATAGCGTTCAGAACCTTTTGTCTTCATTTTATTGCCTTCTTGTCGAAAATAAGTTCGACTTTCGTCAAGAAATATCCTGAAACGTCCACCGATTAATTTTAACGAACCTAACTTAATTCCAAAAACCTCACTCTTCCGAAGTCCGAAATAAGTAAGTCTAATCATAGCATAATCGTATTGAGATAATTTCTTTTTTGCACAGTTATCCCATTCTCTAAACTCATCCAAAGAGATTTGTTTGTTTTTAGGTTTGATTTTACTTTTACCAATGTAGATTTTTAAAATAGGGCTTTTATCTAAATAACCATTTACTACAGCATCGTTGATCATACCTTCAAAAACCGAACTTATTTGTATTACAGTTGAACGAGCTAGTTTCTCCAATAGTTCGACTGTATAATTTTCATAATCGATACGTTTGATATCTTTTAATCTTGATTTTCCATACCTTTTAGCAAAGTGTGTATTGTATATATTTTCTTTGTTTGCTATCGTATCTGGCGCCCAACGCCCAGTTTTGATACGATTATCGCTGTATATCTGCCAGTAATCGTCCACAGTCATATTTTTGCGTGGGTCATAGTCCCCATTTGCGATTTTGTTTTCGATTTCGGCAAGTGCTTGTCTGGCTTCTGCAAGAGTCTTCAAACCACTAGCACTTGCTTCTGTTTGCTTACCATTTAGTATGAATTTTCGGCGAACGTAGTAGCGTTTGCCTTTTTTAGTTTCGTATGTAAAAATGCTTGGATATTTTGTTTTGTTGCGTTTCATGTTTTTCTCCTTGTTAAAAATGTAGCTTCTGGACAAGGCCTTTTTAACTTAGAGATTTTTGACAATCACCCCCTTAAAATGATAGTATAGAGTATAAGAAAGATGCCTAGTTTTCACCTAGGGTAATTTCTTATACCAATTATTTTTATCCCTTGCACTCAAAATTTGGTCGTGGAGAGTGTGAGGGATTTTTTTATTTTCTTCAATTAATTTCCGTAGCTGTTAATATTGTAGTGATGACCGTACATTAAAGGAAGCGTTACTGTTTTACCTAGTGTGCTTTCGTATGACGTCAATCCTTTAGCAACTCCATAAAATGTTACGTTATCATCTTCAGCTATAACGTCATCATATACATATTTACTAATGCCGACCATAACGATTTTACTATGGTCGTCGTCCATAGCCACACGAAGATAATGAATATCGTCACTTTCTGTATTTTGAACAACAGTACCAGTTATTTGAATTTTCTTGTCATTTTCTAATTGGTCGTGATTCCAAGTTGCGAAATCAGGCACTTCGTAATTATTTGGGTCGAAAGTTTCCGAACTTGAACTAGACGAATAATTTGATGAAGAACTAGAGCTGTAATTGTAATCATTATCATCTTCACTACTGTAATCATCACTATCATCAACATTTGAACTAGAAGAAGCGACTATTTTATTTTCAGATTGTTTTTCTTTTACGACTGTTCCAAAAGCAGCAATACCTAAGACAACTGCGAGTGTAATTAAACATAGAGCAATGAGATTTCGAACTGCACCCTCATTTTTTCTTTTCATCAATTATTCTCCTATCAGCTTTTAACGTGATTCAGTTTTGCACGTAGTTTTAATTATTCCAAATTACTCCATCATAACTTACAGTGAATTTTTTTGATTTTGAATCACCTAAATCAAAAACAACTTTAAAATTACCAGTATCTTGCGAATCAAGAACCATAAGAAGTTCGTCGGTATTTAAAAATGTATTTTCTCCTTCTTGAAATTCCTTGAATTTTAAATGTGTTTTTGAATCGTCTACGACATCAAAATATTCAGCTAGTATAGCAGAGTCTTTTGATGCTTCAGCAGATACTATTACTTCACCATCTGAATATTTTTCGATACTCTTAACAGTCATTGTTCCGCCGCTTGATATTTTTTGCTCTTCACCAAGATTGCTTTTAGAACATGCCGTCAAAAACAACAATGAAGTTAGCAAAAGAACTAAACATACTTTTTTCATAATTCTTCCATTTCTAAATCGTTATCAGTTTGATAAAATCATTTTCGGTCAATATTTCAATTTGCTGTCCGCTTTCTAAAAGTGAGACGGCTTTTTTCATTTTTGCGCTGTATCCATCTTTGCCGACAACTTTGAAATCTTGTTCACCAACAACTAAACAGTTAGTTTTACGAGTAACACTTTTTTCAACACTAGCTCCGTGAGACATAACTATATGACTAGCTTCTGCTCGTGTATAATAAAGTAGTTTTCCAGTAAACGTAAAAGTATAATCACTTAACTCGTTATCTTTCACGACAATATTGTTGCATCCGTTTTTGTCGACATATAGCATATCGTCATTATTAAGTTTAGCCAGCTCGTTAAAAATCAATCCTGCAGCGATTGCATCAGATAAAGCTTGGTGGTGTTCCAATTCGATATTAAAATAGTTTGATAAATAACTCAACTTATAGCTTATAATATTCGGAAGCAGTCTTTTTGCAAGTTTATATGTGCATACGTAATTAAACTCGTCTTGCTTTAAATTATACTTTTTATAAACAGCATTAATTACACTTATATCAAAACTAGCAGAATGAGCGATAATAGTATTGTTGTCTATAAAATCAATGATTTTTGGAAGTATTTCAGGAAAGGTCGGAGAGTTAATAACATCTTCTGGATTAATGCCATGAATAGAAATGTTAATTTTATTAAATTTATCTTGTGGATTAATGAGGGAATAGAATGTTTCTATCAATTTTCCATCCACGAATTTAGCTAATCCGATTGAACAAATAGAGTTGCGTTTAGAGTTGGCTGTCTCAACATCTAATGCTACATAATTCTTCAATTTCATAGAATGCCTTTCTAATTAAATCGTGTCTATAAGATTTTGAAATTCTTCTTTTACCATGATTTCGTCAGCAAGTGATGTCAATTCGTACTTTTCCATGAATTGAGCATAATTAAAATCTTCGATATTATCCCAATAAGACAATTCTTCTTTTAGGAGATGATGAATCATACACCTATCAGCTTGTAATTCGGCTTTTTCTTTATTGAATTTATAATAACTTGCTGTATGTTCTTTATGACCTAATTCGTGATATATGACTTTGTGTTTGTATATACCATCAAGATAAGTATTAATCGCAATTACATTATGCTTCTTATTGAACATCCCAGAGATATCTGTACCTCTGCCATCAAAATATATTAAATCAATTCCTTGTTCTTGACAGACCGCTTCTGGTGTCGTCATATAACATTCCTCTTTATTCTCTATTTTTTATTCGTGTTTCAAGTATAGATGTAATGAGGTCTATATCCTCGTCGTTTAGCTCATGTCCATCAAAGAAGAAAGTTTCTTCTGCATCTTTTTTTAAATCGATTGCAACCGAATTATCATTGTCTTTTGCGATGCGTGGATTATCTGTACGTCCTAACAAATAATCAGTAGATACGTTGAAGTAGTCAGCAATTGCTGCAACTCTTTCTGCGTTAGGCTTCTTGGTTTTCATGTTGTAGATTGTATTTCTACTAAAACCAAGTTGTTCTTCTAATCTATTGATTGAAATCCCTTTTTTATCAGCGAGTTCTTTAATTTTTTCGAATGTTGGAAACATTGATATAACAACCTTTCTAAGCATTACAAAAAAATATTGTAATTTTTTGATTAAAAACTATTGACTTTATTTAATCAATAGATTACAATATAGAATGTAAAGCGAATGAATAAACGAAACAAAAAACGAAGATAAAACTAAAAAAATAAGTTTGGCGACTTTGATTATCAGTATTTATCAAGTGTTTTGTTAGTGATTTTCTTATACTTTGATTTTAATCTATTGATTTAAAAAAGTCAATAAAAAGTTTAAAAAATTCACAAAAAAATTCGCTTTATTAAGTAAGCGAAAGGAGAAATAGATGAGCCAACAACATAAAAAATGGGTTGCTCTAGTCGAACAGCGATTAAAAGAGAAAAACTGGTCTAAGAGAGATTTAGCACAAGCAGTTGGTTTGCGAAGTCCAGGAACTATTACTGACTTACTTAAAAGCGGTAAAGGTAGCGTAGATTTAAAACTACGTGTTTCTAAAATTCTTGGCATTCGTGAGCCGTGGGAAGAATTTGAGGAGTAATGTATGAACGAATTAGCATTATCAGACAATCTTGCACAGATTGAACTTGAAATCAATCATCATAAACAGATTGCAGGTCAGTCTATTTGGGAGATTGGTAGACGTTTAAATCATGTTAAAGAGCACGATTTGGTGCATGGACAGTTTATTGAGTGGCTTGAAAAAATTGAATTAAATCGCTCAGAAGCGTTTAAAATGATGAAAATTGCTAAAGATATTCCGAATGTTTCAACGTTGAAACATTTAGGTTCATCGGCTCTCTACCTCATCGCTACTCTTCCAGACGAAGAAAAGCAAACACAACTTGACCGTATCGAAAACGGCGATAATCCAACAGTTCGAGAACTCCAAGATGTTAAACGTCAGCTTAAATTATCGCAAGCAGACAACGAACGTTTGAAAGCTCAGAACGAAAACTTAGCAGAGCAGGCGCTCTCTCAAACGGAAAAAGTCGTTGAAAAAGAGGTTGTTAGAGAAGTAGTGCCAGACGATTATCAATTTTTCAAATCTAACTATGAAGCTTCTGAACGTAATAACGAGTTTTATAAACAACAAAATTCAGAGCTTCGAGAAGAGATGAAAGAGCTTGAACGTATCATCAAAGAGCAACAGCAGAATAGAGCTTCTAGAGAAGAATTATCTGAATTAGAAGAACGCAAACAAGCTATTTCTTTTGAATTGGATTCTCTTAAAAAAATTGTTGCGCTTAATGAAGCTGTTGAAACTTTCTTGACAACACACGCTTCTTTGCAATATTCGTCAGATTTTTCAAATCTTTATAGCAACAGAGATTTAACATTATCTCTACTAGATACTATCAATCGACTAGAAAAATGGATTGATGACATTAAATCAGAATTACCAAAATCAGAAATTATCGAAGGAGAATAACTATGCGTACTTACAGTCATTTTGCACAAGGAAATATTTTTAACGACGGACGACAAGCGAACGTTGTCTATGTGACAAAAAACTATCAAATGTTTAACTTTAGTAAATTTAATCGAAACGTCTTCTTGTCACCAGAGTTTTTGAAACAAGCAGAAATTGGTTTTGTTTCACCAATTATTGTAAACGAAAACATGACTGTCATTGACGGTCAACACCGTTTATCGGCTTGTCAACAGCTTGGTTTACCTGTTGAATACGTTATTAAGGAAGGTCTAAACGAAGACGATATTGTTCGTATGAACACCGTTCAACGTCCATGGAAGTTGATTAATTATATCGAAGCTTACGCTAACGAAGGTAAAGAAGAATACGTTAAGCTTCTAAATTTAATTAACACTAAAGATTACTATCAAAGCGTAGCTATCATTTCTCAAATCGCTTTCAACTCAAATACTCCAAGAGGAATGATTGAGGCTATTCAAGAAGGTACGTTCAAATTTCATAATTACAATAAGACCGTTGAATTTTTGGCTTATTTGAAATTATTCAAAGAAAAGACACGTATTCCTTACCGTTCAAATCTTTCTCGAGCATTGTATATGTTGTTTACATACAAAAAAATCAACATGGATACATTGATTAAAAAAGTTGTTTCTACAGGTTTGAATGAAGAATTGATCGTTAAATCACCTAACTACTCAGAATGCATCAAAGAGTTGCTAACAGCTTATAATTATCGAACTTCTGTAAATTATGTTGACTTTGCAATCAATGCGAAAGGAAACGTCATCATTAATAGCGAGAAACACGACTGGGCCCTTGACGAATACGAAAAAGAGTAAAGAAAAAAGGAGTACATGCGTACATACTCCTCAGTCATTTTGCTAACACTATTATAACACATTTCCAGCTAGGTTGCTACGGTTCTAGCAGACAACCTCCGAAATATAAATAATTGACATGATGAAACGAACTCCATTAAGTCTGCTAGGACTATACCAGCCTAGCTGGGAAACGAAAAATATAGAAAGGGTATGACATGAAAAAACATCTAGTAGTTGAAATTGAAAATGCAGAAGAATTCGAAAAACTCTATAACGACTATTTAAAAAAAGCTTCTGAACTACGAGAAGCAGTTCAGAAGTTAGAAGAGTTCCATTTTTCTGAGATTGTAAAATGCGAAAGTAAAATTTTTATACAGCGAGAATAAGAGAGGAGACGTTTTGGAAGACAAAATACGATATGGAATAATAGGAGTTCACAAACAGTTCAGGGAAAAAGAACAAGCTATTGCTTACGCAAAGTTTCTAAAACTTCCTGATAATTCGGTTTATTTAATTCTTCCACCTGATATGACGCAGAAAATGATTGATAATGAGAATTAACATATCCCATCTTTCTATTATGAAGCCACCATTTTTTCTTAGTTGTTTTAAAGATAACAAATAATTCGGAACCAACATTACTTGCAGGAACAACAATATCTAACGAAGTTAGACTATGAGATTCGAACGTACCAAAATTAGTCTTCGGGATATTTAACTCAATTATTTCACGGTTAGATTTTAAGCCTGAAATAATCGATTGTCCTTTTAGTTGAGTAAACACATTTTGTTGATTTTGACAATGATATACGAGTTGTTTGCCATTCGAACTTAAAACAATCAAATCAAAAAAACTAATATCCTTGCTTGAAGAATTAATGATTCGCAAATTTACATGAAGCAATCCATTTTCATTGACAATACTCTCTCCGCTATCTAGCAAAAGAGATAATAACCAGTCAGATTTTCCGTTTGAATCTATTTCAATTTGAGAATTATTTTGACGGTAGTTTAAATAAGAAATAGCAAGAGCAGCTATAGCAATCCAGTTGGTTATAAAATATTTAGCCGTTGATTCAATGAGATTAAAAAGTTGTTTCATTATTTACATCCTTTCTGACAATATTATATCAGATTGGAAAAAACGAAAAAACGACTGATAAAATCAGTCGCACACAAAAATAACTTACTTACATTATACCAGAAAGGAGCACTTATGGATAGTGTAATGCAAAATTTCGTTGATTGGCTCAAGGGCATAATCAAGGAAACGTTAAACAAGCTTTTGGAAATCGAACGGGACGACGGGTTTAACGAGTTGATGAACGCCACAGAAACATGCAAGTTTCTAGGTATTGATTACAGCACGTTTCAGAAATACCGTTATTCAGACGATTTTCCAAAAGAACTGCCAGCTAAGCGCTGGTCTAAGCGAGCTATTAAGAAATGGCTTGAAAATCAAATTTAAAAGCTTCTGGACAAGGCTTAAAAGAGAAAGGATTTAACATGACATATTTAACGATTACAGTAGCAGTTTTAGCGATTACAGAAGTAGTCACGTTAACGTTATTAAAACGACGTAATGAAGATGTACGCTACTATCAAAGCGAAGCTTACAGACAAGCTGTATTCACAGAAAAAGCACGTTTGAATAGTCAGAAGTGGAGCGCTAAGCATGAATAGATTGAAAGAATTACGCAAACGCAGAGGTTTAACACTCGCAGAGCTAAAAGACAAAATAAAAGATAAGCAAGGCGTGTCATTTTCTACCAGTCAATTGTCTTCTTTTGAAAATGGCAAACGTTCCCCAAGAAAGGAAAGCGCATGGGAAGCAATAGCAGATTACTTCGGTGTTAGTGTTGCTTATTTATTAGGTTATGATGACAACGATTTTGAAAAGCAAATCAGAATTGACACTTTAAATAACGTACTTAACAAATTGTACCAAACGCATGATTTATTGTTAGAAACAGCTTCAAAAGATTTTTGGAAAGGTTATATAGCGGCGGTGTTGATAGTGCAAACGCAGGAAATGATATTAAAAATCGAGGAGTTCGCAAATGGAAAATAATTACGATTTTGACATAGACGAAATCATGCTAATCGGCTTTGACACCGATGGCTGGCACGGGTGCTGGGGCGAAAGAGAGGAAGATAATGACTAAAGCAGATGAAATCAGAAAATATTACAGATATAATCCGTTAGCTTCCGTAGAAGAAGTTGCTGAAGCAACAGGAATTGCAAAAGAAAAGATTCGAGCTTACATTTCAAAAGATGTCAAAGCAGGACGTTGCATTAGGTCAGATGATGGTATTGATTATAGCAGTTTCTTTTACGAAGAAGAGGAACGCAGCAATTTACTTGAATGGAAAAATGAGGTTCGAAGAGAACTAATCAACCAATTGTTAGAAGCTAATCGCAGAGAAACTGCTAGCGACCAAATTCGTTTAAATGCTAAAGAAATTAATAAGCTACTAAATGAGGTGAGTCAATAATGTACACATACGAATACTGTTGCTTAGATTGTGGCGAGCATTGGAAAATTATTGATAGTTATCCACCGCTTGAATGTCCACATTGCGAAAGTGAACAGATTTATCAACTATGGAAAGTGAGGGCGTACGATTGAGAATATATGTCAATAAACGCAAAGAATTGATTTTAGCACCAGAATATTTTGAAAAATATGGTGGCGTAAGCAATGAAACCATGCAAATTAAAGATGGTGAATTTGCAAAGGAAATCGAAAAAGAAGTCAACGAAGCTCTGCAAGAGATTATTGAGCGTTGGCAACCTAAAATTAAAGAATTACCGCTTGAAGCACTATTCGCCGAAAGACAAAGGCAAGTTAAAAACTTTAGTGATTTTGAAACAGTGCTAACAGAGCTAGTTGAGGAGGAATTTGGTAAATGATTTTTGTAAAACAGTATTTTGACGGCGTTAGCTATAACGCTACAGATTGGCTAAACCATGAAATCGAATTGAATGGGACTTGGTGGACGCATAAAATTGTAGGTTATCAGCTTGGTCTGGAAGATGTCGCTACTATTCTTGTTGAATGGGTCGGTTTGACTGACGACGAGTTTAAGGAGTGGGAACATGAAAATTTTAGCAATTGATCCATCTTCAAACAGAATTGAAACAAGCACAACGGGAATTGTTTTGCTAGATAATGCAAAGCTTGAATGTTCGTGGGTAGCAACCTATGGCATGCGAGGTTTTAAAGAATGGTACACAACTATTGGATTTGATTTAGAGCCAGATGTCGTTGTTGTTGAAAAATTCGAAGCTCGTGATAATGACAAGTCAAAAGATAATTCAGTATTAGAGACGATTGCTTTTATTGAAATGTGTTTTCCAAACTTAATCTTACAACGGAACGCGGGTTATAAGTCGGACATTCCAGACAATCTTTTAAAAATTTTAAGTTTATGGAAATTTGAAAAAAGCCATCATCAAGATTGCCGAGCAGCCGCCCGACTTGGACTATTTTGGGCGATGCGGAACGACATTGAAGAAGTTGTTCAAGACATTGGAAAGGTGGTGATTGAACATCAAAATCACGCTTAGAAAATGGCAAGAAGAAGCCGTAAAAAGAAGTATTGAAAATCCAGTTCATGGCATTTTCTTAGAAGCTTTGGGGGGCAGAGGCAAAACCATCTGTGCTTTATCAATCTGTAAAGCTAAAAACGTTGACAAAGTCATCATCATTAATAATCGAGTAGCTATTTTAGATGGTTGGAAAGACACTGTTCAGAAATTTGGTTTTGACAAAGACTTTGAAGTTATTTATCTAACTGATAGAGCTTTTCAAAATCGTGTTAAAGCGCAAAAAATAGCTTGTGACGTGCTTATTATTGATGAGTGGCAAAATGTATCAAGTGATAAAAACGTGCGAGCATATGCCAAAATAAAGCGCAATTACACGATAGGATTATCAGCCACACCGATTAGAAAAAAAGGACAAAATTTCTATCCGCTAGAAAAAACGCTGTGGGGCTTTGCTAACCCTAACAGAAAATTTGATTGGCAGAAAACGCACGGAAAAATGGTATATGATCCATTCTCTTACTCAAAAGAGAAGTGGGATGACTTTAGGGACTATGAAAGCTATGTTTCTAAATTACCAAATTTCATGCGTTGGGAAGAAATTGAAGAGATTGAAAATGCCAAAAAGAACAATGGCTATGACATCAAATTCTTTCAAAAGACAGTTCCAGTCGCTAATCCAGAAAAGCTAAAGCAATTTAAGAAATTGAATTTAGTGACAATCGACGGTAAAACGGCAATGGCTAAGCAATCGTTTGGACGTAAGACGTTTGAACAATACTTAAATCAAACTGGCGTTGCTGTTGATTTCCCAAAATTAAAAGCAATCAATGCAGATACTCCACTTTTAAAAGAGTTAGACGGTTTGATTGGACGAGCACCACACGGCATGCTGATTGTCAGCAAATCAAAACAAATTGTTAATGTCATCCATGAACGCCACCCTGAAATAGGCATTTGGACTGGCGACATCAAAGAAGGTCTTGATCATAAAATAGTTGTCGCCACAAACCAAGTTTTAGGTGTTGGTGTTGACGGTTTACAATACAGATTTCAAACAATTGCTGTGCTTGACCCAGTTGATAAAGACAGTGGAGAATATGACGACTATCGTCAATTGCTATGGCGAATAACAGGAAGTCGTCAGCAACATGATGTTAACGTTATTGAATTTTATTACAAAGGAGAATAAGAGTGTTTAAACTACCAGAAAACAAACCACAAAAACCAGTTGATACACCAAGGAATTTCTTCATCTATGGTGACACGATGAGTGGGAAGTCATATTTAGCTAATGAATTTCCTAATCCTATCATTTTGAATACAGATGGAAATGCAACTGCTAATACAGTTCCAAGCATCCAACTTGAAAATGTAAAAGATAAAAATGGCAAGATTACAAAATCGGTCATTGAGCAACTCGCAGAGATAATGCTAGCGTTAAGAACTCAAGAACATACGTATCAAACAGTCGTCGTTGACGTCATTGATGATGTACTTGATTTAATCACCTTTGCTTTGCAAGACCGATTTGAGGTTGATAGTTTATCAGAAATAGGCTATGGCAAAGGTTATGCAATGCTAAAATCAGTTACTCGTGAGCTTATTGCAGACCTTAAAGCGCTTCCGATGAACGTCATTTATATCTCACGGCTTGAAGAGAAATTCGACGATAAAGGTAAAAAAATCGGTGAGGCGCCGTCTTTACCGCAAAAACAACTTAATCAATTTAATGGTAATTGTGACTTGATGATTAAAACGCGAAAAATTGGTGAAACTTACATGCGAGAAGTGGACCGCAAGCGAAAAAATTATAAGCCAGAGGAAATTGATGACCCTGCAATTTTAGATATTTTGATGACTATTCGAAATGCCTTTCCACGAGGAGCAGAAAAGAATATTAAGTCGACTAAGAAAACAGTAAATACTAAAACTCAAGCAGTCGATGATGAAGAAGATTTTTAATAACAAAGGAGAACAAAAATGAGTTTACTAGAATTAATGCAAGAAATTAAAGAATCAGGATTTGACCCACGTAAAGACAGTGCTAGCGGAAATAGTCGTATCCCAGTTGGGGAATATCCAGTTGTTATTACAGCCCTAGGCTTTAACATCGCAGATAGCGGTTGGGAATATGTTCAAATTCAATGCGAAATTTTAGATGGTGAATTTGCAGGTCAAACAGAATATGTTTCAATCCATTTTATGGAAGATTGGAAAGGCAAAGAAACACCTAAGTTTGTTTTACAACGAAATTTGAAGTTGGCTCGCAAATTGGCAACATTTGCTAATATTAAACAAAAAGCTGCGGACTGGGAAGACGGCTATTCTATTGCCGAAATGCTTAAACCAGCGGTTGGCTTACAAGTGACACTTGAAATCAAAGAAACCAAAAATAAAAAAGATCCAGATAGCCCTTATCGAAATTATGACTTTTTTGAACTTGAAGATACAACTTCAACGGCACGAGCAACGGAAATTGATGATGATGACCTTCCGTTTTAAGAGGTAAGTTATGAAAAAGTCGATGAAAGATTTTGCCCTTGCTTATCAAAAACTCGGCTTTTCAGTTTTGCCTATCAGTCGAAGAAGCAAGGAACCAATGATTAAATTTAGGGATAAAGGACCGATGACTGCCGAAGAAATTGAACGTTTTTGGTCCAATAATCCAAATGCTAATATTGCCCTCAGAACAGATAAATTTTTTGTCATTGATATTGATTTACACGGTGTAAATGGTTTTGAATCAATGAAACACTGGTCTGGTTTGCAATACATCACACCAACGCTTCAAGCAAAAACTGCAAGTGGCGGTAAACATCTTTTCTACTTTAAACGAGAAGATTCAACACTCGGTCAAAACATAGGTATGTTACCTGGTGTAGACCTTAAAGCTCATCCCAATAATTATGTATTAGTTGCCCCGTCTGCAACCGATAAAGGACAATATGAATGGGATTTAGAAAAATCAGCCGAAGGTGGAACTATAACAACGGCTAGTAAAGAGCTTGTGCAGGCTATCAAAGCTCTTAGCAAACACAGTGAATTAGATAACATCCGTTTTAACCGAAAACGTGAGAGGGGTGAAAAATCACGTACAGCTGAAATATTTGAGATGATTGCTACAGGTTTTGGTGGTGAGGGCGGTCGTAATGACGCTCTTGCTAGTTTTGCAGGTGGCCTACTGCTTCGTGGTGTTGATGATGAGTACGTTTATGAATTAGCCAAAATCGCTAACAATAACGGTGTTGATCCACTGCCAGAAACAGAAGTAAAGCGGACGGTTGAAAGCATGATTGAAACAGATAGGAGGGGAGACTAATCGCTGATGTAAGTAAAATTTATGAAAAACAGCTAGTTTACCAAAAAAAGAAAATTAATGGTGAGGAAGTTGAATTCTTAAAAGCAGATAGTCCTAAGAATGTTCTTCTATCTATGAAGATTGATAGTAAATTAAGTGAAAATCTTCGAAATAATGCTTTTACACAAGACTTTGAAGTTATTAATCCAATTACGCTCGATAATATTGAAATTGACAAAGGACAATTGCCTAACGGGTTTGAAGCCTATTTAACACTCTATTTTGAGAATCATCTTGGTGTCGTTTACAAGCCTAGAGCACTTGAGCAAGGCTTACTAGCTTTCTTTGCTGAAAATTCTTACAATCCTGTCAGAGAATATATGGAAAAAGCATATAAAAATTGGGACGGTAAAGAGAGATTACACAAAACTTTTCAATATTGGCTTGGTGCTAGTGACAACAATGGTCTGACTGCCAAAATTGCAAAAATGTTCTTTGTTGGTGCAGTTACTAAAGTTTATCAAAAGCATGTAAAATTTGATTTTGTCTTGGATATTGTAGGTGGTCAAGGAGTAGGGAAAACCTCGTTCTTGCAAAAAATTGGTAAAGAATGGTACACAGACGCTGTAACTGATTTTCAAAACAAAGATAATTATGACATCATGCTTAAATCACTAATTGTCAATGATGATGAAATGGTTGCAACAAAAAAAACAAGTTTTGCAGAGCTCAAATCATTCGTTTCGAAAGTAGATATGGAATATCGTAGACCATATGACCGACGAAGCGAACGTTATGACAAAAATTTTGTTATTTGTCGAACTACCAACGAAAAAGAATATCTTCGAGACAAAACAGGCGAACGACGTTTCAATCCTATACTTGTTAACCCAGAATTGCAAAGAAAACATCCAATGGAAATGACAGAAAAACAAGTAGATCAAATCTGGGGGGAAGCAGTCGCGTTATACAAACAAGGCTTTGACTTAGTCTTTGATGAAGAGACAGAGAAAGCTTTAGTTGAATATCGTAAACAGTTCACATATTTAGACGAGGTTGAATCTCAAATCTATGAATATTTGGATATGTTAGTTCCAAATAATTGGGATAAAATGTCTGCAGTCCAACAACATCAATATACCTGGGCATATTTTAATAATGCTGTTTACCGCGATGAAGACGGTAAAGAATACGAAGGAGTAGTCTTACAAAACTTTGTGGCGACAAAGCAAATTTTAAAAAATGTATTCGACATTGAAACTGCAAAAGGTGAGAAAATTACACGTAAAATTAAGCTGCTTATGGATAATTTAGAAGATTGGCAAGAAAAGCGAAGTCGTGTGAATGGTCGACAAGTTAGAGGATACTTTAGGAAAAATATACAGTAAATATGCAATAAAAAGTGATGTCACACTAACGAATTTGATGTCACAAAATAGGTTAAATGTGACATCATGTGACACCATTGTGACATCAATGATGTCACACCTCGAAAACCCTTATTTTCCAAGAGGTTTAATATGATTTTTGATGATTTTTTCAAAAATTTGATGTCACACCCTTTAGTCCTTGGGAGACAAGGGGTTAAGGTATCTAATATATAAATGTGACATCAATTATTATAAAAAATAATTATTTATTTATTAATAATAGGTAAAGCCCTATTTAAAGGCATTCTTTATTTTTAAAAAATAAAAGTTTGAAAAAGTGATGTCACAATGTCACATGTTAATTTTTATGCAAATAATGAATAAAAACAGAGGAATAAAAAATGACAAAACAAGCAAAAACGTTAGAAGAATTTGAAATTTTACATAGAAGTGGAACTATTGAATTTATTTATAAAGGCTTTGAATGCCTTATCCGATTAGCGGAATGGAGTGGTCATTTAAATGGATATGTCAAAATTCCTAAAACCCACCCTGCTTATTTTAAAGATTATGACGAATTAGATATTGAATGTCATGGCGGACTAAGCTTCTCTGGTTTCTTAACGGATAGAAAAGGTGAAAGAAATTGGTATATCGGTTTTGATTGTGCGCACGCAGGAGATTTAACACCTCAAATTGGTGAACAATTTCCAATATCAAATTTGTTGTTTGGTTATGAAATCTGGCGCGACGAAAAATATGTGACAGATAATTTAAAAAACATTGTGGAGCAACTTATTGAAATGGAGTAAGAAAATGAATAAACAAGAAGCGATTGAGTTAGTAAAGAACACTTCGTACAGTGTACCAATCGACAGCTCAATGAGATATATTAGAGAAGAAACAGCTATCAAAATTATTAATTGTATTGACGAACCAAAAAAGGCAGTTGTACCACAGTATATTGATACATGGATTCAAGGTGCAGAATATAATGGTTTTGATTTGTATGAAGCCATGACTGATGAAACCCCGGATAAAACATCTACTTGGATTGTCTGCAATCCAGAAACATTTGCTAAAGCTTGGTTATATGGCTATGAAGTTGAGAAAGAAAAGCTGTACACAGTTAAATTCTCAAACGAAGATTTTGGCAAAATTTACATTGGAATTTTTAAGGCCGTTAACAAACTTGGAATAAGCTCATTGCCTTTAAATGATGATGATGTCAAATCGTGGTTCACTGAAGATGAGCTCAAGAGATTTAAATTTTGGAATAACCCAGCGTTTGAAATTAAAGAGGTGACAGAATGAAGAAACAAGAAGTGATTGATGAGATTGAGAATGCAATCCCAGATTATATATTAAACGATTTTCAAAGAGGAAAAGAGACAGGTTTAACTTATGCGTTGGAATTAGTCGAACAACTTGACGAGCCAGAAAAGCCAGTAGTGCCACAGTTCGTTGCGGACTGGTATGAAGAGCATAAAGAGGACCTTGAATATAACTTATACAGACTTTGTATCAATTTCCATGAACGAAAATTATATGGAGATTTATATGAATGGTTTAAATTTGATAAAAATAAACCTATCGAAGTATTAGTATTGATGAACAAGTATGGCTATGAAATCGAAAAAGAAAAGCTGTATACAGTTGAGATTCCGAATCCTCATGGACTGGGTCATAGTATACTTGTTAAAGATATGTACGGAAATATTTTTATCACTTATGTCATGAATTCCGATTGGCGAAAAAGTAAAGTTAATCAGCTGACTGAAGCAGAAATCAAGAAGGATTTTGAGTGGGCGTGGCAGTTTGCGGAAGACGTGAAAGAATGACTGTTAGAGAACTAATTGAGAAGTTGCAAGAATTCGATGAGTGGAACGAGGTCGGATTAAGATTAGAAAATGTCTGTGTGTTGGACGTGTTAGCAGAAGCTGACAAAAACGGATGTACTTTTTTCATTAACGATAGCGAGCTTGAAGTAGATAAGGTAGCTATAGGCACAATAGTAATTACAGCAGAAGGGATTTGAAATGACAATACCAAAATTTAGAGCGTGGTTTAAACAAGGAAGTAAGATGGTGAATGTAGCAACAATTGACTTCCTTGAAAAAGAAGTTAAAAGCCATGCGAATGTTATGTATAGCTTTGATGAAATTGAACTCATGCAATCAACAGGTTTGATTGATAAGAGTGGGGAAGAAATCTTTGAGGGGGATGTTTTACTAACATGTGACGGTGAGTTAGCGAAAGTGTATTGGGACGATGTGTTGGCTGGTTGGTTTGTAAACTTTATATACGAAACTGCTGAATTAAGTGAAGTTACTGATCTTCAAAGTAGCAGGTCTATTTGTGCAATTGTTGGCAATGTTTACGAAAATCCTGAGCTTATGGAGGAAGAATAATGGCATTAGCAAAAAAATGTGATAGATGTGGTACTTTTCATAATAATTATAATGAAGCACAGAACCCTAAAAAAATCAATGCGATTATGACTTTGAACACAGATGAATATAATAAATATTATTCTAACAAGAAATACAATCTCTGTCCTAATTGTGAACAAGACTTTTGGAAATGGATGAAAGGTAGTGAGGTTTAAGAAATGATAAATTACGGAACAAAAGAACAACTTAAAGAACAATTGTTATACAAGCGCATTATTAAATGGGCTGGAGATTGCTTAGAGCTTGAAGACGGTACAATAGTAACCATTGAAGAATCAGAACAAGATTGCTGTGCAAGCGCTGGTGGTGAATTTAAAGGTGTTAAGTTAGACGCTGTAATCACTGATGTAGAATTTGGAGAACCAGAAGCCATTGAAGAGGATGAAGGTTTTGGGGAGTATACTATGAGAAATACTGTTACTATCTACCACAATCAAAATCCGATTGCTATTGCAGACTGTGAAGCAGACGCTGGAAACGGTGGTTATTATTATAGTGTCTGCTCGCTTGTGATTAAAAATGTTCATTATAAGGTAGTGGAGGCTTAGATGAAAAAATACAAAGTTTCCCTTATCTTTGAAAAGGACTACTGGCCTTGGACTTATATAGTCGAAGCTAACAACTATCAAGAAGCCTTAAAAAGGGCTAGCAGAAGTGGCTTAACTAGCGACGAGGATATAATAAGAGTTGAGATTGTAGAGGTGTAATAATGTTCGATACTCTTAAAATGATTGTTTATAAGTTTAATGAGCAAAAGAAAGGGTTTAGGCAGAATTTGAAACAATTCTTTTGCAGACACGATTATGCAAAGAAAGAGGAGAAACCGATATTTAGTTTTAGTAGTAAATATCACCTTGAATGCTCAAAATGCGGGAAGCGCAGTCTTATTGAGCCGTGGTTAGATTATAGAGAGGAAGAAACATGAGATGTATGGTTTACTTAATCGGAAATGATGGCTATCCAGTTTCATCTTTTCCTATGAACGGTGTTGACTTTAGTCTTATTACACAAGTAGTTAGTCAGATTGACTTAGTTAAAGACTGTGATTTAAGACGTATTGTGATTGAGAGGTTGGAAGTATGAGAACAAAACGTTATCCATATTCAAGAAATCAATGGGAAACAGAAAATCGCTATATTATACAGCGGTGACAATAGAGAATATCGCTTAAGCAGAGAAGTGAATCGTATCACAGGAGAAGTGAGAGGTTAAGAAATGAAAGAAACAATTTTAGTTTTGGTTTTTACTTTATTCTTTAGTTTGTCTATTTGGCGAAGCAGTGTTCTAAAAGAAAGAGTTGAAAACTTGCTTCAAGATATAAAATTTTACAAAAGAAGAGTTCTTAAACTTGATAGACAAGTGATGGAATTAGAACATAATCCAGCTATTAGAAGAGGTAAGCGTGAGGATAAAATTCAATCGCTTAAGTATGAATTGAAAAAGCTTGAAGAAGAGCGGGACAATGATTATATTGAGGTGGATTATGACAACTAAATTTATACTATTTCCAGGATATGAAATTTCTTATAGACCGTTGAATGGAACTTTAATTAATACTGTTGTGCTGGAAGACCCAGAGTGTTTACGAATGACAGTTGATGAACTACTTGATGAATTCGGTGAAGTTTCGATTAGAAAGAAAGGTGAGTAAATGATTAAAGTGTATTTTGGAAACGACAAAAGCAAAAAATATATTGGTGAATCTAATACAGATAGTGGCGCATTTCGCATTATTTATGACTATGTTAAAAACGTTATTGGCTGGCAAAAAGTTTATTATCGTTTCTGGAATGAAAATGGTGCATTAGTGATTGATTTTGGAAGTCACAGAAACTTCTTTTATGTTGAGCGCTGAGTAACTCGTTATGGTATTCTCGTAGGTTCGATTCCTGCGACGAGTATAACCCAGAATATTTTTAAAATGGAATAGAGGTGTTAACACACTTCTTCTCACGCAAATTAGTATATAGCTGGTTAGTCTACTGGGTGGCTAGCTAGCAAAACAGACTGAAATATTTAGAAACGAGGTATTCCTTAAAATTCTTTCTGTAAAACATTCTAAAGCAGTTTATCAGTCGACTGCGATTATGCAAGGCGTTACTTTCCTTATGAAATTCAATGCTTGGGTCGTGCGCCTGCCCAAAAAGAAAAAAGCCCTGCTTGCGCAAGGACCTCCAATGTTATATTCACTTTTAATATTATAACATATTTGGAGGTTGTGAGTGGTGGCTAAAAGTAAAACAGAAGCAGAGTATTTATTGGAAGAACTAAGACTGATTCCTAAAATAATCAAGCAATTAAAATTAGATATTGAAGCTACTAGAAGCTCGCTGCTCACGTCTCCGAAATGGTCTGATATGAAAGTGAGTGGTGGTATTCGACAGTCACAGACAGATAGGAACGTGTCTATTATTGATACGTCTGATTATGGGCTGGCAGAGATTGACCGTCTTATCAAAAGGCGCGAGGAAATTATCGGGATAATTATGAGAATACCAGATGCAGCTCAACGACATGTCTTATTAACGACTTACTTAAGATGTGAAACATTTGACGAAGCAATTGATATGCTAGAGTTAAATAGAAACAAGTATTATACAATTAAAACCAAAGCAGTTAAAAATCTAAACATTATATTAAATCGTGACAAAATCATACGGAATTAGTACAAATTCATACTCAAAAATACAATCTGCCATGCTAATATAGTAGTATGAAATAATGACGAGGGGAGCTAAAAGGTAGCTCCTTTTGTTATGCAAAAAGGAAAAGGAATATGAAACCACAGAAGCTTACTATCATTGGTGGAAAGCGAAAGCAAGTAGACTTTGATAGTCGAAGCGAAGAGTACAAGAACTATAACAAGATTAGATGGAACTATGATAAGAAGATAACAAGGTTCTACAATAGTTCAGTCTGGAGAAGCACAAGTAAGTTAGCATTACTTCGTGATGATTATGTCTGTCAAATGTGTGGAGGAGAAGCGACGATGGTCGACCATATAATTCCAATTAAAAAAGATTGGAAAAGACGATTAGACTTGACAAACCTTCAAGCAAGCTGTAAAGCATGCAACGATGCTAAAGCCAATCATGAGAATTATGGTAAAAAATAGCTTGAAAAAAGCGAACTATCCAACCTATAACTGGTGTGAGGGGATGTAAACATTCGGAAATACCCCTTGTTTTTTTATCGGGGGTATATATCGTTCGGATATAACAACGCCGCCCTCTTCCGTGTGTGATTTTCCCTTTTTAAAATTTTTGCAGTCTGAAAATTTCAATGTAAAGGAGGTGTCAACTTGGGAAGAAAGTTAAAGGTAGTCGAGAATAACAAAAAACATTTGACTAAAGCTGAAAAAGCTGTACGTGTTGAAATTCAAAAATCGGCTGGTGACGGTTTAATCGAATTACAACTCACACCGCCTGAACATTTAGGAGAAGCAGCGAAAATTGAATATGCTCGTATCGTTGAAGATTTAAAGAGTTTGCCAGTTCGTGATTTAGACAGGGCGGTTTTAGAAAACTACTGTACGTGGTATGCCATATATGTTGAAGCAAGTCAAAAAGTAAATGAAATAGGTGTTTCTGTTTTTAGCGAAGATAAAGGCATGTGGATTCAGAATCCATTAGTTGTCACGCTTGAAAAAGCAACAAATAACATTAAATCGTGTGCGGCTCAACTAGGTTTAACTGTTGATAGTCGCATGAAAATGTATGTGCCTAAAACAGAAGAAAAGAAAGACGGTATATTTGATAAATTTGGGAATTAGTGAAAGGAGGTGATCAAAATAGCTTACGATTATTTAGAAATTCCAGAGCGGTATAGAGATACTGCTTTTTATTATGCGCTCGATGTGGTCGACGGCAACATCAAAGCTTGTCAGAAAGTTATCAAAGCTTGCCAAAGACACTTAGATGATTTGAAAAATATTAGTGATTCTGATTTTGAATTTGATTATTTCCCAGAGAAAGCCCAAAACACTATCGATTTTTTGGAGATTTTGCCAGATGTTAAAACTGGTAAAACTTATCCGCTGGCAAGGTTTCAAAAATTCATTATCTCTAGCTTGTATGGCTGGCGAAAGAAAAAAGACCATTCTGTCAGACGTTTTCGAAAAGCTATGGTTTCGGTTGCTCGTAAGAATGGAAAAACCATTTTAATCGCTGGTATTTTACTATACGAGTTTTTATTTGGGAAGAACCCTGCATTAAGCCGTCAGTTGTTCTGTACGGCTAACGACCGTACGCAGGCTAGAATCGCTTGGACAATGGCTAAGAAGCAGTTAGAAGCTCTCAGAGCTAAGGATAAGGACATTTTCAAAGCGACCAAGATTGTGCGAGATGAGTTAACAAATAAGCGTGATGAATCGTATATCAGGGCATTAAGCCGTGATACTGGCGCAGTTGACGGTTTCGAGCCATACGTTGGCGTGCTAGATGAGTACGCCGCAAGCAAAACCAATGAAATGATTGAGCTTTTGGAATCTGGGCAAGGTCAGCTTGATAATCCGTTAATTCTTATCATTTCAACTGCTGGTTTAGATTTGAATGTGCCAATGTACGCAATTGAATATAAGTACGCTGCTAAGATTTTAGATAAGAAAACAGTTGATGATTCGTATTTTGCGTTCATTTCCGAACAAGATGACGAGAAAGAAATCGCTGACGAAAGCAATTGGATTAAGTCAAATCCTATTTTGGAAGTGCCAGCATTACACGAAAAAATCATGGATTATTTGCGAAAAAGGCGCAAAACTTCGCTTGAAACTGGCGAAATCAACAAGGTTTTAGTGAAGAATTTCAATATGTGGCGCCAATCAAGCGAAGCTTCTTATATGGATAAACAAACGTGGGAAGATGCACTTATTGATAAGCCTGACACGACTGGCAGACGCGTCTGGATAGGCGTAGACGTTGGACATTCAAGCGATTTATTCTCGATTAGTACAATGGCAATGATGGACGATTATTGGTATGCTGACAGCTTTTCTTTCGTTGCGACTAAGTACGGTTTAATAGCGAAAGAAAAGCGAGACGGTGTTTCTTACACCAATTTAGAGCGGATGGGAGAATGTGAAATTACTACTCTTGAATCTGGCGTCATTGATAATGAGCGAGTTATGGAGAAACTCGAAGAAATGGTTATCGAAAACGATTGGGAAGTTCAAGGAATTTACTTCGACCCTTACCAGTACGGAGCGTTGCTGACTATGATTGAGAAGCGACATCCAGAGTGGGTGCAAGTCCAAATTCCGCAAACAACAATGGTTTTGAATATGCCGACGAAACAGTTTAGAGATGATGTTAAGATTGGGAGAATCAAGCATTCGGGCAATAAATTGTTAACAATGGCTGTTAATAATGCTTATACACGAGTTGATAATAATGGTATGCGTATTGACAAGAACAAGAATAGCAATAAAATTGACCCGCTTGATGCTTTGTTAGATGCATACGCAGCTTGCTACCTTGAATCATTCGACGGTGCAGGATATTGGACTGACGAGAAAATTTTTGAGAGTGGAGGTCTGTTTTGAAATTTTTTAAAAATAACATTCATACATTGCTACTGTTGGCGGGCTTTGGCTTGATTGATTATTCGTTTTTTAGATTGGATTTAACAGCTGGCTTTATGTGTCTAGGGTTGATGTGTACATTTTTAGGCTTATATATTGATAAAACCATGCGTTAGAAAGGAGGTGAGACAATGAGTTTCTTTCAATCGTTAGGAGATTCCAAACTCTCTTATGACGATTATGTCGCTTCGGTAGTGTCTGGTAACGACAGCGCTAAATACGTTGGTATTTCAGCGCTTAGAAATAGCGACGTACTGACAGCAACTTCGATTATCGCTGGTGATATTGCTAGGTTTCCACTAATTAAGAAGAATGTTCACGGTGATATTATTCAAGATGAAGACATCAATTATTTGTTGAATGTAAAATCAACCGGCAATGCTTCAGCCCGAACGTGGAAATTTGCAATGGCAGTCAATACTATTTTGACAGGTAATGCTTATTCTCGTATTTTGAGAGACCCGCGAACCGGCAAAGCGCTACAATTTCAATTTTACAAACCGTCAGAAACTCGTGTAGAAGAATTAGATAGCCACGAGCTTATTTATACATTTATTGACAGTCTGACAGGCAAAGAAATTACATGTGGTGCAGAGGACGTTATTCATTGGAAGTTCTTTAGTCACGACACCATTTTAGGACGTTCGCCGTTACTGTCTTTAGGTGATGAAATCAGTTTGCAAAACAGCGGAACAAGTACGCTTTTAAAATTCTTTAAAGACGGTTTTTCAAGCGGTATTTTAAAAATGGAAGGCGCTATGTTGAGCGGTGAAGCTCGCAAGAAGGCTCGTGAAGAATTTGAAAAAATGCGGGAAGGGGCAAAGGGTGGAAGTCCTCTAGTATTTGATAAGACAATGACCTACGAACCGCTAGAAATCGACACGAATGTTCTTCAGTTGATTTCAAGTAATAATTTTTCAACAGCTCAAATCGCTAAAGCTTTGCGAATACCAAGCTATAAATTGGGTGTAAATAGCCCTAATCAGTCCGTGGCGCAACTTACAGAAGATTACGTTACAAACGACTTGCCGTTCTATTTTGACGCGATAACGAGCGAATTGGGGCTAAAAATCTTTAGTCCACGAGATAGGCGAAAATGCCGACTTGAGTTTGATACACGTAGTGTCACTGGTCGAAATGTTGATGAGATTGTTAAGCTTGTCAACAATACATTGTTGACGCCTAACCAAGGACTTATTGAACTTGGCAAACAGCCGTCTGATAATCCAGACATGGATAGGTATCAAACAAGCTTAAACTACGTGTTCTTGGATAAGAAAGAAGAATATCAAACATTGAAAGGAGGTGAGACTAATGCCGAAACGAATTCAGATGAGGGGCCCGCTGATTCCGAATAATAGCCAAGAAGTTTACGACTATTATGGAATGGAAGCGGTCAGTGCTAAATCGATTGCTGAAGCTCTTCCAGAAGATGGTTCAGACGTAGTAATTGAAGTCAATTCAAACGGAGGTTTGGTGACAGTAGGCAGTGATATTTACACAACGCTGAAAAACTATTCTGGGCACGTCACAGTTGAAGTAACTGGAATGGCTGCAAGTGCTTGTAGTGTGGCAATTATGGGAGCTGACAAAGTTGTCATCAGTCCGACCGCTCAAATCATGATTCACAAAGCGTTGCTTAACTACGTCTCTGGCAACAGCGATGACTTCGAATCAGCCGCTAACGCTTTGAAAGCTAGCGACCGAGGAATTATCAATGCTTATAAAGCTAAAACTGGCTTAAGTGAAGATGAATTGCTTGAACTCATGAAAAATGAAACGTATATGAGTGCTGATGAAGCTGTTGAAAAAGGTTTTGCTGACGAAGTGATGACATTTGACGAACAGCATGCAGTTGCAAGCATTGGCAACGGATTGTTGCCACAAGCGGTTATTGACGACTATTTTGCAAATCATGGCAACAAGCGAAAACAAGAAATTGAAGCTATGAAACGTGAAATCGAAAAAGAAGAAATTTTACAAGGACTTTAAGTCCTTTTTATTTTGCACAAAAAAGGAGAAAAACCATATGTTTGATGAAAAAATCAAAGAATTAAAAGCATCTATCAACTCGCTTTCAACTACTATCACTGACAAGACAGCGCAGGTTAAAAACGCTCTTGAAGCTGATGAGCTTGAAAAAGCTCGTACAATCAAAAATGAAATTGACACTGCTAAAGAAGAATTAAAAACAGCTAAAGCTGATCTTGAACTTTTTGAAGCTACTAAAAATTTAGGTGGGGCAGAAAACAAAAAAGGTCACGAAGTAAAAGGAGAAGATATGAACTATCGCGACAAAGTTAACGCATTCTTGCACTCGAAAGGCGCTGTTGTAAATGAAGGACTTCGTTTTGAAGGTAAAGACGAAGTGCTTATCACAATGAACGAAGTTACACCTGTCGCTCCAACAACTGACGGTGTTAAGAAAGTAGATACTACCAAAGTTACTAGTGAAGAACTTGTTACGACTCCAATCCGTGAAATTAAGACTACTGTTGATTTGAAACCATTCACAACAATTTATCCAGCTAAAAAAGCTTCTGGTAAATACCCAATTTTGAAAAAAGCGACATCAAAAATGGTTAGCGTTGCTGAATTGGAGAAAAACCCAAAACTCGCTAAACCAGAATTTGAACAAGTAGATTGGACTGTTGAAACTTATCGTGGAGCTATTCCGGTTTCACAAGAATCTGTTGACGATGCAGATGTTGATTTGATTAGCATTGTTGCTGAAACAGTCAGTCAAATTAAAGTTAACACAACTAATGCAGCTATTGCCGATGTACTTAAATCATTTACAGCTAAAACAGTAGCAAACGTTGACGACATCAAGAAAATTCTCAATGTCGACCTTGACCCTGCTTATGACGTGGCATTCGTGGTTTCACAAAGCTTCTACCAAATTCTTGACACTCTTAAAGACGGAAATGGTCGCTATCTTTTGCAAGATTCAATCACTGCAGTAACTGGCAAAGTCTTGCTTGGCAAACCAGTATTCGTTCTCTCTGATGAAATTCTTGGTGCATCTGGAGAAGCTAAAGCATTTGTTGGAGATTTCAAACGTGGTGTCTTGTTCGCAGACCGCAAAGATTTAGGGCTTCGTTGGGCAGATAATGAAATCTACGGTCAATACTTACAAGCTGTTCTTCGCTTTGGCGTTAAGAAAGTTGATGCGAAAGCTGGCTACTTCGTAACATTTACACCCAGCGATGCCTAATTCGGAAAACGTAAGCGTTCCGACTGAGGCGAACACAATTACAGAGATTAAAGCTTACTTAGATAGTAAAAGCATTAGCTATACAAGTAGTATGACTAAAGCTGAATTATTGAACTTAGTAAATTCTTAAGGAGGTAGCTAGATGGCAGTCTCACAAGAATTACTGGAAGCAGTCAAACTCTATTGCAAGATTGACTTTGACTTTGAAGATAGCATTTTAGAAGAAATGATTGAATCGGCGCAAGAACAGATTTGTTTTGCAATTGAAGCTGGTTCAAAACCAGAAGATTTTGCAAATTATAAGAAATTTGACCTTGCTGTTAAGAAACAAGTCAAAGAAGATTATGAACATAGAGGTGTTACTGCTGATAGCAATCGTTATCCGCTGGCGAATGGTGTGATAAACATCATTCATCAGTTGCGTTTGCGAGGTGATGACAATGTTAACACGTAAGATGAATGTGCGTATCACCATTTTTAAAAAAGAAGGTGGGCAAAACGAAGATGGCGAAGTTTTAGACAATGTCAGAACAGACGTGATGAGCTGTTGGGCGGAAGTGTCTAAGACGACTGTAAAAGATTTTCGTGAGAATACGACAGGTAAACAAGCAGATAATTCGACGTTGACTGAAACGAGTGACGCAAAAGTCTTTTTAATTCGCTATATGCCTAAACCGCCATTTGATAATTCAATGTTCATTGATTTCAACGGACTTGAATATAAGATTGAAAAAATGGAAGTCGATTACGCCAACAGAGAAATGATTATGATAAGTGGGGTGCGTATTATATGACGAAAGGTCTTGATGCAATCTTATCTAATCTTACGAAGTTACAAGTCAAAGCACCAAACGCAGCAAGAGAAGCGGTGACAGAAGTTGCTGAAGAATTTGAAAAACAATTGCAAGCAAACACTCCAGTTGACGAGAAATTCATCGACCATTTGCGAGATGATACAGCGATTAGCGGTTTTAAAGGTGCTAGCGAGGGTATTATCTCGAAAGAAATCGGTTATGGCAAACAAACTGGGTGGCGTGCGAAGTATCCAGATTCGGGTACGATTTACCAACGAGGACAGAACTTTGAAGAAAAAACAATCAATCAAATGACACCTCGTGCGAAATACATATACGCAAAGAAAATTAAAGGAGGTCTAGGTCTATGATTGCCGAAACGACGGCGTACAAGCTATTAAGTAACGATGATAAATTGAATGAGCTGTTTGACAGCTACCGTGGCGGTAAATTCGGACATGGTTTTAAACAAGGAATTTTCACTTATGATATTCCCGAAAAACCAACCGATTTAAAGAAAAAAGACTTAGCGCCTTTCTTGCGAATCAATACAACTTATGATGCGCCTAGCAATTATGCCGATGATAGCTATATTAGCACAGAGCAGCGGATTGTCATTAATTTCTGGTGTCAAACAGCTGCTCAATCGGAAGCAATTGTAAAACGCATTGATGCCATTCTAACCGAAGCAGGTTTTGAATGGTACACAGCTAACGAACCCCCTCGATATAAAGATAACGATATTGACTTACTAATGAATGTAAGAAAGTATCGTTTTTTTACTTGGGGTGATTAAAAAAGAAATGAGGAAATAAAAATGGGTAAAGTAAAATTTGGACTTAGCGCTTTTGAATATGCAGTTTTAGATGCTAGCGATAAAACAACAGCTAGCAAAAAGTTGCCTGGAATGACAAGTGCAAAACTCGAAGTAACTAACGAACTGAAAACACTAATGGCAGATGATGGACCATACGCTGTTTTATCTGGTGGTATTACAGAAACTAAACTAACAATCGAAAACTATGATTTGACTTCTGATGCTCGCAAGGATTTCTTGGGAATCACAGTTGAAAACGGTGTTGAAAAATACAACAAAGACCTCACTCCTAACAACATTGCATGTCTATTCCGCACTAAAATGGACGATGGGAAATATATTTGGGTTGGTCTTTTAAAGGGCAAATTCAATGTACCAGGTCTTGAAGCTTCAACTGTTGAAGGTGCACCAGATCCTAAAGCAGATTCAATCGAAGGTAGTTTTGTAGCTCGCGGTGATGAAGATGGTGACATTTTCTACATTGGGCGTGAAGATGCTTCTGGTTTCAGTTTAGAAGCATTCAAAAGAATGGTATTTCCAACTGCGGAATAAGCAACTGGTCGCATTTTGCGACCTTTTATTTTTATGTAAGGAGCAATTATGTACGAAATTAAAATAAATAAAGGCGGACTAGAAAAAGAATTCTCAAAAGAATATATCAACGTCCAAGATAATTTGTTAGCTCTTGAACACAATGCGCGTCAAATCGCTTTTATTGATGATAAAAAAGCATCTAGCGACCCAAATAAAGTTAGAAAACTAAACGAATCCTATCTTCGCATGTTCGTAGAAATGTACGGAAAACAATTTACGCTAGAAGAATTGAAGTTAGCTGATGTTAAAACAATGGAAACTCTCCATCAACTATTTGGAGATTCTCTAAACGGTGGCAAGACCGACGAAGAAGTCGAAGATGGTGACGACTCAAAAAAGGAAAAATAACCCCAGAAGAAGCAAGAGACAACTTGTTAACTTGGATTAAAAATCTTTTGCAAAATGGGTATACCATTTTAGAAATAAAACAAATGCAACTATCAGATTTTGAATTAATGATAGAAGCATTAGAACAAGAATCGCCCGAAAAGAAAGCAGAAGAAACTGAAACCACTCTTGATAAAGCCTTTCCTTTCTTATTTGGGTAGAAAGGAGGAAAAGTATAGTGAATTTAGGAGAATTAGTAGCAACTGCTACGCTTGATATTGCGCCATTTCAAACAAACACAAAGCAATTAAAGACTTATCTACGTGGTGTTGATAGCTCTTTGAAAGCTGTTGAAAAAAGCATTTCTGGGCAAGGTAGTAAAATTAAAGCTTTGCGTTCAGTTTATAACGAAACAGGTCAAGCTTTGAAGGGCTATCAAGCATTACTTTTTAAGCAAACCGAAAATTACAACGCCTTAAAATCTAATATTGGAGATGTTGCAAGTGCCACCGAAAAAGAAAAGAACCAACTGCTCGGCGCTCGTACAGCTATGATGGATACAGCTGCTAAAATCAGCGAATTACAAGGTCGTTTGCAAAACTTAGCAACTAAAATCAACATCTTTAGTCGTATGGGTTCTGCTATGACTAATTTTGGTAATAAACTAACGGCTTTGGGGGCTGGCGCTGTTAATCTCGGTTCAACTTTGACTGGAGCTATTACAACACCTCTTGTTGGCATAGGCGTAGCCGCAATGACGACATTTGGAAATTTTGAACAACAAATGAATCGTGTTAAAGCTATTTCTGGCGCTACAGGTGGACAATTCGACCAATTAAAACAACGAGCGGTCGAGCTGGGAGCGAGTTCTGTCTTTTCAGCCTCAGAAGTTGCACAAGCCATGGAAAACATGGCGTCTGCAGGAATGAACGTCAATGACATCTATTCAGCATCAGCTGGTGTTATGGACTTGGCTGCGGTGTCTGGTCGCGATATGGGGTTGGCTGCGGAAGCTGTCGCAAGCGCTATGAACCAATTTGGAATATCTGGAGAAAATGCAACGCACGTAGCTGATGTTTACGCAAAAGCGGCCGCTGATACAAACGCCGAAACGGTCGATATGGCAGAAGCAATGAAATATGCTGGTCCTGTTATGAGCTCATTGAATTCTTCTTTTGAAGAAACGGCTGCAGCAATCGGGATTATGTCTAATGCGGGGATTAAAGGCTCGCAGGCTGGTACTACTTTGCGTACAGCTATGCAGCGTTTAGCAGCACCTACAGATGTTGCTTCTAAATTAATGCAATCGCTTGGAATATCTGCTTACAATTCTGAAGGACAAATGAAACCAATCAGCGAATTGTTGCCACACCTTCAAGAGCGTTTGAGTGGTTTATCAGAAGAGCAGCGAAATAACGCGTTGAATACATTGTTCGGGAAAGAATCTTTAAGTGGTATGTTGGCGCTTTTGGATAGTGCTGGACCTGAATTTGACGGAGTTGTTTCTGGGTTACAAAATTCAAACGGTGCTGCCAAAGAAATGGCTGATACGATGAATAGCGGTCTTTCTGGGTCAATTGAAAATTTGAAAGGTAAATTAGAAACGGCTGCAATTACTGTTAGCGAACGCTTTGCACCATATATTGAAAAAATAGCTGACAAAGTAGGTGAGTTAACAGAGTGGTTTACTAATTTGAGCGAAGAACAACAAGACCAAATTATAAAGTGGGGCTTAGTAGCGGCTGCAGCAGGTCCGGCTTTGGTAGTGTTTGGTAAAATCGCTGGTGCTTTAGGTACAACTTTTAAAGCTCTTGGCACGGTAAGTTCTGGAATCGGAAAATTAGTTGGCAAAGTAGCGCCGTTAATAACTAATTTTGCTGGAATGGAAACAGCAGCTGTTGGAGCAACTGGGGCAACTAGTGGATTAGCTGGCGCGGTTGGTTTGTTAGGAAACCCCGTAACTTGGGGCGTCTTGTTAGGCGGTGCAGCATTGTTAGCCGTTGGTTATTTTGCGAATAAGGCAGCAGAAGCTAAGCAAAGAACCGAAGAATGGGGCGCGTCTGTTAGTGAAACACAAGCTAATGAATTGCAACAATTCAAAGACAAAGTCGATGAAACCAATCAAGCGATGACAATTTTTGGGACGAACGGTGCGGCAGATGTCGAAACTGTGCGTAAAGCGATTCAGGGATTGGCAGATGATATTACAACTCTTGCAGACGAAGATTTGAATAAGAAAATTAAACTTGCTGAAAAACTGGGACTTTCTGAAGAACAGATTCAACGCTTGAAAGATGCTGCACAAGAGACCAAAAACAATGTCAATGCAATGTCTGATGAAGTTATTCAAATTTATCAAAATGCTGCTAATAATCATCGCGACATTACAGAGACTGAACGTGCAGTTGTTAAGTCTGCTCAAAATGCCATGATTGAAGAAAAACTTGCGCTTTTAGGTTACGAGAAAGACGAGAGTGTGGCAATTCGTAAAGCTATGAATGGTGAGATTGATGAGCTTAACACAACGCAAGCTGCGAAAGGTTTAGAAACCGTTAAGAAATGGATTGAGGAAGAAAACAAATCCTATAAGAAAGCAAAAGCTGATTATAAAGAAATGTATGAAAGCAAAGCGTTAACACAAGCTGAATACAATCAAAAAATCCAAGAATTAGAGGCTAATCACAACGCAGTTATGGAAGCTTACGGTGAGCAATACATCGAACTTCAAAAGAAAGTTGTTGAGACAGCGCTAAAAAATAGTACGCCAGAAGCTCAAAAAGCTATCTTGAGCCAGATTCAATCGACAATGGAAGAGTTAGGATTGTCATACGAGCAATTTCAAGCAAAAATGGAAGAAACAGCAAGCGCAGCTTCTAAAACTTCATCATTGGTAGGTACATATTGGGCTGATATGAGCGAGGAAGCTAGAACAGCTGTCACCTATTGGAACAGCATTGTTTTAGATCCGGTAACGGGCGATGTCAAAACAAATGCCCAAGAAGAAATTCAAAAAGCTTTGCAAGCCGAAGGCGGTTGGGAAAGTATGAAGCTTTCTGTTAAAGAAGGCAGGCTAACTACGACTGCGACAATGGCTATTGGCGAAGCACTTATTGCGACCGGTCAATGGGATAGTCTATCACCAGAAGATAAGCAACTTGTCATTGACAAGAGTCCAGCCATGCAAGCAATCGCCGAAAGTGAATCTAGTTTACAAGCTTGGAAAGAAATCCCAGATGTCACTAAGAATTTGTTGGCTAACAATACTGACTTCCTCAACAATGCTGATATTGCTAAAACGGTGTTAGATAACTGGAATGCTTTGACACCAGACGAGAAAGAATTGGTTGCTAAGAACTTGACAAGTGAAGATGTCACACTTGCTCAAAATACAATCGACCAATTAAGCGGTAAAACAGTTGAGCTGGACGCTAATAACAACACAAGTCAACCAGCTCTTGATGCATATATTACAGTTAACGGCGTTGCTCAAAAAGCGCCGGCAGGAATCGACGCAGTAAACCAGACAGCGCCAGATGTTGCGTCTGCTCAATCCGCAATCGACAATACACAACAGAAAAGCCCCGCTAGCCTTAAGGCTCAAAATGATACCGGAGACGGTACAAGTAAGGCGCAAAATAGTATTGATAACACACGTCAACGTTCGCCAATTGGAATCTACGCAAGTGACAATGTTACTAGTGCTGTAACTGGTTGGGTAGCAGCTCTTCCAACAAAGCATGTAATCAACATTGTAGCAAATGTCGCTGGCAAAGTAGCGAAGGTGCTTGGTTTTGCAAAAGGTACTGATTTCCACCCCGGTGGTTTAGCGCTTGTCAACGACCAAAAAGGACCGACTTACCAAGAATTGGTAACCTTGCCAGACGGAACAAGTTTCATTCCACAAGGTCGTAATGTTATGCTTCCGCTTCCTCGAGGCTCGAAAGTCTTGCCCGCAGGTAAAACTAAACAATTGTTCCCGCGCTATGCGAATGGTATCGGTTTTGAAAACACTCGTGTTGCGGATGTTGCACGTCGAATCGGTAATTTGCAATCGCAAAGCGATACGGTCGTTTTAACCGACCACGGCGATAATAGCAACATTAATCAAGCTCTTAATAAGCTTATCGAACTCGTAGCAGAAAACACGGACAGCTTGGATAAGCTAGCTGCAAGACAAATAATTATTGAAAATTATATGGATACTGAACGTGTTGGACGCTCGGTTGCTAAGTCAGTAACTAGCGAACAAGAACGTCAGGAATCCATTAATAACGCAGTATATGGAATGGGGTGGTAATTATCGAAAGAGTATATTTTGACGGAAAAGAATTGACACAATTTATTACCGTCACATCTGATTTTCATTTATGGCAAGGCGCTGATTTCGACCCGCAACTTTTAGAAAATGAAATTCTAAGTGGTTCTGAATTCAATTACACACGTTTCAACGCTAAAACAATTCCAGTTCCGTTTTACAATACGTCTGGAACATTTCAAGAATACAACCAGTTAATGGCTATTCTTAATGTTACCGAACCTAAAGAGTTGCGTTTCAGCAGTCTGCCAAACATAACGTTTCAAGCTATTCCGAGCGGAAATATTGATTATGATAAGTTAACTCGCCGAAACGGCAAAGGCACGATTAATTTTATTATCGCAGACGGCTTAGCGCACTCTAAAACAACTCGTACATTCGAATTCTCTAAAAATGAACAAGGTACGCTTGAAGCTGAAATCATCAACGAAGGAAGCGAAGAGGTCGCTGTTAGCTACGAAATCAAGCTCAAAAAAGAGTCTGGTTTCGTTGGCATTGTTAGTGAGTATGGCGCTATGCAATTTGGTAAGTACGATGAATCAGATGGTTATATGGACAGAAAGAACGTGACGGTTGTTAGTAATCAAAAAGGCGATTTTGCTAATTGGACTGACGGCACTAAGAATTATGAAAATACAAACAAAATCATTACAACTCAAATGACCGCTGATACTTCGTACGGCGGTCGTCTTGGTTTGTTGCCAAACTCATTTACAACAAGCGGAACTTCTGGCGCTTATCAGTATGGAGCGGTTAAGGAATACACGCTAAGTAATCCTATCTCTCAATGGTATATCTGGGCTAGAGCTTGGTTTGAAACTGGATTGATGGGGCAAACTGGCGCTTGGTGCTTAACGGTGCTAGATGAAAGTAATCATCTAATCGCTGGCATGGCAATTGAGAAAGACGACACAGTTGGTAATACTGCAAATGTCCGTTTCTTAATGGGTGACGGTTCGGGTGGCAGTCGTACGGTTAAGACGATTTCATTGACGCCGTCATATTGGGTGCCACCAAACCCATACGGAACAGAAAGTCGCGACCAAAACCGCAACATGTTCGACTTAGTCAAAGAGAAAGACCGTGTGCAATTTTTCTGGTACGGTGGCTATTATCCGTATTATGATTCTCGTTTAGCAAATGTCAAAGCGAAGAAAATTCAGTTTTTCGTCGGACAGTATGCAGGACGAAACACGACAGACAGAAAAGTGACACATCATTATTTAAACGATTTTACTTTTCAAGAATTGCATGTTGATTACTGGAAAGACGTTCCTAATCGCTATTCAAGCGGTTCAGTCATTAATATTGACGGTGAGAAAGGGCAAATCAAAGTCAATAATCAAATTCGTTTAGACGACGAAGTTTTGGGAACAACTTATTTTAAAGTGCCACCAGGAAAAACAAAGGTGCAGTTAATACTTTCTAGCTTTGCGGAAATTACTTCTGCCACAGCTACTATACAGGAGGTTTACATTTGACAAGAAATAATGTACGTATTGCGATTCGTGATTCAACAGATAGCCACAATGTAGCTTTTTTTGATAATAAGGCAGGAATCAAATATAAGAGTGCTAATTTGCAACGTTTCTTAGCAGGTTCAGCAAGTATTTTAACGCTTAAATACAACTCAAAAGACATTGACAGTATTCGTTCTGGGTGTAAGCTTGCCTTTCGTTATAAGAATCGTGATTATTGGCTTAATGTCATGAGTTTCGAGAAGAAAGGTTTCGAAGTTGAATTGACCGCTTATTCGCTCGGTCTTGAGCTAAATAATGAAACTCGTGGCGAACATAAGCCAGCGAATGCCATGTCAATTGCTGAATATGTGGCTTATTATGACCCAGAACACGCTTTAACAATCGGCGTTAACGAAGTATCTGACAAACGAATCAAATTGGAATGGACGGGCACAGACACGATTCTGGCACGTCTTTTTTCTGTTGCTAATAGCTTTGATGCTGAACTTGATTTTAACGTAGAACTCAATGACGATTACTCACTTAAACGTCAAGTGCTGAATATCTACAGAAAAGGCAATCTTGGCACAAACAAGCTCAGTCAACCTGTAAGAGTTGGCAAAGAGCTTAAAGTCATCAACTACAGCGATAATATCAAAGAGTTAAGAACAGCAGTACGCGCTACTGGTAAAGACGGTTTAACCATTGATGGCTTAAACAAGAAAATCTACGACGACAATAAAGAACTACTTTATTATTCGAGCGGTATGACAGTTTATGCGCCACAATCTCGTGACCGTTTCCCGTCTGTTGGCAAAGGCTCAAATGACAATTGGATTGTTGAAGATTTGGGTGAAACACAGTATGAGACCAAAGAAGCGCTTTGGGGTTATCTGTACAGCGAAATTCAAAAGAAATCTTTACCAGAAATCACCTACGAAGTCGAAGGTGCTATAGATGCTGGTATCGGCGACACTCAAACATTAATCGATGACAAGCACTTTGAACCAGCACTTTACGTGCAAGCTCGGGTGTCTGAACTTGAAGATGACATCTTGACAGGTAAAGTGACGAAGTCAACGTTTATTAATTTTGAACGTAAATACAGTCAGATTGCTGACGAGTTGCAAAAACGAGTTAACGAATTAGTAGAAGCTTCAATACCATACACGATTAAAGTTTCGAGTGATAATGGGACTGTTTTTAAAAATTCGACTGGAACGAGTACGTTTAAAGCTAGAGTGTTTAAAGGCGAGAAAGAAATCACTTCTGACGTCACTTGGCGCTGGGCGCTTGACGGAAACGTTACTGTCGGCATGCAGTACCTTGCTAAAGCTAGCGCTATCAAAGACACAGCTGTTTTGACCGTCTCTGCCTATGTCGGCAACAACGAAGTAGCAACGACTGAAATCACGCTGACTAATGTCAACGACGGCGCTGACGGTAAGAATGGTAATGACGGTTTACCCGGAAAAGATGGCGTAGGCTTGCAATCCACAGTCGTCACTTACGGATTAAGCACGTCTGAAACCACACAGCCAACGAGCTGGACGGCTCAAGTGCCTGCTCTTGTCAAAGGTCAGTATTTTTGGACTAAGACTGTCTGGATTTACACGGATAACACTGGTGAGACTGGTTATCAAAAGACATATATTCCAAAAAATGGTAACGATGGAAATGATGGTATCGCTGGTAAGGATGGCGTAGGTATCAAGTCAACAGCTATCACTTATGCAAGCTCAACTTCTGGCACAACTAAGCCAAGCTCTGGTTGGAGTGCAACCATTCCAAGCGTCAGCGCAGGTAACTTTCTTTGGACTAAGACGATTTGGACGTACACAGATAATACTAGCGAGACTGGCTACTCCGTTGCAAAAATGGGTGAGACTGGTGCGACCGGAAACGGTATTGCTAATACTGTTATCACTTATGGTCTTAGCGCGTCAGAAACTACTGAACCAGCAACGTGGGCTAGTAACATGCCTGTTTTGGTTAAGGGTATGTATTTGTGGACGAGAACTGTACAAATATACACTAACGGCAAATCTACTACGAGCTATCAAAAAGGTTATATCGCCAAAGACGGTGCGCAAGGTCGGAATTTGCTGAGGAGAACGAATCAGGGAAAAACTAATTGGAACTGGATCATGCAAGCTGGTGATAAAACGATTGAATCTGTTAGTTCTGAAGGTATCAATGCGGTGAAGCTAACGAAAGGGACCGCAACGCCTCAAAGCGGATTTAGTGTAATTTATTGTAGCGGCGTACTGTCTAAGCTTATAGAATCAGATACTCAATATGTTTTATCATTTGACGTATATCCAAGCGTAAACGTTACGTTCAACGCCACGCTTATGGATAGTGATAGTAGCGATAGGCTTACAACTGTAGCAACTATGAATGCTGCCGCTGCTAACAAATGGACGAAAGTAAGCTGTATACTCACACGTCTCCAGAATTTACCAGCAAATATAGGTGAACAAGTTGTCTATTTGACAGGCATGTCTAGTGCTAACGGTGTTAGCTATATTATCAAGAATATTAAGCTTGAAAAAGGCAACGTACTAACAGACTGGACACCTGCTCCCGAAGACACACAAGAGCAAATCGACAGCAAAGCAGACAGCACACTCACGCAAGAGCAACTGAATGCGTTGGCGGAGCAGGATAATCTTATCAAAGCTGAAATGGAAGCAAAAGCTAGTATCGATACCGTTGATAAATGGATAACAGCCTATGAGAACTATGTCAAAGCTAATGATGCGGATAAAGCTAAATCAGAGCAAGCTTTAAAAGAAGCGTCAGAGCGAATCGTTCAAATGAAATACGAGGTTAACAACTTAAAGCTCGTTTGGGAAGCAATTGATAGATTCATGAGCTTTCAAAATGAAGGCTTGGTTATCGGTAAAAAAGATGGTTCAGCTTACGCAAAATTTAGTGATGACAGGATTAGTCTGTTTTCTGGAAGTAGCGAAGTGATGTACATTTCGCAAGGTACGTTAAATATTGCTAACGGTATTTTTACGAAGACGATTCAAATTGGGCGTTTTCGCTTTGAAACACACCCAGCTGATGCTGACATGCTGGTATTAAGGTATTTAGGAGGTTGATATGGCAATAGCTCAATTTAGTGGGCAATACGGACATAATATGACGCTTGAAGTGTGGTCTGGTTGGAATAGGCAGGATACAGCTAATAATAGGTCTACAGTTAACGTACAAGCGCGCCTTATTACAAATGGTTATGCTTCTATGTGGGGTGTAACCGCAGACGTGACTATCCATGTTAATGGTGGTGGTGCAATCGAACACCCGACTGTAAATATTGGCACGGGTTCATCTCAGTTGCTTTTTGCTCACGATTATGTTGTCGGTCACGATAATGACGGTAAGAAGACTGTAGGTATTCAAGTTTCTGTAGCTTTAAACACAGGCGGTTATGGTTCGTCTATGGTCGCTTTCGACTTGCCCCTGCCAACAATTGCTAGAGCTAGTACAGTTAATGATGTGACTGGTACGCTTGGAAGTGCAATGACTATTAATATCAATCGCAAGAACAGCGCATTTAAACATACTGTTAAATATAATTTTGGCTCACTCTCTGGCACAATCGCAACGAATGTTGACACGTCTGTTAACTGGACACCACCGCTTAATCTCGCTACAGCTATGCCAAACAAAACAAGCGATTGGGGCAATATTACTGTAGAGACTTATAGTGGCTCTAGTAAGATTGGTTCAGCAACGTGTCGTCTTACTTTGAACGTACCAGACAATATCAAACCAACGCTTGGCAGTATAACGCTGACAGATAGTAATGCAACGGTTAAAAACTTGTTGAATACAGCTAATACATTCGCTCAAGTGATGTCAAATATCCAAGTAACTTTCAATAACGCTAGTGGTGTTTATGGTTCAACGATTTCAAGTTATCGTGCTGAAATTGTTGGCAAAAATCAAAGCACGAATTCAAACAATGGTTCTCTTGGTATGATGAATTTTAACGGTACGGTTACTATTCGAGCAACAGTAACAGATAGTAGAGGGCGAACGTCAAACGCAGTTGATGTTAAAGTTACTGTTATCAATTATTTCACTCCACAAATTTCGTTTACATTGCAACGTAGCGGTTCTTCTAGCACGACCTTAACCGTCACAAGAAATGCCAGAATAGCTCCTTTAACAGTCGGTGGAAAGCAAAAGAACAAAATGATTATTTCTTTTAAGTACAAGGAGCATTCAGCTACTAACTACACAACTGACACAGGAAGCGCTGGTGGAACGTGGACGACTATTGATAATTTAACGAATTCTAGTGCCAATTTAGCAGCTACTTTTAGCACACTAAAGACTTATGACATTATCGGTAAAATCGAAGATGCGTTCACAAGCTATGAGTTCATAGCAACTGTTGGTACAGAGAAATTTCCTATTGCAATTAGACCAGACAGGGTAGGTTTTGGCAAAACACCAGAAAATGCAAATGCTGTTGACAGCGATTGGGTGTTTAAATACAAAAATAAAGATATTCAACATCATCGACTTTCTGCTAACGATGGTAGTGCTATTCTGTTACCGAAAAATGGAACAGACTTAAACACAATCACAGAATCTGGCTTTTATCGTGGATACAATTTAGTAAATGCTCCTATTGCAGCAGGCTGGAGTTACATTAGAGTGAGTCGACACGAAGACACAAGCTGGATAGTTCAAGAAGCAATTGACTACACTGGAAGTGTTTCAGCTTATCGTGTTAAGGCGAACAATTCGTGGAAAGCGTGGAAACAATATGCAATGCGTGATGAACTTAAGAATCAAACTAACACAGGCTGGCAATCAGCAGGTTATGCTGGTTCGTACTATAAACGAAGTGGTGATGTGCTGGCGATTCGTTTTAATTTCACCGGCAATGGCAATACGTTCGTAATTGCAACTATTCCAGCTAGTGTGTGGGTTGCACCTCAAGAATATATGTTTGAGATTGCTGAATGGTCAATAAGTGGTGCAGACACCGGACACGTACAGGTCAATGCTGGGACTGGAAACTTTAATATTTTATCTTCCAAAAACAATCAACAATACAGAGGGCAGATACTACTCATGGTTTAGAAAGGAAAACATATGAAACTATCTTTTAACTCAAAATCACAAGAAATTGGAATAGACGGGGCAATCTCTGGAACACGAGTTGTTTTGTCAAATAATGAGGGTGGATTTCTTCCTGTCATGTTACCAGCTGATAAAATCAGCTTATCGAATGATGAGCTGGAAAATTTGGCTAAAGATGTTATTTATCAAGAGAATTTCCGTGATAAGTACGAAAATGAGAAGTTTGCTGAAATCACAGCAGACCTTGCAAAGCATAAGGAAAACTCTGAAATAGCACAAGCTACTTTATTAGACGTTGTCACTCAGCTTTATGACAAAGGGGTGCTGACTGATGAAACTATTGAAGAAAATTAAAGACGAAATAGAAAGAGGAACAGACATGATGATTAAACTTTATGCAATTAATATTATTTCAGGAAATTACCAATACGCCAAAGTGCCAAAATGCTTGAAACCAAAAGTCAAAGCGCAAATCGCTCTCATGGTCGAAGATGATGAGCTGTTAGAAGAGCTGACGAAAGAAGATGTTGCTGAATAAGCTTAGAAAGCGTGACTTAATATGTGGAAACCAGAAACGATTAGTGTTGTTTTGTCTTGCGTTGTTTCGTTTCTCGGAATCTTTGCTTTTTTTCAAGGTCGTATGACCTCAACAGAAAAACGCTTAACGATTCTTGAAGAGAAAGATAAGCAGCAAGATAAAGAGCTAACAGAAATCAAAGTTAGATTGGATAATCACGACTTGCAAATGCAAGTGCTTATTCAAATGACAGAACAGATTAAAAATTTATCAGAAAAAGTCGACAAAATTGATAATAAATTGGAGGAGCTATCATGATTAATTGGAAATTACGTTTTAAAAACAAGGCTACATTGCTTGCTATTGCTAGTACGGTGATTTTGTTAGCACAACAACTGGGCTTGAAACTACCAGATAACATTGCGGACGTTGTTAACACATTCTTGACATTGCTAGTCTTGTTGGGTGTCGTTAACGATCCAACAACGGCAGGAGTTAGTGATAGTAGACAAGCAATGGACTATGCCGAACCACGAAAATAACGAGGTATCGCAATGAAGAAAAACGATTATTTTATCGACGTGTCATCTTACCAGTCTGCTGATTTGACAGCTATATGTCAAGCAGCTGGAACACGTAAAACTATTATTAAAGTTAGCGAGGGAACAGGCTATCTTTCGCCCAATCGTTTTACACAAGCGCAAACTAGCGAACCAGTAGGATATTACCACTTTGCCCGTTTTGGTGGTAACGTCAGTCAAGCGGTAGCAGAAGCGAACTTTTTTTTGGCTAACTTGCCAACTAAAACACCTTACCTTGTCTGCGACTATGAAGATAGCGCTAGCACGTCAAAACAAGCCAACACAAACGCTGTTTTGACCTTTATGGATAAATGCTCACAAGCTGGTTATCAGCCGATATACTACAGCTATAAGCCTTATACACTGGCTAATGTTTACTACGAACAAATTATTGCTAAGTATCCGAACAGCTTGTGGATTGCTGCCTATCCAAATTACGACGTCACACCAGACCCAATCTGGAGTATCTTCCCAGCACTTGATGGTATTCGCTGGTGGCAATTTACATCAACTGGTATTGCTGGTGGACTTGATAAGAATATTGTATTGCTAGATGACGAGCAAACAGCGTCATCAGAAAATAAAAAAACGTCAACAGACGAGGAGGAAGAAGATATGTTAAATTTTGTAATGCGTTCAACGAGTGGAAAACAAGGTTATGTAGGCTGTGTCAACGGCGCTATTTTTGGCATTGGTGATATTAGTACAGTAACTGCTTTGCAAAATGCAGGCTGTAAACACCTGACACTAGCTGACGGTGATTTTGAGCGCTTGATTAATTCACAGAAACTAGATGATGAAAAACGCAACGAAGTGCTAAAAGTTGCACTCGATAACGTCGCTAACACAATTAAAAATAATTAATGGTATAATTAAATAGCAAACACTTTAACGCTCTCGGCTTTGGCTGGGAGCTTTTTTTTGCGTATTGTTTGAACCTTAAAAGTGTGGTATTATAAAATTAAGAAAGTGAGACTAACGTGAAAAATAAATGGTTATTTTTAGATGACTCTGGTCAACTAAGTAATAGTGGTACGCACAGTCATTTTTTATATGGTGGTATTTTTATTGAAAGTGAACGTGCTTATAATTTATTTATGAATGTTGTAAAACAGCAATGCAAATTCTTTGGTATCAAAGGTGAAATCAAAGGTTCAGATATAAAAATAAAACATAGGAAAAAGCTATTGCAGGCATTTTCAAAAGTTGAGGGAGTTCATCAAGTATTTTTGGTTGAGGACGTTAGAGAATTATCTAGGGTTGACTTTGGAAATAAAGAAAGGATTAGATATCACAAAAATTATCTAATAAAAAGAATTGTAGAGCAATTACACAAAAAAGGTCTTATAGACGCTGATACTACACTGCATATCAATATTGATTTGGAAATGCTATCAGAAGAAAAATATAGAAATCAACTTGAAAACCACCTCAATGATTTTTGGGTTAATAAAATGTCATATATAAAAGGCATGGAATATTCTCAATTTATCCCCAATATTAAAACTAAATTCAACGTAAAGTTTTTAGATTCTCGTCACCATCGTTTTATCCAAGTTGCTGATTTGTTAGTAAATACAAAGTATAGGCGGTATAAAGGGATACAAAAGTGCTGTTCAGAGTTTTTAAAACCTATAATTTGTATCAAGGTACCAGGAAATTTCACAAGCGGAAAGCCACCTATTGACTAATTTTTCTCTTTGTTGTATACTTAAATTGCAAGTAATACCTTGTTTAACGTTATAAGTAACGAAGAGATTCTTTGGGTTATGCCGTCTTATAACGGAAAAGAGTTATCAGCTAGATAACTCTTTTTTCATTTTTCCCGACGTCAGGAAAATTGTCAGTCATGCACGTTTATGATATAATAGACGTGTAAGTAGTTGAGAGGTCTTACATTACACACGAGTTTTGAGCTAGCGCAAGCTAGCTCTTTTTTCTACCATTTGTCAAGCGTCTCAAGGATTTAAAGAAAAAATAAATTAAGGGCAGTAGCTAACTATCAGTTATTGTCCTCTTTTTCTGTGCTAAGTAGCGATAAAAATGCACACAAAAGGAACACCTTATCTAGCTTTTTTAAGAACAAGGTGTTAGAATAATGTGGCATAAATAAGTTTATTGACTTGTAGCTAAGTTATAGTCGTAAATCTTATTATGCGTAATGAGGTAATACATTGTCCTTATAAGACGGTGTATAGAGGCAATCGTATGTGGCTTGGTGGAAGTCGTTTGCGATTGTCTTTTTCGTTTCTCATAAAAGTCTGCGATATGACAAGGATTGGTATGACTAGCTGAAGCGATGTTGTGAATACACTTGAAAAGAATCTTTCTGGCATAAGGATTCCCTCGTTTGGTGATGTGTTCCTTGGCAAGGAAGTTCCCAGACTCATAGTGACGCAGGTCGATGCCTATAAAGGCATTGATTTGATTGGCAGACTGAAACCGACGAATATCACCCAATTCGCCAATGAGTGATGTCACTGTTGTTTCTGCGATACCAGGAATAGAGAGAAGAATCTCATATTCTGGCAAAGGCTGAGCTAAGGAAACCATTTCGTCTAGAACAACTTGTCTGCGTTCAGAAAGTCGAAGCAATTCTTGGGCATAGTAACGGACCTCTTCAAGCATTGGAGAGGTTTTCTTGACAGCACAATAAGATTTGTGAGCTAGATCAGTAAGCTTCTCAGTCAAATAAGTCACCCGCTTGTCAGAGATACGTTTTGAAGTCGAGTTTCGAATGACAGTTGATAAATCATCACTGCTCAGCTCTAGCACCATTTCCTTACAAGGAAAAGCTATGACTAAATTCCAGTATTGCTCGCCAGTTGGTGAGGACAAGAGGCTTTCCAACTCTGGGAACGTGACTTGTAAGACCTTGTGGAGACGGTTCTTAGCTCGAACAATATCTTCAGTCAGATTTTGATAGAAGCGGCTTAGGTCACGTAACTCTTGATAGACTTCCTCTTGGACGTAAGTTGGTTGACGATTCAGAACAAACTGAGATTGTGCTAATTTCTCGGCATCGATTTTGTCTGTTTTACGAACACGTAAGCTGTCAAGTTGCTTTTTAGCGGCTAGGGGATTTAACCGTGTATAAGCGTAGCTATTATCTTCAAGAAAGGCTTGAAGACGACGAGAATAGACACCTGTTGCTTCGAAGACAATCTCAGGATTATGGACGGTTTTCAAGTCCCCAAGTAGCCGATTGAAGCCGATAGAATCATTAGGTATGGTGTAACCATGAACCTTATCACCATTGACTAAAATAGCCACTTCTGAACTTGCCTTACTGACATCAATCCCAAATACGACTCGCATGATATTACCTCTTTGTCTTGAATGATTCCTTGTTTTAGTGATTTCATTTTCAATACACGACGTTTTGCGTCCCACATACTGTGATAAAATTCCACCTAAAACAGGCGTCTTGCCAGTTTTATGTACGACGTCTAGCGTCAAAAGAACCCTCGACTTAACAAGACACCTCTACTTTATCACAAAGAAAAAGTAGTGAGTACTTTCTCCCGTCGGAGATTTCCTCACTACTAATCTTAGTATGTTTTATTGCCGTTATAACCGCAAAAATAAAAAAAGTCCGTTTTAACGGACTTTGTGGTTGTTTCCAAAATGGAAATATCCTACTTGAGAGAATAAAAAGTCATCATGGTTGTAATTTCATCTCAAGAGCTTCTGTAAGAACTTGTGAGAAATTGACGTCGTTTTCTTCTGCAAGCTCATTTAACCATTCAGGGATAGTTACATTTTTACGAACCTTATTAGCATGATATTTTTTCATATACGCTAACATATCAATCTGAATTAATGCAATATAACTATCAGGAAATTGCTGTTTTAAATCTGATGGTGAAGTTGGTTGCGGATATTCTTTATAATCTTCGAGTGCAAATCCTAGAACTTCTGTAGCCATGTCAAAAGCTTCTTGAACATCTTTTCCTTGGGTAACAGCTTCAGGGACGTCTGGAAAAGTTACAAGAATATAATCACCATCTTGGGTAAATAAAGCTGGATAAACTAACATATAATAATCCTCCTCTTAATTGTTGTAGTGAAATAAACATTGCTATTCAGCAAGCAGATTATTTCAAACCCGCTTGCTTTAGAATAGCATCTTCAAGACCCTTGCCGAGGTCTTTATTGTGTAGTGGAACAATGGTTTGATGTCCGTTATCATCTCGGAATTTCTTATGACTTCCGTTTTGACTGACTTCGTAAAACCCGTTCTTTTTAAGCAATTTTATCATCTGCTTAGGGGTCATTGGCATATTGCTTACCTCACTTTCTATACTTATATTATACACACTAAATACGTATAAGTCAAGTGTTTTATGATATTATTTTTTGGAATTATCATTTTTCAGCGCAAAATAAAAAGCCTTGTCCAAAAAGCTTGTGGTGGGGAATAGGTGGGAACAAGTGCTGGAAACGGTGTTGTAGCAAGGTTTTGAGTTTTTTACTAAAAAAATAAAAAGGTACAAGTTTGCACCTTTTAGAGAGCATTATAATAAGCTTGGACAAGTTCGACAAAATCTTCGATATCATAGTCCGTACCGAAATAATCATTAGCGGTTTCTGTCCAGTAATCAGTTGGATCAACGTGGTCAGTACCACCAAGGTAAAGGCTGACCATTTCATGTGTCCAAATGGTTCCTTCGCCATCTTCTTGACCAAGTGTTACAGGAAGGTCATATTTTTTGAGCATGTAGGCAGTATAATAAGCTGCATTTGCTAGTTGCTCGGCGAAGCCTTTTTGCGAATCCTCATGTGTTAATTCAAATTGAATGTAATAAGGATTGGCATTGGCACCTGCGCCTTGAGCTTTGTAACCTTCATCAGCAATACGAAGAATGGTATCACTATCAATGAAAGAATGGACAAAGACACCTTCTTTATCATAATTTTGCACCATATAATTCACTTCGCTTTCAATCGTTGAATTGTCAACGCCAGTATCATGAATAATTACTCCAAGAGGCTTGCCATCATCTGTCTTATAAGCGGCTTGTTCAAAACTACTTTTAATGTCATCAGTAATATCAGCATGCGAATAACCGAGTGTTTCAGCGATATAAGCATTAATAGTATTATCCTGCTCAAGCGAAATATCATTCGTGTCGATATAGTAAGTATCGCCGTTCATGCTAAATTGGGCTAATGTGGTATCTTCGTCATTGAGCATAGCATCATAGTAATAGGCACTAATTGTGATTGCAGTATTTTCACTAATTTTGCTGCTAGAACCATCGTCGGTGTATATAATAGCGTCAGAAGTAGATACCGTAGCTGTTTCAGAAACGTCATAAGAATTGGCATCTGATAAATCCAAACTTCCGTCTGAAGCTAAAGTTGTGACTCCTGAAAAAATCAGTTTAGCGAGAATTAGGACAAGTGCGACTGCTGCCGTGACAAGCCCAGTTATTGCTATTATTTGAGATTTTTGTTGTCGTTTTCTACGTGAATAATTTCTTGTTGGCATAGTTTTACTATAAGTTTTAACCCTTAAATTAATATTAATTTGAGGGTTAAAATTGTTGATTTTGACATTAAAAATCACAGGATTTTTCAGAACTTTTTTATAAAAATTGAGTTAGCAAAAAAGGGAGTGGGACAAATAAAATTTCCAGTGGAGATTTTATTCATGAGCCTAGAAATTAAAAAGCGAATCAGTAATTTCGGAGAAATTCGATTTCTCAGCAAGTCTTAATTTCTTATTGCTGACCTAAAACAGTTCACTGAACTGTTTTACTCCCACCCCCGCATGGCTCGAAAGGTTTGGGGAATCTTTCGAGGTGGGAAATAGAGTCAAGTGAAGCTTGATGTCAAAAAGAGTTGTAAAAGCTGATTTATCAGCGTATTAGAACCCACTCAACTACTGCGTCTTGCAAATAATAACTATAGAAACAAAGAAGCTGGGTACTTTTGTCCCAGCCTCTTTTATTTGCTACTACTTGATGTACTGCTTGAGGTACTTGTTGTACCGAAAAGTTTTTCGTACGTTGTTTTCGTATCTTTCGTGACGGCGATTTGGTTTAAGTCGAGCGGTGAACTAAAACCATTGATGTAACCTTGTGAGGTGTATTGATGAAGGTCATAGTCCAAATCAGTTTGTGGCGCAGCATCGTAATAACCAGTGTCAGAACCATAAGCAGGAATCCACACTGCATCGAAACCATCCACGGAAATTTCTTGTTCATCCATGAAATAAGTTCCAATGTAGATACCGACATTTTCCGCACCGAGTTTTTTGAGCTCTTTTAAGAAAGCCTGTACACCTTTATTCATGTCAGACATAGTCGCCTCTTCAACGTCAATCCAATAGAAAGTTGGACTGTAAGGTGAAGCATTCTCATAGAAAGTTTTTGCCTCCTCCTTCATCTCCTTGACGGTTGTCCCGAGAGCGTAGCTATAAACGGCTACAGGAACATTTCGTTTCTGTAATTCTTTGATATGTGTCTTAAATGATTTATCAATACCAGTTGTATAAGCGGCATTGCTATCTTTACTGATTTGTGACCCTCCATAAACACGAACGATAGCACCAGAAATATTTTGAGATAAAGTATCATAGTCAATTTCGCTTGGAAGTTGCCAACCTGAGATATCAATAATCGGCTTAAGAACAAAATTTTCATCAGTTTCAGAAGTTGATGTAGTGGTAGTACTCGTGCTACTCACAGTTGGAATAGAATCCTTAGCTGAAGCTAGTTGTTGCTTTTGTAAACTGTCTGAGTGAGCTTTACCAATCACGAGAAATAGCCCACAGAGGGCAAAGAAAACTACAACAACAATGGGTTTTATTCGTCTTCTCATTAGTCATATTTTAGCGTAAAAAGGCTTAAAAATCAAAGCAATGCTCATTTTGTAATCATTTTGTCATATTTTTTAATATTTTATCTATGGACTGTTACAAAAGAAGTAATGCTAGTAAAGGCGCTGCAAATAGTCTGACAGCTATTTGTCATTGATAAGGCTTTCAATTTCTGTAACAATTGTTTCAGGTTCTGTTTTTGATGAAAAACGTTTGATGACATTGCCATTTTGGTCGATAAGAAATTTTGCAAAGTTCCATTCAATACGTTTGCCAAGCGGTCCCTTTTGTTCACTTTTTAGCCAATCATAGAGTGGGGCGGCTTCTTTACCGTTGACTTTAATTTTCGCAAAGCGAGGAAAAGTTGTCTGGTAATTCAAGGTGCAAAAGGTATTGATTTCGTCGGTGTTTCCTGGCACTTGATTTAAAAATTGATTACAAGGAAAATCTAAAATTTCAAATCCTTTGTCATGGTAAGTGTCGTAAAGCTTTTGTAGTCCTTCGTATTGTGGGGTTAAGCCACAACCTGTTGCCGTATTGACAATGAGTAGGATTTTGCCTTGGTATTTTGACAATTGGACATCGGAGCTGTCTTGGGCTTTGACAGTAAAGTCATAAAGATTAGTCATGATTAAGCTCCTTTGTATAAGCAATAATTTGGTCAACGGTATCACTTAAAAATTGAATGGTATCACGGAGTGGTTGCGCGGTGGAAATATCGGCACCAATTAATTTAGCAGTGTCAAGTGGCGTACGTGAACCACCTGATTTTAAGAAATTCAACCAGTCGTTAGCACCATTTGGATTATTTTTTAGATTAAGATACCCAGCAGTTGAAATAACCATACCTGCAGAATAAGTGTAGCTATACAACCCAGCATAATAATGACTTTGGCGCATCCAAGTTAAAGCAGCATCGTCGTCAATATCAATGGCATCACCCCAAAATTGGCTAAGAACATCTTTCATTATCTTGTTAAGTTGTGTAGCACCGAAGGTTTTTCCGTCTTCAATGAGATTGTAAACCTGGCGTTGAAAAGCAGCTTCGAGTAAGTGAGTGATAAAATTATGGAAATAAGTATCTGTCAAACGATGAGCGAGTGCAAAGCGTTTCTGACGTGGATTGTCAAATTGTTTTTCGAGGTAATCACTGAGCAGAAGTTCGTTGAAAGTAGAAGGAGCTTCGACGTAATAAGTTGACATATGGGTATTAAAGTAACTTTGATTGTTGTCTGAAAAGATAAATTGTCCAGAGTGACCAATTTCATGAATAAGTGTGTAAACATCAGACATACGACCAGTCCAACTCATTAAAACGTAGGGATGAACTTTGTAAGGGTCAGTAGCGTAGCCACCAGAATCTTTATTGGCATTAGCAGCAAAGTCAACCCAACGTTCTTCTTGATAACGTGAGACTTCTTGAGCATATTCGTTACCAAGTGGGGCAACGGATTTCATCACCAAATCATAAGCATCATCAATCGTAACCTCTGGATTAAGCTCGCTATCCAAGTCAAGCTTCCAGTCTGCAAAAGTCATTTTTTTAAGACCATTAACTTGAGCAACGTGTTTGAGGTATTTTTGCGCAACAGGAGCAAATTCTGTCATGATAAGGTCAATTTGACGGTCAAACATGTCACGGTTAACTTCTTGTTCGGCTAAGAGGTAATCAAAAACAGAGTCGTAACCTCGCATGTCAGCAATGATTTTTTCTGATTTAACTTGTGCTAGATAAGCACTTGCTGCGGCATTTTGATGTTTACGCAGTCCTGCAGAGAAAGAACGAAAGGCTTTTTCACGGACTTGAGCATTTTCATGATTTTGATAAAAATTTTCATAGGTGACAAAAGAGTTTTGATAGACCTTGCCATCAACTTCAAAATCTTCCATTTCAAAGTCACCTGCACGCATTTTGGTGTAGATATCTTCTGGCGCTTTAAAAACTTCACCAAGGTTCGTCAACGCTTTTTCAACTTCTGGGGAGATAAAATGACTTTTTTGAATTTTCGCTTGGCGAATAGCTGCGCTAAAATGCGGATTTTCTTCTAAAGTATCAAGAATTTCTAAGTCGGCAGTCGCTAGCGCAGTATCAAAGAAGCTTAACGCAACATTGGCTTTCGTGAAAAAATCAGCACCAGCTTGTGCAATCTGAGCAAATTCTTCATTGCTAAAGTCGCTGGTTTGCGGCATGAAAGAATAATTATCGATATGGCTCATCTCGATATAAATTTGTTCAATTTCATAAAGCGCTCTGGTAAAATCTTCCAAAGTAGCCAATTTCCCCTCGTAATTTCGTTTAAAAAGATTAATATCTTCTAGCGTTTTTTCGATACTTCGCAAAAAATCCTCAGGATCTTGATAAAGGGCACTTAAATCCCATAACTCATTTTCAGGAAATTCCGAACGTTTTTTTAATTCCATCTAGTATTACTCCTTTGCAAAACTTTTGTCATGGACCAGTATATCAGAAAATAACACCTAAACCAAAAAGAAAGTGTCCATTTTCTCAGAAAATCCTTGATGAATCGTTCAACATTTCTTTCAAAATTAAAAACGCTAACATCCTAATTGTTAATGTGTTTTGTTAGTTTTGTAGACATTTTGTCTCAAGATAAACGTCATTTAAAAAATCAGAAAATTTATAAAATAATGGACAATTTGACATAAATTGGGTTACTTTTGATGTAAAAAGTGGTATGATAGAGTAGTACGATTGTAATAAAGGATTAAAATCCGAACAAAAAGGAGTGAAGAGTGTGACAATCAAAAAACTGGAGAACAATAGCACCCAGTCGATTATTACCGAGGAAGTCAAAGTATTAAAAGACTTGCTTGATGAGGCAACTCATCAAATGGTTGGTGATGAGGTGTTTGCCAAAATTCAAAACATTGTTGAATTGTCGGCAAGTGATGAATACGTCAAACTTGAAAAATTAGTAGCTCAATTAACCAATGATGAAATGGTTGTAGTGTCTCGCTATTTTTCAATTTTGCCACTTTTAATCAACATTTCAGAAGACGTTGATTTTGCTTATGAAATCAATTACCAAAATAATACTAATCAAGATTATCTTGGAAAACTTTCTCTAACCGTAGATATGGTTTCAGAAAGCGAAAACTCTAAAGAAATCCTTGAGAATGTCAATGTTGTGCCTGTATTAACAGCTCACCCTACACAAGTTCAACGTAAGACAGTCCTCGAATTGACAAACCACATTCATGACCTTTTACGTAAATACCGCGATGTCAGAGCGGGTGTTGTGAACCGTGACAAATGGTACACTGATTTGCGCCGTTATATTGAAATCATCATGCAAACGGACATTATTCGTGAGAAAAAACTGAAGGTAAAGAATGAAATTACCAACGTTATGGAGTATTACAATACATCCTTAATTCAAGCGATTACCAAGTTGACTTCAGAGTACAAACGCTTAGCAGCTGAAAAAGGCATCGACTTAGAAGATCCAAAACCTATCACGATGGGAATGTGGATTGGTGGTGACCGTGACGGCAATCCATACGTAACAGCTGAAACACTTCGTTTATCAGCAACGGTTCAAAGTGAAGTCATCATTAATTACTACATTGAAAAATTAACAGGTCTTTATCGCACATTCTCACTTTCAACAACCTTGACTAATATTAGCCCAGAAGTTGAAAAATTAGCAGAGTTATCAAGCGATAAATCTATCTACCGTGAAAATGAACCTTATCGTAAGGCATTTAACTATATTCAATCAAAATTAATTCAAACCTTAATCGAATTAAAAGCTAGTCCAGCTATTTCTCAACGTGTTTTGGAAAGTAGCAACAGCATTAGTTCAGATGTTTACACAAGCACTAACAACGCTAGTGTCATTACAAAATACTTGCAAACAAAATTCTCTAAAGTTTCATCAGAACTTCAAGAAGAAATTCCAAGCTATAAAACAGCCAAAGAATTTAAAGATGATTTGCTTATCATCAAGCAGTCATTGCTTGACAATGGTGATGATGCGCTCTTGATAGGTGATTTCAGCGAATTGCTTCAAGCAGTTGAAGTCTTTGGTTTCTATCTTGCAATGATTGATATGCGTCAAGATTCAAGTGTTAACGAAGCCTGTGTCGCAGAATTGTTGAAATCAGCAAATATCGTTGAGGATTACAGCGCACTTTCAGAAGAAGAAAAAGTGAAAGTTCTTCTCAAAGAATTGCAAGAAGACCCACGTACATTGTCATCAACAAATGCTGAAAAGTCAGAACAACTTCAAAAAGAATTAGCAATCTTCCAAACAGCTCGTTACCTCAAAGATAAATTAGGTGATGAAGTCATTAAACAACACATCATTTCACATACTGAAAGTGTTTCTGATATGTTTGAGTTGGCTATCATGCTTAAAGAAGTCGGACTTCTTGATAATCAAAAAGCACGTGTTCAAATTGTACCACTCTTTGAAACAATCGAGGACCTTGAAAATTCACGTGCTATCATGGAAGAATATCTTGATTATGATATTGTTCGTCGTTGGGTTTCAGCAAACAAAGGTTACCAAGAAATCATGCTTGGTTATTCAGACAGTAACAAAGACGGTGGTTACTTATCATCTGTTTGGACACTTTATAAAGCTCAAAATGAATTGACTCGTATTGGTTCAGAACGCGGTATTAAAGTGACATTCATTCACGGTCGTGGTGGTACTGTTGGTCGTGGTGGTGGTCCATCATATGAAGCTATCACATCACAGCCATTCGGTTCAATCAAAGATCGTATTCGTCTCACTGAGCAAGGTGAAATCATTGAAAATAAATACGGCAATAAAGACGTTGCTTATTACAACCTTGAAATGTTGGTTTCAGCAACTATCGATCGCATCGTGACACGTATGATTACAAATCCAGATGAAATTGATGATTTCCGTGCTACAATGGACGGTATTGTTACTTACTCAAATAGCGTTTATCGTGATTTAGTATTTGGTAATCCACATTTCTACGATTACTTCTTCGAAGCAACACCAATCAAGGAAGTGTCAAGTTTGAACATTGGTTCACGTCCAGCTGCTCGTAAAACAATCACAGAAATTTCGGGTCTCCGTGCAATTCCTTGGGTATTCTCATGGTCACAAAGCCGTATCATGTTCCCAGGTTGGTATGGTGTTGGTTCAGCATTCAAAAACTTTATTGACGCTGAAGAAGGAAACTTGGCAAAACTTCAACATATGTATGAAAAATGGCCATTCTTCCACTCACTTCTTTCAAACGTTGACATGGTCTTGTCTAAATCAAATATGAACATTGCTTTCCAATATGCTCAGTTGGCAGAAAGCGAAGAAGTACGCGATGTCTTTAACACTATCCTTGACGAATGGCAATTGACTAAAAATGTTATTTTAGCAATCGAAAAACACGAAGATTTGTTGGAAGAAAACCCTTCGCTTCAAGCAAGCTTAGATTACCGCTTGCCATACTTCAACGTTTTGAACTACATTCAAATTGAGTTGATTAAACGTTTACGTCATGAAGAATTGGATGAGGATTACGAAAAACTTATTCACACAACTATCAACGGTATTGCTACAGGATTGCGTAATTCTGGCTGATATCAAAACATTCTGAAAGTCTGAGATTAACTTCTCAGACTTTTACTTTTTTTTAGAATCGAAAGATGATATAATGGCATATGATAAACTCGAATGTATGTAGGGGAATCTATGAAAATCGATAAAAGGCATTTATTAAATTATTCTATCCTTGTGCCTTATTTAATTCTGTCTGTTATTGGGTTGATTGTTGTCTATTCAACAACGAGTGCGACACTTGTCCAATACGGTCTTAATCCATTTGCGTCAGTATTAAACCAAGGTTTTTTTTGGATAGTCAGTTTAATTGCCATTCTTTTTATTTATAAACTAAAATTAAACTTCTTAAAAAATTCACGAACGCTGACTATGACAATGATGGTCGAAATCATTTTGTTGCTCATTGCGCGTTTCTTCACTAAAACCGTTAATGGTGCTCATGGTTGGATTGTCATTGGACCACTTAGTTTCCAACCAGCCGAATATTTGAAAATTATCATTGTTTGGTTTTTGGCATTTACCTTTGCAAGGCGTCAAGAATTGATTGAAACCTATGATTACCAAGCACTTACCAAGCGGAAATGGCTTCCTAGAAAATGGGGCGATTTGAAAGATTGGCGTGTTTATTCGTTAGTCATGATATTGCTAGTTGCTGCCCAACCTGACCTTGGAAATGCGGCAATTATCGTTTTGACAGCTTTAATCATGTATTCTGTTAGTGGGGTTGGTTATCGTTGGTTTTCAGCCATTTTAGCTATCGTAACAGCTTTGTCAGCTGCTTTCTTAGGTTTGATTGCGGTTGTCGGGGTTAAAACCATGGAAAAAGTACCAGTATTTGGTTATGTTGCCAAACGTTTCAGTGCCTTTTTCAATCCATTTGATGATTTGACGGACTCAGGACACCAGTTAGCACATTCATATTATGCTATGAGTAATGGTGGCTGGTTTGGGCGTGGTTTGGGAAATTCGATTGAAAAAGCTGGTTACTTACCCGAAGCAACGACAGACTTTGTCTTTTCAATTGTCATTGAAGAACTTGGTTTAATTGGTGCGGGTCTTATTTTAGCATTGCTATTCTTTTTGATTTTACGTATTATGCACGTGGGGATTAAAGCTAAAAATCCTTTCAACTCTATGATTGCTCTTGGCATCGGCGGAATGATGCTCATGCAAACTTTTGTGAACATCGGAGGCATTTCAGGGCTTATTCCGTCAACTGGTGTTACCTTCCCATTCTTATCCCAAGGGGGGAATAGCTTGCTGGTTTTATCAGTTGCTATCGGCTTTGTGCTAAATATTGATGCTAATGAAAAAAGAGAAGAAATTATCCGCGAAGCAGAAGAAGAGTTAAAAAACAAAGAAATAACACAAGAATACAACGATAACGTTATCGACTTAGACAGTTTTTATTAGAAAACCTCCCCTTTGCGGGAGTTTTTTTGTAACCAATTATTCACACCGTTTTAAAAATATTGATGGTATTAGTTCCCTTTTGAAGAGTATTAGGGAAATTATTCAATAATTCGTCCCATGTCAGTTAGTCAAATTGAAAGATTAGAAGAAAGAGATATTCTGATAGCTCCAATTATACACATGAATCTCTATAAATTCCCAACCTTTTTACTGCTTCAGCTAAGACAGTAAGTATGAAAGTAACATAAGAGATTAGTAAGGTTACAGAAATGACTGGACAAGCTGTAGAAGTAGCTATTACATTTGATAAACCGTACGTTTATTAAAGAATTACAGAAATGGTACTTGATAACTTTTTCTGGAGTTATTTTGACTGGGTGTGCATTTTATCCAACTTGAAGATAAGGATTAGATGTACCCTTCGAATATCGGATAGAGCATCACAATTCAGCCATATCACACACTTACGAAATAAAGAAATCATAAATAAAATAGTAAAATACTTGCAATTCCCGCATAATTTGTTAAAATAGTAGGGTAAAGTTAGACTGTATTGCCTACTGTCTATCTATAAAATATATTTTATTGGAGGCTTTTACCCAAATGGCAAAAGAAAAATACGATCGTAGTAAACCACACGTTAACATTGGTACAATTGGACACGTTGACCATGGTAAAACTACTTTGACAGCTGCAATTACAACAGTTCTTGCTCGTCGTCTTCCAAGCGCAGTTAACCAACCAAAAGACTACGCTTCTATCGATGCTGCTCCTGAAGAACGCGAACGCGGTATCACAATCAACACTGCACACGTTGAATACGAAACTGCCAAACGTCACTATGCTCACATCGACGCTCCAGGACACGCGGACTACGTTAAAAACATGATCACTGGTGCTGCCCAAATGGATGGTGCTATCCTTGTAGTAGCTTCAACAGATGGTCCAATGCCACAAACTCGTGAACACATCCTTCTTTCACGTCAAGTTGGTGTTAAATACCTTATCGTCTTCATGAACAAAATTGACCTTGTTGATGACGAAGAATTGCTTGAATTGGTTGAAATGGAAATCCGTGACCTTCTTTCAGAATACGATTTCCCAGGTGATGATCTTCCAGTTATCCAAGGTTCAGCTCTTAAAGCTCTTGAAGGTGACACTCAGTACGAAGATATCATCATGGAATTGATGGACACTGTAGATGAGTACATTCCAGAACCAGAACGTGATACTGATAAACCATTGCTTCTTCCAGTCGAAGATGTATTCTCAATCACTGGACGTGGTACTGTAGCATCAGGACGTATCGACCGTGGTACTGTTAAAGTCAACGACGAAGTTGAAATCGTTGGTATCCGTGAAGACATCCAAAAAGCTGTTGTTACTGGTGTTGAAATGTTCCGTAAACAACTTGATGAAGGTCTTGCAGGGGATAACGTTGGTGTTCTTCTTCGTGGTATCCAACGTGATGAAATCGAACGTGGTCAAGTTCTTGCTAAACCAGGTTCAATTCACCCACACACTAAATTCAAAGGTGAAGTTTACATCCTTACTAAAGATGAAGGTGGACGTCATACTCCATTCTTCAACAACTACCGTCCACAATTCTACTTCCGTACAACTGACGTTACAGGTTCAATCGAACTTCCAGCAGGTACTGAAATGGTAATGCCTGGTGATAACGTAACTATCGACGTTGAATTGATTCACCCAATCGCCGTTGAACAAGGTACTACATTCTCAATCCGTGAAGGTGGACGTACTGTTGGTTCAGGTATCGTTTCAGAAATCGAAGCTTAATTTTAGTTAATTAATTAAGTTCCCAGATAACAATTATTAGTCAGATAGTAATTGTGGAAGAGTCCCGTAAGGGGCTCTTTTTGTGATTTCTTTGAGGTTTGTCGCTAAAAATCCCGTCGAACCTTTAAAACCTGCTAAAAATATGATAAAATAGGGGAGTAAATAAAAAAAGAAGAGGTATGTGAAATGTCACGTAAACCATTTATCGCTGGTAACTGGAAAATGAACAAAAATCCAGAAGAAGCTAAAGCATTCGTTGAAGCAGTAGCTTCTAAATTGCCTTCATCAGAACTTGTTGAAGCTGGTATTGCAGCTCCTGCACTTGACCTTTCAACAGTTCTTGCTGCAGCTAAAGGTTCAAACCTTAAAGTTGCTGCTGAAAACTGTTACTTTGAAAACGCTGGTGCTTTTACTGGTGAAAACAGTCCTCAAGTATTGTCTGAAATGGGAACTGACTACGTTGTAATCGGTCACTCAGAACGTCGTGAATACTTCCACGAAACTGACGAAGATATCAACAAAAAAGCTAAAGCAATCTTTGCTAACGGTATGCTTCCAATCATCTGTTGTGGTGAGACTCTTGAAACTTACGAAGCTGGTAAAGCTGCTGAATTCGTAGGTGGACAAGTTTCAGCTGCTCTTGCTGGATTGTCAGAAGAACAAGTTTCTTCACTTGTTATCGCGTACGAACCAATCTGGGCTATTGGTACTGGTAAATCAGCTAGTCAAGATGATGCACAAAAAATGTGTAAAGTTGTTCGTGACACAGTTGCAGCAGACTTCGGTCAAGTAGTAGCTGATAAAGTTCGCGTTCAATACGGTGGTTCAGTTAAACCTGAAAATGTTGCAGCTTATATGGCTTGCCCAGACGTTGATGGTGCCCTTGTTGGTGGTGCATCACTTCAACCAGAAAGCTTCCTTGCTCTTCTTGACTTTGTAAAATAATCAAGAAACATTGAAGTCATTTAAACCTACTTGCCTTAGGACAGGTAGGTTTTTTTGTGCTTTCTTTCTTGGTTATAGGTTTGAGTGATAAAAAATATAGTTTGTAAAGTAAAGAACAACAAATTTGGAAGTTTAGTTCCAAATAAAAAACCTTGAAACGTTTGGGTTCCAAGGTGTCATTTTTAATGACGTCTCAATATTTTTTTGAGATTATGAATTAATTTGTATTTGAGTGGATGAGGATAGTAACGGAAAGTTCCCATTTTTCGGGTAATGTAGCCATTGTAGTTTTGTTTAAAGCGTAGAACGCCGTCTGAACCGTCAAATTCTCCTGTAATGCCAAGAAGATTATAAGTTGTAATGCCACGTTTTATGGCTTCTAACATGACGTATTCTTGAAGCAGGGCAGGTGCGTAGAATTTACTGAACTCAGGGTAAGAACCTGAGAAGAGATAGACAGCTTCCTGTTTGGTATAAACAAATAGGCTTCCTGCAAGGACAATGTTTTGTGAACCGTACTTGCCAATGAATTCTTTAGCTTCTGCCATGCGTGTGTCAAATGTCGCAGATTGACTGGATAATTCGCGAAGCTGATTTTGTTTCTTTTCAGAAACATTGTTATTTTCAATGGCAGTTCGGAGTTTTTCGATTCGTTGGTCAAGTTTGGCTTTATCAGTTTCAAGGTGTGCTAAATAATCTTGAAAATTCAAACTTGCAACCATGAATTCACAAGAATCTCCAAAGCTATCATAGAAATCTTGGTAATAATCAAGAGATTTATCATCGTAATCTCTGCGATCTGATGTAGCAGAAGTGATTTCCTTGAAAAGCGGCAATTCATCACGGTTAAGTTTTCGTAAGGTGATGCCGAAGGTCTTAGCTTTTTTGACCAATGGACGCCCTTTTTTGCTAAATGATTTTAGTAACGTTTTTTCATCTAAGTCAGTCAAATCTTTGACATAATGCCAGTCAGGCTCACCACCTGGGTAACCAGTCAAAAGCCCATCGTGTTGATAACCGAGTGATAGAAAATCGTCTAATAGTGCCGTGTTTTCTTGGTCGGTTGGCTGACCAGTAGTGTCAAAATGCTGATAGGTGTCATAAGGTTTGACCAGTAATTCAAGAGCTCCATTTTCTTTAGCATAGCTTTGAAGTTCTTGGTAGAATTGTTTCAGATAGTGTTTATCGCGTGAAACAGGACCAGAGTTGATTTCCATGTGGAGCCCACCTGTCATTGGCAAGCTAAAGAGAACGGCAGCAACTTGTAGTGTCTCTTCAGCTTTTAGTCCAAGATAGTCTACTTGGTACCCACGTTTTTTTAATAAATCCGCCATCTCTACAGATTGCATAAACGATTTGTAAGAGACGGTGTTACAAAAAGTCTCAAAAACTTTTTTTTCGATAATCTCAAGAGAGGTCATTAATGGCTATTTCTCCTTTGTTTGCGAATATTGTAAGCCAAGTTTGAAAGTTTGTAAAGGAATGGATTGACTGGGATGTTAAATTCTCCAATAAATTCTTCAATAGTTGGGTTGAAGTTTGATTTAAATTTAGTTAAACCGTCATCAAGTGTTCCTTCAACACCACCCATATTTGCCCAAATAATATCGTCAGCGTAAGCATCTTCAAATACTTTTGGATAAAGGGAATATTGTGGGTAGAATTTCTTGAATTCATCATTCATACCAGCATAAAGCATTTCCATGACATTACCAAATGATACAGATAAAATACCTGCAATGATGAGTTCATCTGGATATTTTTCAACAAATTCTTCAAACTCAGTAATGTATTTTGTAACAGAATTTTTTTGTTGTGTTAACTTAGTCAAACGTTTTTTCTGATGTTCAGCAGTTTCAGACAAATCTTTTTCGATTTGAGCGAGTTGTTCTTTGTATTCAGCTAGACGTTTTGGCAAGTTAACTTTGGCAAGGTGTAGATAAGCATCATCACCATATGTTTCCATCATTTTATGGAAATAATCTTCATTACGAAGGGCAACGCCTTTACGATTTTCAGTAAGAGCGACGACATCAGCGAAAGCTTTAACGTCATCGATTGTACCACGGCTAGTGATGACACCACGGTGAATAGCATCTTTCATCAAACGTTTTGTGTGTTTAGGGAAAGTTGCTGTCATGTCTTCTTGGGTATAGACATTTGCTTGGAAACGAGGTTGGATACTTTCAGCAATTGTTGTTGTGCGTCCAGTCCATTGGCAACCCGCTGCTTTCAAGTTGTCAATAGCAGTAAGTGTGTCTTTGTTTTCATCAACTTCTTCACCGATTTTGTATTGTTTAAGCAGTAAAGCAGGGTCCATTTTGATGAAGAGGGAGCGTTTTGTTTTACCATACTTCTTAAGTGAGCTGATGACAAAGGCAACGAGTTCTTTGTCACTGTAATCCATGATTGGTCCACGAGGGATATAAAGCATGGTAAAGCCAAGTGGCAAAGCTTTGATAAGGATAGAAGCAGAAGCAACTAAGGCATCATCTTTGTAGAAACCAATGCGTTCGTTTTCCCAATTATCTTTAATTTTTGCCCAATTTGATGATTGTAAAAGGTTTGTTTGGTTACTTGATTTTGCAAAATTATCGTGTTCTTCCGCAGAAATACCGATTTTATAGCTATACATTATTTTAAGACCCACTCTCTAAGGGCGTATGCAACGCCACTTTCTTCATTTGATTTTGTAATATATTTAGCGATTTCTTTGAGTTCTGGTGTACCATTTTCCATGACAACAGGGTTACCAACGGCTTCAAGCATGGCACGGTCGTTTTCAGCATCGCCAATAGCCATGGTTTGGTCTTTGCTAAGTCCCATTTTTTCGGCAAGGTGTGTAATGGCATTGCCTTTGCTAGCAGTTTTGTTCATGAATTCTAGGTAGAATGGGGTTGATTTGACAATGGTGTATTTGTCATAAAATTCTTGTGGAATTTTAGCGATTGCAGCATCAAGAATTTCAGGTTCATCGATAAACATCATTTTAATAATTTCTTTATCGCCCATTTCTTCTGGAGTACGGTAAAAAATTGGCATGTTAACCAAGGTTGATTCGTGAACAGTGTATTTACCAATGTTGCGGTTTGCAGTGAAGATACCTTCTTTGGTAATAGCGTGCATATGAACATCTAACTTACGGCTAAGGAATTCAATATCAAGATAATCATCGTAAGTCATGGTTTCAGTGATAATGTTCTCACCAGTAGCGGTATCTTGGACTAAACCACCATTGAAAGTGATGACATAATCGCCTGATTCTTTCAGGTTTAATTCATCGAGAAGTGTTTGAACGCCTGGAATTGGACGTCCAGTAGCAATGATGACTTTAACACCTTGTTTTTTAGCATCTTGAACGGCTTCAAAAACTTCAGGTGTGACTTTGCGGTCATTGGTCAAAAGTGTGCCGTCGATATCGACAGCGACTAATTTAATAGACATAAGGTTATTTTACCCCTCCTAAAGAATCTCTACCTATCTATCTTACTAAAAAGTGGCTTATTTGTCATGGGGAACACAAGGAAATCTGAAGTGGAACGTTTTCAATGCTAAATAAGTCATGATACGCTCTTAAACTTAATTATGATAAACAAAATGTTCGTTTGAAATATAGCTCATAAAGGCTTTCTTATCAATGGCAAATAGGTCGTTATCAACTAGCATTTCTTTTGGAAAATAGAATCGTTGGTCGCCATAAATAGTACCAGTTAAGGCTTTGACGATTGGTGAAATTGTTGATAATTCTACAACAGAACCGTCTTTTTGAATCATGTTAATCTCGGTTCTGGGTTCTTCTTTTTCAGGACGGTAAATGTCATAAGGCAAGTCAAAATTGACATGGATACCTGTGTAATAAGCAGGATCAAAACCAACAGATTGGACAAGGTCAACAAGGTGACTGAGTTCTTTGCGTGACGATTCTTCGAAAGTCACCGATTTAAAGACTTTACGATTAACAAAACGGCTTGCCAAATCAGCCAAAATCTCATCTTCAGCAGTCATCCAAGTTTGAAAATAGGTATTCATCACCCCATCATCTAAAGCAAGATAATCAGCTAAGTTAGCATGATTTTCTAAAAATGGAATCAGATTTGGTGATGTTCTTTCAAAGAAATCGGTATCAGTCTGGTAAAGGTATTTTGCACGCTTTAAAAGATTTTGTAACAATACTTCCATTCCGCGACTAGCAGGGTGAAAATACACTTGCATATACATTTGGAAACGACTGACAATATAGTCCTCAACGGCGTGCATGCCATTGTATTCAAAAACAATACCGTCTTCCGTTGGGCGAATCACACGTAAAATGCGATTCAAGTCAAATTGACCATAATTAGCGCCACTATAGTAAGAATCGCGCAAAAGGTAGTCCATGCGGTCACAGTCAATTTGGCTAGAAATGAGTTGGACAACTTGTTTATTATGATAAGTGTGGTTGATAACACTAGCGACTTTTTCTGGAAAATCAGGAGAGACGCGACGCAAGATAGTATTGACTTCAGTATCTGGACTGGTGATAATCTTTTGTGTAACGGCTTCGTGGTCGGTATCAAAGAGTTTTTCGAAAGTGTGTGAATACGCACCATGCCCGACATCATGTAAAAGCCCAGCCACCATCGTTAAGAGATTGTCATCAGAATTCCAAATATCAGGAAATTTGTCATCAAAAATTTCAGTCACACGTCTTGCAATCTCGTAAACACCCAAACAGTGTGAGAAGCGGCTGTGTTCTGCACCATGAAAGGTAAAAACAGTTGTTGAAACTTGTTTGACCCGTCGTAGGCGCTGAAACTCTTTACTATTGATAAGGTCGTAAATAATCTGATGATTGACAGTTATATAGTTGTGAACAGGGTCACGAAATACTTTTTCATTCATACTTTCATTATAACAAAAAACTGTGTAAAGCTGATTTTGGAAGGTCTGGGATATTTACGAATACTTGGATTTGATTTATAATGTTGACTATGACGAATGAACTTATTCTTCGTGTGATTTAACTTTTTTGATTTTTCTCATCTTCTGGACAATGGGAAATATTTTGGTAAATGTTAAAAAGCATGGCTTTAATTTAGAGGAAGAATTATGGATTGGGCTATGGGTTGGTTACGTGACAGAGTTATTAGATACGCCATGGAGTGGATGCTTTGCAACGAGTACAGCATTTTTTAAAACGACAAAACTGGTTGAAGATAATAAAAAATCTCTGCAACGTTATCGACAGCGCATATTATTTCTATTTTGATTGAGGCGCTTTGCTTTATTACCGTTGTTGAGGTTGACTTGACCACTTTTGCTATGGGAATGGCACCCTTTTAGGAGCAGTTGTAGGAACACAAAGAACTAAAAGGTTGGAGCACACGCTAAGTCCAACGTGTCTTGGGAATTTTGTTAATTTGTTGCCATATTCATTATGGTTTACCGACTGATTGCCAATCCTTGGGGGAGTATTTCTGAAAGTGCTCATGGTTTACATGGGATTTGAATTCTTGTCGAAGTGATGTTTAATTTGACGGTTAGCATTTTGAGGACAACGGGCTAGGAAATTATGCGCCAGAGTTAATCTTTTTCTCAATGTTGGGTATTAATCCGTTAAAATTTTAATTATCTTTATTGCTCTTTTCACAGGAACAAGTTTACTTCGCTCATCTGCTATTAAATGTTAGACTTATAGTGGCTTTAACACGTCAGAATTGTTATAATTTTAGGGAAAGGAAAGACATTTTAACATTACATGAAACTTCACATTAAGAATAAAATTGATTTGGATGGACAGGTTGAGCTGGTTGAACAATCTTATCCTGTCAAATTAACGGAAAAAAATGGGCATATTTACCTTGCTTATACCAATGAGGAAGAAGAAACCGTGATGCTCAAATGCAACGAGCAAGAGTTGGTCATGACACGTTATTCAACGCCGAAATCAATTATGCGTTTTCACCGTGACAATCCTGCTCTGGTTGCTATTCCGACGCCAGTAGGCTTACAGCATTTACAAACGCAAACAAGTATTTATGAGTTGGATGTTGAACAACAACATCTTAAAATTCATTATCAACTCAAACAAGTTGATGGAGAGAGTGTTTTTGCAAATTATCAGCTAGAAATTCATTGGGTATAAGCATAATATAAATACGATATTATCGGTGTTCGAGTGGGGATGTGTTCAGTTGACAAAAAAGATAAAAGTTGATATGATTACTTTGTATTCAAGGGAGTAGCAGGCGATTTTTGTCTTTATTTTTGCATCCTCTGTCGGTACCTTGCTTTGCTGGATTCAATTCTAATCTGTAGCTATGGTGCCTAGGATGAACACAAAACTAAATGATAAACCTTCAGTACGCAATTTGCGACTGAAAAATCGCGTTTATGTCGTCATTACGAAATCGTTGATTTCCGGCATAATCTTAAACAGCGAGACTTGTTTTTTTAAAAAAACAGGTCTCTTTTTCTATTTTTGAGACCAGAGGAGGAAGCTATTTTGTTTAAAGAACAAAGTAAAGCCTTGTTTTACACACAAGGAAAAGATGAAACGTTAGATGAGTTACAATCATCACGTGAAGGTTTATCTACTGCGGAAGCACAAAAGCGCTTGGATGAATATGGTCATAATGAACTTGAAGAAAGTCAAAAACGAAGTCTACTAGCAAAATTTCTTGACCAATTCAAGGATTTAATGATTATTATTTTGCTAGTTGCAGCAGCGCTTTCGGTAGTTACAGAGGGAAGCGAAGGGCTAACAGATGCGCTTATTATTTTGGCAGTTGTTATTCTTAACGCAGCGTTTGGTGTTTACCAAGAGGGGCAGGCAGAGGCTGCAATTGAAGCGCTGAAAGATATGTCGAGTCAGATTGCACGTGTGCGTCGTAATGGTCATATTGTTGAAATTGATTCAAGAGAATTGGTTCCTGGTGACATTGTTATGCTTGAAGCTGGTGATGTCGTACCTGCTGATATGCGCTTGTTGGAAGCTGCGTCATTAAAAATTGAAGAAGCAGCATTGACTGGTGAATCTGTTCCTGTTGAAAAAGATTTATCGGTAGAAGTTGCAGCTGATGCTGGTATCGGTGACCGTGTTAACATGGCTTACCAAAACTCAAATGTCACTTATGGACGTGGTTCTGGTGTTGTTGTTAATACTGGAATGTATACAGAAGTTGGTAAAATTGCTGATATGTTAGCTAATGCTGATGAAACAGATACTCCACTTAAACAAAACCTTAACCAATTATCTAAAGTTTTGACTTATTTGGTTGTAGCTATTGCCATTGTTACTTTTATTGTAGGGGTCTTTGTTCGTGGAGAATCTCCAATTGAAGGCTTAATGACATCTGTTGCATTAGCTGTAGCTGCTATACCTGAAGGTTTACCTGCTATTGTTACGATTGTATTATCAATGGGAACAACAACATTAGCAAAACGCAACTCAATCGTACGTAAACTTCCTGCCGTTGAAACACTTGGTTCAACTGAAATTATTGCCTCTGATAAAACTGGAACGTTGACCATGAACCAGATGACTGTTGAAAAAGTCTATACAAACGGTGAGCTACAAAGTGCTGCTAGTGACATTGCCTCTGATAATAATACTCTTCGTATTATGAATTTTGCTAATGACACGAAGATTGATCCAAATGGAAAACTCATTGGCGATCCTACAGAAACAGCTCTTGTTCAATTTGGACTGGATCACAGTTTTGATATACGTGAAGCTCTTGTTGAAGAGCCACGTGTTGCAGAATTACCATTTGATTCTGAACGTAAGCTGATGTCAACCATTCATAAGGAAGCAGATGGCAAATATTTTGTTGCGGTAAAAGGTGCTCCAGACCAATTGCTTAAGCGTGTTACTCGTATCGAAGAAAATGGTCAAGTACGTGATATTACCGCTGAAGAAAAAGAAGGCATTCTTGCTGTTAATAAAGATTTGGCCCGAAAAGCGCTACGTGTCTTGATGATGGCTTACAAATATGTCTCTGAGGTCCCAGCCCTTGAATCAGATATTATTGAGTCTGATTTGATTTTCTCTGGATTGGTCGGAATGATTGACCCTGAACGTCCAGAAGCTGCAAAAGCTGTTGCTGTTGCTAAAGAAGCTGGTATTCGTCCAATCATGATTACTGGAGACCACCAAGATACAGCGGAAGCTATTGCCAAACGCCTTGGTATCATTGAAGATGATGGTCAAGACCACGTCTTTACTGGTGCTGAACTTAATGAACTTTCTGATGAAGAATTCCAAAAAGTTTTCAAACAATACTCCGTTTATGCACGTGTGTCTCCAGAACATAAGGTGCGTATCGTAAAAGCTTGGCAAAATGAAGGTAAGGTTGTTGCCATGACTGGTGATGGTGTCAATGATGCGCCTTCACTCAAGACAGCTGACATTGGTATTGGTATGGGGATTACAGGTACAGAAGTATCTAAAGGCGCTTCTGATATGGTTCTTGCTGATGATAACTTTGCTACAATTATCGTTGCAGTTGAAGAAGGACGTAAAGTTTTCTCAAACATTCAAAAATCTATTCAATACCTTCTCTCAGCTAACATGGCAGAAGTCTTTACGATTTTCTTTGCAACATTATTTGGTTGGGATGTGCTTCAACCTGTTCATCTTCTTTGGATTAACTTGGTAACCGATACACTACCAGCTATTGCGCTTGGTGTTGAACCTGCCGAACCTGGTGTTATGAGCCACAAACCTCGTGGTCGTAAGTCTAATTTCTTTGACGGTGGTGTCATGGGAGCGATTATTTACCAAGGAATTTTCCAAACTGTTCTTGTTCTTGGTGTCTATGGTTGGGCGTTGATGTTCCCAGAACATGCTACTAATCGTATGGTACACGAAGATGCTTTGACAATGGCATTTGCGACACTTGGTTTGATTCAATTGGTTCATGCTTTCAATGTTAAATCTGTTTATCAATCTATCTTTACTGTTGGAGCTTTTAAAAACAGAACCTTTAACTGGGCTATCCCAATCGCCTTTCTTCTCTTGATGATAACGATCGTAGTACCTGGATTTAATGATTTGTTCCATGTTTCGCATCTAAGCGCTACACAATGGCTTGCTGTTATTATCGGAAGCTCACTTATGGTTGTTCTAACTGAAATCGTTAAAGCTATTCAACGTGTCCTTGGACAAGATGAAAAAGCAATTTAAAAATATAAAAAATGAATCAGATTGATTCAGCAAAAAAGCAAATCTCATGTGTGAGATTTGCTTTTTATTATAATTCAAAAATAGTCATGGATTTTCGGAATTCTTGTGCCAAATTTTGACGTTTGTAATCAGTAAAGTCATCAATTTTTTTGACAATGTTGTAGCGTTTGCTAAGATTCCAGGTCTGATTTGGGTTGAGTTCAGGGTGTTGATTGACATAATCAATAGTCAAATCCCACTCACGGATATAACCAAGCGGTTTAGCATGGTAAGTAATATTGTCAATTTGCTGCGAAGCGATACTATGATGAGTATGCCCAAAAATCACGTCGTTAACCTGATGTTTTTTGAAAATATCATGAAAAACTTGACTACCTAAAAAAGCATTAAATGGTTTAAAACGCTCGTGTTGCAAGGTAAATTGGTGATGTGGCACAAAATGCAGACTGACAATCACGTCATTGGTAATTGTTGATAAGGCTTTATCGAGTTTTTGTGTTGTTTGGCGCGTGAGTTCTTTGTCAGAAAAGTTGCGATTTAAACGTCGGTCAAACCAGAAAGTATTTTTAAATTTGATTGTTTCAGCTTCAGATTTTTCTGGGAAAAAGGAATAATCATACCAACCATGAAAAGCCAAGAGTGTCTTTTTCCCCAACGGAATAATTTGAAAATCCAAATCATCAATCACCTTGTCATCTAAATCAAGCATATCGTGATTGCCGAGATTATAAGTAACGTCAAAATGCTTGCTCATTGTTTCTAAAAATGAGTAAGAGATGTCATAAAAATGGTTAGAAATATCTCCAGCGAAATGCAGATGAGAAATTTTTTCTGCGCTTAATGTGTCAATGAGTGTCTGGATTTCAAAATCATCAAAATGATTTAAATCAATATGTAAATCACTCATAATAGCTAGTTTTGTCATGGCATTATTGTAACAAAAAATCTTCTAAAAAGCCTTTGATGTGTATTTTTATCTCTTCTAAAAATATGATAGAATACTTTCAGGAGGCTTTCATGATAAAGGCAATAATATTTGATATGGATGGTGTCTTATTTGACACTGAGAATTTTTATTTTAAACGACGTGAGACATTTTTAGGCAGTAAAGGCATTTCGGTCAAACACTTGCCGCCAAAATATTTCATTGGCGGGCGCATGGATCAATTTTGGGAAAATATCTTAGGTGATAAGATTGCAAATTATGATACTAAAGCACTAGAAGCCGAATACACAGCTTATAAAAATACTCATCGACCAGCTTACGATGAGCTAGTTTTTGCTGATGCTCGTAGGGTTTTGGCAACATTAACAGCCAAGGGAATCATCCTAGCATTGGCTTCTAATAGTGCACGTGAAGATATCGAAGATGCCTTGGAAAAATCAGGCTTAAAGCAGTACTTTACTCATATTCTATCGGGAAGCGAATTTGCAGAAGGTAAACCTAATCCTGCTATTTATAATGCCGCTTGTGAGAAATTAGGCTTTGCTAAAAAAGATATTGTGATTATTGAAGATAGCCCAAAAGGGATTCAAGCAGGTGTGGCAGCTGGCGTGCGTGTTCTAGCCATTCGTGATAAAGTCTTTGGTGCTGACCAATCAAAAGCAGATGTTTTGATTGATAATTTGACAGAAGTGCTGCAGTTTGTCGAAAATGAAAAACATAACAGCTCTATCTAACCTCATCTTTTGTTACCGTTTTGTAATTGTCCTGCCTTATTTGAATTATATTTTTAGCTTAAAATAGAAACTACTGAGTGTTAATTTTCTATAGAAATATTTTTGGTGGTGAGAAAGCCACTTATCATGTGGTTTTGATGCAAATGAAGTATGGCGTATAATGGTAATTTTGCGGGCTTTATGGTAGAATAAGAAAACAGTAGTAATATAGGATAAGTTCTAAAGGTAGCGTAAAAATTCAATGTTTACTTTGCTTTCTTAACGGACTTAGTATCTTAATTAATTGAACTCGTCCTAAAAGCGTCGCGAAAAAGATAATTTTTCCTGTGTCCTAGGACACAGTGTCAAATTCCTATTTTCATCTCGCTTTCTTAACGGACTTAGTATCTTAGTAAAAGGAGTTATTTCATGGAAGTAGCTGAAATTCGTCAAAAAATAGTAGAAAATCAAGAGAAGTTGACTAGCTTCAGGAGGTCTCTTTGACTTAGATCGTTTAGAAGAGGACATTGCGCTTCTTGAAAATAAAATGACTGAGCCAGATTTTTGGAATGATAACATTGCAGCTCAGAAAACGTCTCAAGAGTTAAATGGTTTGAAACAAACCTATGAAACCTTTAATGAAATGCAAGAGTTGTCTGACGAAACTGAACTTTATTTGGAAATGTTGGACGAAGATGATTCTGTTCAAGCTGAATTAGAGGAAAGTCTTGAAAAGCTTGATAAAATCATGACAAGTTATGAAATGACCTTGCTTTTATCAGAGCCTTATGACCGCAATAACGCTATTTTGGAAATTCATCCAGGGTCAGGTGGTACCGAAGCTCAAGACTGGGCTGATATGCTTTTTCGTATGTACACACGCTACGGCAACGCCAAAGGTTTTAAAGTTGAAACCCTTGATTATCAAGCAGGGGACGAAGCTGGTATCAAATCTGTTACTCTTTCATTTGAAGGTCCAAATGCTTATGGGCTTTTGAAATCTGAAATGGGAGTTCATCGTCTAGTGCGTATCTCACCGTTTGATTCAGCCAAACGTCGTCATACATCGTTTTCTTCTGTCGAAGTTATGCCAGAATTAGATGATACAATTGAAGTTGACATTCGTGATGATGATATTAAAATGGATACTTTCCGTTCAGGTGGTGCTGGGGGACAAAACGTCAATAAGGTATCAACTGGTGTTCGTTTGACCCACATTCCAACAGGAATTGTTGTAGCATCAACGGTTGATCGTACTCAGTACGGAAACCGTGACCGTGCGATGAAAATGTTACAAGCCAAACTCTATCAATTAGAGCAAGAGAAAAAAGCGCAAGAAGTGGATGCCCTTAAAGGTGATAAAAAAGAAATCACATGGGGAAGTCAAATTCGATCTTACGTCTTTACGCCCTATACAATGGTTAAAGACCATCGTACAGGCTATGAAATTGCTCAAGTTGATAAAGTTATGGATGGTGACATTGATGGCTTCATCGACGCTTATCTAAAATGGCGTATTGATTAATTCGAAAGTAAAATTTTAGGATAACAAAATCGTAAAGGAAAATACAAATGGCATTAATTGAAATGAATGGTGTAACCAAGAAGTATCACCGCTCAACGACTGCTTTGAGAGATATTAACGTATCTGTCAATTCAGGTGAATTTGTTTATATTGTTGGTCCTTCTGGTGCCGGTAAATCTAGCTTTATTAAACTATTGTACCGTGAGGAAAAAGTATCTGCTGGAACTCTTAAAGTTGGGGAATTTAACCTAACAAAATTGAAAAAACGTGATGTTCCAATCTTGCGTCGTAGCATTGGAGTTGTTTTCCAAGACTATAAACTTCTTCCTAAAAAAACTGTTTTTGAAAATGTTGCCTATGCAATGCAAGTTATCGGTGAAAAACCACGTGAAATTAAAAAACGTGTGCCAGAAGTTCTTGATTTGGTTGGGCTTAAGCATAAAATGCGTTCATTCCCAGAGCAATTATCTGGTGGTGAACAACAACGTGTTGCAATTGCACGTGCGATTGTTAATAATCCTAAAGTTTTGATTGCTGACGAACCAACAGGTAACCTTGACCCAGAAATTTCATGGGAAATCATGCAATTATTAGAACGCATCAATCTTCAAGGAACAACTGTTTTGATGGCAACACACAACAAACAAATTGTCGATAATCTTCGTCATCGGGTTATCGCTATTGAAGACGGTCGCATTGTACGTGACGAAGAGGAAGGAGAATACGGATATAATGATTAGAAATTTTTTCCGCCATTTATGGGAATCCATTAAAAGTTTGAAACGTAATGTTTGGATGACCGTCGCTTCAGTCAGTTCTGTTACCATTACATTGACACTTGTTGGTGTGTTTGCCGCTGTTCTATTGAACGTTGAGCGTATCGCAACAGGTATTGAAAATAACATTCAAATTAATGTTTATTTGGATGTTGACTCAACAGATAGCTCTGAAACAACAACTAACGAAGTTGGTGAAACAGTCACTAATGATTCGTATCACCAAGTTTATGACCAAATTTCAAAAGTTTCAGGTGTTGAATCAGTTACTTATTCAAGTAAAGATGAACAACTTGAAAAATTACAAGAAGCCTACGGAGATGATTGGACACTTTTTGATGGTGACTCAAATCCATTGCAAGACGTTTACATTGTTGAGGCAGACTCACCATCAGATGTGAAGAAAGTGGCTAATAAAATTACTAAAATTGAAGGTGTTGAGTCAGTGGATTATGGTGGCTCAAATTCAGACCAACTCTTCAGCATTGCTAAATTTATTCGTACATGGGGATTTGCAGGAACAGTGCTTTTGATTTTTGTAGCGATTTTCTTAATTTCCAATACGATTCGCATGACAATCATGTCTCGTCAACGTGACATTGAAATCATGCGTTTGGTAGGTGCTAAAAATTCTTATATCCGTGGACCATTCTTCTTTGAAGGTGCTTGGGTAGGGCTTCTTGGAGCGATTGTTCCATCAATTATCATTTACTTTGCGTACAAGACTGTTTACTCATCGGTTAACCCACAATTTGAAGTCCAAGGCTTGTCATTATATCCAGTCGACACATTTCTGCCACTTGTCATTGGAGGTATGTTCTTAGTCGGAATTATTATCGGAGCACTTGGTTCAGTTATCTCAATGAGACGTTATCTTAAAATTTAATCTAAAAAATGACCTTCTGATATTTCAGAAAGTCATTTTTTTAATCAATAAAATCAGTAATGCCTAAAGTAATTTGGCTTTCTTGTTCTGTTTGGGAAATGGTTGCTTTACCGTCTTTGGTTTGTTTGCCGTAATCGCCAAAACCACTATGATTACCACCGACGATAGTCAAGTATTCGGTATCGTCAGGGAGGCGCTTTTTAGCTTTTTCGTAATTGTCCCATTGCAGTACCTTATCATTGCTAGCAGTGATTGATAGAACTTTTAAATTACTATCAGATAAGTTAGTTTTTTCAGATGGGTAGCTCGCAAGTAGAATAAGCCCAGAAATGGCTTGAGACTCAGAATCAGCGGCATTTAAGCAGGCAACAACGCCACCTAGTGAATGTCCAGCTAGGTAAACATTGGAGAGATTGTTTTTCGCAATCACTTTTAAGGCTTTGTTGCTTGATAAAACTGGCAGATTCAAAGGTGTTTTTAAGAGATAAACGTCAAAACCTTCTTGCGCTAAGTTTTTTGCCAAACTTGCGTAGGCTGTTTCCTCGACGAGAGCACCTTGGTAAAAAACAATACTAGCTTTAGCGGTGCCAGAACTTTGAAAAAACAGATAATCTTTTGTGCTTTCGGCAGTTTTAGCAGCTGTCTGTGCTTCTGAACTTGCTTGGTAAGTTTTTTGATGAAGTACCACTCCACTAATGGTAATTAGAATAGCAATAATCAGAAGGAAACTTAAAGTAAATTTCTTGATTTTTTTCATGGCTAATTGAAATATGGGTTAAAATTCTTCTCGTGGGCAATAGTCGTTTCACGAGCGTGACCAGGGTAAACCATGAAATGATTTGGCAAGCTGAAAAGTTCAGCTTTTATACTATTTAGTAATTGTTCAGAATTTCCCGTTGGTAAATCTGTGCGTCCGATTGTTTCACGAAAAAGAGCATCGCCAGTTAAAACCAATTCATCATCTGGAAATACTAAGGAAACACTACCGCAAGAATGTCCAGGTGTTTGACGAACATGAAAACGAAAACCAGCGATTTGATAATCATCATCATACTGATAATGATGTTCGGCAGGCGCTAAGACAACATCTGGCAAATCCGCATGGCGCTCCAAACCTGAAAAATTATCTTTCGGCGAATAAAGCCAAGACGCTTCTTTATCAGAAATGTAAACAGGTGGGTGTCCAAAAGCGTCACGAATGACATCAAGTCCCATAATATGGTCATAATGAGCATGTGTGATTAAAATTGCCACAACTGGTTTATCAAATGAGGCAATCTTTTCTTGAATATGGTCAACATCACTACCTGGGTCAACAACAATAATGCCTTGGTCATTGACCAATAAATAAGTATTTTCACGTGCAACGTGATTTAATAATCTAAAAATCTTCATAAAAAAAGTGTATCAAAAATTTGGCTAAAAGTCATATTTGTGAGATTTGGAGATATGTGAGATTAAAAATAATGTTGAGATTAGATGAATGTACCTAGTAAAAATGGTATAATCTATGTGTTATGATGCAAGTGAATTCTCAAAAATATGCTATTGTGGATTTGGAGGCAACGGGTGCTCATGCAATGGCAGAAATTATTCAAGTTGGGATTGTGATTATTGAAAATGATGAAATCGTCAAGACCTATCAAACGGATGTCAATCCCCACGAGGCTTTATCTGAACATATTATTAATTTGACTGGTATTACAGATGAGCAATTGGCAAAAGCGCCAGATTTTTCACAAGTTGCGCAGGAGATTTTTAGCCTAATTGAGGATTGTGTTTTTGTGGCTCACAATGTCAAATTTGATGCCAATCTGTTAGCAGAACAATTATTCATGGAAGGCTATGAATTACGAACACCTCGCGTTGATACGGTTGAATTGGCGCAGGTTTTTTATCCAACTTTTGAGAAATACAGTTTGGGAAATTTAGCTGATGCTTTAGCTTTAGATTTGGCAGATGCTCACACGGCAATTTCAGATGCCTATGCGACTGCGCAGCTATTTTTAAAATTGAAAGCAAAAATGAAAAGCCTGCCCAAGGAAGTCTTGGAAAGCCTTTTGCCTTTAGCTGATAACCTTTTGTTTGAAACAGGGATGTTAATTGAGGAAAGCTTCAAACAGGCTAAGGTTTTATCGCCAAAAGATTTTCAAGAAGTTGGTGGCTTAGTGCTACGACAACCAAAAACGATTGGTGAAACGCGTCAATTATCAGAAGCATTTGATGTCAATTTGGCGCTTCTGGGCTTGGATGCGCGTGAAAAGCAAAGTCAGTTTGCACAGTTGGTTAAAGATGATTTTCAATCGTCACAGGTCTCATTTTTAGAAGCGCAAGCAGGACTTGGAAAAACCTATGGTTATCTTTTACCTTTGCTCCAGTTGGCTCAAGATGAGCAGGTCATTGTTTCCGTACCAACTAAGGTTCTTCAAGACCAAATCATGGCAAATGAAGTCAGAAAGATTCAAGACGTTTTTCACATACCGTGTCAATCAATTAAAGGTCCTGGTAACTATATTAAATTAGATGCCTTCGCGGATAGTTTGCGACGTGAAGGGGATAATCGTTTGGTAAATCGTTATAAAATGCAGCTTTTGGTTTGGCTGACTGAAACGGAAACTGGCGATTTAGATGAAATCAAACAAAAACAGCGATTTGAAGCTTATTTTGACCAGATTAAACATGATGGAAATTTAAGCGAAAAATCCCTTTATAAGGATGTTGATTTTTGGAATCGTACTTATGAAAATGCGAAACATAGCAAACTATTGATTATTAATCATGCTTATTTTTTAGAACGTGTGCAAGATGATAAGGCGTTTGCGGCTAAGAAAGTGCTTGTTTTTGATGAAGCCCAAAAATTGATTTTAAATTTGGAGCAATTTTCACGTCGTCGTGTTAACGTAACGCAATTGGTGCAAAAACTTGAAAAGCACTTAGATGCAGCTTTACCGACATTGGAAAAACGATTGATAGAAAGTCTTTCTTTCCAATTGAGCCATTTGGCAACACGTTTTTACCAAAATCAAGAGGTCTATGTGACAACAGAGGACGCTCGTCGTTTAGAACAAGCAACCAATGAATTGCTGGCTTTCAATCCTGATTGGCGATATATTTGTTTGGAGGATTTGTTAGCCTTATTTGCGCAGCCTTTTACTGATTTTTGGTTTGAGACAATTGTTGAAAATGAAAAACGTCAAACTTACCTAAATGCTAGTAGTGAAGAATTGTTGAATTTTCAAGAATTTCTACCCGAAACACGCAAGACTTATATGATTTCGGCAACCTTGCATATCAGTCCGCAGGTTAGTTTAGCTGATTTGCTAGGCTTTGAACACTATCATTTCATGAGCATTGCGCATGATAAGCAGAATGCCCAACATATTTGGATTGATGAGGAAATGCCAAATGTCGCTGATATTTCTGAGGAAGAATATGCTTCAGCCATTGCAGAGCGTATTTATCAGTTAAAACAATTGGATGAGCCGATTTTGGTGTTATTTAATGCCAAGAAAACAATGCTTGATGTTTCTGATTTGCTAGATGATATGGCACTTCATCATTTGACGCAGGAGAAAAATGGTACGGCTTATAATGTCAAACGTCGTTTTGAACGTGGTGAAAGTCGTATTCTTCTTGGAACAGGCGCTTTCTGGGAAGGTGTGGATTTTGTTCAAGCAGATAAAATAATTGAGGTCATCACACGATTGCCGTTTGAAAATCCTAAGGATTTATTTGTGCAAAAAATCAGCAATTATTTGCTAGCGCAAGCCAAATCACCGTTTTATGATTATTCATTACCATTAGCAATCTTGAAATTAAAACAAGCGATTGGACGTACGATGAGACGTGACAATCAACGCTCAGCTGTGCTCATTTTAGACAATCGGATATTGACAAAATCATACGGAAAAATGATAAATGATGCTTTGGCAGAAGAATTTTACCTTTCTTCTCAAAAATTTTCAAAGAGTCTAACAGAAATAAAGAATTTTTTGCTATAATAAAGGGGATAAACTAAAAGGGAGAAGTAAATGAAAAAATTAACACCAGTAAAACAGTATTTACTTGGTTTTAGCTTGATTTTCTTAGTTCTCTTGATTTCTGTGGTGACAGTTTTGTATCTATCAGTGAAACCGAGACTGGACGCAGAAAAATTGGCTACCCAAGTTGCCGTTGAAAAAGCTGATTTGACAGAAACATCTTCAGTTGACCTTTATAATGGTTCAGAGACTTATTATAGCGTTTATGGGACAACATCATCTGGAGAGCAAAAGATTGTGTCTGTTGGCGAGGACAATGGTGAAGTTTATGTCTACTCTGTAAATGATGGTATTAGTCGTAAAGAAGCTAAGCAAGTTGCGACAGCAAATGGAGCGACTGGTATTTCTAAGGTTGTTTATGGTATTTATGACGAAACGCCTATTTGGGAAGTAACAGCTACTAATGGTTATTATCTTGTGAATTTTGAAACAAGTGAGCTCGTGAAGAAGGAGGGCATATGACAAACTTATCAAATCGCGTGTTGAACATGGAAGAAAGTGTGACATTAGCAGCAAGTGCGCGTGCTAAAGCCTTAAAAGCAGAAGGTCGTGATATTTCATCACTTACTTTGGGAGAACCTGATTTTGTAACTCCTAAAAATATCCAAGATGCAGCTATTGAGGCAATTCAAAATGGTAAAGCAAGCTTTTACACAGTTGCTTCAGGACTACCTGAATTAAAAGATGCTATTAATAGCTATATGGAAAAATTCTATGGCTATTCAATCAATCGTAATCAAGTGGTTGTGGCAACAGGTGCAAAATTTATCCTTTATACTTTCTTTACAACTGTTCTTAATCCAGGCGATGAAGTCATTATCCCAACACCATGCTGGGTGTCTTATGTTGACCAAGTCAAAATGGTTGATGGCGTGCCAGTAACTGTTGCGACAACTGAAAGCAATCATTTCAAAGCGACCGTTGAACAACTTGAAGCAGCTCGTACAGAAAAAACAAAAGTTCTCTTGTTAAATTCGCCATCTAACCCAACAGGTATGATTTACACACGTGATGAATTGGAAGCTATCGGAAATTGGGCAGTAGAACACAACATTCTAATTCTTGCTGACGATATTTATGGACGTTTGGTTTATAACGGTAATGAGTTTACACCAATCTCAAGTATTTCAGAAGCTATCAGAAAACAAACTGTTGTGGTTAACGGTGTTTCAAAAACTTATGCCATGACAGGTTGGCGTGTCGGTTTTGCGGTTGCTGCAGAAGAAATTATTTCAGGAATGGCAAAAGTTATTAGCCAAACAACCTCAAATTTGACAGCCGTTTCTCAATATGCAGCCATTGAAGCTCTTACTGGTCCACAAGATTCTATTGAGACAATGCGTCAAGCTTTCGAAGAACGCCTTAATACTATCTATCCATTGCTTAATGAAGTTCCTGGATTTGAAGTGATTAAACCACAAGGGGCATTCTACCTTTTCCCTAACGTGAAAAAAGCGATGGAAATGAAAGGCTATGCAGACGTCACAGCATTTACAACAGCTATTCTTGAAGAAGTAGGTGTTGCTCTTGTCACTGGTGCAGGTTTTGGTGCTCCTGAAAATGTTCGTTTGAGCTATGCCACTGACTTAGACACTTTGAAAGACGCTGTTAATCGTTTGAAAGCCTTTATGGAAAAATAAGCTATGTCTAAAAGACGAAAAATCATTATTGTATTAGTCGCCTTTTTAGGAATGGTATTAGTCGGATTGGGAATTCATTTCAAACCAAGCTCTCCCGAGCTAACAGAACTTGGAGATTATCGTGTTAGTACAGATGAAAAGACCTTTGAAATTGATTTGGCTAGTAACAGCAGCACGGGATATTCTTGGGTAGCTAGTGATGTTAATAGCGAAGCTATTACTTTAAAGGGTGTAACTTATCACACTTATCCAAGTAAATCAGATACCGTAGGTTCTGGCGGTTATAGTCAATTGACAGGAAAGGTGACAAAATCTGGAAAGCAATCTTTCAAGTTAACCTATTGTCAAGACTGGGACGGCGGCGAAAAAGAAATGACCTACCAAGTCACAATCAATAGCACAAAAAATAAAATAAGTAAGATTAAACTGACAGAAGTGTCAGAGTAATAGTTGAAAAGAGGAAATATGTCTAAAGATTACGTATCTATTATTGATGTTAAAGACCATGTTGGTGAAGAAGTCACAATCGGTGCTTGGGTTGCCAACAAATCAGGAAAAGGAAAAATTGCCTTCCTACAACTTCGTGACGGAACAGCATTCTTCCAAGCTGTTGCTTTCAAACCAAACTTCATCGAAAAATTTGGTGAAGAAGAAGGAACTGAAAAATTCAATACTATCAAACACCTTAACCAAGAAACTTCTATCCTTATCACAGGTATTGTCAAAGAAGATTCTCGTTCAAAATTTGGTTATGAGCTTGATGTGACAGACCTTGAAATTGTTGGTCACTCAGAAGATTACCCAATCACTCCAAAAGAACATGGTACAGATTTCCTAATGGATCACCGTCACTTGTGGTTGCGTTCACGCAAACAAATGGCTATCATGCAAGTTCGTAATGCAATTATCTATGCAACTTATGAATTCTTTGATAAAAATGGCTTCATCAAATTTGATAGCCCAATCTTATCAGGAAATGCGGCTGAAGATTCAACAGAATTGTTTGAAACAGACTATTTTGGTACACCTGCTTACTTGAGCCAATCAGGTCAATTGTACCTTGAAGCTGGTGCTATGGCGCTTGGTCGTGTCTTTGACTTCGGTCCTGTTTTCCGTGCTGAAAAATCAAAAACTCGCCGTCACTTGACTGAGTTCTGGATGATGGATGCTGAATATTCATTCCTTTCACACGAAGAATCTCTTGATCTTCAAGAAGCTTATGTTAAAGCTCTTATCCAAGGTGTTCTTGACCGTGCTCCACAAGCCCTTGAAATCTTGGAACGTGACGTTGATTTGCTTAAAAAATACATTGCAGAACCATTCAAACGTGTTTCTTACGATGATGCTATCTCGCTTCTTCAAGAACATGAAAATGACGAAGATGCTGATTACGAACATCTAGAACACGGTGATGACTTCGGTTCACCACATGAAACTTGGATTTCAAACTATTTTGGTGTTCCAACATTCGTTATCAATTATCCTGCAAGCTTCAAAGCTTTCTATATGAAGCCAGTTCCTGATAATCCAGAACGCGTTTTGTGTGCTGACCTTCTTGCACCAGAAGGTTACGGAGAAATCATCGGTGGTTCAGTCCGTGAAGATGATTACGATGCTCTTGTGGCTAAAATGGATGCCCTTGAAATGGATAAATCGGAATACGAATTCTACCTTGACCTTCGTAAATACGGTTCAGTACCACACGCTGGATTTGGTATCGGTATCGAACGTATGGTAACATTCGTGGCTGGAACAAAACACATCCGTGAAGCCATTCCATTCCCACGTATGCTACATCGTATTAAACCTTAGTATATACAAAAAAGACGCTAATAGGCGTCTCAGACTGAAGACAAAGCCCTTAGAAACTGTTGTTTCTAAGGGCTTTTTGTGTGGATTAGCGGTATAATAAAGGTAATAACAGTTTTGAGGTGAGCCTATGTTCCATAAAGAAAATCCAGATTATAATCGTAAGCAAGTTGGTTTTTACACCCTAGATGACTTAGTTCCAGAAGACCATTTGTTACGCCAGATTGACCGTGTGATTGATTTCTCTTTTATTTATGATTTGGTAGAAGACACTTATTCTCACGAAACAGGTCGTCCTAGCCTTGACCCTGTGATGGTGATCAAAATCCCATTAATCCAATGCCTCTTTGGGATTCATTCAATGCGCCAAACCATTAAAGAGATTGAAGTCAATGTAGCTTATCGTTGGTTTTTAGGCTTAACATTAGACGATAAAGTCCCTCATTTCACCACTTATGGCAAAAACTACAGTCGTCGGTTTCAAGATAAACAAGTGGTTGAAGCCATTTTTAGTCATGTCTTAGGCTGCTGTATCAATGCGGGCTTAATTGATCCAAGTGAGATTTTTGTCGATGGCACTCATATTAAAGCAGCTGCTAATAACCACAAATACATCAATCAAGAAGTTAACCAACAGGCTAAATTCATGGCGGATCAACTCGAACTTGAAATCAATCGCGACCGTGAGAAACATGTAAAAAAGTGGCTAGGGCTCGCCAAAGAAAAAGAGCCCGAAAGTAAAAAAGTCTCAACGACTGACCCCGAAAGTGGTTGGTTTCATAAGGGAGAACATAAACAAGTCTTTGCCTATAACGCCCAAGTTGCTTGTGATAAACATGGTTGGGCGTTAGCCTATAGCGTGACAGCTGGAAATGTCCATGATAGTCAGGCTTTCCCAGCTCTTTTTGCTCAACTCAAATCCTTTCAACCGACCTACTTAATTGCAGATGCTGGGTACAAAACACCAACGATTGCTCACTATTTACTGTCTCAAAAGGTTATTCCTGTTTTTCCTTATACGCGTCCTCATGGTAAGAAAGGCAAGCTACGTTCTAAGGATTTTAATTATGATGACTACTACGACTGTTACCTTTGCCCTGAAAATCATGTCCTAACTTACCGAACAACCAACCGTCAAGGGTATCGGGAATATCAAAGTTCCCCTGAAGATTGTCAAAATTGTCCTTTATTAAGTCAGCGTACCAGTAGCCAACCCCCAAAAAGAGTGATTACCCGTCATGTTTGGAAAGCTGACTTAGAAATTTGTGAAGATATCCGACATCAGCGAGGGATGATGGAGCGCTACCGAAAACGCAAAGAAACCATTGAACGCTTATTTGGGACCGCCAAAGAATATCATAATTTGCGCTACACCAGAGAAAAAGGTAAGTCCAAAATGGAAGCAAAAGTTGGACTGACTTTGGCGTGCTTAAATCTTAAAAAACTCGCCAAATGGCTGGCAGGATAGCCTTTTTATTTTGCCTAAAATTACTGAAATGAGGCTTATTCAACATCAAAAACTTCAAAAGACAGAAAAAGACAAACCTCAGAAATAGAGTTTGTCTTCAATCTGAGACGCTAATAGGCGTCTTTTTTGTATGCAGGATAACGAGTACGACTATTTGAAGCGCTTTTAAAATTTGGTTTCTTTTAAGTTTTCTTTGTTATGTTTTTAGTGGAGGTGATAAACATGATAACTTATATCACGGAGATTACCTTTTTTGATTCAATTTTTCGTGTTGCTCTAAAACTTCAACGAGTACCAGAAAAACTTTTACTGGAAATAAAACGACAACTCAATCAAGTCGAATACGACTTGAAATCTTGGGAAGAAAAATTTTCCCAAAGCGATAACTTTTTTTCTGACTTAGAACGATTTTATAGGGCATTTTTTATGTGGATTCTACAAAATAATTTCTCAAAACTTGGGCAACACGAAGCAATTGTTTCAATCACTTGTAAGAAACTTTAATAAGGGGTTAGATTACAAAAGCCAGCTGATTTCAGCTGGTATTTTTTGTCTAATAAAATAAATTATACCTGCCTATCATCTCTTGGAGAGTGCCCAAAGTAAGCACGGTATTTATCGTAAAAGTAGGTTTTGTTTGAAAATCCAACACTCTGTGCAATTTCGTAAATTGGCATACGAGTGGATTGAAGAAGTAGCTTAGCTTTCATCAATTTTTGTTGAGTAATGAGTTCGGTAAAAGTTTTTCCTGACTTCTCTTTGATAAGATTACTAAGGTAGTTTTTATTGAAGTTCAATTCTTGTGCTAAGCTAGCTAGTGTTAAATCTTGATAATGTTTATCAATTAAACGTAGTACCTGTAAATAGGGTGTTTCTTCAAGTTCAATTTTTTGGCTATGGTCAATTTGTCTGAGATTTCTAGCCAATTCATAGAATAAAATCGGTAGATATTGACTAATGATTTGTTGTGAAAAATCATGTGGCATAAAATACTCAGTCATCATTTGTTGAATAATGTGTTGCACATGCTTGTTATTTTTAGTTGATAAAATGAGATAATTTGAATGGTGATGAGTTGCTGAATTAGCTAATAACAGCTGATAGATTAAGCTATTTTGACCTTGAAGTTGTGTTAACCACTCTAGTGAAACGTTGCTATTTTGAAAGAGAATGTTAATCAAAATATCCTCTTTTTCGAGTGCTGAAATGGAATGTCTACTACCAGAATCCATTAGCAATATATCGCCTTCCTGCAAAGTAAAGTCTTTTTCATTAATGACCTGATGGCAAGTTCCTTTAAACATAAAATTGAGTTCTAAAAATTGATGAGAATGTTCGGGGTAGTCAGCATAGCGATTGTGTTTGGAAATATAGATATCTTTATTGTTAAAGAATAAAGCATTTGGTAGTTGCATGATTTCATCGATGATTTGAGTATCTTTTAAGTCTGGAATAAATCCCAGGCTTTTTTGCTGTTTTTCATGTTCTGTTTCTTTTAATAAAAATGTTTCAAGATTCATTTAAGACTCCATTCCACACTTATCTGTAAAAATGATACGATTACTCTTTCTATCTGTTATTGTACCATAAAAAGAAATAGTGTTAAATATAAATGTAAACGTTTAATAAATGATGAAAGGAGAAAATAATGACTTATCATGTAGCGATTGATATTGGTGCTTCAAGTGGACGTGTGATTCTTGCAAATAGGGAAGATAAGCTTGAAATTAGTGAAATCCATCGTTTTAAAAATGGCTTTACAAAGGATAATGGTCATGAGCGATGGAATATTAATCATTTAATTGATGAGATTTTGCTTGGTCTTGAAAAAATAAAAGCGTGTGGTGTTAAAACCTGTACAATTGGTATTGATACATGGGCCGTTGACTATGTTCTTTTAGATGAAAATGGCGAATTGTTAGCTGAACCTGTGGCTTACCGTGATGCACGAACACAAGGAATGATGCAAAAAGTTTTTGAAAAAATTTCTAAAAATAACGTCTATCAAAAAACGGGTATCCAATTTTTGAATTTTAACACTTTGTATCAATTGTGTTCCGAGGATAGCGACTTACTTGCTAAAGCCCAAACAATTCTTATGGTACCAGATTATATCGCCTATCGTTTAACTGGGAAAAAAGTTGGAGAAGTTACAAATGGATCAACCACTCAGTATTTGAATATTCATAGCCGTGATTATGATAAGGAACTACTTGATGTTGCTGGAGTTGATTTAGATAAATTTCCAGATTTGATAGAAACAGGTGAAATTATTGGAAATCTATCTTCTGAACTTTACGCAACTTATGATTTACCAGAAGCTAAGGTAATTGCTGTTGCAACGCATGATACAGCTTCAGCAGTGGTTGGAGTGCCAGCTACCAGTGAGAACTGGGCATATCTTTCAAGTGGAACATGGTCTTTGATTGGTGTTGAAAATCAAGAGCCAATATTAAGTCAGAAGGCATTTGAAGAAAATTACACAAATGAGTGGGGAGCCTATAAGACTTACCGTTTCTTAAAAAATATTACTGGAATGTGGACAGTGCAAGAAATTGCGCGTATGCTTGATTATCGACACACTTTTGCAGAAATGGCAGAGCAAGCATATCAAGTTGAACCATTTTTACAATATGTGAATTTAAACGATGACCGTTTCATTAATCCGGATAATATGATTACAGAAATTCAAGATTATTGTCGTGAAAGTGGACAAATTGTTCCTGAAACAGTTGGTGAACTAGTCATGTGTGTGTATTCAAATCTAGCACTTGCTTATGCACACGAATGGACAATTCTTGAAAACTTGATTGGACATAAATTGGATGTACTTCATGTCGTTGGTGGTGGTAGCAACGTGAAATTGCTAAATCAATTAACCGCAGATGTTATTGGAAAGCCTGTTATTGCAGGACCTGGCGAAGCTACAGCATTTGGAAATATCATGGTTCAGATGATAACTTCAGGAGAATTGCAAGACTTGAAAGAAGCACGATTATGGTTGAGTGAACATCAATCATTGGAATGCTATGAACCACGTCCAATTGCTGACCGTGACCATTTAGAAATTTATAAAAAAACAGTATTTAATAAATAGAGGGTAATATTATGGTAAGTAAAGAAACAATTGAAAAAGCATATGAAGCAGCAAAAGCACGCTACGCAGAAGTAGGTGTTGATACGGATGCTGTTCTTGAAAAATTACAAAATGTTAAAATTTCAATGCACTGCTGGCAAGGCGATGATGTAAGAGGTTTCTTAACACCAGATGGTGAATTGACAGGCGGCATTATGTCAACTGGTAATTATCCAGGTGCTGCCCATACGCCGGAAGAATTGCGTGCTGATCTTGAGAAAGCTTATTCACTTATTCCAGGGAAACACAAACTTAATCTCCATGCGATTTACCTTGATACGGATGAAGCTGTAGATTTGAATGAAATTGAACCAAAACATTTTGAAAAATGGGTTAGGTGGGCTAAAGAGCAAGAAATTGGTCTTGATTTTAATCCAACATTTTTCTCACATCTAATGATGAGAGATGGGTTTACCCTTTCTCATCCCGACAAAGAAGTTCGTGATTATTGGATTGAGCATGGGAAACGTAGCCGTCGTATTGCAGAATATTTTGGTAAAGAGTTAGGTGAAACTTGTTACACTAATTTCTGGGTGCCAGATGGCTTTAAAGATAATCCGATTGATCGCTTGGCACCACGTAAGCGTCTTATGGAATCACTAGATGAAATCTTCTCTGAGGAAATTGATGAAGAATACAATGTTGACACCGTTGAAAGTAAATTATTTGGACTAGGTGCTGAAGCTTATACTGTTGGTTCTCATGAATTCTATATGGGATATGGTTTGACACGTCAGAAGACAATTTTGCTTGATGCAGGGCATTTTCATCCAACAGAAGTTATTTCTAATAAGATTTCTTCTCTTGCCTTATTTAGCAAACGTCTAATGCTTCATGTGTCTCGTCCAGTTCGTTGGGATTCTGACCATGTTGTGATTATGGATGATGAGTTACAAGAAATCACTAAGGAAATTGTTCGTAATGATTTGCTTGATCGTACAGCGATTGGTCTTGATTTCTTTGATGGTACAATTAACCGTATTGCTGCTTGGGTGGTTGGAACTCGTAATACCCAAAAAGCACTTTTAAAAGCCATGCTTGAACCAACACAAGATTTAAAGGATATGGAAAATCAATTTGATTTCACATCACGTTTAGTTCTGACAGAAGAATTAAAAGATTTTCCATATAGCGACGTTTGGAATTACTTCTGCTTTAAAAATAATGTACCAGTTGGATTTGATTGGTTTAAAGAAGTCAAAGATTATGAAGCAAAAATTTTAGCAGAACGCCATTAATAGCTAGCAGTGAAAGGGAGAAAAATGACAAAATTTGTAGAATCATCATTTGTAAAAAACATGCGCGATGTCACACGAGAATCTTATCTTCGATATTGGGATGAACGCAATGGTGGTAATGTTTCTTATCGTTTGACAGCTGAGGAAGTGAAAGATTTTGAAGATGTAGCAGACGTTAAACGAACTTATGAGCTTGGTTTTGACGCTTCAGCTTTAGCAGGTTACTATTACCTTGTTACGGGGACCGGTTGTCATTTTAGAAATGTCTATGGCAATCCAGAACGTGATCTTGGTTTGGTAAAAATCTCTGAAGATGGTAAATCTTATGATATTGTTTGGGGATTTGAAGCAGGTGGACGTCCAACATCAGAATTTCCAAGTCATTTGATGAGCCATATTGAACGATTGAAAGTTAATCCAGAACAGCGTGTTGTTTTCCATTGTCATCCAACAAATTTGATTGCTTTATCATTTACACAAGAATTATCAGAACGTCACTTATCACGTCTACTATGGAAAATGCAAGCAGAATCAATTGTTGTCTTTCCAGAAGGAGTCGGTGTGATTCCTTATATGACGCCAGGAACAAATGAAATTGGTGAAGCTACAGCTACTAAAATGGCAGATTATCAAGCTGTTCTTTGGCCACATCATGGTCTCTTTGCCTCAGGAATATCATTAGACGACACTTATGGTTTAGTTGAAGTGCTGGAAAAAGCTGCCATGATTTTCTCACAAATTGGCGTTCAAGGTGGAAATATTAAACAAGCCATTACAGATAAACAGTTACAAGAAATTGCTGACTACTTCCACGTAACGCCACACGAAGGTTTCCTAAATTAAAACTTACGAATATGGTTTCCTCAAAAAATAAGTCAAACTTAGGAAAAGTTTGGCTTTTATTTTTAATTGTTTGGTATTTTAATGGGTATTAGGAGAAAGGGAGTTGGTTTTTAGCATAAAAAAGATAACTTATTTTTGTTAAAATGAATTAACAAGTCAGTAGGAGGAAAATTTTGATGAGAAATACACGAGAAAGCTGGCATGGGAAATGGATTTCAACAGATTTTGCTACGGTATCTCAAGAGCCTGAATTTACATTAGAAGAAATGTTCTCTGGAAAAATTAAACTACAAGAGCCAATTGAAGAACGCCTTAATCCTAGTATTTATTTTAAAAAATTTTTGAAGTCTCTAAATTGGTTCGTAAGGCACGTTTAATTATAACTTGTCAAGGAATTTATCAGGCTTATTTAAATGGAAAAAAAGTAACAGAGGCTATTTTTACTCCTGATTATACCGACTATAATGATTTTTTGATGTATCAAACTTATGATGTTACGGGTTTGCTAGTGGAAGGTATGAATACCTTAGCAATTGAAGTTGCCGATGGCTGGTTTGCTGGACGAATTAGTGTTCAGGGAGGTAGCATTCAATTTGGGAATCAATTGGCTTTGTTAGCTGATTTAGAAATCGATTTAGTTGACGGTGAGAAAGAGGTTATCGGAACAGATGAAAGTTTTACGTCGGGTACTGGAAAGCACTGTTATGCTGATATACAGATTGGTGAAAAACAGGATTTCAGACTGGATTCAAACTGGAAAACAAGTTATGAAAACCTATCTGGAAAGGTCTTTGAAATTGAAGCAGATTATGCTCGTTTGGCTCCTCAAGAAGGGCCACAAGTTTATCGAAAACAGTTTTTAGCTCCTAAGAAAATCTGGCATGAATCAGAGGATATTATTGTTGATTTTGGACAAGTTATTGCGGGACGTGTTCGTTTGGAATTAGCTCTAGAAAAAGATCAAGAAGTCATTTTAGAACATGCTGAAGTGCTTAATGAAGAGGGAAAGTTTTTCAAAAATATCATTGGTCGTAATAAAGATGCTACTGATATTTTCGTTGGAAATGGTAAAAAAGAGATTATAGAACCTGATTTTACTTTTCACGGTTTTCGTTATGTAAAAATTACAGGACTCAAAGAAATTCCAACTAATGCAATTCAAGCGGTGGCTATTTATTCGGACTTACCGGAGACTGGGTATTTCTTAACAAATGATTCGTTGGTTAATCAACTATTATCAAATATTTTTTGGAGTCAACGTGGTAATATGTTATCTATTCCAACAGATTGTCCACAACGTGAACGCGTTGGGTGGACAGGTGATATGCAAGTTTTTGCACCCTCATCGACATTTTATATGGATACTAATGCTTTTATTCGTCGTTGGTTAAGAAGTCTTCGTATTAATCAACGTAGCAATGGTGAAATTTTGGATTATTCACCAGTACCAGCTGATGCTCAAAAGAGTGTTGCTTTTACAGGATCTTATTCCTCAGCAGGGTGGGGAGATGCGATAATCATGGTTCCCTGGACACTATATGAGCGTTATGGAGATATTACTGTTATTGAAGAAAACTATGATGTCATGCTTAAATGGTTTGATTTTGAACGAAAAAGTGCTGCAAGAGGTAAGAAAGGTGAGGCATGTTATATCTGGGATACAAAGTTTCATTACGGCGATTGGATGTTTCCAAGTTTTATGATGGATAATCCAAATCCGATGAAAACGGCTGAAGTGACAAAAGATATTGTTGCCACTATGTTTTTAGCACATTCAGCAGAACTCTTAGCGAACATCTCAGAAATTATTGGTAAGGATGGTAAACCTTTTAAAGACTATTGTCAAAAGGTAAAAACAGCTTTTAGCCACTATTTTATTACAACTAAAAACCAGTTGTGCAGTGATTTTCAAGGGTGTTATGTTTTAGCTTTAGCCTTTCATATGATTCCTGAACATATAAAATCTGATTTTGTAACACGGTTGGTAGAAAAAATTCACGAAAATGGTGATCGCTTGGATACTGGCTTTTTATCAATTCCTTACCTTTTAGATGTTCTTTGTGAGAACGGTTATCAAGAATTGGCGAAAACAATTTTCTTCCAAGATGCCTGCCCATCTTGGTTTTACGAAGTGAAGCAAGGAGCAACAACTATTTGGGAATCATGGGCTGGTATTCATCCGGATGGAAAAGTAGGGGCTTTTTCGTTTAATCACTATGCTTTTGGTTGTGTCTTGGATTGGATGATACGAGAAACTGTTGGGTTACATATTAGAAAGTCAGGTTATCGAGCTATTACCATTAAACCAAGTGTAGAAATTGTTGAGAACTTTAACTTTAATTTTAAATCACCACAAGGCTTTATTTCTATTATCAAAGTAGGAAAAGATTGGAAAATAACAGTTCCTAAAGCAATTGATATGATAGTTGACTTAAGTGAGGTTGGTGGGAGAGTTAGTGATTAGAAAAAATGAGCCTGTAAGCTCATTTTTTTGTATGATGGACACCCGCTCGCTATCACGGTAATTCAACAGTGACTTTCAAGCATGATTGTCTTGAGATGTGGGGCGAGAAAGAAATTAAAATGTATATAGATATAAGGTCTTTACAGAGAATGAGTAGCAAAGTCACTAAAGTCTCAAAAAAGGTGGTTGTAACCTGTTGGTGTAAATCGTGAGAGTGACCAATGAAAGGTGCAGACTATCTTGTTGAAAAAAATACTAACAACAAACAATGAGGTGTAAGTTGAACTCATAGTGATGCTGAAACTTCTGTAACGTATGACAAAAGATAATGTTCATCCATATAGAATAAGAATAGCACAAGTGGAACGAAACTTAGAGTAGGTGAGAATGACTAATTTTAGCACTTGCTCAATTATGAAGAAGTTATGTTAAAAAATTATAGTCTAGAATGATTGCCGTTTGACAAAGTGAGTACCGATAAAGGATTGAATGTGTTCGGTAGGGTTCTCAATAAGATTGAGTACTTGATTGAGAGCGGTGTGAGCTAGGAGTTGCTTCGAAACATCTATAGTTGAAAGCTCTGGACTAACAATAGAACTTTCTTTGATATTATCAAAACCAACGACGGCTATATCTTCAGGTACACGAATTCCCAATGTTGATAGTGTCTTCGTGAGACTGATAGCAATGTAGTCATTTTCGCAAAATATAGCTGTTGGCTGTTCAGTTTTGATAAAATGTTTGCGCTGAAAATTTGGGTTAACGGCAATTTCTGTTGGTGAGAAAGTATAAATGTTATCATTAGCTATGCTCAGATGATTTTTCTTTAAGACATCTAAGAAGCCTTGCTGGCGCTTGTCAAAATTATAAATACGTGTATTGGATTTTGCATAACCGATACATGAATGCCCTCTATCCAAAATTTGTTTACCAGCTTCAAAACCTCCCTGGTAGTTATTTATAGAGACAAAACTTAGGTTGTGTTCGTGACTGTAAGTATCAATGATAATCATGGGGAGTGAAAGGCGACTTAGCTGATCAAGATGGTTAGTCGTTAAATTAGTTCCTAATAGAATTACTCCATCAACTTGCCTATCATTTGATAATTTAATTAATTCTTCAATTAAATTGTTAGTATCGATACTCGTAATAACGAGAGAAACACCGGTATTATTACGAACTTCTGCTAAAAAAGAGGTGATAAGTTCATCAAAGAAAGGTTGAGTTTGATAGTTACGTGTGATAATGGATTCACTCTGGCATGCTACAAAGTGAATAACAAGGGTCTCTCTTTTTTGAGGTGATGAATTAACCTTTTTAATATTTTTTTTACGACGACGTGGAACATAGTTATTTTCGCGAGCTAAATCAATGATTTTTTTTCGTGTTTCTTCACTGACACCAGGTTTGTTATTTAAAGCTAAGGAGACAGCACCTCTTGAGACACCTGCTAAGGCAGCTAAATCCTCAATTTTCATAGTATTCCTCCTTTATGATAATCATTTGTTAAGGATATTTTATTACAAAACTAAACAAATTTCAAGTTTAGTTACTAATAAATAAAATCTAATTATTTTAGTAGATAAACTTGACTTTTTTAGTGTAAAAGAATAAAATACAACTAAAGTAAACGTTTTCTTTAACTAAATAAAAATGTTTTTAGTGATTAAAAGGAGAAATTATGGACATACGAGAACTTGAAAAAAAGGCTTTAGAAATTCGTAAAGACTTACTAAAGCTTATCTATGATGGCGGTACTGGACATACTGGTTCAGATCTTTCCTGTGCAGATATTTTAGTTAGTCTTTATTATGAGGTGATGAAGATTGATCCTAAAAATCCTAAAGCGGATGACCGTGATCGTTACATTCAAAGTAAAGGACATGCTGTAGAAGTCCTTTGGGCGATTCTTGCCGATAAAGGGTTCTTTCCAAAAGATGATTTAGTAACATTTTCACAATATGGTTCTAAATTATTAGGACATCCTAATAACAAAGTTCCCGGAGTAGAGATGAATACGGGGTCTCTTGGTCATGGATTGTCTGTATCGGTTGGCAGTGCATTAGCAGCTAAACTTGATGGGAAGAGCTTTCATACATATACATTGATGGGCGATGGTGAACAAGCCGAAGGATCAGTTTGGGAAGCAGCTATGGCAGCAGCACATTATAAACTAGATAATTTGACTGCAATCATTGACCGCAATCGTCTTCAAATTACAGGATCAACAGAGGATGTCATGCATTTGGATGATCTACACGCTAAATGGGAAGCTTTTGGTTGGAATGTTATTGATGTAGCTGAGGGTAATAACATTGAACAATTATTGACTGCTTTGAAAGCAGAGCCAGTGACAGATAAACCAACGATGATTATTGCCAATACCCTTAAAGGTAAAGGCGTCAAGGATGCTGAAGGAAAAGCAAATTGGCACCATCATGTCTTGACAGATGATGAATATGAACGTGCTATCGTAGATTTAGATAAAGAATTGGGGGCTTATGCTGATGTCAAATAAAATTGCAAATCGAGCTGTCATGTGTGATGTGCTTATTGAGGCAGCTAAAGATAATAAGGATTTACTTGTTTTGACGAGCGATTCACGCGGGTCAGCTTCATTGGTGGATTTTGCTAAGGCTTATCCAGAACAGATTGTAGAAACGGGTATTGCCGAACAAAATTTAGTTGGTATCTCAGCTGGACTAGCTCTTAATGGTAAGCGACCTTTCGTGGCTTCCCCAGCTTGTTTTCTTAGTATGCGTTCTATTGAACAAGTCAAAGTTGATGTTGCTTATTCTAATAAAAATGTAAAATTAGTCGGTATCAGTGGTGGAGTGAGTTATGGTGCTCTTGGTGCTAGTCACCACTCTCTTCAAGATATTGCGGTGACACGTGCTATTCCTAATCTAGAAGTGATCATTCCTGCGGATCGTCATGAAACAAAGGCAGTATTTGAATATTTGGTAAAATCAGACAAGCCTGCTTACATACGTTTGGGACGTAATCCTGTTGAAGATTGTTTCACAGAAGAAAATATCTCTTTTGAAATTGGTAAAGCTCGTATGATGGTTGAGGGAACAGATGTGACAATAGCAGCTGTCGGTGAGACTGTTCGCGTTGCGATGGATGCAGCTGAAGTCTTGAAAAAGGAAGGAATTTCTACACGAGTTCTCAATTTTGCAAGTCTCAAACCATTTGACGATGAAGCTGTCCGTAAAGCAGTAGCTGAAACAAAAGGTATTGTCTCTGTTGAAGAGCATAGTGTCAATGGAGGCCTAGGTTCAGCTATTGCAGCCGTTGTGGCTGAAGAAGGCGGACGTCTAACCATTATGGGGATACCAGATGAAACGGTAGTAACAGGAACAACTAAAGAGGTTTTTGATCACTATGGTATTTCAGTATCTGGTATTTCAGAGAAAGTCAAAGAATTACTTGCTAATGTTAAATAAGGACAATATAAAGGAGAATGATCATGGATAAAATTAAACTTGGTTTTGCACCAACACGCCGTAATCTTTTTAGTGCAGATGCAGCTATTGAGTACGCAAACTACACTCGTGAAAAATTAGATACCTGGGGAATTGACTATGTTGATATCCAAGATATCAACGCTGATGGACTGATTTATGATGATGCCAGTGTAGAAGCAGCGGCAGCAAAATTTAAAGCAGAAGGTATTGACGGTCTCTTCATCGCCAATGAAAATTTTGGAACTGAATATGCGGTTGCACGTTTGGCGAAAAAACTTGATGTGCCAGTCCTTGTTTGGGGACCAAAAGATGAAACGCCAGCACCAGACGGTTCACGTTTACGTGATACTCAATGTGGTCTTTTTGCCATTGGGAAAGTGCTCCGTCGTTTTAAAGTTCCATTCACTTATGTGAAAAATTCTGACTTAGATGACCCAGCGTTTGAACGTGGTGTCAAAGATTTTGTCAAGGTGTGTAACGTTGTCAGAACTTTCCGTAATACACGTATTCTCCAAGTGGGTCCACGTCCATTTGACTTCTGGACAGTTATTTGTAATGAAGGCGAACTTCTTGAACGTTTTGGTATCCAACTGTCACCAATTCCTATCAGAGAATTGGTTGATGAAATCAATCGTGTTAAGGTAGAGGAAGCAGACAAGGTTAAAGCCTGCGAAGATTGGTTCTATGCTAACACAGATGTTCAAATCAAAGCAGAAGAGTTGAATATGGTTGCAGCTCTCAAGGTGGCTCTTGAAGAACTTTGCCACTTCTATGGCTGTAACTCAGGTGTTATCCAATGTTGGACAGCTCTTCAAGAAGAAATTGGTATCTTGCCTTATGCTTCTTTGTCACTGTTACAAGAAGAAGGTATCCCATTTGTTTGTGAAACCGATGTACACGGTGTTATTTCAGAACTTTTGATTGAAGCAGCTTCTCTTGGTGAAAAACGTGCGATCTTCGCGGATGTGAACTGCCGCCACCCTGAAAATCCAAATGGTGAATTGCTACAACACTTGGGAGTATTTGCTTATCAAACGGCTGATGAAAAAACAATTTTACCACCAAGTCACTTCGTCTTTGATTATCCTGGTTCTGTTGGTTTCCGTGCTAAGAAAACAGATTATACCTTCTGTCGTTTTGACGGGGACAATGGCGAATATTCTCTCCTAATGGGTAATGCTAAAGGTATTGATGGTCCATACAATCAAGGTACCTATTTCTACGTGGAATTTGATAACCTTAACCGTTTAGAGTCTAAATTGGTTTATGGTCCTTACATTCATCACGTGGCTGGTGTCCAAGAAGATGTTGTTCCAATTTTATATGAAGCATGTAAATATCTTGGCGTGAAAGCTGATTTCTATGACCCTATTGAAGAAGAAGTTAAGGCTTATTTAGCAGGGGACGATGCGACCCACTTCCGCCCAGCTAGAGGATAGGCTTATGGCATATGTCATTGGTATTGATCAAAGCACACAAGGAACCAAGGTTCTCTTGTATGATGAATTAGGTGCTATTGTAAATAAGGCTAGCAAACCGCATCGCCAGTTGGTGAATGATCAAGGGTGGGTTTCGCATGATCCTTTAGAAATTTATCAAAATGTTCTAGATTTGGTTGCTCAGGTTTGTGAAACGGTTGATAAAGATCAAATTAAAGCAGTTGGCATAACAAATCAGAGAGAAACAGCTCTTGCTTGGGACAAAAATACAGGTGAACCTATTGACCACGCTATTGTATGGCAATGTGCGCGTGCCAAAGAGATAACAGACACCATGAATGTTTCAGAGGCGTCTATGGTTAAACGCAAAACAGGTTTACCACTATCTCCTTATTTCTCTGCTGCAAAATTTTCTTGGCTACATCGGCATTTTCAGGGTGATAAATCAGCTGTTATTTTTGGAACGATAGATAGTTGGTTAGTTTATCGGCTGACAGAAGGAAAATCATTTAAAACAGATGTTTCAAATGCCAGTCGTACGCAGTTGATGAACTTGGAAAATCTTAATTGGGATCCAGGATTATGTGACCTTTTCGGGATTCAAATCAGCCAATTACCTGAAATTACGAGTTCTGATGCACTTTTTGGGATGACTGATTTTGAAGGAAGTTTACCTAGACCGATTCCTATACATACGGTCATGGGAGATTCCCATGCAGCGCTTTTCGCCCATAAAGGCTTTGAAGTGGGAGATATCAAGGCAACTTATGGTACAGGGTCATCTATCATGATGAATATCGGCTCTGAAATTTCGATAATCCCTGAAAATTTGGCTGCATCGGTTGGCTGGAAAGCTGCTGGCAAGTTGCATTATGTATTAGAAGGAAATGTCAATTATTCTGGGGCTGTTATCACGTGGTTAAAGGATAATATGGGTTTATTTAAGGATATGGATGAACTTGATGACTTGGTCTCCTCGGCTAAGCCAAAAGATACAACCTATTTGATTCCTGCTTTTTCAGGGCTCGGTGCACCTTATTTTAGAGATGATGTGTCAGCAGCCTTTGTTGGAATGACACGGATGACGGGTAGAGCAGAGTTGGTAAAAGCGGGCTTAGAAAGTATCGCTTATCAGATCAATGCAGTCGTTAGTGCTATGAAATCTGTCTCTCACTTGCCAATCAAACGTATCAGTGTAGATGGCGGTCCTACAAAAAACGCTTATCTTATGCAATTTCAAAGCAATTTGGCTAATGCCGATGTTGATGTTGCAACTATTGAGGAAGCGTCTTGTACGGGAGTAGCCTATATGGCAGGTATGGCTGTCGGTTGCTATAGTGAAAACATTTTAGAAAAATTAACAAGCCGACGCATCAGCCCAGAAGAAGCTTTTCAAACCGTGAGGTTAGAGAAGTTGGAAGGCTGGGATAAAGCAGTATCTACCTTACTATAAAAAATAATCGCTTAGTTGGTAACTAGGCGATTATTTGTGCAGTGATGCTGAGTTTTTCTTTTCCAGGCGGTAATTGGCAGGAGTAGTTCCATATTTTTCTTGAAATACCTTGTAGTAAGTATTGAGGTTACTAAAGCCGACATGTAGAGCGATATCGTGGGTCGATTCGTTGCTATGAAGGAGGAGGGGGAGGCTTTCCTCCAATTTCTTTTGATTGACGAGCTGCTTAAAAGTTTGACTTGTCAATTTTTTTATGAGAGTTGAGAAATAACTGGGATTATAGCCGAAATGCTGTGCGCAACTAGTCAGTGTGACACTGCTATAGTGACGGTCAATATAGGCTAAAATATCAATAATGAGTTGTTGTTCTTGAACATTGCTTGTAATGCCGTTGGCTTCTACTGAAAAGGAACAAATCAGTTCAAAAAGGATGAGCTTGATGAACTGCGTTTTGATTTCAAGATGCAGCATAGATGGGTCGTAAACTTCACAAAGTAATTGCTCAAAGAGTAGGTGAATTTTTTCGGTATCTTTACCTCTGAAAAGCAGGTACTGATTATGATTTTGACTATCAGAAATAGCTTGAAAGAGAAATTGAGAGAGCTGACTAGCTTCTCTCACGCTATCTAAAAAATTATCCTTAAAAAACTGTTGACTGATATTGAGGCTGATAACAATATCAGTTTCTTGAGGGGCTTCTGTTGCATGCATTGTTTCAGTATCAACAATAATGAGATCCCCCTCTTCTAGTAAAATTTTTTTGTCATTGATGTATTGTGTACAGGAGCCATGGTAAATATAGTTGATTTCGAGTACGTCGGTAACATGGTTAGGAACGGGAGTAAAGCGACTCTGCTTCCGGATGAAAAATTCTGATATTTTGATATCAGAAAAGTGCTTAATCATTTCATCTTTTGAAAAACGATAGACTTTCTTATTGTTAATAGAAATTTGAGGATTGCCTGCATAAATGGCAGAGTTTCCAGTTTGTTTATAGTGTTGCTCGCTGGGAGTATAGGAATAAAGAGTTTGATTCAGTTCTTGAAAGTTCATAGTAATACCTAAAAAAATGATAAGAAAGATACAATGGATTGTTATTTATATTATAACATGAAAGCGCTACAATTTAAATAAATTAAGGAGGTAATAGAATAATCTAATAATCATTAACTAAAAAATAGATAGGAGAAAAAATGAACTACTTTGAACGTCAGCTTGATGACTTAGGTGCTTATGCAAAATATTATTTTCAAGAACCATCTTCTGAGATCGATTTAAACCGTATTTATCCAACAATAGTGATATGCCCTGGAGGTGCCTACTTTTGGACGTCATTTAGAGAAGATGACTCGGTGGCCTTGAGTTTCTTAGCTGAAGGTTTTCATGTGGTTGTTGTGCATTATGCGACAGAAGGTCTGAAAAAGATGGCTGGAGATACGATTGAAGTGTTGCCACAGAATCCTGTATCGGCATTTCCCAACCCCTTAGTTAGTTTAGCAAAAGCAGTTGCTTTTCTAAAGGAAAATGCGGAAGAATACCATGTGGATTTGGATTATGTAGTGGTGGGTGGTTTCTCTGCTGGTGGCAACGTTGCTGGGCATCTTGGAACTTTGTGGCATGAGGATTGGTTGCAAGCATTAGTTGGAAAGGATAAAGAATATTATCGTCCGACACATTTGTTGCTAGCCTATGCTGCCTTTGATGTTGCTCCTAATGTCAAAGAAGGAGAATTTAACAAAGTTGCCTTTGCGGCAACAGGAGAAGCCTATCCTAGTCAAGAGTTGCTAGACCAGCTAAACCCAATCAAGCATGTGACGCATCAAACGCCGCCAAGTTTTGTTTGGCATACTAAAGAAGATGTCTTAGTACCTGCGACTAACGCTTTATCATTCTGCCAAGAATTAGCTAAAGCAGATGTGGATTATGAATTACATCTTTTTAACAAAGGAAAACATGGTTTGGTATTGGGGGATTTACGAACTGGCTACAAATCTAGTAATCAGAACGCCCAAGTCTATAAATGGGTGGATTTATTTCTAGAGTGGCTGTATCCTATCAAAACGCAAAATGGTGGTTTTTATCCCCCTAAAGAAGGATAAATTAGAAGGAGTTACTATGTTTCAAGTTGCCGAAGATAGACGTCATTTTAAGAATGGTGGACAAGATAGGTTTTACTTGGCAGACACTTGCTGGTCCGCTTTTACAAATATCTCTGAAGAAGACTGGGAATATTATTTAGACTACCGAAAATCACAAGGGTTTAATGTCTTACAAGTTAATATGCTTCAACAATGGGATGCCAGTCAGACACATTTGAATATCAAGCCTTTTGCTGTCAACTCAGATGGTACCTTTGATTTTCAAACTTACAATGAAGCCTATTTTGAACGAGCCTACCGTATGTTTGAAAAAGCTTACGATAAAGGGTTGACGATTGCTTTAGTGTTGTTGTGGTCAAATTATGTTCCTGATACTTGGGCAAGTCAGATGCCAATTCCGCAATTAGGCATTTTTCCTAAAGACAAGGTGATGTCTTACGTTGACAAGGTCATGGATTTATATGATCGTTTCCACCCCATCTATGTCATCAGCGGGGATACGGATTTCCAGACTGATGAAGTGGTTGAAGATTATTATAATAAAGCACTTAACCGTGTTAAAGAAAATAATCCTAATGCTATAACGACACTTCACATTCGTGGACGAGAAGATGACCTGCCCCAACTCATAAAGGAAAATCCTAATCTTGATTTTTACATGTTTCAATCAGGGCATAATAGTGAGTTCCAAGCCATGTCTTATCAACTGGCTGAGGCTTTCTATGCTAAAGAACCTAAACGTCCTTTGCTTAATTCAGAACCTTGTTATGAAATGATGGGATATAGCCGACGAGTCTATGGCCGTTTCTCACGAGAAGATGTGCGTAAAGTGGCTTGGCAGAGCGTTTTGTCTGGAGCACATAGTGGTTTGACTTATGGAGCACACGGTATTTGGTCTTGGCATAATGGTCAGCTGGCGTTTGATTCTAGTGTTGGCGAGGCGTTTGAAAGCCCTTATGATTGGCACGATGCTTTGCATTTTAAAGGTGCTTGGGATTATGCTTATATTAGAGAGTTGGTAGAAAGCTATCATTGGTTTGATTTAGAGCCAGCTCAGCAGCTTTTGAAAAATGATACAAATGAGATTAGAGTGGCTCAAAATGAATCTTATCTTTTGGTTTATATTCCCTCAAATATCAAGCTCAAGTTGACTGGCGACTGGACGAATCACCAGATGACTTATCTTGATCTTGAAAATAAAGATAGGATGTCAGCGACAGCGCATTATGTTTCAGACAAGGATGAAACGCAAATTCTGATGCATCGTTTTACGAGAGATGCATTGCTTATCATTTGGAAATAATTATTATATTCACTAAAGGAGACAAAGATGGCTTACGAACAATTAGTAACCGACATTCTTGCTGCCGTAGGTGGTAAGGACAACATCACACGTGCAACACATTGTGCAACACGTTTACGTTTGGTCTTAAAAGACGAAAAAATTGTCGATAAAGAAAAAGTTGATGATCTTGACAAAGTAGCAGGCTCTGTATTTTCAGGCGGTCAGTACCAAGTTATTATTGGTACTAATGTGCCAGATGTTCATAAAGAATTTATCGCAGCCATGGGAGCACCAGAAGTTGATAAGGAAGTTAAGGAAGTTAAGGAAGAAAAGGATACGAATCTTTTCAATCGCTTCTTTAAGAGCTTAGTCGGTATCATGACACCTACCTTTGGTGTCATGGGAGCTGCGGGTATCATGAAGGGATTTTTAGCCCTTACTCTCGCTCTTGGTTGGCTTCAAGAAACAGATGGTACCTACCAAATTTGGTATTCTGTTGCTAATGCCTTCTTCTACTACCTGCCTATTTGGGTCGGCTATAATGCTAGTAAAGTGTTTGGAGGAAGCCCATTTATCGGTGCTATGTTGGCAGCTGGACTTGTTTACCCAGACATCGTAGCAGCTTATAATGATGGAACATCTTTGTCATTCTTGGGAGTTCCTGTTGTTTTGGTTAACTATACACAATCTCTTTTCCCAGCTATGTTAGCTTCTTGGGTTGCAGCTAAGTTGGAAGTTTTCTTTAAAAAAATCATGCCTGAAGTGCTCAAGCTGATGTTTGTTCCTTTCTTGACAGTTGCTATTGCAGCACCATTGACTTTCTTGGCAATCGGACCAGTTATGACTTGGGTTTCTAATCTCTTGGCTGACGTGGTTATGGCAATTTACGGCTTTAGCCCACTTATCTTTGGTATCATTGGTGGTGCTTTCTGGCAAGTGGTTGTTGTCTTTGGATTACATTATGCCTTTATTCCTGTACTTATCAATAATATTACAAATCTTGGTCAAGACCCAATCAATGCTGTTTTCCAAGTTACTGTATTTGCCCTTGCGGGAGCTGCAATCGGCTATGCCCTTAAAACCAAAAATCAAAACCAAAAATCTATGGGACTTTCAGTTGGTTTAACTGGTTTGCTTGGTATTACCGAACCAATCATTTACTCTATCGCCCTTCCAGTTCGTCGTCAGTTTGTATATGCATGGATTAGCGGTGGTATCGCTGGATTTATTCAAGCCCTTAATAGTGCGTTGATTTACAATTTTGGTAATGGTGGTGTCATGGCTATTCCGCTCTTTATCGCCCCAGATGGTAACTTGTCAAGTATGTATTCATTTATTATCGCAGCAGTAGTTGCTTTCTTTGGACCAATCATTCTTAACTTTATCTTCGGAACAGGAGAAAAAGCTGAGTAGGCTGCAAAATGTTTTAGATTTCCTGTCCAATATAATCTCCTTTGGACAGGATTTTTTGATAATTAGAAAGAGGTTTATATGGAGCAAATAAATCATCTTTATCCATTCTTCTGGCAACATAGTGAGGAAGAAGAGGTATTGGTTGAATATGTTGAAAAAATTTATCAATCTGGTATGAGGGCACTTTGTGTGGAGTCTCGTCCTCACCCAGATTTTGTCGGAGAAAAGTGGTGGAAAGATTTAGGAATCATTATTCGTGAATGTCAGAAGCGTGATATGAAAATTTGGGTGCTGGATGACTCTCATTTTCCAACTGGTTTTGCTAATGGCAAAATTAAGGAAAATTATCCTGATTATTTGAAGCAGTATTTGGCAATGAGGCGCTTTGATATTGTAGGGCCAATGAAAGGAGCACGAATTGACGCTTCACAATTGAAAGGACGTCCATGGGAAATTGGACAAGCTGAAATGATTGATGTCATTGGTGTTTATTTGGCAGAACGCTCTACAGGAAACCGGGCTGGAGATCCAATTAAAACAGAAACTTTAGTTGATATTACGGAAAATTTTCAAGGTGATACGATTTATCTTGATATTCCAACAGGAGATTGGAGTGTCTTTGTTGTTTTTTCAACACATGAAGGCGGTGAAGAAAGTACCAAAGATTATCTTAATCCGTTGGTTTCTGAAGCGACACAAATTTTAATTGGTGAAGTTTATGAAAAGCATTTGAAACATGTAGGACAATATTTTGGTGATACTATTACGGCATTCTTCTCAGATGAACCTCGTTTTGGAAATGTCAAGGGAACAGATGCAACAATTGGAAAAAAGGACATGGTTTTACCTTGGCGTCCTAAACTGGAAAAAGAATTAGAGTTTGATAATAAATTCTTACCACTTTTGTGGATACCAACAGATAATAAAGCTGAACGTGAAGTTCGTTACGCTTATATGGATTTAGTTACACGTGAGTATAATAAAAATTTCACCAAAGTTTTGGCTGATTGGTGTGAATTGCACGGCGTTGCTTATCTAGGTCACAATATTGAAGATAACGGTGCCCATGCTAGACTTGGTTACGGCACAGGACATTTTTTCCGTGGCCAAGAGGCACAACATTTTTCTGGGATTGATGTCATTGGTGGTCAAGTAGTTCCAGGAATGAATTATCATCATGATGCTTATCAGACTGGTGGTTCAAATGGAGAATTTTATCATTATGCCCTAGCCAAGTTGGGGGCTTCTGCGGCTGATTTATACCCTCATAAAAAGGGACGTGCTATGTGCGAAGCCTTTGGTGCTTATGGTTGGAATGAAGGTTTAAAAACAATGAAATGGATTGCTGATCATTTAATTGTACGTGGTATCAATTATCTAGTGCCTCATGCCTTTAATCCTAAAGAATATCCTGATTTTGATTGTCCACCTCATTTTTACGCTAGAGGAAATAACCCACAATATCGCTATATGACTTATTTCTCAGATTATGTCAATCGTTTGATGTCTATGTTTAGTGATGGAAGTCATAAAGCGCCAGTAGCACTCTTTTATCCAGCAGAATTTGAATGGGTTGGCGATTATATGCCAGTTGAAGTTCCAGCTCGTGTGTTGACGCAACATCAAATTGATTTTGATATTATCAGTAACGATTTGCTTCAAACGGCAAACTTTCAAAATAAAAAATTAGTAATTAACCAACATGAATTTGATGTTCTTGTAATTCCATATGCTGAGTATCTTCCAAAAGTTATAGTAAATGCATTGAATAATGTCCTTTTATCAGGAACTGAAGTGATTTTTTTGAAAGAATATCCTGAAAATGTTGCTGAACTTGTTAAGAAGCCACAACTTGCTAGTTTAAGTGAACTTCCTGGTATTTTAGAAAAGTCTGCTGAAATACGTTTGAGCAAACATTATCCTGAATTGGTCTATTACCATTATCAAAAAAACAGTAAAGATTATTGGATGTTTTTCAATGAAAGTTTAAGCCAAACTATTGATGCACAAGTTTATTTCCCATCTTCTAAAAAGCCAAGTTATGCTTATGACGCCTATGATGATGTTAAAAAAGAGATTGTTAACAATCAACTCATATTGGCGCCTTATCAAACCATTGTATGGGTTTTTGATAACGAAAACCATACTGAAATTTCTCAAGAAGAAAAATCAAACTTGGATGAAGCATTAACTCCAAATTGGGAAGTTGAATTAGCTTCAGCAAAAGAGTATCCTAAATTTAACGTCATTGGGAAAATGGCAGAACTAAAACCGATTAATACTTTACCAACATACGACCGTATTACTGGCACAGTAGCCTATACAGCGACAGTAAATTTGGAACATACGGAACAAATTTGCAAAATTGATTTAGGTGCCGTTTACGAAGTCGCTCAAGTCTTTATTAATGGTAAATCAGCGGGTGTTAGGATTGCCCCACCATACACTTTTGATGTCACTAATCTATTCCATGAGGGAGAAAATACGATTAGAATCGAAGTTACAAATACACTTGGAACACAGTTTAGAGGTGGATTAAACCAATACCTTTTGGTTGAACCATTTGGTTTGACTGAAACTGTAAAAATTGCAAGAAGAAAATAGGAAATATCAATTGTAACTAGATAACAAAAGAGGTTGAGAACGTTTTATCTCAGCCTCTTTAATTATCGATAACTTTATTTTGTTGTTTTTATATATATTTTGTTATAATCAAAAAGAAAGGGTTTTCTAAGGAGAACATATGATTAGTAATGAGGAATTGAAACGTTTAGTACGACTTTTACAAGTTGATTTAATCATTTTGAAAGGTAAAAATCCTAAGACTTTAAATGACCGTTTTAAAGTTAACCCTTTGTTGATAGGAAATTTTAGGGAAATGATTAGGATAAATCATCAAGATTATTTTGACTCTCTTTCTGGTTGTCCGAGTCTTTATCAGGATAGTTTTGGGGTTTGTTATAGTTATTTTGAATACAATGGAAAAGAATATTTTATAGGTCCAATGAGTCTAGTTTCTTTTCCTAGCGCTAGTTTGCGAACTTATCTTGACTTCTATGAATTAGAGAAGACAGATTTTCCAATTAAAACATTTTTATTAGATGATATTCTTGAGCTTGTCTCTTTGATTGCGTCTTTAGTGACAGGGAATATTTGGAAAACAGAAGATTTACTGACATGTAATCGTGACAATGTCATTATATCTAATGAAAATAGTGTTCAAGGAGATTATCAAATTAAAGTTGAAGAGCTTATTGAAGCACATCATACTTATCAAGAGGAGCGTCATCTTTTAGAATATGTCAGACAAGGAGCTGTTGAAGAGGCACTTGCTTATCAAAATACGTTGGATAAATCAATTGGGCGTTTGTCTAATCGTGAAGTAACGCACTGGCGTAATCTTGCTATTGTTGCGATAACGTTGACAACGAGAGCAGCTATTGATGGTGGTTTACCACCATCAATAGCTTATAAAATTAGTGATTCTTATATCAGACAATGTGGTGATAAACAAACTATTGCGCAGTTAATTAATGTTAGAAATCAGGCTGTTACAGAATTAACTGAAAATGTTCGAAAGGAACAGAAAATCCTATCACAATCAAGTTATATTAAAGCTAGTACAAATTACATTCATAAACATTATCGTGAAAAAATATATCTAGAAGAAGTAGCTGATTTTGTAGGACTGAGTTCTACTTATTTTTCTAAATTATTTAAAAAGGAGGTTGGAATTTCTTTTCAACAATATGTTATACGTATACGATTAGAATATGCTGCTAATCTTCTTCGTTATTCAAATGAGAGTATTACTGTTATTTCAGAGTATGTTCATTTCCCGTCACAAAGTTATTTTGGACGTTATTTTAAAGATTTTTATCATATAACACCAAAGGAATATAGAGATTTATATCATATTTCTGACAAGAATTAAAATAGTTTTTAGAGGCAAAATAAGTACAAAAATAACAAAAAGAAGATATATAAGATGCTGCGAAAAAGTTAACATATAAAATGTAAACGATTTCTATAAAGGAGAAAGAAAATGATTAATTTCGCAACAACTCATAATGATCCTGATAAAACATTGAACTGGAATGAACGTCTGGGTTATGGTTCAGCAGCTCTTGGATTTAATATGATAAATGGTATCATTGGAACCTTTTTAACAGTTTATTTTACAAATGTTGCTATGTTGGATGCAGCGATTATTTCTGGTATCATTGCTATTTCCAAACTATTTGACGGAATATCTGACTTGATTGTTGGTAGAATGGTTGATAATACACACTCGAAAATGGGAAAGGCTAGACCCTGGTTACTACGGATGTGTGTTCCATTTGCAGTAGCGACAGTATTACTATTTTTTGTTCCTTCTAATTTTCCTATGGCATTAAAATATATTTATGTTTTTATCATGTATAATTTGGTAAATACAGTGTGTCTGACAGCTATTCAAGTACCATTTTATGCTTTAATTTCTTTGCTAACCCGTAATAGTTATGAACGTGGTTTTTTAGGAAATATTCAACAAATTTTTCAAACTCTAGGGAATGTTTTTATTAATTCTGTTTTTACTATTTTATTGACAAAATTCTCTAGTAGTGCTGATACTTATATGACACAACAAGCTTTTACTTTAACGGTTAGTTTAGTTTCTGTTTTAATGGTTATCGCTGTACTTATCTCAGTCTTTTCAACGAAAGAACGAGTTGATGATAAACCATCAGGTGATGCCGAAAAAGTTGAAGATAAAGTACCGTTTGGAGTAGCTGTAAAAGCTCTTCTATCTAATAAATATTGGGTGATGATGTTCTTTGCTATGTTAGCTATCTTTTTTGTCATTATTTTCTATTCAATTGGTGGTGTTTATTATGCTATCTATATTCTTGGAGATATGGGACAAGTTAGCTGGATGAACAACGCCATTTCTATTGCCCAGTTTGCCATTATGTTTGCTACACCATTCTTCATGAAACGTTTTGGGAAATGTCCAATTTATGCAGCAGGTATGCTTTGTTTAACGCTGGGTTTTCTTGGTTTTAGTCTTTTTGAAAATAGCGTGCCAATGATGATTTTCTTTAATGCTCTCAAAGGGATTGGTCTAGGGATGTCTGGCGGTATGGCGATGGGAATGGTTGCTGATTCCATTCTTTATGGTCAATTGAAAACAGGTGTAGATGCTGTTGGGCTAGGAAATGCAGGGGTTTCAGCTGCTCAAAAGATTGGTCTTGGTTTGGGTCAAGCTATCTTTGGTTGGGTTCTATCAGGAGCTGGATTTGATGCCTCACTAGATACTAAAGGAATTGCACAACCAAACACTGTTTTGACAGCTATTCGTATGATGTATAATTACATTCCAATGATTATGTGTGCAGTAATTTTCGTTATGATGCTTGTTTTCTTTAATCTCGAAAAAGATTTAAAAGCTTTAAAAGTTGAAAAAGGCATTATTGATTAAAAGTGGAGTGAGAAGATGTTAAAAGAAGTAAACAATCGACCTCGTACTATTGTTACAACTGATGGCGAAGTCGATGATATGAATTCGCTGATTCGATTTTTATACTATGCAAATGAATTTGATGTTGAGGGAATTATTTTAACAAGTTCCATTTTTCATTATTCTGGAGATGAAAAAGCAGATATAGCACCTTATCGTTGGACTGGTACGCAATGGTTAGAAGAATTCTACCAAGCATCTGAAGCGATTTTGCCTAACTTGCAAATTCATGCCAAAGGCTATCCGAGTGCAGATGATTTACGTCGCGTCACAAAAATTGGAAATATTAGTAATAAAGATGAAATGACTGAGGTAACAGAGGGCTCAGAGTGGCTTGTTAAGAAATTATTGGATGATGATGACCGTCCAATTTACATTCAAACCTGGGGCGGAACAAATACAACTGCGCGTGCTCTAAAAACTATCGAAGAGACCTACAAAGATAGCTCTGACTGGGATAAGATTCAAAAGAAAGTGTATGATAAAGCCGTTTTAGTTATTATCTTAGACCAAGATGTGACACTACGAAATTACATTCAAGTTGCTTGGCCAAAACTCTCTATCATTAAAGATGGTCATAACTTTTGGCATTTTGCTTACGGTTGGAATGACCATGAAGTTCAGTACAATAGCTTTTTGAAAGGAACTTGGTTACGTGTAAATATTCAAGCTAACCATGGTCCGCTTTTGGAGAAATACGCTCTTGTCGGCGATGGAAAATGGATTGAGGGAGAAATTGAGGAAGCACAATTCACCAGTGAAGCCTACATGCAGCAACATCCAGAATTGGAGCGTTATGATTTTCTTTCAGAAGGAGATTCCCCATCATTTTTAATGTTATTTAAAAATGGTCTACAAAATCCAGAACATCCTGAATACGGTAGTTGGGGTGGTCGATTTGTGAGAGATGAGTATGGTCATTTTATTAATCAAGCTTTTGATTATAATCCAATTTCTGGTAGATATGAGACTGAGTACTCATTGATTCGTTGGTTTGATGAGTTACAAAAAGACTTTGCTGCTAGAGCAGATTGGGGAGTGTCTTCAGATTACTCACAAGCTAACCATCAACCTCAAGTAGAAGTGCTTGAAGGAAATCAATTATTTGTAAAAGCAGGTGATAATATTGAATTGCATGCCAAAGCTAGTGACCCTGATGGTGATGATTTAACTTATCGTTGGTGGGAATATAGTGAAGCAGGAACTTATAACAACTATAAGATTGACAAGGACTATGTTGTTGAAAAGTATGCTGGAGAGTATAAAATTGGCTCTTATCTTAAGAACCAATCTTATATAGCATCACAAGTTGAACTTGATGTCGCAGAAGATGGTCAATCAGTTCGAGTCGTTATACCTCAAGATGCTAAATCGGGTGATACAATTCATATCATTGTATCTGTCACTGATAATGGGAAACATACATTGACAAGTCATCAGCGTGTGATATTAGTAGTAGAATAAGGAGAGTTAATGAAACTAATAGATCTAAAAATAAATGGGATGGTAGAACCTATTGGGTATGATTTTACGGATTTGCGAGTTGCTTGGAAAGTCGCTGACACACAAGGAATAATGCAAACAAAAGTCTGTATCGAATTATCTGATAGCACTGATTTTTCCAAGGTTTTAACAAGTATTGAGGGAAATGATTTATCACAAACTGGTACTGTAATTTCATATGACTTATTGCCAATGACTCGATATTATGTCCGTGTGAGCGTTACGGATGATTTGGAAAATATAGCTAACGCTCAGACATTTTTTGAAACGGCAAAAGACGAAATTTGGACAGGACAATGGGTGACAGGAAATGAAGACAAAAACACACATATTGTTCTTCAAAAATCATTTCATCTAGATGATAAAGTTTCTAAAGCACGACTTTATATTTCTGGGTTAGGACTTTTTGATACTTCTCTAAATGGAGACAAGATTGGTGATGAGGTGTTAGCACCATATTATAGCCGTTATCCAGATGAAGTTCAGTATCTAACTTTTGATGTTACTGATGCATTAAAAGCCAAAGACAACGTGCTTGAGATTGCTCTTGGAAACGGTTGGTATAAAGGAAGATTTGGTTTAAATGGTCAAAAAGAAAATTTTGGTTCAGAATTTAAAGCAATCGCAGAGCTACACCTAACTTATGAAAATGATGAAAAAGCAATTATAGTAACAGATAAGACTTGGTCTTATCACTTAAGTCAAACACAGCTTAGTGATATTTATGATGGTGAAGAAATTGATTTTAATATCGATGATTCGGGACTAAAACCAGTTAAAGTAACTAGTCAAGAAGGAAAACTAATCCCACGCTATAGTCTACCAGTAAGAGAACAAGAAGCTCTAAAAGTTAAAGAAGTTATTCAAACACCAGCTGGTGAGACTGTTCTTGATTTTGGACAAAACTTTGCTGGTTATGTGGCAGTCAAATCAAAACAACCAAAAGGAACACGTGTCCTTTTAGAATTTGGTGAGATTTTACAAGATGGTAATTTCTGTCATGATAACTATCGTTCAGCTCGCTCAGAATTCGCCTTTGTCTCAGATGGTCAAGAGCGTTTGGTTAAACCACGTTTTACTTATTTTGGTTTTCGTTATGTGCGCGTGACTGGCTGGGTTGGCAAGCTTAACTCATCTGATTTTGTGGGGATTGCCTTATATTCAGATATGAAAATAACTGGTTCGATTGAGACAGGGCATAAAGGCGTCAATCAACTTTTCTCAAATACTCTTTGGGGGCAAAAATCTAATTTTATCGATTTTCCGACAGATTGTCCGCAACGTGATGAACGTCTAGGTTGGACAGGTGATGCTCAAGTTTTCTCTGGAACAGCAAGTTACAATATGGACACAGCTGCTTTTTATAATAAATTCCTTCATGATTTACGGACTGAGCAAGTCAAATATGATGGGATTTTGCCAGGCGTTATTCCTGTTTTTGAACCTGAACGTATCATTTTTTCAAGTGTCTGGGGAGATTTAGCAACGATTTTGCCAACGGTTCTTATGGAACACTATGGCGATAGCGTGGCGCTTTCACACTATTATCCAATGATGAAAGATTGGGTAGATAAAATCACAAAAGAGGATAAAAAACGTGGGCAACGTTACCTTTATGATTTTGGTAATCAGCTTGGAGACTGGCTTGCCTTAGATGGTAGAACGTCACAAAGTATGGAAGGTGGTACTGACACTTACTTTATCGGCTCTTGCTACTATGCTATGTCTGTTAAAATGACAGCTGATGCAGCCAAGATTTTAGGAAATGATTCTGACTGTGCTTATTACAATGACCTTTATGAAAAAATTCGTAGCGCTATTTTAGCAGAATATTTTTCAGCGAGTGGTCGTTTGGTATTTGATACGCAAACAGCTTATATTGTTGCTTTACATACTGGTATTTACCGAAATCATGAGCGCTTGGTAACTGATTTAAAAACACGCCTTTATAAAGACTGTTATCGATTGACAGGTGGTTTTGTTGGTGCGCCATTAATGTGCCGTGTATTTGCTGAAAACGGCTTGATTGATGAAGCGTTTTATTTCTTAACTCAGCCAGAGTTTCCAGGTTGGATGCATTGTGTTGACCTTGGAGCAACAACAATTTGGGAACGTTGGAATTCCGTTCTTGATAATGGAAAATTAAGCGGAAAAATGATGAATTCACTTAATCATTACGCTTATGGTGCGGTTGTTGAATTCTTGTATCGAAATGTTGCAGGTCTAAAAGCAGCTCAAGCAGGATTTAAGTCTATTGACTTTGCTCCTCAGTTAAGTGCCAAACTCCAACGTGTTCAGGTGACTTTTGATTCACCATATGGTATCTATCAATCTAGCTGGGAAATTTTAGCAACTGGTGAGGTGACAGTTAGCTTAGATGTTCCTTTCAATGCTAGCGCAGAAGTTCATCTTCCTTATTATTCTGGTGAAAGAATTGGCAAGGTGACTAGTGGTCATTATGAATGGCAATATCAGCCAACAAAAGAAGTGCGAAGTAAATTTAATCGCAATAGCATTGTGAAAGATTGGCTAAAAGATAGTCGAGCAAAAGAAATCATCAAAAAAGAGTCGCCTTTGTTAGATTATTACTTAATGACTGGTAACGAAGATTTCTTGTATGAAAGTCTTGAAACATTGCCAAGTAAGGATTATATGGGATTCACTAAAGAAGAAGTTACGCGTTTAGAAAAAGGGATTCTATCGATTTTTGAGGAGATGTTATGACAAATTATTATCAAGTTGAAAAAGTAAATCAACATGTTTTAGCGATTAAAAGTTTGGGTGGGGAGTTTGTTTACCTAATTCTTGGAAAAAAACGCGCCCTTTTAATCGATACCTGTGTAGGAATAGGTCATCTAAGACAATTTGTTGAAAGCTTAACTGATTTACCGATTACGGTTGCGCTGAGTCATGGTCATGTTGACCACGCTATGGGTGCGCCTGAATTTGAAGATGTTTATCTTAACCCACTTGATTTGCCGATTTATCAAAAAATGTGTGGCGTTGAGACACGTTTAGATTATTTAAATGTCACTTTACCTTGTACATTAGAAGAAAGTATGAAAGAAACGCTTCTTGAAGCGAAGCCTAATTATGAGTTTAAACCATTAGAAGACGGTCAAGTGTTTGATTTGGGTGACTTGCACGTTGCAGCTTATGCTTTTCCTGGTCACACACCTGGTATGATGGCTTTCTTAATTGCTGAAGAAAAAATCTTGATTTTGGGAGATGCTTGTAATAACTCTACGTTCTTATTTGATGAAGATGCTTGTGATGTAGAAACTTACCAGAATGCTTTGAAGTCAATTAAAGAAAGACTAAACGGTAAGTTCAAGCGTGTTTTTATTAGCCATCATGACATGGAGGTTTCAGTTGATATTTTAGATAATATGCTTGGGGTTTGTGATGATATCATGACTGAAAAATCTGATGATTTACCATTTCATTTTATGGGAATTCAAGCTTATATTGCTAAAGCATGTGATGAACGTTTTTGTCGCAAAGATGGAAAAGATGGGAATCTGATTTATAATAAAACAAAAATTTCTGCCAAAAAGGAGAAGATATCGTGACTTACCTTGCTATTGATGTTGGAGGAACATTTACTAAATATGCAGTCATGACTAAAGAGGGAAAGTTTTTAGAAAAAGGCAAATTTCCAACGGTAAAAACTAGCAGTTCAGATTTTTTAGACAGCATTTTTCGATTGTATCAAAATTGTGAAGATGTGAAAGGAATTGCTATTTCAACTGCGGGTGTTGTCGATAGTGAAGCAGGGGTGATGCTTACTGGTGGTTCGCTTGATTTTATTGAAAACTTACCAATTGCATCAGTTTTAAGCCGAAAATGCCAGATACCTGTTTCTGTTGAAAATGATGCTAAGTGTGCGGCTTTAGCAGAATTATGGCAAGGTTCTTTATCAGATTGCCAAAATGCTGTTGCTATGATATTGGGCACAGCCGTTGGTGGTGCGGTGATTATTGACCGAAAAATTCTGAAGGGCAAGGATTTATTGGCTGGAGAGTTTTCTTATATCATGACAGATAGCACAGATAGTTTTAACTGGAAAAAGAACTTTGCTATCAACGGCGGTGTACCAGGACTTCTTCAATTGGTTGCTGATGCTAAAAATATTCCTCACTCAGAAGTATCTGGAGAATTAATTTTTGAATGGATTTCAAGTGGTGATGAAATTAGTCTTGAATGTCTAAGACAATACGCACGTTTATTAGCAACCCAAATTGTTAATCTTCATTTTGTTATTAATCCAGAGCGTTTTACTATCGGCGGAGGAATCAGTGAGCAACCCTTGTTGATTCAGTTAATCAGAGAAGAAATAGCTAAAATGATAGCAAATTATCCTTTTGATATTGCGAGTCCAGAAGTAGTTATCTGTGATTTTCATAACGATGCCAATCTGCTGGGCGCATTATATGTATTCTTAAATAGTCAACTATGAAAAATCAGATAGGATGATGTGGTTAAGAATTCATTAAGTTTAAACGATTATATTATAAACAATCCTAAAACTTTTCTTTTTCATAATCTCCAGAGAAGCAGGGTCACGAGAGTGTGGCTCTGCTTTTTTGATGTCTTAACTATAGTAAAGACCTGAGGAGTTTTTCCTCAGGTCATTTTTCTACTTAATTTTTTTACGGCTGGCTTTGGTGATGGTCATTACAGCATCGCCTGTAACGTAGATACCTTGGACGTCCCCAGTATTTAAAGCGGCTATTGCTTCGTTTGAGAAGTGCATAGCATTAATAGCGAAGCTGATTTCTTGGTTATTGCTTGTCGCTTTGAAAATCTTGCTGTCCTTGGTATTTGTAATACTAAGTGTTTGTGGTAAGTCAGAAAGTTCACCGATTTTTTCGTTGACTTCTAAATCAAGGACTTTAATGTGTTTGTAAATCGAAAACTTATTATTTTGAGTTTTCTCAAGCGTGAGTGTGGCATAGTGATCATTATTAATCATAATTGCTAAACCAAAAGCACCATTATTGGGGTGACTTTCTGTGCTAATGTCAACTTGGAAAATTTCTGCGTGTTCTGTCTGGCGTACTGCAAGAAAGCTTGGTACTCCGAGGGTTTCAAGTTTTTCAGATGAGCCAGTGAGGCTTAGGGCATTATTTTTGATAGTGATTCGATTAGCTAAGCTATCACGCAAACTGAGCCATTCAGGATTAAGTTCAGAAGTTTCAAAGGTATCGACAAAATCAGTGAATTTTTGCGGTGAAAGTGTTTGAGCATGTTCTGGGAAATTCGTCATATTGACAGTGTCAGTTGGAATTCCATTGTTGATAAGAGGCCATTCTCCTGACCAATCCACGGGGTACAAAAGTGTTTCACGACCAATATTGGTATACTGGACGAAGCCAACTGTAGCTGGTCGTGTGCCAAGGCAAGTTAGCCACCAATTACCAAGTTGATCTTGAAAAAGGTCAGCGTGTCCAATGTTTTGAAGAGCTTGCTCGGCACGATCACGATTGGTAAAGAGTGGATTATTTGGTGCAGCTTCATCGTAAGGTCCCCAAAGATTTTTGCTTCGAAACATGGTAATCATATGACCAAGTCCAGTTCCCCCTTCAGCAAGTAGAAGGTAGTAGTAATCACCTTGTTTGATAATGTGAGGTCCTTCAACATCACGTCCACCAGAGCCATAAGAAAGAATCTCAGCTTGTCTAAGTGTCTGACCAGTTGTGATATCTATTTCGATTTGACGAATGGCTTTTTGATCGTTTTCGAGGTAACCAGTGAATTGGATATAAGTTTTATCACCTTCAAAGTATAAGTCAGGGTCTATACCTGGAAATTCAACTTCAATTCGATTATTTTCCCAAATAACGCTTTCTTTATCAGGGCTTAATTTCCCGCGAATAATAAAGTTTTTCCATTCAGCAAAATTTGTGGTAATAACGTAGAAGTAACCTTCATGGTATCGAATGCAAACGGCAAAAATTCCTTCGTTTGACTTTGCTTGTCGCAAATCAGCTTGGGCATGATTTCGCGTAATGCTAGGTAATTTTTCCCAGTTGAGTAAGTCTTTTGATTTTGACAAAGCGATTCCAGGATAGTATTCAAAAGTTGAGTTAACGAGATAAAAGGTATCATCGACACGAACGATAGATGGGTCTGGGTACATGCCACGGACAATTGGATTTTGGTAAGAAGTAGTAGTCATCATAAATTCCTTTCAATAAAAGCCGAGTGATTAACTCGGCGATGTTTAGTTGTGATTGTAAGTTTTCCAAGCTTCTAGAATATCTTGATAATTTAAATCAGCTGTGTTGTTAAAGCGTTTATTAGCATGCTTGAGTTCATCTCCGCCTACACCGATAGAGACACTTCCAGCTGTATTGATGGCAGTGATGCCAGCAACGGAATCTTCAATACCTACGCAATCATAAGGAGAGATGCCTAGAGCAAAGGCTGCTGCTAGAAAAATATCTGGAGCAGGTTTGCCACTGGTAATCTTAGCAGGGTCTGCGATAGCATCGAATGTATCCGCCAGACCAAGTTTTCTTAAAATCAATGGACCATTTTTACTAGCGGAAACAAGAGCGATTTTGACACCATTTTGTTTTAAATCAACAAGGAGTTCAGGTATTCCTGGGAGAATATTTTTATGGGATAAATTGTCCAAGGCATGAACGTAGAGCTGATTTTTTTCAGCAGCTAAAGCAACAAAGTCTTCATTAGAAAGCTTAATGTCAAGGTAATTAAGGATGGTTTTTAAAGAATCTTCGCGGCTAACCCCTTTTGTTTTTTCTTCTAATTCATCTGGTAAGTCAGCGTCAAAATGTGTTTTTACTAATTGACGCCAAGCTGCAAAATGGTAAACGGCTGTGTCAGCAATAACACCATCAAGATCAAATAAAGCACCTTTCATGACTTAGTCCTTTCTTTGAGAGATGACGGGTGTTGCTTCAAGAAGGTCGGCGATTTTAGCAAGATTTTCTTGAGAGATAGTGATAAATGGTAGAATTTCATTTAATTTCTTAAGTGATAATTTACCAAGGCCACCATTAAGAGCATCTGGGTCATTACGGAAGAAATCAAGAATTGGGTCAATCTGGTCAATTTTTTCAATTAGATAAGGATCTGCCATGATTTCAGCAGCAGAAGTTTCAGCAGAATAACGTTCGATGTAATCTTGATTTGGTTGGTAGCTGATAGTATAAGTTCCAGCAGTCAAATCAAATTGTCCACCAATGCGCTCGTGATTGTTAATCATTATAGTAATTTTCTCAGAACGTGGTAGGTTTACATGAGCTGTTGTTCCAAATGGAATACTAAGAGTCATGCTAATCGTGTGGTTGTCGTCTGTTTCAATTTCGTAGGCGACAGCGATTTTTCCATATGATGAGTTGTAGTAGCCATTCACTTTGTTTAGGCGAGCATCAAATTCTGGTGCTAAATCAAATTCGTGATAACCTTGTTTAGGATTTCTAATACCTAAAACGTATTTATAAGCCCATTCCATGATGGCGCCAATTGAATAGTGGTTTAGGGAATTCATACCTTCAGGGTTCATAGAGCCGTCTGGCATGACAGAATTCCAACGTTCCCAAACTGTTGTCGCACCGAGGTTTACGGCATAAAGCCATGATGGGTAATCTTCATGCAAGAAGATAGTTGTTGCTAATTTGTGGTGACCATATTTTGAGAGCATTTGGTTGGCGTAAGGAGTACCGATAAAACCAGTTTTTAGATGATTATCATCTTTACCAAGACGGTTAACAAGGTCACTGACAACTCGGCTCGTTTGTTCATTTGGAATAAGGTCAAATTGCAGAGCAAGAGCGTAAGCTGTCTGAGTATCGATTGTCAAACGACCATTTTTTGAAATGTATTCATCGCAAATAGCGGTTTTGATTGCTTGAGAGAGTTCAGCGTATTTTGTTTCATCTGCAGTATTTCCCATTAGTTTCGCAGTTTTTGAGACGATATAAGCTGAGTAATAGTAATAAATAGATGCGATAAAATCTTCGTCTGTTTTTCCTGTTGGCATAGCTGGATTTTCACCATCTAAAGCTAGCCAGTCACCGAATTGGAAACAATGTGTCCAAAGATTTGGGGTTGAAGTGTTGCGAGTAATCCAGTCAACCCAATCACGCATGGCGCCATAATGTTCTACTAAGATACTTGCATCACCCATTGCTTGATAAGCATTCCATGGCACAAATGTTGTTGCGTCGCCCCAGATAGCTCCTCCACCGTCTTTGTTGCCAAAAGCAGGAGCGTACATTGGCGCACGACCGTCATTTAGTTTTTGTTCAATAGCGACATCTTTTAAGAATTTGCGATAGAAAGCATAAGCGTTCATGTTTAGAAGGGCTGTGTTTGAAAAGACATTGGCATCTCCAGTCCAACCTAGGCGCTCATCGCGTTGTGGGCAGTCTGTTGGCGAATCAACAAAATTACTCTTTTGACCCCAGATAACGTTTTGGAATAAGCGATTGACTTTGCTATTTTGAGTGGTAATGTTACCAGTGCTTTCCATATCAGAGTAAATCACATCAGCTTTAAAATCATTTGGATTAAGGTTATCAATGCCTTCAACTTTCATGTAACGATAGCCGTAGTAAGTAAAGCTAGGTTGTACCCATTTTTCAACTCCGTCTGAAATGTATTCAAATGCTGCGCGTGCTGTGCGGAGATTATCGCGGTAGAAATTACCTTCTTGCAAAATTTCACCAACTTGAAGGTAAATTTTAGTACCTTTTGGCGCACGGTTGTAAAAACGGAAAAGTCCAGCGTGGTTTTGTCCAAAATCAAGCACGGTTTCTCCAGCAGGTGTTTGAATCACTTCTTTGACATCAAGGGTTTCTTTGACAACCAGTGGAAGACTAAGTCGGTCAGATAGGATACTTTTATCTGCATCGCTGATAACAACAGGTTGCCAATCGTTGATTTCAAGAGTATCATCACGGTCTTCACCATAGTAAATAGAAGATTTTGTGACTTTACCAGCAGTTGTTTCCCAACTTGAATCGGTAGTGATTACTTCGTGACTACCATCTTCATAGTCAATATGATATTCTGCAATAGCGCGATGTTGGTCGCCGTAAATGCAATCTACACCCTCGATAAAGCCATAAGGACCTTTAAACCACCCGTCAGCTGTTGAAATAAGGCATTCGTGATTACCTTTTTGGAGAGCATCTGTAACATCATAAGTTTGTAGTTGAATCCATTGTGTGTAGTCGTCAACGCCTGGAGCTAAAAATTCATTGCCCACTTTTTTGCCGTCAATAAAGGTTTCATAAACACCAAGGGCAGTCATGTAAAGGCGTGCTTTGGCAACTTTTTTAGAAATGCTGATATTTTTACGGAAAAGTGTGTTTTGAATTGTTTTGTCATTATTGGCAATCCATTTTGCTTCAAAAGCTTCAGTCATTTTTCCTGTTTCAAAATGAGAGCTAGCACTAACAATCTCGCCAGATTCACGTTTGAGGTTAATGATAACATCGTATCTTGTGCGAGGAGTTAATGGAAAATCTGGCTCAAAAACATTATTATCATAACTTAAAAAGTCTGTTTGATAATCTATTTGTTTTTGGTGCTTGATAATGAGTTGTTTTTGAATGGTTTCACTTGTTTCAGAGTTGATTTTAAAACTGATGTGAAACTTATCTAGCAGAAATCCTAGAGGTTCTGTCATATGGTTAATACTAATAGCTGTTATTTTCATAAGTTATCTCCTTAAAGTGCTGCATTAAAATCACCGCAAGTAGGGTCAACAGGGCTAATACCTTCGAAGTTTTCTTGCCCAGTCATTTTACGAATAATTGCTTTAATATTAGCTGGAGTTCCAGTGTAAGCGTTGATGTAGGTTGAGAGATAAGGAACATCGAATAAGTGATAAGGGTTTGCAGTTGAAACAAAAACTGTCGGAATGGCTTTTGCAAACCATGGCGCATTGGCAGCCATGAGATGAATCCAATCAAGTCGTGTTGTGGTTTGGTTAGAAGCAGTTTCGACATTAGCAACGTAAAAAGCAAGGTCGAATTTTTCTTTTAAATCAGCGACACCTTCTTCAAACATTTCGTGGAAGTCCATTTGATAAAGCGAAACGTCAAAACCAACTTTTTTGAGTTCTTCTTTAAACAAATCTGTAACTTTTCCACCTTCTTTAAAACCACCATCGTCAGAGTCTCCAAGGACAATTAAACGAACACGTGGTGTTTTAGCAGGTGAGATAGGAAGAAGATGGTCACGGTCTTTAACAAGTGTGACAGATTGTTTAGCGATTCTTTCCGTGATTGCTTGGTATTCGTTAGTTTTAAGAGTTAATATTTCAGGGATTGTAATTCCAAGTTCACCATCCGTCGTTAGTACTTTTTGAGAAACTTTTGTTGCAAGGATGCGAGTTACCGCCTCATCAAGTCGTTCTAGAGAAACGACGCCAGTTTTGACTGCAGTTGTGATGGCTTTATAGTCTTCATCGATATTTTTATTAAAGAGAATCATATCAACACCAGCGTTGATGGTAGCTGGGAGCAGTTCTTCACGGGAAAGGATAACATTGTAGCCAACCATAGCAGTTGCATCAGTCATTGCAAGTCCATTGAAGCCAAGTTCTTGGCGTAATAAGCCGTTGATGAGTAATTTTGATGCAGAAGCTGGACGAAGATCTTGGTCTTTGATGCCTGTTTGCAATTTGCGCTCCCAAGCTGGTTGATAGATATGCCCAATCATAACAGTTGAAATGCCTTTGTCGATAAAGGTTTTATAAATGTGCCCGTATGTATTTGACCAGTCATCAGCTGATAAACTATTAATACTTGAAAGTAAATGCTGGTCACGCTCATCAACACCATCACCGGGGAAATGTTTGATAACAGGAATGACTTGGTTTTCTTCTAAACCTTTTCGTTGTGCTTGTGCCATACGGAGAACACGCTTAGGATCAGAACCGAATGTTCGTGTGTTTGTAATCGGGTTACGGAAGTTATTGTCGATATCAACGATAGGAGCAAAAGACATGTTGCAACCAACTTGATTGGCTTCATATCCTGCTATACTACCTAATTGAAAAGCGGCATCGGTGTTGTCAGTGGCTGCCATTTGCATTGGCATTCCAAGCCAAGTTCCTTCATTTACGATACCATTTCCACCAGATTCTAGGTTAGCTGCAAAAAAGAGAGGGTATTTACTGCGGCTTTGAATCTGTTTGATTTGGCGTTTGATATCTTTTGCTGGGCCAGGTCGAAACATCATGCCGCCTGGTTTGTATTTATCGATAAATTCATCAAGGTTAACGGTGTTTTCATCTTGACCAATGACAAAAAATAATTGCCCGATTTTTTCATCAACTGTCATTTGATTAACTTGTTGGTAAACATAGTCAATCTCATCTTTTGTTAAATAATATGGATTTGTAGTCAAATCAATCATAATTTTTCTCCGATTCTAAAATGTTTACGCTTACAGTGTATCTCAAAAAAAGAAGCGATACTATTGCCAAATTTAAGTACTTTTGTGTCGATTTCACAGATTTTTAAAAATGACCTTGTACTTTGATTTTATTTTACGTAAAATAAAACAGAAACATAATCGAAAAAATCGATATGATTGATTAATGACTTGTAAAAAGGCGATTTTTTAAAGGAGGCATTCGAAAATGAATGACAATATTTTAAAAATTCTACGAAAAAATAATCAAAATCCAATCGAATGGGATAAGGTAAAAGATGGATTTAATGCGGATATTGCAGGTTATTATAACGATGAGCCTGTTTATAAGTTCTTTCAAACTTTGACAGATGATTTGGAAGTGACAGCTAGTCCTATCGCAATCTCTGTTCAGCCAGTTGAGTCTTATATTCCTTTTCATGTTCATAATTATGTCGAAATTGTAGTTCCAATTGTCGGCTCTTGCCTCTTTGAGACGCGTAATGGAACTGTCGAAATCGGAGAAGCAGATATCATGATTGTGGGGCGAGGAACGATTCATCGTGTCCACGATATTTCTCCAGAAACAATTGTTGTAAACATTGCTTTGAAGCCGTCTGCCTTTTCATTCAATGATTTGAATTTTATGCTGCAGCCAGGTGGTGGACAGAGTATTTCAAATTTATTGTTTACAATTTTAAATAATGAAAACTACGGTGATGGTCAGCATAGTCTTTTTAAAATTCAACATGATAGCAAAATTGTTGCCTTGATTCATGACACGATTGAAGAATATTATCAGAATGATATTCAAGCTAACCAGATTATTCATTTTAATATTTTAACGCTCTTTTCACGCTTGATTCGACAATTTTACCATACCGATTATTCGTTAGAACAGACGAAAAAACACCAAAATATCTTGATGCCGATGCTTTTGTATATTGAAGAACATTATGCGTCTATCACATTAGAAGAGATGGCTGATTATTTTAGCTTTAATCCTAATTATCTGTCATCTTACTTAAAGAAGAATATTGGAATGACCTTTATCAAATTAGTTCATTTGCAACGTGTTAATGTGGCTGCTGAGTACCTACAGTATACCAAAGCTTCGATTGAGCAGATTTCTTTAAAAGTTGGCTATGAGAATCCGTCATATTTTTATAAAATGTTTCGAAAAATTTTAGGTCTATCGCCAAAAGAATATCGCTTAAAAAATAGTTAAAGCACAGAATTAGATTTCCTGTGCTTTTTTGATGCGGTATTGCTTTGGAGAGAGTTGAGTGTTGCTTTTAAAATAATGGTAAAAATAATTTTCAGATGAAAACCCAAGGGCGTCAGCGATTTCAGCAACCGTCAAATCAGTTGTTTCGAGAAGTTGCTTTGCTTTTTTAATTCGAATAGCTTTGGCATAGTTGATAATCGTCATGTGACAATGCTTTTTAAGCAGTCGGTTGAGGTATTCTGAATTATAGTGTAGCGTTTCTTCGATTTTTTTACGGGAAATATTTCCATAATGCGATTCAATCAAACTAATCAAACGATTAACCAGAAAGTCTTCTTTACTAAGGTCGATGTCGACTGTTTTTAGCTGAAAACTCTTGTGGTTTTCAAGTTCTTTTAAGAGACGAAGCAATAAGCCTTTTTGAAAATAATCAGAACCAATTTTTGAAGTAGCAAGTTCAAGTTGCATAGCGTCTAACAGGTTATTAAAGATATTATTCTTGACTGGAGTTGTTGGTGTAAATTCGATATAGCGACGTTTCCAATCGTCTTTTCCTAAAATATCATTTTGTAAGAATTGAAAGACTTTTCCTTGCTGTGATTCGAAGTGAGAGATTGGAGTAAGGAGATTGGCTAAAAATTTTTCTGAGATGTTGAGAAAAAGGACGTGTCCATTTTTGATGACATCGCTATGAGCGATTCGTCGGTTAAATAAGCAAGCTTGCCCAGCATGGTAGACATATTCTTTATCTTCGATTTTATTAATAATTGAGCCAGATAGAACATACAGTAACTCAAAGGAAGTATTTTGGTGTAGCTGATCGTAATTCTCAGCAATAAAATAATGGATTTTTTCTTCTTGAACATTGGTATAGAGAATTTTACCATTGATACCTTTTTTGTAAAAAAGAGCTAAAGGAGCTAAGTTTTCCAGTCTAGGAATGTTATCTGTTGTCATCTTTCCTTCTAGTTTTTGGAGTTCTTTTTGAGATAATTCGAACATTTGGGCTCCTTTCTAAGTCGATTTTTTGTAGTGAAACGTTTTCATAAAATCGGATAATTGTATTATAACACAAAAAAATTTTGGATAAAATACAAGTGAAATTGATAGAAGGAGTCAGATATGAGACAAAAAGTATCATTAAATTACTCATGGCAATTTCATCTTGGTGAGCTAGCAATGCCACCTAAGAAAATTGCCAAAAAAGCTTATGCTTTTGGCGGACTTACTGCTGGTTTACCTGATGAGGGACAAAATCGTCTTCCGATAAGCCCAGGTGGTGAGCATTTCTTGAAGTTAATCGCACAAGGAAATACTGAGATTGGCTTGCGAAATTTATGCTCAACAGATTTAGAAAGCCAGTTGGATGAATCTTGGTGTGAAGTGGATTTGCCATACGATTGGAAGGAGGCATTAGCCTATGAAGATAATCCAGAAAACCTAATGTCAGGCTCAAAACCAGAAGGTGTTGGCTATTATCGAAAACAATTCTCACTAACGCAGGATTGCTATAAAAATAAGCGTGTCGTGCTTCATTTTGATGGTGTAACGGGTGTCAGTGATATCTGGTTAAATGGTGCTTACCTAGGTTGTCATCAGAGTGCTTACGCTGCCTTTGATTTTGATGTGACTGAAATGCTTTATTATGGCGATGAAGGAGCTAATACCCTTTTAGTCAAAGCAGATACCAGTAGCGGAACAGAAGGCTGGTGGTATGAAGGAGCTGGTATCTACAAAGACGTTTACCTAGAAATGTTACCTAACTTGCATTTAAATAGCGATGATTTATATGTGTATACGAAATCATTGGAAAATGGCAGTGCTAAACTAGGAATTGAACTTTCTGTAACCAATAGTGGCGATGAAGTAGAAAGTATTACTCCTAAGCTAGCTATCGCTGGACAAGTATTAGAGCTTTGCGAAAAGGAAATTACTCCCTTACAAACAGTGTATTTTAGAGCGGAAATGACTTTAGAAGATGTTCGAACTTGGACACCTGAAACACCTAACTTGTATCAAGTAGATGTTCACATCTGTGATGATAGCTTAAGTAAGTCATTTGGAATTCGAACATTTGCTTATGATAATAAAGGCTTCTACCTAAATGGCAATCTCTATGAATTGCACGGTGTTTGTGAACATCAAGATTTTGCGGGTGTTGGAACAGCTTTGTCGAAAGATTTTATTGAATATAAGCTTAAAGTCATGAAAGAGATGGGGGTCAATGCTTATCGTAGTGCTCACCATTTTGCTTCAAAAGAATTGCTGGAAGTTTGTGACACCTTAGGAATCTTAGTTATCAACGAAAATCGTCTTCCTGAGGCTAGTTCATGGCGATTAGCTGATCTTGAAAAAATGGTTAAGAAATCCCGCATGAATGCTTCAGTAGCCTTTTGGTCTATCAGCAACGAAGAGTTGATTGGCAATACCAAATTTGGCAGTCGTAATGTTAAACGCTTTGCCCAACTTATCAAATCCATCGATTATGAACATTTATTGGTATCAGCTGAATTGTTAAGTCCAGAAGGATATGTCGATAACGATTATCTCAAGTATTTTGATGTTTTAGGGGTTAATTACCCAGAAGCTGGAGTGATGGGCTCAGGAGCTATGATTATCCACCAAAATCACCCAACTTTGCCAATGATGTCTACTGAAAATGCCTCTTATTTTTCTACAAGAGGAATCTATAAAGATAACGAAGACACCTGCCATTGCAATAATTTTGGTTCAATGTACTCAATGGTTTTGCCAGGAAAACGCCAGCCTGGGGACCCAGGTGTTGGAGGAACAGCTCATCCAGAAGAGGTGCTTAATTACCTCTCAACTCATCCTTACATGGGCGGTGTCTTTCTTTGGACTGCATTTGATTACTTTGGTGAGCCATCTCCATTTGCTTACCCTGCGATTAGTTCACAATTTGGTATTTGTGATTTAAATGGATTTCCGAAAGATTATTATTACTATTATAAAGCTCATTGGACCGATGCCCCAATGGTTCATTTGATGCCACACTGGAATAAAGAAGGTCTTGAAATCGATGAGCGTGGCTACACTCCTGTTCGCGTCTTTTCAAATGCCGAAGAAGTGGAGTTGTTTATCAATGGTATTAGACAAGGAAAACTTCAGCTAGATGACTGTCAGGCTAATTATAAGGTCCTTTATCAAAAAGGAGATATTAAAGTTTTAGCTTATCAAGATGGAAAAGTCGTTGCCACAGATTATCATGTGACCTCAGAAGAAGTAAGTAAACTTTCCGTCGAAAAGATTTATTTAGGTAATCGTTTTGCTTTATTTGCTATCTCAGCCTTAGACCAATATGACCATTTTGTCCCAATGGCCGATGATTCAATATCTATTAAAGGTGAAAAAGGGACAGTTGTGGCTTTAGGAAATGGTAATCCAAGCGATACCTCAGATTATCATTTGCAAGAAATTAGCCTATTTTCTGGGAAAGCAATGGCGATTGTTGCATTAGATGGAGAAGGCAAAGCAGAAATTTCCGTTAAATTAAAATCTGTGAAATAGACATAAAAGAGCTTAATAACGGATATAGAGAAAACGGTTACATATTTGTATACTATAATCACAAGTTAAAAATCAGAAAGGTAATACTACTATGAGTACTGCAAAAACAAAAATCGGTGTCGTCAGCATGGCTACTCTAGCTATGTCAGGTTCTGTAGCAGGATCTGCTATTGCAGCAATTTCAGCTGACTTTCCCAAAACTCCCATCTCTACTATTCAACTCCTTTCAACACTCCCTGGTTTAGGAGCTTTGATTATCACTCTCATTGCTGGTCAAATGGCAATGCGCATTTCAAAGAAAAACCTTGTTTTACTAGGTGTTGCTCTTGTTACAATTGGAGGATTAATTCCAGCATTTTGGAACAGTTCAATGATTGGGTTGTTGGCTTGTTCAGTAATTCTCGGAATGGGTGTTGGTTTTATTTCAACCACTAATCCAATGTTGCTATCACAATATTTCGATGGTGAAGAACGCTCATCGATGATGGGAATTAACACCGGAATGACATCACTTGGTTCAATGATTTTGATGGGTGTCGGTGGCGTTCTAGGTGGTCAAAACTGGCGCAACCTTTACTGGGTATTTGCTGTTGGTATCTTAGTTTTTCTTTTAGTTTTGTTCTGTTTGCCAAAAGATGAACCTGAAAAAGAAATGGTTACTTCAGATGGTAAGAAAGAGAAAGTATCAACGATTGCAGTTTTGAAAGATTTGAAAGCCCCTGTTTATATCATCATCTTCATTGCATTTCTTCTTGGAATTGCTTACACAGCCTATGCAGCAAACCTCTCAATCGTTGTAGCTGAACGAGGTGTTGGTGGTACTGCAATGACAGGTATCATCAATGCTGTTGGTACATTTGGTGGTATTTTTGCAGGATTTGGTCTAAAGTATATCCGTAAAGTAACTAAACCAAATACTCTTGCTTTTGGATTTGTCTTCTTATTGATTACTTTGCTTTTGACTTACTTTTTTGCTAATCCATTTGTCTTGATGATTGCAGCTGTATTTGCAGCAATGGCAATGGTAATGGTAATGGCGACTTGTCCATTTTTACTTTCAATGGTTTCCAAACCAGTTCAAATTCCAGTGGTTATGTCAGTTTATGCTTTTGTAAATGCTCTTAGCTCAGCTATTGCTCCTAAATTAATTGGTTGGCTTCAAGTGCCAGCAGGGGTGCCATCATTTATCTTTGCAGGTGTTGTTTCGATTATCGTTGCTATTGTTTTAATGATAACTCGTTTTGGTGAAAAAGTTGAAAGCGGCTCACTCATCCCTGATGAATGCGGCACAGCAGAAGAAGCTTTAGCCGATTAATTAAGGAGATAACTAGATGATTGATGAAAAAATATATATTTGGGGAGAAAAAATCCCTGGAAATAGTCCAAAAAGTAAAATGGATATTTTAGACGTTCACAAAAACTACACTACTCAGGATTTATTTGAAAAATACCCAGGTATTTGGGATAAATCTACATCAAAAATTGATGATATGTCTGGAAATGATACAATGGTCTATCGTCAAGAAATTGAAAATGGGCCAGCTCAACTAACTTATGAGGATAAACCTTTTCTCATCCCTTATCTGGTTGAGGGGAGTGACAAATGTGTCATCATTTGCCCTGGTGGGGCCTATTTAACGAAATCAATGATTGAAGAAGGAAAAGATGTTGCTGAATTTCTTAATCAGGCTGGAATCTCTGCTCTGGTTCTTTGGTACCGCACATATCCTTATCGTGCGCCACTGATGTTTTTAGATTGTCAACGTGCCATTAGATACGTGCGTTATTATGCTAAAAATTTTGGAATAAATCCTAATAAAATTGCAATAGTTGGCTTTTCTGCTGGAGGAAACTTGGTATCAGTGACCAACTTTATCATGCGTAATCAAACAATTATTATTGATGATTATCAACCAGATGAGATTGACAAAATGGATGCCTCGGTTGCTGGTTTAGCAGGAATTTATCCAGCAGTTGCCATAGCAGAAGATAAGATTATTGCAGCAATAGGTGGGAAGGACATTTATAACGATCCAACGAAACGTCAAAAATTCGCTGAAAACTACGATGTTTTTAGCCATATTCAGAAAGGTGATGCGCCCTTATTCTTGTGTGCAGCTATGGACGACGAGGTGGTTCCTGCACACCACTTGTTACGATTAATTCAAATTGCTCAAGATAGAAAAATTCCAGTTGAGTTACATCTTTTTCCGTATGGTGGTCATGGTTTTGGAGCATGTTTAGGTGAACAAATCCCACAATTTTATCATGATAGAAGTTTGGTTAGACAATGGAAAGATTTATTCGTAACATGGTTAAATCATTTATTTGAGGAAAAATAACAATTCTTAGTTCATGGTTTTTTCTGTAAATTTGATACGAATAATCTAATTCCTAGTTCTTGTCAAAACTGCAAGAGGTGCTAAAATAAAAATGTAAACATTTTCTAAAAAAGATAAAAAATAAATTTTAGGAGGATATGTTCATGTCAGACTTTTATGTTCCGTCAGTTAATTTAATTGGTTGTGGTGTTGTTAATGAAATTGGAAGTCATATTAGGGAATTAGGTTATAACAAAGCACTTTTGGTTACTGACCATTATATTGCTGGAAGTGATATTTTATCCAAAGTGACTGCACCATTAGAGAGTGAAAAGATTGACTATGTCATCTATAGTTAGGTTGATCCAAATCCAACAGTGAAGAATGTTGAAGAAGGTCTAGCTATCCTAAAAGAAAATGGCTGTGATTTCATTATCTCACTGGGAGGAGGCTCGCCACAAGATGCTGCTAGCAGCATTTCAATTTTAGCAACTAATGGTGGTCGCCCACAGGATTATGAAGGTGTTCATAAGTCAAAAGAAAAAGGTCTTCCAGTTGTAGCTATTAATACACCAGCGGGAACGTCAGCTGAAATTACGATTAATTATGTCATTACTGATGAAGAACGTAAGGTTAAAATGGTAATGGTTGATAAGAACAGCCTAGCTTTGATGTCAGTCAATGATCCAGAGTTAATGGTTTCAATGCCCAAATCTCTCACTGCAGCAACTGGTATGGATGCTTTGACACATGCTATTGAAGCCTTGGTTACACCAGGTGCGTACGGAGTAACTAAAAAACTTTCTATTGGAGCAATCGAGCTTATTAAAGAATTTTTGCCTCGAGCTGTTGAAAAAGGTGATGACATGGAAGCGCGTGAAGCCATGGTTAATGCGATTTTTCTTGGTGGCATGGCTTTTAACAATGCTGGTCTTGGTTACGTGCATGCCATGGCACATCAACTAGGTGCTGTTTACCATCTGCCACACGGCGTTTGCTGTGCCATGATTTTACCAATTGTAGAACGTGAAAATGCTAAACATGTCCCAGAAGCTTTTCGTGACGTTGCTAAAGGACTGGGGCTTCATATTGAAAATAAATCCGACCAAGAGTGTGCCAACTATGCTATTTTTGAAATCGAAAAATTATCAGCTGCTGTTGGCATTCCTAAAAAGTTAACAGAACTTGATATTAAGGAAGAAGAATTCGATTTTGAATTTCTCTCTAAAAATGCACTCCTTGATGCCTGTGCACCAGGTAATCCATTTATGCCAACTTTGGAAGAAACAATTGCGCTCTATAAGCAACTCTTTTAATTTTAATAATTAAATATGAAAAGAAATAAGCCACATAATCTCCTGTGGCTTATTTTTTAGCCAAAACACCTTTGCAAAAATGCAATAATGTATTTAGATAGTAGCTAAAAAATTTATTAAGGAGGCTAACTTGGATAAAACAACATTAAAGGATTTAGCAAAAGCAGAATTACATTGTCATTTGGAGGTTTCTATCTCGCTGGGGGTCATTCATCAATTGGCAGAAATGGCAAATATAACAGTGTCAGATAAAGAGCTGAAACAATTGGTGGTTGCGCCAGAAAATGCAGAATCTTTAATGGATTATTTCAAAACTTTTGATTTTGTTCGTCTACTTTTACAGACCAAAGAAGCGCTACATTTGGCAGCTTATGACGTTGCAAGACAAGCAGCACAAGAAAACGTGATTTATACTGAAATTCGTTTTGCGCCTGAAGTGTCAATGGATGAGGGATTGAGTGCTTCTGAGACGGTAGAAGTAGTGCTTGCTGGGCTCAAGCAAGCTGAAGAAGACTTTGGCATTGTCGCTAAAGTGCTCGTCTGTGGCATGAAGCAGTCGCCAAAAGAAGTGACGCGAGATATTTTTGAACATGTTGTTGAGTTAGCTGAAAAAGGTTTGTTTGGTTTTGATTTCGCGGGAAATGAATTGGACTTTCCACCTACTCAATTGGCCGATTTGATTAAAGAAACACAAGCGCTAGGACTTCCAATGACTTTTCATGCTGGAGAATGTGGCTGTGCGCATTATATTACAGACTCTATCGCCCATGATATTAAGCGCATCGGGCATAGTACAGCTATTTACAATCAGCCTGAATTAATTCAAGAGTTCATCGAAAAAGGTGTTACAGCAGAGCTAGAGCTATGTTTAACAAGTAATTTACAGACAAAAGCCGCTAAATCATTGGATGAATTTCCATTTCTAGCTTTAAAAAATGCTGGTGCTAAAATTACGATTAATACGGATACCCGAACAGTTTCTGATACCAATTTAACCAAAGAATATACTCTTTTTGTCAAACACTTTGGGGTAAGTGTAGCTGATTTTCTAGCCTTTAATAAAAATGCTATCCAAGCTTCTTTCACAAATGAAGCCCAAAAAGCTGAATTATTATCAAAAATTGATAATTATATGAAACATTTCTGTAAAAATATGCTACAATAGTGGTAGTTTATGTTTGGAGGAAACTATGGCTTTAGTTAAGATTGTCTATGCCAGCATGACAGGAAACACTGAAGAAATTGCTGACATTGTAGGAAATAAATTTGAAGAACTTGGACACATTGTCGAAGTTGACGAATGCACAACTGTTGATGCAGCTGATTTTGAAGATGCTGATGTTGCTATCGTAGCATCATACACTTATGGCGATGGTGAATTGCCAGACGAAATCGTTGATTTCTACGAAGATCTTGCCGACGTTGATTTGTCAGATAAAATCTTTGGTGTTGTTGGTTCTGGTGATACTTTCTACGATTATTTCTGTAAAGCAGTTGATGAATTTGAAGCTCAATTTGCATTAACTGGTGCTACAAAAGGTGCTGATTCTATCAAGGTTGATTTGTCAGCTGATGATGAAGATATTCAAAAATTGGAAGCTTTTGCAGAAACAATTTCTGAAAAAGTAAATTAATCAAAAAAAGAGGTTGAACCTCTTTTTTTGTTGCCTAAATGCTGATAAAAGTTATTTTTATGTTAAAAAGCTGTATTTTAATACTTTTTATGTGAAAATCTTTGTCAAAGAAGGTATAATAATTAAATTAGCAGGGCTTTGATATTACTGAATTTTGAAGCTATTTAAGTAATTTTCTCTCTTTGCGGAGCCTGACTGATAAAGAAAGTTTTAGCTGGTCATATAAGGATGAAGTCTTGTTTAGAAATGAGGTTTTATATGGCAAAAAATAGAGAATACGATTATGGTTTTCACGATGATGTCAATCCGACCTATTCCACAGGTAAGGGGATGACAGAGGAAATTGTACGCAATATATCAAAGGTGAAAAATGAGCCTGATTGGATGCTTGAGTATCGCCTAAAAAGTTTGGAGTTGTTCCATAAACTCCCAATGCCTGATTGGGGGCCGGACCTTTCTGGAATTGATTTTGACGATGTTATTTATTTTCAAAAGTTATCCGACCGTCGTGCCAATAACTGGGATGATGTTCCTGACAAAATCAAGCAAACCTTTGAACGTCTTGGGATTCCAGAAGCGGAACGCCAATTTTTGTCAGGTGCAGTGGCACAGTATGAGTCTGAAGTGGTTTACCACAATATGAAAGATGAATTCAAGAAGCAAGGCATTATCTTTACAGATACAGACACAGCCTTGCAAGAATACCCTGACCTTTTCAAAAAATATTTTGGAAAAATCGTTTCTAATAGCGAGCATAAATTCGCTGCTTTAAACGGTGCTGTTTGGTCAGGTGGAACCTTTATTTACGTTCCTAAGGGCGTGCAATGTGACATTCCTGTTCAAACCTATTTCCGCATTAATGGTGAAAACGCTGGGCAATTCGAACGTAGTTTGATTATCGTAGATGAAGGTGCTTCCATTCAATACATCGAAGGCTGTACTGCGCCAAATTACACAACCAATAGTCTGCATGCGGCAACGGTTGAAATTATCGTTAAACGTGATGCAAGTTTCCGCTACACAACCATCCAAAACTGGTCTGACAATGTCTATAATCTTGTTACCGAACGTGGAACAGTTGAGGAAAACGGTATGTTAGAATGGATTGACGGTAACCTCGGAAGTAAGGTAAACATGAAATACCCATGTTCCATCTTAAACGGACCACACGCCCGAACATCAGTTCTATCTATGGCATTTGCAAATTATGGACAACATCTGGATGCGGGTTGTAAGGTATATCACAATGCTCCACACACTTCTTCAACCTTGATTTCTAAATCAGTTGCCAAAGACGGTGGTAAGACAGACTATCGTGGTTCTGTTTATTTTGGCAAAAATAGCGGTGGCTCAAAATCCCACATTGAATGTGATACGATTCTCATGGATGATTTATCAAGTTCAGATACAATTCCATTCAATGAAATTCACAATTCAAACGTGGCTTTGGAACATGAAGCTAAAGTTTCCAAAGTATCTGAGGACCAGTTGTACTACATGATGAGCCGAGGTATTTCAGAAGAAGAAGCAACAGCAATGATTGTCAACGGCTTTATGGAGCCAATTACGAAAGAATTACCAATGGAATACGCTGTTGAATTAAACAGTCTGATTACCATGAGCATGGAAGGTTCAGTTGGTTAATCAAATAAGATGCCTTAATCATTTTAGCTAACATGTTCAAAAAGCCTTCTACACATCATCTTGTCAAGTGAAAAAGTTTTCTTTATAATGGTAGCGGTATGAAAAAATTTAAGTACGGGTACGATGACCTACGCAAGATTTTAATAACGATTGGTGTTATTGCGGTAGTTAGCTATTTTGTGATTTACGTGATTGGGCATTGGGACATTATTGTCACTTTTTTGCAATCACGTTCTCAAGCTGAAATGAAAGCTATTCTGTCGCAATTGCGCTCAAAAACAATCCTCAATTTTGTTATTTTAATTTTGTTAACGGCGGTTACGGCTGCTATTCCATTTATGTCTAATGCTATCTTTGCGATATTTAACGGCGTTGTTTATGGTCCTGGTATCGGATTTTTGATGAACGTTTTTAGCAATATTTTGGGAAATTTTGTTTTTATCAAGATTCTTAAAATGATTGACATCACAGATAGTGAGAAAAAATTGAAAAATCGATTTGCTGGCATTGACGTACTTGAAAATACAGATTTTGGAATTATTTTAGGCTATATGATACCGATTATGCCAACGATTCTTGTCAATTATCATGTCGCTGAAACCAAGCTTTCTTGGCGTAAATTGCTTCTCTATATAACCATTGGAGTGGCTCCGAGCAGTTTCGTTTACGCGCTTGGTGGTGATGCGGTTGTTGCAGGTAATCTTAAACGTATCGTAGTGCTTTTGGTTATTGTTGCTGTTGTTTATTTAGTCGTTACTTATTTGAAGCGAAGAGGTAAAAAGAAAGCATAATATAAAAATGAGCTATTAGTTTAGAAAGGGCATCTTATTGATGAATTTAGATACTATCCGTCAGGAAATTGATCACGTTGATCAGGAGTTGGTCGCTTTATTGGAAAAACGCATGCAGTTGGTTAATCAAGTTGTTGCTTACAAGAAGTCTACAGGAAGACCTATTTTAGATACTAGCCGTGAAGACGCAGTGCTTCAAAAAGCAGCAAGTTGTGTCGAAGATAAAGCGTTTGAACAAACGATTGTTAACACATTTGCAGATATCATGAAAAATTCACGTGACTACCAAGCAAAACAACTTGACAATGATTGAGCTTGAGAGGTGTGAGAAGATGATAAAGAAACTGAAAGACAATGAAGATTATTCTTATCTGCTCTTGCTAAAATTAATGCTAGTTAGCATTGTTATCGGGCTTTTGATTGGTTTTGTTGATACCGTATTTGGTCGCGTGTTACTTTTTCTTAGCGATTTTCGAACAGAACATTTCAACTATCTTATCCCATTTTTAGGAATTATTGGGCTTTTAATTGTTTTTCTTTATCAAAAGGCAGATGAGCGAGTAAGTAAAGGAATGGGCTTAGTTTTTGCGATTGGTCAAAGCCAAGAAAAGGAAATTCCGCTTATTTTGGTTCCTCTAGTCACTTTGGCAACATGGTTGACACACCTTTTTGGAGGTAGTGCTGGACGAGAAGGCGTAGCGGTTCAACTAGGGGCGGCGATTGCTCATGGTTTTAGCCGTTTCTTTGATTTTGAAAATAACTCGCGCCTTTTTCTGCTTACAGGTATGGCAGCTGGTTTTGCAGGGCTTTTCCAAACGCCCATAGCAGCCGTTTTCTTTGCATTAGAGATTTTGGTGCTTGGCAAGTTGCAATTACAAGCTTTACTTCCAATGACTGTCGCTTCTTTTGTAGCAAGTGCGACTTCACACTCATTAGGATTGGAAAAATTTTCTCATCTAGTGAGTGCAGATTTGACACTTGATATGATGACTTTTTGCAAATTAGCTGTACTAGGCATTATCTTTGGCTTGGTTGGAAATCTTTTCGCAAAATTGTTGGCTATTGCTAAAGAAAAGGCTAAAGATGTCATGGATAATCCTTATTACCGTATCCTATTTGGGGGTATCTTATTAAGTCTGATTTTTTTGATATGCTATCATGGACGTTATTCAGGTTTGGGAACAAATTTGATTGAAGCAAGCTTTGCAGGTAAAGAAATTTATTTCTACGATTGGTTGCTCAAATTGCTTTTAACGGTAGCGACTTTGGCTATCGGTTTTCAAGGTGGCGAAGTGACACCACTCTTTGCGATTGGTGCATCTCTTGGAGTTGTTTTGGCAAATCTTTTTGGCTTACCTATTGAATTTGTCGCCGCAGCTGGTTATATCAGCGTATTTGGTAGTGCAACCAATACACTTATAGCCCCTATTTTTATTGGTGGTGAAGTATTTGGCTTTGCTAATTTACCATATTTTGTTGTGGTTATGATTTTTGCTTACAGCGTTAATCGAAAACATTCTATCTACGGCGGACAAGAAGTTCTGACATTTTAAATGATTTATCAACAGCGTTTGGGTAATGACTAAACTATGCTTTTAAAATTAAGTGTTTTTTATTAAAAATTCATCAAAAAAGTTGCGAGATATGGCTTTACACCACCAATGTTTTTTGTTAAAATATAAAAAGTGTGTAATGGACACACAAAAATACGGCTAATCCGCTGGGACAAGCACCTAATGATTAGTAAGATAGGAGAAAAAATAATGAATCCATTAATCCAAAGTTTGACTGAAAGTCAATTACGTACTGACATCCCTACATTCCACCCTGGTGATACTGTTCGTGTTCACGCGAAAGTTGTTGAAGGAAGCCGCGAACGTGTCCAAATTTTCGAAGGTGTGGTTATTTCACGTAAAGGTCAAGGGATCTCAGAAATGTACACAGTTCGTAAAATTTCAAGTGGTATCGGTGTTGAACGTACATTCCCACTTCACACTCCACGTGTAGAAAAAATCGAAGTTGTTCGTCATGGTAAAGTACGTCGTGCTAAACTTTACTACTTGCGTGCATTACAAGGTAAAGCTGCTCGTATTAAAGAAATCCGTCGTTAATTTTGACGATAACTATTCGTCGATAAAAATCTGTCCTTGTGACAGATTTTTTCATAGCTCCCCTTAGTTCAATGGATATAACAACTCCCTCCTAAGGAGTAGTTGCTGGTTCGATTCCGGCAGGGGAGATAGAAACTAGCTAAAAAGTTCTTGATTTCAGGGACTTTTTTGGTTTACAGAGCAGATAACCCCTGAATTATTTCGTCTTTTTTTCAAATCTTTCTTACAAAAATCAGTTGCTAATTTATTGAAAATAGGAAGTATAGCTTTTTAGTTTTTGCTGAAAATTTATTTTATTTTCACAAGCTTTTTTCCTCAATTTTGATTAAAAAATGATATAATTATTTTTGATCAGAAACGAAGGAAGTACAATGGCGAGAAAAAAATATTCTATTGATAGTCGGATTGATTATTCTGTAATTTTACCTGTCTTTTTCCTTTTGTTAATTGGCTTGGTGGCAATCTATATCGCAACCATAAATGATTACCCAAGCACGATTGCAAAAGTGATGACACAACAAGTGATTTGGATACTTTTAGGGTGCGGTGTGGCGTTCGTTGTCATGCTGTTTAGCACCGAATTTTTATGGAAAATAACGCCGTTCTTATACGGTCTTGGATTGATATTAATGGTGCTGCCGCTCATCTTTTATAGTCCAGAGTTGGTTGAGTCAACAGGGGCGAAAAACTGGGTTACAATCGGTTCGGTAACGTTATTTCAGCCCTCGGAATTTATGAAAGTGTCCTATATTTTGATGCTTGCCAGATGTTCCATTTGGTTTCGCCAAAAGTTCAAGGAAGATTCTTTGAAAAATGACTGGAAACTCCTTGGAATTTTTGCACTTATTACCTTACCTGTGATGGTGCTACTAGGGCTTCAAAAAGACTTAGGAACAGCAATGGTTTTCTCAGCGATTTTAGCTGGTTTGATTTTATTATCAGGGATTTCGTGGTGGATTATCCTTCCAGTTGTTATTATCGTTGCTCTTGCATTTGGGGGGTTCATGTTAATTTTCCTTTTGCCAAATGGGAAAGAATTCCTTTATGGTTTGGGAATGGATACTTACCAAATTAATCGTATTTCAGCTTGGCTAGACCCGTTTTCATATGCTAAAACGATTGCCTACCAACAAACACAAGGAATGGTTTCTATTGGTAGTGGTGGTCTTACTGGTAAAGGGTTCAATGTTGTTGATTTATCAGTGCCAGTTCGTGAGAGTGATATGATTTTCACCGTTATTGCTGAAGATTTTGGTTTTATTGGTAGTGCTGTTGTCATGGGATTGTATCTTTTGCTGATTTATCGTATGATTCGTGTAACTTTTGAATCAAATAACCGTTTCTATACTTACATTTCAACTGGTTTCATCATGATGATTTTGTTCCATATTTTTGAAAATATCGGAGCAGCAATTGGTATTTTGCCGTTAACAGGTATTCCTTTACCATTTATCTCACAAGGTGGCTCATCATTGATTACCAATTTGATTTGTGTCGGTCTGATTTTATCAATGAGTTATCAAAACAACCTACACCGTGAACAAGAAATTACAGAACATTTTAAAAGAAGTGACCGTTATTAATAAAAGTTGAGCGTTAGCTCGACTTTTTTCTTATATACTAACCTGTAAATTGATGCAGTATAGACTATAAAAAAACTTAAAAATATGATATAATAGAGCGTATGAATTACCATGATTATATGTGGGATTTGGGTGGAACGTTGCTTGATAATTATGAAATGTCTGCTCAAGCTTTCGTGAAAACTTTAGCGGAATTTGGACAATCTGCCTCGCATGATGAGGTTTATAACAAGCTAAAAGAGTCCACGGATGCTGCTATTGCACAATTTATCCCAAACGAACCTCAATTTTTAAAGGCGTACAAAAAATTGGAAGCCGAATATTTAAAAACGCCAGTTTTATTTGCAGGAGCACATGACGTTTTGCAGGCAATTGTTGCAAGTGGTGGACGAAATTTTTTAGTATCGCATCGTAACAAACAAGTCCTTGATATTTTAGAAAAAACTAATTTGTTGTCTTATTTTACGGAAGTAGTCACTTCAGAAAATGGCTTTTCTCGTAAACCGAGTCCAGAATCGATGTTGTATTTGAAAGAAAAATATGACATTAAAGAAGCACTGGTAATTGGAGATCGTGAGATTGATAGGAAGGCAGGTCAAGCTGCTGGCTTTGATACGTTATTAGTTGATGGAAAAAAATCCTTAATGGAGATAGTGAAGTAAATGACGGAAGAAAATAAAAATTTAGCAGAATTAGCGAAAGAGTATGACGCCAGTCAAATTCAAGTCTTAGAAGGGCTTGAAGCTGTTCGAATGCGTCCAGGTATGTACATTGGTTCAACGTCAAAAGAAGGCTTACACCATTTGGTATGGGAAATTGTCGATAACTCTATTGACGAAGCATTAGCTGGTTTTGCAACTCATATTGAAGTTTTTATTGAAAAAGATGATTCGATTACGGTTGTTGATGATGGGCGTGGTATTCCTGTTGATATTCAAGAAAAAACAGGTCGTCCCGCCGTTGAAACAGTCTTTACGATTTTGCACGCTGGAGGTAAATTCGGCGGTGGCGGCTACAAGGTTTCAGGTGGTTTACATGGTGTAGGGTCGTCTGTTGTTAACGCACTTTCAACACAATTAGATGTCTCTGTTCATCGTAACGGTAAAATTCATTATCAAGAATACCGTCGTGGACACGTTGTTAGTGATTTAGCTGTAATTGGTGATACCGACCGTCATGGAACGACTGTTCACTTTACTCCAGACCCAGAAATTTTCACTGAAACAACGGTTTTTGATTTTGATAAATTAGCCAAACGTATTCAAGAATTAGCCTTTTTGAACCGTGGCTTACGTATTTCAATTACTGATAAACGTGAAGGAATTGAGCAAGAAAAACATTACCATTACGAAGGTGGTATTTCAAGCTACGTTGAATTTATCAACGAAAATAAAGAAGCTATTTTTGAAAATCCAATCTATACTGATGGTGAATTAGACGGTGTTTCTGTTGAAGTAGCCATGCAATATACAACTAGTTATCATGAAACAGTGATGAGTTTCGCCAATAATATTCACACGCATGAAGGTGGTACGCATGAACAAGGTTTCCGTACAGCTCTAACACGTGTGATTAATGACTATGCTCGTCAGAATAAATTGCTAAAAGAAAAAGATGACAATTTAACTGGTGAGGATGTTCGTGAAGGGTTGACGGCAGTTATTTCTGTTAAACATCCAAATCCTCAATTTGAAGGACAAACGAAGACGAAACTTGGAAATTCCGAAGTTGTTAAAATTACAAATCGTTTATTTAGCGAAGCTTTCAGCCGTTTCTTATTAGAAAATCCACAGATTGCTAAGAAAATCGTTGAAAAAGGTATTCTGGCATCTAAAGCTCGTATCGCTGCTAAACGTGCACGCGAGGTAACACGTAAAAAATCAGGACTTGAAATTTCAAATCTTCCTGGTAAATTAGCTGACTGTTCTTCAAATGATGCAACTATGAATGAATTGTTCATCGTCGAAGGGGACTCTGCGGGTGGTTCTGCTAAATCAGGACGTGATCGTGAGCACCAAGCAATCTTACCAATTCGTGGTAAAATCTTGAACGTTGAAAAAGCTAGCATGGATAAAATTCTTGCTAACGAAGAAATTCGTAGTTTATTTACAGCTATGGGAACAGGTTTTGGTGCTGAATTTGATGTCTCAAAAGCGCGTTATCATAAGCTTGTTATCATGACTGATGCCGATGTTGACGGAGCCCATATTCGTACCTTGTTGTTAACGCTGATTTACCGTTTCATGCGTCCTGTTTTGGAAGCAGGGTATGTTTACATTGCTCAACCACCGATTTACGGTATCAAAGTTGGTAGTGAAATTAAAGAGTACATTCAACCAGGTGCCAATCAAGAAATTGAATTGCAAGAAGCTATGGCACGTCATAGTGTTGGACGTTCAAAACCAACGGTTCAACGTTACAAAGGTCTTGGAGAAATGGACGATCACCAACTTTGGGAAACAACAATGGATCCAGAGAATCGCTTAATGGCGAGAGTTTCTGTTGATGATGCCGCTGAAGCAGATAAGATTTTTGATATGCTTATGGGAGATAGGGTAGAGCCGCGTCGTGAGTTCATCGAAGAAAATGCGGTTTACAGTACGCTTGATATTTAATGAGAATATTGACGAAAAATTACTGCATACAATCTCTAAGTATGTTATAATCGTAATGTTATAGCTATTTTTTACGATAAAAAGACAATTTATAAGGAGTTTTAAATGTCGAGCGGAATTATATTACTGCTTGTAGCAATAGTTTTATTAGTAATTGTTGCTTACCTAGTTGGCGTTATTGTACGCAAGCGAAACGATTCATTGATTGCAAGTTTAGAAGAAAGAAAACAATCATTATTTGGCTTACCTGTGAATGAAGAAGTTGAGGCTGTTAAAAATCTTCATCTTATTGGACAAAGTCAGACAACATTTCGTGAATGGAATCAAAAATGGGTTGACCTTTCTTTAAATTCTTTTTCGGATATTGAAAATCATATTTTTGAAGCTGAAAATCTAAATGATAGTTTTAAATTCATTAGAGCAAAACACGAAATTGATAATGTCGAAAGCCAATTAAATTTAGTTGAAGAGGACATTAATTCGATTCGTGAAGCACTTGCTGTCTTGAAAGAACAAGAAGAAAAAAATAGTGCTCGTGTTAAACACGCTTTAGATTTGTACGAAACATTGCAAGCTTCTATTTCAGAAAAAGAGGATAATTTTGGCTCTACAATGTCTGAGATTGAAAAACAATTAAAAAACATTGAAGCTGAGTTTTCTCAATTTGTAACGCTTAATTCAACTGGTGACCCTGTTGAAGCGTCTGAAGTGCTTGATCGTGCAGAAGAACACACTATCGCACTTGGTCAGATTTCAGAACAAATTCCAGCGATTGTTGCAAAATTAGAGGATGATTTCCCAGACCAACTTGATGATTTAGAGCAAGGTTATCGTCGTCTGCTTGAGCAGAATTATCATTTTGCTGAAAAGAATATTGAAACACGTTTCCAAGAAGTTCGCGACTCTATTCGTGCCAATTCTTCTGAACTTGTTACGTTGGATTTAGACCGTGCCCGTGATGAAAATGAGCACATTCAAGAGAAAATCGATTCATTGTATGAATTGTTTGAACGCGAAATTGCTGCTCATAAGGCTGCGCTTAAAGATAGCAAGATTATTCCTGACTATTTGGTTCATGCTAAGGCAAATAATGAACAACTTGCTCATGAAATTAAACGTCTATCTCACAAGTACATTTTAAATGACAGTGAAAGTCTTAGCCTTCGTTCATTTACTAAAAATTTGGAAGAGATTGAAACGGAAGTGTTGCCAATCGTTGTCGCTTTTGAGACACAAGACAAGCCATTCTCTGAATTGCAAGTGACTTTTGACAGAACTTTAAAAACATTGGCTGCTGTCGAAGAAGGGCAAATGGAAGTCTTTGAACAAGTTAAGAATATTGAAGAAATCGAGACGATTGCTCGTCAAAGTTTGGAACAATATATTAATCGTTTACATATGATTAAACGTTATATGGAAAAACGTAATTTACCAGGTATTCCACAAGATTTTTTGAGCGCCTTCTTCACAACAAGTTCACAATTGGAAGTGTTAGTTGATGAACTTAGTCGCGGTCGTATCGATATTGAAGCTGTATCTCGTTTAACAGATGTTGCGACATCAGCTATTGCAAATCTTGAAAATGCTACTTATCAAGTGGTTCAAAATGCGACATTGACAGAACAATTATTGCAATACTCAAATCGTTACCGTAGTTTTGAACCAAGTGTGCAAAGTAGTTTTGAACACGCTTTGAAATTATTTGAAGTTGATAATGACTATCAAGCATCATTTGATGAAATTTCATACGCACTTGAAACGGTTGAACCAGGTGTCACAGATCGTTTCGTATCATCGTACGAAAAAACACGTGAACAAATTCGTTTTTAAGGCGACTGTGTTGACTGATACAATATAAAGGTTTGGAAAAATTGCCAAACCTTTTTTGATAACTAAAATGAGGCGTGACAATGAAAAAGATTGGTATGGTGGTGGCTGTTGAAATACAGTCAGTCGTGAGAAAATAGGCTGATAAGCTCAAAAGAGAAGATATCAGAGGGGCTAAAGTTTATTCGGTTACATTTGATGATAAAATTTTATATATTACACAGTCAGGTGCAGGAGAAATCAGAGCTGCTGCCTGTACGCAATTATTAATTAGCCTTTTTGATGTCGATTTAATTGTTAATTATGGTGTGGTCGGTGCTCTTACGGAAGAATTAAAGGTAACCAATATTTGTTTAGTTGAAAAGGTGATCCATTATGATATGGATACCTCAGCCGCTGACCATTGCGAAGTTGGGCGTTATTTGGAATATCAAGATATCTATTTGCCAACAACGAAGAAGTATGTGCAGTTGGTAAAAAATCATTACCCTTTTATTCGTCCAGTTATCTGCGCTTCTGGTGATAAATTTATTGCTGATGAGACAAAGAAACGTGTCTTAAATCATGACTTTAAGGCTGATATTTGTGATATGGAAAGTGCAGCAATTGTCTTGATTTGTGACCAGAATAACATTCTAAATCTTATCCTTAAAACGGTTTCGGACAGTATAACGGGTGGTGCGGCAGAATTTCGTTCATCTATTGAAAAAGCTGCAGATATTTGTCTAGAAATTTTAGACGATATTCTGAAAGAACTATAATTAATCAGAGATTCTTTGAAATTAGCCGGCGGCATAAAGCAAGTTTGAACTTAAAAATGCAAATTGAGGAACTTAAAAGAAGCATTAAAAAAGACTTTTTCAACCTAAATCAGCTAAAGTTGGCAGATTTTTTTGTATAAATATAAAAATCTTGATTTTAAGCTTGCTATTTTCAGAATTTTCTTGTAGAATATTTTTAAATATAAAAGTGTTGATAGAAAAAGCCTGAGACAACAGACAGAGAGTGCTTGGTGGTGAGAAAAGCGTGCAATCCTTAGGCGACACATTCTTGAGCGCGTGTGCGAACTCAGCTGATAGAGCTGACAGTAGTGCACGACGGGTGGTTCCACGTTACGGAGCAGAAGTCATGTACTTCATGAGAACAGTCTAGGCGACTAGCTGTTGAATTAGAGGTGGAACCACGTTTTTAACGTCCTTGCAATTTTTTTGCGAGGGCGTTTTTTGAATATCAGAAATAGAAAGGGCGTTATTATGACAACTATTAAAGGATTGAGAGATATTGAACCTTATGTAGCTGGTAGCCAGCCAAGCGGTGAAAATTTAATAAAATTGAATACAAATGAAAATGCTTATGGACCAAGTCCAAAAGTAGCAGAAGTGTTTTCACATTTTGACGTTCATCAATTGCGGAAATATTCAACTTTGGATCAAGAATCACTACGTGTTGTGCTTGCTAAGCAACATGGTCTTGATCCAAGTCAAATCATTGTTGGTAATGGGTCAGATGATGTTTTATCTATGGCATTTCTTGCATTTTTTAATAGTGATGAGCCTGTTCTATTTCCTGATTTGACTTATGGTTTTTACAAAGTTTGGGCTGATTTGTACCGCATTAATTACCATGAAGTGCCGTTAACTAGCGATTTTGAGATTGATGGTAATGATTATATTGCTGATAATGGTGGTGTTGTTCTGACGAATCCAAATGCACCGACTGGCATTTACAAATCTTTAGAGGCTATTGAGGCGATTATAAAGACTAATCAAGATGTGGTGGTTATTATTGACGAAGCTTATATTAACTTTGGTGGTGAAACAGCTCTGCCATTGCTCAAAAAATATGATAATGTCTTTATTACACGAACATTTTCAAAAGATGCTTCGCTTGCTGGTTTGCGAGTTGGCTATGGTATGGGAAGTCCAAAATTAATGTCGGTTATTAATGCCGTTAAAAATTCGGTCAATCCTTACAATGTTGATTTAATTGCTGAGAAATTAGCTGTGGCGGCTGTTGAATCATGGGATTATTACGAAGATACGTGTCAAAAAATTATAGCGACAAGAGATTGGTTTACTAAGGAATTACGAAACCTTGACTTCCCAGTTTTAGAATCAAAGACCAACTTTGTCTTAGCGGAATGTCCTCAAAATGATGCAGCGAATTTATTTGATTATTTGCAAGCTAAGAATATCTATGTTCGTTATTTTCCGAAAGTTGAACGTATCAAAAATCATTTGCGAATTTCAATCGGAACGCAGGCTGAAATGGAACGAGTGATTGAAGCGATTAAAGACTATCAGAAAGCCTAATTTTAATGATGTTAGGAGTTGACAAGATGAAAAAAACAACATTACCTGTGGGAATGCATGATAAGTTATTTAAACGTGCGCGTGTTACCTACAAAATAGAACGTGATATCAGTGATTTCTTGATGAGTCAGGGATTCAATCGAATTGAAACACCGACCTTGGAACATTTTGAAGTCTTTAGTGATACGATTACGAAAAATAATTACAATTTCTTTGATAAAAGTGGTGAATTGCTGACGCTTCGTCCTGATATTACCAGTCAGATTGGACGTGTCATTGCTTCGACGCAAGTTGAAACGCCGATTAAATTCTCCTATTCGGGCAAGGTTTTCAAATACAACGAAGAAATGCGTGGTTTGATGAATGAGCACACGCAAGCTGGTGTTGAGATTGTTGGTTTTCCAGCTAAGGAAGCTGTTTTTGAGGCAATCCAATCAGCCAAGGAAGCTCTTGATAGAGCGGATATTCCGTCTTATCAATTTGAATTTTCACATGCTGCGATTTTACAAACCATTTTTGAAACTTTGGCTTTGCCACAAGCAGTTGAAGAAACTTTGGCACAAGCGATTAAAGATAAAAATATCACTCAGTTAAATGAATTTACCCAAAAATATCCAAGTGAATTTGATGAGTTTTTGAAAAATTTGCCTTATCTTTTTGGAGAAAGTCATCAAGTTTTAGAAAGTGCGCGTGTACTTGTCAAGAATCAAGCGATTTTGGCTGCTTTAACAGATTTGGAAAACTTGCTCAATCAAGTATCTGAAATTTTACCAAAGAGCAACATTGATTTGGCACAAATTCCGACAATGCCGTATTATACTGGCGTGATGTTCAAAGTCTTTGGAGATAAGGTGCCAGACGCTTTTGCCTCAGGTGGGCGTTACGATAAACTTTTTGAACGTTTTGGGGCTAAAAAATTGACTGCGGTCGGTTGGGCAGTAGATATTGATGCCGTTTACCAAGCTGTACATGATAATTTAGAAGGAGGTGCCTAATGGAAAATCAAATTACGATTGCTTTAACCAAGGGACGTATTGAAAAAGATACGGTAAAACTTCTGGAAAAAGCGGGTTTTGACATGACGTTTATGGAAAATAAGGGACGTAATCTTATTTTTGAAAGCCCAGATAAAAAATTCCGTTTTTTGCTTGTCAAGGCACCTGATGTGACAACGTATGTGCGCCATGGTGTGGCTGACCTTGGCGTGGTCGGAAAGGACTTGTTGATTGAGCACCCAACAGGTTATCTTGAAATGCTTGATTTGAATTTTGGTTTATGTAAATTCTCAGTAGCTTCAACGGATTCTTATGACCCACATGACCATAAACGAAAACGAATTGCCACAAAATACCCAACCATTGCGACCGATTATTTCAATAAAAAAGGAGAAGATGTCGAAATCATTTCAATTCAAGGAAGTGTTGAGATTGCTCCTGTTATTGGTTTAGCGGACGCTATTGTTGATATTGTTGAGACTGGAAATACGCTAGTTGCTAACGGTCTTAAAGTTTATGAAGATATTTGCCGCATTTCGGCACGATTGATTGTGAACAAAGCGGCTTTGAAAAATAATCCTGAAATCATGCCATTTATTCAAAAATTGGAAAATATCGTTGGAAATGAGGAGGTAGCTTTTAAATGAAACGTTTAACAGGAACGGCAGAAGAAATTTCAAAAATTCTCTACCAAGAACAATTAGAATTAAGCAAAGAAAATCTTGATGTTGATGATGCGGTTCGTCAAATTTTAGAAGATGTCAAAGAAAATGGTGATAAAGCACTTAAAGCCTATTCCGAAAAATTTGACAAGATTACGCTTGATAATTTTGAAGTTGGTAAGGAGTTGGTTGACCAAGCGTTTGAGGAAATTGATGCCGAGGTTTTGGAAGCTCTCAAAAATGCCAAAGCGAATATTGAAAGTTATCACAAGCAACAGTTGGAAAAAGGATTTGAGGACCAACCAACTGAAGGCGTTGTTCGTGGGCAATTGATTCGTCCGATTGAGCGTGTTGGGGTTTATGTCCCAGGTGGAACTGCTGCTTATCCGTCATCTGTTTTGATGAATGTCATTCCAGCTAAGATTGCTGGTGTTAAAGAAATTATCATGATTACACCGCCACAAGCGCATTTCGAACCTGCGATTTTGGTGGCTGCTTCGTTAGCTGGTGTTGATAAGATTTATCAAATTGGTGGGGCTCAGGGTGTTGCTGCTTTGGCATATGGTACAGAAACAATTCCTCGTGTTGATAAGATTACTGGACCAGGAAATATTTTTGTTGCGACAGCTAAAAAACTCGTTTACGGTATTGTTGGTATTGACATGATTGCAGGTCCGTCTGAAATTGGTGTGATCGCAGATGACACAGCCAATCCAAAATACGTTGCAGCAGATTTGCTCTCACAAGCTGAGCATGATGTGCGTGCGCGTGCGATTTTGGTGACAAATTCAGCAGCGTTAGCGGATGCGGTTGAAAAGGAAATCGAAGAACAACTTAAAACCTTGCCACGTGAAGAAATTGCACGTGCTTCTGTTGAAAATAATGGTCGTATCATCATTGCAGATTCTGTTGAGGCAATGTTTGAATTGATGAACCAAGTGGCGCCAGAACATTTGGAAATTGCTATGGATAATGCTTATGATTATCTTGATGCGATTGAAAATGCGGGTTCTGTTTTCCTTGGGCATTTTACGAGTGAACCAATCGGTGATTATTACGCAGGGGCAAATCATATTTTGCCAACAACTAGCACAAGCCGTTTCTCATCAGCGCTAGGTGTGCATGATTTTGTCAAACGTATCCAGTATATGCAATATTCAAAAATTGCTGTGAATGCAGCTAGTCACGATATTACAACACTTGCTTATGCTGAAGGATTACAAGCTCATGCTAGAGCTATTGAGGTGCGTCATGACTAAGGTAAATGGATTATTGGTAATGGATGTGGACTCTACCCTCATTCAAGAAGAAGGAATTGATTTATTGGGTGAAGAAGCGGGTGTTGGTGAGAAGATTGCTGACATTACTGCGCGTGCCATGAATGGTGAACTTGATTTTAAACAAGCGTTAGATGAACGTGTCGGTTTATTGAAGGGCTTGCCAGAAAGCATTTTTGATAAGGTGCTTGCGCGCATGCATTTTACAAATGGTGCTGAAAAATTAGTGGCAGAATTGCATCGTCGTGGTTATAAAGTGGCTGTCGTGTCAGGCGGTTTCCATGAAACGGTTGATGTGCTGGCAAAACGTATCGGACTTGATTATGTCAAGGCTAACCGCTTAGAAGTTAAAGACGGTGTTTTGACAGGCAAGGTTCTTGGCGAGGTCGTCACTAAAGATGTCAAGAAAGCTAGCTTGATTGAGTGGGCAGCTGAAAATGGCTTAGAATTAAGTCAAACCATTGCTATGGGAGATGGTGCTAATGATTTGCCAATGATTAAAACAGCTGGTATTGGTATCGCTTTTTGTGCTAAGCCAGTTGTACGAAAAGAAGCGCCTTACCAAATCAACGAAGCAGATTTGTACAAAGTCATTGATATTTTAGATGGTAAAAACTAGTGACGTTACTTGCACAGAAAGAAAAGGATATTTTATGAGACAAGCAGAGATTGAACGTAATACCTTTGAAACAAAGATTAAGTTGAGCCTTAATTTAGATGCTCAAGAACCAGTAGAGATTGATACTGGTGTTGGTTTTTTTGACCATATGTTGACCCTTTTTGCAAGACATAGCCGTATTTCCCTTGTAGTAAAAGCAGATGGTGATTTGCATGTTGATAGTCACCATACGGTTGAAGATGTGGGAATTGTTTTAGGACAAGCTTTGAAAGAAGCCCTTGGCGATAAGGCTGGCATCAATCGTTATGGTACAGCTTTCGTTCCTATGGATGAAACGCTTGGTATGGCAAGTCTTGATTTATCAGGGCGTAGCTACCTTATTTTTGATTGTGAGTTTGATAATCCAAAACTTGGCAATTTTGATACAGAATTGGTTGAAGAATTTTTTCAAGCCTTGGCATTTAATGTTCAGATGAATTTGCATTTGAAGATTTTACACGGAAAAAATAATCACCATAAATCAGAAAGTCTTTTTAAGGCAACTGGTCGTGCTCTTCGCGAAGCAATTACCATTAACCCTGAAATCCATGGTGTTAATTCAACAAAAGGATTGCTTTAAAATACAGAGAAAGGAAATCAGCCATGACACGTCTCATTTAGTAGTGTGTGGAAGGCTTGAGAGCTGAGATATGATAATTGTGATTGATTATGATGCAGGTAATACTGCTAATGTGTTAAGAGCTTTACAGAAAATCGGTGTTCAGGCTGAATTGTCTAGTAATCGAGACAAGATTTTAGCTGCGGACGGTCTGATTTTGCCAGGGGTTGGTGCTTATCCTGCTGCCATGGCTGAGTTACAACAGCGTGGCCTGGTTTCTGCTATCAAGGAAGCAGTAGCTAAGGGAACGCCGTTACTGGGCATTTGTTTAGGAATGCAGGTCTTGACAGAGATTGGCTTGGAACACCAAGAAACACAAGGACTTGGCTTTATCCCAGGTGTTTGTCGTGAAATTCAAGCAACTAAGACTATGCCTGTTCCGCATATGGGATGGAATGATTTGACAGTGAAACAAGATAGTCCGTTAACAGCAGGGCTTGCTGGCAAATCCGTTTATTTTGTGCATAGCTATTTTACAGATGTTCCGAAAGAATACATTGATGTGACTGCTGATTATGGTATTGAAGTACCAGCCATGATTCACAAGGATAATGTTTACGGAGCGCAATTCCACCCTGAAAAATCAGGTGACGTCGGTTTAGGAATTCTTGAAAAATTTATTGCCCTTTGTGGTGACTAAGAATGATTTTAAGTTGCTTAGAGTAGCGTTTTATAAAGAAAAGGAGTTTATATGCAGATTCTTCCAGCGATTGATATTAAAGAAGGACAGGCAGTTCGTCTTTTTAAAGGTGATTTCAACCAAAAAACGGTTGTTAATCCAGATGTGCTTGGACAAGCAAAAATCTTTGCGCAAGCTGGCATTGAATTTATTCACGTTGTTGATTTGGACGGAGCGCTTGATGGGCGAGCAACGAATCGCGATTTAATTGCCAAGTTGAAGCAAGAATCAGGGCTTGGTGTCGAAGTTGGTGGCGGTATTCGTACCCTTGAGCAAATTGAAGATTACCTAGCAGTTGGTATTGACCGTGTGATTATCGGATCTATGGCAGTGAAAAATCCAGATTTTGTCAAGGCAGCTTTAGATAAATTTGGTAGTGATAAAATTGTGGTTGGTATTGATGCTAAAAATGGTTTTGTGGCAACTGAAGGTTGGCTAGAAACGAGTAATGTTGACTACATCAGCTTAGCTAAAGCCATGGAGAAAATGGGGGTGACCCTATTTGTCTATACAGATGTTGACCGTGATGGTACGCTAACAGGACCAAATTTTGAACATTATGAACGTTTAGTGGCTGAGATAACGACGGCTAAAGTTATTGCTTCTGGCGGCATTGCTGAGAAGAATGATTTGGTGAAATTGCAAGAAATTGGTGTTGCTGGGACAATCGTTGGTAAAGCTTATTATAACGGCAATATTAGCCTTGACGAATTGAAAGCTTTTGGAGGATAGCTTATGCTGAAAAAACGCATTATTCCTTGTCTTGATGTTAAAGATGGGCGCGTGGTTAAGGGGGTTAATTTTGTTAATTTAACAGATGTTGGTGACCCTGTTGATGCGGCGCGTGCTTATTATGAAGCTGGGTGTGATGAATTGGTGTTCTTGGACATTACCGCAACACATGAAAAACGTGATACAACTGTGGAAATGGTGAAGCGTGTGGCTGACCAAGTATTCATTCCTTTTACAGTTGGCGGTGGCATTCGCTCGGTTGAGGACATGAATAAAATGCTTAAAGCTGGTGCGGACAAGGTTGCGGTTAATTCTTCTGCGGTAGCCAATCCTCAACTCATCAAAGATTGTGCTGAAAAATTTGGCAATCAATGTGTGGTATCGGCTATTGATGCTCGTAAAGAAGCTGACGGCACTTGGCATGTTTATGTGGCAGGTGGGCGCAAGGATACTGGCATTGATTTGATTGAATGGGCAAAGGCTGTTGTCAGCCTTGGTGCAGGTGAGATTTTACTAACTAGCATGGATAAAGACGGCACGAAGTCAGGATTTGATTTGGATATGCTAAATGCTGTCGCTGATGTGGTTAATGTTCCAATCATTGCGTCTGGTGGTGCAGGAAATATTGACCATATGGTTGACGTTTTTGAAAAAACAACTGCAACAGGTGCGCTTGCCGCTTCCATTTTCCACTTTGGCGAAGTTTCAATTGCTGATACCAAAGCTGCCATGGCTGCTGCAGGAATTGAGGTGAGACAATGAGTGAAATAAAACTTGATTTTGCGAAACAAGATGGTCTTGTTCCCGTGATTGTGACGGATTACCAAACAGGACAAGTACTGATGTTAGCCTACATGAACGAAGAAGCGTATCACTTAACATTGGAAACCAAGCAAATGCACTACTGGAGCCGCTCACGTCAAGAAATCTGGCATAAAGGGGCAACTAGCGGTCATTATCAATACGTCAAATCAATCAAAACGGATTGCGACTGTGATACCTTATTGGTCGCTGTTAAGCAAGAGGGCGCTGCTTGTCATACGGGCGCTTACAGCTGTTTTTTCAATGACATTTTGTGATGATAGAAAGGATAAAGACATGCTAGAAACATTATATAAAGAAGCAATAGACCGTAAAGAAAATCCAAAGGAAGGCTCTTATACCAATTACCTTTTTGATAAAGGATTGGATAAAATTCTTAAAAAGGTTGGGGAAGAAGCGACAGAAGTTGTTATTGCAGCCAAAAATGCAGACAAAGATGAAATCGCCAATGAAACAGCAGATGTTCTGTACCATTTGGCAGTAATGTTGGTCGAAACTAGCGTTAGTATTGAAGATGTTGCTGCTGTTTTAAAAGCACGCCAAGGTAAGAAAAGTAATGTCCACGACCGACCAGAAATTACTAATTATTAAGCACTGCATTTGCATGTTTAACGATATAACCAAAGAAGCTGAGCCATGCTCGGTTTTTTTGTATTTTTCGAAGCAATCGATTGCATTTAAATTAAAACAACTTATATAATGTTTATTTTGAAGTCATGAATAATTCTAAAAAAATATTTACGAAAACGATTGCGCAAATTAAAAATATTTTGTATACTGAAATCGTAAAAAATCATTATGTTGAAAGATACGGAGGTTCTGTATGGAAAGGGAAAGTCGGCTCTTTTTTGGAGTGCTAGTTTAGCAAATATGTCTCCGCTGACCAAGTCAGCGCTGAAACGGCAACAGAATTGGTAACAAATCAATGGGAAATAGCAGAGCAAGCCAATGAAGTTGCACAAAGTAAGACTGATACCTTAGCTGACATGCAAGCTGAGGTTGAAAATACTGAATTAACCATTAGTGAAGATGATACCTAAACTGTTGTGACTGAAACTGATATGGATATTACTCTATCAGATTTCAATGAACTTGGATTTCTCTTACTAGATGAGTCTAAGGAGGGCGATGATGCCAAAATTCAGCCAGACAATTATAGCTTTAAAGATTTAGCTAATCACACACAAATTTTTTTGAAAGACGAGGATAAGACAATTTACACGAATCCATATTTTGTAAGCACTATTCGTTTGATATCAGTTCAGCAAACAAGTCCGACAGAGTTTGTTGCTATTATTAGCAATTTAGCTGACGCTGATAAGGATGAGTTATTTGAAAATGTTAAGGTAACTGATAAAGATGGTAATCTGATGACTATTTCTGACTTTGTATTGAATCCTGAAACTAATCAGTTAACGATTATTGGTGATTTTTCACAACTTTTAGCACCATACACGGTTAGTTATGCTGGTGATGACTATCAAGCTAAGACCAATTGGCAATATACAGATTCTCTTTATGCCTATGATGGTGAGTTAGGCGCGCGTGTGTCAGAAGAAGGAGTGCGTGTTGATTTGACTGTTTGGTCACCAAGTGCAGATAGTGTTTCGGTGGTTCTTTATGATAAAGATGACCAAACTAAGGTTGTTGGAAAGATTGCTATGGTTAAAGGTGATAAGGGCCAATGGTCAGCAGCTTTGACGCAAGAATCGGGTCTTGGTGTTTCTGATTATCGTGGTTATTATTATCATTATGAAATCACACGTGGAGATGAAACGGTTCTCGCACTTGACCCTTATGCCAAATCATTAGCGGAATGGAATAGTGATTTGATTGGAACTGACCCGTCATACAAGGTAGCAAAAGCTGCGATTGTGGATACTAGTACAATTGGCAATCAAGAATTGACCTACTCTGATATTAGCGGATACACGGATCGTGAAGATGCTATTATTTACGAAGCACACGTTCGTGATTTCACATCAGATATCGCTATTTCAGATGAACTTCAACATCAATTTGGGACTTTTGCAGCCTTTGTTGAAAAAATAGATTACCTTCAAGAGCTTGACGTGACGCATATTCAACTTTTGCCAGTGATGAGCTATTATTATGTCAATGAATTGGCGAATGCTGAGCGTTTGACGGACTATGCTTCTAGCAATACGAATTATAACTGGGGATATGACCCACAGAGCTACTTTGCTTTGACAGGAATGTATTCAGAAGACCCAACTAACCCAGCAAAACGCATTGAGGAATTCAAGAATTTGATTGCTGAAATCCATAAACGTGGGATGGGTGTTATTCTTGATGTGGTTTACAATCACACAGCTGACCTTGCTATTCTTGAAGCTTTGGAGCCAAATTATTATCATTTTATGGAAGCTGATGGAACAGTTAAAACAAGCTTTGGTGGCGGTCGCCCAGGAACAACGCATTATATGACAAGACGTTTGGTGCTTGATTCAATTGCTTATTGGGTTGATGAGTTCAAAGTTGACGGTTTCCGTTTTGATATGATGGGAGATTTGGATGCCGAAACGGTGCAAATGGCATATGATACGGCTAAAGCACTGAATCCGAATATTATCATGCTTGGCGAGGGCTGGATTTCTTATGCTGGAGATGCTAATGATAGCCGACAACCAGCAGACCAGACTTGGATGTCACAAACTGATAGCGTCGCTTCTTTCTCTGATGACATTCGTAACCTCCTCAAATCAGGTTATCCAAGTGAAGGAGCGGCAGCATTTATTACAGGTGGCGCAAAAGATTTGCAAACACTCTTTAATAATATTAAAGCTCAGCCAAGTAATTTCACCGCAGATGACCCAGGTGATGTGATTCAATACATTGCTGCTCATGACAATTTAACGCTTCATGATGTGATTGCAAAATCCATTCAAAAAGACCCAGCTGTTGCTGAAAATGAAGCAGAAATCCAACGTCGTTTGCGTTTAGGAAACCTTATTGTCTTGACATCCCAAGGAACTGCCTTTATTCATTCTGGTCAAGAGTACGGTCGTACGAAACAATTCCTTGACGAGGATTACAAGACACCAGTTTCAGCAGATAAAGTGCCAGCAAAATCTGATTTGTTGACCAATGCTGACGGCACACCGTTTGAATACCCATATTTCATCAGTGATTCTTATGATTCGACAGATGCGATTAATCATTTTGATTGGGCTAAAGCCACAGATAGCGAAGCTTACCCAGAAAATACGCAAAGCCAGACTTATACAAAAGGTTTGATTGCCATTCGCCGCTCAACAGATGCTTTTACGCTTAAAACCAAAGAAGAAGTTGACCGCAATGTGAGCTTGATAACCATTCCAAATGAAAATGGTGTTGGGCAAGAAGATTTGATTATTGCTTATCAAACAATTGCTAGCAATGGCGATATTTACGCTGTTTTTATCAATGCAGATACCGTGGCGCGTGATTTTGTATTGACAGATGATTACCGAAATCTCCTATCAGCTGAAATCATTGCAGATGGTAAGCAAGCAGGAGTAGAAGCGATAGAAAATCCAAGCGGTGTCACAATGACTGAAACAGGATTAACCCTCGAGCCACTAACAGCTACCATTTTACGTTTGAAAAAAGCTAGCGCTGAAACGGAACGCACGCTTTATGATGAAGCAAGTGGTGTTAGCGTTATTTTAGGAGCAGGTGAACGTGATGACATTAAGAAAATCAAGGTAAGTCACCAAGAAACAAATGATGTCAAAACACCAGAAGTTCTAAAAGGAACAGATTACGATTTGTTTGATATTCAGCCAACTGACGATTTTGGAAATGTCTTAGCCATTACAAAAACAGTGCGAGTTATTTTACCAATTGATGCTGGCAAGACTGTTGCTCAAGTCTTTTATCTCCCAGAAAATGGACAACCACAGTCACTAGTATTTGAAGAAATCAGCCGTACTGTGGCAGGGCAAACATTGAAATTTGTCATCTTTGATACGGAACATTTTAGTCAATACGGCATTATTTATGCTCAAGAAGCTGCTCAATCATCAGATATGGCAACACAAACCTCAGCTGAAACTGGCGTGACACCTGATGATCAAGCACAAGCTTCTGTCGTGGAAACGACAACTACACCTATCACAGTAGATGCCAATCTTGAAACACTAACAGCTACTGATACTGCTGAAATTTTACCAGCGACAGGTGAAAAAGATGGCACACTTCTTACCTTTGCAGGTGTTTTAAGCCTAGCAAGCATAGCTTTGCTCGAACTCAAACGCCGCAAAAAATCAGAATAACTTACAGTAGGCACAAAAAGAGAGGCTAGGGATAAAATCCTAGCCTCTTAATCATCTAAAAATAATGTTTCTATCAGTAAGCGGTGTCGTGGAACGACTGGGTGTGTTTCTAAAAATGCTTTTAACTTTTCTTTTGCCACCCATTGGTACGAAATGGTTTCGCTATTTTGGAGAGTTATGGTATCTTTGGGAGAATTTACCAGAGCAAGGTAGCTATCCATGATGCAATTGTCATCTTTGTAAACAGTCCTTTTTGAAAATGTTAATTCAACTGGTAGAAGCCCAGTTTCTTCCAGCAACTCACGTCGAACAGCTTGTTTAGAATCCTCACCATAAAGAGCAGAGCCACCTGCACTAGCTTCAAAAAATCCTGGAAAAGCCTCTTTTTCTAAATGTCTTTGCACAAACAAAATATCATTGTCAACATGTTGCACCAAACAATCTACTGCCAAGTGGTACAAATCATCAGGAATTGACTGACCACGCGTTAAGATACGACCTGTTTTTTGCCCATTTGCTAAATAAGCATCCCATTTTTCCATGTTTTTCTAACCTCTTTCGTTCAAAAAATTATATAATAGTATATATAGTAACATATGAAGGGGAGTTGGTACCATGCACATATTGATAGCACCCGATTCATTTAAGGAAAGTTTATCTGCCCTCGATGCGGCAAAAGCCATTCAAAGGGGATTAAAAAAAGCACTGCCAAATGCGACTTTTGACTTAATGCCGATTGGCGATGGTGGCGAAGGAACCTTGGAGACCTTAACTGATGGTTTGCACCTAAGGCGTGATAGCCATATTGTTACGGGAGCATTAGGTCAGCCTGTGGAAGCTCACTATGCGACCAATGGTCAATTAGCTGTTTTTGAAATGGCTGACATATGTGGCTTGGAAAAAGTTCCACTTGATAAGCGCAATCCGCTAACATTAACGACAAAAGGTGTCGGTGAAATGATTGGACATCTTGTTGACCTTGGTACCAAAGAAATCATGATTGGTGTTGGCGGCAGTTCCACTAATGATGGTGGTATTGGAATGGCAGCAGGATTAGGCTATCGTTTCTTTGACGAGTCTGGTCAAGAAGTTGCTGCAGTTGGTGATAATCTTGGAAACATCACAACGATTTCCTATGAAGATTACCATTGGGATTTATCACAAGTTGAGCTAACAATTATTACTGACGTTACCAATCCACTATGCGGTCCTAATGGCGCAACCTACGTTTTTGGTGGACAAAAAGGACTTGCAAACGAAAAATTCGCAAGTGTTGATAAGGATATGGAGCAATTTTACCAAAGCTTTTTCCCAGTAATCCTTGATTTAGCGGGAGCAGGAGCAGGTGGCGGAATGGCAGCAGGGCTAGCTGCGTTTACTGGCGGACGAATTATCTCTGGTATCGACGCAGTTCTTGATATGCTCAACTTTGACCGTCGAGTCCAAGTTGCGGATGTCGTCATTGTTGGTGAGGGACGCATGGATAAACAAAGTTTGTCTGGGAAAGCCCCTGTTGGCGTTGCTAGTCGTACGCCAAGAGGCAAATTAGTCATTGCCATTTGCGGTAGCTTAAAAGATGATTTGCCAGACTTTCCAGCTGCTAATATTCAAGCAGCTTTTCCGATTATATCAGGCGTCGATTCTTTGGAAAATACGCTAGCGCAGGCTCCTCAAAATCTAGAACGCACCGCCCAAAATATTGGCAATCTACTAGCCTTTACCAAACGTTAATCTTTATTGAATAATTTTGACCAGAAGCCCTTTTTAGGGGCTTCTTTTGGTTTGTCATGTGTTTGTGGAAAACGCACTGCTAACAGTGGATTGTCAACATTTTCAGCTTGATTCGAATGAACGATAATCCCATAAGGTGAATGCGCATTTTTTTCATCAACGATTGTTGCTTGAATTTCAAGATTTTGCGCTATTTTCATATAGTAACATTGGTCGGCGACCGCCAATTTTGGTGAAATTTTGACAAATAACATGTCATAATCACTCGCTAAATGTTTTAAAATGTCCTCGAAACGTGCTTTAGTATCTTCCAAACGACTGTCATCAAGCAGTATTGACAAGACCACACGTTCAGCAAATGTTCCAAAATAGCGTCGTTGTTCATCAGGATTAAGTCGATTTTCCCCTGCAGCAGCATGTAAAACTTTACTTTCTAAATCACTCATACTATTTAACCTCGATTATTTCTTAACTTCATTATAAGTTAAATTTACTAAACTGTCATTTCTCAGCCGTAAGCGCATAAAGTATTTTGAAAAAAGGGCATGAAAGTTAAATTGGTTTTTCAAAATTTCTCGTTTTTATTTGCCTAAGTGGCGATATTATGGTATTATTTTAGTGTAAAAATATTAAAAACTCATAAGGAGAGTAACATAATGTCAATTATTACTGATGTTTACGCTCGCGAAGTCCTTGACTCACGCGGTAACCCAACACTTGAAGTAGAAGTTTACACTGAATCAGGTGCATTCGGACGTGGTATGGTTCCTTCTGGAGCTTCTACTGGTGAACACGAAGCAGTTGAACTTCGTGACGGAGACAAATCTCGTTACAACGGTCTTGGTACTCAAAAAGCTGTTGACAACGTTAACAACATCATCGCTGAAGCAATCATCGGTTTCGATGTTCGTGACCAACAAGCTATTGACCGTGCAATGATCGCTCTTGATGGTACTCCAAACAAAGGTAAACTCGGTGCAAATGCTATCCTTGGTGTTTCTATTGCCGTAGCTCGTGCAGCAGCAGACTACCTTGAAGTTCCACTTTACAACTACCTTGGTGGTTTCAACACTAAAGTTCTTCCAACTCCAATGATGAACATCATCAATGGTGGTTCTCACTCAGACGCTCCAATCGCTTTCCAAGAATTCATGATCTTACCTGCTGGTGCACCTACATTCAAAGAAGCTCTTCGTTGGGGTGCTGAAATCTTCCACACTCTTAAGAAAATCCTTAAAGAACGTGGTCTTGAAACAGCTGTTGGTGACGAAGGTGGATTTGCTCCTAAATTTGACGGAACTGAAGATGCCGTAGAAACAATCATCAAAGCTATCGAAACTGCTGGTTACAAACCAGGTGAAGATGTATTCCTTGGATTTGACTGTGCTTCATCAGAATTCTACGATAACGGAATCTATGACTACACTAAATTCGAAGGTGAAGGCGCAGCTAAACGTACTGCTTCAGAACAAATCGATTACATTGAAGAATTGGTTAACAAATACCCAATCATCACAATCGAAGATGCAATGGACGAAAACGACTGGGACGGATGGAAAGAACTTACTAAACGTCTTGGTAAACGTGTTCAATTGGTCGGTGATGACTTCTTCGTAACTAACACTTCATACCTTGAACGTGGTATCAAAGAAGAAGCTGCTAACTCAATTCTTATCAAAGTTAACCAAATCGGTACTTTGACTGAAACATTCGAAGCTATCGAAATGGCTAAAGAAGCTGGTTACACTGCCGTTGTATCACACCGTTCAGGTGAAACTGAAGATTCAACAATCGCTGACATCGCAGTTGCAACTAACGCTGGTCAAATTAAAACTGGTTCACTTTCACGTACTGACCGTATCGCTAAATACAACCAATTGCTTCGTATCGAAGACCAACTTGGTGAAGTAGCTGAATACCGTGGATTGAAATCATTCTACAACTTGAAAAAATAATCAGCTTACTGATTGAGAGGGTGTAAACCCTTGATATGAAAGCATTCTAGGCTCACTCCTAGAGTGCTTTTTTTGATTTTGTTACCCTTTTTGTTCCCCTTTGACATTTTTTGTATAGTAAAAGGGTGACCCTAAAGTGTCATACCCTTATAAACTATTAATAGCATTTTCAAATATTGAAGCTGATTTTTGAGCTCCTTCTTTAGTTGCGTGAACATATGTATTAAGTGTCATTGAGATATCACTATGACCTAGGCGGTGTTGTAAGTCTTTTGGCTGAATACCAGCGTAAAGCATGATAGTAGCGTGTGTATGGCGTAAACCATGGAAAGATACATTAGTTACACCAGCGTTTTTAAAGTGTTTATCTAGTCTTCTTCTTAGATTGCAAGCATAAGCGTATTTTTCTGTAAAAACAGAGAAGACAACTTTTTCAGACCGCCCAAGTTGCCATGATTGGACTTGTTGCCGGTTTTTATATTGCTTAAGCATGAGTATAGTTGCCTTATCAATTGAGATATCCCTATAACCCGCCTTAGATTTAGGGGGATTTACTTCTTGATATCGGTTAAGTGTTTTATTAACGCTGACTACACCACTTTCTAAGTCAATATCAGACCATTCAAGGGCTAAAGCTTCGCTGATACGTAAACCAGTAGCAAGTAAGAACGTATATAAAACAAAGTCAAATAGGCTTTCATAGTCTGATTGGTCTAGCGTATTTAGATAATTTAAGAACTGTTTCAATTCTTGTCTATCTAAAAACTTAATTTTAGTTTTTTCTTTTTGTTTTTTACGTGGAACAATAACGTCCCTAGCAGGATTGTGTTGTATTAGTTGCATAGCGACGCCATATTGAAGTATTCGGCTATTGACATTGTGAAGTAGGTTGTAGTTTGCGTATGCTCCTTTAACGCCCTTGTTTGCCCTATCAGCCCATTTGTTTACTTGTTGCTGAATAATAGGTGTTGTTAGCTTATCAAGCTTATAATCGCCGAATACAGGCAAAATATGCACTTTTAACAGCCCCTTAGTAGATTGTTGGGTGTTTGGTTTAACTGTATTCTTGTAACTATCCCACCAGAGAGAAGCAAGCTCTTTGTAGGTCTTTATGGTAGTCTTGGTTTTGGTTGTATAACCGTTATTGATAAATTCGTTAACCGCCTCACGGGCTTTTGTTTTAACGCCTTTTTTGGTAGAAGCAGTAATGTTTTTACGTGCTTTCTTTCCTGTTAGTCTATCTGTTCCAAGGTAAACGTTAGCACGATAGACAATAGTTCCGTTTTTCTTTTTAACTTCTTTGATATTCATGTATAAACCTTTCCATCAGCAGGCAAGCTATTATTAAAAAGGTTTTAGGTTTTACATGTAAGAATGTCGGGATAGCGGGTTAGAAATACTGGAAAATCCTAGTATATGGCGTAACAAAACGGTACTCCATACCAGAAAAATATTGGAAAATAGTGGATTTTCTATATAGATTTGAATTTAGTGTTTTTTAGTATTTTTAATACTGGAATTAAGCTATTTTTTTAAAAAACGGGCTAACAGAAGGTCTAACAATGTTAGGTCGTTTTCGTCTAATTTGTCGATTTTTTCTTTTAGTAAGTTACGCCAATCGGTAGAGGTAAACTCTTTTTTAGTATTCAAATTATCGCCCGGGAGAATTTCAGAAAGATTGTCTAGTAACTTTCGCCCCGTTTCTTTTGAGATAGCACCTTTGTTTTTGTTTCCTTCTTGTACAGCTTCTTTTAAGGTTTCATTGAATTCACTATAGCCTAAAAGGTAAGCAACACTAACACCAAAATAGTTTGCTAACTGTTGGGCTTTATCTGATTTTGGAACACGTTCTCCTCTTTCCCAACGTGAAATAGTCAATTTTGTAACATTTATTTTTTCTGCTAACTCTTCTTGGGTCAGCTTTTTCTTTTTTCTTAGTTCTTTTATTCTATTGTTCATACTTATTTCCTCTTAGTGAGATTATAACATTTTATAAAGAAAAAGTAACCAAAAATATATTTTTGGTTACTTTTTCGTTGACAAATAATCCAAAAGGATATAAAATGTATTTAAGTTATCCGAACGGATATTTAGAAAGGAGTTAAAAAATGCTTATCACCTCGCAACAAGCAAAAGCTATCAGACGCAAACAAGCGGACAAGCAACTTACTGCAAAACAGGCAAGTGTTGAAATTGGTGTAGTACCAGTTACATACCGTAAGTTATGCAACGGTGGCGAAGTCAAGCCTAGCATTTATCAAAAAGCTATGGAATGGCTAGTAGAAGACTACTAAAAAACACGTACCTAAAAAGATACGTGAGAGCAACAAAAAAGGCTTAACAGTTTGGTCGCTAGCAAGCCTTTCAGGAAATAAAACTAAAACAAAATTAATAAAGCAGGCAAGCTATTATTAAAAGGGTTTTAGCAAAGTTTTTTATGCTTGAATTATAACAAATTCGGGCGTTTGTGTCCATACGGAGAGCGGAAACTCTTAAAACTAACAAGGAAGTATACAAGAAAAAACATTAAAAGGCGACAAGGAGAAATAAAAATGGAACAAGAAAATCAAAAAATTTATTTAACAGCAGATACCTTAAAAGAACTTGGAAGCGACTTAACCGACATCATGAATAGATTAGAAATGACTAACCATGTTATCGAGGGGTTAGAGTTTGCTTGGGGTAAGGATAGAACGACATTCGATTGGGTAGCTAAGAAGTTTTTATCAACTACTTATGAGCAAAACCAAAGACTTTATAAGGTGTTAAACGAAGTGGCTTTTGCACTATTAGAGTGTGACAATGAAAAAGAGCTAAAGGAGATAAAATCATGATATACCAAGAAATCAATTTACCAATTTGGGGGCAGTTAGTCATCATGGTTTTACTTATCCTAATTGGCATTGAAATAGCCAAAATCAAGCCTGTAGAAGCTCCAAAAGAGGTTAAGGAACAAATACCTGACAACCATGTTAAAGAACGATATGGGGCTTATATCCAACTTAGAGGACGTTATTACAATTAAGGAGGCATGACATGAAATTATATCACTATTCACAATTTACCAACCTAGCTAGTATTAAAGAAAATGGCTTACATGTTGGTGCTGATAATGTTGTTTATCTTGCTGAAAGTCCTATGTTAGCAAGAGCATTTGCCTATATTTACGGTTTAAAGGATTATGCATTATTTGAGGTGTCTGTAACATTAGATGACATTGAAAAGAGTACAGACCACAACGAGGACTATTTTAAGAAGCTGACAGGGGAGTTAAGTGCTGAATGTTATTCATGTAAGCATAATATACCAGCCGATAGAGTAATTTTCTTAGGTTGCTATTCGTTTTCAGATTAGGAGACAGACCATGACAGATAAAGAATTAAATAAAATAGCTGACCTTATCAGTAAACGTGTAACGTTTACCGAATTAGAAGAATTCAAACACTTGGAACAGCGAGAAGATAGGGAAGCATGGGTTAAAAATCAGATTGCCAAGCTAGATAAAGGAGAAATATTGCTATGACAGATAATATTATCAGTATTCAAGACATTAAAACGGATTTAGAGAAAACACGTCATAACCTATCAAGTCTTTCTTTCGAGGAAGTAACAGCTTTAACCATGGAACAACTTTCAAATAATCTTATTATCATCGCTGATACGCTAGAAAAAACTATAGACGTTGTTAAAACGTTGAAAGCCAATGATATTGCAATTCAAGAACAACTTATCCAGCTAGGTGACAAAGTGGAGATATTAGAAAACGATATGGAGGTGCTTTTATGAGCTTACCAGTGAATTATAAGCGCGTGTTAAGGCAAATCAAAGTGGGGGCAGGAAATCCAATCACAGGGGCAGAAATAGCCCTAACCTTAAAACTAGAGGAAAGAACGGTACAGAAGATTATCAGCCAACTAATCACAAGGTATGGTATTCCTATTGTTGGTGTTAGACATGGTTTCAATCGTGGCTATTTTATCCCAGAAGATAAAGCTGAATTATTGGACGGCGCTAAATCTTTCTACAATCAATTACAAGACGAACAAAAACGCTTAAATGTTCTAATGAATGCTGACCCAGCTATCTATACAAAGCTTATTAAAGAGCTTTTAGAAGGGGTGTGATATGGGGACATTTTCACCCGAGTTTGAACAAGGTTTATTAGACCGTATAGACGTAGTAGCTGAAAAGAAGTTAGAGCTAGAAAGACAATTACAGACGCAAACAGGTTTAATAAGCGGAAAGAAGTTGAAAGAAGAATTAGATATAACAGGCGCTACACTCACAAATTGGGTTAAGTTGGGGCTTAAAGTTTACCAACCGCCCTTTGAGAGTAGCAAGAAACAATATTTTAGAGTGTCAGACGTGATTAATTTTTTAACCGTACGCTAGAAAGGAGCAATAATTGGGAAAGACTAAAATATATTTTTGGTTGAAAGTTGATAAAAAGTTTTTTGACAATGTTTTTATCAAGCGATTAAAAAACATGAATGGCGGGTATGCTATGACTGTTATTTATATCCGACTTATGTTAGAGAGTTTAGAAAGTGATTGTATTTTATACTATGACGGTTTTCTTGAGAGTTTGGTAGAAGAATTAGCTATTAAGTTAGACGTTTCAGAAGATGATATAAATATGACTATGGCATATTTTACTAAATGTGGACTAATTCAAATTGATACCGAGGGAAATGCTGAACTATTGCAAGCTAAAGCAATGTTAGAACAAGAGACGAATCAAGCGCAGTATATGCGGGAATACAGGAAACGTCAAAAATTAAAAAATGATAATTCTTACAATGTAAGCCAACTAGCTAACGTTGTAAGCGAACCGTTAACCACTTGTAAGACAGAGATAGATATAGAGAAAGAGATAGAACATAAGAGTAAGAATAAGAGTAAGAATCAGAATAAGAGTAATGCTACTGCTGATTTTTCTGAAATTTATTCTTACTACCAACAAGAAATTGGTGTCTTATCCCCTAATCAAGCTGAACAGTTAGCGGACTATATCAAACTAGATAACTTTGAACCAGAGTTATTGAAGCGTGCTATTGATAAAGCTTCTAACAATGCTAAGCGTTCCTTTGGTTATGTGAATTCTATTCTAAGGAATTGGAAACAAAACGGCATTACAACGCTTGTACAAGCCGAAGAAGAGGATAGGAAGTTCCATGAATCCAAGAAAGAACCTAAGAGCGATATAGAAAGCACTATCCCAGATTTGCCATTTTAGAAAGTGAGGTAAAAACATGAAGAAAGACCCATTTGAGAATTTAAAGCATGTTATAGAGCTTGAAGCGGTTTGTCCCGTCCATAATGTACACTTACAACAGCTTAACAGGACTGTTGTAATAGCAGGCGAAGACGAACCAAGAAAGCCCGCCCCTTATTGTCCCGAATGTGCTAAAGAGGGAATAGCTCAAAAGAGCCAAAGCGAACTTGAAAAGCTCAAAAATAAAGAATTGTATGTAAATACTTACAACGTCTTAGAACGTGATAGTACAATCCCTAAAGAGCTTAAAACGGCTACCTTTGACAATTTCATAGCAAATACACCAGAAGAACGTCAGCTTTTAGCTTTTGCTAAACAGCAGGCAGAGAAGTACATAAATGGCATGGTGGGAAATACGCTTATAACGGGCGGTACAGGTATCGGAAAGAGCCACTTAAGTATTTCTATTGCCAAAGTAATAAACGAGGGATACAGGGCAAAAAATGAGCCTAAGAGCGTGTTGTTTATCAGCCTTACAGAAATCATTAAGGAAATCAAAGAAGGGTGGAATTATGGCAGAGGTGCCAAATTAACAGAGGCAGAAGCGGTTAAGCTATTGACTGAAGTTGACTATCTCATTCTTGATGACCTAGGGGCGAAGAATGCAACACTAAACCCTAAAAGTGATTGGGAGCAAGATTTTTTATTTGATATTCTGAACAACCGAGAAAATACGATTATCAACACTAATTTAAGCGGTTCGGAGTTGCGTAAAGTCTATAACGAACGCAACGCAAGTCGTATCTTGAAAGGTTTAGAGGGAAACAGCTTTAAAGCATTTAGTATCAAAGATAAGCGTTATAGTATCCGAAACTTGAAATAAGACTTTTTTCCATTTTTGGAAAGCAAAAAGCGTTGATTTTTAGACGTTTGGTAACAAAAAGGGTAACAAATTTATAAGAATTTATCGGAAATACTATAATTTCAAGGTTTTATCTAATAACAAATTATTAATACCTAGAGTAATACAAGGAGAAGAAACATGAATAATGTAAAATCACAAAACGAAATCAGACCATTAACAGCCAAAGAGTTACAAAATTGGATTGAGGAAGAGAAAGCAATTTTAGAAATGATACAAGGATATAAAAATAAGCTACCAGAGGGAGAACAAGAACACTTTGAAATCCTATGCTTTGGTGTTTGGAATTGTTTAGATAACTTGCATGCTATGCTTGATGACAATGAGTTAAAATACTATCCTAAAGAGCTTAAAAAACGAAGTAAAGCAGAATATCTTAAACTACTTAGAGAGAGTAGAAAGGGAAGTTATGGAAACAAATAGTGATTTATTGGCATTAATAAAACAAGGGTATATTTTATATTCAAAAAATGGTATAATGACAACAGAGAAAACACCAGATTTTGGTACAATTACATTGAGTTATCAAGGCGGAAAGTTTACACACTTAACCGTTACGACAACTAAAAAATAGTGTCTATCTGAACAACAGAGGACAATTCATCAAGCTTGTAATAGCTTTTTGAGTTGTCCTCTTTTTATTTTTAAAACAGAAAAGGAGTAAGAAGTTTGAAAAAAATTAATGAAACAATTGTAGAATATGCTGAAAGTAAGCGAGCGCGAAAAAAAGACTATCTTGAACTTGTAGCCTTGCAAACAAAATATCTTAAAATGGGTTATACTGGCGAAAGAGGTTATAAAGAAACTGTTGATAATAAACGCTTACAGTATGAAAATGTAGATGCTTGGAGACAAAGTGATTTACTTGAAATGCTTAACGAAGTGGTAGCAAAGGAAAAAGCTAAACTTACAACAGAAGCGCAAGTAACCGCCGATGATTTAGCTGAACTCACGTTGTTAGAAGATTTCAAGCTAACAGAAGAGGATTTAACCCATTATTTGAGTAAATACCAAGGCAAACCGCTTGCAATTAAAAAGTTAAAACAAATTTATCAAGCAGATCTTCGAGTGTTTCCTTTCCCGAAATTAAAAGAAGAGATTTTAAATGATTGGGAAGACCAAGCAAAAGAGGCGATTCACTATATTACGCAATTAGATTATACAAGAGGAACAGAAGCGGATTTAATTGTAGATAAAGCGGTTATGGACGCTAATAATAAGTATTTAGATGAGTATTTAACAGCTTATAACAATTATTAAACCAAAAAGGAGTCGCCCCTATGGACTTTCTAAAAGAAATCGATAAACAGAGCACCAAGAACAACGCTTATAAAGTTCTAAAACAATATCGCCGTTTTTCTCGTATAGCTGGGGAAGAATATACACCTAAACTTACCCCTACTTATACATTAGAACCTAAAACAGTTAGGAGTTATAACAGTGGTAGCAGTCAAACAGAAGCCCTAGTAACCAGACGTGTATCGGCTTGGAATGAAATGGAAGCTATTATGAAGGCTATTAATCGTGTTATTGACCCGCTTGTAAGACAAGTTTTGATTGAGAAGTATTGTAAATGGCAAATTAGAACAGATTGTGAGATTTATATGGAGTTGGGTTATTCTGAAAGTGAGTTTTATCGAAAATTAGAACGTGGTGTTATTGAGTTCGCCGAGAGTTACCGTGGTGGTGAATTATTGGTGTTTTCTAGATAACAAAAAGGGTGCCCCAAAAATGGGACACCTTTTTAACCAGAAGATAAAAACAACACACTTAGTTAACCTAAAGTGGCTGTTTATTGTGGTTCTATTTTACCATTTTACAGCTTTAATATCAAAAAAATAAAAAGGTAGAAGTGACCCACCGCCTCCACAGAAAACCGTTTCATGGGCGTTAGACCACTTCTACAAGGGTAGTATAACATAATAAGTGATTTAGTTAAAAATATGTATTTAAGCAATTTAGTTGGGTTTTTACGTATATAAGGGGGCAAAGGTGGTTACAGTTAAGAGATTGGCGATAGAAGCTATTACAAAGCCTATGAAGCTAAAAGGATTAACCAAAGCAGTAGCAAGATTAGACGGTGAGAGGCTTGACATAAACTTAGAAGCGCTATTTATAGAGTTTGAAAGTCAGCGCTTAGAACTTGATAAGATAGCAGGAACAAAAGGGGGATACCGCTATTTTTTCCTTTGCCCAAGGTGTCAGAAACGTTGTAGAGTGTTTTATAAGCGAGAAATAGCGTATTATTGTAGAATGTGCCAAGGTATCCATAAACAGACGTTAAACCGTAGTAAAACGGATTGTCAGTATTATTGGGAGCTAGCCTTAAAAGAAGCAAGAAAAATAGACCCGTATTTCACCCCTAAACGTGGTGGGTACATGTTTGACGGCTTTCCTGAACGTCCTAAATACATGAGGATAAACACTTATTTAAAGCATTACAGACGTTTTCGGAAGTACGTTGAAAAAGGTGATAGTCTTTGGTTGAAAGGCTTCTAATTGTTATATTTTGTATTCAAAACAATATTTTTGTATAATTGGAGAAAGATAGAAGTTATTATGAAGTATGAATTTTATAAAAAGAATCCCAATGATAAAGTTTGGTGGGTAGAGGTTACTGACCAAGTAGGTGTTCACCAGTTTAGTTTCGATAAAAAGAAGATATACAATTTATTTGCTGATTATCCCCACAATATGACCGCTGAAGAAGTGGAAATTTTCGATAAAGAAAATCCGTTCTGGGCTAACTTCTTTAAAAATCGTAAAAAATAGTATTATCAATAAAATTTAAGTGGGTGTGGAAGGTTTTACACCCGATATTACAGATTTTAACCTGCTCAAATTTGAGCGGGTTGGCTATTGGTCATTTTTGGCTAGTAGCTTTTTTTATTTTTGGGGTGTAGGTATGCAGGGTAAGCATGTAAATGATGAAGATAAAACCACTACCCTGGTTTAAGGGACTGCTTAACAATTTTGTGAAGCAAAAAAAGTAACGCCCAAAAATGGACGTTATTTTGTAAGTATACTTTTACTCAAAAATGAGTAACAGCTCAAAAGAAAAAGCGAAAATCACTCCAAAATACCCAACACGGAAACAATAATCGCTAAATAGCAAAGAGAGCAAAAGCCCTTTTACATACCCTTATTTTAACATAAACAAGTGTAGTAGTAACTACCCTTGTGTTTACTTTTTTCCAATTTTGGGAGAAAGTATTTAAGGGAGTAGTCATAACTACGCCCTTACTTTACGACAAAAATATCTAAAAGTAAGGGGTGCGCTTTCAGGTACGCCTGTACTTTTGCTCAAATTTGAGCAGAAGAAAAGACAACAAATGCTTGAATACGTGTAACACGTAATTATTAACTTTTGATAAGATTTATAGCTATGTGCTTTTGATTTGACTGCTTTATATAAATGTTGTACAATGTAATACAGAAAGAGAGGTACATATTATGTCAATCGTATCACTTAGACTAAATAAAAATGAAGAAGAGCTTTTTAAAAGTTATTCTATTCATACAGGAAAAACACTATCAGAGTTGTTTAAAACGGCTTTAGCTGAACAAATTGAAGACCAACTAGATTATGAAACAGGTATTAAAGCATTAAATGAATTTAAAAAGAACCCTGTTACTCACTCTATTGATGACATTATTGAGGAGTTTGAAAATGACTTATAGACTAGTTGTTAGCGATAAGGTCAAGAAACAGCTTAAGAAAATGGATAAGCATGTAAGGCTTATGCTTGCTAAAGACATGAAAAAGCACCTTGACGGTGTAGAGAATCCCAGACAAATGGGAAAAGCATTAACAGGGCAATTCAAAGGTCTATGGCGTTACAGAATAGGGAATTACAGGGTTATTTGTGATATTATAGATGATGATTTGGTTATCCTCGCTATCGAAGTAGGACATAGAAAAGATATTTATAAAAATTAAAAGCACCCGTTAAGGTGCCTTTTTCTTGCCTGCTGAACTCATAAAATTTGTTATCTTTTTTGTTACCCTTTATGTTTCACCTACTTATTTCAAATAAATGATTTTAGAGGTACATAGAGGTAAAATGTGTTTAAAATATGGTATATTTTATAGTGTTATATTATAGGAAGAGAACTTGAAAAAATAATCAGCTTACTGATTGAGAGGTTGTAAACCCTTGATATTAAAGCATTCTAGGCTATCCCCTAGAGTGCTTTTTTATTTTGAAAAAATACTTTATGGGTGTACCTTTAAGCACGCCCGTTCTTTTGCTCAAATTTGGGCGGAAGAAAAACAATAAATACTTGAACACGTGTGACACGTATGATGTAATAATCTTGTCAGGAGGTAAAAGCGCTATGCCTATGACACCAAAAAGAAATGGTTAAGCTACTTACTGCCAATGGTTGGACGAAGACCAAAGGTGGTAAGGGGTCACGCGTTAAACTTGAAAAAGCTGGCGAGCGACCTATAACCATTCCCGACGATGAAATTAATAAATATACCGAAAGGGGTATTAAGAAGCAAGCAGGGCTGTTATAAAGGCAGTCTTCCGCTTGTCTTTGTATTGGAGGTATTAACATGCTTGTCACTTATCCAGCTTTATTTTATTATGATGATACAGACGGAGCAAGCACCCCTTACTTTGTCACTTTCCCAGATTTTGAGCATTCAGCAACTCAAGGTGAGGATATGGCGGACGCTATGGCAATGGCTAGTGAATGGCTAGGGATTAACTTAGCGGATTATATCGAAAATGGGCGTGATATTCCTGTACCTACCGCTATTAATACTTTATCTTTGGTTGATAATAACCCTTTCCGTGATGATAAGGATATAGAGTTAGTTTATAACCCTAGCAAGTCTTTTATTTCTATGGTAGTGGTTGATGTTGCCGAGTATTTAGGTAGTCAAGAACCTATAAAGAAAACCCTAACTATCCCACGTTGGGCAGATACTTTGGGGCGTGATTTAGGTTTGAATTTTTCGCAAACACTAACAGACGCCATTGCTGATAAAAAAATCCATACTTAACAATTTAAGAGCCTATCTATTTCAAATAGGCTCTTTTTTTGTGTTTAAGGGGCAAAAAAGGGGCAGTTAAGTCTTGTGCTAATTTTTAATATGGCTAGAAATGCTTAATAATCTCTATTTTAAAGTGCTTAATTTTTGATTAAAGTGACTTTGTTATGGTAATTAGGAAGCTTGGCTACAAAGAAAAAGGACTGCGATATGACCTGCCCCCCAAAAGTTAGACAACAAATCTAACTTTTGGGGTGTTTTTCTATGAAATTAAGTTATGAAGATAAAATTGAAATCTATCGCTTACGACAATCTGGTGGGACATGGCCTAAAATCAGTCAAACATTTAATATTAGTAAGTATAACCTTCAATACATGGTCCGCCTTATTGATATACACGGATTGGAAAGTGTTTGTAAAAGGAAAAATAGGTATTATTCTCCTGAACTAAAGCAGGAAATCATAAACGAAGTTCTGATGAAAGGTAGGTCTCAGCTAGAGGTTTCTCTAGATTATGAATTACCAAATAAGGGAATGCTTCCTAATTGGATAGCGCAATACAAGAAAAACGGGTATACTATTCTTGAGAAATCAAGAGGGAGACCTGTAAAGATGGGACGCAAACCAAAGAAAAAACTTGAAGAAATGACTGAATTAGAGCGTCTTCAATATGAAAATGAGTACCTTAGAGCGGAGAATGCCGTACTAAAAAAGTTGAGAGAACTCCGATTGAGGGACGAAGCAAGGCTCAAAGAGCAACAGAAATCATTCAAGGACTAATCAATGTATTTGATTTAAGAATCCTACTTAATATTTTGAAGCTGTCTCGATCAACCTACTATTATCAGGTTAAACGTCTAACCCAGGTAGATAAAAACAAAGAATTAAAAGAAGCTATTCAAGATATTTATTCTGAGAACAAAGGGAGATAAGGTTACCGTAGAATTCACCTCGAACTTAAAAATCGAGGCTATAAAGTTAACCATAAGAAAGTTCAACGTCTGATGACAGAACTTGGTTTGAAAGCTAGAATCCGTGCGAAACGTCGCTATAACTCTTATAAAGGTGAGGTGGGCAAGAAAGCTGATAATCTCATTAAGCGTCAATTTAAAGCTGCCCAACCACTTAAGAAGTGTTATACCGATGTAACAGAGTTTTCAATTCCTGCTAGTGATCAAAAATTGTATCTATCACCAGTTCTTGATGGCTTTAACAGTGAGATTATTGCATATAATTTATCTACCTCGCCAAACTTACAACAACTTAAAACGATGCTTTCCAAGGCTTTTCCTGAACAAACTTATCAGGGCACTATTTTACATAGTGACCAAGGATGGCAATATCAACACACTTACTACCATCATTTTCTTGAGGAGCATGGAATGAGACCGTCCATGTCGCGTAAAGGAAATAGCTTAGACAACGGCATGATGGAATCTTTCTTTGGAACATTGAAGACAGAAATGTTTTATGGGTTTGAGAAGGAATTTACTTCCCTCGAAACATTGAAAACAGCTATTTCAGAATATATCAACTACTACAACACTAAACGAATCAAACTTACATTAAAAGGACTAAGTCCTGTGCAATACAGAACTCAATCCTTAACTTAAATATTTAGTCTAACTTTTGGGGGGCACTTCAATAAACTGCAATCCTTTTAAGGTTATTTTTCAAATTCAGCTTTACTTTTAGTATCGGCATACTCTTCGGCGACTTCTTTTGAAAGAATGTCATCGTAACTTGGTAGTGTAATACTAGAACCGTATTTATTTTTTAGAGCTGTTGTCACTAGGCGGTAAGCAAGGTTGGCATTACGTGAGAGGATAGGTCCGTGGAAGTAGCTGCCATAGACATTTTTATAATGAACACCTTCAGTGCCGTCCTCTTTGTTGTTACCATTTCCGTAAACGCAGATACCAAGTGGTTTTTCGTCATCAGACAAGAATGTTCGACCTTGGTGATTTTCAAAACCATAGTAAGTTTCGTTAAATTCATCGTTATGGATTTTTATATCTCCGACGAAACGATTATTTTCTTGGTTGAGGGTGTAATGTCCCATAACACCAATACCATTGATTTTTTCACCATTGGCTTGAACATAGTATTGACCAAGGAGTTGGAAACCACCGCAGATAGCTAGAATGACTTTGTCTTTGTTGATGAAGTCAGCAATGGCTTCTTTCTTACTTGGAAGGTCTTTGGCGACAATAGTTTGTTCATAGTCTTGACCACCACCAAAGAAAACCATATCGTAGTAGTCAGCATCAAAGGTATCTCCTAATGAAACAATGTCAAAGGTCATTTTAGCTCCAAGCTTTTCACCGACATATTTCATCATGAGGATATTACCATTGTCACCGTAGGTATTCATCAGATTGCCGTAAAGGTGGGCAACGTTTAACTCATAGTTGTAATCTTTTGTGTTAGGAGATTGTAGCGAAGTGTAAGTCATTTTAATTCATCTCCTTTCCAACGGCATGGCGACTAGCTAGAATTTCTCGGAATTGTAACATGGCGGTATAAGTTGCAAGGATATAGGCGTGCTCAGTTGTTTGTGATTCAATTAATGCCATAATATCCTCGAGACTTTCGGCTTCGGTGATGTTGTTTTCATCGTAGCCTGTCACACGCAAACGACGAGCAATTTCAGAATGACGAACACCGCCTGCAAATGCTTGAGGAATATCCATATCTAAAACAGCCTCGAAGTTAGCATCCCAAATCCAACTGGTATCAATTCCGTCAGCGTAATTGGCATTGAGTAGGACAGAAAGTGTAAATGGATAAGGGGCTAATTTAATCATATCAAGTGCTTGACTAGCGCCAACTGGGTTTTTAATGAGAACCAAAGTACAAGATTTATCACCGATTTTAAAGGTTTCTTGGCGTCCAAAGACGGCGCGACTTTTATCAAAACCAGCTTTAATTTTTTCAGGAGCAACTCCGAAAAATTCAGCAACAGACACCGCAGCAAGAGCGTTATAAATGTTATAGAGACCACCGACGTTGATTTTGTAATCTTGACCGTCAATGACAAATTCAGAAGTTGTATTGGTGATTTTCGTCAATTCTGTCAAGGCATAATCGAGTTTTGGACGGTGGAAACCACAATTGTCACAGACATAATCACCAAGGTTTGCATAGGTGTTCAATTTGTATTTTAGAATTTGCTGACATTGTGGACACAAAATTCCTTCGGTATTATAGTGTGCGAGTTCTGGAGTGTGTTTTTCAGTGTCAAAGCCATAATATTTAACAGGATTTACCACGTTTGTAGAATTGAAAAGTGGGCTGTCTCCGTTGGCTAAGATTGTTGCTGTTGGAGCTTTGGCAGCACCGTCTAAAATCATTTGGTAAGTGGTGTAAATTTCACCGTAACGGTCCATTTGGTCACGGAAAATATTGGTGAATACAAAGAGACTTGGTGTGATGTATTCTGTGATTTTTGGCAGACTAGCTTCGTCGATTTCAAGCACGGCAATTTTTTTACCAGATTTGGCTTTTTTGGCTGTCAAGAAAGTTGAAGTAATCCCAGTAATCATATTGGCACCGCTTGGATTTGTGACGATTTCACCAAAAGCTTCACGTAAAATCCCAACTGTAAGAGCAGTGGTCAAAGTTTTACCGTTTGTTCCTGTTACCACAACGATTTCATAATCTTTAGCGATAGTGTCTAAAATATCTTTGTCGAATTTGAGGGCGATTTTTCCAGGCAAGGTTGAGCCACGTCCCATTTTTGAAAGGACAAAGTGAGCTGACTTCCCAGCCGTGATTCCCATAAGTGTGTTTACTTTCATAGAAATATTGTACCACAAAAAGATATATTCTAATAAAGAAAATCTGTTTTAAACGTGGTATAATAGAAAGGTAGTTTTAATTAGTTAGAGAAAAGAGATGCATGTATGAGTAATTTTACGGCTATTGATGCTAAATTTTGGGCAACTTTAGTTGAAAATCCATGGACAATTGTCGTTCACATTTTGGATATTTTAATTGTTGCGTATTTTATTTATCGTTTAATCAAAGCCCTTGCGGGTACGAAAATCATGTCCTTGATTCAAGGGGTCGTGTTCTTCATTTTACTAAAGTTTGTAGCTGAATGGATTGGCTTTACGACGATTACTTACTTGATGAATCAAGTCATCACTTATGGTGTTATTGCGGGTGTGGTTATCTTTGCTCCTGAAATTCGTTCTGGTCTTGAGAAATTTGGTCGTTCAACACAAGTTTTCCTACAAACACAGCAAGTGAGTGACGAGGAAAAGTTGGTTGAAGCACTGGTGAAATCGGTGGCTTACATGAGTCCGCGTAAGATTGGGGCTTTAATCTCAATTGAACGCACGCAAACTTTGCAGGAATATATTTCGACAGGGATTCCTTTGGACGCGGATATTTCAAGTCAGTTATTGATTAATATTTTCATTCCAAATACGCCTTTGCATGATGGTGCTGTCATTATCAGAGGCAATAAAATTGCGACGGCTTGTTCTTATCTTCCTTTGTCAGAATCAATGGCGATTTCAAAAGAATTTGGGACACGTCACCGCGCAGCGATTGGTCTGTCAGAGAATTCTGATGCCTTAACGATTGTTGTTTCAGAAGAAACAGGTGGTATTTCAATTACGTCAAAAGGTGAATTCTTACACGATTTGACCAAAGAAAACTTTGAAGCTATTCTTCGAACACAATTAATCACAGAAGTAGAGGAAGAAGAACACTGGTATCATAAGATTTGGAGGAAGAAACAATGAAGAAATTTTTCAATAGTCAATTTTGGTTGGTTATTGTATCTATTGTCTTTTCCATTCTCTTATTTTTAACAGCCACATCAAGTAATTACACACGGACAGGCTCGCAAGTATCGGGGGCAACAGAAACTTATACCCATACTTTGGAGAATGTTCCCATTGATATTAAATATGATACTGATAAGTATTTTATTAGTGGTTATTCTTATGAAACAGAGGTTTATCTGACATCGATTAATCGTGTCAAACTGGATTCTGAGATTAATAATGATACAAGAAGTTTTAAGGTAGTAGCTGATTTGACAAACTTGGGTGAGGGGACACAGACGGTTCCTTTGCAAGTGACGGATTTGCCATCAGGAGTTACGGCGACAACCTCACCAAGTAGTATTTCAGTAACAATCGGTAAAAAGAAAACAAAGACATTTGAAGTTCAAGGTGAAGTAGATTCCAGTCAATTGGCTACTGGCTATAAGTTGAAAAAAGTTTCAACAAATATTTCTGAAGTTGAAGTCACGAGTTCGGAATCAATTATTGACCAAATTGACCATGTGGTTGCTAAATTGCCAGAAACAGAAGTGTTGGACAGTAATTACAGTGGACGCGTAGCCTTGCAGGCTGTGGCAGCAGACGGCACAATCTTAGCTAGTGCTATTAACCCTTCGAAAGCCAAATTAGAAGTGACCGTGAAAAAATTGACAAAAACAGTTCCAGTAACTGTGAAAACAACAGGAGAGATGAGTGATAAAATCTCTGACATTTCATACAAATTAAGCCAAAGCCAAGTAACGATTTCTGGTAGTCAGGATGCTTTGGATGCGGTGGATGAAGTTGTTGCTAATGTTGATATTGCTAATGTTACAAAAGACACAAGTGTCAGCGTGAATTTATCAGCAAATAATGTGACTGTTGACCCTTCTGTTGTGACTGTTCAGTTGACAGTAACGAAAAAATAATAGATAATAGCAAAGACTATATATTAATGAATTAATGATAATTTAAGATGAAAATGTGGTTTTTATAATGCAACTATTATTTTAGATTATCTTAGGAAATGAATTTAGTAATGGAGGAAGCGATTTTTCGCTAGTAGAATAATGGGAAAATATTTTGGTACAGATGGTGTTCGTGGAGAAGCAAATGTCGAATTGACACCTGAATTGGCGTTTAAATTGGGACGTTTTGGTGGCTATGTTCTTAGTCAGCATGAAACAGGACGTCCAAAAGTATTTGTGGCACGTGACACACGTATTTCAGGAGAATTGTTAGAATCTGCCTTGGTTGCTGGGCTTCTTTCTGTTGGGATTGAAGTTTACAAACTTGGTGTTTTAGCAACTCCAGGGGTATCTTACCTAGTTCGTACAGAAAAAGCGAGCGCCGGTGTCATGATTTCAGCTAGTCACAATCCTGCATTGGATAATGGGATTAAATTCTTCGGTGGCGATGGTTTTAAATTGGCTGATGACCAAGAAGACGAAATCGAAGCATTACTTGACGCTCCAGAAGATACGCTTCCACGTCCTTCAGCTGAAGGTTTAGGAACATTAGTTGACTATCCAGAAGGACTTCGTAAATACGAAAAATTTCTTGTTTCAACAGGTGTTAGCTTGGAAGGGATGAAAGTTGCCCTTGATACCGCTAACGGAGCTGCTTCTGTATCAGCGCGTGATGTTTTCTTGGATTTGGATGCTGATATTACTGTTATCGGTGAAAAGCCAGACGGTCTTAACATCAATGATGGCGTTGGGTCAACTCATCCAGAACAATTGCAAGAATTGGTTAAAGAATCTGGCGCAGCAGTTGGTTTGGCATTCGACGGTGATAGCGACCGTTTGATTGCTGTTGATGAAAATGGCGACATTGTTGACGGTGATAAAGTCATGTACATTATCGGCAAATATTTATCAGAACGTGGACAATTAGCTCACAACACTATCGTTACAACGGTTATGTCAAACCTTGGTTTCCACAAGGCGCTTGACCGTGAAGGGATTAACAAAGCGATTACAGCAGTTGGTGACCGTTACGTTGTTGAAGAAATGCGTAAATCTGGTTACAACCTTGGTGGTGAACAATCAGGTCATGTTATCATCATGGACTATAACACAACAGGTGATGGTCAGTTAACGGCTATTCAATTGGCAAAAGTGATGAAAGAAACTGGCAAATCACTTTCTGAATTAGCTTCCGAAGTTACTATTTACCCACAAAAATTAGTGAATATTCGTGTTGAAAATAGCATGAAGAGCAAAGCCATGGAAGTACCAGCTATCGCTGATATTATCAGCAAAATGGAAGCTGAAATGAATGGCAATGGTCGTATTTTAGTGCGTCCAAGTGGTACTGAACCGCTTCTTCGTGTCATGGCAGAAGCACCAACGGATGAAGAAGTAAGCTATTACGTGGATACCATTGCTGACGTTGTTCGTAAAGAAATCGGTATTGACTAAAATCATTTTCATAAAAAGAGGAGTATGGGAAATGCGTTTTGCCTGCTCCTTTTCTTTCGTAATAAAGTCATTGGTTATCCTTCGTAAAAATGTTATAATAGCGTCATGTTAACAAAACCAACATCAGCTTATGTCCATATACCATTTTGTACGCAGATTTGTTATTATTGTGATTTTTCAAAAGTATTTATCAAAAATCAGCCTGTTGACGATTATTTGCAGGCTCTTATTCGTGAATTTGAGAGTTATGATATTGAACAATTGCGGACCTTATATATCGGAGGTGGAACGCCAACCTCAATTACCGCGCAGCAATTGGATTATTTGCTGACGAATTTGACAAAGCATTTAGATTTGAGCGTATTAGAAGAATTTACCATTGAAGCAAATCCTGGGGATTTGACGGATGACAAGATTGAAGTGTTGAAAAAATCTGCTGTTAATCGTGTGTCGCTTGGTGTTCAGACTTTTAATGATAAGCAATTAAAGAGAATTGGGCGTAGCCACAATGAATCGCAAATTTATTCGACGATTGACCATTTGAAAACAGCAGGCTTTGACAATATTTCAATTGATTTAATTTATGCGCTTCCTGGTCAGACAATGGAAGATGTTAAGGAAAATGTTGCTAAGGCGATAGCGCTGGATATTCCTCATTTGAGTTTGTATAGTTTGATTTTAGAACATCACACGGTTTTCATGAATAAAATGCGTCGTGGAAAATTGAATTTGCCCCAAGAAGACCTTGAGGCGGAAATGTTTGAGTACATTATTGCTGAATTGGAAGCTAATGGCTTTGAGCATTATGAAATTTCTAATTTTACTAAGCCAGGTTTTGAAAGTCGTCATAATTTGATGTACTGGGATAATGCAGAATATTATGGTGTCGGTGCTGGGGCGTCTGGGTATTTAAACGGTGTTCGTTATCGTAACCGTGGGCCGATTCAACATTATTTAAAGGCTGTTTCCGAAGGAAATGCTAGGTTGTCAGAGGAGGTCTTGACTAAGGACGAAATGATGGAAGAAGAACTTTTCTTGGGTTTGCGTAAGAAATCTGGCGTTTCCATTGCAAAATTTGAAGAAAAGTTTGGCGTGTCTTTTGAAGAACGTTATGGTCAGATCGTGACAGAACTTTGTCAGCAGGGGCTTTTGGTACCAGATGATAAGGTAGTTCGAATGACTAAAAAAGGTCTCTTTTTAGGAGACACGGTAGCAGAGAGATTTATATTGGAGTAGTGACATGGGATTAAGTTATCAAGAAAATTATCAAGTACCTTTTTACGAAAGTGACATTAATCACAACATGAAATTGCCGCAACTTTTATCGTTAGTGTTGCAAGTGTCAGGGAAACAGTCACTTAGTCTGGGGATGAGTGATGATTATATTTATCAAACGTACAATCTTGTTTGGATTATCACAGAGTATGCGATTGAAATCGAGCGTTTGCCAAAATATACTGAAAATATCGTGATTGAAACGGTACCTACGGCTTATAATAAGCTCTTTTGTTACCGTGATTTCAATGTTTATGGTGAATCTGGTGATAAAATCATGACGATTCATTCGACTTTTGTCCTCATGGATTATGATAGCAGAAAGGTTCACCCTGTTATTGATGAAATCGTTGACGTTTATGACGTTGAAAAGATTAAAAAAATCGATCGTGGTCCTCGTTACGAAAGCTTGGAAATTCCAGAAGAAACAACCTATCACGTTCGCTTTTTTGACCTTGATTTGAATGGTCATGTTAACAATAGCAAATACCTTGAATGGATGTATGATGTGTTGGACGTGGCGTTTTTAGAGGAACACATTCCGCACTGCATTAATCTCAAATACGTGAAAGAAGTCCATTATGGGCATGATATTAAATCACGTGTTGAAACAGATGGTTTGATAACAAAACATGAAATTGTTACCCAAGGTGTTGTTCATGCACAAGCTCGCATCGAGTGGAAGGAAAAATAATGACTGTTGATGATAAGAAATGGGTTGATTGGCTTGTTCGCTTGCAATCCTTAGCACAAGCAGGGCTAGCTTATGGTCGCGATAAGTATGATATTGAACGTTTTGAGGAAATTCGAGAGATTTCAGTTGCAATGATGGCTGAATTATCGCAGTTACCAGCTCAGAAAGTAGCTGATTTGTTTGCTAACGAAACGGGCTATCAAACACCAAAAATTGATACACGCGCAGCTATTTTTCAAGATGACAAGATTTTACTAGTGCAAGAAGCTAATGGAAAGTGGGCGCTGCCAGGTGGTTGGTGTGATGTTGACCAATCTGTGGCGGAAAACACGCTTAAAGAGGTGAAAGAAGAAGCTGGACTTGATGTGCAATTGGAGCGCGTGATTGCTATTCAAGACCGTGAAAAACACAATCAACCAGTTTCTGCTCACAAGATTTGTAAGATTTTTTCATTATGCCATGCCAAAGGTGGGCAGTTTACAAAAAATTTAGAAACGATAGCAAGTGGGTATTTTGCGTGTGACAACCTGCCTGATCTTGCTGAATCTAAGACAACGAAAGAGCAGATTGCGATGTGCTTTACTGCTTATCACGATGAGAATTGGAAAACACTAATTGACTAAGGATAGTCAGAGAATTTTTAGCTAGAAAGTCTTTTTGGTGTTGTAAAAATGGAGGAAAGAATGACTTATAAAGGCTATTTGATTGATTTAGATGGAACAATTTACAAAGGGAAAAATCGTATTCCTGCTGGGGAACGTTTTATTCAACGTCTGCAAGAACGCAATATTCCTTATGTTTTGGTGACGAATAATACGACACGCACACCAGAAAAAGTTCAAGAAATGCTTGCGACACAATTCAATGTGCATACACCGCTTGAAACGATTTATACAGCAACAATGGCGACGATTGATTACATGAATGACATGAATCGTGGAAAAACAGTTTATGTGATTGGTGAAACGGGTTTGAAAACAGCTATTGCTGAGGCTGGCTATGTTGAAGATACTGAAAATCCAGCATATGTGGTTGTCGGACTAGATACGCAACTAACTTATGAAATGCTTGCCATTGCAACGCTTGCCATTCAAAAAGGAGCAGTCTTTATTGGAACGAATCCTGATTTGAATATCCCAACGGAGCGTGGGTTAATGCCAGGGGCTGGTTCGATTAATAAACTCTTGGAGACTGCAACACGTGTGCAGCCAGTCTTTATTGGCAAACCAAATGCGATTATCATGAATAAAGCTTTGGATGTTCTGGGAGTTAAACGTGAAGAAGCTATCATGGTTGGTGATAATTATTTAACAGATATTATGGCAGGAATTCAAAATGATATTGCTACTTTGCTTGTGACGACTGGTTTCACCAAACCAGAAGAAGTGCCTACCCTTCCAGTGAAACCTGACCATGTCCTTGCTAGCTTAGATGAATGGAATTTTGATGAAAAATAAACTTTGGACGTTTAGTACTTGGCTCTGGCTCCTTGCTCTAGCTGTCTTGGTAGCTATTTATGGTGCTTGGCTGATTTACCCTTTGGAAGTTGATTGGCTCAAACTAACCCTTCAGGTCACGATTACCAAAGACGACCTCTTGAAAAACTTTAATATTCTGATGACCTATCTGACCAATCCACTTTCGAACACCCTTTCTATGCCAGATTTCCCGTCATCAATAGACGGGCTCAAGCATTTTCGTGACGTTAAGCATTTATTTCACTTAGCGCAAGCTGTTTTTGTGGTGCTGCTGTATCCGTCTTGGCGTTTTTGGAAAATTAGCAGAGCTGAAAAATCACTTTTTCTACATCGAAGAGCGTTTACTTTGGCAGCTATTTTGCCTGTGCTAATTGCAGTAGCAGGATTGCTGATTGGCTTTGACCAATTTTTTACGCTATTTCATGAAGTGCTTTTCCCTGGTGATTCAACATGGCTGTTCAACCCAGCCACAGACCCAATTATCTGGGTTTTACCAGAGGAATTTTTCTTGCATTGTTTTATCATTTTCTTTGTCACTTACGAAGTTAGTATGATTGGCTTGCTTGTCATTGCTCGCCGTCAATTGGCTAAACGTCTGCACGACCAACAGAAACATCCGAAAATCATTAAGGTAGAAAGGAACGATTAAGATGTCCCTTGCATGGTATTATTGGCTATTATTTGCAGTTTCGTGGCTGTTTGCCATTCTTCTTTGGATTAAATCAACGACTATCCCTCAAAAATGGCTGGAAGCCCTCTTTGTGATTTGTGGCTTAATTGCCTTTGCCCTCCCATTTTTCTGGGGTTGGTTGGTGAGCTAAATGAAATATAAAAACAGAAAAACAAGCGCCTTGAAAACGCTTGTTTTTTCATATTTTAAAGAGTAAAATAAAATTACTTAGTTTTGTTGAAATTATCTGTAAGGGCACAAAAAAACGCACCCAATTTTGATATGCCCCCTGTCAAGTAGACAGGTTAAATATCTAAAAATAGTGTTTGTTTTATAAGGTCAGTCGTACAAATAAATGTGCGATTGACTTTTTTTATGCATACCACTTAGACTTGTACTTTTCAATTCGTTTATTCTTAGCGATTAGGTATGACAAAGGATGTTCTGATGTTAAGGAAGCATTTCTCACTTCCGAAGGCGTTTTACAATCATATCTGCTCTGTGGACGCTCATGACAGTAAAATCGGATATAGTCTTTGATGGCATATCGGAGAGAGGTCTCATCTGAAATCTCATACATCTGATACATTTCTGATTTTATAATTCCCCAAAAACCTTCTACTGCTCCATTATCAATACAATGACCTGCTCTTGACATGGATTGAACCATATCATTATCGTTAAGCTTTTTTTGAAAGTGTTTATTGGTATATTGAAATCCTCTATCGCTATGAAACATAGGCTTTGCTGTGGGATTTTCTTTAACGGCCTTGTCAAATGTCTTAAAGACTAGCCGATTATCATTTCGACCACTTATAACAAAAGCAACAGGATAGCGGTCATATAAATCAAGTATAGCACTAAGATAAAGTTTCTTATTGGATTTAGGAATTTTAAACTCTGTGACATCTGTCACCCATTTTTCGTTTGGTTTAGTTGCGTAGAAGTTTCTTGCTAGCTTATTTTTAGCAGTTTCCTCAGGTTTAGAAGTTTTGTATTTTTTCTTTTTCTTATGGATAATGGCGTGAATACCGAGTTTTTTCATAATTCGACGAATTCTCTTCCTTGAGTAATTCGTATGATTGAAATAATTAATCCAATCGGTCATTCTTCGATATCCCAAGATATGTGAGAAGCGGTCGTCATACTCTTTAATTAATTCCGCAATTTCACTGTTGAATTGTTCTTGTTCTGGAACTATTCTATGTTTCCATTTATAAAATGCAGACCTCGTAATTCCGAGCTGATGGCACATCCAGCTAATACTCCACCCTTTGTTTGTGTTGAAGTATTCAATCGCTAAGTATTTTGATTCATGGCGCTGTTTGCTTAGCCTCACATCCTTCCGAATTCTTTCACTTTTTTTAAGAGTTCAACAGCCATATCCTTTTCTTCTAACTGACATTTTAAGCGCACATTTTCTCTTCGTAAACGTTCTAATTCATCAACTTCATCATCGGCTTTGTGATGTCCTCTTTTATCAATTAATCCTTCTTCACCATGCTTATCATATTTCTTCACCCACAAGTATACTTGGCTATAAGAAACATCATAAAGTGCCGCCGTTTCCTTATAATTGTGATTGTGTTCAATACAATAGCTGGCAATCTCTTTGCGTTCATCAATAGTGGTTTTACGTCTTGCTTTTGCCATATAGACCTCCCGTTTTGGATTATAATCCTTAAGTTCTATATTAGAAAAGCCCAGAAAAGATACAATACTGATGACCTAAATCAACAGATGAAGCCTCACCACTAATACATTTTTTAACAAGTTCCATTTTAAATTCTTTTGAGTAGGAACGGTTTTTGGTTTTCTTTTTAAATCCTAAAATCCCATATTTTTGATAGATGGCAGCCCAATCTTGAATCGTCCTTGTAGAAATATGGAGATTGTTACATATTTCAGCTCTGGAACGATTGCCATTAATTGCCATTAATATAATCAAGACAAGCTTGTTCTTTCTCGTATGGGGTCAATCTTTCTATTCTAGACATAAAACACCTCCTAAGTAGATTTGGGTTATTTACCATGTCTACTTAGGAGGTATCATATCAAATCGGGTGCCAAAATGTGTACGGACAAAGCCTTATTTTAACTTGCTGTGTTGTTTCGAATGGTTCCAAAACGTCTGGTATTTAGGATTGAGCAGAAATAGTATTCTCAGAAACGGACTAAATTTTAGTGAAAACGCCTTTCGATATTTTTCAAAAGTTTTCTTTTATGGTAAAATAAAAACTGAATTTATTTAGATAGGTTGGATTGTTTACATGGAAAAAACTTTCTTTATGATTAAACCAGATGGTGTGAGACGCGGGCTTGTTGGTGAGGTGCTTCACCGTATTGAACGACGTGGTTTTACAATTGAAAAATTGGAGATGCGCATGGCAACCCCAGAATTATTAGAAAAACATTATGCTGATTTGGTTGACCGCCCATTTTTCCCACTAATCGTTGATTTTATGACAAGTGGTCCAGTAATTACTGGCGTTATGTCTGGAAATGAAGTCATCACTTCATGGCGTACAATGATGGGAGCGACAAATCCTAAAGAAGCTCTTCCAGGAACAATCCGCGGAGATTACGCTCAAGCCCCAGATGAGGATGGCGCAACATTTAACATCGTTCACGGTTCCGACTCACCAGAATCAGTTGAACGCGAAATCGCCCTCTGGTTTGGAGAATAAAAGGCAATAATTTGTACAGTAAAAGTAAAGGCAAGTGCTTGAAAGCGCTTGTTTTTTGTTTTGCAAAGGAGTAAAATAAAAGAGATAAATAAAAGTCAAAGAGTAAAGGATTTATTATGACAAATGGAAAAATTTTAGGCTTGGATATTGGTATTGCATCTGTTGGTGTTGGTATTATTGAAGCGAAAACTGGTAAAGTAGTCCATGCTAATTCACGTCTTTTTTCTGCTGCAAATGCAGAAAATAATACAGAGCGAAGAGGATTCCGTGGCTCAAGACGCTTAAATCGTCGTAAAAAACACCGTGTTAAACGAGTTCGTGATTTATTTGAGAAACATGAGATTGTTACTGATTTTAGAAATTTGAACTTAAGTCCTTATGAACTTCGTGTAAAAGGATTAACAGAACAACTTACAAATGAAGAGTTATTTGCTGCTTTACGAACAATCTCAAAAAGACGAGGGATTTCATACTTAGATGACGCAGAAGACGATTCAACTGGTAGTACTGACTATGCAAAATCTATTGATGAAAACCGTCGCTTGCTAAAAAACAAAACTCCTGGTCAAATTCAATTGGAACGTTTGGAAAAATATGGTCAGTTACGAGGCAATTTTACTGTTTATGATGAAAATGGTGAGGCTCATCGATTAATCAATGTTTTTTCAACTTCTGATTATGAAAAAGAGGCACGTAAAATTTTAGAAACTCAAGCGGATTATAATAAAAAAATTACTGCTGAGTTTATTGATGATTATGTTGAAATCTTGACTCAAAAAAGAAAATATTACCATGGCCCAGGTAATGAAAAATCTCGTACAGATTATGGACGTTTTCGAACAGATGGCACAACGCTCGAAAATATTTTTGGCATTTTAATTGGTAAGTGTAACTTTTATCCTGACGAATATCGTGCTTCTAAGGCTTCCTATACCGCACAAGAATATAACTTTTTAAATGATTTAAACAATTTAAAAGTTCCAACAGAAACTGGTAAATTACCTACTGAACAAAAGGAATCTTTAGTTGAATTTGCTAAAAATACTGCAACGTTAGGTCCTTCTAAATTATTAAAAGAAATTGCTAAAATACTAGATTGTAAAGTTGATGAAATTAAAGGATATCGTGAAGACGATAAAGGCAAACCAGATTTACATACGTTTGAGCCTTATCGAAAATTAAAATTCAACTTAGAGTCGATAAATATTGATGATTTATCAAGAGAAGTTATTGATAAATTAGCTGATATTTTAACGCTTAATACAGAACGTGAAGGTATTGAAGATGCTATCAAGCGTAATTTGCCAAATCAGTTTACTGAAGAACAAATCTCCGAAATCATTAAGGTTAGAAAAAGTCAAAGTACAGCTTTCAATAAAGGTTGGCATAGTTTTTCAGCTAAACTAATGAATGAATTAATTCCTGAATTGTATGCGACATCTGATGAACAGATGACAATTCTAACAAGATTAGAGAAATTCAAAGTTAATAAAAAATCATCAAAAAATACAAAAACTATTGATGAAAAAGAAGTCACAGACGAAATTTATAATCCGGTTGTAGCTAAATCTGTTCGACAAACAATAAAAATCATTAACGCAGCGGTTAAAAAATATGGTGATTTTGATAAGATTGTTATTGAAATGCCACGTGATAAGAATGCTGATGATGAGAAGAAATTTATTGATAAAAGGAATAAAGAAAATAAGAAAGAAAAAGATGACGCTTTAAAACGTGCAGCATATCTTTACAATAGTAGTGATAAATTACCTGATGAGGTCTTTCATGGAAATAAACAGTTAGAAACAAAAATTCGCCTTTGGTATCAACAAGGTGAACGTTGTTTGTATTCTGGTAAGCCAATTCCTATTCATGATTTAGTGCATAATTCAAATAACTTTGAAATTGATCACATTTTACCTCTGTCACTCTCTTTCGATGATAGTCTAGCTAATAAAGTTTTAGTTTATGATTGGGCAAACCAGGAAAAGGGACAAAAGACTCCTTACCAAGTAATTGATTCTATGGATGCAGCATGGTCATTTAGAGAAATGAAAGACTATGTCTTAAAGCAAAAAGGACTCGGTAAGAAAAAACGTGACTATCTTTTAACAACAGAAAATATCGATAAAATCGAAGTTAAAAAGAAATTTATTGAGCGTAATTTGATAGATACACGATACGCATCGCGTGTTGTCCTTAATAGTCTCCAATCTGCATTAAGAGAATTGTGTAAAGATACTAAAGTCTCTGTTATCAGAGGTCAGTTTACATCACAACTACGTCGAAAATGGAAGATTGATAAATCGCGTGAAACGTACCATCACCATGCTGTTGATGCTTTGATTATCGCTGCTTCAAGTCAATTAAAACTGTGGGAAAAACAAGATAATCTAATGTTTATAGATTATGGAAATAATCAAGTCGTTGATAAAGAAACAGGAGAAATTTTGTCTGTTTCTGATGATGAATACAAAGAATTGGTATTCCAACCACCGTATCAAGGTTTTGTTAACACGATTTCAAGTAAAGGGTTTGAGGACGAAATTTTGTTCTCTTATCAAGTTGATTCAAAATATAATCGTAAGGTATCTGATGCAACCATCTACTCAACGCGAAAAGCTAAAATTGGGAAAGACAAAAAAGAAGAGACTTATGTTTTAGGGAAAATTAAAGATATTTACAGTCAAAATGGATTTGATACCTTTATTAAGAAATATAACAAAGATAAGACACAATTCTTAATGTATCAAAAAGATTCTCTAACTTGGGAAAATGTCATTGAGGTGATTCTAAGAGATTATCCAACTACAAAAAAATCTGAAGATGGAAAAATGATGTCAAATGTAATCCATTTGAAGAATATCGTAGAGAAAACGGTTTAATCTGCAAATACAGCAAAAAAGGAAAAGGCACACCGATTAAATCTCTTAAGTACTATGATAAAAAATTAGGAAATTGTATTGATATAACACCTGAGGAAAGCAGAAATAAAGTTATTTTACAATCAATTAATCCTTGGAGGGCAGACGTTTACTTTAATCCAGAGACTTTAAAATATGAACTGATGGGATTAAAATATTCTGATTTAAGTTTTGAAAAAGGAACTGGTAATTATCATATTTCACAAGAAAAATATGATGCGATAAAGGAAAAAGAAGGCATTGGTAAAAAATCTGAATTTAAGTTTACTCTTTACCGAAATGATTTGATTTTGATAAAAGATATAGCTAGTGGCGAACAAGAAATTTATCGCTTTTTATCTCGAACAATGCCAAATGTAAATCATTATGTGGAATTGAAACCATATGATAAAGAGAAATTTGATAATGTTCAAGAATTAGTTGAAGCTTTGGGAGAAGCAGATAAAGTTGGACGTTGTATAAAAGGTTTAAATAAACCCAACATCTCAATCTATAAGGTTCGCACAGATGTTCTTGGTAATAAGTATTTTGTTAAAAAAAAAGGTGACAAACCTAAATTGGATTTCAAAAATAATAAAAAATAATTACTATATGGGGTTGCAATTTTTATGTAAACGCTATATAATAGTTCTTGCAAGGGACGCCTTGCACGGTTACTTAAATCTTGCTGAGCCTACAAAGATAAGGCTTTATGCCGAATTCAAGCACCCCATGTTTTGACATGAGGTGCTTTTCGTTGTGTCAAAGGAGAATATGATGATTTGGAGAGTTGTGCATGTTAATCAAAGTGAGAAAATGCGCTTAAAACTGGATAATATTGTTATCAAAAAATTAGGAGAAGAATATACTATTCCATTAAGTGATATTTCCATTATTGTAGCAGAGGGTGGAGATACGGTTGTTACTCTTAGATTATTAAGTGCTTTAAGTAAATACAATATTGCCCTTATTGTTTGTGATAATCAACACCTGCCTACGGGAATTTACCATGCGCCTAATGGGCATTCGAGAGCTTATAAAAGATTACAAAAACAATTGGAATGGAGTCAAGAACAAAAGGATAAGCTATGGCAAATTGTTACTTATTTTAAAATCAATAATCAACAAGATGTATTATCAATATTTGAAAGAGATATTGATGCTATTCAATTGCTTGCTGATTACAAGGATAATATTGAATTAGGTGATAAGACCAATCGTGAGGGACACGCCGCTAAAGTTTATTTTAATGAACTTTTTGGCAAACAATTTACGCGCGTGACTCAACAGGAAGCTGATGTTATTAATGCTGGTTTAAATTATGGCTATGCTATTTTTAGGGCACAAATGGCAAGGATTATTGAAGGGTATGGTCTGAACCCTTTAGTTGGTATTTTTCATAGAAATGAATATAATCAATTCAATTTAGTTGATGACTTAATGGAACCATTTAGGCAAATAGTAGATGTTTGGGTTTACCAAAATTTGCGCGATAAAGAGTATTTGAAATATGAGTATCGTCTTAATTTAACTAATCTTTTAAATGCCAAAATTAAGTATGGCAATGAAAATTGTACGGTGACTGGTGCTATGGATAAATACGTTCAAGGATTTATAAAATGCATTGATAAAAAGGATACAAGTAAATTCTTTTGTCCAGTCGTTTCTAGTTTAGAATTGGAGTCTTAATATGAGGTATGCAGCAATGAGATTATTATGTTTTTTTGATTTACCAATGGAAACTGCACAAGAAAAAAGAGTTTATCGAAATTTTAGAAAAGAATTGATTGCTAATGGCTTTGAAATGTTGCAATTTTCTGTTTATTATAGAACGTGTCCGAATCGTAGTTTTGCTAATAAGTTTTATAAGAGATTGCAACAAAGTAACTTACCGGCTGGTAATGTCAGACTTTTAGCAGTAACGGAAAAACAGTTTTCAGAAATGACTTTAATAGTTGGTGGTAAAACTAAACAAGAAGAAGTGATTAGTGATAATAAATTGGTGGTCATATGAGATTACATTTTACACATCCTTATAAAGATAATTTAGATATTAATTTTGGACAGTTTACGCAGATTATTGGTCAAAATCAACAATTGAAATACTACATGTGGCAAATTTTTATGTGGTATTTTGACGGTAAAAAATACTCTGAAGAAGATTTATCGCTTTTTAATCAAGAAGAACCTGAAATCTTATGTGAGGGTAAGAGTTTAAAGAGAAATAGTTTTAGTGTCATTTCAATTTCAGATATTCAAGATTTACTAGAACAAATGTCTTATAAAAGAGGAACAGTTGCTTGTGATTTTATGAAGCTACACTTAAATACTGTTGATGTTATGACTGAAGTTGATGAGATTAATGATAAATTAGATAAAATTTCCTTAACAGTTAATCATAACCTTGATTTATCGATTAAAGATGTGACTTATCATACCGAGAGTTGTGTTGTCACTTCTGAACAATTATTGAGCAAATATTTTCAGCCCTATTTTAATTATCAGGGAAGAAATATCTCTTTTGAGTTTGTCGATAACGAGACTAAAGTAATGTTTTTGCTTAAGATGTTGCAGGAGAGATTATCAAACGATACTAACAATATCCTTTTAATTTTCAAAAATATGGATGACTATCTTGATTATTCTTCTTTCATAACTATTTGTAAGACTATTACGCAAATGACTGAGAAATTTCCTAATTTTTATTGCACAATTTTCCCGTCAAATGAAAGTTATTTATACGTTACTAAAGAAACAATTGAACATGTTACCATTGTTTCAGACTTTATTGAATCATTGTTTGACTTGGATTTTATGTATGAAAGATTTATTGGTAGATACCCATCAAATAATATTCCAAGTAAAAGTGAGTTTTTGATATTACTTCAGAAAAATGCAAGTTATCTGTTTAGTGATCAGATTTCATATATTAGTTTAGGAATTCCAGATATGGTAGCCATCAAGATTTTAAATAGTTTATACCATTATGATAAGTCTGTTGTATATCCAATACCTAAGATAGAACCGATAGAAATAAGCTTTTTAAAGGACAGAGATTGACTTTTTTGCCTAATCAAACTATAATCGATTTGTAGGATACAAAAACTAAAAATGACGATTTGAGGTTTTTGTACTCTCAAGATTTAAGTAACCGTAAAACACAAATCACTGGTTCTGCCAGTTCTTACGCGTTTTTGTACTCTCAAGATTTAAGTAACCGTAAAACTGAATGCAGTTACCAGAGCAACTACGCCAAGTTTTTGTACTCTCAAGATTTAAGTAACCGTAAAACAAGTAATGGCTTCTAGTGGCATGAAAGTCGGTTTTTGTACTCTCAAGATTTAAGTAACCGTAAAACTCGTTTAATGGCAGCACTAATATTTCCATGGTTTTTGTACTCTCAAGATTTAAGTAACCGTAAAACAAACTAAGTCTGCAAGTGCACCTTTAATGAGTTTTTGTACTCTCAAGATTTAAGTAACCGTAAAACCTAACGTCACTAATTGCGCCCTCTCCAATAAGTTTTTGTACTCTCAAGATTTAAGTAACCGTAAAACCCAATTACAATCGACGTAACGAATACATTTGTTTTTGTACTCTCAAGATTTAAGTAACCGTAAAACAATATAATTTGTAAAGCGAACAAATAAACGGTTTTTGTACTCTCAAGATTTAAGTAACCGTAAAACTAATAGAAAGGAGGTAGAATAATGAAACTAGTTTTTGTACTCTCAAGATTTAAGTAACCGTAAAACCAAAAATATTTGTAGAAAACTATTGACATTGTTTTTGTACTCTCAAGATTTAAGTAACTTTTGTATTTATTATTTAAAATCGGTTGAAAGGGATTTTATGACTTCAAAAATTTTCTTTGGTGAGTGGATGAGGATGAAAAAATTGATAGCGCTTTTATCGATTTTACAGGAATCTCTGGTGTTATTGTGAATATGAAAGTACTCCTGATAGCATCAAATTAATTATTTTCACTGTTCAATAAGGTAATGGAGCAGGTTTATACTTATCAATTTCGCCCCATTTTTGAATAGTAAATTTGCTGACAATTATGAGTTAAACGGGTATAACATTAAACAATTGATTCTTGATGCGTATGCCAAAAAAGATATTAAGCACTGAGGGCGCTCAGGATGCTTTTAGACGAAATTATTTTATAATATTTAACCTTTTTACCATCTTATGATGCTTTTTTTCTTGAAATGACTTCTAAAACTTTTATAGCAACGTTTCTGTTTATCTGTTATAATAGAAATAATGATTAATTGTATAGGATTGTAAGATGGATATTCAAGAATTAAAAAAACGACAAGAGAAGATTCGTAATTTCTCTATCATTGCACACATTGACCACGGGAAGTCAACTTTGGCTGACCGTATTTTGGAAAAAACTGAGACGGTTTCTAGTCGTGAAATGCAAGCTCAACTCTTGGATAGCATGGATTTGGAGCGTGAGCGTGGTATCACGATTAAGCTTAATGCGATTGAGTTGAACTACACGGCTAAAGACGGTGAAAACTACATTTTCCACTTGATTGACACCCCAGGACACGTTGACTTTTCATATGAAGTGTCACGTTCTTTGGCGGCTTGTGAGGGGGCAATTTTGGTTGTTGATGCGGCACAAGGTATCGAAGCTCAAACCCTTGCCAATGTTTACCTAGCCCTTGATAATGATTTGGAAATTCTGCCAGTTATCAATAAAATTGATTTGCCAGCAGCAGACCCAGAGCGTGTGCGTCAAGAAATCGAAGATGTGATTGGTCTTGATGCTTCAGAGGCTGTGCTTGCTTCAGCAAAAGCAGGTATCGGGATTGAAGAAATCCTTGAACAAATTGTTGAGTACGTGCCAGCGCCAGCAGGAGATGTTGAAGCACCGCTTCAAGCGCTTATCTTTGACTCTGTTTATGATGCTTACCGCGGGGTTATTCTGCAAGTTCGTATCGTTAATGGTATTGTAAAACCTGGTGATAAGATTCAATTGATGTCAAATGGTAAAACGTTTGATGTTACAGAAGTTGGTATCTTCACGCCGAAAGCTGTTGGACGTGATTTCTTAGCAACTGGTGATGTTGGTTATATCGCAGCATCAATCAAGACAGTTGCTGATACCCGTGTGGGTGATACAGTAACTCTTGCTGAAAATCCAGCAGAAGCACCGCTTCATGGTTACAAACAAATGAACCCAATGGTATTTGCTGGTCTTTACCCAATTGAATCAAATAAATACAATGACCTCCGTGAAGCACTTGAAAAATTACAATTGAACGATGCTAGTCTCCAATTCGAGCCTGAAACATCACAAGCTCTTGGCTTTGGTTTCCGTTGTGGTTTCCTTGGTTTGCTTCACATGGACGTTATCCAAGAACGTTTGGAACGTGAATTCAACATTGATTTGATTATGACAGCACCATCCGTTGTTTACCATGTTAACACGACTGATGGCGAAATGCTTGAGGTGTCAAATCCGTCTGAATTCCCAGACCCAACTAAGGTTGCAAGTATCGAAGAACCATATGTGAAAGCACAAATCATGGTTCCGCAAGAATTTGTCGGAGCAGTCATGGAACTTGCCCAACGCAAACGTGGCGACTTCGTGACAATGGATTACATTGATGAAAATCGTGTCAATGTCATTTACCAGATTCCGCTTGCTGAAATTGTCTTTGATTTCTTTGATAAATTGAAATCATCAACACGTGGTTATGCAAGTTTTGATTACGAAATTTCAGAATACCGTAAATCAAAATTGGTTAAAATGGATATTCTCCTTAACGGTGATAAAGTTGATGCGCTCAGCTTCATTGTTCACAACGAATTTGCTTATGAACGTGGTAAATTAATCGTTGAAAAACTCAAGAAAATCATTCCACGTCAACAATTCGAAGTGCCAATTCAAGCAGCTATCGGTCAAAAAATCGTTGCACGCTCAGATATTAAAGCTCTTCGTAAAAATGTGCTTGCCAAGTGTTACGGTGGTGACGTTTCTCGTAAACGTAAATTGCTTGAAAAACAAAAAGCAGGTAAAAAACGTATGAAAGCTATCGGTTCTGTTGAAGTGCCACAAGAAGCCTTCTTGTCAGTACTTTCAATGGATGACGATAACAGTAAAAAATAAAATGATTAAACAGCTGAAACCTTTTCTTTCAGTTGTTTTTTTGAGAAATTTTAATGCTTCGAGCTAAAGTGAGAAATAGGTTTGGGGGCGAAATGTCTTTGTTTTGAGATAGTTTCATAATGAATTTGCAAGCTTTTGTTAAGAGTAATTTTAGAGAACTGTTCAAATTTTCAGTTATTTTATGGTACAATAGAATTAAAACTATACCATGGGAGAGTTGTATGAAATTACTGACAAATGTGTCACAATTAAAAGGAACTTTGCGAGTTCCTGGAGATAAGTCAATCAGTCACCGTTCAATTATGTTCGGCAGTCTTGCCAAGGGAACAACAACTGTTCATGATATTTTGCGTGGTGAAGATGTGCTGTCAACAATGCAAGTATTTCGTGATTTAGGGGTTGATATCCAAGACGACGGTAACATCGTAACCATTACAGGTGTTGGCTTTGACGGGCTTAAAGCTCCAAAAAACAAACTAGATATGGGAAATTCAGGAACATCAATCCGCTTGATTTCTGGCGTGTTAGCAGGGCAAGATTTTACGGTTGAAATGTTTGGTGATGACAGTTTGTCAAAACGCCCAATGGACCGCGTGACCATTCCGCTTCGTCAAATGGGAGTTGAAGTGTCAGGGCAAACAGACCGTGATTTGCCACCGCTTACGATGCGTGGTAGCAAAGCGCTTAAACCGATTCATTATCAACTTCCTGTGGCGTCTGCTCAAGTGAAGTCAGCACTTATTTTTGCAGCTTTGCAAGCTGACGGTGAGTCTGTCATCATTGAAAAAGAAAAAACACGCAATCACACAGAGGATATGATTGTTCAGTTTGGTGGCGCAATTGACGTTAATGGCAAAGAAATTCGCATCAAAGGTGGTCAAGAATTTACTGGTCAAGATGTGGTTGTCCCAGGTGATATTTCATCAGCGGCTTTCTGGTTAGTCGCAGGGCTCATTGTTCCAAATGCTAAAGTAACCCTTGAAAATGTCGGTATCAATGAAACACGTACTGGTATCATTGATGTTATCAAGGAAATGGGGGGCAAAATGACCATTTTAAACGTTGATGAGATTGCTAAATCAGCAACGATTACCGTTGAAACATCTGAACTTCACGGCGTTGAAATTGGTGGCGAAATCATTCCGCGTTTGATTGATGAATTACCAATTATCGCTCTTCTTGCCACACAAGCTAATGGTACAACGATTATTCGTGATGCAGAAGAGTTGAAAGTGAAGGAAACAGACCGTATTCAGGTGGTTGCGGATGCGCTTAATGCAATGGGTGCTGACATTACGCCAACAGATGACGGTATGATTGTCAAAGGAAAAACACCTCTCCATGGCTCTAAAGTCAGTACTTTCGGTGACCACCGTATCGGTATGATGACTGCTGTTGCTGCGCTTTTGGTGTCCGACGGAGACGTTGAACTAGAACGAGCAGAAGCGATTAATACAAGCTACCCAAGCTTCTTTAATGATTTGGAGGTACTCTCACGTGGCTAGAATTATTATTGGTTTTATGGGGTCTGGGAAATCAACGATTTCATCATTGTTAGATGAAAATTACATTGATATGGATGCTTTGATTACAGAGCATATCGGCATGTCAATCGCAGACTTTTTCGCTAAAGAGGGTGAAGCTAAATTCCGTGAAATTGAGTCACAAGTGCTTGCGGAATTGGCTGATTCTGACCAAGTCATTTCAACTGGTGGCGGCGTTGTCATCAATCCGATTAACAGAGAGATTTTAGCAAGAAATCCAGAAACGATTTACCTAAAATCAGACTTTGAAACGCTTTATGACCGCATTGAGCATGATACGGAAAATGTTCGTCCTTTGTTTGTCAACAATAGCAAGGAAGCTTTCAAAGAAATCTTTGACGGTCGCCAAGAAATGTATGAAGCAGCAGCTAATCGTATTATTGAAGTGGCTGATAAAACACCTGAAGAAATTGTTGAGGAAATCGGATGACAGTTGGCTATTTAGGACCAAGTGGTTCTTTTACACATAATGTTGCTGTTAAGGCATTTCCAGAAGCTAATCGCATGCCTTTTGCAAATATCACCGAAGTTATCAAATCTTATGAAGAAGGTTTTGTGGATTATGCCATTATCCCTGTTGAAAATTCAATCGAGGGTTCAGTGCATGAAACGTTGGATTACCTTTTTCATCAAGCTGAAATTGAGGCGATTGCAGAAATCATTCAACCGATTAAACAACAGCTTTTAGCAACAACACAAACAAAGAAAATTGAAAAGATTTTTTCACACCCGCAAGCTATTGCTCAAGGGAAAAAATACATTAAAGCACATTATCCAGCAGCAAAAATTGAGATGACGGCTAGTACGGCTTATGCCGCACGTTTCATTGCTGAACATCCAGAGGAAAACTTTGCTGCCATTGCGCCAGTAGCTGCCGCAAAAGAATATGGTTTGGAAATTATTGCCCAAGATATTCAAGAAATGGATGAAAACTACACGCGCTTTTGGGTACTAGGGCATCAAAAACGGTCGTTTGATTGGGCAAAACTCAATCAAAAAGTTTCATTGGCATTGACCTTGCCAGATAACTTGCCTGGTGCGCTTTATAAAGCATTATCTGTTTTTGCTTGGCGTGGCATTGATTTGACTAAAATTGAAAGTCGCCCTCTAAAAACAGCTTTGGGAGAATATTTTTTCATCGTTGATGTTGAAAATAAAAATGATACACTAGTGTCATTTGCGCTAGAAGAATTGAACGTTCTTGGCATTGACTATAAAATCCTCGGACGTTATGATGTTTACAAACTGTAAAATCCTCTGATTTTTGATATTTAGGAATTGTTAAGCGCTTGTGCTGGCTCTAGTCTGATGAAAATGGGAAAGATATGGTATGAGATATGGCAAGAAATAATTTAAGTCGGCATGAAGAGTTAAGATATGAGTATCTTTTAAAGAATCTTGAGTATTTAAGTTTGCGTGAAAAGCAAGAATTTAACTATCTTTACAATAAAAAACAAGCTGGTGAGGTCAACGAGCCACCACGCTCTCAGCCGTCGTCTGCCTATAATGACAATTACTACGATGATTATTATGACGATGCTTATGATAATCAAGTGGATTATTATGATGACGATAACTGGACATCTCAAGGGCTTCCCAAATACCCAGAAGAAAAAAAGCAGTCGAAACGTTCCTTTAGAAGAACGAGCGAGCAGCAGGCAGAGATTCTTCCAACTTATCAAAACAATTATGAGAATTATAATGAGGCATTTTATCAAGAACCCGAACCTGTAACGCCTAAAAAAGCAAAGAAAGCCAAAAAGAAGCGTCGCAAAATTCGTATTAAGCGTCTGTTGAAACTTCTTAGTTTCTTGGTGATTCTTGTCATGGCAGGGATGATTTACATGTTTTTCAAAGGTGTTAATGATGTTTCAAGTGGTGAGACAAATTACACGGCGGCTGTGACAGAAACATTCAATGGTGAAGATAGCGATGACGGTACTAATATTCTCATATTAGGAAGTGACCAGCGGGTTACACAAGGATCTTCGGATGCCAGAACCGATACGATTATGGTGATGAATATTGGCAACAGCGACGGAAAAATTAAGTTAGTCAGCTTTATGCGCGATACCTTAGTTAATATTGATGGTGTTAGCTACAATGACTATTCAAATGACCAAAAATTAAATGTTGCTTTTAATATAGGAGAGCAGGATAATAACCAAGGTGCAGAACTCATGCGACAGACGTTGAAAGATAATTTTGATATTAACATCAAATATTATGTCATGGTTGACTTTGCAACCTTTGCAGAAGCCATTGATACCTTATTTCCAAATGGCGTTGAAATAGACGCCAAATTTGGTACGGTTGATGGTCAAGCAGTTTCGTCTGTTGAAGTTCCTGATGATCTCAATATGCAGGCTGACGGTACTGTTCCAAATCAAACGATTGAAGTTAGAACACAAAAAATGGATGGTCGGACTTTGCTCAATTATGCTCGTTTCCGTAAAGATGATGACGGTGATTATGGACGTACTCAACGCCAGCAACAAGTTATTTCTGCCATTATCAACCAGATTAAAGATCCAACAAAACTTTTTACAGGTTCAGCTGCAATTGGTAAAATCTATGCTTTGACCTCAACGAACGTTTCTTATTCATTCCTTTTGAAAGAAGGTTTATCTGTTATCACGAGTGGTCAAGAAGGCATCGAGCAAACAACCATTCCAGCCGAAGGTGACTGGACAGATGACTATGATATGTATGGCGGCTTAGGAATTACCATTGATTTTGATAAATATCAAGAAGAGTTAAAAGAACTTGGTTTGCGGTAGGAAGAGATATGATATAATAGAGAGGCAGTTAAGCTTCTCTATTTTTATTATGGAGAAAAGCGACCGAGAAATAGAACATTGCCAATTTAGAATTGGCTGAAAGGAAATTATGTTAAGTAAAAATGCTATTGTAGATGCTGAAATCACGGATTTATCACACGAAGGAGCAGGTGTTGCCAAGGTTGACGGTTTCGTCTTTTTTGTTGAAAATGCACTTCCAGGTGAGAAAATCAAAATGCGCGTCTTGAAAGTGAAAAAGAACATCGGATTTGGTAAAGTTGAGGAGTATGTGACAATCTCTGAACACCGCAATCAAGATTTGAATGTGGATTATTTGCGTACAGGAATTGCGGATTTTGGGCATCTTGCGTATGCTGAACAGTTAAAATTTAAACGCAAACAAGTAATGGATAATCTCTATAAAACAGCTGGTATTTCAGATGTCGAGGTGTCAGAAACACTTGGTATGGCGCACCCATACGCTTATCGCAATAAAGCACAAGTGCCTGTTCGTCGTGTTAATGGTCAGTTGGAGACAGGATTTTTCCGTAAACATTCTCATGATTTGATGCCGATTTCTGATTATTATATTCAAAATAAAGAAATTGACCGTTTGATTAATTTTACACGTGATTTGCTTCGCCGTTTTGACCTTAAACCTTATGATGAAAAAGAGCAAACTGGATTGATTCGTAATTTGGTTGTTCGTCGTGGGCATTATTCTGGTGAAATGATGCTGGTCTTTGTGACAACACGCCCAAAAATCTTCCGTATTGAGCAAATCATTGAGAAAATTGTGGCAGAATTTCCAGCGGTTAAGTCAATCGTTCAAAATATTAACGATAAAAATACCAATGCGATTTTCGGTAAAGAGTTTAAGACATTGTATGGCAAAGATACGATTGTTGACAGCATGCTTGGCAATCAATATGAAATTTCTGCTCGTTCATTCTATCAAGTCAATACTGAAATGGCTGAAAAGCTTTACCAAACTGCCATTGATTTTTCAGACTTGACACCTAAAGATATTGTCATTGATGCTTACTCTGGTATTGGAACAATTGGGCTTTCATTTGCCAAAAATGTTAAAGCCGTTTACGGCGTCGAAGTGATTGAAGAAGCTGTGGAGGATGCTAAAAGAAATGCTGCGCTAAACAGTATTACCAATGCGCATTATGTTGCTGATTCGGCAGAACATGCTATGGCAACTTGGAGCAAAGACGGTATCAAACCAAGTGTGATTTTGGTTGATCCACCACGCAAAGGCTTGACAGAAAACTTTATCAAAGCCAGCGTTGCCATGCAGCCAGAAAAAATCACTTATATCTCATGTAACCCAGCAACTATGGCGCGTGACATCAAGCTCTATCAAGAACTCGGCTACAAACTCATAAAAGTACAACCAGTTGATTTGTTCCCGAATACGCATCACGTTGAGGCAATATCACTGCTTGTACGAGTTGGTGGAACAGCGAAGTAGAAGCAGTGATACTGCCCATGCGATAATTGTCGTAGAATGAGGAGTTAACGACGAAATGAGACGGTAACAGCGAACCGTTGAGTGCGTAGCTCTACTTGTAAAATTCTAGAAACCTTTGAATGAAAGGGATAATGAAAAGCCTTGATAGCAAGGCTTTTTGTCGTATGGAGAAGAAGTATCAGAGTAAGAATCCAAGTAGAGTGTCTTGATGTGATAGCGTGATAGGTTATCAATCTATTTCCACAAACCCTGAGAGTATGGACTTGTTTCCACAGAAGAGGAGTTTGTGGAAATGAACATATCCCTTACATTATTACCTAGATGGTCGTTGAAGTTTGAGTTCTATATATTGATACTACATATTTTAAAGTTAGTATTTTTAAATCAGTAAAATAATATCCTTATTTTAAAATTTAGAGAAAAGTAGTATAATAGTAGAAAAGAAGAGAGTTCGTGGATGTTAATAAATATAATCTTGTTTACAATCAGAATATTGCCGAGAATAGTCACTGTCTTTTAAAAGCTTTATTCGTAAAAGGTATAGAAATATAATATTTTTTGAAGAGGTAAAGGAGAAAATAAGATCTGTTTAATTTAGGGTACTGATAAATCAGGATGGAGGTGTTTTTTTGAGAACATATGAAAATAAAGAAGAGCTAAAAAAAGAAATAAGTAAAGCATTTGAGAAATATATTTTGGAATTTGATAATATCCCAGAAAACTTGAAAGATAAAAGAATTACTGAAGTTGATAGAACTCCAGCCGAAAACCTTTCGTATCAGGTTGGATGGACAAGTTTGGTTCTTAAATGGGAAGAAGATGAAAGAAAGGGGCTTCAAGTAAAAACACCATCGGATGAATTTAAATGGAATCAACTTGGTGAATTATATCAGTGGTTCACGGATACTTATGCTCATTTATCTCTGCAAGAGTTGAAAGCAAAATTAAATGAAAATATTAATTCTATCTATGCAATGATTGATTCGTTGAGTGAGGAGGAATTATTTGAACCGCATATGAGAAAGTGGGCCGATGAAGCGACTAAAACAGCGACTTGGGAAGTGTATAAGTTTATTCATGTAAATACTGTTGCACCTTTTGGAACTTTCCGAACTAAAATCAGAAAATGGAAGAAAATAGTATTATAAATTATATTTTTTATTGGTTAAAAAATTTCATAAAAATGTTTACCAAAGGCGATAAAAGAAAAAACTATCGTCTTTTTCTTTATAAATTATTAGAACGATTAAAAATCAGAGGAACGATTTCATTCCCCACCAAACCCCCACCAAAGTTTAGGTTTTGGTAGGAAGTTGCTTAATTTTGTAAAAGCAATCCATCTAACGCTCCAGTTAAATGTTTATAAAAAGAAGCAAAAAGCAATTTCATTTTACTTGAGAGAAGGATTTTTAATTATTTCTGAGAATATAGATGATAATACTCAGGAATTAGAATTGTCTATGACATGGACTAATTTGTAATGGAGAATGAGGAATGTCAAAAGACATTAATAGTAGACTGTACATTTAAGAAGTTTTTGAAAGGCTTTACCAAATTTATGCTTCTGCACGTCAAGAAGTATTAGATTTAGTTAATTTATCAGGTACTTTTATTCCGCTTAATATCGATTCCGATAGAGAGGGATTGCTTGACTATTAGATTCTTGTGGCAGAAATTGCAGGGATAATAGTTGGTTTTACTGTATTTACAGTAGATAATTAGCATGGCTATATGTAGATAGGAAATTTATTCGACAAGGGATTGGGACAAGGTTAGTTGATGGTGCTTTCAAGCAGATGAATAATACTATTTCAATTGAAGTTTTAGCAGGAAGTATTCTTGAGCTTACATTTTACAAAAAATTCGAATTTGAAATTGTAAATATAAAGACAGGTCGAATGTCAGGAAATGAAGAGTTTTCAGTTTCCGTAAATGATTTGAGGAGCAGAGTTAGTAAGTCTGAACATATTTTTGTTTTTATATGCTATAATCATCATAGAGCAGTTAATAAGAAAAGAGAATAATATGTTAGTTGATAAATTACAAGAGCAGTCCGATTTGACTCCTCAAGAGCAAGTGGTTGCGTCCTTTATTTTGGAGAACATGAAAATGATTCCCTCCTTTTCTGCTCAAGGATTGGCAGGAAAATCATTTACTAGTAAGGCAACGGTTGTTCGTCTGTGTCAAAAACTAGGCTTTTCTGGGTTCCAAGAGTTCAAATTACAATTGTTAGCAGAATGGCATGAAAAGCAACGACTTGATGCATTATTGTCAAAGGAGCCAATTTCTTCCCATACAAATTTTGAGGATCTCCTAGATATTCTTCCGCAGATTTATGATAAAGCTTTAACCAATACTAGATTTACTTTAAGAAAGCAACAACTTCCAAAACTTATAAATTTTATTGAAAAATCGGATCAGATAATTTTTTTAGGGACTGGTATTTCGTATATCTCAGCACAAGCTGCTGCATTTAAGTTTTCAAATTTAGGGCTACAAGCAACCGCTATGGAATCTCTTAATAAGCATTTTCTTGCACTCAATAAAGATAAGAAAACAGTATTTTTCCTTATCAGCTTTACTGGAAAAAACGAGTCCATTCTTCAGATGGCACGTTATTTAAAACAGGAAGGGTTTTGTCCCATTGTTGGATTAGTTGGTCCTTATTATGAACAATTAAAACCTTACTGTCATGAGATTATAGAATTGCCTAATCGTGAAAGCTTGATTGGTTTGGATGTTGTCAGTAGTAATATCAGCTTGACGTATATTATCGATCTTCTATTTTCAATGTATCTAGCCAAAACATATGATAAACAAGTCAAAGTAAACCTATCTAATCGACCAAAATAAACCACATTGAACCTTTGTTACAGAAAACAAAGGTTTTTTTAAATGATTACTGGACCATTTGTCCAAAATATTGAAATAAAATTGTAAGCGTTATCTGAAGTTGTTATACTAGCTCTGTCAAAAAAGACATTAGGGAGGAAAATATGAAAAAATATCAAGCCTTAGCACAAGATATTGTTGAGCATATCGGTGGAAAAGATAATGTCACAGGACTTGTCCACTGTATCACACGCCTACGCTTTAATTTAGTTGATGAATCAAAAGCAGATGATGATTATCTAAAAGCACTAGATGGCGTTGTAACTGTCATGAAAAGTGGAGGACAGTATCAAGTTGTTATCGGTAACCATGTTGCAGATGTCTATGAAGAAGTTCTGCCTTTGCTGAATATTACAGATTCTAAAGTAAGTAGTCAGCCAGTAAATGTAAAATTATTCGACAGAATGATCGATACGATTTCTGGAATTTTTCAGCCAGTTCTAGGCATTATGGCTGCTTGTGGAATGGTTAAAGGTTTCAATACCTTGTTTGTTACCTTAGGTTTATATGAAAATACTAGTGGTGTCTATCAGATTTTAAATGCTGTTGGAGATGCTATGTTTACCTTTATGCCTCTGTTTCTAGGATATACGGCGGCGAAAAAATTTAAGTTGAAACCAATGCTTGGTTTAGCAATTGGAGCGGCTCTCTGTTATCCAGCAATTCAAGCAAGTAGTTTATCCGCAAATTCAGAAGCTTTGTTTACTCTATTTGAAGGTAGCGTTCTAGCATCACCAGTCTATATCAATTTTCTTGGCATCCCAGTAATTGCGATTGATTATACAGGAACAGTTATTCCTGTTATTCTAGCAGTTTGGTTTGCTTCAAAATGTGAACGGGTATATAATCGTCTCATTCCAGACTTGGTGAAATTCTTCTTTGTGCCAATGTTGACGATGTTAACCGTTATTCCAGTGACTTTATTGGTATTGGGTCCTCTGGCAACATTTGGTTCAACCTTAATTTCTCAATTTACCCTTGCTGTGCGTGACATCAGTCCACTTTTAGCAGGTGCGTTAGTAGGGGCAACTTGGCAAATTCTAATCATTTTTGGTCTTCATTGGGGCTTTATTCCAGTGTATATCAATAACGTGATGACATTGGGTTATGATAATGTCATGATGCCATTCTTTGCTTGTACCTTTGCAACATCGGCTGTAGTGTTGGGCATTTATTGCAAGACTAAAAATCAGAAATTAAAAGAGATGGCTATTCCTAACTTTATATCAGGAATTTTTGGTATTACGGAACCAGCTATTTACGGGATGTTGTTACCATTAAAAAAACCATTTATTATCAGCTGTATCGCAGGAGGAATTGGTGGTGCTTTCTATGGACATTTCAATTTTAGAAAATTTATCATGGGTGGTATGGGAATTTTCGAATTGCCTAATATGATGAATCCAGATGGAAGCATGGGGAATATTATTGTTGCTTTTGTAGGGATTCTTATCTCGATGGTTGTCGGGTTGATCTTAACTTTAATGTTCTATAAAGAAGATGAATTAGTGCAGAATGAGTCAGAAGAAAAAGATACTATTCTTTTAAGCCCTTTAGAGGGAGAAGTCGTTCCACTAGAAAGTATTGAAGACCAAGCTTTTGCTTCTGGAATGCTGGGAAAAGGTTTAGCAATCATTCCAAGTCAAGGAACTTTAAAATCTCCTGTTGATGGTGAGATTATAGCATTATTTCCAACTGGCCATGCCATAGGATTAAAGAGCGATAGTGGAATTGAAATTTTGATTCATATTGGAATGGATACTGTGCAGTTAAATGGTAGAGGCTTTTCAACTAAAGTGACTGCTGGTGAACACGTTCAAAAAGGTCAAGTATTAATAGAATTTGATCAGAAACTTATTCAATCGGAAGGCTACTCGCTGGTAACACCAGTGCTAGTTACAAATTGGGAAGAGTTTTCTGATATGACGATTGAGAATCAACAGGATATCGCATTTGGTCAAAAGATGATCTCTGTTAGAAAGTAGATAGTATGGACAATGAATTTTTATGGGGAGTAGCAACAGCTGCCAATCAATGTGAAGGTGGTATAGAACAACGAGGTAAGGCATTAGTTGATGTTATTCCATTTGGAGAGCAGCGTTTTGGTGTCATGAAAGGTGAAATCTGTCATAACACCCTTCAGAATGATACCTATTTTCCTGGAAGGCAAGCAATCAATATGGCAGAGAACTACGATACAGATATTGATTTATTAATAGAATTAGGAATAAATGCTTATCGGTTATCCTTTTCATGGTCACGTATTTTTCCAAAAGGTAATGAAGATAAACCGAATCCTAGTGGTTTAGCTTTCTATGATAAGATTATTAATAAGCTTTTAGACAATAGTATTGAGCCGATAGTAACTATTTGTCATTTCGACTTACCTCTTTATCTGGTAGAAGAATTTGGCGGATGGGGAGATAGGCAGGTTGTTGATTATTATTTGAATTACTGTGAAGTCTTATTCCAGCATTTTAAAGGACGCATCAAGTATTGGATAACCTTTAATGAAATCAATATGATTTTACATTTACCATTCTTAGCCGCAGGTTTGTATGTATCAGATAAATCTTACCCTCTGGAGTACATTTATCAAGCAGCACACCATCAGTTAATTGCCTCAGCTAAAGCGACTAAGTTAGCTCATGAAATTTCAAAAGAGAATAACATTGGTTGTATGCTAGCAGCTGGAAAGGTTTATTCCTATTCAGCAAATCCAGAAGATGTTTGGTTAGCTTTGGAAAAAGATAGGGAAAACTATTTCTTTACAGATGTTCAAGTCAGGGGAGAGTATCCTACTTATGCACAAAAGTTTTTCAAAAGGAATGACATCAATTTGTTGATTCCTGAGGAGGATTTACTATTACTAAAAGAATACACGGTAGATTATATCAGTTTATCTTATTACAATAGTCGTTGCGTATCAGCTGATGCTTCTTTAGCAACGAATTCGGGGAATTTATTCGCATCTGTTTCAAATCCTTTTTTGGAGACGAGTCAGTGGGGATGGCCAATCGATCCGTTGGGTTTTAGAATCACATTGAATGAATTATATGATCGTTATCAAAAACCTTTGTTCGTTGTAGAAAATGGTTTGGGTGCGATTGATTCTTTGGATGAACATAATGAGATTGATGATACCTATCGTATTAACTATTTATCAGATCATATTACTGCCCTATTAAAGGCAAAAGATGAGGATGGTATTCCTATATTAGGTTATACGATGTGGTCTGGGATTGATATCATTAGTGCAACAGGAGGACAAATGTCGAAACGATACGGTTTGATATATGTAGATATGGATGATCAAGGACAAGGAACCTTGAAACGAATACCAAAAGCTTCTTATCGTTGGTATCGAGAAATGATTAGAGAGAACCGTTAGATAGATAATTAAACCAGCCGAGCAATTCCTTTAGTTGCTTGGTTGTTTCAATTTTAAAGATAAAAATAACCAATAGACCACCGTGTGTTGTTTGGCACGCATGTTAGTATGAGTGAGACTAAAATTAGTCATTATGTATGTTTGTTGTTTGCTTATAGGTATAGCGGCAAATAAGCTGATTTTCATATAAGGTATTTACCTCAAATATAAGTAAGTGATATTGGTTATCCCTAGATTTTTCTTTTTTAGGACAAAGTAATTCTTACGAGATGTTACTATTGTTTTGAGGATATCAGCGGTAGGAAAGTCAATGGAATGTTCATATTGGAGTAGCAGTAGAAGTTACATCCAAAATCTTGGTAGCTCTTACTGTATCCACTTGAGGGTGGTCACGCTGAAACTTAATTTGATTCATAGAGTATCTTTTCGACAAGTTCAATACTAATAATATCTTTCAATTTCAAATCGATATGACCTGTTTGAATTTTTATCAAAATGAAATCTTTTTGTCAGATGTGATATTGTGTCAGTGTAGGAAATACGTTTGTTTTTTTAATTACATGGATGCGTGTGGTCAGTTACTCAGCGTATAGTTCACTGAGGAGTAACAAATGCCTCTCTAGTGACAAACCTGACATGTAAGCTACTTTGTTTGCATCATTAGTAAGTGCTGAAGTATGATGCAGATAGCATATATGGCTTTTTACTTTGGGTGGGGAAGTATTAGAGAAAGAATATTTATTGGGGGTGGGAGTGTAGGTTTGATAGCAGGAGGATTATTTCCCTATTTTTCATTTTAAAACAAAAATTTTCAAATTTTGAAAATAGATTGAAAGCGCAGTTATATTACGTTCTCATGTATTCAAAACTAGGGAAATTTATATAGGAGGTGCTCTAGATGAGCAACAATAAAGAAACAGCGAAGCAAATTATTCAAATAATTATATCAATCTCTTTTTCTATGCTAAACTAAAGAGATGGAGGTGAGCTTAGGTTTTTACAGATTAAAGACTGTCTTTTGCAAAGTAGCCAAGCAACTATTTCGCAAAAACAAAACGTTGTCATCAATCTAGAGTACTCTTTTCCCCCTCATTTGTAAGATTTTGAGAACGAGAGTCGAAATGAAACTGATTTTTGATATTAACTTTTCTGATATTATTTGTATGATGAAACAAAAAAACACTTGAAATATTCAAGGTTTTAATATTTATTAAAAATAAAAACGTTAAAAGTGTGTAAAATGAGTAAAAAATAAATGAAACTAAGTTTTTTGGAAAAATTAATTAATTTACAAATTTTCTGTATTTTTAGAAAATAGTATGTTATAATAGTTAACATACCAAAAGAAAGTTTATGGTAGGAGGATCCCATTATGGAGATTAAAAAATGGAAACGTGTAGGTCTAGGAGCTGTGACCTTGTTATCAACAGTTGTTTTAGCAGCTTGTGGCAATAGCAGTAGTTCATCAGCTTCTTCAAGTGATGAAATCAATTGGTTTATTCCAACTGAAATTAGTACCTTGGATATTTCAAAAGTTACAGATACTTATTCATCAATTGCAATTGGTAACTCAGGAAGTAACCTTCTTCGTCGTGATGAAGATGGTGAGTTACAACCTGATTTGGCTGAAAAAGTAGAAGTATCTGATGATGGCTTGACTTATACAGCAACACTTCGCGATGATCTTAAATGGTCAGATGGAAGTGATTTGACAGCAGAAGACTTTGTCTATAGTTGGCAACGTATTGTTGCCCCAGCAACGGCTTCAGAGTACGCTTACCTTGTATCAGATGCACACGTCTTGAATGCTGAAGAAGTTATTGCAGGAACTAAAAGTGTTGATGAATTGGGTGTCAAAGCTGACGGAAATAAACTTATTTTCACTTTATCTGCTCCGTCACCACAGTTTATGAGCTTGCTTTCATTTGCAAACTTCATGCCACAAAGTAAAGACTTTGTTGAAGAAGCAGGTGATGATTACGGAACAACTTCTGAAAAATCATTGTATTCTGGACCATATACCGTTGAAGATTGGAACGGTACAAACGGAACGTTTACTCTTGTGAAAAACAAATACTATTGGGATGCTAAAGATGTTAAGACTAAGAAAGTAAACATCCAAACGATTAAGAAACCAGATACAGCTGTGCAAATGTATAAAGATGGTGATCTTGATTATGCAAACATCTCAAATACTGAAGCAACATACAAAGCTAATAAAAATCGTGATGATGTTGTTGATGTTCCAGAAGCTACAACAGCCTACATGGTTTATAACCAAACAGGTACTGTGACTGCTTTGAACAACACTAAAATTCGTCAAGCCCTTAACTTGGCAACTGATCGTGAAGGAATTGTCAAAGCTGCGATAGATACTGGTTCAACAGTTGCGACAGCTCTTGCGCCTACGGGTCTTGAAACATTGCCAGATGGTGCTGATTTGGCTGAATACGTTTCTCCAGGTTATAGCTATGATGAAGAAGCAGCAGCTAAACTCTTCAAAGAAGGTTTGGCAGAACTTGGTACTGATTCAGTTACATTGACAATCACGGCTGATTCAGATGCACCAGTTGCAAAAGCTGCAGTTGACTATATCAAAGAAACTTGGGAAAATACTCTTTCAGGTTTGACAGTCGAAGAAAAATTCGTTACTTTCAAACAACGTCTTGAAGATACTAAAAACCAGAACTTTGATGTAGCTCTTGTGCTTTGGGGTGGTGACTATCCAGAAGGTTCTACTTTCTATGGTCTGTTCACTACTAACTCATCTTACAACTACGGTAAATTCTCAAATGCAGATTATGATGCGGCTTACCAAAAAGCAATCACAACAGATGCTTTAGACCCAGCGGCTGCTGCAGACGATTATAAAGCCGCTGAAAAAGCACTTTATGACAATGCGCTTTATAACCCAATCTATTTCCGTAGTGGTAAAGGACTTCAAAATCCAGACCTTAAAGGACTTGTTCGTAGCTCAACTGGTTTATCAGTAGATTTTACTTACGCATATAAAGAATAAATCCAATCAAATTAATGTAAAACAAGGTTCGGGCATTGCCCGCCTTGTTTTCTTTGTGCCTTGAAAAATGATACAATAGATAGGAAATCGTTTAAAAAATGTAAGAATAGGTAAAGGAAAGAAGATGCGTTTAGATAAATTTTTGGTAGAAGCAGGCATAGGATCGCGGACGGAAGTCAAACAACTGCTAAAGAAAAAACAAGTGCTTGTTAATGGCAAAGTAGAAATATCACCTAAAACACAGATTGATGAGAAGGCTGATCAGATTAGGTGTCAGGGGCAGACTCTTTCTTATGAAAAATACGTTTATTATATGTTGAATAAACCAAAAGGTGTGATTTCAGCAACGGAGGATAATCATCATAAAACCGTCTTAGATTTACTCGATAAGACAGCTTGGGATAAGGAAACCTTTCCAGTTGGGCGTTTGGATATTGATACGCATGGGCTTTTACTATTAACTAATAACGGTAAGTTAGCGCATGCCATGCTATCTCCTAAAAAACATGTTGATAAAACTTACCGAGCCAAAGTTGCTGGTCTGATGACGACTACTGATGTGGCAGCTTTTGCCAATGGTATTGACTTGAAAGATTTCACTTGTCAGCCAGCGCAGTTGGTGATTCTTGAAATAAATGAAGCAGAAAGAACAAGTGTTGTTGAAATTACCATTAAAGAGGGAAAATTCCACCAAATCAAACGCATGGTACAGGCTTGTGGCAAAAAAGTGACAGATCTTCAACGTCTCAGCATGGGGCCACTTCAATTGGATAAGCAATTGGCTCTTGGAGAGTGGCGTCGATTAACAGATGATGAGTTAGCAAGCCTTGAAGAATTTGATGTTGAATTGTAAATTTCTGCAGTAGTTATTTGATTATTTGGGGCAATCATGTTAAGATAATAGTAATAAATTCAATGAGCGAGGTGTATTAAAGTGGCATTTGGTGAAAACGGACCACGTAAAAAAACAGCGTTTGAAAAACTGACTTTAGTAGTTGTTATCTTAATGGTTCTAGTAACCGTAGGTGGTCTTATTGCGACTGCAATTGGTTCAATTATTTAAAGAACGCTGAAGAGGCGTTTTTTTATGCTTTAACCCATCAAACTTTAAAGTAATTTTTACAATAATGAAAGAATAGGAATTAATAATGAGTATGTTTTTAGATACTGCCAAAATTAGCGTAAAAGCTGGTCGTGGTGGTGACGGAATGGTTGCCTTTCGTCGTGAAAAATACGTCCCTAACGGTGGACCTTGGGGCGGTGATGGCGGTAAAGGTGGTTCAGTCATCTTTAAAGTTGACGAAGGGCTTCGTACCTTGATGGACTTCCGTTATAATCGTATTTTTAAAGCCAAATCTGGTGAAAAAGGGATGACAAAGGGAATGCACGGACGTGGTGCGGAGGACCTTATTGTCCGGGTCCCACAAGGGACAACTGTTCGTGATGCGGAAACCAATAAAGTGATTACTGACCTTGTTGAGAATGGTCAAGAATTCGTTGTTGCTCGTGGCGGACGTGGTGGACGTGGTAATATTCGCTTTGCGACACCACGTAACCCAGCACCTGAAATCGCTGAAAATGGTGAACCTGGTGAGGAACGTAACCTTCAATTAGAATTAAAAATCTTGGCTGACGTTGGTTTGGTTGGATTCCCATCAGTTGGTAAATCAACATTGTTGAGTGTTGTGACAGCTGCTAAACCTAAAATTGGTGCTTACCACTTTACAACAATCGTGCCTAATCTTGGAATGGTTCGTACCAAATCAGGTGATAGCTTTGCTATGGCTGACCTTCCAGGGTTGATTGAGGGCGCTTCACAAGGTGTTGGACTAGGTACACAATTCCTTCGCCATATTGAGCGTACACGCGTTATCTTACACGTGATTGATATGTCAGCTAGTGAAGGTCGTGACCCGTATGAAGATTATGTTTCTATTAATAATGAGCTTGAAACCTATAATCTTCGTTTGATGGAACGTCCACAAATCATTGTTGCAAATAAGATGGATATGCCAGAAGCGGAAGAAAACTTGAAAATTTTCAAAGAAAAATTGACAGCGAATTATGATGATTTTGAAGAGATGCCAATGATTTTCCCAATTTCAAGCTTGGCACATCAAGGACTAGAAAATCTAATGGAAGCGACAGCAGAATTACTTGCTAAGACAGATGAATTCTTGCTTTACACTGATGATGACATGATTGACGAAGAAGTTTATTATGGCTTTGCTCCAGATGAACGTCCATTTGAAATTTCACGTGATGACGATGCTGCTTGGGTATTGTCAGGTGAAAAACTTGAAAAACTCTTTGTCATGACGAATATGGAACGTGATGAATCCGTTATGAAATTTGCTCGCCAATTGCGTGGTATGGGGGTTGATGAAGCCCTTCGTGAACGCGGAGCTAAAGACGGAGACATTGTCCGAATCGGAAACTTCGAATTCGAATTTGTGGATTAACCTGCCACTTGTCGTTGATAGCTTAGCTATCTAACGACAAGACAGCAAGCTCTATATGGAGCTTGCCTAGGCATCTTACTAGTTCGAAAATGGTTCATTATCGAAACCATTTTCGAACTAGTAACTTATGTTCCAACGACGTGTTTGATTGCTGTGCTGCTTTGCTTAAATTGGAAGAATTATAAATTTTAAAGATTAATAGGAATTGTGATGATTCACAATTGAGCTTATATTACATTTTACTGGAGGTTCTTATGGGTGATAAACCGATATCTTTTCGAGATAAAGATGGTAATTTTGTATCAGCAGCCGATGTTTGGAATGCTGAAAAGCTAGAAGAACTTTTCAATACCCTTAATCCAAATCGACGTTTGCGCTTGGAGCGTGAAAAATTAGCTAAAGAAAAAGCAGATGAAGCCAAGGATCAAGAATCATAATACTCGCCTTACTTACCTGCATAAAACTCGTTTTTCAATCTCTAAGCTTGTGAAAAAACTGTCCACTGGACTTAACTCGCTTTTCAATTTCTAGACTCGTGAAAAACTGTCCAGTGGACAGTTTTTTTAATATTTTTGAAGTTCTTTGTCAGTTAATTGATAACGCAGATTAGCAATGTCGTCAATGAATTTTCTATCGTGAGAAACACTGATAATACAGCCGTTAAAATTTCTTAAAAGTTCTCTGATTAATGGCTGACTAGTTGGTGAAAAATGCCTTGTCGGCTCATCAAGAATTAAGATATGATTTTGGGCTAAAACCATACGTGCTAAGAATAGTTTTGCTTTTTGCCCACCTGAAAGTTCAAGGACAGAGTGTTCGATTTCTTGTCTTGTAAATTGAAGGCTGGCAAGGAGTGTTCGAGCTTTTTCGCTGTCTGATACCTGTGTTAAAAATGTTAGAGCGGTCATTTCTTTGCTAAAAACACTATCGTAATCTTGTGGCATATAACCGATTGAAAAATGATTTTTATCTAGCTCTTGGTAAATTTGTGTGAGCAGACGTGTTTTTCCGATACCGTTTCGCCCAGTAATCACCAGTTTATCTTGACCTAAAATGGTTAAACTGACTTTTTGGCCAGTTGATAAATCATGATTGTCCCAAGACAGAAGTTTTTTCTTGTTATCGAGAGGGATAATATCATCGAAAAATAGTTTTATACTATCCATTTCTTCAGGAAAATTGACCATTTTTTCTTCTTCTTCTTTGGCATACCGTTTTTCAAGAGATAAGACATTTTTCATCTTTTTAGCCGCTAATCTCCCCATAGTGCTATCATGAGTATTTCGCACATTGTATTCTGCCGCCTGATGAAGCCGTTGTATTTTAGCATCTCTTTTAGCTTTTATACGGCGGTCGTTTTTGGCTTGTTCCAATTGTTTGGTGTAAGCTTTGTGACGATAAGTCATATAATCTGTGTAACTTTCTGAAAAATAGCTTGCGCGAGCAACTTGACGACGCTTTATTAACTCAAGGTGTAGAATAGCAGTAGCAGTTTTTTCTAGCAGAGCTTCATCATGAGAGATAAAAATAATTGTTTTGTCAGATGATTGAATGAATGCTTGTAAAGTATTAATTGCCTGTGCATCAAGGTCGCTAGAGGGTTCATCTAGTAAGAGTAAATCATTGGTTTCACCAACCAGTTTAGCAAGTTGTAACTTTAATTTTTCTCCACCAGATAAACTTTTCAAACTCTGATTTCTATTTTCTAAGAATTGAATATCCAAATCTAATCGCGCAGCCATTTGGTAAAAAGCATTGAAATCGAAACTAACATAATCTAAATTATCATAAAGAAATTCTGAAACTGTCATCTTTTCTTGTTTTTGTGACAAAGCTTGTGGTAAATATCCAATTTTGGGAAAATGATTATCAATTTTTCCCTCGAGAATACAGTAGTTAGTCATTAATTGCGGAGACAAAATAGCCTTTAAAAGTGTTGACTTCCCAGTACCCTCTTCGCCAATAATAGCTAATTTATCCCCAGAATTGACGATTACATTTAAATCAGAAATAAGCTGTGTTAAGTCTTTAAGATGTGTAATTGTTAAATGATTAATTTGTAGCATAAGAACCTCGCTTTCAATAAAAAACTCTCTACCAAATCAAGTAGAGAGTGAGGCTTTCTATTAATAAAACAAAATAGCACTAATAAAGGCAGAAAATAGCCATCTATTAGCTGAGGAAGTTTATTAAAGAGCACACTAAAAACAAAACTTGATATGGTAGTATCAAAAATTCTGTTCTTAGTTGTTCATTGCTCCTTTTCCTCCTAAATGTTAATTTGATATTAGTTTATCAAAAGGTGCTATAAAAGTCAAAGGTTATAGTAGGTAGTGTTAGCTAAGTGCTGTAATACCTAGCGTAGAAACTTAACAGCTTTAACTTAACCTAGTGAGAAATCTAGTTACCTACGATTTAGTAGGTAACGTAAAAGGTCGAGATGCTTTAGCATCCGACCAATATAAAAAGATTATGACGCAAAACGAGTAGGTTAATATTGAACCTACTCGTTTGCTAATAAGTGAGTTAGCTAAGTGTTATAGCACTTAGCGTAGAAAACAACAGCCTTAGCTGTCAAGTTTTCTTACTCAGTTACACATTCAAGACTTTATCAAGGAAGTCCTTTAGGCGTGGGTGTTGTGGGTTGTCGAAGATTTGTTCTGGTGTGCCGTCTTCGAGGAATTCACCGCCGTCAGTAAAGATAACGCGGTTGGCAACTTTACGAGCAAATCCCATTTCGTGAGTGACGATTAACATTGTCATGCCTTGTTCTGCAAGATTTTTCATAACGTTAAGAACATCTCCGACCATTTCTGGGTCAAGTGCAGAAGTAGGCTCGTCAAAAAGCATGATATCAGGATTCATGGCTAAACTGCGAGCGATAGCCACACGTTGTTTTTGTCCCCCTGATAAGCTTTCGGGTTTTGCGTCACGTTTATCAGCTAAGCCGACTTGGTCAAGAAGTTCCATGGCATGTTTTTCTGCCTCTTCTTTGCTTTCCTTACCTAGTTCGATAGGCGCAAAGGTAATGTTTTCAAGAACTGTCATGTGTGGGAAAAGGTTAAAGTGTTGGAATACCATTCCAATATCCTCACGAACTTTATCGACATCAGTTTTTGGGTCAGAAAGTTCATAACCATCAACGATAACTTTCCCACTTGTGATTGTTTCAAGTAAGTTGAGGGTACGTAGGAATGTTGATTTTCCTGAACCTGAAGGACCAATAATACAAACAACATCACCTTCGTGGAACTGAGTTGTGATTCCTTTTAAGACCTCATTATTTCCATAAGATTTGTGCAAATCTTGTACATCAATTTTTAATTCTGCCATTATTTAAGCCTCTTTTCTAGACGTTTTGCTAAACGTGTCAAAAGGGTAATCATTACAAGGTAGATAACTGCTAGGATAGCATACACACGGAAAGATTGGTAGTTACGAGCAATGATAATTTTACCAGTTTGGAAGAGTTCAACAAGACCAATTGCTGATACGATAGTTGTATCTTTCAATGAAATAACGAATTGGTTGATGAAGTTTGGTAGCATTAGGCGAATAGCTTGTGGCAAGATGATTTTTTGCATTGTCTTACCATATGAAATACCCAAGCTACGGCTGGCTTCCATTTGACCTTGAGGAACAGCCTCAATACCACCACGTACGATTTCTGCAATGTAAGCACCGCCGTTAAGCGAAAGCGCAATAGTAGCTGCAACGAAATCGTTAATTGGACTTTGTCTGCCAGTGATGGATTCGAGAAGGTTTGGAATTCCCCAGAAGATAAAGGCAGCTACAATCATCAATGGGATACCACGTACGATGTCAACAAAGACAGCTGAAATAGTACGAAGAACTTTGTTTGGCGCAACAGCCATCATACCAAAGATAATACCAATAACCATAGCAATTGCAAATGAAATCAGTGTTAAGCTAAGTGTTTTTCCTAAACCTGCAAGTAATTGCGAATAGTTATTTTTGAGGAGTCCCCAGATTGTTGTTTCATCAACAGTTGATGAACTTGAGCTTGAACTATCACTTGTATCAAGGTATTTATTGACGATTTCGTCGTATTCGCCAGATTCAACCAAGGCAGCAAGACCGTTGTTGAACATTTCAATCAATTCTGGGTTAGAACCTTTGCTAACGGCAAATCCGTATTCACCGGATTTTTCCCCAGCGATAGGTGTTTCAAAGTCGCGTCCTTGTTGGATAGCGTAGAGGAGAACGGCTTCATCATCCATTAAGGCATCAATAGAACCAGAGTTCAAGCTGTCATACATTGTTGAGGCTTCGTCAAAAGCTTTCAAGGTATAACCGTATTCGTCAGCGTGTTCAGATAACCATGTGTAAGATGATGTTCCGTTTTTAGCTCCGACAGTTAAGCCTTTTAAATCACTATAACTTTTAACGCTGCTACCAGATTTTACAGCAAGTAAGATATTTGAAGTGTAGTAAGCATCAGAGAAATCAAAAATTTCCTTACGAGCGTCTGTGATTGACATACCTGCTATGACCGCATCCGCTTGTCCAGCTTGAACCGCGTTAAGCGCAGCATCAAAACCAGGGTTAGAAATTTCAACGTTGAAACCTTGTTGTTCAGCGATAGCTTTAATCAATTCAACGTCGATACCTTCATATTCACCAGAATCATTTTGGTATTCAAATGGTGCGAAAGAAGAGTCCATGACGATTTTGTAAGTACTTTTAACGGGTGTAGCTTTAGCAGAAGCGTCTCCAGTTAATGTTAAGGTACTTGAAGCGGCTGAACTATTAGATGATGAGCTTGTTGAAGAAGATGTATATGAATCACCTAACCATTTTTGCATGATTTGGTCATAAGTACCGTCTTCTTTCATAGCAGCAAGGGCTTCGTTGAATTCATCAATCAAATATTCGTAGCTGCTTCCTTTTTTAACAGCAAAAGCGAAGCTTCCGATTGATTCTGCATCGATATTGATTTCATATGATTTTCCTTGATTGATAGCGTATTGAACAACTGGTGTGTCGTCCATCGCTGCATCAATAGAACCAGAATCAAGGCTGTTATTCATCAAATCGCTAGTATCAAATGTTTTGACAGTATAGTCATATTTATCAGCATGTTCGTCAAGCCAAGTTTGGGCAGCAGTACCATTTTTAACACCGACAGTTTTACCTTTTAATTGGCTATATTTTGAAATGGCTGTGTTACCACTTTTGGTGTAGATAACGATTGAAGTATCATAATAGGTATCAGAGAAAGTAAAGACTTTCTTACGTGCGTCAGTAACGGTTGTTCCTGCCATAAGAGCATCAGCTTGTCCCGCTTGAACAGCGTTTACTGCAGCATCAAAACCAGGGTAAGTTTGTTCGTAGTCCCATCCCTCGCGTTTAGCGACTTCTTTGATGATATCAACATCAATCCCTTTATAAGTTTGGTCTGAATCTTTAAATTCGAATGGGGCATAAGCTGTATCAGATACAATGCTAATTGTGTCTGCTTGAGCTTTGACACCAAACACAAAGAATACAGAGAATATTGCTAGCATAAGAGCTTTCAATTTGTGCTTCATGTTAGTCTCCTTTTGGTTAGAATAGTATTATTATACCAAAATTCAGACATTAAGGCAAATTTAAGAAACATGTGATGTTAGAAAATCTTACATGAAATACTATGATTTTAGCAATAATAGTCTAAAAATCCCTTTTTTACTGACTTGTGTTACAATAAGAGTAACAAATTTCAGTTTTGAGGATTATCATGATAGATAGAGTAGAGAACAATCAATTTAAATTAGTATCAAAATACCAACCGTCTGGAGACCAACCAGAAGCTATTGAGGCTTTGGTGGATAATATTGAAGGTGGGGAAAAAGCTCAAATTCTTCTTGGAGCAACAGGAACTGGTAAGACTTATACGATGAGTCAAGTTATTGCTAAGGTCAACAAACCAACGTTGGTCATTGCTCATAATAAAACTTTGGCTGGGCAACTTTATGGGGAATTTAAAGAATTTTTCCCAGACAATGCTGTTGAATATTTTGTGTCTTATTATGATTACTATCAACCAGAAGCTTATGTGCCTTCTAGCGATACTTATATTGAAAAAGATAGCTCGGTAAATGATGAAATCGATAAATTACGCCATTCAGCAACATCAGCCCTACTAGAACGTAATGACGTTATCGTAGTAGCGTCGGTATCGTGTATCTATGGTTTGGGGTCACCAAAAGAATATGCTGATAGTGTGGTTAGTTTGCGACCTGGGCAAGAAATATCACGTGACCAATTGTTAAACGATTTGGTTGACATTCAATTTGAACGAAATGACATTGATTTTCAACGTGGCCGTTTTCGTGTGCGTGGCGACGTTGTCGAAATTTTCCCAGCCAGTCGTGATGAGCATGCTTTTCGTGTGGAATTTTTTGGTGACGAAATTGACCGTATTCGAGAAATCGAAAGTTTGACAGGTAAAGTTCTTGGTGAGGTGGAACATTTAGCGATTTTCCCTGCTACACACTTCATGACCAATGAGGAACATATGGAGCACGCCATTCACAACATTTTGGAAGAAATGGAAGAGCAGGTCAAGCAGTTTGAGGCAGAAGGAAAGTTGATAGAAGCGCAGCGTATTCGCCAAAGAACAGAATACGATGTTGAAATGCTTCGTGAAATGGGCTATACAAATGGTGTCGAAAATTATTCGCGTCATATGGACGGTCGTTCAGAAGGGGAGCCACCGTTTACCTTACTTGATTTCTTTCCAGAAGATTTCCTTATTATGGTTGATGAAAGTCACATGACCATGGGTCAAATCAAAGGAATGTATAACGGAGACCGTTCGCGTAAGGAAATGCTGGTTAATTATGGTTTTCGTTTACCAAGTGCGCTTGATAATCGTCCCTTGCGCCGTGAAGAATTTGAAAGTCATGTTCACCAAATTGTTTACGTGTCAGCCACCCCAGGGGATTACGAGCTGGAACAAACTGATACTGTTGTTGAACAAATCATTCGTCCAACTGGTTTACTTGACCCTGAAGTGGAAGTGCGTCCAACCATGGGACAAATGGATGATTTGCTCGGTGAAATCAATAGACGTGCTGAAAAAGGCGAACGCACTTTCATTACAACATTAACTAAGAAAATGGCAGAAGATTTGACCGATTACCTCAAAGAAATGGGTGTCAAAGTCAAGTATATGCATTCAGATATTAAAACGTTGGAACGTACGGAGATTATTCGTGATTTGCGTCTAGGTGTTTTTGATGTCTTGATTGGGATTAATTTGCTTCGTGAAGGAATTGACGTCCCAGAAGTAAGTTTGGTTGCCATTCTTGATGCGGACAAGGAAGGATTCTTGCGCAATGAACGTGGTCTTATTCAAACGATTGGGCGTGCAGCGCGAAACAGCGAGGGGCATGTTATCATGTATGCTGATAAGATTACAGAATCCATGCAAAAAGCCATGGACGAAACTGCGCGTCGTCGTGAAATTCAAATGCGTTACAATGAAGAACATGGTATTATTCCGCAAACAATCAAAAAAGATATTCGCGATTTGATTGCCATTTCGAAAAGTTCTGATACAGATGTCACAGAAGATATTCCAGACTACAATGCTATGACGAAAGCAGAACGTCAAGAGACCATTAAGAAACTTCAAAAACAAATGCAAGAAGCAGCAGAAATGCTCGATTTTGAACTTGCTGCCCAATTGCGTGATATGGTATTAGAATTGAAAGCCTTGGATTAGAATTGAGATTCATGTAAAAGTTCACTTTAGAACACCCTAAAAACAATTAATATTAAGTATTAGCGTAGAGAATAGAATTCGGAGGAAAATATGTCACGTGCACAGAGTGTGATTTTAACAAATATGTGCTTAATTGAGGATGGTCAGGGAAATGTTGTCATGCAGATTCGTGACCCAAAACGTTATCGTTGGTCTGGTTATGCGCTTCCTGGAGGGCATATTGAGCCACACGAAGGTTTGGTTGAGTCTGTTATTCGTGAAGTTAAGGAAGAAACTGGTTTGACGATTAACGATCCACAATTAGTAGGAATGAAACATTGGTACACTAAAGAAGATGAACGCTACCTTGTTTTCTTATATCGAGCTTCTGACTACGTCGGTGATATTCATTCGACTGACGAGGGCGAAATTAAATGGATTCCTCGCAAGGAATTACCAAAACTAGATTTAGCTTATGATATGCTCAATTTGCTTCGCGTTTTCGAGGAAGATGACCTCAACGAACTCTTTTACCGTGAACGTTTGAAAGATGATTTCTTACGCGAATTTTGGTAAGAAACAAAATTTTCTACTACAATTAATAATGTAGTAAAAATAAAACAGCTTGGAAGAATCGTTCTAAGCTGTTTTTGATAATTAATTTAGAAGGGGAAATGCTAGGTTTTAGATTATTTAACAGAACCGCCTGTAATACCTTCCACGTAGTATTTTTGCATAAACATGAAGAGTAATGTGATTGGAATGGCGATAATAACTGAACCTGCTGTAAATGACATGAACCAATCATTGATGGTATCTTGTTGCAACATTGAGAAGAGTCCAATGGCAACGGTGTATTTACTTGTCGCATCTCCTAAGATAACCTTAGCAAAGATGAAGTCAATCCAAGGTCCGATGAAAGCCATAAGCGCTGTATAAACGATAATTGGTTTTGAAAGAGGAAGTGTGATTTTAAAGAAAATATCAGCGCGTGTTGCTCCATCAATCATGGCAGATTCATCAAGTGAGTAAGGAATTGTATCAAAGAACCCTTTGGCAATATAGAAGCCTAGTGCTGCACCAGCTGAGTAAACCAAGACAAGGGCAAGAAGTGTTTGGTCAAGGTTAAAGGCTTTTAAGATGTAGTAAACGGCAATCATACTCATAAAGCCAGGGAACATATTAAGCACAAGTGCTAGTTTCAAGAAACCGTTGCGGTGTTTAAATTTGATACGACTGAGTGAGTAAGCCATAGCAACCGTGATAAAGGTTGCTATGATACAAGATGCTGTTGCAACTAGCAATGTATTTAAGAACCATTGTCCAAAAGGAAAGGCATCTGATGTGAATAATTTGATATAATTATCCAGCGTCCAAGTTTTTGGAATGAAATAGTTAACATAAGCTGTTCCTTCGCCACGGAAACTTGTAAGGACAACCCAAACAATTGGAAAGAGCCAGATGATTGATAAAACAATCAGTAAAATATAGACAAACGTCAATCTTAATCGTTTTTGGTTTTTCATTATTTCGCAACCCCTTCCTTATAAGAACTTGTTCTTGTGTAAGCTAGAAGACTGAACACGGCAGAAAGAACAAAGATGATGATACCGATAACAGAAGCAAGGTTGTAGTCTGCTGCAGTAACTGTCAAATTGTAAAGCCATGTAACAAGCAAGTCTGTGCTACCAGCTTGATAGAAATTAGAGTTAGTAGGACCACCACCAGTAAGGAGGTAGATAACGTTGAAGTTGTTGATGTTACCGATAAATTGTTGAATCAAGTTCGGCATCATAACCAGTAAAATTTGAGGAAATGTGATTGATTTGAAAATCTGGAATTTGCTTGCTCCGTCAATTTCAGCAGCTTCAATTTGCTCTTGTGGCAAGTTCATGATGATACCAGTAGCAACCAACATTGTTACAGGAATACCAACCCACATGTTAACGATGATAATTGAGAACTTGGCCCAAAGCGGATCAGATAAGAATGGCAATGGATTGGCAGCTGAGACGAGTCCGATTTTTTCAAGAATAGCATTGATTGGACCAGCATCGCTAAGCAAGTTTCTCATGATAAGAAGTGAAATGAATTGTGGCACCGCAATGATAATAACAAAGATTGTTCGCCACATTTTCTTCAATTTCAAACCTTTAGTATTGATAATAAGAGCTAAAATAATACCAAAGAAGAAGTTTGTTACTGTGGCAAATACTGCCCAAATCAAGGTCCAAGAAAGCACTGGGAAGAATGTTCCTGCCATACGACCGTTGAAGATATTACCAAAGTTAGTGAAACCAACCCAATCAAAGAGACTCTTTGGTGGTAGGTGATTGTGGTCATAACTTGTAAATGCCAAACAAATCATGTAAATCAATGGTAAGATGGTAAAGAGCAGAACACCAATCATTGGAATTGCCATCAAAGTCATGTGGAAACGACCATTAGCAAGTGTTTCAAAATCTTCTTTGAACGTTGGAATCTTTTTGTTTTCTTTATCTAGAACATAAAGATTACGCGCACTTTTTAGGTTACACCAGTAAATGTAAGCAAAGACAAGGCAGAAAATCAAGGCTGCTAAACCGAAGATTAGCATTAACATTGAGTTATCACCCTCAACAGCGACTTTCATCTTAATGCCACCAACTGTTTTCTCAACAAGTCCTTGTTCTTGCGTACCCAAAGTGATTAACCCTTGCAAACTCGGAATAATTGAAGTAACAAAAGCAATCAAAAATAGGATTTCTGAAAGTAAGAATAAACATCCCTTAATAATCTGTTTATGATAGAAATTTGAAAATCCCATAATCAGAAATGACAGTTTAGTATCAAAGCCACCTTTTTTGAAAACTTCTTTAACAGGTACACTGTCAAAATATTGTGAATTAATCATACAAAACTCCTTTTACATCATTATTGGAAGTCACTGCTAAAAGTTTTAAGCTTAAATATCTTAGCAATAACTTCTATAATGATTAACCTAAAAATAAGAGGCTGGGCAAAAACTAGCTTTAAAATAAAACCACACAACGATTTCAGCCTTGAAAACAATCAAGACGATAAAATCACTGTGTGGTTTTTGAGTGTTTAACGTTCTTAAGGCTAGATTCTTAGCCA